>Ga0102588_1000013_pt1 | contig 661851 bp, 603 predicted proteins | sample AraplaMF_Col_mMS_FD_76854 | JGI IMG/M metagenome (GOLD analysis project Ga0102588, IMG submission 76854) | Arabidopsis root microbial communities from the University of North Carolina, USA - plate scrape MF_Col_mMS (SPADES assembly) (version 2) | ecosystem: Host-associated > Plants > Roots >...
CCCCCCGGGCCGCCGGTGCGCCCCTGCTCGCGGGCACCCGCCTGCTCACCCTCACCGGCACCGGCGGCAGCGGCAAGACCCGGCTCGCGACCGAGCTGGCGCGGCGCGCGCTGGCCGATTTCCCGGGCGGTGCCTGGTTCGTCGACCTCGCCGCCCTGCAGGACCCGCAGCGCCTGCCGGCCGCCATCGGCTCGGTCGTCGGGGCGGGCCAGGGCCGGGCCGACGATCCGGTCGACGCGCTGGTCGCGCGTCTCGCGCCGGCCCGCGCCCTGCTGCTGCTCGACAACTGCGAGCACCTGCTGGCCGCCGTCGCCGCGCTCGCCGACCGGCTGCTCGCCGGCTGCGAGGGCCTGCAGCTCCTGGCCACCAGCCGTGAAGGCCTGGGACTGCCCGGCGAGCAGATCTATGCGGTGCATTCGCTCGGCCTGCCGCGCGTCGACGAAGACGATGCCGAGGCGCTCGCCGCGTCCGATGCCGTGCGCCTGTTCGTCGACCGCGCCCGGCTGTCGCACCCCGACTTCTCGCTCACCGCGGCCAACGCGCCCGTCGTCGCCGACATCTGCCGCCGCCTCGACGGCATCGCGCTGGCCATCGAGTTGGCGGCCGCCCGGGTGCGCATGTTCCCGGTCGACGAGATCCGTGCCCGCCTCGACGACCGCTTCCGCTTCCTCACCGGCAGCGCGCACGCCCCGCCGCGACACCGCACGCTGGCCGCCACCCTGGGGTGGAGCGTGCGGCTGCTGTCCGAGGCCGAGGCGGTCGCCTTCGCGCGCCTGTCGGTCTTCGCCGGCGGCTGCACGCTCGCCGCGGCCGCCGTCGCAGCCGGCCTCGACGACGAGTACGTGGCCCTGCAGGTGCTGACCCAGCTGCACGACAAGTCGCTGCTCGTGATGGCGCACGGGGACCTGCCCGAACCGCGCTTCCGCATGCTGGAGACGGTGCGCCAGTTCGCGCAGGATCGCCTCGACGACGCGGGCGACGCGCCGGCGGTGCGCGCACGCTGCCTGGACTTCTTCGTGCGCTTCGCCGAGGAGGCCGGCGGCCGCCTGCACGGCCCGGCCGAGATGGCCTGGCTGCGGCGCCTGGAGGCGGAGGAGGCCAACCTGGTCGCGGCCCACGACTGGTGTGCCGACCTGCCCGAGGGCGCCGATGCCGGCTGGCGCCTGGTGGCCGCGCTCGGCCGCTACTGGACCTTCGCCGGGCCGCTCGACGTGGGCTACCGGCTCGCCGCGGCCGCCGTCGCGCGCAGCCCGCGCCGGCTCGACGACACGGCGCGCGGCAAGTCCCTGCAGGCGATGTCGCACATCGCCTACCGCCGCGGCTTCTACGAGGAGGCGCTGGCCTGGGCCGAACAGGGCGTCGCGTTGGCCGAGCCGGTCGGCGATCCGGTGCAGGTCGCCGCGGCGCAGAGCCATCGGGCGAGCGCCTGGCACGCCCTGGCGCGCACGGCCGAGGCCGAGCAGGGCTACGAGCGCGCGATCGCGCTGCTGCGCGCCGCCGGCGTGACCGACATGCGCCTGGTCGTGACCCTGAACAACCTGGCCGAGATCCACCGCGGGCGGGGCCGCCATGCCGAGGCCCTCGCGCTGTACGAGGAGGGCATCGCGCTTGCCCGTGCGCTGGACGTGCCCTCGTCGGTGTGCCACCTGCTGTGCAACGTGGCACGCCTGCAGGTCGCGGCGGGCCGGCTGGCGGCGGCCCGCGAGGCGGTGCGGCCATGGAACGCGCTCGTTGTGCAGCACCGCCTGCCGAAGATGGCGGCCCGGCTCGCCGAGGTCGCGGCCGGCCTGGCGGCGTTGGAGGACGAGCCCGCGCAGGCGGCGTACCTCTGGGGCATGGTGCTCGCGCGCCTGCGCGAGAACGGCGAGCGCCTCGAGCCGGTCGACGAGGCCTTCATCGCGCCGCTGATGGCGCGGGCCCGCGCGGCACTCGGCGACGAGCGCTTCCAGGCCTCGCAGGCGGCCGGCGAGCGGCTGCCGGCCGAGGCCGCCGAGGCGGTGCTCGCCGGGATCCTTCAGCCGGAGGCGAGTGCGCTCGCGTCCAGCAGCTCGCGCACCTCGCCATCCTCGGTCTGAGCGAAGTCCTCGTACCACGCGCCCACCGCGTGGAAGGGCTCCGGCGTGCTCGCGCACACCACCGTGTCCGCCTCGGCGCGCAGCGCCTGGCAGGTCTCGGCGGCGGCCACCGGCACCGCGACCACGATGCGCGCCGGCGCCATCGCGCGCAGGGCCTCGACCGCCGCGCGCATGGTCGAGCCGGTCGCGAGGCCGTCGTCCACCACCACCACGGTGCGGCCCTCGAGCTGCAGCGCCGGCCGTCCGGCGCGGTACACGTGCTCGCGGCGCGCCAGTTCCTGCCGCTCGGCCAGCACCACCGCGCCGACCTCGTCGGGCCGCAGGCCCAGCAGCTCGATCATGTCCTGGTTCAGCACCTGCACCCCGCCGGCGGCGATCGCGCCCATCGCGAACTCCCCCTGGCCGGGCACGCCGAGCTTGCGCACGAGGAAGACGTCGAGCGGCGCATGCAGCGCGCGCGCCACCTCGTAGCCGACCGGCACGCCGCCGCGCGGCAACGCCAGCACGGTCACGTCGGATCGGTGGGCATAGGCCGACAGCTTGGCGGCCAGCACGCGGCCGGCATCCCGGCGGTCATGAAACAGGCGGTCTCGCATCGCAACTCCTTGGTCCGCACCGGCACCTCGCTGCGGGCAATCGGCGTTCCAGCCGCGCCGCGGCACGCAGCTTGCCGGCCCGGTGCATGGACGCCCACCGACATCATGCGCTGCAGCGCCTCCAGGCGGAAGCCCATCCGCTGCAGCACGACGAGGACATCGCCGCCGCGGCGGCGGCCATCGGCGGCGCACCGCTGGTGCTGCTCGGCGAGGCCACCCACGGCAGTTCCGAGTTCTACCGCTGGCGGGCCGCGCTGACCCTGCACCTGATCCGCGAGAAGGGCTTTGACGCGGTCGCGGTGGAGGCCGACTGGCCCGCGGCGCTGCGCGTCAGCCGCCACGTGCAGGGGCGGGGCGACGACGGCTCGCCGCTGCAGGCGCTGGAGGGCTTCGAGCGCTTCCCGCGCTGGATGTGGCGCAACCGCGAGGTCGTGTCCTTCCTCGAAAGCCTGCGCCAGCACAACGAGCGCATCGCCCCCAGCCTGCGCGTCGGCTTCTTCGGGCTGGACCTGTACAGCCTGGGCGAATCGATGCACGCCGTGCTGCAGTACCTCGACGGCGTCGACCCCGAGGCGGCGGCGCGCGCCCGGCTGCGCTATGCCTGCTTCAACGGCATGGTGGACGATCCGCAGGCCTACGGCCATGCGGTGAACTTCGGCCTGCGGACTGACTGCGAGCGCGACGTCGTGATGCAGCTGCGCGAACTGCTCGGCCGCACCCAGCGGCGGCTGCTGCCCCCTGCCGCCGAGGGCGACGAGCTGTTCTACGCGCAGCAGAACGCGCGCGTCGTCCGCAACGCGGAGACGTACTACCGCAGCATGTTCGCCGGCCGCATCGAGTCCTGGAACATCCGCGACCGGCACATGGCCGTCACCCTGCAGCAGCTGCGCGAGCACCTGTCGCAGCGGCGGGGCCGGCCGGCGCGCGTCGTGGTGTGGGCGCACAACTCGCACGTCGGCGATGCGCGCGGCACCGACAGCGCCGACGAAGGACAGCTGAACCTGGGCCAGCTGGTGCGCGAGCAGCAGGGGGACGAGGGCGACAGCTTCCTGCTCGGCTTCACCACGCACGTCGGCACCGTCGCGGCGGCCTCCGACTGGGACGCGCCGGTGCAGTGCCGCCGGGTGCTGCCCTCGCGCCCCGACAGCCTGGAGCGCCTGCTCCACGACACCGGCCTGCCGCGCCTGCTGCTGCCGACGAGCCGGCGCGGCGGCGCCTCGGACGCGCTGCGCCAGGCGCTGGCGGCCGTGCCGCTGCTCGAGCGCGCGATCGGCGTGATCTACCGCCCCGACACCGAGCGCTGGAGCCATTACTTCGCGGCCGTGCCGCCGCGCCAGTTCGATGCCGTCGTCCACCTGGACGAGACCCGGGCGGTGCAGCCGCTGGACGTGGCCCACCCCTGGGCGCCGACCGCCGAGCCGGAGACCTGGCCGAGCGGGATCTAGTTCTTCTTCTGGTAGACCCGCACGTACTCGACCTCCATGCTGCGCGGGAAGATGCTGTCGTCGACCGCGCCGCCCATGTCACCGCCGATGGCCAGGTTCAGCAGCAGGTACTGCGGCTTGTCGAAGGGCCAGCTCGCGCTGCCCTGGTGCTTGTTGGCGTAGGTGTGGAAGGGCTTGTTGTCGACCGCGATCACCAGGCTCTCGGGCGTCCAGGTGAGCTGGTAGTTGTGGAAGGCGGTGCAGGCGTCGTCCAGGTGGGTCTCGCCGCCGTCGCCGAAGGTGCCGGCGGTGGAGGTGTTGTGGATCGTGCCTTCGATCGCGGTCGGGTTCTTGCCGACCTGTTCCATGATGTCGATCTCGCCGCCGGCCGGCCAGTCGCCGGTGGTGCCGAGCATCCAGATCGCCGGCCAGGTGCCCTTGCCGCAGGGGAGCTTGGCGCGGATCTCGAAGAAGCCGTAGGTCCAGCTCGCCTTGCCGTTGGTGATCAGGCGCGCCGAGCTGTAGTTCTGGCCGCCGTAGTCGTTGGCGCTGGTCAGGCGCTCCTTGCGCGCGGTGATGACGAGCTTGCCGTCGGCGATGCGCGAATTCTCGGCCCGCGCCACCGCGTAGTACTGAAGCTCGTTGTTGTACCAGCCGGTCGCGTTGGCCTCGGTGTCGTAGACCCACTTGTTGCCGTCGGGCAGCGTGCCGGTCTCGAACTCGTCGGCCCAGACCAGGCTGTAGCCGGCCGGGGCGTTGGATGACGGGGCGGGAGCCGGTGCGGGGGCAGGCGCCGGCGCTGGTGCAGGGGCTGGTGCAGGGGCTGGTGCGGGAGCCGGAGCTGGTGCGGGAGCAGGCGCAGGCGAGGGGGCTGGTGCAGGCGCCGGTGCAGGCGCCGGGGCGGGGGCGGGTGCCGGGGCGGGTGCAGGCGCCGGGGCGGGAGCGGGAACCGGCGCCGGAGCGGGTGCCGAGCTGACCGGCGAAGGCGCCGGAGCGTCGTCGTTCCCACCGCAGGCGGCGAGGGCCAGCATGCTGGCGCAGAGGGCGGCGAGGGGGGCCACCGAATGGCGGCGTGAGGGGGTCCGGGTCGTCATGAGGGGTTCCTTTGGCGCGCAGCATGCCCTACCCACCCCCCGCGATCCGCTAACGGCGCGTGACGGGCGATACATCATGTAGCCGCTCCCGTACCATAGGCCCTTCCGCCGCCGGCTTATTAGCTAATCTTCTGCCGCCATGCCCGCCCGAACACCGACCCCTGCGACCGATGCGGCCCGGCGTGTCACCATGACCGACGTCGCCACCCGGGCGGCGGTGTCGCAGTCGACGGTGTCGCTGGTGCTGAACGGCATGACCGGCACCAAGCTGTCGGACGAGACCCGCGCCCGGGTGCTGCGCGTCGCGGCCGAACTGGGCTACCGCCTGCCCGAGCGCCGCGCCGCCGCCGCGCCGCGCCGCGCCGGCGGACGCAGCGGCGCCGCGAGCCCGCTGATCCTCTACCTCGTCGACGAGATCTCCACCAGCCCGCACCCGGTGCTGTCGATCGACGGCGCGAAGGACGAGGCCTGGACCCAGGGCGCGCTGGTGTCGGTGTTCGCGACCCGCTCCCATGCCGGGATCGAGTCGGCGGTGCTGGCGACCATGCTCGCCAACCCGGCCGTGGTCGGCGTCGTCTACTCGACCATCTTCACGCGCGAGATCGTGCTGCCGCCGCCGCTGCTGCGCGTGCCGACCGTGCTGCTCAACTGCCACGAGCCCGAGTCCGCGCGTGATGGCGCCGGCGAGCCGCGCTTCTCGTCGGTCGAGCCGTCCGAGGTGCTGGGCGGCTTCGTCGCCACCGAAAGCCTGCTCGAGGCCGGCCACCGCCGCATCGGCTTCATCAACGGCGAGCCGTGGATGGAGGCCGCGCGCGACCGCCTGAAGGGCTACCGGCGCGCGCTTGCGAGCGCCGACATCGCCTACGACGCAGCCCTGATGCGCGAAGGCGACTGGCACGTCGCCTCCGGCCACGAGCAGACGCTGTCGCTGATGAAGCAGCCGCGCCCGCCGACCGCGATCTTCTGCGCCAACGACCTGATGGCCGTCGGCTGCATCGAGGCCCTGCGCCAGCTCGGCAGGCGCGTGCCCGAGGACGTCTCGGTGATGGGCTACGACGACCAGGAGATCGCGCGCCACACCAACCCGCCGCTGTCGACCCTGGTGCTGCCGAACTACGAGATGGGCCGCCTCGCCGTCGAGACCCTGATGGCTCAGATCGCCAGCCCCGGCGGCCGCCGCCGCCGCGTCAAGGTCGACGGGCGACTCGTGCCCCGCGGCACGGTTGCTTCCCCGTAGCCCGGATGCCCATCCGGGGATCGTCCTTCACGTCGACGGCCGCTCCCGGATTCCGCTTCGCTGCATCCGGGCTGCACGACCCGGGCTACAAGCGCTTTCAAACAGCGCTGGCCAAACGTCTGTTGCGGGACTAATATTTGCAGATTATTAGCGATGGCCCGCGCGCAAGCCCGGAGCCGTCCGTCATCGAGCTGGCGCCGCAACACCCGTTCCGAGGCAACAGAAGGAGACACGATGAAGAAGACATACCGGCAATGGCTGGCGAGCGTGCTCGTGCCATTGATCGCCGTGGGCTGCGGGGGCGGATCCGACACCGCCACCGCGCCCGAGACCCCAGTGGCCCAGGCGGCCGCCCCCGAGGCGGGTGCGCAGGCACCGCAGGAACGTGCGCAGGCCGCGGTCGCGCGCCTGACCACCCCGTGGACCGCGGCGGCGCTGCAGGCCGCGGTGCCGCTGCCCGAGTACCCGCGGCCGCAGCTGGTGCGCAACGACTGGCTGAACCTGAACGGCCTCTGGAGCTACAACGGCGGCAGCGCGGCGCCGAATGCCGACAACCCGCCGGCCACCGCGCCGGCCTTCCCGGCGAACCCGGAGCAGATCCGCGTGCCGTACCCGGTGGAGTCCTACCTCTCGGGCATCCAGCGGATGAACGACCGCAACCTCTGGTACAAGCGCAGCTTCACGGTGCCGGCCGGCTGGAACGGCAAGCGCGTGAAGCTGAACTTCGGCGCGGTCGACCGCAAGGCCACGGTGTACGTCAACGGCCGCCAGGTCGGCCAGCACACGGGGGGCTATGACGCCTTCAGCTTCGACATCACGCCGTTCCTGCGTGCGGGCAGCAACGAGCTGGTGGTCGGTGCCTTCGACCCGACCACCGGCGACGACATGCTGGGCAAGCAGACGCTGAACCCGGGCGGCATCTTCTACACGCCGAGCTCCGGCATCTGGCAGACGGTGTGGCTGGAGCCGGTGGCCGTGCCGCACATCACGCGGCTCGACATGACGCCGGACGTGGCGGGCAACCGGCTGCGCATCATCGTGCGCGGCAGCAACCTGGCGGGCCAAACCCTCGAGGCGGTGGCCTCGAGCGGCGGTGCGGAGGTGGGCCGTGCGACCGGGCGCGCCGATGTCGAATTCAGCGTGCCGGTGCCGAACGCGCACCTGTGGTCGCCGGACGACCCCTTCCTGTACGACCTGAAGGTGCGGGTGCGCGGCAGCTACAGCGTGCCGCTCGACGAGGTCGGCAGCTACTTCGGCATGCGCTCGATCGGCATCGGCACGGTGGATGGCGTGCCGCGTCCGCTGCTGAACGGCAAGTTCGTGTTCCAGTACGGTCCGCTCGACCAGGGCTTCTGGCCGGACGGCCTGTACACGGCGCCGACCGATGCGGCGCTGAAGTCGGACCTGCAGGCCATCAAGGACCTGGGCATGAACATGGTGCGCAAGCACATCAAGGTGGAGCCGCAGCGCTGGTTCTACTGGGCGGACAGGCTGGGCCTGCTGGTGTGGCAGGACATGCCGCATGCCTGGGACGCCGAGTCCAACACCGCGGTGCGGGCCAAGGTTGAGGCCGAGGACCGCGAGATCGTCGACGAGCACCGCTCGTCGCCGTCGGTGGTGACCTGGGTGATCTTCAACGAGAGCTGGGGCGACTTCGACATGGTCCGCATGGCGGGCCAGTTCAAGGCCTGGGATCCGAGCCGGCTCGTCAACACCCATTCGGGCATCAACTTCGCGCCGGGCGACCAGGGGGCGGGCGACCTGATCGACAACCACGACTACCCGGGCCCGAGCGCGCCGCCATGGCAGCCGAACCGCATCTCGGTGCTGGGCGAGTTCGGCGGCAACGGGCTGCGCGTCGACGGCCACATGTGGAACCCGGCGTCGACCTGCTGCTACAACCTCTACCCCGACGCGGCGACGCTGACCAATGTCTACCTGTCGCAGGTGGAGGGGCTGCGCGAGCTGGCGGCGACGCAGGGCCTGAGCGCGGCGGTCTACACCGAGATCACCGACGTGGAGGACGAGCTGAACGGCTTCCTCACCTACGACCGCCAGGTGAAGAAGATGGACTTCGCGCAGCTGAAGACGGCGCACCGGGCGCTGATCGACGGCGTGCCCTTCCTGCGGCGCGGCACCTCGTACTCGCTGCGCACCGTGACGCCGGGCGTGACCAACCGCTACCTGCGGCATGCCGACAGCCTGGGCGTGACGGAGGTGGTCGATGCGAGCAGCGCGGAGCTGTTGAAGAAGGACAGCTCATGGAAGGTGGTCAACGGCCTCGCGGATGCGTCGTGCCTGTCCTTCGAGTCGGTGAACCAGCCGGGGCAGTTCCTGCGCCACCAGGCCTCGCGGCTGCGCATCGATCCGAGCGATGGCAGCGCGCTGTTCAAGGACGATGCGACCTTCTGCGCGCGCAAGGCGCTGGACGGCGGCAGCGGCCTGTCGCTGGAGTCCAAGAACTACCCGGGGCGCTACATCCGGCACATGAACGCCGAGGTGTGGCTGGGCGCCTTCGAGGACACGGCGCTGTTCCGCGCCGATGCGTCGTGGGCGCCGGCGGTGGGGTGGTGGCGCAGCAGCGTGATCGTGGCGCCGTCCACGGTGCATTCGCTGCGCGTGTTGACGCCGGGCTACGACAACCGCTACGTGCGGCACCAGAACGCACTGGCCTACACCGAGGTGGTGACGGACGGGAGCGACGCGACGCTGAAGGCGGATGCGAGCTGGCGCATGGTGCCGGGGCTGGCGGATGCGAGCTGCTATTCGTTCGAGTCGCGCAACTTCCCGGGCGAGTACCTGCGCCACCAGAACTCGCGGGTGCGGCGCGATGCGCTGCAGGGGAGCGACCTGTACCGCGCCGATGCGACCTTCTGCGCCCAGGGCACGCCGGACGGCAGCACGGGCACGCGTTTCGCGGCCTACAACTACCCGCACCGCTACCTGCGCCACTACGCGGCCGAGGTGTGGATCTCGGACGGCCTGGGCGGCTCGAGCTGGAACACTTCGGGCAGCTTCGACGTCGACACGCGCTGGGCGGTGGAGAACCCGTGGACGCCGTGACCCGAACGTAGCCGGGATGCCAATCCGGGGATCGTCCTTCACTTCGACGGCCGCTCCCCGGATTGCGCTGCGCTCCATCCGGGCTACGGATGCTCATGCGCGGCGCATCGTGAGCGGACGCCTATACTCCAGGCGCATGAAGCCGAAGCCGTTTTCGATGATCCGCGAGTTCCACCTGGCGGACTGGTTCACGCTCGGCAACGCCGTGTCGGGCACGGGTGCGCTGTTCTCGATGATGTCCTACCTCGCCCTCGCGGACGTGGTGCACATCTACTTCGCCTGCGGCCTGGTGTTCGCCGCCCTGGTCTTCGACGTGCTCGACGGCCGCATCGCGCGCTGGCGCCAGAAGTCCTCGGCCCTCGGCCGCGAGCTCGATTCGCTGGCCGACGTCATCTCCTTCGGCGTCGCCCCCGCCGTCATCGCCTATGGCTGCGGCATGCGCGGGCTCTATGACCGCATCGTGCTCGCCTACTTCGTCGCCTGCGGCGTCTCGCGCCTGGCGCGCTACAACGTCACCGCCGTCGCGATGGCCGACGACAGCGGCAAGGTCTCGCACTTCGAGGGCACCCCGATCCCCACCTCCATCGTGCTGGTGCTGATGCTGGGCATCGCCGCGTCCTATGGCGCCGTCGGCCCCAACCTCTGGTTCGGCCAGGTCACCCTCGGTGCCCACTACTTCCACCCGCTGGTGCTGCTGTTCCTGCTCTCCGGCTCGCTGATGATCAGCCGCATCAAGATCCCGAAGTGGTGACCCGCGCGGTGCGGCGCCCCCGCCGCCGTCGCGCCCCGGCCTCCGCCGCCGCCAACTCGTGCGGCGCCAGGAAGTAGGCGCGGTTGCCCGCCACCCGCTCCACCACCAGGTCGATGAAGGCCCGCACCCGCGCCGGCTGCGCCACCCGGCTGCCGTAGTACAGGAACAGGTTCAGGTGCTCGGCGACATGCTGCGTCAGCACCGGCACCAGGCGCCCGCTGCGCACCAGCGGCGCCGCCGTCACCCCCACCAGCTGCCCGATCGCGTGCCCGGCCAGCACCGCCTCGGCCTCCAGCTCGACGTCGTTGGTGCACACCACCGGCGCGAACTCGCGCGACACGATCTCGTCCCCGACCCGGAAGTCCCACGCCATCACCTTGCCCGTCGACGGGTGCCGGAAGCCGCTGCAGCGGTGCTGCGCCAGGTCCTCGATGCGCTGCGGCGTGCCGTGCCGCGCCAGGTAGTCCGGCGTCGCGCACACGATCAGCTGCAGCGGGAACAGCCGGCGCGACACCGCCCCGTCCGGCGGCGTGCCGGCGCGGAAGCCCACGTCCACCCGGTCCTCGACCCAGTTGCCGATGCGGTCGTCCAGCTGGACGTCGGGCTCGATCTCGGGATGGCGGCGGCAGAACTCGTCCACCACCGGCCACAGCACCGGCAGCATCAGCGAGCGCGTGGCGGCGATGCGCAGCGGCCCGGCGATCGCCTCGCGCCCGAGCCGCGCGCCATGCAACGCCCGCTGCAGCGTCGACAGACCCGGCTGGGCCGCCTCGAGGAAGCGCCGGCCCTCCTCGGTGAGGCTGAGGCGCCGCGTCGTGCGATGGATGAGCCGCACGCCCAGGTGCGACTCGAGCTGCGCGAGCGCCTGGCTCGCCGCCTGCGGCGTGATCGCCTGGGCCACGGCGGCCTGGCGCAGGCTGCCCAGCTCGGCGGCCTTGACGAAGGTGGCGATGGCGCGGAGTTCGTTGAAGGCCATGCAGGATTATCACGATGGGCTTGCGAATGATTCCAGCGATTGTGGGCTAGTTCGATGTCAATCGCCTGCCTAAAGTGGCGCCATCCACCCACCCCGAGGACATCGCCATGAGCACCACCACCACCTCCTCCAGCACCACCACCGCCCCGTCGTTCAAGCGCGTGTGGTTCATCACCGGCGCGGCGCGCGGCATCGGCGCGCGCATCGTCCAGGCGGCCCTCGCGCAGGGCGACGCCGTCGTTGCCAGTTCGCGCGATGCGAGCGGGCTCGAACAGCGCTTCGGCGCCCAGCCCGGCCTGCTGCCGGTGGCGCTGGACGTCACCTCCGAGGCCCAGGCTTCGGCCGCCGTCGAGGCGGCGCTGGCACGCTTCGGCCGCATCGACGTGCTGGTCAACAACGCCGGCTTCGGCCTGCTGGGCGCGGTCGAGGAAGCCACCGATGCCGAGGTGCGCCGCCTCTACGACACCAACGTGTTCGGCCTGCTGAACGTGACGCGTGCCGTGCTGCCGTCGATGCGCGCCCGCCGCCGCGGCCATGTGATCAACATCTCGTCGCTGGGCGGCTACCGGTCCGGTCCGGGCTTCGGCGTCTACTGCTCGACCAAGTTCGCGGTCGAGGGCCTGACCGAGGCGCTGCACGCCGAACTCGCGCCGCTCGGCATCCATGCGACGGCGGTCGAGCCGGGCTACTTCCGCACCGACTTCCTGGAGAACGCCTCGCTGGCGGTCTCGCCGCGCATCCTCGATGACTACGCCGCGAGCGCCGGCCAGGTGCGCGAGGCGGCCCGGCGCATCAGCCTGAACCAGCCCGGCGACCCGCAGCGCCTGGCGCAGGCGATGCTGGCCCTGGTGGAGTCGGCGCATCCGCCGCTGCGGCTCCCGCTCGGCACCGACACGCTGCAGACGATCCGCGACAAGCATGCCTTCGTCGAGGCCGAGACGTCGGCCTGGCAGGCGCTTGCGGCATCGACCGACTTTCCGCAGGGTTGAGGCAGGCGCGGCACACTGCGGGTCTCGCATCCCGGAGACCCGCTGCATGGCCACGCTGCACGCCCTCGAAACCACCCCGCCCGCGGGCGCTCCCTGGCGCATCGCCGTGATGGGCGCCGGCGCCGTCGGTTGCTACTACGGCGGCATGCTGGCCCGCGCCGGCCATGACGTGGTGCTGATCGCCCGGCCGCAGCATGTCGAGGCGATCGAGCGCGACGGCCTGCGCATGGAGACGCGCAGCTTCGACGAGCGCGTGCGCCTGCGCGCCAGCAGCGAGGTCTCGGCGGTGCGCGACGCCCAGCTGGTGCTGTTCTGCGTCAAGTCGACCGACACCGAGTCGGCCGCCGCCGCGCTGCGGCCGCACCTGCCGGCCGGCGCCCGGGTGCTGACGCTGCAGAACGGCGTCGATAACGACGAGCGGGTGCGGGCGGTGCTGCCGCAGGAGGTGATCGCGAGCGTGGTCTACGTCGCCACCGAGATGGCCGGCCCCGGCCATGTGAAGCACCACGGGCGCGGCGAGCTGGTGATCGCGCCCTCGTCGATCGGCGCCGGGCTGGTGCGGGTCCTGTCGGAGGCCGGCGTGCCCGCCACCCTCTCCGACAACGTGCGCGGGGCCCTGTGGGCCAAGCTGGTCCTGAACTGCGCCTACAACGCGATGTCGGCGATCGGCCGCGTGCCGTACGGCCGCCTGGTCGACTCGGCCGGCGTGCCCGAGGTGATGCGCGACGTGGTGGCCGAATGCCTGGCGGTCGCGCGGGCCGAAGGCGTCAGCGTGCCGGGCGATGTCGAGGCGACGGTGCGCGGCCTCGCGGCGACCATGCCCGGCCAGTTCTCGTCGACGGCGCAGGACGTGATGCGCGGCAAGCCGAGCGAGATCGACCACCTGAACGGCCTGGTCGTACGGCGCGGCGCGGCGCATGGCGTGCCGACGCCGGTGAACCGGGTGCTGCACACGCTGGTGCGGCTGATCGAGGCGCAGCCGCGCGCTTGACGCCTCGCCCTCAGGGCAGGGGTCGGAAGCCCGTGTCGAGCAGCGACTGCAGCGGCGCGAACAGCGGCTGCGGCAACGCGTCCCAGTCGAACCAGGCCCAGCCCTCGCACTTGTCGGGCTCGCAGGTCTGCGGCTCGCCGCGGCTGTCGAAGGCCAGCACGAAAGCAGTCAGGAAGTGCTGCCGCACCTCGTCGAACACGTCGCTGGTGTAGGGCCCGCGCCGGCTCGGACCGAGCGCGAGGCCGGTCTCTTCGAGCAGTTCGCGTCGTGCGCAGTCCTCGATCGTCTCGCCGTACTCCAGGCGCCCGCCCGGCGCGGACCAGGTGCCGGCGTCATGCGAACCGCGCCGCCGGCCCAGCAGCACCTTGCCGTCGCGCAGCACGAGCACGCCGACACCGACGCCGATGGAGGGGGATGGCGAGGGCGTGTCAGGCATGCAGGGGGCGGCAAAGGATGCAGTCGCGATGCTACCCGGCCTCTGCCAACGCCACCCATGCCGGCGCATGGTCGCTCGCCTTCGGCTGGCCGCGCACCGCCTTGTCGACGCCTGCATCCTGCAGCCGCTTCGCCGCAGCCCGGTTCAGCAGCAGGTGGTCGATGCGCAGGCCGGCGTCGCGCTGCCAGTGCTGGCGGAAGTAGTCCCAGAAGGTGTAGACCGGCTCGCCCGGGTGGACCGTCGCGATCGCGTCGGTCCAGCCCTGGTCCAGCAGCCGGCGCCACGCTGCGCGGCTCTCGGGCTGCAGCAGCGCGTCCTTCAGCCACGAGCGCGGGTTGTAGATGTCGCTCGGCTCGTTGGTCGGCACGACGTTGAAGTCGCCCGCCACCACCGCCGGCTCCTTCAGCGCGAACAGCGACGCGGCATGCGCGATCAGGCGCTCGAACCAGGCGAGCTTGTAGTCGAATTTCGGGCCGGGCTGCGGGTTGCCGTTCGGCAGGTAGAGGCAGGCGACGAGGATGCCGTCGACCGCCGCCTCGATGTAGCGGCTCTGCAGGTCGTCGGGGTCGCCGGGCAGGCCGCGGCGCACCTCCAGCGGCGTGTCGCCGCGCGCGAGGATGGCGACGCCGTTCCAGGATTTCTCGCCGCTCCAGATCGCGCCGTAGCCGGCGTCCTCGATGGCCGCCAGCGGGAAGGCGTCGTGCGCCGTCTTCAGCTCCTGCAGGCAGACCACGTCGGGGGCGCGGTCGCGCAGCCAGGCGAGCAGCGCCGGCAGGCGGGCGTTGAGGCCGTTGATGTTGTAGGTCGCGATCTGCATGGGCATGCCTCCTTCAGTCTGTCGACCAGGTGGCAGGATGCGTGCCCGGGGGCATCGAGGGCCAGCGGCAGTGCGCCGGCGTCTCCGAGAACCGCGCCGCGTGGCCGATGGTGACGAGGCGGCCGAAGCCGGAGGGCTCGCTGATGCGGTACGGCTCGAACGACGGGGCCTGGACCGCGAACCCGCCGTCGACGCGGCCCAGCCCGCGCAGCCAGTGCGCCACACCCGCCAGCGACACCTGCACATGCCAGCTGCCGCCTTCCCGTGCCTGCCGCGCCAGCGCCGCCTGCGCACCGAACGCCAGCAGGTAGCCGGCGGCGTAGTCGAGCGCCTGCAGCGGGAAGGCGCGCGGCGCGCTGTCGCCGGCCGCCTCCGCCTCGGCGAGGTTGAACCCGGTGGCCGACTGCACCAGCGAATCGAAGCCGCGCCGGCCGGCCCACGGACCGTCCGGGCCATAGGCCGACAGCGAGACCGCGACGATGCCCGGGCGCAGGCGGGCCAGCTCGTCCGGCCCGAAGCCCAGCGCGGCCAGGCCGCCGGGGCGATATCCCTGGAGGAAGACCTGTGCCTCCTTCACCAACCGGCGCAGGGTGTCGCGGTCCGCCTCCTGCCGCAGGTCGAGCCAGGCCGAGCGCTTGCCGCGGCTGGTCTCGGCGATCGCCTCGATGTTGGGCAAGGCCGGCGAGTTGATCAACAGCAGCTCGGCGCCATAGGCGGCGAGCGTGCGGCCGGCGACCGGGCCGGCCAGGATGCGGGTGAGCTCCAGCACCCGCAGGCCGTGCAGGGGCCGCTGGTGCGCGGCCGCCGCAGGCCACCGCTGCGGGGGCGCGTCGCCGATGCGCTCGATGCGCACCAGGGGCGCGGCCCGCACCGCCTGCCCCTGGGCGTGGCGGTCCCAGGCCTCGAAGCTGCGCACGGCAGCCAGCACCAGGCCGGCCTCCGCGGCGGCGGTCTCCAGGTCCTCGGCGCGCCAGCGCCGCAGCGCGAGCTCGACCTCGTCGCGTCCGGTGCCCTCACCGGGCGGGCAGCCCAGCAGCCGCAGGGCACCGTCGCGGTGGTGCGCGAAGTTCGCGTGCAGGCGCACCCAGCCCGTCTCGCCGGCCTCCGCGCCGCAGGGATACAGGCCGGAGAGCTTGTCCCACAGCTGGGGGGCAGCGCCGTCGAGCGTGAAGTGGGCACAGCTTTCCAGCACCGCGTGCTCGCGCGGCACGTGGACGCGCTGGCGCCGGCCGTGCCGCCGATGCCAGAGCTCGGCCGCGATGCCGGCGGCCGCGGCCATGCTGGCCTGGATCGCATCCGCGACTGCGAAGCTGGACGGGAGCACCGGGCCGCTGCCGCTCAGGTCGATCGCGTCCAGGCCGTCGGCCGGCAGGCCGGCGTCGTTCCAGAGGCCGCGCAGGGCCGCATGGGCAGAGGCGGGGGAGGGGGCGGGCGTGGTCATGCAGGCATTTCACCCGATTTGCGCCGGTGTCGCGAACGTCGGCGCCCCGGTGCCCCGGTGCCCCGGTGCCACCCCGCCGCAGGCTCGCCGACGCTTCGGCAAACCGTGCACGCCATCGCACCGGCGGCCGGCGCCCGCGGGCGCTGGGCGCAGCATGTCTCCACAGGCCTCCGACAAGGCCGCAAAGGAAGACCGCCATGAGCCTCACCGTCAGCGCCGCCACCTCGTCCCCGCTCGCCCTGTACCGGTCGAAGGGACCCATGCCCCTGCACCCCGGGCAGTCCGCGTTCGAGGCGGCCTCGGTGAATGCGCTGCGGCGCCCGCTCGCCGAGCCGGCGGCCGAGACGGTGGCAGCCCGGCCGGCCGAGATCGCGGTCGATCACACCACGCGCGGCCCGGAGCTCGCGGAGATGTTCGACTTCATGATGCAGCAGTTCGTGCAGCAGCAGTGCCAGAAGTCGCCGCTCGCCGAGACCCAGGCGGAACTCGCGGCCCATGCCGAGCCCGCGGCCGACAAGGTGACCGAGCAGCGCAACTACGCCAGCCACCCGCACCTGATGCTGGCGGTCTGAGCCCGGGCCGGCTGCGGCCCGATCGCCTAGTCGCGCACGAGCTTCGTGGCGTAGAACGCCAGCGTCTCGTTGAAGCGCAGGCAGGACTTGCCGGTCACGCCCGGCGCCATCTCCTGGTCGTAGCGGTCCTTCATGCGCACGAACAGGCCGAGCGCCACGTCGTGCGCCTCGGCCGCGCCCACCTTGCCCGAGGCCTGCGCGAACTTCTCGATCTGCTGCATCGACCGCAGCAGCAGGTCCCCTTGCTGTTGCTCCCACCGCCGCAATGCGGCCATCGACGGGTAGCCCAGCTTCTCGCACTGCTCGCCGCCCTTCAGGGCGAAGGCGAAGTGCATCAGGTTGCTCGCGGCCTCCTTCTCGGTCATCGCCGAGGCGCCCGCGCTGACAAGCTGAAGTGCCGCGGCGAGCGCGGCACCGCGAACCCAAACCGGCGTCATCGGGGGACCTCCCTGTGCATCGTGGCCGTGATGTGGAGATGGTAGCGGTTTCAGCCCTCCGTCCGTCATGTTCTAGAATGCGAACAATTCGTATTTGGCGCCGGTGCTGCGAACGACCGGTTCGACGAAGTCCCCACCGAACCCTTCGCGAGAACACACCATGACCCGATGGACCCCGATCGCCTGCGCGGCTGCGCTGGCCTGCCTGTTGCCTGCCGCGCAGGCCCAGACCGCCGCGGCGGCCCCGGACGCGGCGGCAAGCGGCCCCGCCCCTGCGGTCGCCACGCTGCCGGCGGTCACCGTCAACGCGAGCGCCGACGCATCGGCCGCCGGCCTGTCCAAGCCGTACGCCGGCGGCCAGGTGGCGCGTGGCGGCCGGGCCGGCATCCTCGGCACGCGCGACCTGATGGAGTCGCCGGTCAGCATCACCAGCTACACCCACGAGCTGATCCAGGACCGGCAGGCGCGCAGCGTCGGCGAGGTGCTGCAGAACGACAGCGGCGTGCGCATGGCGCGCGGCTTCGGCAACTTCCAGGAGGCGTACTTCCTGCGCGGCTTCCTGCTGAGCTCGGACGACGTGGCCTACAACGGCTTGTACAGCCTGCTGCCGCGCCAGTACATCGCCACCGAGCTGTTCGAGCGCGTCGAGGTGCTGCGCGGCGCCTCCGCCTTCCTGACCGGTGCCAACCCTGGCGGCGGCGGCCTGGGCGGGTCGATCAACCTGCTGCCCAAGCGCGCCACCAACGAGCCGCTGACGCGCGTCTCCGGCGGCGTCTCGAGCGGCGGGACGGGCAGCGTCGCGGCCGACATCTCGCGCCGCTTCGGCCCGGACAACAGCACCGGCATCCGCGTGAACCTCGCCCATCGCAACGGCGACGGCAGCATCGACGGCGAGACGAACAAGCTCGGCCTGGTGTCGGTCGGCGTGGACTGGCGCAGCCGCGACCTGCGCCTGTCGGGCGACCTCGGCTACCAGGACAACCGGCTGAAGGCGCCGCGCCCGAACGTCACGCTGCAGGGCCTGTCGGCCGTGCCCTCGGCGCCGGATTCGGGCAGCAACTTCGCGCAGCCCTGGACCTACTCCAACGAGCGCGACCTGTTCGGCACGCTGCGCGGCGAGTACGACATCGCGCCCGGCCTGACCGCCTGGCTGGCCTACGGCCTGCGCCGCAGCGACGAGTCCAACTCGCTGGCGAACCTGACGGTGACCCAGCTCGACGGGACCGGCAGCTTCTACCGTTTCGACAACGCCCGCGAGGACAGCGTCGACACCGGCGAGCTGGGCCTGCGCGGCACGCTGCGCACCGGCCCGGTCGGGCACGAGTGGGTGGTGTCGTACGCGAGCTTCCGGCTGAAGAAGAAGAACGGCTACAAGTTCGACTTCGGCAACCAGTTTGCGACGAACCTGTACCGCCCGGTCTCGTACGCCGAGCCGGCCTGGAGCGCGACCGCCGGCGCCGGCAACCGCCTGGATGCGCCGGCACTGACCAACGACACCCGCTTGAGCAGCGTCGCGATCGGCGACACCCTGTCGCTGCTGGACGACCGGCTGCTCGTCACGGGGGGCCTGCGGCGCCAGAAGTACGACATCGCCGACTACGCCTACGACACCGGCACCGAGACCGGCCGCTACCAGCGCTCGCGCTCCAGCCCGATGCTGGGCGTGGTCTGGAAGGCGAGCCGCGAGCTCTCGCTGTACGGCAACTACGTCGAGGGCCTGAGCCAGGGCGAGACGGCGTCGGCCTTCCTGGTCCCGAAACCCTCCAACGTCGGCCAGACGCTGGACCCCTACGTCTCCAAGCAGAAGGAGCTGGGCCTGAAGCTCGATGGCGGCAAGCTGGGCGGCAGCCTCGCGTTCTTCTCGACGACGAAGCCGCGTGCGCTGGTCAATGCGGCCGGGGTGTTTGCCGAGGAGGGCGAGGACCGCCACCGCGGCGTCGAGCTCAACGTCTTCGGCCAGGCGATGCCGGGCCTGAAGCTGCTGGGCGGGCTGACCTGGCTGGATGCGAAGCAGAAGACCACCGGCAACCCGGCGACCGAGGACAAGCGCGTGATCGGCGTGCCGCGCGTGCAGGCCAACCTGGGCGCGGAGCTGGACGTGCCCGGCGTCGAGGGCCTGGCGCTGGACGGCCGCGTCGTGCGCACCGGCGCCTTCTACGCCGACTCGGCCAACACGCTGGAGGTGCCGTCGTGGACCCGCCTGGACCTGGGCGCGCGCTACGGGGTCAACGTGCAGGAGCGCCTGGTGACGCTGCGCCTGCGCGTCGACAACGTGACCGGCAAGGACTACTGGGCCTCGGCGGGCGGCTATCCCGACAACGGCTACCTGGTCGTCGGCGCCCCGCGCACGGTGTCGCTGAGCGCGAGCGTCGATTTCTGAGGGAGACCGCGGCATGCTGAGCGCGCGCGCCCTGAAGACCTGGTCGTGGTGGCACAAGTGGAGCAGCCTTGTCTGCACCGGCTTCATGCTGCTGTTGTGCCTGACCGGCCTGCCGCTGATCTTCCACCATGAGATCGACCACTGGACGGGTGCCGAGATCGAGGCCCCGCCGATGGCCGACGACGCGCCGCGCGCGCCGCTCGACCGGGTGCTCGCGTCCGCGCGGGCGCTGTACCCCGAGCGCATCGTGCAGTTCGCCTCGCAGCCCGAGGACGACGACCGCCTCTGGCACGTCACGCTGACGCCCACGCCCGAGCCGACCCGGGACTTCAAGTCGATCGCGGTCGACGCGCGCACGGGGAAGGTGCTGGGCGAGGTGCCGGTGAACGCCGGCTTCATGAGCGTGATGCTGCGCCTGCACGTCGACCTGTTCGCCGGGCTCCCGGGCAAGCTGTTCCTGGGCGCGATGGGCCTGCTTCTGCTCGTCGCCATCGTCTCGGGCGTGGTGCTGTACGCGCCCTTCATGCGCAAGCTGCGCTTCGGCGAGGTGCGGCGCGAGCGCTCGGCGCGCATCCGGTGGCTGGACCTGCACAACCTGCTGGGCATCGCCACGCTGGTGTGGGCGCTTGTGGTGGGCGCGACCGGCATGATCAACACCTGGGCCGACCTGCTGATCAAGCTGTGGCAGCACGACGCGCTGACCACGCTGCTCGCGCCCTACCAGGGGCAGCCGCTGGTGGCCGAGGCGGCGCGCGCGCCGGCGCAGCGCATGCTGGTGGCGGCGCGCGCGCACGCGCCGGGCACGCGGGTGGCGTTCATCGCGTTTCCCGGGACCGGCTTCTCCAGCCCGCACCACCACACCTTCTTCATGCGCGGCAACGCGCCGCTGACCGCCCGGCTGCTGCAGCCGGTGATGGTCGACTCGCAGACCGGCGCCGTCACGGCGGCGCCGGCGGTGCCCTGGTACATCGCCACGCTGCTGCTCTCGCAGCCGCTGCACTTCGGCGACTACGGCGGGTTGCCGCTCAAGGTGCTGTGGGCGCTGCTGGACATCGTCACGATCGTGGTGCTGGGCAGCGGGCTGTACCTCTGGCTCAAGCGCAGGCAGCCCCGGTCGCTGGTGGACGAGGCCGGCGCAGTGGTCGAGCCGGTGGTGGAACACGTGCCGCAGATCCGGCCGCACTGACCGCGGTGGGCGACCGGCGGCGCCGGGGCGCCGGGCTCGGTCACCGGATCGGCCGGGTGCGGGGAGGGCGGGTCGTCGATCTCCGGCAGCGCCGGCGGCGCCTGGGGAGGCTGCGGCGGCGCCGACGGCGGTTCGGGCACGGTGTGCAGGCGCACCGGGTGCGCGGGGACGGCAGGTGTCATGGCAGGCGGCCGCGGAGTCGCAATGCCGGCCCTGCGGCAATCCGCGTTCCCGCGGCGCGGGATGTCGCGCGACGGGTCAGGCGGCGGCCGCGGGGCGGGGAGGATGGTCGGCGTGGGCCAGGTCCTCGATCCAGCGGCGCAGGGCCTGCTCGCGCTCGGCGGGGTCGCCGCGCAGCAGTGCTGACGGGTGCAGGGTGACAAGCACCGGCAGGCCGTCCTCGCGCGGCAGCCAGTGGCCACGCTCGCTCATCACCTTGACCGCGCGGCCGAGCAGGGCGCGCGCTGCCGTGCCGCCGAGGGCGACAAGGGCCTGCGGGCGCACCGCGGCGATCTCGTCCTCGAGCCAGTGATGGCAGGCGAGGATCTCCAGCTGGCCCGGCGTCTTGTGCATGCGGCGCTTGCCGCGCAGCTCGTACTTGAAGTGCTTGACGGCGTTGCTGACGTAGAGCGTGCGACGGTCCCAGCCGAGCTGCGCGATCGCCTGGTCGAGCAGCCGGCCGGCCGGGCCGACGAAGGGGTGGCCGGCGAGGTCCTCGCGGTCGCCGGGCTGTTCGCCGACGAGCATCAGCGGCGCATCGATCGGTCCCTCGCCCCAGACCGTCTGCGTGGCCCGTGCGCCGAGCGGGCATTCTCGGCAGCCGGCGGCGGCCTCGCGCAGGGCCAGCCAGGCCGTGCGGCGGGTGCGTGCGGCGGTGGGCATGCCGCAGGCCGGCAAGCCGCGTGCCCGTGCAGGCCGCGGTCAGGGCCGCTCGTCGCGGCCGTCGACGTGGCGCGCGAAGCGCACCGGGTCGGGCCCGTGCACCGGTGCGTCGTCCTTCCAGGGCCAGCCGCCGAAGCCGGTGCTGCGGTAGTCGGCGAAGGCCTGCTGCAACTCCTGCTGCGTGTTCATCACGAAGGGGCCGTACTGCGCGACCGGCTCGCCGATGGGGCGCCCCTGCAGCAGCAGGAACTCGGCGGCCTCCGGGCCGTTGTGCAGCTCGACGGCCTGCGTGGCGCGCAGTTCGAGCGCGGCATGGCGGTCGACCATGGTGCCGTCGACGCGCACCGAGTGGCCGGCGAAGAAGTAGAGCTTGCGGCGCGTGCCGGCACCGGCCGCGGGCGGCAAGGTCCAGCGCGCGCCGGGCGCCATGCGGAGGGTCCAGATCGCGAGGTCGGATTCCGCCTGCGAGGCCCACGAATCGGGCGGCGGTGCCAGCGGGGCGGGGGCGCCGTCGAGCCGGCCGGCGATGCAGACGACCTCGGTCTGCGCGCCTTGTGCGTCGGCGAGCTCGTGGTGCGGGATCTGCTCGGACCAGAACATCGTGAAGTGCGGCGGCGCCATCTTGCTGCGCGTCGGCAGGTTGAGCCAGATCTGGAACAGCTCGAGGCGGTTGGGCGCCTCGCGGTTCAGCAGCGGGAACATCTCGGCGTGGACGATGCCGCGGCCGGCGGTGAGCCACTGCACGTCGCCGCCACCGAAGCGCGCCATCGCGCCCAGGGAGTCGGAATGGTCGACGAGGCCGCGGCGCACGATGGTCACGGTCTCGAAGCCGCGGTGCGGGTGCGAGGGGAAGCCCGGGACCGTCATCCCGTGGTACATGCGCCAGCCGTCGAGGCCGGCGAAGTCCTGTCCCAGGTTGCGGCCGGCGAGCAGCGCATCGGGCCCGAACGCGGCGTTGCCGCGCGGGTAGGCGTCGTCGTGGTGGACGCAGAACAGGAAGGGGTCGAGGGTCTCCCAGGGAAATCCGAGGGGGCCGATGTGGAGGAGGGCGTCAGCGGGCATGGGCCGCAGTGTCGCGCGAAAGTCGCACGCCCGTCTGCGCGATGCTCATGCCGCCCTGGGCGTCGACGCGCACGGGGCGGCCGTCGTCGAGGCGGTACTCGGATTCGCCGGTGGGTTCCCAGTCGCCGCCGATGCCGGGCGCGGCATCCAGTCGGGCGAGGTGCTCGAAGCCGTGCACCACGTAGTCCTGGCCGTCGTCGCCGTGCAGGCGCAGGGTCTCGAGACGATGCAGCATCTTTTCCATCGCGGTCTCCTTGCGGGTGGGAAGCAGGGACCCACGATTGAACTGCAAGGCGGAAGGCCGCGCCAGGGACGAGGGCTTGCCCTGAGGCAAAAAAGAAGGCCTTGCATCGCTGCAAGGCCTTCTTCGGTCGATCTGGTGGCGCTTCAGGGATTCGAACCCCGGACCTGCGGATTATGATTCCGTCGCTCTAACCGACTGAGCTAAAGCGCCTGAGCCGCTGATTATAGCCAGGCTTTTGATCGCTTTCGCTCCGACCCGACATCGACTGTCGTGGGACCCTTCACACTCTCGCCCTCACACGACCGACCTGCCCCGCATGTTCAGCTTCTTCAAGAAAAAGCCGCCCCCCGTCGAGGCCCCGCCACCGCAACCGGTCGCTTCCCCGTCGCCGATCGCGCCCGCCGCGCCTGGCCTTCCGGTCCCGGCCGCGGTCGTTCCGCCGCCGGCCAGCCCGCCGGCGGCCGAGCCGGAACGCCGCAGCTGGATGGACAAGCTGCGCAGCGGCCTGCGCAAGACCGGCTCCAGCATCACCCAGGTCTTCACCGGCACGCAGATCGACGAGTCGCTCTACGAGGAACTGGAATCCGCGCTGCTGATGGCCGACGCCGGCGTGAAGGCGACCGAGTTCCTGCTCGCCGACCTGCGCCGCCGCGTCAAGGAGGCCAAGGCGACCGACCCGGCTCAGGTCAAGGCCCTGCTCGCCGCCGCCGTGACCGACCTGCTCAAGCCGCTCGAGAAATCGCTGCGCGTGGGTGAACGCAAGCCCACCGTGATGATGGTCGTCGGCGTCAACGGGGCCGGCAAGACGACCAGCATCGGCAAGCTGACGCGTCACCTTGCCGACCATGGCGAGAAGGTGCTGCTCGCCGCCGCCGACACCTTCCGCGCCGCCGCGCGCGAACAGCTCGCAGTGTGGGCCGAGCGGGCGGACGGCGCGCCGGGGGCGGCGGGGGGCCCGGCGCCGGGCTCGGTCGAGATTGTCTCGCAGGCCGACGGCGACCCCGCCGCGGTCAGCTACGACGCCGTGGTGGCCGGCCGCGCCCGCGACTGCGACGTCGTCATCGCCGACACCGCCGGCCGCCTGCCGACCCAGCTGCACCTGATGGAGGAGCTGAAGAAGATCAAGCGCGTGATCGGCAAGGCCCAGGACGGCGCGCCGCACGAGGTGCTGCTGGTCGTCGACGGCAACACCGGGCAGAACGCGCTTGCCCAGGTCAAGGCCTTCGACGACGCGCTCGGGCTCACCGGGCTGATCGTCACCAAGCTCGATGGCACGGCCAAGGGCGGCATGCTCGCCGCGATCGCGCGCGAACGGGCGATCCCGGTCTACTTCATCGGCGTGGGGGAGAAGCTGGAGGACCTGCAGACCTTCAACGCGAAAGAGTTCGCGCAGGCCTTGATGGATTGAGCTTTCGGGGGCCGCTCCCGGATTGCACTTCGCTCCATCCGGGCTACAGGAATTCGTAGCCCGGATGCCAATCCGGGATCAGCGTGGCCGGGGCGAATTGCCCGACCTGGGGATGTTGGCCGGCGGCGTCGCGCTGGCGAGCGGCGCCGGCGCCGAATCGATGTCGTCGAACCAGGTCGACGGCGGCGGCTCGCGCATCTCCAGGCCATCGTCCTCGTCCGCCTGCGACCGGCCGACCGGCTGGAAACCCGCCGCCGTCGACGGCGCGCCATGCGTCGATGGCGTCGACGCAGCCGACTCGCTCGCCTTGCCCAGGATCGCGTTGCGCGCCCCGGTCGCGCTCGGCAGCGCATCCTCGCGCCACACGTGCAGCGGGATGCCGGCCGCCTCGAGCACCCGGTCCATGCGACCATGGCGCTGCGAGGTGCGCTCCTTCTCCTGCGACTCCGGCGCCCGGATGTCGACCACCGCGATCACCTGCGAGCTCGAATCGCACACCACCAGGTCGGCGCACAGCAGCCCGACCCGGCGCAGCCATTCCGAATACGAATGCCGCGTCGGCACCTTGACGAAGCGCGCCAGCGGCACCTGCGCCAGCACGATGTGCTCCGGCAGCCCGCCGCGCAGCGCCAGGTAGGCCTTGCGCTCGGCCGTGGTCAGGATGCGCGTCGCCTGCGGCTGCCACGACTGCAGCGTGTCCAGCGCCTCCAGCGAGCGCGGCTTGGCCCGCTTCGCCGCCGGCTTCGCGCTGCGCGACGCGTTCAGCTTCCAGATCACGAAGCCGCCTGCCAGCACCAGGGCGGCGATCAACAGCAATTCCATCTCGGGTCCAGGTCCTTGTTGGGGCAGCGCGGACCTTAGCGGGCCTCGCGCACGGGGTCAATGATTGTGCCGCGTGCGCACCGCCCGCGGCCGGTTTTACCGGTGGTTGCCAGTACGGTCAACCAAGCGTCAGATGTCCGACCCCCCGCCTGCGGGGGTCAGCGCAGGCCGCCCGGGCCGCCCAGGCCCTTCATGCCGCCCATGCGCTTCATCATCTTCATCAGGCCGCCGCCCTTCATCTTCTTCATCATCCCCTGCATCTGCTCGAACTGGTTCAGCAGCCGGTTCACGTCCTGCACCTGCACGCCGGCGCCGGCGGCGATGCGGCGCTTGCGGGTGGCCTTCAGCAGCTCGGGCTTGCGGCGCTCGAGCGGGGTCATCGAGTTGATGATGCCTTCCATGCGGCGCACGTCGCGCTCGGCCCGGTCCATGTCGGCCTGGCCGATGTTGCCCGCGCGCCCCGTCATCTGGGTCGGCAGCTTGTCCATCAGGCCCGACAGGCCGCCCATCTTCTTCATCTGGCTGATCTGCGCCAGGAAGTCGTTCAGGTCGAAGCTGTCGCCCGACTTCAGCTTCTCGGCCAGCTTCTGCGCCGCCTCGACGTCGACCCCCTTCTGCACCTCCTCGACCAGCGCGACGATGTCGCCCATGCCCAGCACCCGGCCGGCATGGCGCTGGGCGTCGAACACCTCCAGCCCGTCGATCTTCTCGCTCACCCCGGCGAACTTGATCGGCGCCCCCGTCACCTGCCGCACCGACAGCGCCGCGCCGCCGCGCGAGTCGCCGTCCGTCTTGGTCAGCACGATGCCGGTCAGCGGCAGCGCCTCCTTGAAGGCCTTCGCCACGTTGACCGCGTCCTGGCCCTGCATCGCGTCCACCACGAACAGCGTCTCCACCGGCTTCAGCTCGGCGTGCAGCTCGCGGATCTCCTTCATCAGCAGCTCGTCGATCGCCAGCCGCCCGGCGGTGTCGACGAGCAGCACGTCGAAGTAGTGGCGGCGAGCATGGTCGATCGCGGCGCGCGCGATGTCGAGCGGCTTGTCGGTCGGGGCCGACGGGAACCACTCCGCCCCGGCCTGCTTCGTCACCGTCTTCAGCTGCTCGATCGCGGCCGGGCGGTAGACGTCGGCCGACACCGTCAGCACCTTCTTCTTGCGCTTCTCGATCAGGTGCTTGGCCAGCTTGGCGGTGGTCGTCGTCTTGCCGGCGCCCTGCAGGCCGGCCATCAGGATCACCGCCGGCGGCTGCGCGGCGAGGTTGATGTCGGACACGCCCTCGCCCATCGTCGCCGCCAGCTCGCGGTTGACGATGCCCACCAGGGCCTGGCCCGGCGACAGCGAACCCACCACCTCGGCGCCCAGCGCCTTCTCCTTGACCCGGGCGACGAAGTCGCGAACCACCGGCAGCGCGACGTCGGCCTCGAGCAGCGCCATGCGCACCTCGCGCAGCATGTCCTGCACGTTGCTCTCGGTGATGCGGGCCTGGCCGCGCATCGTCTTGACGAGCCGGCTCAGTCGGTCGGTGAGGGTGGAGGCCATGGGCTGGGCGCGGCGCGGCGGAGGCGGCCCGCGAAAGTACACTGTGGACCATGATTTTATCGCCCGGGATCGCACCGCCTTGAGCACGCCCTCGTCTTGGATGCTGTGGCTGCCCAGCGCCGTCGCCCTGCTGGGCTACGCCGTGGCCGTGCTGCTGAGCGCACGCGACAGCGCCGCGCCGCGCCGCGCGCTGATCGCCGGCTGGGTGGCCCATGCCCTGGCCATCGTCGTCGACATGGCCGGCATCGGCAGCCCGGTGTCCGGCGCCCGCTTCGGCTTCGCCCCCGCGCTGTCGGCCACGCTGTGGATGGTCATCGCCGTCTACGCCGTCGAGAGCCGCTGGGTCCCGCTGCCCGGCGTGCGCCGCTGGCTCGGGCTGCTGGGTGCGGCGGCGGTCGTGCTGGCGGCGATCTTCCCCGGCGAGTTCCGCCCGCAGGCCACCTCGAGCTGGGCGCCGCTGCACTGGGCCCTCGGCATCGCCTCGTATGGCCTGTTCGGCGCCGCCGTGCTGCACGCGGTGATGCTCGACACCGCCGAGCGCCGCATGCGCGCCCACCTGAAGCTGGCCCTGCCGCGCGCCGGCACCGGCATGCCGCTGCTGCAGCTCGAGCGGCTGACCTTCCAGTTCGTGACCGCCGGCTTCGCGCTGCTGTCGGCCACGCTGCTTCTGGGCTGGTGGTTCACCACCCCCTGGCGCTGGGACCACAAGGCGACGCTGTCGGTGCTCGGCTGGATCGTCTTCGCCGGCCTGCTGGTCGGGCGCCAGGCGCTCGGCTGGCGAGGCCGGCATGCGATCCGCTGGCTCTATGCCGGCTCGCTCCTGCTGCTGCTGGCCTACGTGGGCTCGCGATTCGTGTTCGAGGTCGTGCTGCACCGCACGGCCACCTGAGAAAGACGACATGGCCCGTTTCATCGTGTTGCTGGCGGTGGTGGCGTTGATCATCTGGGTGGTCCGCAACGGCCGCGGCCGCAAGCCCGTCGCGCCGCCGCCGCCGGCCGAGGCGCTGCCCGACACCATGGTCGCCTGCGCGCAATGCGGCGTGCACCTGCCGAAGGCCGAGGCGCTGCCGGGCCGCGGCGGCGCGTTCTGCTGCGAGGCGCACCGCAGCAGCTTCGAGAACGGGCAGGGGCGGTCGTGAGCCCGCCCCCCCCGGCCCAGCAGGACCGCCGGCGCGGCGACCGGCGCAGCACGCGCGCCGACCGCCGTCCCACCCACGAGTCCTGGTTCGGCGCCCTCGGCGGCGACGAGGACACGCAGGCGCGCGAGGGCTGGGCCGAGGACGCCGACTCGCGCTACGACGGCAACTGGCAGGCGGCGCAGGCGGCACAGGCCGACAGCAACTTCCTGACGCGCCAGGCCTGGCGCCTGATCGGCTCCGGCCAGACCGCCTTCCAGCGCATCTACGGCGCCTTCATCAGCGCGCGCGCCGCCCTCGGGGTGGCCCTCGTGGCGGCGATGGCGGTGTCGACCATCTTCGGCGTGCGGCCCGCCCTGGCGGTCGTGGCCGTCAGCGTGGCCTACGCGGCGCTCGCGCTCGGCATGTGGGTGCTGCCGCGCTACCGCCGCAGTGCCGCGCCGCGCGGGCTGGCCCGCCTGCGCGGCCCGCAGTGGGTCGCGACCATCGGCGTCGACATCGTCTGCTTCGGCGCGCTGCACTGGCTCGCGCCGGCGTCCGGCCTCAACTACGTGGCGCTCCTGGTGCTGCCGGTGCTGATGGCCGGCGTGCTGACGCCACGGCTGATGGCGCTGGCCACCGCCGCCGCCGTCACCCTGGCCCTGCTCGCGGTGGCCTGGATGTCGGTACTGGCCGGCGCCGGCGACGCCACCGCGCTGCTCACCCAGGCGGGCCTGGCCGGCAGCGGCTTCTTCGTGATCACCCTGCTTGCCGGCGAGCTGGCCGGCCGCCTCGCGCGCGAGGAGCTCACCGCCCGCGGCAGCCTGGAACTCGCGCGCCAGCAGGCGCAGCTGAACCGCCTCGTGATCGAGGAGATGCAGGAAGGCGTGATGGTGGTCGACCAGCGCGGCCGCGTCCGGGCCGCCAACCCGGCCGCGCGGGCGCTGCTCGCGCCGAACGGCGTCGCGCGCGAGGCGCCGTTCCAGCTCCAGGGCGTGGACGCGTGGGGTGGGCTGCGCAAGGCGGTCGAGCGCGCCTTCGCCGAATCGGTGTGGCCGGAGGGCGGGCGCGACGTGGTGCTCGACTTCGAGTCGGGCCCGCCGCGCACCTTGCGCGTGCGCGTGCGCTTCACGCGCCGCCAGTCGCCCGACCCGAGCGAGGCGCTGTGCGTGCTCTTCGTCGAGGACGTGCGCAGCATGCAGGCGCGCACGCGCCAGGAAAAGCTCGCCGCGATGGGCCGGGTGTCGGCCGGCATCGCGCACGAGATCCGCAACCCGCTGGCCGCCATCTCGCAGGCGAACGCGCTCCTCGCCGAGGACGACCTCCCGCCGCAGCAGCGCCAGCTGACGCGCATGATCGCCGAGAACACCATGCGCCTGAAGCGCATCGTCGACGACGTGATGGAGGTGGCGCCGAGCGAGGTGCAGGACGGCGGCCCGATCGACGCCACCGCGCTGGTCGCCGCGGTCTGCAGCGAGTGGGCGCGCACCGCCGAGATGCCGATCGGCGGCGACAGCCTGCTGCGCGTCAAGCTGCCGGAGGAGCCGCTGGGCGTGGTCTTCGACCCCGAGCACCTGCGCCGCGTGATGATCAACCTGCTGGACAACGCCAAGCGGCATGCCCAGCCGACGCCGGGCGGCGTGCGCCTGTCGTTGTCGGCGCGCGACGAGGTGCACGTGGTGCTCAGCGTCACCAGCAACGGCGAGCCGATCCCGCCGGAGGTCGAGCGCTACCTGTTCGAGCCTTTCTTCTCGACGCGCAGCCGCGGCACCGGCCTGGGCTTGTATATTTGCCGGGAATTGTGCGAGCGCTACGGCGCGCGCATCGACTACCGGCTGCGCGCGGCCAGCGAACCGAACCGCAATGAGTTCTTCGTCGCGATGCGCCGCAAGCCGCTGGCCGGCACCGAAGCGCCCGAGACACGACTGCACCTGACATCATGAGTTCGCCTTCCCATTTCAGCCTGCTGGTCGTCGACGACGAGCCCGACCTGCGTACGCTCTACGAGCTGACGCTGCTGCGCGAGGGCTACGACGTCGAGACGGCCGGCACAGTCGAAGACGCCCTGCTGCACCTGAAGGACCGGACCTACAGCGCCGTCATCACCGACATGCGCCTGCCCGACGGCACCGGCCTCGACCTGCTGCGCCGGCTGGAAGAGGGCAACCGGCGCGAGAAGGCGATCGTCATCACCGCCTACGGCTCGGCCGAGAACGCGGTCGAGGCGCTGAAGGCCGGGGCCTACGACTACCTGACGAAGCCGGTCGACCTGAAGCAGTTCCGCGCCGTCGTCGCCTCGGCGCTCGGCCGCACCGCCGCCACCGTGCCGACCATGGTGCCGTCCAGCCTGCCGTCCGAGAACGGCACGCCGCCGGCGCAGCCCCGGCCTGCCGCCGCCGTCGCCGCGGCGGCCGGCCCCGCATCGCCGCCGCCGGCGCAGAACGGCCCGGTGAGCCAGGCGCTCGCGCGCATGGCGGGCCAGTCGCAGGCCATGCAGCAGGTGCGCCAGCTGATCGACAAGGTGGCGCGCAGCATGGCGCCGGTGCTGGTGAACGGCGAGTCGGGCACCGGCAAGGAGCTGGTGGCGCGCGCCATCCACGAGATCAGCCCGCGCGGCGCGCAGACCTTCGTGGCGGTCAACTGCAGCGCCATCCCCGAGCAGCTGCTGGAAGCCGAGTTCTTCGGCTACCGCAAGGGCGCGTTCACCGGCGCGGCGGAAGACCGCGAAGGCTTTTTCCAGGCGGCCAACGGCGGCACCCTGTTCCTCGACGAGATCGGCGACCTGCCGCTCGCGATGCAGAGCAAGCTGCTGCGCGCCATCCAGGAGCGCTCGGTGCGCCCGGTGGGGGCGGTGGTCGAGCAGCCGGTCAACGTGCGCCTGCTGAGCGCCACCCACAAGGACCTGGGCGCCGAGGTGCAGGCCGGCAAGTTCCGCCAGGACTTGTACTACCGCCTCAACGTGATCCAGATCCGCGTGCCGCCGCTGCGCGAAAGGCTGGAAGACCTGCCCCTCATCTGCGAGCGCGTGCTCGACCGCATCGCGCGCGATGCCGGCGTGTCGCCCGCGCCGCGCCTGACGCGCGACGCCCTGGTCCAGCTCAGCCGCTACAGCTTCCCCGGCAACGTGCGCGAGCTCGAGAACCTGCTGCACCGCGCCGTCGCGCTGACGGTCGGCGACGTCATCGACCTGGGTGACCTGGGCGTCTCGGAGCTGGTGTTCAGCGACAGCGATGCGTCCGAATTCGACGCCACGCCGGTGGTGTCGGCCAAGCCGGCGCCCGTGGCCGAGCCGCCGCGCGCGCCGGCGGCGCCGGTGCAGGCACCCCTGCCCAGCGACCTCGCCGCCTACCTCGACGACATCGAGCGCGACGTGCTCGAGCGCGCGCTCGAGCGCTACCGCTACAACCGCACCGCGGCCGGCGCGAGCCTGGGCCTGTCGCTGCGCCAGATGCGCTACCGCATGGCGCGCCTGGGCGTGAACGTGGGCGGCACCGACGACCCCGCCGATGCCGACCGCGGCGACGCCGGCTGAGGGCTTGCCGCGTGACGCCGCCATGCCGCCGCTGGTGATCGACGCGGCCGGCTGGTGCAGCCGCGCACGACGCTGCGAAACGCCGAACTTCGGCCCGCGGCCCCCCGGCGCCGCCATCGAGCTGGCGCTGGTCCATTCGATCAGCCTGCCGCCCGGCGTGTACGGCGGCGATGCGATCGAGCGCCTGTTCGCGAACCGCCTCGACTGGGACGCGCACCCCTACTTCCAGCAGATCCGCGGCCTGCAGGTGTCGTCGCACTTCGTGCTGCGGCGCGACGGCGAGCTGCTGCAGTTCGTCGCCTGCGGGCAGCGCGCCTGGCATGCCGGCAAGTCGGCGTGGCAGGGCCGCGAGGGCTGCAACGATTTCTCCATCGGCATCGAGCTCGAGGGCCTGGAAGGCGAGGGCTTCGAGGACGCCCAGTACGACGCGCTGCAGGCCCTGTTGCGCGCGCTGGCGCAGCGCTACCCGCTGCGCGGCGTGGCCGGCCACGAGCACGTCGCGCCCGGCCGCAAGCTCGACCCCGGGCCGGGCTTCGATTGGGGGCGCCTGGTGGCGGGCCTGCGCTGGCACGGTCGGTATTTTCCCGAGGGATTGGCCGCACCGCGTTGAGGCGTGCGCGCCGGCGCGCCCGGCGAAGGCCAGTGTCCATGCGCGCCGTGGCGCCAAATGCGGCGCATCGCAAGGCCTCGTGCCGTCTCGACGCGCGATGCGCAGCGTTGGTGGGCGCTGGCGCCGGCGCGGGCTCCCGCACGAGATCCGCAGGTGTCCGCGGCTCCCTCCCCATCTTGTGGGGGGACGCTATAGCTAGTGCTTGAAGGGTGCCGCACCCCCAGATATAGTGTCCCTCCGTGGTATCCTCTCGCCTCAACAACTTCTGACCATGCCTGCCCTCGTCACCTGGATTGCAGGGGTCTGCATCGCAGACGGCATGGTCATCCGGGCCCTTCGCGGGCTTGAAGGCGTTGGCCCGTCGTACCACAAGCTCATCGCCCACCCGTCGTCCCTCATCGATCCCATCCAGCGTCTCCGGCGGCTCAGCGCCGGCGGCGTGCCGCAGTCCCTGGCTGTGGAGGTGGGGTCGGCGTGAGCGCCGGACAACGAATCGATTCGCGTCGACCACAGACCACAAGAAGGGGTATCCAATGCAAGCAGTCAGCAACGTCCCTCCCGCCGCCGCCACCTCGGTCGCTTCCTCCGCCGCACACGGCGGCACCGCCCCCGCCGGCTTCGCCTCGGCGTACCAGGGCTACCAGATCATCCGCCGCAACGGCGCGGTGGTCTCCTTTGAACCCAACAAGATCGCGGTCGCGCTGATGAAGGCCTTCCTCGCGGTGCACGGCACCCAGGGCGCGGCCTCGGCCAGCGTGCGCGAGACGGTCGACGGCCTGACCGAGGCCGTGGTGCGCGCGCTGCTGCGCTCGCGCCCGGGCGGCGGCACCTTCCACATCGAGGACGTGCAGGACCATGTCGAGCTGGGCCTGATGCGCGGCGGCCACCACGAGGTCGCGCGCGCCTACGTGCTGTACCGCGAGCGCCGTTCGCAGGAGCGTGCGAAGCAGGGTCCCGTGGCGGCCGCCGCCGAGCCGGCGATGATGGTGGTCGACCGCGGCCAGCGCGTGCCGCTGGACCTGGGCCGCCTGCAGGCGCTGGTCGAGTCGGCCTGCGCCGGCCTGGGCGCGGACGTGAAGCCCGAGCCGATCCTGGCCGAGACGCGCCGCAACCTGTACGACGGCGTGCCGATGGACGAGGTGCACAAGGCCGCCATCCTGGCCGCCCGCACGCTGATCGAGAAGGACCCGGGCTACACCCGCGCCACCGCGCGCCTGCTGCTGCACACGATCCGCAAGGAGATCCTCGGCGAGGAGGTGCTGCATGCCGAGATGCAGGCCCGCTACGCCGACTACTTCCCCGGCTTCATCAAGAAGGGCGTGCAGGCCGAGCTGCTGGACGACAAGCTGCTGCAGTACGACCTGGCCCGGCTGGGCGCGGCGCTGAAGGCCGACCGCGACCTGCAGTTCGACTACCTCGGCCTGCAGACGCTGTACGACCGCTACTTCCTGCACGTGGGCGACGTGCGCATCGAGATGCCGCAGGCGTTCTACATGCGCGTCGCGATGGGCCTGGCGCTGAACGAGATCGACCGCGAGGCGCGCGCCATCGAGTTCTACGAGGTGCTGTCCAGCTTCGACTTCATGAGCTCGACGCCGACGCTGTTCAACGCCGGCACGCAGCGCTCGCAGCTGTCGAGCTGCTACCTGACGACCGTCGCCGACGACCTGGACGGCATCTACGAGGCGCTGAAGGAGAACGCGCTGCTGTCGAAGTTCGCCGGCGGCCTGGGCAACGACTGGACCAACGTGCGCGCGCTCGGCTCGCACATCAAGGGCACGAACGGCAAGAGCCAGGGCGTGGTGCCGTTCCTGAAGGTGGTCAACGACACCGCGGTGGCGGTGAACCAGGGCGGCAAGCGCAAGGGCGCGGTCTGCGCCTACCTGGAGACCTGGCACCTGGACATCGAGGAGTTCCTGGAACTGCGCAAGAACACGGGCGACGACCGCCGGCGCACCCATGACATGAACACCGCCAACTGGATTCCCGACCTGTTCATGCGCCGGGTGATGGAAGGCGGCGAGTGGACGCTGTTCTCGCCCTCGACCTGCCCGGACCTGCACGACAAGTTCGGCAAGGCCTTCGAGGAGGCCTACACCCGCTACGAGGACAAGGCTGCGCGCGGCGAGATCAAGCTGTTCAAGAAGATCCCGGCCAAGGACCTGTGGCGCCGGATGCTGTCGATGCTGTTCGAGACCGGCCACCCCTGGATCACGTTCAAGGACGCCTGCAACGTGCGCTCGCCGCAGCAGCACGTCGGCGTGGTGCACTCCAGCAATCTGTGCACCGAGATCACCCTGAACACCAGCGAGACCGAGATCGCGGTGTGCAACCTGGGCTCGGTGAACCTGGTGCAGCACCTGACCGTGGTCGACGGCACGGTGCAGATCGACCACGCCAAGCTGAAGAAGACGGTGGCGACGGCGATGCGCATGCTCGACAACGTCATCGACATCAACTACTACGCCGTCAAGAAGGCGCGCGACTCCAACCTGCGCCACCGCCCGGTCGGCCTGGGCATCATGGGCTTCCAGGATGCGCTGTACGAACTGCGCACGCCGTACGCGTCGGATGAGGCGGTGGCCTTCGCCGACCGGTCGATGGAAGCCGTCTGCTACTACGCCTACTGGGCCTCGACCGAGCTGGCGGCGGAGCGCGGCCGCTACTCCAGCTACCGCGGCTCGCTGTGGGACCGCGGCGTGCTGCCGATCGACTCGCTGGACCTGCTGGCCGAGGCGCGCGGCGGGTATGTCGACGTCGACCGCAGCACGACGCTGGACTGGGCGGCGCTGCGCAGCCGCATCGCCGCCCACGGCATGCGCAACTCCAACTGCGTGGCGATCGCGCCGACGGCGACGATCTCCAACATCATCGGCGTCAGCGCCTCGATCGAGCCCTCGTTCGGCAACCTCTCGGTCAAGTCCAACCTGTCGGGCGAGTTCACGGTCATCAACGAGTACCTGGTGCGCGACCTGAAGAAGCTCGGCCTGTGGGACGACGTGATGGTCATGGACCTGAAGCACTTCGACGGCTCGCTGCGCCGCATCGACCGCGTGCCGCAGGAGCTGAAGGCGCTGTACGCGACCGCCTTCGAGATCGAGACCCAGTGGCTGGTCGAGGCCGCGGCGCGCCGCCAGAAGTGGATCGACCAGGCGCAGTCGCTGAACATCTACATGGCCGGCGCCTCGGGCAAGAAGCTGGACGAGACCTACAAGCTCGCCTGGACGCGCGGCCTGAAGACGACCTACTACCTGCGCACCGTGGGCGCGACGCACGCCGAGAAATCGACCGTCAGGTCGGGCCAGCTGAACTCGGTGTCGAGCGGCTCGGCGCCGACGATCGCAGCGGCGCCCGCACCCGCGGCACCGGTGCTCGCGGCCGTCGAGGCGCCGGCGACCGACGTGCAGTTCTGTGCGATCGACGACCCGACCTGCGAGGCCTGCCAGTGATCCGCAGCGAGCACGCGATGTGATGCGCGACGTGTCGCATCGAGCGCGCGCACCGACCGCATCGGCGCGCGTTTTTCGATGCGACACAGCAACAGCGAAGTGCTCGCGAAGTCAATAAGTGCTTGGTGTTTCGACACAACACTCTCATAATTCATCGCGTACAGGAAGTCCACCATGTTGGTTTGGGAAGAAGACCTTAAACCCTCGATCTCTCACAAAGCGAGTCCCGCGCAGAGCCCGTCCTCTCAAGCGCGTGCGGTCGCTCCGTCTCCGGACTTCGACGCTGCCGCCGCAGCCCCTCTCTCTGTTGTTTCTTCTTCGGTTTCCTCTTCCGGCTCTTCTGCCATCCCCCCCGCCTCCTTGAACGCTGCCGCAGCGTCCGGCACGCAGCGCGTGAAGGCTGCGGACAAGCGCATCATCAACGGCCGCACCGACGTCAACCAGCTGGTGCCGTTCAAGTACAAGTGGGCGTGGGAGAAGTACCTCGCCACCTGCGCCAACCACTGGATGCCGCAGGAAGTGAACATGTCGCGCGACATCGCGACCTGGAAGGATCCGAACGGCCTGAGCGAGGACGAGCGGCGCATCATCAAGCGCAACCTCGGCTTCTTCGTCACCGCCGATTCGCTGGCCGCCAACAACATCGTGCTGGGCACCTACCGCCACATCACGGCCCCCGAGTGCCGCCAGTTCCTGCTGCGCCAGGCCTTCGAGGAAGCGATCCACACGCACGCCTACCAGTACATCGTCGAGTCGCTGGGGCTGGACGAGAGCGAGATCTTCAACGCCTACCACGAGGTGAAGTCGATCCGCGACAAGGACGAGTTCCTGATCCCCTTCATCGAGGCGATCATGGACCCGGCCTTCCAGACCGGCACGCCGCAGAACGACCAGACGCTGCTGAAGTCGCTGATTGTCTTTGCCTGCCTGATGGAAGGCATGTTCTTCTACGTCGGTTTCACGCAGATCCTGGCGCTCGGTCGCCAGAACAAGATGACCGGCGCCGCCGAGCAGTACCAATACATCCTGCGCGACGAGTCGATGCACTGCAACTTCGGCATCGACCTGATCAACCAGATCAAGCTCGAGAACCCGCACCTGTGGACGGCGGAGTTCAAGGCCGAGATCAAGGGCCTGTTCACGAAGGCCGTCGAGCTCGAGTACCGCTATGCCGAGGACACCATGCCGCGCGGCGTGCTGGGCCTGAACGCCTCGATGTTCAAGGGTTACCTGCGCTACATCGCCAACCGGCGTGCGACGCAGATTGGTTTGGAAGAGCTCTTCCCGAACGAGGAAAACCCGTTCCCGTGGATGAGCGAAATGATCGACCTGAAAAAGGAGCGCAATTTCTTCGAGACGCGCGTCATCGAATATCAATCCGGTGGCGCCCTTTCGTGGGACTGACGCTTCGCTGAAGCAAGCAACAGGTCATGTGCAAGATCAAGATTCGCAAGCCGTCAAGAGATCACCGTCAAGTACGCGGTGGCCAACGGTTTGCAACCCCATTCACCGTACCGGGGCGTCCCTCCTGGGCGACTTCGGACGGTGAATAACTGCTGCGAGCCGGCATGGCGCCGGAGCGAGGCAGTGCTCTTTCAACTTGATCAAGGAGAAATGTAATGGCAACTGCAAAGAAGGCTCCGGCCAAGAAGGCGGCAGCGAAGAAGGCTCCGGCCAAGAAGGCGGCAGCGAAGAAGGCCCCGGCGAAGAAGGCCGCGGCGAAGAAGGCTCCGGCGAAGAAGGCCGCTGCCAAGAAGGTCGCGGTCAAGAAGGTCGCCGCCAAGAAGGCGCCGGCGAAGAAGGCTGCGGCGAAGAAGGTTGCGGTCAAGAAGGTCGCGGCGAAGAAGGCTCCGGCGAAGAAGGCTGCTGCCAAGAAGGCCCCGGCAAAGAAGGCTGCTGCCAAGAAGGCGCCTGCGAAGAAGGCCGCTGCCAAGAAGGCGCCTGCGAAGAAGGCTGCTGCGAAGAAGGCGGCGAAGAAGCCGGCTGCGAAGAAGGCGGCCCCGGCTGCGCCTGCTGCGCCGGCTGCGAAGCCTGCTGCTGCTCCGGCGGCGAAGACGGCCCTCAGCCCCGCGGCTGCCTGGCCCTTCCCGACGGGCAACAAGCCCTGAAGCAAAAACCCGGCTCCGGCCGGGTTTTTTTTATGGATGGGCCCACCCCCGAGACGCTTCGCGTCTCCCCCTCAAGGGGGCGCCGCCAGTGGCCCGGCGGAGCCGGTTCCACGGCGTCCGCTGGAAGGGCGCATCGCTTCGCTTGCGCATTCCGTAGCCCGGATGCCAATCCGGGATCGACGCTCACTTCAACGGCCGCTCCCGGATGGGCATCCGGGCTGCGACCTCATGACTGCCGCGCGACGACGAGCAAGGTGCGCCGGACCCACACGCCGAGCACCACGATCAACATCGCGAGGTTGCGCAGCAATTGCCAGGGCCAATGCGCGCACTCCGCCAACGGGTGGGTAAACCGACGCCGCGACGCCAGCGCGACGCACAGCCCACGCATCCACGCGCCGTTGCGCGGCCACTCCAGCAGCCTTCCCGTCCATTCCCGGGGCACGCCGTCCACGCCCACGCCGGCGCCCACCAAGCCACCGACGATCGCCGCGGTGGAATCGGTGTCGCCGCCGCAGCGGATCGTCTCGGTCACCGCCGCACGGAAGTCGTCGCCGTGGCGCATCCAGGCGAGCAGGGCCACAGGGACGGTGTGCAAGGCATAGCCGCTGACACCGTCGGCGCAGCCGATCGTTTCGGCAAAGCGAGCCAGGGACTGGTCGGCGTCGATCGCGGCCTGCAGCGACACCAGCTCAGCCGACATCGGCGGCAAGTCCGCCGACACGCCGGCGAAGGCATCGCGCCAGGCCGCGTGACGAGCCATCGACGTCGACGACGGCACCCGCCGGGCCGCGCAAGCCGCCGCGACGGCTACGGCGAGGGCCGCCTCCAGCGCCCGCGGATCGCGATGGGTGACGTGCGTCGATGCTCGCACGAAGGTCCGCAGCCGGTCGGGATCGCCAGCGAAGACGACGCCGAGCACAGCCGCCCGCATTGCCGCGCCGTTGCCGGCCGACGCCACGCCGCTGCGCGCGGGCGACACGCCCAGCCAGAGCTTGAAGACCGAGCGCACCGTCGCACTTCCGACGCCCGGAGGAAGCGCCGCCATCCACCAACGCAGCCGACGGGCCAGGGCACGCGCGAAACGCGATTCGTCCTCGACCGCTCCCTGCAGGCTAAGCAACACCATCACGCTGTGCTCGGTGTCGTCCGACACCAGGCCCCACCCGCCGACAAGGCTCTGGCGCAGCGGCTCCCGCATCAAGGCGCCGACCGACCGCCGCGACAGGTTCTCGAAAGGCAGGCCGACCGAATCGCCGGCCGCCGTGCCGAGCAGGCAGCCTTGCAGCGCCTGCGCCGGGCGCGACGCGTCCCGCGCCACTACATCGGCATCGTGTCGGCGAAGCCGTTCGCCGGCAGCGCCGGGGCGCCATCGCCTCCGCCCGTGCCGGGCAGGTCGACGTCGACGTGCTGCTGCATCACCGCCTGCAGGTCGCTGCGCTTCTGCTGCAGCACCACCATCTGCTTGTGCAGCTGCTCGATCTGCTTGCGCGCCTGCTGGGCATGCTGGCCGGCGACATGGCGCGCCTTCTCCAGCTTCTCCACCCGCTGCTGCAAGACCTTCACCTGCTTGCCGTACCACCAGTGGCACGCGCCCCAGGTCGCGCCGCACAGGGCGAGCGCCGTCACGAACAGAATGAGGTAGTGAAGAGCTTGCACTGTTGTTCCCTTTGCCGGTTTCCCACGTCAGGACCGCGGCGAGAAGGTAACAAGATTTAACCGCAAGATGGCGTGAAGATGTTCCGCAAACCTGGGGGATTTGTCAGATTGACACGGAACCCCCCGGTTCAGAGGCCCAGCGACGCGCGGTCGATCACGTGGTTCTGGCCGCCGCGGCTCGCGATCTTCAGCGCGCCGATGCGGTTGCCCAGCTGCACGCAACGCTCCAGCGACCAGTCGCGCTCCAGGCCGTAGAGCAGCGCGGCGCGGAAGGCATCGCCGCAGCCGGTCGGGTCGACCACCTCGCTCGCCTTCACGCCCGGCACATGGGTGCGAACGCCGCCCTGCCACAGCTCGCAGCCCTCGGCCCCCAGGGTCACCACCACGCCTTTCAGGTGCGAGCGCGACATCGCCTCGATGCTCTGGCCGGTGCGCTCCGACAGCATGCGCGCCTCGTAGTCGTTCACCGTCACCCAGCTCGCCTGGGCGACGAAGCGGCCGAGCTCGGCGCCGTCGAACATCGGCAGGCCCTGGCCCGGGTCGAAGATGAAGGGGATCTTGGCATCGGCCAGTTGCTGCGCATGCTGCAGCATCGCATCGCGGCCGTCCGGCGCGACGATGGCGATGCGCACGCCGCGGTCGGTGGGCACCTTCACGCTGTGCGCCGACTGCATCGCGCCCGGGTGGAAGGCGGTGATCTGGTTGTTGTCGGTGTCGGTGATGATGATCGCCTGCGCGGTGTAGCTGCCCGGCACGTTGCGGACGAACTCGGTGCTCGCGCCCCAGGAGGCGATGCGGGCGCGGTACTCCTCGTCCTCCGCGCCGACGGTGGCCATCACCAGCGGCTCCCCGCCGAGCGCGGCCAGGGTGTAGGCGATGTTGCCGGCACAGCCGCCGAACTCGCGGCGCAGCGTCGGCACGAGGAAGGACACGTTCAGGATGTGCACCTGTTCCGGCAGGATCTGCTGCGCGAAGCGGCCGGGGAACATCGTGATGGTGTCGAACGCCAGGGATCCGCAGATGAGGGCAGACATGGAAAGCTCCGGAATCAAGGGTAGAAAATCTCGACGGTGTAGCCGCTGACGCGGCGTCCGTCGGTGGAAAAAATCACCTGCAAGGGCGTCTCGCTGCCCGCGGCGAGCACCGGTGCGGCGACATTGAAATCGGCGGGCGACAAGGCGCGGCGCGAGACCAACTGGCCGTTCGGGTCGCTCAGGCTGAGGTCGACCGAGGGCATCGCCAGCGCCAGCGCGCCGCGGTTGCGCATCACCACCGACAGCTTGTAGGCGGCACCGCCGTTGGCCGGTGCGAGCGCGCTGCTCTCCACCACCACGTCGTCGATGCGGCGCGGCGCCCCGAGCTCGCAGTGCCACTGGCGACAGGCCGCGGCGAGCCAGGGCCGGGTCTCCGGCCACTGCGCGGCGACGGTGTCGCGGAAGTGGAAGGCCGCCTGCCCGGCCAGCCCCGCCAGCAGGCCGAGCACGCACAGCGACAGCAGGCCGCGCACCCAGGGGCTGCGCCAGCGCTCGCGCTGCCGTGCCTCGCGAACGAAGCCCGGTGCCGCCGGCTTGGGCGGCGCGGCCGGGCGGGCGGGCGCCTTGGCGGCCGGGGCCTTGCGCGCCGGCGTCTTGGCGGCGGGCTTGGACTTGCGCACCGGCTCGCGCGGCCCGCCGGCCTCGCTCTCCAGCAGGTCCATGTTGAACTGCGCGTCCGAGAAGTCGACGCGGTCGCGCTGCGCGACGCTCTGCGCCGGCGTCTGTGCGACATCGGGCTGTTCAGGGTGGAAGAAGCGCGAATGGATGCGGTCTTCCTCGCTCAGCTGGAAGATGTCGTCATCGTCCGGCGGCTCGGGCTGGAACGAGGGCGCGGGCGCCGGCGGCTGCGCGGCGGGCGGCGCCTTGGCACCGGTCGAAGGGGCAGCCGGCGGCGGGGCCACCGCGGCGACGGGGGGCGCGGCCGGCGGATTCCACTGCGGCGGCTCGTCGCGCTCCAGGTCGAACAGGCCTTCGAGCGCGTTGAACACCTCGTCGCAGCGCCCGCAGCGGACCCAGCCCTCGGAGACCTTGAGCTGGTCCTGGACGACCCGGAAAACGGTTCCGCAGGCAGTGCAACGCGTGGCCAGGCTCATGGCGAAATCATGCCATGGCCTTCTTTCGCGCCGTCATCAGGATCCAGCCGTCTTCCTGGTCGCTGACCTCCAGCGTGACCCAGTCGGCGTACGCCGCCTTCAGCTCGTCGGCCTGGCGCTCGAGGATGCCCGCCAGCACCAGGTCGCCGCCCTCGGCGACGTGGGCGCACAGCAGCGGGGCGAGCAGTTTCAGCGGCGTGGCCAGGATGTTGGCGAGCACCAGCGGGTAGCTGCCGGCCGCCGCATCGGGCAGCCCGGCGGCGAGCTGCACGCCGTTGGCGGCGGCGTTCGCCTGCGTCGATTCGACGGCGGCCGGGTCGATGTCGACCGCGTCGATGCCGCGGCCGCCGTGCAGCGCGGCGCCGATCGCGAGGATGCCCGAGCCGCAGCCGTAGTCCAGCACGCGTGTCCAGCCGGCGGCGCGCGCCGGGGCCTGGGTCGCGATCCAGCGCAGGCACATCCGGGTGGTCGGGTGGGTGCCGGTGCCGAAGGCGAGGCCGGGATCGAGGCGGATCACGGTCTGCGCCGCGGCCGGCGGCTCGTGCCAGGTCGGCACGATCCAGAAGCGCTCGGTGATCGGCACGGGGGCGAACTGCGACTGCGTCAGCCGCACCCAGTCCTGCTCCTCGACCTGCTGCAGCGCCTGCAGCTGCAGGCCGGTGGTCCAGTCCTGGGCCATCAGCAGCGCAGCGGCCCCGGTGGCGGCATCCTCGGTGGGGAAGAGCGCCTTCAGCACCGAGCGCTGCCAGCCGCCTCGCGGCGCCGGCATGCCCGGCTCGCCGAACAGGGCGTGCTCGGCCTCGGTGTCGGCATCGGCGTCCTCGACCGAGACGGACAGGGCCTCGAGCTCGTCCATCAGCGCATCGGACACCGGCTCGACCAGGTCCTCGGGAACCAGCAGCAACAGCTCGAACATCGGAGCCTCAGCGCTTGTGTTGGCTCATCCAGCCTTCGAGGTAGTGGATGCTGGTCCCCCCCTCGACGAACTTGGCGTCCACCATCAGCTCGCGGTGCAGCGGGATGTTGGTCAGGATGCCCTCGACCACCGTCTCCGACAGCGCGATGCGCATGCGCGCGAGCGCCTGTTCGCGGGTGTCGCCGTGGGTGATGATCTTGCCGATCATGGAGTCGTAGTTCGGCGGCACGAAGTAGTTGGTGTACGCATGCGAGTCCACCCGCACGCCCGGGCCGCCTGGTGCATGCCAGGTCGTGATGCGGCCCGGCGAGGGCGTGAACTTGTACGGATCCTCGGCGTTCACCCGGCACTCGATCGCATGCCCGCGCATCTGGATCTGGCGCTGCTGGAAGGGCAGCTTCTCGCCGGCGGCCACGCGGATCTGCATCTGCACGATGTCGATGCCGGTGACGAGCTCGGTCACCGGGTGCTCCACCTGCACGCGGGTGTTCATCTCGATGAAGTAGAACTCGCCGTTCTCGTACAGGAACTCGAAGGTGCCGGCGCCGCGGTAGCCGATGCGCTTGCAGGCGGCGGCACAGCGGTCGCCGATCTTCTCGATCACGCGGCGCGGGATGCCCGGCGCCGGCGCCTCCTCGATGATCTTCTGGTGGCGGCGTTGCATCGAGCAGTCGCGCTCGCCCAGCCAGACGGCGTTCTTGTGCTCGTCGGCCAGCACCTGGATCTCGATGTGGCGCGGGTTCTCGAGGAACTTCTCCATGTAGACGGCCGGGTTGCCGAAGGCCGCCCCGGCCTCGGCGCGCGTCGTCTGCACCGCATGGATCAGCGCCGCCTCGGTGTGCACGACGCGCATGCCGCGCCCGCCGCCGCCGCCCGCCGCCTTGATGATCACCGGGTAGCCGACGGTACGGGCGATCTTGATGATCTCCTTCGGGTCGTCGGGCAGAGCACCCTCGGAGCCCGGCACGCAGGGCACGCCGGCCTTGATCATGGCCTGCTTGGCCGAGACCTTGTCGCCCATCGTGCGGATCGCGTCCGGCGTCGGGCCGATGAAGACGAAGCCGCTCTGCTCGACGCGCTCGGCGAAGTCGGCGTTCTCGGACAGGAAGCCGTAGCCGGGGTGGATCGCCTCGGCGTCGGTCACCTCGGCGGTCGAGATGATGGCCGGCATGTTGAGGTAGCTCTGCGCCGAGGGCGCCGGGCCGATGCACACCGCCTCGTCGGCCAGCTTGACGTACTTGGCGTCGCGGTCGGCCTCGGAATAGACGACGACCGACTTGACGCCCATCTCGCGGCAGGCCCGCTGCACGCGCAGGGCGATCTCGCCTCGATTGGCAATGAGAATTTTCTTGAACATGGTGCCTCGGCTCAGGCCTTATTCGATGATGAACAAGGGCTGGCCGAACTCGACCGGCTGGCCGTTGGCGCACAGGATCTTGGTGACGGTGCCGGACTTGTCGGCCTCGATCTCGTTCATGATCTTCATCGCCTCGATGATGCAGATCGGCTCGCCTTCCTTGACCGTGCTGCCGACCTCGACGAAGGGCTTGGCGCCCGGGCTCGCGGCACCGTAGAAGGTGCCGACCATCGGCGACTTGACGGTGTGGCCTGCCGGGGCCGCCGGCGCGTCGGCCGGGGCGGCGGCCACGGCGGGGGCTGCGGCGGCCGGCATGGCGGCCGCGACAGGCGCCGGTGCCACCAGCGGCGCCGCATAGGCGATCGGGCCCGCGGCCACGGCCGCCGGATCGGACTTCACGATGCGGACCTTGCCGTCCGCCTCGGTGATTTCCAGCTCCGAAATGTTCGACTCCGACACGAGGTCGATCAGGGTCTTCAGTTTGCGCAGGTCCATGGGTTCTCCAACTACTGTCGTTGTTGTCGGGCGCGTACCACCCCGGTCGGGTGTGCCGCGCCGTGGGGGTCAGGCCGCCGGGGTCGAGCGGCGCCTGGCGTCGCGCGCCAGCACGTGGCGCAGGGCGCAGGCATAGCCGGCCGCGCCCAGGCCGACGATCACGCCGTCGGCCAGGTCCGAGAAATAGGAATGGTGGCGGAAGGCTTCCCGCCGGTGCACGTTCGACAGGTGCACCTCGATGAAGGGGATGGCCACCCCCGCGAGCGCATCGCGCAGCGCCACGCTGGTGTGGGTGTAGGCAGCCGGGTTGATGATGATGAACTGCGTGCCGTCGAGCCGCGCCGCCTGCACCCGGTCGACCAGCGCACCTTCGTGGTTGCTCTGGAAGCTGCTCAGCGTGGCACCGGCCTGCGATGCGATCTCGGCCAGATCGGCATCGATCTGCGCCAAAGTCACCGCCCCATAGACCTCCGGCTCGCGCGTGCCGAGCAGGTTGAGGTTCGGGCCGTGCAGGACCAGGATGTGCATGGAGCGGGGCGGGGGAGGCGGTCGGTGGCCTCCCGGGTTTTTAGCGAAGGCTGAACTTTACGCGCTTTAGGGGCCGAAGACAGCAATATAGAAAAAACTCGCTCAGGCGAGCTGTTGGGCCCAGGTGGCGAGCTCGGCCTCGGTCAGGCTGCCCAGTTTGCGCGCGAGGATGCGGCCATCGCGGCCGAAGACGGCGGTGAAGGGCAGGCCGCCGCGCTCGTTGCCGAGCGACCGGGCCAGGTCCACGCCGGTGAGGCCGGCCAGGCCGATGGGGAAGCCAACCGGCACGTTCTTCAGGAAGTCCCGCACCGGGGTCGGGCCGTCGACCGCGAGCCCGACGACCTGCCAGCCCTGGGCCTGGCGGGCGCGGTGGAAGGTGTCGAGCATCGGCATCTCCTTCACGCAGGGCGCGCACCAGGTGGCCCAGAAGTTCAGCAGCAGGGGGCGCCCGCGCAGGCCGGCCAGCTGCAGGGTGCCGCCGCCCGGCTGGTCGAAGCCGGACGCCCACAGCGCCTGCTCGGCCGGGGCCAGGGCCTCGCGGCGGCGCTGCCAGAGGCCGGCGCCGACGCCGGCCGCGACCGCGCCCCCGGCGACGCCGGCGGTCAGGAGGGCACGGCGGTTCACGCGGCGTCCTCCGCCAGCCGCCGGCGCAGGCCGGCCAGGTCGCCGCGCTCACTGCGGCCGCGGGCGTCGGGCTTGAGGGCGCCGCGCAGGTCGTCGCGGTCGAGGATGACGAGGTGCACCGTGACCTCCTCGCCCAGGGCGGCGCTGGGGCTGCTGACGCTCAGCACGTCGATGGGGTCGCCGCGCGGCCCCTCGAGGCTGCCGACGTCGTAGGACACGCGCTTGTCGATCAGGGCGAGTTCGGCCTCCTTGGCGTCGTCGCAATAGAGCTCGAGGCGCACGCTGTTGAGTCGGGTGGCGGTGCCGCGCCAGACGGCGCCGCAGAGGTGGGGGCGGAAGTCCTGCAGGCGTTCCATCCAGAGCAGGGCGACCTCGCGCAGGGCGCGCAGCTCGGCGGGCTGGGTGTCGGCGCAGAAGATCGCGAGGTAGGCCCGGACCTCGTCCTCGACCTGGTCGTTGTCGGGCAGGTCGACCGGGCGCGTGCTGCGCTTGCCGAGGTCGCGCGCGGCGCGGCGCTTGGCCGGGCCGTACTCCATGCCTTCCTCGACGATCAGCCGCGCGGCGGCGCTCGCCAGCTCGGCGCTCAAGGGGGTTGCCATGGCCGGATTTTAAGGAAGGTCGACGGCGCCCATGCGGGCGACCACGGTGCCGGCGCGGCCCACGACGTACGCCGAGCCCGGGCGCTTCTCGAAGCGCTTCGGCGCCGGCAGCATCACCGCCAGCCGCGCCGCCTGGCTCGCGCCGAGCTGCGCCGCGTCGACCCGGAAGTAGTGCCGCGCCGCCGCCTGCGCACCGAACACGCCTTCGCCCCACTCGACGTTGTTCAGGTAGATCTCCAGGATGCGCCGCTTCGACAGCAGGCCTTCCAGCATGAAGGTGATGACGAACTCCTGCGCCTTGCGCGGCAGGCTGCGCTCGCTCCCCAGGAACAGGTTCTTCGCCAGTTGCTGCGTGATGGTCGAGCCGCCGATGATCTTCGGCTCGGCCCGCTTCGGCGCCGCCGCGTTCGGGCGCGCCGGCCGCGCCTCCAGCCGCTCGTTGATGCGCTCGGCCCGCGCCTCGGCGCGCTGGTTCTTCTCCCAGGCCTTCTCGACCGCCTCCCACTCGACGCCGCTGTGCTCGACGAAGCCCGCGTCCTCCGACGCGATCACCGCCCGCTTCAGGTGGTCGGACACCCGCTCGTAGGGCTGCCATTCCTGCCGCCACGGCAGCTCGTGCCGCTCGCTCAGCAGCCGCCAGGCCTCGGAGCGCTGGAAGGTCGTCGACTGCGGGTCGACCACCGCCATCAGCGCGACCCGCGCCAGGAAGTACAGCTGCAGCGCGAGCGCCGACAGGACCAGCAGCGCGAGCAGGCGCCCGCCCTGCCTCATGGCGCCCTTCATCGGGGCACCGTCGCCGTCGTCGCGAGGCGCTCCTGCAGCGCGGCGAGCACCGGCCGCGTCTGCGGACGCACGCCGCGCCAGACGAAGAAGGCCTCGCCGGCCTGCTCCACCAGCATGCCCAGCCCGTCGCGGCCGACCGCGCCGTGCTGCACCGCCCAGTCCAGGAAGCCCTGCGCCGCCGGGCCGTACATCATGTCCAGCGCCAGAGTGCCCGCGCGCAGCACGCGCGGCGACACCGGCACCGCGGCGCCCTGCAGGCTGCTTGCGCTGGCGTTGACCACCAGGTCGAAGGCCTCGCCGCAGTCGTCCAGCGTGGCCGCCGCCAGTGCCACGCCGCCCGCGCGCGCGAGCGGCGCATGGCGCTCGACCAGCTGCCGCGCCTTGTCGAGCGTCCGGTTCGCCAGCACCAGCTGCGCCGGCCGCGCCTCCAGCAGCGGCCCGAGCGCGCCCGCGGCCGCCCCGCCCGCGCCCACCATCAGCACGCGCTGCCCGGCCAGCGGCCGCCCGGCGTTCTGCTCGATGTCGCGCACCAGGCCGCAGCCGTCGGCGTTGTCGGCGAACCAGCCGTCCGCGTCGAAGCGCAGGATGTTGGCCGCCCCGGCCAGCGCGGCGCGTTCGCTGTGACGCGCCGCGAGGCTGAAAGCCTCGAACTTGAACGGCACCGTGATGTTGCAGCCGCGCCCGCCCTCGGCCGCGAAGCGCCGCACCGTGTCGGCGAAGCCGTCCAACGGGCACGGCAGGCGGCCGTAGGCCAGCGCCTCGCCGGTCTGCTCGGCGAAGCGGGCGTGGATGAAGGGCGACTGGCTGTGCTGGACCGGGTTGCCGGCCACGACGTAGCGATCCATGGAAATGCGCGTGGGGTCAGCGCTGCGGCGGCGCGCTGAGGGTGGTTTCCAGGCCCTCCTCGCGCGTGAAGCGGAAGCGCGAGGTGATGACAAGCTGGTCGGCGCGCTTGCGCATCTCCGGGCTGAACTGGCCGAAGGGCGAGGCGGCGCGCACGATCGCGATCGCCCGCTTGTCCAGCAGCGCCGACTTCGACGGCCGCACGATCTCGGTGTCGAGCACGCGCCCGGCGGCGTCGATGGTGATCACCATCAGCAGCTCGCCGTAGAGCTTCTTGCCCTGCGACTCGGGGAAGTTGCGCGTCCCGCGGTCCTCGATCTTGCGGCGCAGCGAGTCGTAGTAGATCGCGTACAGCTCCTCGCGCGTGGCCGGGCTGATGTAGCGCTTCTTCGGCCGCGCGTTCTCTTCGTTGATGCGCTTCTCGATCTCGGCCAGCAGCTGCAGCAGCTGGCGCCGCCGCTCTTCCTGCGCGCGCGCCTGCGGGTCGCCGCGGTCGCGCTTCGGATCGGGTGCCGGCAGGTAGGCCAGCTCGCGCCGCGTCTGCGCGAGCAGCTGCTGCTGCGTCTCCTGCAGCTGCTCGATCTGCTTGTGCGCCTCGTCCGCCGAATCGCCCAGCTCGATCATCGGCGACGAGGGCAGCGGCGAGGTCGCCCGGCCGCGCTCGGCGTCGCCGCCGCCGGCCAGGTTGCGCTGCGCGATCGCCTGCGCCTTGGTGGGCGGCTCGGCCGAGCTGCCGTTGACCAGGATCACCTCGAGCGGCGTGTCCTGGAACACCCGGTTGAAGCCCTCCGGGTCGACGAAGCGCACGACCAGCAGCAGGGCGTGCACGCCGATCGAGATGCCCAGGGCGATCTGCAGGGTGGTCAGCTTCTTGAGCATGCGCGGTCTCGTCCTCAGGCGGCCGGGGTGGCGGTGGCGGGTTCCTCGTCGGCCGCGTCGGCCTGCACGTCGATCGCGAGCGTCAGCGGGCCCGCCGCGACGTCCTCGGAGTCGCCCTCGTCGACCGTCTTGTCGTCGTCGGCGGCGGTGTCCGGATCGTCCAGGCGCGCCAGCACGCTGGCGTGCACGTCCAGCGTCAGCAGGTCGGTGCCGGTGATGCGGATGCGCACGCGCGCGCCGCGCGGCAGGCGCTCGGCGCCGACGGCGCGGCACACCAGCGGCAGCGTGTCGGCGCGCACCAGCCCTTCCTTCATGACGGCGGCGTCGAGCTCCTGCACGTCGTTCTGCGCCAGGTACTTCAGCGTCCAGTAGCGCTCGATGCCGGACTGGAAGCCGTTGTAGGCGCCATAGGCGGTGTCGAAGCTGGAGATGACGGAGAACAGCGCCGCGTCCTTGGGCTTGAACGGCGCGGCCAGCGCCGCGGTGCGGCCGTGGCGCGCGCAGGCGATGATCTGCCACTGGTTCAGCAGGTCGACATAGCGGCGCAGCGGCGAGGTCGCCCAGGTGTACTGCGCGACGCCCATGCCGGCGTGCGGCGCGGCACGCGTGCCCATGCGCACCTTGACGCCCGGCGCCATGCTGGCCTGGCTGCGGTAGATGCCGGGCACGCCGAGCTCGTTGAGCCAGCCGCCCCAGGTGCTGTTGGCGAGGATCATCGCCTCGGCCACGATCAGGTCGAGCGGCGAGCCGCGCTGCCGCGTGCCGATGACCACGCGCTCGTCGCCGCGCGGCTCGGCGCCGTCGTTGCCCTCGAGGCGGAAGTTGTAGTCGGCGCGGTTGAACAGCTCCGGCTTGCCGCGCACCTTCTCGCGCCCGGCCTTCAGGTGCTGGGCGAGGCGGAAGCAGAAGGCGAGCTCGGGCGCGAACTCGTAGCCGGCCGGCGCCGCGCCGGTGAGCGTGGCCTCGGTGATGACGGCGTCGAGCTGGTCGTGGCGCAGGTTGGCGGCGATCGGCACCTGCTCGAGGCGGGTCTCGGTGGCGGTGACCTGCAGCGTCGCCTCGTCGAAGCTCACGTACAGCGACACCGCCGGGCAGTCGCGCCCGGCCTGCAGCGTGTAGGCCTGCACCACCTCGTCCGGCAGCATGGTCAGCTTGTAGCCGGGCATGTAGACGGTGGACAGCCGGTCGCGCGCGACCTTGTCGATCGGCGAGTCGGGCGCGATCGCCAGGCCCGGGGCGGCGATGTGCACGCCGAACACCACCGTGCCGCTGCCCAGGCCCTGCACCGACAGCGCGTCGTCGATCTCGGTGGTCTGCGAATCGTCGATCGAGAAGGCGCGCACCGGCGCGACCGGCAGCGCGTCCTTGATGGCCGGGGCCGACAGCGGCGGGAAGCCGGTGCCCTTGGGGAAGTTCTCGAACAGGAAGCGCTTCCAGTGGAACTGGTAGGGCGAGTCGATCGCGCCGGCGGCCGTCAGCAGGTCGAGCGGCGCCTTCTGCGCGCGCCGCGAGGCCTCGACCACGGCCTTGTACTCGGCCGCGTTCTTGTCGGGGCGGAACAGGATCTTGTAGAGCTGCTCGCGCACCGGCGGCGGGCACTGGCCGGCCACCAGCTCGCCGGCCCATGCCTCGATCTGGGCGGCGACCTGCTTCTTGCGCTCGATGCCGAGCAGGGCGGCCTTGACGATGTCCTCGGGCGCCTTCTTGAACTGGCCCTTGCCGAGGCGGCGGAAGTAATGCGGCGCCTCGAACAGCCGGAACAGCGCGGCGGCCTGCTTCTCCACGCCGGCACCGGCGTCGAAGTAGTCGCGCGCCAGGTCGGCGAAGCCGAACTCGGCCTCGGGCGCGAATTCCCAGGCCAGGTCGAGGTCGATCTCGCGCGCGAGCCGCTGGCCCTCGGCGATCAGCTCGGCAGGCAGCGGCTTCTCGAACTTCAGCAGCACATTCGCCGCCTTCACCTTCACGCGCTTGCCCGAGTCGAGTTCGATCTGCATCGAGCTGTCGGCTTCGGTCATCACGCGGCCGGCGAGGAACTTGCCGGCGTCATCGAACAATGCGTACATGGTGGGGATTGTCGCCTGACTCGCGGCAGGCCATCAGCCGCCGCCGGGCCGCCCCAAGGCGGCTGATCGCCCCCCGGGGGGGCAGGAACGAAGTGGCGTGGGGGCCGTCATGAATCACGGGGAGGGGGCGAGATCGAGGAAATGCATCAGGTGGGGGAGGTGCTCGTCGAAGTCGCTGAGCGCATGGTCGCTGCCCTCCACGATGCGCAGGTGCGCGCCGCGGTAGCGCTCGCTCATCTCGCGCCAGTCCAGCACCTCGTCGCCGGTGGCGATGACGGCGAAGTAGCGCGACGGGTCGGCCAGCCGCGCCGGCCGCATCGCCCGCAGCTGGTCGACGTAGGCCGGCAGGAAATGGAAGCGGTCGGCGCTGTGCCAGGCGGTCGTCTCGCCGATGTGGGCGGCGAGGTCGCGCGCCGGGTCGACGGCGGGGTTCAGCAGCACCGCCGGGCAGCCCAGCCGCTCGGCCAGCACGGTGGCATAGAAGCCGCCGAGCGAACTGCCGACCAGGGCCATGCGCCGGCGCGGCCAGTGCGCGAGGCCGCGTTCCAGGCCTTCGATCGCTTCCTGCGGCGACGGGGGCAGCTGCGGGCACCACCAGCTGACGCGCGGCGCATGGCGGCGCATCCACGCCTCGACCCGGCGCGCCTTGGTCGACTGCGGCGAGGAGCGGAAGCCGTGCAGGTAGAGGAGGTGGGTCGTCATCGGCTGGGGCCTGCAGAATGCGCCAAGGTCCACGAAAAGGCACGGAACCTGCAGGTCGCGACGAAGTCTAGCTCGGCGTTTCCCATGCCGGCGGACCGCCGCCAAGGCCTACACTTTGTTTCCTCGCCGTGCCCATCCGACGGGCGCGTGCCTCCTTCGCCCAAGGACACCGTCGACGTGAAAGCATTCCCGTTGTTCCCCGCCGCCGCACTGGCCGGCCTCCTCCTGCAAGGCTGCGTGACGACCGCGCCGCCGCCCATCGTCGTGGTGACGCCGCCCGGCGGCGCCGCCTCGGCCCCGGTCGCCGCGGCGGCGGCGGGCGCGGCTGCCTCCGCGGCCTCCGCCCCGGGGGCCACCGTGGTGCGGCTCGACCCCTCCGCGCCCAAGCCCTTCGACGAGGTCATCAAGGGCGCAACGCGCCAGGACGGTTTCGTGCCGGTGTGGCGCAAGGACGAGAAGACCTGGCTCGAGATCCCGGTCGAGCGCCTGGACCAGCCCTTCCTGCTGTCGGTCAACATCTCGCACTCGGTCGGCGAGCGCGGGCTGTACGCGAGCCAGATGGGCCCGCAGTGGCTGGCCAGCTTCCGCAAGATCGGCAGCAACCTGGTCCAGCTCGTGGCCCTGAACACCGCCTTCGTCGGCACCACCGCGCCGATGCGCGCGAGCGTCGAGCAGGCCTTCTCGAACAGCCTGCTCGGCGCCGCCGCCATCGTCAGCGCGCCGCACCCGCAGCGCAAGTCGGTGCTGGTGGATGCGAGCTTCCTGCTGTCCGACATGCCGGGCTACTCGACCGCCATCGAGACCGCGTACCGCCTGCCGTTCTCGCTCGACCGCGGCAACTCGTACTTCGAGAAGGTGCGCACGACGGAGGACCTGACGACGCTGAACGCGCGCATGCACTTCGCGACCGCTCGACTGCCGGCGCCGCCGCTGACGCCGAGCCCGGTGCCGATGCCCTCGCCGCCGACGACCACGCCGGATGCGCGCAGCATGTTCGTCGGCTTCGTCTACAACTTCGCCAAGCTGGCCGAGCCGATGGCGCCGCGCAGGACGGACCCGCGGCTCGGGCACTTCTTCGACGTGGTCACCGACCTGACCACCGACACCAAGGCGAACCCGCGCCTGCATTACGTGAACCGCTGGCGGCTGGAGAAGAAGGACCCGCAGGCGGCGCTGTCCGAGCCGAAGCAGCCGATCGTCTACTGGCTGGACCGGAACATCCCGGTCGCCTACCGCGGCGCGGTCGAGGCCGGGGTGCTGGAATGGAACAAGGCCTTCGAGCGCATCGGCTTCAAGGATGCGATCGTGGTCAGGCAGCAGCCCGACGATGCCGACTGGGACAACATGGACGCGCGCCATGCGTCGATCCGCTGGTTCACCGGCGCCGACGTGGGCTTCGCGATCGGGCCCAACCATTCCGACCCGCGCACCGGCGAGATCATCGATGCGGACATCGGCATGAGCGACGTGTTCGGGCGCAGCGCCCGGCGCTTCCTGGTCGAGGACGTGGGGGCGCCGAAGCCGGCGTCGCCGATGGCGTTCCTGCCCTGGAACCGGCTGCACGGCGCCGACTACTGCAACTACGCGCAGGAGGCGGCGATGGAGATGGACTTTGCGCTCGACCTGCTGGAGGCGCGCGGCGAGATCGCGCCGGACGGGCCGGAGGCGGACGCCTTCGTGCTGTCGCGCATCAAGGACGTGGTGATGCACGAGGTGGGGCACACGCTGGGGCTGAAGCACAACTTCAAGGCCTCGACGGTGGTGACGCGGGCGCAGCTGCAGGACAAGGGCTTCACGGAGACGAAGGGCATCTCGGGCTCGGTGATGGACTACAACGCCTACAACCTGGCGACTTCGGGCGAGCGGCAGGCGAGCCTGAACAACACGACGCTCGGGCCGTACGACTACTGGGCGATCGAGTACGCCTACAAGCCGATCGCGGCGGCCGACGAGGCGGCGGAGCTGGCGCGGATCGCGGCGCGCAGCACCGACCCGCTGCTGGCGTATGCGGACGATGCCGAGGCGGGCGGCCAGCGCGGCAACGACGGCATCGATCCGCTGGTGAACCGCTTCGACCTGGGCGACGACCCGCTGGCCTACTACGAGAAGCGGCTGCAGCTGTCGCGCGAGCTGTGGCAGCGCGTGCAGGACCGGGTGCCGCAGCCGGGCGACGAGGCGACGCGCCAGCGCCGGGTGCTGCTGAGCGGGTTCGGGCAGCTGGCGCGGTCGGCCGACCTGGTGGGCAAGTACGTCGGGGGCATGAACACGGTGCGGGACCTGCCGGGCTCGACGAACCGGCGTGCGTATGCGCCGGTGGCGCCGGAGAAGCAGCGCGAGGCGCTGCAGTTCCTGGCCAAGGGTTTGTTCAATGCGGACAGCTTCCGCTTCAAGCCGGAGTTCCTGTCCAGCCTGTCGCCGGACTACAACGAGTGGGACCGCGGCGGGCCGGTGAGCATCCCGGCGGCGGTGCTGCAGGTGCAGGTGACGGCGCTGGACCGGCTGATGAGCGCGGGCACGGCGTCGCGCCTGCTGGACCTGCCGCTGTACGTGGGCGAGACCAACAAGCGCAGCATCATCTCGCTGTCGGAGGTCTACACGACGCTGCAGTCGTCGGTGTGGAGCGAGCTGAAGACGGGATCGGACATCGACCGGCTGCGGCGCAACCTGCAGCGCGAGCACCTGCGGCGGGTGCAGGCGCTGCTGACGCGCGGCGCGGGCTCGCTGCCGCCGGATGCGCTGAGTCTGGTGCGGATGGAGGCGGTGGAGCTGCAGGCGCAGCTGCGCGGCGCAGCCAACAGCCCGAAGCTGTCGGTCGAGAGCCGGGCGCATCTGCTCGACAGCCTGTCGACGCTCAATGAAGCGTTGAAGGCGTCCATGCTGCGAAGCTGATGTCGCTTGTCCGCACCCGCCTCTGCAACACCGCCGTGCTCCGTCGCGAGGTTCCCGGATTCCGCTTCGCTCCATCCCGGCTACATCCGTAGCCCGGATGCCAATCCGGGGTTCGTCTAACCGGCCAACGCGGCGAGGAGTTTGTCGTGGACCCCGCCGAAGCCCCCATTGCTCATGCAGAGCACGTGATCGCCCGGCTTGGCGGCGCGCTTCACCGCGCTGACCAAGGCCTCGATCGTGTCGCACACGATCGCCTTGTCGCCCATCGGCGCCAGCGCCTCGCGCGCATCCCACCCCAGGTTGCCCTGGTAGCAGAACGACAGGTCGGCCTCTTCCAGCGACCACGGCAGCTGGGCCTTCATGGTGCCGAGCTTCATCGTGTTCGACCGCGGCTCCAGCACCGCCAGGATGCGCTCCAGCCCCACCTTGCGACGCAGGCCGTTGACCGTCGTGCGGATCGCGGTCGGATGGTGCGCGAAATCGTCGTACACCTTCACGCCGCCCGCCTCACCGCGCAGCTCCATGCGCCGGCGCACGTTCTCGAAGCTCGCCAGCGCCTTTGCCGCCACCTCCGGCGCCACGCCCACGTGCTCGGCCGCAGCGATGGCCGCCAGCGCATTCAGCTGGTTGTGCTCGCCGAGCAGCGGCCATTCCACGTGCGCGATCTTCAGGCTGCCGCGCAGCACGTCGAAGGCGTGCGGCTCGCCGCGCGCGCGCAGTGCCCCCGGCGCCTCCTTGCGCGCCCCGAAGCGCACCACCTCGCTCCAGCAGCCGCGCGCCAGCACCCGCTGCAGCGATTCCTCGCGCGCATTCACCACCAGCCGCCCCTGCGCCGGCACCGTGCGCACCAAGTGGTGGAACTGGGTCTCGATCGCGCCCAGGTCGGCGAAGATGTCCGCGTGGTCGAACTCCAGGTTGTTCAGCACCGCCGTGCGCGGCCGGTAGTGCACGAACTTGCTGCGCTTGTCGAAGAAGGCGGTGTCGTACTCGTCCGCCTCGATCACGAAGGGCCGGCCCTGGCCGAGCCGGGCCGACACGCCGAAGTTCTGCGGCACGCCGCCCACCAGGAAGCCCGGCTGCACGCCGGCCCGCTCGAGCACCCACGCCAGCATCGAGGTGGTGCTCGTCTTGCCGTGCGTGCCCGCGACCGCCAGCACATGCCGGCCCTGCAGCACGTTCTCGGCCAGCCACTGCGGCCCGCTCGTGTACGGCAACCCGGCGTCGAGGATCGCCTCCATCAGCTCGTTGCCGCGCGAGACCACGTTGCCGACCACGAACAGGTCGGGCGCAAGCTTCAGCTGGTCGGCGCCCCAGCCCTCGATCAGGTCGATGCCGAGCGAGCGCAGCTGGTCGCTCATCGGGGGGTAGACGCCGGCGTCGCAGCCGGTCACCCGGTGGCCGGCCTCGCGGGCAAGGGCGGCGAGGCCGCCCATGAACGTACCGCAGATGCCGAGGATGTGGATGTGCATGGAGGAAGACCTGAAAGCGCAGCCGCGGCTGCCGGCGGGCTCAGCGGAGCACGGATCGTGCCGCGGCCACCGTCTCGGCGATGTCCTCGGCGGTGTGCGCCGCACTGACGAAGCCCGCTTCGTAGAGCGCCGGCGCCAGGTAGACGCCACGGTCGAGCAGGCCGTGGAACAGCCGGTTGAAGCGCTCCTTGTCGGTCGCCATCACCGTCGCGTAGTTCTGCGGCAGTGCATCCGCGAGGAAGAAGCCGAACATCCCGCCTTCGCAGTCGGCCGACCACGGGACGCCGGCGTCTCGCGCCGCGGACGTCAGCCCGTCGACGAGGCTGCGCGTGCGCGCTGCCAGCGCCTCGAAGAAGCCGGGGCGCTGGATCTCGCGCAGCGTCGCCAGCCCGCAGGCCGTCGCCACCGGGTTGCCCGACAGCGTCCCGGCCTGGTACACCGGGCCGAGCGGCGCAAGCTGCTCCATCACCGCCCGCTTGCCCCCGAAGGCCGCCAGCGGCATGCCCCCGCCGATCACCTTGCCGAACACGCTCAGGTCGGGCTCGAAGCCGGGCAGGGCCTGCGCATACAGCCCCTGCGCCCCGTGCAGGCCGACGCGGAACCCCGTCATCACCTCGTCGAACACCAGCAGCGCGCCGTGCTGCGTGCACAGCTCGCGCAGCCGCTTCATGAACAGCAGCTGCGTGCGCACGAAGTTCATGTTGCCGGCGATCGGCTCGATCATCACGCAGGCGATGTCGCCGCCGTGCAGGCTGAAGGCCTCCTCCAGCTGCGCCAGGTGGTTGTACTCGAGCACCAGCGTGTGCTGCACCACCTCCGCCGGCACGCCGGCCGAGGTCGAGGTGCCGAAGGTCGCGAGGCCCGAGCCGGCCTTCACCAGCAGCGCATCCGCATGCCCGTGGTAGCAGCCCTCGAACTTGACGATCCGGTTGCGCCCGGTGGCCCCGCGCGCCAGGCGGATCGCGCTCATCGCCGCCTCGGTGCCCGAGCTGACCAGGCGCACCTGCTCCAGGCTCGGCACGAGCTTCAGGATCTCCTCGGCCAGCTCGACCTCGCGCTCGGTCGGCGCCCCGAACGAGAAGCCGTCCAGCGCCGCCTTCTGCACCGCCTCCAGCACCGCCGGGTGGCCGTGGCCCAGGATCATCGGCCCCCACGAGCCGATGTAGTCGATGTAGCGCCGGCCCTCGGCGTCGTAGATGTAGGCGCCCTGCGCACGCGCGATGAAGCGCGGCGTGCCGCCGACCGCCCGGAAGGCGCGCACCGGCGAGTTCACCCCGCCCGGGATGACCCGCCGCGCCCGCTCGAACAGGCCTTCGTTGGTCTTCTTGACGTCTTCAGTGGACATGCCGCGGATCCTTCGGAGCCTCGTCGTCGTTCGCGGCGCCGCCGGCGGCCGGCTCGGCGCCTTCCTCGCCTTCTTCCTCGCCGGGCGGAAGGGCCCAGAAGAAGCGGTCCGGGATCACGTTGCCCATGCCGGGCCGGAAGCCCGCGTCCAGCGCCTGGTCGAGGAAGGCGAGCGACTCGCCCACCGCCGCATGCAGCTCGCTGCCGGCCGCCAGCAGCGCCGCCAGCGCCGAGGCCAGCGTGTCGCCCGCGCCGACGAAGCTGACCTCGAAGCGCTCGAACTTCTCGCCCGTGATCGCGCCCTGCGCCGAGGCCAGCACGTTGTCGACGAACTGGTCCGGCAGCGGCACGCTCGTCACCAGCACGAAGCGCGTGCCGTGCTCGGCCGCGGCCACCGCCAGCTCGCGCGGCGAGGCCGGCCGCTCGCTGCTCCACTCCGGCAGCAGGAAATCGGTCAGCGTCTGGTGGCTCCCGACCAGCACCTCGGTCTGCGGCAGCACCAGCTCGCGGAACGAATCCAGGTAGGCCTGCTGGTCGTCCTCCTCCATCCACGACAGGTTGGGCATGTAGGAGACGAGCGGCACCTCCGGATAGTCGGACAGCACCTCGGCCACCGCGCTCACGCCCTCGGCCGAGCCCAGGAACCCCACCTTCCAGGCCGCGATGCTCACGTCCTCGAGGATGCTGCGCGCCTGCTCCACGACCACGTCGGCGTCGATCGCGCTGTGGTCGAACACCTCGGCCGTGTCGCGCAGCACGATCGCCGTCACCACCGGCAGCGCGTGCGCGCCCATCGCGGCGATCGTCGCCACGTCGCCGGCCAGGCCGCCCGCACCACTCGGATCGCTGGCATTGAAACTCATCACGCAGGCCGGTGCCGGGGCTTCCTGGGTCGGGTCGGAGGGGGGGGCCTCGGAGGGGGCGTCAGGGGTCATGGGAAGTCCGTCGGGAATGGCGAAGACGAGCCGGGTTTGCCGGCACTGACTTCTAGAAAAATGTGAGGAATGTGGCGTAGGTGCCTAGAAATCAATGTATTTTTGTCAATCTGCCTCGCTACAATCTTTTCCCATTGTAGTGAAGCGACAAAAACAAAGTGAGCAATGACCTCAGCGGTACCCGAACCTGGATGTGCCTGATCTGCGGCTGGATCTACGATGAAGCCGCAGGGGATCCGGAACATGGTATTGCACCGGGCACCGCATGGGCAGAAGTTCCCATGAACTGGACCTGCCCGGAATGCGGCGCGCGCAAAGAAGATTTCGAAATGGTCCAGATCTGATGATCGCTGAGGCTCTTACCTTGCGTGCCGGGCGGAAGCCGCGGCCGCACACAGTCATTGAGGGGATTCTCGGTGAGCAATGAAGCCATCGCGGCAGGTATCAAGGTGCTGGTGATCGATGACAGCAACACGATCCGTCGCAGTGCGGAAATCTTCCTGAAGCAGGGCGGTCACACCGTGCTGCTGGCGGAGGACGGTTTCGATGCCCTGTCCAAGGTCAACGACCATGGCCCGGACCTGATTTTCTGCGACATCCTGATGCCGCGCTTGGATGGCTACCAGACCTGCGCGATCATCAAGCGCAACGCGAAGTTCGCCGACGTGCCGGTGATCATGCTGTCGTCCAAGGACGGCCTGTTCGACAAGGCGCGTGGCCGCATGGTCGGCTCCGAGGACTACCTCACGAAGCCGTTCACCAAGGACCAGCTGTTGCAGGCCGTTGAACAGCACCGGCCCGCCCGCGTCTGACGCAGGGCGCCGGGGCTCACCGAAGAGACGAAGGAGTTAGGACATGGCGATTCAGAAAATCCTCTTGGTCGACGATTCGAAGACCGAACTGCACTACCTGTCGGAGCTGCTGACCAAGCGCGGCTACACCGTGCGCACCGCCGAAAACGGCGAGGACGCGATGCGCCGCCTCGGCGAAGAGAAGCCCGACCTGATCCTGATGGACGTGGTGATGCCGGGCCAGAACGGCTTCCAGCTGACCCGCGCCATCACGCGCGACCCGCGCTTCACGGACGTGCCGGTGATCATGTGCACCAGCAAGAACCAGGAGACCGACAAGGTCTGGGGCATGCGCCAGGGCGCGCGCGACTACATCGTCAAGCCCGTCGACGCCGACGAGCTGGTGTCCAAGATCCGCGCGTTCGACTGAACGCGGCCTCCCGTCTCTTCCACACCCGTCCCGCAGGCGAAACCGAATGGCCAACAAGGAAGCATTGCGCGAGCTGCAGAGCCGGCTGGCCGAGAGGCTGCAGGCGGCGCGTACCCAGGAGCGCGGGCGCGCCTGGCTGGCCGTCGAGTGCGGCAGCCACGGCTTCCTGTTCCCCCTGCAGGAAGCCGGTGAAATCTTCCCGTTCGCCCCGGCCATGCCGGTGCCGTACACCAGCCGCTGGTTCATGGGCGTGGCCAACCTGCGCGGCAAGCTGCACGGCGTGGTCGACCTGGCCGGCTTCCTGGGCGTGCGCGGCCAGGAGCCGGTGCGCGAGCAGTCCTGGTTCGTCGCCTTCAACAACGACCTGAACATCAACTGCGCCGTGCTGGTGGACAAGCTCGCCGGCCTGCGCAGCCTCGACCAGCTGACGCCGCAGGCCGACGACGGCCAGCCGCGCCCGGCTTTCGTCGGCACCCATTTCCGCGACGAAGGCAACCGCCTGTGGCGCGAACTGAATCTCGCACAGCTGGCCAACGAGGCCGCTTTCCTGAAGATCGCCGGCTGATGCGCAGCGCGCGCCGGCCCTCCTGACTGCAATCCCAAAGACGACGCAACGAGGCACCTATGAGCTTCCTGGACAAAATCAAAGGCAAGGGCAAAGGCCGCGACGACGCGTATGCCGACGGCGGCGCGATGGCGCTGGACGACGCGGCCGGTCTGGACCTGGGACGCGGTGACGACGGAACGCGGCCGGACGGCGCGCAGACGGTGAACCTCGACTCGTCGATCATCTCCGAGGCCGCGCCCTCCGAGATCGCCGACTTCTCCGAGACCCGCCTGCCCTCCGGCGACAACGCCGCGCTGATGGCCGGCACGGGCGTGCCGCTGATCGGCGGACGCCCGGTCGGGCAGCAGCAGCGCATCCTCGGGGCGATGGTGCTCATCGGCCTGGTGGGCCTGGTCGCGATGACGATCAGCTCGCTGAACCAGGCGAACAAGGGCGCCGCCCAGGTGGGTGCCTCGGGCCAGGCCCTGATGCAGTCGCAGCGTCTCGCGAAGTCGGTCTCCCAGGCGCTGATCGGCAGCGCCCAGGCCTTCCCCGAGGTGAAGGAAAGTACCGAGGTGCTGGCGCGCAACGTGCGCGGCCTCGCCAAGGGCGATGCCAACATCGACGCCGCGCCGGGCGCGGTCCAGGAAACCCTGGAGCCGCTGCTGCCGCTGATCGACCGCGCCGAGAAGAACGCCAACACCGTGCTGGCCCAGCAGAAGATCCTGACGCAGGTCGGCCAGGCGCTTCGCGCGATCAACCGCCAGTCGTCGGACCTGCTGGAAATCGCCGAGACCGTGTCCTCGCTGAAGCTGCAGCAGGAAGCCTCCCCGGCCGAGCTGTCGGCCGTGGGCCAGCTCGTGATGCTGACCCAGCGCATCGGCAAGTCGGCCAACGAATTCCTGACCATGGAAGGCGTGAGCCCCGAGGCCGTGTTCCTGCTGGGCAAGGACCTGAACTCCTTCCGCGAGATCGCCGACGGCCTGTCCAACGGCAACGCCGAGCTGCGCCTGCCGGGCACCAAGGACCCGCAAACGAAGGAACGCCTCACCGCGCTGCTGAAGCAGTACGAGGAGACCCGCACCCAGGCGAGTTCGATCCTGGGCAACCTGCAGGGTCTGGTCTCGGCGCGTGAAGCGCAATCGGCCATCATCGGCGACAGCGAACCGCTGCGCAAAGGCCTGGAAACCGTGCAGGACCGCCTCGGCCGCGAGACCGGCTTCAACGTCGTGAGCCTGGGCCTGCTGCTGCTGTCGGCCGTGGTGCTGGCGCTGGGCGGCGCCGGTTTCCTGCAGCTCTATGTGCGTGACCAGGCGCAGCGCGCGGCACTCGCCGAGAACCAGCGGCTGGAAGCGGAACGCCAGGAGCAGGAAGCCAAGCGCGTCAACGACGCGAACCAGGCGGCCATTCTGCGGCTGATGAACGAACTTCAGACGGTGGCCGAAGGCGACCTGACGCAGCAGGCGACCGTGACGGAGGACATCACCGGCGCCATCGCCGACTCGGTGAACTACACGGTGGAAGAGCTGCGCACCCTGGTGTCGCAGGTGCAGGGCACGGTGGGTCGGGTGACCGAGACCACGCAGCAGGTGGAAGCGACCTCGACCGAACTGCTGGCGGCCTCCGACGAACAGCTGCGGGAGATCCGCGAAACCGGCGAGTCGGTGCTCCAGATGGCCGGTCGAATCAACGACGTGTCCAGCCAGGCGCAGCAGACGGCCCAGGTGGCGCGCCAATCGCTGCAGGCCGCCGAATCCGGCCTGACCGCGGTGCAGAACACGATCGGCGGCATGAACTCCATCCGCGACCAGATCCAGGAAACCTCGAAGCGGATCAAGCGGCTGGGCGAGTCGTCGCAGGAGATCGGCGAAATCACCGAGCTGATTTCCGACATTACCGAACAGACCAACGTGCTGGCACTGAACGCCGCCATCCAGGCCGCATCGGCCGGTGAAGCGGGCCGGGGCTTCTCGGTGGTTGCGGAAGAAGTGCAGCGGCTGGCGGAACGCTCCGGCGATGCGACGCGGCAGATCGCGGCCCTCGTGAAGACCATTCAGACCGACACCCAGGATGCTGCGGCGGCCATGGAACGTTCGACGCAGGGCGTGGTGGAAGGAACCCGGCTGTCCGACGCGGCAGGTAACGCACTGGGCGACATCGACCGCGTGTCGCGCCAGCTCGCCGACCTGATTGCCCACATTTCCAGCCAGGCGTCCCGCGAAGCCGAATCGGCCAACGTGGTGGCAGCGAACATCCAGCACATCTTTGCGGTGACGGAGCAGACCGGTGAAGGTACCCGCTCCACCGCCCAGATGGTGCGCGAGCTGTCGCGTACCGCCGAGGAACTGAAGCAATCGGTTGCACGGTTCAAGATCGGTTGAGCTAGTGTGCTGCCTGCGGCCGCGAGCGTGGCCGCAGCCTCGCCCTTGACTCCACCCACACAGGCATCGAATGGATGGCCACCGTACCCAACGCGACGATGAGCGACACCATGAGTGAGACCACAGACGACCTCAGCGCGCTCGCGTGGGTACACGAGGAACTGCGCAAGTCCCTGGACACGGCCCACAAGGCGCTGCGCCGCTACGTGAAGGAAGCGGAGGCGGTGAGCGGCTCCGACACCGACGCGGTCGATCCGGCGGTGCTGCGCACCGCGCGCCAGCAGATCCACCAGGGGGTGGGTGCGCTCGAGCTCGTCGGCCTGCCGGCCGTCGCCAAGGTGCTCGCCGCCAGCGAGGCGGCGGTGCAGCGCTTCGTCGCCAAGCCCCAGAAGCTGAGCTCGGCCGAGGTCGAGACCATCGAGCGCGCCTCGTTCGCGCTGCTCGACTACCTGCAGCGGCTGCTGGCCGACAAGCCGGTCTCCGCGCTCGCCCTGTTCCCGCAGTATCAGGCGGTGCAGCAGCTTGCCGGTGCCGAACGCGTGCACCCGGCCGACCTGTGGCACACCGACTGGCGCTGGCGGGAGCTGCCGACGGACACGAGCGTCAAGCCGCGTGCCCCGGATTCGATCGCGCGCGGCCTGATGGAGCGCCAGCTGCTGCTGATCATGCGCGGCGAGCCGATGCCGGCGGTGCAGCGCATGAGCGACATCTGCGCCGGCCTCGGGGCGCATGCCACCGACCTGGCCCAGGCCACGCTCTGGAAGCTGGCCGCGGCCTTCTTCGAAAGCCAGGCGAACGGCCTGCTCAAGGGCGACATCCACACCAAGCGCGTCGCGTCGCGCCTGCTGGCCCAGCAGCGCACGCTCGAGCGCGGCCAGCCCGACGTGTCCGAGCGCCTGGCGCAGGACCTGCTCTTCTTCTGTGCCCAGAGCGCCTCGCCCGGCGACGGCCGCAAGACGCCGCGCCTGGCCGCGGTCCGCCAGGCCTACGGCCTCGCGCAACACCTGCCGGTGGACTACGAGACGAGCCGCCTCGGCCGCTTCGACCCGGCGCTGATCGTGCAGGCGCGCAAGCGCGTCTCCACCGCCAAGGACGCCTGGTCGTCGGTGGCCGGCGGCGAGATGCACCGCATGAGCGGGCTGGTCGAGCAGTTCTCGCTGGTCGGCGATTCGGTCAAGCGCCTGTACCCGAACGGCGAGTTGCTGGCCGACGAGATCCAGCAGGCCGTCGCGCAGACGCAGCAGTCGAATGCCGCGCCCGAGGCCGCGCTCGCGATGGAAGTCGCGACCAGCGTGCTGTACCTCGAGGCCTCGCTCGAGGACGCCGACTTCGACCACCCCGACCAGGCCGCGCGCGTGCGCCGCCTGGCGCAGCGCATCGCCTCGGTGCGCGCCGGCAACACCCCCGACCCGCTCGAGGCGTGGATGGAGGAGCTGTACCGCCGCGTCTCCGACCGCCAGACCATGGGCAGCGTCGTGCAGGAGCTGCGCGCCTCGCTGTCCGAGGCCGAGAAGTCGATCGACCAGTTCTTCCGCAACCCGGCCCAGCGCGAGCTGCTGGTGCCGGTGCCCAACCAGCTGTCCGCGATGCGCGGCGTGCTGTCGGTGCTGGGCATGGACCAGGCCTCGCATGCCGTGCTGCGCATGCGCGAGGACGTGGACGGCCTCGTCGCCACCGAAGTCGACCCGCAGCGCGTCGTCCAGTCGGGCACCTTCGACCGCCTGGCCGGCAACCTGGGCGCGCTGGGCTTCCTGATCGACATGCTCAGCGTGCAGCCGCAGATGGCGAAGTCGCTGTTCGTGTTCGACGCCAAGAACGGCACGCTGAGCCCGCTGATGGGCCGCAGCGCCGCGGCGCGCCAGGCGTCCAACCTGGCCCTGGCCCAGCCGGCCGCCCCGGCACCCGTGCCGGCGCCGGTCGAGCCGCGCCTGATCGAGCAGGCCCAGTCGCTGTCGCTGACGGCAGCGAGCGACCACGTGCCGCTCGACGAGGTCACGCGCGACCTGGACCGCCTGTCGCACGAGGCGCAGGTGGCCGCCCAGCCCGAGCTGGTCGCGGCCGTCGAGCATGCCAAGGAAGCCATCGAGCACGCCCACAACACCGAGGAGGTGGTGGCGGCGCGCGAGCAGCTGTCCGAGGCGCTGTCCGACTTCGTGCATACCGCGACCGACCCGGTGCTCGACATGCCCGAGGCCGCCCCGGCCAAGCCGCAGCCGGCCCCGCTGTCGGCCGCCCCGGCCAGCATGGCGACCGACCTGGGCGACGACCCGGAAATGCGCGAGATCTTCCTGGAGGAAGCGCGCGAGGTCATCGAGACCGCCGAGGCGGCGCTGAAGACCCTGGCGCATGCGAGCGCCGACGTCGAGCAGCAGACCACCGTGCGGCGTGCCTTCCACACGCTCAAGGGCAGCTCGCGCATGGTCGGGCTGAAGGAATTCGGCGAGGCCGCCTGGGCCTGCGAGCAGGTCTACAACACCTGGCTCGCCGGGCAGAAGGCCGCCGAGCCGAGCCTGCTGAATTTCTCCAACGAGGCCCTGGCCTACTTCGCCAAGTGGGTCGACGCGATTGCCGCGCAGAACGTCACCGGCTTCCATGCCTCGACGGTGAAGGCCGCGGCCGAGGCCCTGGGCCGCGGCGAACCGGTGCCGCCGATCAAGGTCGGTGCCGCCTCGCCGGTGCCGCTGATGTCGCTGTCCTTCGGGGACAGCAAGCCGGCCCCGCTGAAGCCGCCGGTGGTGACGGCACCGGTGTCGGCGCCCGCCCCCCTGACCCCGGTCGCCGCGCCGGTCGTGGCCAAGGCCGCGCCGCCCGTCGCCGTGCCGCCGGCCGCGCAGGTGGCGTCGCAGCCGCTGCCGCTCGCCGACCTGTCCTTCGACCTCGACCTGGGCGCACTCGACGGCCCGGCCGCCACGCCCGTGGCCGCGCCGGCGGCGTCGACCGAGCTGCCGAGCCTGGAGCTGCCCGACACCTCGATGCTGGATTCGCTCGCGCTCGGCGAGGCCGCGCCGGCCGAGGCCGTGCTCGACCTGCCGGTCGCCGAGACGGTCGAGCCGGTGGCCCTGCCGGCCGAGTCGGTCGAGCTGATCGAGCTCGACCTGGGCGAGGACTTCTTCGGCAGCGGCCCTGCCGCCGAGGCCGCGCCGCTGATCGCCGAGATGGCGCCGACGCCGGCCGCCGAGCCGGCCCCGTCGGCCCCGACGGCCAGCGACGACGACCAGGTGAAGATCGTCGGCCCGCTGCGCATCGGCATCCCGCTGTTCAACATCTACCTGAACGAGGCCGACGAGCTGTCGCGCCGCCTGACCACCGAGGTCGCCGAATGGGCGATGGAGCTGCACCGCCCGGTCGGCGAGATGCCGATCGCGCTGGCCCATTCGCTGGCCGGCAGCTCGGCCACCGTCGGCTTCAGCGAGCTGTCGCACCTGGCGCGCCTGCTCGAGCACGCGCTGATGCGCTCGCAGGCCATCGGCACCGGCACGGTCGAGGAAGGCCGGCTGTTCGTCGACTCCGCCGAGGAAGTGCGGCGCCTGCTGCACCAGTTCGCCGCCGGCTTCCTGAAGCCCGCCGCCCCCGAGCTGCTGGAGCGCCTGGCCGAGCATGAACTCAGCTCCGCGCGCCGCCTCGAGGCCGTCAACGCCGCCAACGACGCCGCGCCGCCGGTCATCGACGACATCCCGGCCCCGCAGCCCGAGGCCGGCTTCGACAGCATCGACATCCCGTTCGACGAGCCTGCCGCCGAACCCGAACCCGTTCCCGAGCCGGTCATCGACCTGGTCCTGAGCGAACCGGTGGTCGAGGCGCCGCCGGTGCCCGCCGTGCCGGACCCGCAGGCGCTGGCCGCCGCGGCCGAGGATTCCTTCGGCGGCGCCGACACCAACTTCGCCGGCCTGGGCCTGCCCGAGCTGAAGGCCTTCGAGCCGCTCGCCCCCGAGCAGCGCTCGGCGCCGGTGCGGGTGGATGCGGACGACGAGGACGACGACGAGGACGACGACATCGACGCGGTCGACGCGGTCGATGCCGAGCTGTTCCCGATCTTCGAGGAAGAGGGCGAGGAGCTGATCCCCGAACTCGCCGGCAAGCTGCGCGACTGGGCCCGCCGCCCGACCGACGACGGCCCGCCCGCCGCCTGCATGCGCACGCTGCACACGCTGAAGGGCGGTGCCCGCCTGGCCGGCGCGATGCGCCTCGGCGAAATGGCGCACCGGCTGGAAACCCGCATCGAGCACCTGATGCAGCAGACGGCGCCGGTCACGACCGAGGACGTCGAGGCGCTGCAGTCGCGTGCCGACACCATCGCGCACGTCTTCGAGGCGCTGCGCTCGCGCGATGCCCAGGCATACGCCGAGGCCACCGCGCCGGTGTATGCACCGCCCCCGCCGCCGGCCTACGTGCCGCCGCCGCCGGCTTACGTGCCACCGCCGGTGCAGGTGCAGGCCCCGGTCGCGCCGCCGGTGCAGGCCGTGGCCGCCCCGGTCGCAGCCCCCGTGCAGCCGGCCCCCGCCCCGGTGCAGCCCGAGCCGCCGGTCACCGAGCCGGCCGCGCTGGAGCCGGTCGCGACCGCCCCGGCCCCGTTCATCGAGCCGCTGGTGCCCAGCCCGGCCGCGGTGCCCGCCGCCCCGGTGGTGGCTGCGGCCCCGGCCCTGACCCCCGCTCGCGCCGCGGCGCAGGCGGCCCAGCCTGCCGGCGACATCGACTGGTCGCGCTTCGCCGCCACGCCGACCGAGGTGGTCGCGGTCGACCAGGCGGTCGCCCCGACGCATTCCGCGGTGCGGGTGCGCGGCCCGCTGCTCGAGCGCCTGGTCAACCAGGCCGGCGAGGTCAGCATCACGCGTTCGCGCATCGAGGCCGAGGTCGGCAACCTGCGCGGCTCGCTGACCGACCTGACGGACAACCTGGAGCGCCTGCGCGGCCAGCTGCGCGACATCGAGCTGCAGGCCGAGACGCAGATGAGCTCGCGCCTGGAGCAGGCGAAGGCGCAGGCCCAGTCCTTCGACCCGCTGGAGTTCGACCGCTTCACCCGCTTCCAGGAACTGACCCGGATGATGGCCGAGTCGGTGAACGACGTGGCCACGGTGCAGCGCACCCTGCACCGCACGCTGGAGACGACCGAGGACGAGCTGGCGGCGCAGGCGCGCCTGACGCGCGACCTGCAGGACGACCTGCTCCGCACCCGGATGGTCGAGTTCGAGAGCGCCTCCGACCGCCTCTACCGGGTGGTGCGCCAGGCGGCCAAGGAAACCGGCAAGCAGGTGCGGCTGGACATCCTGGGCGGCTCGATCGAAATCGACCGCGGCGTGCTGGACCGCATGACGCCGGCCTTCGAGCACCTGCTGCGCAACTGCGTGACGCACGGCATCGAGCGCCCCGAGGTGCGCACGGCCGCCGGCAAGGAGGCTGCGGGCAGCATCATCGTGTCGCTGCACCAGGAAGGCAACGAAGTCGGCGTGGAGTTCCGCGACGACGGCGCCGGCCTGAACCTGCAGCGCATCCGCGACAAGGGCGTGGCGATGGGCCTGGTCAAGGCCGACGAAACGCACAGCGATGCGGAGCTGGCGAACCTGATCTTCACGCCGGGCTTCTCGACCGCCGACCAGGTGACCGAGCTGGCCGGACGCGGCGTCGGCATGGACGTGGTGCGATCGGAAGTGAACGCCATGGGCGGCCGCATCGAGACTGCGACCGCGGCCGGCCAGGGCACCAGCTTCAAGCTGCTGCTGCCGCTGACGACGGCGGTGACGCAGGTCGTGATGCTGCGCTGCGGAAGCAGCGTGATCGCGGTGCCGGCGACGCTGGTCGAGATCGTGCGCCGCGCCAAGCTCGACGAGCTGGAGCAGGCCTATGCCACCGGCACCTTCCAGGTCGGCGACCGGTCGCTGCTCTTCTTCTGGCTCGGGGCCCTGCTGCAGCAGACGGCGGTGAGCCAGGAAGCGAGCCGCATGCGCCCGGTGGTGGTGGTGCGCAGCGCCCAGCAGCGCGTCGCGCTGCACGTCGACGAAGTGCTGGGCAACCAGGAAGTGGTCGTGAAGAACCTCGGGCCGCAGCTGTCGCGCCTGCCGGGTCTCGCGGGCATGACCCTGCTGGCCTCGGGCGCCGTCGCGCTGATCTACAACCCGGTGGCGCTGGCCACGCTGTACGGCGACGTGGCGCGGTCCGCGACGATGGCGGCCCGCCAGGCGCCGAGCAAGTCGGCGGTCATCGAGTCGGTGGTCGAGGAAGCACCGCAGCGCCTCGCGCCGCTGGTGCTGGTGGTCGACGATTCGCTGACGGTGCGCCGCGTGACGCAGCGCCTGCTGGTGCGCGAAGGCTACCGCGTGCAGCTGGCCAAGGACGGCATCGAAGCCCTGGAGCGCCTCGCCGAGGACCTGCCGTCGGTGGTGCTGAGCGACATCGAGATGCCGCGCATGGACGGGTTCGACCTGGTGCGCAACATCCGCGGCGATGCCCGCCTGCGCGACCTGCCGGTGATCATGATCACCTCGCGGATCGCCCAGAAGCACCGCGACTACGCCGCCGAACTGGGCGTCGATCACTACCTCGGCAAGCCGTATTCGGAAGAAGACCTGCTGGCCTTGATCGGGCGCTACACGGCCGACGTGACTTTGGCGTAGGCTCGCACCCATGGGGCCTCACGAGAAACTGCGATGTCAGAGCAGCTGGTCGACCACCTTGCCGAGCTGACGGGTTTTCGCGATCGCGACATCCTCGACGTCACCCTGGTGGGGGCGCTGCGGGACCTGCTGCGTCCCCTCTCGGTGGCCATCTATCGCAGCGTGGGCGACCAGGGGCAGGAACGGTGGCTGACCCGGGCCCACCTCGGCCAGCAGGACGCCGTGGCGCGTGCCGACCCGGTCTGGGCCGATGTCGACAGCCTGCCGCTGCTGGATGCCTATCCGGCCCGGCTCCAGGCAATGAGCGGGCAGACCGTGCTGGCGGTGCCGGCCGCGGCCGGGTCGCCCGACCTGACCGTCTTCGCCGTCAGCACCGACCGCGAGGTCGTGGGCGTCCTCGAGATCGAGACCGCGGGGCCGATGAGCGATGAATCCCAGCGGCTGGTGGGCAGCATCCTGCGCATCTACCGCAACTTCGAGGGCCTGCTGGACTACAGCGAGCGCGACACGCTGACCGGCCTGCTGAACCGCAAGACCTTCGACGAGAGCTTCCTGAAGGCGACCAACACGCCGGCGCTGGTGTCGCATGCCGACACGCGGCGCGCGCCGCCGTCGGCGCAGCAGCACTACTGGCTGGGCGTGATCGACATCGACCATTTCAAGCAGGTGAACGACGGCTATGGGCACCTGATCGGCGACGAGGTGCTGCTGCTGCTGTCCCGGCTGATGCGCAGCAGCTTCCGCTTCCACGACCGGCTGTACCGCTTCGGCGGGGAAGAGTTCGTGGTGCTGATGCGCTGCGCCCGCGAGGAGGATGCGGCGCTGGCGCTGGAGCGCATGCGTGCGAACACCGAGGCGTATTCGTTCCCCCAGGTGGGGCGCATCACGATCAGCATCGGCTTCACCGAGGTCAAGCCGGGCGACACGCCGAGCGGCGCCTTCGAACGGGCGGACAAGGCGGTGTACTACGCGAAGGGCCACGGCCGCAACCAGGTGCGCAGCCATGCGGCGCTGGTGGCCTCGGGCGCCCTCGAAGACGACTCCATCATCGGGGATGTCGAGCTGTTCTGAGGCGGCGTGAACGTCGGTCCCGGCGCGGCGTCCGGGCGACAGGATCCGGCCTACGGGGTCGCGCTGACGACCCGGACCTGCGGGTGGGCGACGGCATTCTCGGCCTCGTGCTGGCGCTCGGCGCTGCGCACCACGCTGCCGACCACCAGGCAGAAGGCGACCAGGAAGATCGCCGACAGCACCAGCCCGGCGGCCACCAGCACGCGCTCGCTGCGCCATTCGGCGGGCAGGCGCTGCCGCCAGGCGGCGGTGAAGGGGGCGGCGGTGGCCATCACGATTGGCCCGGCAGCGCGTCCGGCCAATGCCGGGCCTGCAGCGCAGGATGGGCGGCTTCGTAGCCCAGGTCGTCGGGCAGGGCAGGCGCCATGTCCGCCGCCGCCGAGCCGGGCACGACGGCCGCCGCGGGGGAGATTTCGCCCAGCGCCCAGCGCCGAACGTCTTCCAGCCAATCCGAATCGCTTGCCATCGCCACTGCTCCTCGACGGTTGATGCGGGCATGGTCGCCGTGGCGCCCGGCGCGCGCCATCGGCCGAGGCTGCGAGCCGGCGTAGGAGCGTGCCTACACCCGTTCATCTCGATACAGGCGTCAGCCGTGCCCTACACGGTTTCCGGCGGCCTCCTGCACGCCGTCGCGGCCCGCGGCGACAGCGCCGGCGCGGCGCCCTTGCCACGATGGCGTCGAAGCGCCGGCCATTCGCCGGCATCGAAAGGAAGCCTCATGAACAGCCGCACCTGGACCACGCCGAGCGTGGTGCTCTCTGCCCTCGGCGCTGCCATGATCGTCGCCGCCTGCGGCCCGCAGAACGGCGAGCCGGTGGTGGCCTCGGCCGCACCGGCGCCGACCCAGGCACCCGCCCCCGTGCGGGCCGCCCCGGCGCCGGCCCCCGCGCCGGTCCAGGCGACGCCCGCGCCGGCCCCGCGTTCCGTGCCCAGCGACCACTATGGCCAGGTGAGCCGCATCGAGACCATCACCGCGACCGGCAAGCCCACCGGCGTCGGCGCGGTCGCCGGCGGCGTGCTGGGCGGCGTGCTGGGCCACCAGGTCGGCAGCGGCACCGGCCGCGACGTGGCCACCGTGGCCGGCGCGGTCGGCGGTGCGGTGGTGGGCAACAAGGTCGAGAAGAACCGCTCGGAGAAGGTCGTCGGCTACCGCGTCCACGTGACGCTGGACAACGGCCAGCAGCGCAGCTTCGAGCAGTCCGGCAGCACCGGCCTGCAGGTCGGCGACCGGGTGCGCGTCGACGGCAACGCGGTGCACCGGGTCTGACGCCGCGGGCTTCCCCCTGCGCAGCGGCGCCCGCTGTGCTTACACTCGGCCATCGCCGCCCGCGCGCGGCCTGAGCTGAGAGGAGTCGGCCCGTGGCCATCAGTTGGATCAGCGCGCTCAAGGTCATCCCCTGGGGGGACGTGATCGAGGCCGCCCCCGGCCTGGTGAAGGGGGCGCGCAAGGTCTTCAGCCGCGGCGAGGTGCCGCCCACCGGGCCTGTCGCTGCGGGGACCGAGCCGCCCCAGGCACGCATCGACCGCCTGGAAGCGGAGGTGGAGCGCCTCGTGCAGCAGCAACAGGCCGGCGCCGCCCTCGTCGAGTCCCTGGCCGAGCATCACGCGCGGGTGGTGGCTGCGGTGGAGGTGCTGCGCCGGCGCAGCAGGCTGCTGGCGGGCGCCTGCGCCGTGCTGCTCGCCGGCCTCGTCGCCCTGGCCGCCTGGACGCTGCGCTGACATGGATGTCGGCCCGCTGACCGACAGCTCGGCCGCGTCCGGGACTGCGGCCCCCGACAAGCCGGTGCGCCACCTGCGCCAGATCCTGCTGTGGCCGCTGCGCCTGGTGATGCCGCCCGGCGCGCCGCGGGGCGCGCGGCCCTGGGAGCTGCTGCGCGACCTGCCCGGCTCGCCGTGGCGCGAAGAGGTCGACGAGTTCACGGGCGACGCCACCCGCTTCCACGAGCGCCACTACAACGAGTTCGTCAGCTTCCTGCCCTACGTGCAGCGCTTCCTCTACGGCGAGGGGCGGGCGGGGCGGCGCGCCAGTGGAGGCGATGCCGGCTCGCCGATGCGCGTGCTGCGCCGCCACGACGTGAAGGCGGTGCGCGTCACCGCGCAGGCCGGCGATGCGCCGCTGACGCTGGCGCTGGTCCATGCCGACCTGATCTTCTTCTACGACATCGACGTCGTGATGCTGAACCTGGAGGTGGCGGCCGACCAGCTCGGCCTCGCCCAGGCGCAGGACCTGCTGTACCGCTTCGGCCGCGGCTACCCCGCCGGCTGGGATGCCGACGGCGCGCCGCTGCACGGCATGCACGCCGTCGAGTGGCTGGGCGCGGACGGGCAGGTGCTGGCGCGCTCGGACTCGCATGCGCGCGACCTGTTCCTGGCCCATGTCAGCGAGCACCGCGCCCCGCGCATCGCGGCGCACTGGGCCTTCATGCTGCAGCCGCTGGTCAGCGACCACACCGACGAGCCGGGCCCGCTGCGCTACCGCCAGATCGAGTACCACCGCATGCCGGTGATGGGCTACCTGGCGGTCGACGACCCGGGCAGCCTGACGCGCGCCGACTTCATCCGCCTCGGCCTGGTGACGGGCGGCGGGGGCGAGGTCGATGCCGCGCTGCCGCTCGCCGGCGCGCCGGTGGCCGGCCACCTGGCCGACTTCGAGCAGCGCTTCTGCTACGACCGCTTCTGGGTCGACGCGGGCCTCGCGCCGCGCACCCGCTACCTGTGCAGCGGCCATTCGCTGATCGTCGTGGGCGATGCGCGCTCGGTGTTCTACAACTGCCGCGACCGCGGCGTGCTGGCCCAGTTCCGCCACCAGCACTTCATGCTGTTCCTGATCGCCCACTTCCAGAAGGCGGCGCTGCTGATGTTCTCGGACGTGCTGGTCGAGGCGCTGAAGCAGCTCGACATCCGCGACCCCTCCAGCGTGCGGCGCTTCAAGCGCGCGATCCGGGGCAGCTTCGAAGCCTTCCTGCGCTTCACGCACCGCTACTGGTTCCACGCCGTGTCCGACCAGGCCCAGGTGCGAGCGCTGTTCCGCATGTGCGCCACCCACCTCGGGCTGGATGGCCTGTATGCCGAGGTCAAGGAGCGCATCGGCGACATGAACGGCTACCTCGACGCCGACAGCCTCCGGCGCCAGGCGAACACCGTGGTGCGCCTCACGGTGGTCACCATCCTCGGGCTGGTGGGCACCGTCACCACCGGCTTCCTCGGCATGAACCTGCTGGCCGAGGCCGATGCGCCCCTGCCGCGCAAGCTGCTGTGGTTCGGCGTCGTCTTCGTGCTGACCACGGCGCTGACCTTCTACACGATGGCCAAGTCCAAGGGGCTGTCGGACTTCCTGGATGCGCTGTCGGACGAGCGGCTGCCGGCGTGGAGCAAGTTCAAGGCGCTGCTGGCGGTCTGGCGCCGGCCGGTGGACTGACCGGGCCTCGCCTCAGGCCGCCCGCGTCCGGGCGTTGGAGGCCGGGATGCTGTCGCGTTCGATCGACCGGCCGTCGCGCACCGCGGCGATCCAGTCCGCCGTGGACGTCACCGCGGCGAAGCGGCTGTGGAAGACGACGCTGAACACGCGCTGGATCTCTTCCGCGCCGGCGCGGCCGGCCGCATTCGCATACGACAGCGCGCCGCTCGCATCGGCCAGGAACTCGACGGCGAAACCGCGGTGCGCCGCCTCGAAGATCGTCGACGCATTGCAGTTGTGCGTCATGTAGCCGGCGACGGCCAGCGTGTCGATCCGGGCGGCGGCGAGCGCGTCGGCGAGGCCGGTGCCGCTAAACACGCTGGGCGCGCTCTTGCGGATCAGCCGGTCGTGCGGCCGGCTCGCCACCACCTCGTGCAGCGCCCAGCCGGGCGACCCTTCGGCGAAGAGGGAGGCCCCCGGCGCCTCCGTGTGCTGCACCGCGAAGACCGGCACGCCGGCCGCGTGGGCCGCGTCGATGGCACGGGCGATGGCGGCCAGGCTCTGCGCCACCGGCGGGTGCTCGATCAACAGCTTGCCGCTGACGTATTCCTCCTGCACGTCGATCACGACGAGGGCGCGGCGGGGTGGGGTGGGCATGCGGGTCTCCTGGGGGTCGGGTGGAATGGGCGCCAGTGTCCCGCCGCAGGGCGCCGCGCGACAGTGGCCCGAAAGCCACCTTTCGATAAGATCGGGCCATGCCGTCCCGACCCCTCCCGTCCCCCGTGGCCACCGTGCCCGATGCGCCGCACCGTGTCGCCGTGCTGGCCTTCGACGGCATCAGCCCCTTCCACCTGTCGGTGCCCTGCATGGTGTTCGGCCCCGACATGGCCGGCAGCGGCAGGCCGGCCTTCGAGCTGCAGGTGTGCGCCGATGAGGGCGGCCCGCTGCGCACCACGGCCGGCTTCACGATCGCCGCGACCCACGGGCTGGCGGCGCTGGCGCGGGCGCAGACGGTGATCGTGCCCTCGTGGCGCGATCCCGCCGAGGCGCCGCCGGCGGCGCTGCTGCAGGCGCTGCGCCGGGCCCATGCGCGCGGCACGCGGGTGGTCGGCCTGTGCCTCGGGGCCTTCGTGCTCGCCGAGGCGGGGCTGCTCGACGGCCGGCCCGCCACCACCCACTGGCACCTTGCGCCCGAGTTCGCGCGCCGCTTCCCGCAGATCGACGTCCGGCCCGACGTGCTCTACGTCGACGACGGCGACGTGCTGACCTCGGCCGGCACCGCGGCCGGCATCGACTGCTGCCTGCACCTGCTGCGCGGGCTTGCCGGGGCGGAAGTGGCGGCGCGGGTGGCGCGGCGCATGGTGGTCGCCCCGCACCGCCAGGGCGGCCAGGCGCAGTACATCGAGCAGCCGCTGCCGCGCGGCGGCGCCGACCAGCGGCTGGCGGCAGTGATGGCATGGGCGCTGGCCCACCTCGACCAGCCGCACGCCCTGGACGCGCTCGCCGCCCGCGCGGCGATGAGCCGGCGCAGCTTCACCCGCCGCTTCCGCGAGGCCACCGGCAGCACCGTGCTGCAATGGCTGCAGAACCAGCGCCTGGCGCGCGCGCAGCGGCTGCTCGAGACGAGCAGCAAGCCGCTGGAGGACATTGCGGCCGAGGCCGGCTTCGGTTCGGCACTGTCGCTGCGGCAATGGTTTGCGTCCCGGCTCGGCACCTCGCCGTCGGCCTACCGCAAGGCGTGGATGGGTGGCGTCGCCGCGGGTTTGCGGAGATGATCGCGCTCTTGCAATTCCGGAGAGGCCCGTGGCAACTGGCAATCGCATCCGCGTCGGCATCGGCGGCTGGACCTTCGAGCCCTGGCGCGACAATTTCTTCCCCAAGGGCTGGCCGCATGCCCGGGAGCTGGAATACGCGAGCCGCAAGCTGAGCGCGATCGAGGTCAACGGCACCTACTACAGCACCATGACGCCGGCCACCTTCGCCCGGTGGCGTGCCGAGACGCCGGACGGCTTCATGTTCTCCCTCAAGGCCTCCCGCTTCTGCACCAACCGGCGCGTGCTCGCCGAGGCGGGCGAGTCGGTGCGGCGCTTCGTCGGCAGCGGCCTGGCCGAACTCGGCGACAAGCTCGGCCCCATCGTCTGGCAGTTCGCGCCGACCAAGCGCTTCGACGCGGCGGATTTCGGCGCCTTCCTGGAACTGCTGCCGGCCGCCGTCGACGGCCTCCCCCTGCGCCACGTCATGGACGTCCGCCACGACAGCTTCAAGACGCCCGACTACCTGGCGCTCGCCCGCCGGCACCGCGTCGCGACCGTGTTCACCGACTCCGACGACTACCCGTCCTTCGCCGACCTCACCGGCGATTTCCTCTACGCCCGGCTCATGCGCTCGCAGGCCGAGGTGCCCACCGGCTACCCGCTGCCGGTGCTCGACGCCTTCGCCGACTGCGCGCGCTGCTGGGCAGCCGGCGGCGAGCCCGCCGGGCTGCCGCGCGTCGAGCCGCCGCCGCCCTCGGGCGCCCCCCGCGACGTCTTCCTCTACTTCATCAACGGCGCCAAGGAGCGGGCGCCTGCCGGGGCCATGGCCCTCATCGAACGCCTCGGCTGACGACCCCCGGCTCTCCACAGTCTTGCAGCCCGTTGCGTGACGCAGTGGGCGGATCGGCGCCGCGCCCCGGCATCGGCTCCACAGTTTCTCGACGATCGCTGGGTACAAACGACGCGGAGGTCGGCACGCCGTTGCGCCGGCCCGGTTCCCACAGCGAGCGTCGCTTCTTTGAACACCCGGCAGTTCAGGTTCGGAGAGAACGAGGTCAATTCGTCCACGCGCACGCTGTTGCGCGGGGGCCGCAGCCTGTCCGTCGAGCCCAAGGTCTTCGATGTGCTGGTGCTGCTGCTCACCCACCGCGACCGCGTCGTCACGAAGCATGAGCTGCTGGACAGCGTCTGGGGTCGCCAGGTCGTGACCGACGGCGTGGTGACGCGAACGGTCATGAAGGCGCGCCGCCTCATCGGTGACTTCGGCGACAACACCCGTTCGGTGCGCGCGCTCCAGCGGATCGGGTTTCGCCGCCTGCCGGTACGGCGCCGGTCCGACCAGGAGGCGGTGCACTACATGGCGCTGGTGGCGCCGGGTGCGGAGGTCGACCTGATGCAGGTGCTGATCGACTACCACGTGCGCGAGGAGCAGTCGACGGACTTCGAGCACGACGAGCAGGTGACGGCCCCGGACGGCATGGCGCCATGAGCTGGCGGCGCGACGAGCAGGTGCGCGACCGGGCGCGGCAGGAAGCCCGGCTGGCCGAGATGCTGCGCGAACGGCAGCAGCAGGAGCAGGCGGCATTCCGGGCCCACCTGCAGGACGCGTCGCACGAGGAAGCGGTGATCGCGTGGGAGCAGCAGCTGCCGGAAGCTGCGCCGGCGGCGGGCGAGTGGCGGGACGCCACGAGGGCGGTGCTGCAGGCGGCGTGGCCGACGCCGCAGGTGAAGGCGCCGCAGCGGCAGGACGCTGCCGTGGCGATGTGGCCCCCCGCACCGTCCCCTGCCGTGCTGTCGCGCGGGTCGATGCCGCCGGCGTTTGCGCCGCCGCCGGAGCCGCATGGCGATGCCGGGACGGAGCTGCCCCGGACGGCGCCGGGCCCGCGCCTGTCCGACGCAGATGCCCCCCGGGAGCGGCCTGCAGCGCGGCCCCCATGGCCGCCCCGTGCGGTCGGCGCCTCGCCTGAACTCCCGCTGGAGCCCCTGTTGCCGCCTGCACCCGTACCGGTTCCCGCGACAGCGTTGCCGCCCGTTCTCGCGCCGGTCGTCGCGGGCACCCCCTGTCCACCGCCGCGGTTCGTGGCGCCAGGCGCGCGGCCGCTCGCTCCTCGCGATGCGCCGGCCCGCCGGGCGTTGCCTGCGCCGCTGCCCGAGGGCGCGCCGCTGCGTGACGAGACGCGGATACCCGATGAGGCGCTGATGCCTGACGAGAGGCCGGTACCTGACGAGACGCCGGTGCCTGACGAGACGCCGGTGCCTGATGAGGAGTCGATGGCGTCGCCGTCGCCGGTGCTCCGTCTGGGCCGCGTTCCAATCCGGACAGTGACGGGCGCGGCGCGGCGCGACCCGTCGGTGCGTGCGACGGACGATCGGCCTGCTGTGCCCGCCGATCCGCCCCGGAGCCGGGCCCGAACCGTGGTGTCAGTGGAAGCGCCGGTCCCCCCACCGGGTCCGCCTTTCTCGTCGTGTCCCGAGGCGGTGGCGACGGGCAGGCCCCGCCGTGCGGACGTCGTGGACACCGTGGAAGCCGATGCTGCGCCACCGCGGCCGCCGTGTCGCTCTACGCCGGTGCCGGTCCGCCGCTCCCGCCCAACGTCGACGGAGCCGGCCGATGCGTCGGCGCCTGTCGCGCAGCCTGTACAGGCCCTGGCCTCCCGTCCGCCATCCGGGCGGCAAGCCGGTGTCGACCTCTCGCCGCCGCCGACACCGTTGCAACTTTCGCCGCCGCAGCCGACGACGGTGGCGGAACCCCCATCTTCCCCGCTGTCCGAGAGCGAGATCGCGTTCTGGGCCGGTTACGCTGCAGTCGTGCCGTTGCCGGCGCGACCGCCGCAGGCGCCGCCGGTTCATCCCTCCGTGCCCGAGTCCTCGGCGCGCACACAGGTGCTCGCAGCCGAGATGGCTCCGAGCTGTGCTGCAACGGGTCGGGTGGAGGTCGACCCGGACGAGGCGGCCGCTGCCGCGCTTGCCTGCGAGGGCCCCGAGGAAGAAGACCTCGGCGATGCGGATCGGCTGCAGGTGGCGCATCAGCGTCTCGACGGCCACCTCGCCACGCTGACGGTCGTGCAGCAGCTGGCCAAGGGCAGCTGAGGGAAAGCCCTGCGCAGGGAACGATGTCCGGGGTCAGGGTGCCCCACCTGCTCCATCAACTCGCGGAGTCGGTATGACAAGGGCACTTCCATTGGGCAGGGCGCCGTTTCGCAACCCGCTGTCTGCCCCTCGCCATCCTTCCTTGGATAAGCTCGACGGGATCAGCGGCCGCTTCGATCAGGGGCCGATCATGCCGATCACCAACGCTCGGCTGCAAGAGGTGATTCAAGCCGATGTCGACATGGACGCCTACACTGTCCAGGAAGTGCCGGGACGCATCGCCTGCTTGTGTGCTTCTGCGGTGAACAGCGCCGTTGTGGTTTGCCTGAGAGGCCACAATGCGCGTTGGCCGGTGCTGGCCATGGGCTGCTTCTCCCCGCTGCTCACACCAGATGACGTGCGCCGGGGCCTGTCGGCCCTGATACTGGGGTTGGCCCAGTCGGGCGTCGAACCTGCCGAGGCATTCGTTCTCGGCGGCTGCCTGCAAGGGTGCAGCACAGAGGCGTGCGGATCGCTGGACTTGTGCGAGACGGTGCTTCGCAACGGCACCGAGATGGGCATCGTGTGGACCGGGGTGGCTGTCGGGCTGTCCCAGCCGACCGACTTTGGCCCGCGCGCGCACTTGCTCCCCTGGACCGGGCGGCCCGAGTCGGTCACGGTCGTGCTCACGCCGTCGTGGGTGGGGTACGCCAACGACCCGCAGCAAGGGCCTGAGCTCTTCGATCCCGTCTTGATCACCCACCGCGGCAATCCCTTCCCCATGCCTGAGAGGGGCGGATTGGCGACAATCCGCCGATGAACCCGCTTCGACCCGTTCTCGCCCTCGCCCTCCTGTCGCTGAGCACCGTGCCGGCCCAGGCCGAGCCCGCCCCCGCGCCGTTCCCGGAGCAGCCGCTGCTGCGAGAGGTCGCCGCCGCCGTCAGCGCCGACGAGCTGCGCACCACCGTCACCCGCCTCGTCGGCTTCGGCACCCGGCACACTGCGTCCGACACCGTGTCGCCCACGCGCGGCATCGGCGCGGCGCGGCGCTGGGTGCAGGCGCGCTTCGGCGAGATCTCGCGCGACTGCGGCGGCTGCCTGCAGGTCGCCACGCCGTCCCAGACCTTCACCGGCCCGCGCCTGCCGCAGCCGACCGAGGTGATGGACGTCGTCGCCGTGCAGCGCGGCAGCACCGACCCGCAGCGCGTGATCGTCATCACCGGCCACCTCGATTCGCGCGCCAGCGACGTGATGGACGCGAAGAGCGACGCCCCCGGCGCGAACGACGATGCCTCGGGCGTCGCGGCCCTGATGGAAGCGGCGCGCGTGCTGTCGAAGCACCGGTTCCGTGCCACGCTCGTCTACGCCGCGCTGTCCGGCGAGGAGCAGGGCCTGTACGGCGGCAAGGTGCTGGTCGACCATGCGAAGGTCGAGGGCTGGCAGGTGCAGGCCGACCTGAACAACGACATCGTCGGCAACAGCCACGGCCAGGATGGCGTGCACGACAACGGCACGGTGCGCGTGTTCTCCGAGGGCACGAAGGCGGTCGAGACGCCGCAGCAGGCGAACCGCCGCCGCTACAACGGCGGCGAGGTCGATTCCCCGTCGCGCAACATCGCCCGCTTCATGGCGACCCTGGCCGAGCGCTACGTCACCAACCTGCGCGTGCAGATGGTCTACCGCACCGACCGCTTCGGCCGCGGCGGCGACCAGGTGCCCTTCCTCGAGGCGGGCTTCCCGGCGGTGCGCGTGACCGAGGCGCACGAGGACTACACCCGCCAGCACCAGGACCTGCGCACCGAGAACGGCATCGCCTACGGCGACACGGTGGAGGGCGTGGACTTCCCCTACCTCGCCCAGGTGACGCGGCTGAACGCCGTGACACTGGCCGCGATGGCGAATGCGCCGATGCCGCCCCGGGGCGTGGCGGTCGAAGGGGCGGTGACGCCACACACGACGCTGAGCTGGCAGGCCATGCCGGGCGCCGCCGGCTACCGCGTGTGGTGGCGCGATACGACCACACCGCAGTGGCAGCACAGCCGCCATGTCGCGGACGGCGAGGCGACCCGGCTGACGCTGCGCAACGTCGTCATCGACGACTGGTTCTTCGGCGTGTCGGCGATCTCGGCCGACGGCTGGGAGTCGCCCGTGGTGTTCCCGGGCGACGCCGGCAGCTTCTGATCAGGCTTCGATACGCCGCCGGGCGTACCCTGTCCTGAGCCGGTCGAAGGATCAGCCCGTGTTCCGCAGGCCGGCGGCGACGCCGTTGATCGAGATGTGGATGCCGCGCTGCACCCGCTCGATCGCCGGATCGCCCTCGCGGCGCTGGCGGTAGCGCCGCATCAGCTCGACCTGCAGGTGGTTGAGCGGGTCGAGGTAGGGGAAGCGGTGCTCGATCGAGCGCGCGAGCGACGGGTTCGACGCGAGACGCTTCTTCTCGCCGGTGATCAGCGACACCGCCTCGCTGGTGCGCTCCCACTCGGCCTGGATCAGCCCGAAGATCTTCTTGCCCAGGCGCTTGTCCTCCACCAGGTCGACATAGCGCGCCGCGATGCCGAGGTCGCTCTTGGCGAGCACCATGTCCAGGTTGGACAGCAGGGTGCGGAAGAACGGCCACTGCTTGTGCATGCGCTGCAGCAGCGCGAGGCGCTCCTTGCGCTCCTTCGGTGCCTTGCCGAGGTACGCCTCGATGGCCGAGCCGAAGCCGCACCAGCCCGGCAGGGCGACCCGGCACTGGCCCCAGCTGAAGCTCCACGGGATCGCCCGCAGGTCCTCGATCGCGCGCGTCGCCTTGCGCGAGGCGGGGCGCGAGCCGATGTTCAGCTCGGCGATCTCGCGGATCGGCGTGGCCGAGAAGAAGTAGTCGGTGAAGCCGGGGGTCTCGTAGACCAGCTTGCGGTAGGCCGCCATGCTGGCCTCGCTGATCGCCGCCGCCGCGTCCAGGAAGCTCTTCGGCGCGCTCTTGGTCGGGTGCAGCAGCGTCGCCTCCAGCGTCGCCGCGACCAGGGTCTCGAGGTTGCGCCGGCCGATCTCCGGGTGGGCGTACTTGGACGAGATCACCTCGCCCTGCTCCGTCAGGCGGATCTGGCCGTTCACCGTGCCCGGGGGCTGCGCGAGGATCGCCTGGTAGCTCGGGCCGCCGCCGCGGCCCACCGTGCCGCCGCGGCCGTGGAACAGGCGCAGCGTGATGCCGTGCACCTCGCGCAGGCTGTCGAACAGCGCCACCAGCGCGATCTCGGCGCGGTACAGCTCCCAGTTGCTGGTGAAGGAGCCGCCGTCCTTGTTGCTGTCGCTGTAGCCCAGCATCACGTCCTGCTCGCGGCCCGAGCGCGCGATCATCGCCGCGATGCCCGGCAGCGCGTAGTAGTCGCGCATGATGGGCTCGGCGTTGCGCAGGTCGCCGATGGTCTCGAACAGCGGCGAGACGATCAGCCGGCACTCGGCGCCGTCGTCCAGCGTGCCGGTCATGAGGCCGGTCTCCTTCTGCAGCAGCAGCACCTCCAGCAGGTCGCTCACGTCCTCGGTGTGCGAGATGATGTAGTGGCGCAGCGCCTCGCGGCCGTAGCGCTGCAGCATGCGCAGCGCCGCCTCGAAGATGGCCAGCTCGCCCACGCTGTGCTCGGAGTACGCGGCGCCGTGCACGCGCAGCGGACGCGCATCGTTGAGCAGGCGCAGCAGCAGCGTGCGGCGCGCCGGCTCGTCGAGGGCCGCATAGTCCGGCTCGATCTTCGCGACCTTCAGCAGCTCGGCGACCACCGCCTCGTGCTTGTCCGAGCTCTGGCGCAGGTCCACCGTCGCGAGGTGGAAGCCGAACACCTGCACCGCGCGCAGTAGCGGGCGCAGGCGCGGCGCGATCAGCGCCTCGGCATGGTGCGAGCGCAGCGAGGCCTCGATGGTGCGCAGGTCGGCGAGGAAATCGTCGCTCGCGAGGTACGGGTCCTGCGGCGCCACCGCGTGGCGCAGCGCCTCGGTGCCGGTGAAGGCGTGCAGCGTGGCCGCCAGGCGCGCATACATGCCGATCAGCGCGCGGCGGTAGGGCTCGTCCTCGCGGTGCGCGCTGTGGTCGGGCGAGCGCTCGGCCAGGGCCTGCATCTCGGGCGTCACCGGCGCAAGCGTGGCCGAGATCGACAGCTCGGCACCCAGCTCGTGCACCTCGGTCAGGTAGAAGCGCAGCACCGTCTCGCTCTGCCGGCGCAGCGCCATCTGCAGGGTCTCGGCGCTGACGTTCGGGTTGCCGTCGCGGTCGCCGCCGATCCAGTTGCCCATGCGGAAGAAGGGCGCGATCGGGTGGCCGGGCAGCGCCTGCTCGATCTCCTGGTAGAGCTTGGGGATCTGGCGCAGGAAGGTCGACTGGTAGTAGCTGAGCGCGTTCTCGATCTCGTCGGCCACCGTCAGCTTGGTGTAGCGCAGCATGCGCGTCTGCCACAGCTGGGTCACGCGGGCGCGCAGCAGGGCCTCGTTGTCGGCCAGCTCGCGCGCGCTGTGCAGCTCGTCGCGCTCGCCCACCAGCTCGGCGATGGCGCGTTCGGCATCGAGGATGCTCTTGCGCTGCACCTCGGTCGGGTGGGCGGTGAGCACCGGCGAGATGTAGGCGTTCTGCAGCGTGCGGGCGATCTCCTCGGCGCGGATGTCGGCGTCGGCCAGGCGCTCCAGGCTCATCGCGAGCGAGCCCTCCTGCAGGTGGCCCTGGCGCTCGTGCACCTCGCGCCGGCGCACGTGGTGGCGGTCCTCGGCGATGTTGGCCAGGTGCGAGAAGTAACTGAAGGCGCGGATCACGCTCACCGTCTGGTCGCCGCTCAGGCTCTTGAGCAGGCGGTCGAAGGTCTTCCCGGCCTGCGCATCGCGCTTCAGGCGGTAGGCCACCGAGAGCTGGCGGATGCGCTCGATGAGGTCGAAGGCCCCCTGGCCCTCCTGTTCCCGGATCACGTCGCCGAGGATGCGGCCGAGCAGTCGGATGTCCTCGACGAGCGGGCGGTTCTTGTCGGCGGCCTCGGCGGCGGCGGTGCGGGCTGCGCTGCCGGTTGCGCTGCGAGGGGCGGGGCGAGAGGGGGCAGGTGTGGCGCGTGACATCGGTGTCCTCTGGGCCTCGTCGAGGCTGTAACTTGGTTACGAACCCGGATGGTATCAGCGGTCCCGCGCCGGGGGCCCTGATAGCATCTGCCGATGACGTTTTCCGAACCCCTTGTCATCGCCACGCGCGAGAGCCGGCTCGCCCTGTGGCAGGCCGAACATGTGCGCGACCTGCTGCAGCAGCGCTTCGGCCTGCGGGTCGAGCTGCTGGGCATGACGACCCGCGGCGACCAGATCCTCGACCGCACGCTGTCCAAGGTGGGCGGCAAGGGCCTGTTCGTGAAGGAGCTCGAATCGGCGCTGGAGGAAGGGCGGGCCCACCTGGCGGTGCATTCGCTGAAGGACGTGCCGATGGACCTGCCGGCGGGGTTCGAGCTTGCGGCGGTGCTTGAACGCGAGGACCCGCGCGACGCCTTCGTCTCCAACCGTTTCGCGACGCTGGCCGAGCTGCCGCAGGGGGCCTGCGTCGGGACGTCCAGCCTGCGCCGCGTGTCGCAGCTGCTGGCGCGCCGTCCGGACCTGCGCATCGAGCCGCTGCGCGGCAACCTGGACACGCGGCTGCGCAAGCTCGACGAAGGCCGGTACGACGCGATCGTGCTGGCGGCGGCAGGCCTGAAGCGGCTCGGGCTCGCGGCGCGCATCCGTGCCGTGTTCGCGGTGGACGACATGATCCCGGCGGCCGGGCAGGGCGCGCTGGGCATCGAGGTGCGCAGCGACCAGGCGGCGCTGCGCGAGCGGCTCGCGGGGCTGGTGCACCGGCCGACCTGGCTCGGCGCGCAGGCCGAGCGGGCCGTGTCGCGCGCGCTCGGCGGCAGCTGCAGCATGCCGCTTGCGGCCCACGGCGTGTGGGCGGGCGACGAATTGCAGATCAGCGCCGCGCTCGGCCATGTCGACGATCCGAAGCAGCCGCTGCTGCAGGTCCGCATCGCGGGCCGGGTCGCCGATGACGCCGCGGCCCGCGCGCTCGGCGAGGCGGCGGCGGCCCGGCTGCGCGCGGCCGGCGGCGACGCCTACCTCGGCGCAGGTTGAGGGCGGCCGACCGCATGCGCGTGCTGGTGACCCGTCCCGCGGCCCAGGCGCAGGAATGGGTGCAGGGCCTGCGCGACGCGGGTCTCGAGGCCCAGGCCCTGCCGCTGATCGACATCGTGCCGGTCGACGATCCGGCGCCGCTGGTCGCGGCCTGGCAGGACCTGGCGGCGAATGCGCTGGCGATGTTCGTCAGCCCGAACGCGGCGGAGCGCTTCTTCGCGCACCGTCCCGCGGGCCGGGACTGGCCGGCCGCGGTGCCCGCCGCCTCGCCGGGGCCGGGCACGACGCGGGTGTTGCGCGCGCTGGGCGTCGCCCGGGTGATCGAGCCGGCGCCGGATGCGCCGCAGTTCGACTCCGAAGCGCTGTGGCAGCAGCTGAAGGGTGAGGACTGGCAGGGCCGGCGCGTGCTGGTGGTGCGCGGCACCAGCGGGCGCGACTGGATCGCCGACCAGCTGCGCGCGCAGGGGGCCGACCTGGCGCTGCTGAGCGCCTACCGCCGCGCGGCGCCGCGGCTCGACGCCGCGGCTGCCGCGTGCCTGCAGGCCGCGCTGGCCGACCCGCGCGCTCACCTGTGGTTCTTCAGCAGTTCCGAGGCCATCGACCACCTGGCGGACCTCGTCCCCGCGGCGCGGTGGGATGCGGCGCTGGCGCTGGCCACGCACCCCCGCATCGCGGCGCGGGCCCGTGCGCTCGGGATCGGACGGGTGTTCGAATCGAGGCCGTCATTCGCCGACGTGGTGGCCTGCATACAATCGATCGCATCGTGACCGACGCCGTTTCTTCCACACCTCCGCCCACCCCGCCCGTGCTGGCCCCGTTGCGCCGCCGGCCCGGCTGGCTGGCGCCGGCGGTGCTGGCCCTGCTGGTGCTGCTGATCGTGATCGCGCTGGTGCAGGCGTGGTCGGCGCAGCAGCGGGTGCGCACGCTGGAGCAGGAGCTGGTGCGGCGCCAGCAGGACAGCGGCAAGCAGTCCGGCGAGGCGCAGATGATGGCGCGGCAGGCCCAGGAGGTCGCGCGCGACAGTGCGGCCAAGGTGGCGCTGCTCGAGGCGCGGCTCGCCGAGGTGGCGATCCAGCGCGGACAGCTGGAGGACCTGATCCAGTCGCTGTCGCGCTCGCGCGACGAGAACGTGCTCGTGGACATCGATGCCGGCCTGCGCGTCGCGCAGCAGCAGGCGGCGATCACCGGCAGCGCCGAGCCGCTGGTGGCCGCGCTGAAGCAGGCCGACGAGCGGCTGGCGCGCTACAGCCAGCCGCGGCTGGACGGCGTGCGGCGCGCGATTGCGCGCGACACGGACCGCGTGAAGGCGGTCGGCGTGGCCGACATCGGCGGCCTGTCGATCAAGCTCGACGAGGCGGTGCGGCTGGTGGACGAGCTGCCGCTGCTGTCGCAGGCCGAACCGCGGCGCGAGCCGGCGAAGGGCGGGGCCGTGCCGGCCGGGCCGGGGGTGCCTGCGTCGACGCCGGTGCGCGGGACGACGGGCAAGGGCACGCCCACGACCGCGCCGACGCCGGTGGGCGGCGGCCTGGCCGAGCTGTCGGAGCGGCTGGGCGGGGCGTGGGACCGCATCTGGGGCGAGACCCGCTCGCTGGTGCGCGTCAACCGCATCGACAACCCGGACGCGATGTGGCTGGCGCCGGAGCAGGCCTTCTTCCTGCGCGAGAACCTGAAACTGCGGCTGTTGAATGCGCGCCTGGCGGTGCTGAGCCGGCAGTTCGATGCGGCGCAGACCGACCTGCAGGGGGCGCAACAGGCGCTGGAGCGTTATTTCGATCGCAACTCGCGCCGCACGACGATGGCGCTGGAGCTGGTGCGGCAGGTGGCCGGCGGGGCGCGCCAGGTGGTGCTGCCGCGCCCGGACGACACGCTGGCCGCCCTCGCTGCCGCCACCGCAGGCCGTTAACCGTCAATGCGCGCCGTCATCTGGTTCGTGTTGTTGTTCGCGCTGGCGGTCGTCTGCGCGTCGGTGCTGGGGACGAACGACGGCCTCGCGACCTTCTATTGGGGCGCGTGGCGGCTCGACGTCTCGCTCAACCTGTTCCTGATCGCGCTGGTCGCGACCTGCTTCGCGCTGGTCACGGTGATCCAGGCGATCAATGCGCTGATCGGCCTGCCGCGGCGGGCCCACGAATGGCGCGTGGCGCGGCGCGACCGCACGGCCCAGGCCGCGCTGCGCGAGGCGCTGGCGCAGTACTTCGGCGGGCGCTACAGCCGTGCGCAGAAGGCCGCGCAGCGCGCACTGATGATCCAGGCCGACACACCCGACCTGGTGCAGGACAACGAGTTCACGGTGCTCGGCCACCTGCTCGCGGCCGGCAGCCTGCACAAGCTGCAGGATCGCGCCAGGCGCGACGAGCAGCTTCGGTTGGCGCTGGAGCTGTCCAGCCGCAGCGTGCCGGCGCGCCCGGCGGAAGAGGGCGCGCGGCTGCTGGCGGCCGAGTGGGCACTGGACGACCGCGATGCGGCGCGTGCGCTCGAGCTGCTCGGCGAATTGCCGCCGGGCGTGGCGCGCCGCACGCACGCGCTGCGCCTGCGCCTGCAGGCGACGCGCCTCGCGCGGCAGCCGCACGAGGCGCTGAAGACGGCGCGGCTGCTGGCCAAGCACCAGGCCTTCTCGAAGGAGGCGGCGCAGGGACTGCTGCGCTCGCTGGCCTTCGAGTCGCTCGACGGCGCGCGCGACGCCGACCAGGTGCGGCGCGTGTGGCTGTCGCTGGAGCCGGTGGACCGGCGCGATCCCTTCGTCGCGGCGCGCACCGCGACGCGGCTCGCGCAGTTCGGCGCGCAGGCCGAGGCGCGCAACGCGCTCAAGGCCTTCTGGGAACGCCTCACCGAGTTCGGCGTGGACGAGCGCTGCGTGCTCGCCGAGGCGCTGGTGGCCTCCATCGACGGCATCGGTGCCGACTGGCTGCCGCGACTGGAGGCGTCGCTGCAGGCCTTCCCGCGCGAACCGGCGCTGGCGCATGCGGTGGGCCGCGCCCTGGCGCAGCTCGAGCTTTGGGGCAAGGCGCGCCGGCTGCTGGAACAGGCCGCCGCGGCCGAGGACCTGCCGGTGCCCGCGCGACGCGACGCCTGGGTGCTGCTCGCGCAACTCGCCGAGCAGCAGGGCGACGTCGAGCGCACGGCCGATTGCTATCGACATGCGGCGACCTTGACCGAAAGCTGAAAAACCCGTGCTATACTGCGAAGCTCAGCGGCTGTAGCTCAGTTGGATTAGAGTACTTGGCTACGAACCAAGGGGTCGTGGGTTCGAATCCTGCCAGCCGCACCAGTAGTTGAACAACGCCTCAGAGGTCCTGCCTCTGGGGCGTTTTTCTTTGCTGCGTTAGCTTTGCGCGAGCTTCCCCTCGTCTACCCGTTGATGGCCTCTCCCGCGAGGGGAGGCACCGGCTGGGACCCCGTCAGAGAGCCTGCACGCCGAGTTGCGCGTACTGATCGCCGCCAGCCACCAGCGTCGGCCGGCGCGGTAAACGTCGAGCTGACCCGGCTGTACTGGACTGTCGGCCAGCGCCTGACGTCCGAAGTGCTGGGGTGGTGAGCGCGCTCAGTACGGCCGCCAGATCATGGCCAGGCTCGGGCAACGCTTGGCTGAAGAATTTGGGCGCGGGTTCGAGGCCAAGAACTTGCGTCGCATGGTGCAGTTCGCCCAGGCCTTTGCCGATCCGGAGAAAGTCGCATCACTGATGCGCCCATTGAGCTGGACGCACTTCCTGCAGCTCATCCCGGTCAAAACTGACGCCGCACGCTGGTTCTACGCACAGCAGTGCGTGGAAGCACGCTGGAGCGTGCGCGAGTTGCACCGCCAGATCGAACGCAAGGCCCACGAGCGCAGCGAGATTGCCGATGCCCGGCCCTCCGGGTTACCGTCATCCACCGACGCGTCGCCTACCCATGTCTTCAAGGACCGTACTTCCTGGATTTCCTGGGCTTGCGCCAAGGCCATGACGAGGCCGATCTTGAAGCCGCGCATCCTGCGCCAGCTGGAAGCGCACGCCGCGAGGGCATCTTCGAAAGCACGGAAGTCTCCCTCAGGCAAAATCCAGGGATGAACGACGGCCCCACTCTCGACACCGCCGACATCGTTCAGTTCGAGGACCTGTTCCGCGATCCCGCCTATGCGCAGGACCACCCGCTGGCCTTCGCCCTCGGCCGGAAGCAGCCCGCGCTCGACGCGCTGCGCGGGCTGTTCAGCGGCAGCCCGGCGCCCGTCAAGCTGCGCCTGTGGTGCTTCCTCGAGCTGGCCGCGCAGCCCCAGGCCCGGCTCTCGCGTGACGATGTCAACCAACTCTTCCACGCCGTGCTGCCCGAGGCGCTCGACACGGCCCTGAAGCGCCTGCGCGACCTGGGCCTGCTGGTCTGGGACGCCACCTCGCAGGACTACCACCTGTCGCCGCTGGCGCACGAGGCCCAGGCCCTTCTCGCGCCGCTGACCGCCGCCCCGCAGGACGACGAGCTCTCCGGCCTGCTCGCCCAGGTCGCCGGCGCCCAGCAGCTGGGCCTCGTCGACGCGAGCCAGCTGCAGCACCTGCACGCCCAGCTCGCGCGCCTGCACGACGAGTTCGCCGAGGCGATCGCGAGCGGCTCCGAGGCGCGCCTGCGCCAGGCCCAGCCGCGATTCGACCGCGCGCTGAGCCTGGTCGACAAGGCCGGCCAGACGCTTTCGGCCATCATCCAGGACCAGCATGACAGCCCCCGGCTCGAACGGGCCGCCCGCGCGCTCGGCCAGGACCAGGCGCGGCTGCTCTCCATGGCCAGCCAGTTCACGCGCGCGCTGCAGCAGGCCGACCGCCAGCGCGTCACGCTGGGCAGCAGCGGGCTCACCTCGTCCGACGTGCGCAACTGGCTGCAGCACCATCCCGACCTGCCGGGGCTGCTCGGCGAGGCCCTGTCCATCGGCGTGCGGCCGATCTTCGTGACCCAGCACGACCTGCTCGACGTGGCCGAGGGCGAGTTCGACCGCGCCCGCCCCGACCCGGCCCGCAGCGTCGGCCTGCCGCCGCCGGCGCAGGCCGATGCCGGCACGCTGGACATCCTGAGCCTGCCGCCCGAGCTGGACCAGTTGATCGGCCTGCTCGGCCGCTGGCAGGGCGAACCCGCCGCAGACGGCAGCGCCGGCCACCCGTTGGCCGACGCCGTGCTCGGCGGCCGCTTTGCGCATGCCGCCTACCGCCTGCAGCTGATGCCGCTGCTGGGCGATGCCCAGGCCCAGGCGCTCACGAGCCCGACCGGTGAACTCGCCCGCCAGCCCTGGCGTGTCGAACTCACGCCGGCCTGGCACACCACGCCCGATGCCGAGGTCGCGCTGATCAGCGAGGGCCGCCTCCTGAGCACCCTGCCGACCCCCGGGCCCGCAGCCCCCCCACCTTCCGCACCCGAATGAAGACCACCCTCGACGACGCCGCCGTGCTGGCGGCCGAGCTGCTCGCGCGCCGCTGGCTGCCGCGCCAGCACCCCAAGGTCAAGCGCGCGCTGATCGATGCCGACCTGTGGGCCGCGCTGCAGGAACGCCTGGCCCAGGTCGGCCTGCGCCTGGTCGACAACCTCTATGCCGACCACATCACCGTCGCGCTGCTGCGCCCCGCCGAGGGCGCCGTGTTCGGCGAGGCCGGCCTCGACAGCCACAACAACATCGACCTGCCGCGCGATGCCGTCTCGCTGCTCATCGTGCTGTGGGCGCTGATCGTGCTGCCCAAGCGCGAGCGCCAGGCGGCACGCGCCGGCGGCCTCGAATCCGACGGGCAGAACGAGATGTTCAACACCGCGCGCCCGCTGCCCGATGCGGCGAGTGTCAGCCCCGTGGTGTCGTACAAGTCGCTGCTCACCGATTTCGGCGTGCAGCTCGGCAAGAAGACCCGGCTCGACGGCAACCTGAAGCGGCTGGCCAACCACGGCTTCATCGTCCACCGCGGCGACGAGATCACCGAGGGCCCGCTGCTCGACCTGCTGCTCGACTACGACGTGCTCGCGCCGCGCATCCTCGAAGGCGCCTTGCAGGAGGTGCTGGGCCGCGCGCGCGGCGAAGCCCATGCCGCCGTGGCGACCGCGGCCGATGCCGCCGATGCCGCCGATGCCGTCCACGCCGCCGCGCCGGCCGACGACGAGGAGACCTGATCCCGATGTTCCACCTCCAGACCCTCGAACTCCTCCACTGGGACTACTGCCAGCGCCTGACCCTGCCGCTGGACGGCGCCATCATCACGGTGGCCGGCCCCAACGGCTCGGGCAAGACCACGCTGCTCGATGCGATGCGCACGCTGCTGGGCCTGGACTGCTCCGGCGGGCGCAACTACAAGACCTACGCGCGCCACGCCAACGCCGACAGCGCCTGGCTGCGTGCCACCGTCGACAACCGGCCGCGCAACCGGCAGGCCTCGAACCGGCCGTTCGCACGCTGCCTGCTCTATGCCGACACCGTGACGCTCGCCTGCCGCATCGACCGCAACGGCGGCGACTGGCAGCGCCGCTACCTGATGGTCGACGGCGACGTGCCCATCGAGACGCTTGTCGAGCGCCCGGAGAAGGACTGGCTGGGGATCGAGCACTGGCGGCGCCGCCTCGAAGGCGCCGGCCTGAGCCGCGCCATCGCGCGCGTGCTCGCGCTCGAGCAGGGCCAGACCGACCGGCTCTGCGAGTACTCGCCGAAGGAGCTGCTGCGGCTGGTGTTCGATGTCTTCGGCGACCAGGAGGTGCTGGACCGCTACGAGGATGCGCGCAACCACCAGCGCCAGCTCGGCCTGGAGGTGGAGGCGGCCGAACGCGAGCTGGCGCACGGCCGCGCCCAACGCGCCGAGCTCGAGGCGCGCGTCAACCTGTACCAGCAGTACCAGCTCAAGCTGCGCGAGCGCGAGACGCTCAACACCGAGGTGATGCCGGTGCTGACCTGGGTCGAGGAACGGGTGCAGCTCACGACCCGGCTGCGCGAGCTGCATCGCCAGCGGCTGGAACTGGCCCACCAGGGCCGCCAGCGTGCGCAGCTGAGGGCCCAGCTGCTTGCCCTGCTGGAGGCGCAGGCGGCGGACGCCGAGCGCGTGAACGCGCTGGAGCGCGAGCGCGACGCCGCCAAGCTGGCCCTGGACGCCGCGCGCGAGGCCGAGCGCCCGCTCGAAGCGGTGGTGAAGCATGCGAAGGAGCTGGAGGCGCTGGCCGCCATCGAGGGCGATGCGGCCCAGCTGGGCGAACGCGTACAGCAGCTCGAGGCGAAGAAGCAGGCCCTCAACGCCGATTGGCAGCGCCTGAGCGACCAGCGCACGGACGCTGCGAGGGCGCTGGCCCAACTGCAGGACACGGGGCCGCGTGCCGGCCCGCCCGACGTGGCGCGCTTCCGCAAGACCTTGAACGACGCCGGCATCGCGCACCACGTGCTGGTCGACGTCATCGAGATCACCGACGAGGCCTGGCGCGCCGCGGCCGAGGGCGTGCTGCGCGGTGCGCGCTGGGTGGTGGTGCTGGAGCGCGCCGCCGACGAGGCGCAGGCGCTGGCGCTGGCCGAACGCGAGCGTTATCGGCATTACGTGGTGGCCGAGGCCGAGGCGGCACCGGCCCGGCCGCCCGCCGGCAGCCTGCTGGAGGTGTTGAAGTTCAGCGCCTCGGCACCCGCCTGGCTGCTGCGCCAGCTGGCGCACATCCGCCGCGTGCAGGACACCGCCGAGGGCGTGGCCCGCGGCGGCGAATGGATCACCCCGCAGGCCTACCACCGCGATGGCCGCGGCGGGCGCAGCGTCTGGGTGGACGCGGGCGACCACCAGTTCGGCGCGGCGGCGGCGGCCTCGCGCCGGCAGTCGATCGACCGGCGCCTGGCGCAGCTCGACGAGCAGCTCACCCAGGTGGCGCGCGAGCAGCAGGCGGTGCAGCGCCAGCTTGGCGATGCGCTGCAGGCGGCCCAGGGCCACAAGGCGGTGCAGGAGCTGGCGCGCCGCGGCGAGGAATTCGCGCAGGCCCGCCAGGCGCTGCCCGAGCTGGCGCGCGTGCGCGCCGCGGCGGGCCAGCGCTGGCAGGAGCTGGACCGCCAGTTCACCGGCGCCGTGGCCGCCCAGCGCACCGGCCAGCACGAGTACGAGCAGGCGCAGCGGCGGCTGCAGGACGGCGAATCGCGCGGCGCGCAGCAGCAGCGCGACTGGACCGAGCGCCACGACGAGCTTCGCAGCCGCACCGCGCAGTCGCGCCACGACCGGGGCCGTTTCCCCGCGCGCTGGATCGCGCCGGCGCAGGTCGAGGCGCTGCGCAAGCGCTACGGCAACGCGACCCAGGCGCGGCTGCGCAACGAGGCCATCGAGGCCGAGCTGGCGCAGGGGCACTGGGAGACCGACGCGAGCGTCGAGGAGAAGCTCACGCTGATGAACGCGGCGGTGCTGCACCAGGAGGGCCAGCTCGGCGACCGCAAGGCGAGCAACGAGGCGGCGCGCATCGCGGTCGACAACGCGCGGGCGCGCTACATCGACGTGCTGCGCGCCACGGTGCGGCGCTACCGCAAGAACATCACCGAGCTGGGCCAGCTGGCCGGCGTGGACGTGAATGCCGACCTGCCGCACCTGGAGAACGACGACACCGTGCTCAAGCAGGCCGAGCTGAAGGTGCACTTCAACTTCGACGGCAAGGGCAGCATCGGCCTGAACGACGGCGAGGCCTCGGGCGGGCAGCAGGTCATCAAGTCGCTGATCCTGCTGGTCGGCTTGATGAAGGATGACGAGACGCCGGGCGGCTTCGTCTTCATCGACGAGCCCTTCGCCCATCTCGACGTGCGCAACATCCAGCTGGTCGGGCACTTCTTGAAGTCGACGCGGGCGCAGTACGTGCTGACCACGCCGATCACGCACAACGTCGAGGTCTTCGAGCCGGCGGACATCACGCTCGTGACCTCGAAGAAGGTCAAGGGCGCGCGCTGGGCGCCGCCGATCGGCATCCTGCAGCGCCGGCCGGCGGTGTCGCCGGTGTCATGAGCCCGCAGGGGGCGCTGTCCACCACCTACCCGGGGCCGAAGGTCCGGGAGCAGCGCCTGGCCGATGCGGAACCGCCGGCCGGCCTGCCGCTGCTGAGCCTGCCGCAGCGCGAGATGCTGCTGCGCTGGGCGCGCCCGGACAGCGTGACGCGTCAGTGGCTGCCGCTGCTGCGCTCGGAGGCGGCCCATGCCTCGATCGAGGAGGTGGAGGCCCTCGCCACCCTGCTGCTGAACCACGGCCGACCGGCAGGCGAAGAGCGGCTGGCAGCGGCAATCCATCACCTGGCTGCACCTGCCGGCCTTGAAGGGGCTGCTGGGCCTGGGCACCGTCGAATCCCGCCGCGACGAGCGCAGCCTGCAGCTGCAGGCCCTGGCTGACTGGGTGCAGCCGCACGAGATGCTGCATGCGGCGGCCGCGGACCTGGCTGGAGGCGGTACGGCGCTGAACCTGCCGACACTGGCGCGGCGCATCGACCTGCTGAAGGCGTTGGCGCGCTGGCAGGATGAGCAGCACACCGGCACGCGCCGGGATTTCGAACTGCTCGCGCGCGGGCGGACCAAGTCGCTCGCGACCGCGGAGTGGCAGTGGCTGGACGCGCACGTCGACCTGGCGGCGCTGGGGATCGAGCGCTTCGCGCAGCAGGTCTGGCTCGCAGGGGCGCTCGAACTGCAATGGGCGCACGACCGTCGCTGCGACCTGCGGGCGCTGCATTGCGTCGGGCTGGCGGCGCGGGACCTGTTGTCGGTGGCACAGGCGATTCCACCGCAGCGCTACTGGCTGATCGAGAACCGCGCGAGCTTCGAGCGGCAGGCGGCGCAGCGTGAACCGGACGTCGCCTTGATCTGGCTGCCGGGGCGGCCGCCGGGCGAGTGGATGTTGGCGGTCGGTGCGCTGCTCGACCGAGCGCCGGCGTCGGCACGCATCAGTGCGGATCCCGATCCAGCCGGGGTCGAGATCGCACTCACCGCAGGCAGCCTGTGGGAGCAGCGCGGTCTCACGTGGGAGCCGCACCTGATGGGGGTCGAGCAGCTGAGGTCGACGCGGCAGACGCTGCCGCTGGACGCGCACCACGACCCTGCGACGCTGGCCCGCCTGCAGGACCGGCCGGGCGTGCCGAAGGCGCTGCGGGAACTCTGTGCCCACATGGCGCGTGAGCAGGTGAAGGCGGAGCAGGAGGGGTGGTTGTGAGCCTCGATGGGCCCATCGCTCCAGCACCTGACGCGACTGACGCTCAGCCACCCACCCTCACCGCCTTGATCTCGAGGAAGGACTCCAGCCCGGCCACGCCGTATTCGCGGCCGATGCCCGATTGCTTGTAACCGCCGAACGGTGCCATCGGATCGTGCGTGAAGCCGTTGATTGCGACCCGGCCGGCCTGCAGCCGTCCTGCGACGCGCCGGGCGCGCGCTTCGTCGGCCGAGAAGACGTAGGCGTGCAGGCCATAGACACTGTCGTTGGCGAGCTGGATCGCCTCTTCCTCGGTCCGGTACGTGATGACGCTGAGCACCGGGCCGAAGATCTCCTCGCGCGCGATCTTCATGTCGTTGCGCACGCCGGTGAATACCGTCGGTTGCACGAACCAGCCTTGCGGGAGGCCCGCCGGCCGGCCGAGGCCGCCGGTGAGCAGCGTGGCGCCTTCGTCCAGCCCGGCCTGGATGCAGGCCTGCACCCGCTCGAACTGGGCCTTCGAGGCCATCGGCCCGATGACGGTGGCCGGGTCGGCGGGGACGCCCACACGCATCTGCGCGACCTGGCGAGCGACCCGCGCCGCCACCTCTTCCAGGCGGCCGGCCGGTACCAGCAGCCGCGTGCCGGCGATGCAGGCCTGGCCGCTGTTCTGGAAGGCCGCGTTGACCGCGAGCGGGATCGCGTGCGCCAGGTCGGCATCGTCGAGCACGAGGGTCGGCGACTTGCCGCCCAGCCCCAGCGAAACCCGCTTCATCGTGCCGACGGCCAGGCGTGCGATCGCGGTGCCGGTGCCGTTCGAGCCGGTGAAGGAGATGCGGGCCACGTCCGGGTGCGTGCACAGCTCGTCGCCGACGTCGTGGCCGCGGCCGTTGATCACGTTGATGACACCGGCCGGGGCATGCGCCTCGTGGAAGGCCTCGACCAGGATCTGCGTCTGCAGCGCGCTGAACTCGCTCGGCTTGATGACGACGGTGCAGCCCGCCGCCAGGGCCATCGCGAGCTTGGAGGAGATCGAGCCGGCATTGCTGTTCCAGGGCGTGATGAGCACGCTCACGCCGACCGGCTCGCGCAGCACGGTGGATTGGCCCTCGACGCGCTCGAACTGGAAGGTCTCCAGCGTCTTCGCCGCATCGAGGAAGGCGCTGGCGGCATAGGCCGACACCCAGGACGAGCGCGCGACCGGGCCGCCGTATTCGAGGATGGTCGCGTCGCGCAGGTCGTCGGCGCGGCGCAGCACCGCAGTGTGCAGGCGCCGCAGCAGTGCCATCCGGTCCGACCGGGATGTCAGCGCATAGGCGGGCAGGGCGGCCTTGGCGGCGGCGACGGCGCGCCGGGCGTCCTCGCGATCCCCCAGCGTGACGCGGCCGATCACGGCCTCGGTCGTCGGGTTGACCCGTTCCAGCCGCTCGCGGCCGTGCGGCGCGACGAAGGCGCCGTCGAGATAGATGCGATCGATGTCTTTCATCGCGTTGCCCCTGGAAGCGTTGACATGAAAGCAGTGTGGCGGCCAGGGTTCGTGTTGATAAGATGGACAAAGCCTCTTGGCCCATCCCGAAAATCAGGACAATGTTCAAGGCGGGTCTGTCACATCTCGAGGCCGTGCTGGCGGTGGCGCGGCTGCGCAGCTTCCGGGCGGCGGCCGACGAGCTGGGCATGTCGACCACGGCGCTGAGCAGTGCGGTGGCCGCGCTGGAGCGGGAGCTGGGCGTGCGGCTGTTCCACCGCACGACGCGCAGCGTATCGCTCACCGATGCCGGGGCCGAGTTCACGGGGCGGCTGGCGCCGGCGCTTGCGGGCGTGCGCGACGCCTGGGAGGGCGCGCGCAGCCGCGAGGGCCGGCTGGCGGGGCGCCTGCGCATCAACGCCTCGCTGGGTGCGGCGCGCATGGTACTGGACGAGGTGCTGCGCGAGTTTGTCGAGCGCTACCCGGCGGTCACGCTGGAGCTGGTCACCGAGGGGCGCCTGGTCGATATCGTCGCCGAGGGCTGCGACGCCGGCCTGCGGCCGGGCGACCTGGTGCCGCAGGACATGGTGCGGGTGCCGGTCGGCGGGGAGATCCGGCTCGTGGTAGTGGGAACGCCCGGGTACCTGGCGCGGCTCGGCGCGCCGGCGTCGCCGGCCGATCTCGTCGCGCACCGCTGCGTCCGCGCCCGCATGCCGAGCGGCGCGCCGGCGGGTTGGACCTTCACCCGCGGCGGCCAGTCGGTCGAGGTGGACGTGCCGGGGCCGTTGATCGTCGACTCGCCGGCCCTGATGCGCGACGCCGCGCTGGCGTCGCTCGGCCTGGCCCAGGTGGCGCAGTGGCACGTCGCGGACGACATCGCGGAGGGGCGGCTCGTGACGGTGCTGGACGGGTGGGCGCACCGGCTTGCCCCGCTCGCGCTGTACTACCCGGCCGGCCGCCACGTGCCGGCGGCGTTGAAGGCGCTGGTGGCGTTGATCCGCGAACGCCACGCGGCAACGGCTACTTGATGGTGTACGGGTCGCCGTAGACCTTCCAGCTCAACGGCGTGGCGAGCGTGAAGTTGCCGTCGCGCAGCCAGACGCGCTGGGCGGTGTCGACGCGGCTGGTGTCGCTGTGCGCTTCCTCGGTCTTCATCGCGGCGACGCGGGCGTCGAGGAAGGCGTTCAGGTAGGTCCCTTCGTCGCCGCCCTGGGCGGGGAGCTTGGCATGCGACATCGCCGTCTTGCGGATGCCGCCGAAGCTGACGGCGCTGTTGCCCGGGCCGTGCATCACGATCGCGTCGTAGTAGATGAACTGGCCGAGGGCGCGCAGGCCATCGCTCTTCGCCTGGCTGACTGCCGGGTTGAAGTAGACGTCGTCGCGCACGCTGTCCTGGGCCTGTTGGAACACGGCGTCGGCGGCAGCCGTCTTCCAGTCGCCGGTGTAGTTCGGGTCCAGGCCGGCGTGGGACTCGCTGCCGTTCACCTTGCGCAGTGCCGGCAGGTACTTGGCGAGCACGTTGCCGGGGGCGCGCCGGGTGTAGTCCTCGACCACGTCCAGCATGTCGCCGGTGCCCGAGCAGAAGCCGATGATGCCGGCGGTGTAGCCGCGGCCGTCGTGGATGTCCTGGATGTAGGCGTATTGCGCGCGCCAGTTCAGCGACGAGTTCTCGGCGCTCGAGACGATCTGCATCGCGATGTCCTTCTTGCGGGCATCGGTCAGGTCGGTGGAGGCCGGGGCTGGGGCGGGCGCTGGAGCCGGTGCTGGAGCCGGTGCTGGTGCTGGAGCCGGTGCTGGTGCTGGTGCTGGTGCTGGTGCTGGTGCCGGACCGCTCGATACGGGTGGCGAGGACGTTTCATTGTCCGAGCCGCCGCACGCGGACAGGGCGAAGCTCAGGGACAGCAGGGCGAGGTGGCGACGGCGGTTCATGGGGTCTCGTCGGGAATCTGGAAGCGATTTCATTCTGGCCACGCCGCGAAGGCCTGGGTGTGACGAGCTGCAACCCGTCGCCCGGATGCCAATCCGGGGATCGTTGTCCACTTTCATCCGGGCCACCGGCGCGGGCCGGGTCACGGTGCGCGGAACATTCCCTTGCCTTGTGCGTCCAGTTCGAAGGCATCCGTCGCCGCCACCAACGCCGAGACGATGCCCGGCTCGGTCGACGAATGTCCCGCATCGGGCACCACCACCAGCCGCGCCGACGGCCACGCGTCCGCCAGCGCATGGGCATAGCGCACCGGGCACACGACGTCGTAGCGACCGTGCACGATCACGCAGGGCAGGTGGGCGATGCGCGGCACCTCGTCCAGCAACTGCCCCGGTCGCAGGAACGCCCCGTGGCTGAAGTAGTGCGCCTCCAGCCGCGCCAGGTTCAGTTCGGTCTGCGCGTCGTCCTGCACCTCCGGCTCCGGGATCAGCCGCACGCAGGCGCCTTCGTAGCGGCTCCACGCGCGCGCCGCCGGACCGTGCACCGCAGGGTCGGGATCGTTCAGCCTCCGCAGGTACGAGCCCAGCAGGTCGCCGCGCTCGGCGGCCGGCAGCGCCTGCGCGAAGGCCTCCCAGGCCTTCGGGAAGAACTGCCGCATGCCATGCAGCCACCAGTCCATCTCTTCCGCGCTGGCGAGCCAGACGCCGCGCAGCACCAGGCCCAGGCAGCGCTGCGGATGCGCCTGCGCATAGGCCAGCGCCAGCGTCGATCCCCAGGATCCGCCGAAGACCAGCCACCGCTCGATGCCCAGCCGCTCGCGCAAGCGCTCCATGTCGCCGATCAGCAGCCCGGTCGTGTTCTCGCGGCACTCGCCTGCCGGCGTCGAGCGGCCCGCGCCGCGCTGGTCGAAGCGCACGACGTGGTACTTGCCCGGATCGAAGAAGCCGCGGTCGCGCTCCGACGTGCCCGCGCCCGGCCCGCCGTGCACGAACACCACCGGAATGCCCTCGGGGTTGCCGCTGCGTTCCCACCAGACCGCGTGCAGCCCGTCGGCGGGCAGGAAGCCGCTCTCGATCGGTTCGGTCGTCGAATGAAGGGTGCGTCGGCTCATGCCGACACTGTAGCCCCGTGATTCCGTCGGCCGGGGGGCGCTCACAGGCCGGGACGCCGGAGGACGGTGAGGTCTTTGTTGTCGCCGTTGACCAGCCAGGCGCGACCGTAGTCCCACACGTCCGTCGCAAAGCGACCCTGGGGCAGGCCGTCGATGACGGAAGTCAGCAGGAAGACGGTGCCGTCGGCCTGAACCAGCCTGGGCTCGCCGTAGACCAGCGCCATGTCGCCCGTCCGCAGCCGCGTCGGCGCCTGCACCGTGGTGCTGAAGAGGCCCTCGCCCCGCGGCGACAAGAAGGCAATCTCCTTCTGTAGGCCGTAGTCCTCGATGAAGTCCCAATAGTGGTGCTCGAAGACGATCTTCGTGCCCGCGCCATCGGGGAGGGGCTCGACGGAGCGGACGATCGAGCTCCACAACACGATCTTGCCGTTGTAGGCCAGCGGTGCCGCCCGCACGTCGTCGGGGAAGACCAGGCGCTGCGGCCGCGACAGCTCGTAGACCTTCTTCGCGGCCTCGCCGCGCGGGGCATAGTGGCGCGAACCTGGTCCGATCACCCCCGGACAGCCCGACAGCGCGAACGGCAGCAAGGCGATGAGCAGCAGGCGCAGGAGCGTGCCGGCGCCGCGGTGAATGAGAGAGGCCGAGGCGAGGTCCATGCGGCGACTATAGCCGCGGCCGGCATCCCCTTGCCCGGCGGCCACACCGCTCTCGTGAGCGACGGGCCGCCGACGCCCGAGGGCTCAGCGCACAGCCGCCTGCACGCCCGTCTTCTTCAGCGCCGCGTTCTTCTTGCGCAGCTCCTGCGTGGTGAGGTACGCGTTGACGAAGCCGGTGTTGCCGGTGCCGGCGACGTCGAACACGCACTGCTCGTTCAGGTCCTTCTCCTCGACCTTCTGGCAGTAGCGCCGCGCGACCTCGATGTCGACCGGCTTGGCCGGCGGGATGTCCGAGCCCTTGATGGTGCAGGGCGGCTTCTCCGGCGGCCAGTTCAGGTCGGTGAAGGTGCCGGTGGAGGTGCCGGACGCGTAGTCGAACAGGCTGCTCGCCGAGGTGACGCGCCAGGCGTTGGAGAACGTCTTGTTGAGGTCGAAGTGGCGCTGCGCCAGGCCCGCAGGCCGCGGGCCGAGCGGGGTGCCGTCGGGCAGCAGCGGCAGCCACTGCCCCCCGAGGATGGCGCCGGCGATGCCTTCGCGGGACTTCGAGTTCGTCACGTCCACATTGAGGAACCACACGTTGTTGGTCGGCCAGTAGTCCTGCACGACGCTCAGGTGGGTGCTGTCGCCGAAGTCGATCTCCAGCCCGCCGCCGATGGTGGCGCGCGTGATCAGACCGTCCCCCACCTTGATCGAGCCGGAGGGCAGGCGCACCAGCTTGCCGTCGATGCGCAGCTCCATCGAATTCGGCTCGGCCGAGACCTTGGGTGCCGGCTGGTAGCTGACGCGCGACTTGCCGATGCGCGCCGCGACCGCGGTGTTGATGCTCGGGCAGGTGGTGAGGCCGGTGTGGCCGTCCGGCCCGACCGGCGCGGCGGTGGCCACCGGCGTCTGCCGCACCTGGATCTCGACGTTGCTGCCGTTGCGCAGGTAGACAAACTCGCCCGCGCCCTGGAAGTCGTAGGGCGTGCCGTCGAAGGTGACGATGTGCGGGTCGCCGCGCGACGAGGCGTCGTTGGCCGGCGGCTGGCCGCACCAGCCGAGCAGGGCGCCGATCTCCGGGGTGCACGCGATGTAGTCGCTGGCGCCGGCGGCGATCCCCGGCGAGCACGAGGCGGTCATGCCGGCATTGCAGGCGACGTACCACGGGTCGCCGGGCAGCAGGTTGGGCGTGCAGGCCACGCCGCCGGGCGAGGTGGCCGGCATCGAGGCCGGCGGACGCGGGCGGTTGCGCTCGGCGGTGAAGGCGGCCATGTCGCCGTTGAACATCGCGAGGGTCGGGATGAGGCCGGCGCCGAGCGACGGGCGCAGCACCGCGTTGCAGTAGCCGCCCAGCGCATTCGACAGGTGCGGCAGGCGGCCGACGCTGTTGGTCGAGCTGGCGGATCCGTGGCACAGCGTGCAGCTGGGCGGCGAGTTCATCGGGCCGGGGTTCTGCGCCCAGCCCGTGCCCGCGCCGACGATGGGGTCGTGCCAGTCGGGCGCGCTCGCGTTCGCGCCCAGGCTGCCGAGCACCGGGCCGTGCACGATGTAGGGGTTCTCGCCCGCATGGCAGTTGGTGCAGGGGCCGCCCTGGCCGTCGACGAGTTCCGCGCCGCCGGCCCACTGCGTGATGGCGGGCGGGTTGTTCTTCGGGAAGCTGAAGGACATGTCGTTCTGCTGGTTGTCCCAGAAGCAGACCTTGGGCCGGCCGCCCAGCGGATCGGCCTGGCCCATGCAGATGATGCCGTCGAGCGCGACGGTGTTGCCGGAGAAGCGCGGCAGCGCCACGCACAGGCCGGCCGGTGCGGCGCTGGTGTAGGTCAGCGCCTCGGCCGACAGCCCGCGCACGATGAAGAGGTCGTTCGGCGCGATCGTGCCCTGGGACACCCACTGGCCGCTGTTGAAATTGGGCGGCAGCGGCACGCCGTGGTTCGTGCACTCGGTGCGGTAGGCCGCGCCGGTGTTGCCGGTGACGAGCTGGGGCCGGACCTGCGGCAGCTTGAGGTTGAGCATGCGGTTGGTGAGCAGCCGGGTCTGCAGCGCGGCCGGCGCGGCATAGGCCTCGCGCAGCTGCACCGGGCCGGTGGCGGCCGGGCCGTCGAGCTGGAAGCGCAGGTGGCCCTTGATGAGCTTGAGCTTGCCGCGCATCTCCGGCGTCAGGCCGGTCTGCGCACGCTCGGCGAGCCAGTCGATCAGGTGCGCGTTCATGACGAGCCGCGCCTGCGGATCGAGTGCCAGGCCGGCGGAGAGCTCGCGCTCGATGAGCCCGAACTGCTGCCGGTCGACGGGCTTCAGCTCGGTGAGCAGCTTGCTGCGGTACCAGTCCTGCGCGCGGCCCAGGAAGGCGATCGTCGGTGGCACCTCTCGACCGAGGAGGTCGAACATCGCGCCGTGGCCGATGAAGGCGATGGGCTCGGGGGCGGATGCTGCGGCTGTGGCCGTTGTCTCGGCGGCCTGCGCGGCGGTGGCGGCGAGCGGGGTGGCCGTCGCCGCAGCGATGGCGAGCGCGCACCACGACACCGCACGCGCACCACGGCGGATGCGTGCATTCATGCTGAACTCCCTGGCAGTTGTTGTGGGGTTCAGCTTAGGCTTCGTGCCGCGCGAATGCGTCCCCAAAGGGTAGGGGGAGCCCCCCGAGTGAGGCAGGATGGCCCGAGGGCCGCGAGGCGTGTCAGTTGACGTGGCGGCGCGATGCCACGCGCGTGATCGCCTGGTCGAGCAGGTCGAGGCCGAGGTCGATCTCGGCATCGCTGACCGTCAGTGGCGGCGCGATGCGGAACACGCCGCCCATCGCCGGCAGCTTGACGATGTTCATGCTCAGGCCGAGTGCCATGCACTCGCGCGTGATCGCCTCGCCGAGCTCGAAGGCCGGCTCCTTGCCTTCGCGCGTCTTGACGAGCTCGAGGCCGAGCAGCAGGCCGCGGCCGCGCACATCGCCGATGCAGGCGTGGCGCGACTGCAGCTGCCGCAGGCCCTGGGCCAGGCGATCGCCGGCGGTGCGGGCGCGCTCGACCAGGCCGTCGCGCTGCACCACCTCGAGCACCTTCAGGCCGACGGCGGCCGGCAGCGGGTCGGAGACATGGGTGGTGTAGAAGAGGAAGCCGCGCGCATGCGCCTCGGCCTCGATGGCCGCGGTGGTGACCATGGCCGCGAGCGGCAGGCCGGCGCCGAGGGTCTTGGACAGCGTCAGGATGTCGGGCGTGACGCCGTCGCGCTGGCAGGCGAACATCAGGCCGGTGCGGCCGACGCCGGTCTGGGCCTCGTCGAGGATGAGCAGCATGCGCCGCTCCTCGCACTTGTGCTTGAGCGCCTTCAGGTAGCCGGGCGGCAGCTCGAGGATGCCGCCGCTGCTGAGGATGGGCTCGGCGATGAAGGCGGCGAGCGCGCCGGTGGACTGCCGGTCGACCTGCTCGAAGCCGTCGTCCAGCTCGCGCTGCCAGTCGAGCGTGCCGTCGGCGCGGGTGAAGCGGGGGCGGTAGGCGTTGGGGGCGGGGATGGCCATCGAGCCCGGGGCCGCGGGACCGTAGCCCTTGCGGCCGGCGCTGTAGGTGCTGGCCGCGGCGCCGCCGGTCATGCCGTGCCAGGATTGGCTGAAGCCCACCACCTCGTGGCCGCCGGTGACCAGCTTGGCCATGCGCAGGGCGGCCTCGTTCGATTCGGCGCCGGTGCTGAGCAGCAGGCAGCGTTCGAGGCCGGGGGGGGCGAGTTCGGCGATGCGCGCCGCGAGCGAGACCACCGGTCGCGACAGCATGCCGCTGAAGAGGTGGGTGAGCGCGTGGATGTGCTCGGTGACGACGCCGGCGATGTCGGGGTGCGAGTGGCCGAGGACGGCGCTCATCTGGCCGGAGGTGAAATCCAGGATCGCGCGGCCGTCGGCGTCGTAGACGAAGCTGCCCTGGGCGCGCTCGATGATGAGGGGCTCGAAGCTGCCGCCATAGCGCACCAGGTGGCGGCGGGCCTGTTGCCAGAAGAGGGGGTCGTCGTTTCTGCTCATGATGTGGCACCTTACGCAGGTCCGCCGGCGGCGGGAAGCGAATAGTGTTGAACCGAGCCATCAGGAGTCTTCATACCGTGAGCCTGTCCCTGGACATCGACCTGCTGCGCAGCTTCGTCGCGATCGCCGAGACCGGCGTGCTGGGCCAGGCGGCGGCGCGCGTGGGCCGCACGCAATCGGCGCTGAGCATGCAGGTGCAGCGCCTGGAGGGGGTGGTGGAGCAGCCGCTGCTGTTCCGCAGTGCGCGCGGCGTGAGCCTGACGGCGGCCGGCGAGCGGCTGCTGGTGCAGGCGAGGCAGCTGCTGAGGCTGCACGACGAGGCGCTGGCGGAGCTGCGCGGCGGGCAGTTGTCGGGGGTGCTGCGCTTCGGCTGCCCGGACGACTATGCGGTGGTGTTCCTGCCGCACCTGCTGCGCGGCTTCGCGCGCCTGAACCCGCGGGTGCAGCTGGAGGTGGTGTGCGCGCCGACCCCGCGGCTGCGCGAGCTGCTGGCGCGGCATGCGATCGACCTGGCGCTGGTGTCGGTGATGGGCGAGGGGCAGGAGGCCGGCGTGATCCGGCGCGAGCCGCTGGTGTGGGTGGGGCCGCGCGGCGTGGACGTGGCGGTGCTGGACCCGCTGCCGCTGGCCCTGGGGGCGCCGGATGCGTTCGACCACGTGGCGCCGCGGCAGGCGCTGGAGGCGGCGGGGCGCGCCTACCGGCTGGTGTGCGCGAGCAGCAGCCTGGGCGGGCTGGTCGCGATGGCGCGCTCGGGACAGGCGATCACGGTGCTGACGCGCACGGCGGTGCCGGAGGACCTGCAGGTGCTGCAGGCCGGCGAGAGGCTGCCAGAGCTGCCGACGGTGGGCATCGCGCTGGCCTTCGACCGTGGCGAGGTGCAAGGGCTGGCGGCGGCGTTCGCGGCGCATGTGCAGCAGGAACTGCCGTTGGCGTGATGTACGGGGACCTGACATTTGTCTGGCATCGGTGTCAAGTTCTCCGCAGCTCTTGCGTCCATTCGGACTTGACGGTGTAATGCGCCCCAACGCGCGTCTGTGAAGGCGCCTCCCGATGCGGAGGCGGCGAGGGACAGGCAACGAGGTAGCCGGCACGCGCGCCGACATCACAAGGTGGCGGCCGGCGTTGAAAGTCAGGAGAGGAGTTTTCCGTGAAGGGTCTGAAGAAGGCAGCGTTGCCGCTGCTGCTGGCGCACGCCTGTGCGCTGTGGAGTGGTGTGTCGCTGGCGGGGCCGGTGACGCGGTATCGGGCGCTCTACACCTTCGAGCACCACCCGCTGTACGAGTCGGTGCCAGCGGCGGTGGCCGGGCTGATCAAGGCGATGGAGGCCATGAACGGGACCGACTGTTCTTCATCGCTTCCGGACGTGCCGCCGGAGCAGGCCACCACGCGCAAGTGCACCTATCTCGATCACGAAACGAACGGCGTGCATTTCCGGATGAAGCAGGTGGTGGACTCGCGCAACGGAGCCGAGGTGATCCACAGCGAGAACACGCTGGGCGGCACCTACCAGACCTACGGGCCGTGGCTGATCACGCGGGAGCACCCAAGGCCTGCGCGCGGCGACATGTGCCTGGGCCACCCGATCCACCCGATCAGCGGACGCAAGACACTGCGCGAGGAGCTGCGCGTAGGCAGCGTCGGCGGCCAGTCGCTCGTGGCGCAGTACGACACCCAGGCGCAGGGGCCTGAGGGGCAGGCTGCATCGATCGGCGGGCGCTGGTCGAGCAGCCTGCACCGCCGCCTGGCCACGCAGGCGGACGGCGGCAACGCGATGCGCGCGGTGCAGGTGCAGCGCGGCGACGGCAACTGGCAGGGCTTCACGCTCGACGGCGCGGGCACCTACCAGCCCGACTCGGACGTGCTCGATCGCCTGCAGCCGATCTCCGGCGGGTGGCGCTACACCGACGCCAGCGCGCTCGCCCAGGAGACCTACGACACCGAGGGGCGCCTGCTCGGCACCGTGTATGCCGACGGCCGCACCCTGAGCTACGCCTACAGCGGCCAGCTCCTCGTGAGCGTGCAGGACCAGGCCGGGCGCAGCCTGCAGTTCGCCTACGACCCGGCCGAAGGCAGCGCAGCGCGCCTGCGGCAGGTCACCGGGCCGGCCGGCACCACGACGCTGGCCCATGATGCCGCCGGCAACCTGAGCCAGATCACCGACCCGGATGGCCGCACCCGCCAGTACCTCTACGAGCGCAGCGACCTGCCCTGGGCGGTGACGGGCATCGTCGACGAGGGCGACAAGCGCCTGGCGACCTACGGCTACGACAACGACGGCCTGGCGATCGAGACGCAGTGGGCCGGCGGGGCCGACCACTACAGCGCGAGCTATGCGCAGCCGCCGGTGCGCACGCAGACAGAGACCTTCGATGTGACGGCCAACATCCTGTGGCGCGACATCTACTGGCTGCCCCCCGTCGGCTTGAATGTGACCGCCCCGAACGGCGCGGTCAGCGAGATCAGCACCACCGTCATCAACAACAAGGTCTACCTGACCGGGCAGAGCCAGCCCGCCGGCGCGGGCTGCGCGGCGAGTACCCGCAGCCAGGCTTTCGATGCGAACGGCATCCTCAGCCGCCGGGATGACTTCAACGGCACGCGCAGCTGCTATGCCAACGACCTGCAGCGCAAGCTGCCGCTGACGAGCGTGGAGGGCCTGAACGCCACGCAGGACTGCATCGGCATGACCCAGCCGACGAGCCTGCCGACGGGCGCGAGGATGACGAGCACCGAGTGGCACCCGGACTGGCCGCTGCCGGTGCGCGAGGCGCGCCCGGGCGTGCTGACCACGAGCGTCTACAACGGGCAGCGCGATCCCTTCGCGGGCAACCAGGTGGCGAGCTGTGCGCCGAGTGCGGCGACCTTGCCCGACGGCAAGCCGCTGCCGCTGCTGTGCAAGCAGGTGGCGCAGGCGACGCTGGATGCGAACGGGGTGAAGGGCTTGCAGCTCGACGGCACTCCGGCCATTCCGGCCGATCCCAACGGCACCGACCCGGGCTATGCCGGCGTGAGCCTGCTGCTGCACCTGGACGGCGGCGCCTGGGTGGACAGCTCGGCCAATGCCTACCCGGTGACGCCGTATGGTCACGCGGCGATCACAGCGGCGGCCGCACGCTACGGCGCGGGCGGCCTGAGCGTGGACGGCAGCGCAGGCACCTACGCCACCGTGCCGGCGCCGGCGATGGACCTTGGAGGGAGCGACTTCACCGTCGAAGGATGGGTGCGGCTGAACGCCTTCGGCAACTTCGCGACCCTGATCAGCAACTACGGCAACAGCGGGGCGCGGGGCTTCGAGATCCTGACCGGCAGCGACGGCAACATCTTCGCGCGCTGGTCGCTGAACGGCTCGAGCGATGCGGACAGCCTGGGACACCAGGACAAGCTGGCGCTGGGGGTGTGGTCGCACTTCGCGCTGGTGCGCCAGGGCAATGAACTGCGGATCTACCTGAACGGGGTGCCGGGCAGCCGCACGGCGACGATCAACGGGGCGATCTACACGTCCAGCACGCCGGTGAACCTCGGGCGCACGCCCGACAACGGCTCGGGCGTGTGGCATGCGAATGCATCGCTGGACGACATCCGGATCACCAAGGGTGCGGCACGTTACACACAGGCCTTCAGCCCGCCGACGGGGTTGCCGGGCAAGCCGTTGACGCCGGCCGTGCCTTCGTGGTTCAACACCGCGGTGGCGAATCGCGTCAGCACCTGGACCTACAACGAGCGAGGCCAGGTACTGACCGCCAAGGGCACGCGCAGCAGTGACACGACCACGTACACCTACCACGCGGCGACCGATGCGAACCACACCGTGGGCGACCTCGCCACGATGACGGATGCGGCCGGCAAGACCACGACCTACGACAAATACGACAAGCTCGGTCAACTGCTGCAGAGCACCGACCCCGACGGCGTGGTCACGCTGCGCACGTATGACGCCCGCCAGCGCCTGCTGACGAGCACGGTGGGCACCGAGACGACGACCTACACCTACGACCCGGTGGGCCAGCTCACGCAGGTGACGCAGCCCGACGGCCGCTGGATCGGCTACGAGTACGACGACGCGCACCGCCAGACGGCGGTGAAGGACAGCCGCGGCAACCGCATCGACTACCAACTGGACAACGCCGGCAAGCAGATCGGCCAGACGGTCAAGGATCCGGGCGGCAGTCTCCGACGAGACATGGCGCGCGTGATGGACGCGCTGGGCCGGGTGCAGCAAGGCACGGGCCGGGAGTGAGAACCATGAAGAACCTGAACTTGAGTACCCTGGCACTTGCCAGCGCCCTGCTGGCCCAGGCGACCGTCGCGCAGACCCTGCCGCCTCCGCCGGTCTCGCCGACCCCGATCACCCGCTACGAATACGACGCCCAGGGCAACCGCACCAAGATCATCCGCGGCGCCGGCACGCTGAACCTGGAGACCCGGCTCAGCTACGACCCGCTGTCGCGCGTGAAGGAGCACACCGACGCGAAGAATGGCAAAACCGGCTTCGAGTACGACGGCGGGGATCGAACCACGAAGGTCACCGACCCGAGGAGCCTGGTCACCCAGTACCCGCGCAACGGTTTCGGCGATGCGACCCAGCTGATCAGCCCCGACACCGGGACGGCGAATCACACCTACGACACCGACGGCCGCCTGCTCACTCGCACCGACAGCCGCGGCGTGCTGGAGACCTACACCTACGATGGCCTCGGCCGCCTGACGACACTGGTCTACAGCCAGAGCGGGCAGCCGAGCCAGACGGTGAGCTGGAGCTACGACCTGAAGGGGCCGGACTACAGCTACAGCGCCGACCGGCTCAGCCGCACGGATCACCCCAATGGATCGAGCCGCTTCAAGTACGACCCGCAAGGCCGGGTCATCGAGGCCGTCCAGGCGGTGTATGCCGCAGCCGGATCCAACAGCGCGACCCTCGTCAGCACCACCCGCTACGGCTACACCCTGGGCCGGCTGATGAGCATCACCTACCCGTCGGGCCGCAAGCTGGTGCTGAGCTACACCAACGACCTGCTGACGGGCCTGAGCCTGGCACCCGATGCCAACGGCAGCGCAGCCGCGTTGCTCACCAACATCCAGTGGGAGCCCTTCGGTCCGGCCTCGAGTTGGAACTGGGCGATGGCCAGCGGGGCCGTGGCACACGAGCGCTTCTACGACCTGAGCGGGCGCATCGTGAGACTGCGGCTGGGCGATGTCTTCCGCGACATCACCTACGACGCAGCCGATCGGATCGTGAGCTTCACGCACCTGAGCGCGAGCGACGGCATCCCGCAGCCGAGCCTCGATCAGAGTTTCGGCTATGACGAGAACGATCGCATCACCAGCATCACGACGGTGAGCAGCAGCTGGGCGATCACGTACGATGCCAACGGCAACCGCACCAGCGTGACGCTGAACGGCAGCCCGAGCGTCTACACGACCGAGGCGACCAGCAACAGGCTCAGCAGCATCACCAACCCACAGCGCAGCTTCGGGTATGACAACGCGGGGAACACGACCACCGACAGCCCGAACTACACCGCGAGCTACGGCCTGAGCGGTTCACTGGCGAGCATCACGCGGGCAGGCATCACCGGCACCTACAACTACGACGCCAACAAGCGGCGCATCCGCAAGGTGACGAGTGCGGGGGCCGGCAGCACCATCATCTTCGTGCATGACCAGGACGGTCACCTGCTGGGCGAGTACGACCAGAGCGGACAAGCCATCCGCGAATACGTATGGTTGGGTGACACGCCCGTCGCGATGGTCCTGCCGGATCCGACCGCCCCGACGGGTGCACCGCAGGTGTTCTACATCCACACCGATCACCTCGATACGCCGCGTATCGTTGTCGATCCGCAGGGGCACAAGCGCTGGCGTTGGCTGGCCGAGCCCTTCGGAACGACGGCACCAGAGACCAATCCGGAAGGGCTGGGTGCCTTCACGCAGAACCTGCGCTTCCCTGGGCAGTATGCGGATCAGGAGTCGGGGCTGTTCTACAACTACTTCAGAAGCTACGACTCCACCAGCGGCCGGTACACTTTCAGCGATCCGATTGGTCTTGCAGGGGGGACCAATACCTACGCTTATGTGGGCGGGAATCCCCTGCAAGGGATAGACCCGACAGGACTCTTTCTCGACACCACGGGAGCCTATACAGGGGCGTCTGTTGTGGGTGCGGCAACCGGAACCTCCGCAGTGGTCGCGGGAGCCGCCGTCGGGACTGCGGCAGCTGTTGGTGTTGGTCTCGGTATTGGGTTCAACGAGGCGTGGGAACACTTCACTGGTCAAGGTCCTGGTGGCAGTCTGTACGACTGGGTTCATCCAGACCCCAGCGGTGGCACTGCACCAGCTCCGACATCAGCACCTGTTGTGGCTCCTGCACCCGGCCTCCCAGCAGGTGTGCCGGCCGACCCCAAGGGTGATCACCATGCGGCTTACCATCGCATTTGTGATCAGCCTCCGCCTCCTGGACTGGACAAGTGCGCGTTCATGCGATGGAAGATTCAACAGCTCAGGCAGTGCATTGCCGCTCGCAAGCTATGGGATTCACAGTGGGGGATGATCCACGGCTCCCAAATCAAGCAGAAGATGAAAGAGCTGAAGATTTGGGAGCGGCGGCTTGAGAACGCCTGGGATTGCAAGAAGGACTGTCCTTGAGGTGGTGATATGACTGTTCGTTCTCCGAAATTCTCTGATTGGGTGCCTTCGGCTGGTAATTTGGATGAAGCGTGGGCTTTCAAGTCGCTTGATGGGCTCTCAGAAGAGGCCGCGCTTGACCTCATCAAGACCAATCCGTCGAGCTATGTGGAAATGTTGTCGTATGCAAAGGGCCAGCGCTTTGAGCACTACCTTGGCTTGCTTGCGGACTACCTGATTTCCGAAGACTCAAGTGGCAACTTTGCTGCTGCTGCCGGGTTTATGGATTTGTTGGGAGAAAGAGATCTGCCCGTCAAGATGGCTATTGGAAGATCAGGATTCGATCTTTCTCGCTACGCGATGGAGGTTGCATCGCGTCAGAGTTTCTACGGCGCAGACGTGGATGTCATGGGCGATTTTCGTATGCAGTACGAAGCATTCGTCAAAGGTGAGGCAACGTGAATCTGTGGGGTCGCCGAAATGCGGGCTTCTTCACGCAGAATCTGCGCCCCCCGGGGCAGTATTCGGACGGTGAATCGGGGCTTTGGCACAACTACTTCAGAAGCCTCGACCCGACTGCCGCCCGGTACAACACCAGCGATCCGATGGCCTTGCGGGCGGCATCAATACATTTGCCTATGTCGGCGGCAATTCGCTGCATGGTCGAGATCCGACTGGGCAATTTCTAGACACTACTGGGGCCTATCTCCGGTTGCAAGGCAACGGTTCCGAGGTGCATCGGCATCTATCCCTGCGAGTGTTGAGCCTCGCCATGTACCTTTCCATCACCCACGCTGCGTCGAAGCAGCATTGCGACAACGCATAGCGCGCCGAGCGCGAGGCTGCCATCCACCCACAGCAGCGCCGACAGCGACAAGTAGGGCACGGCCAGAGCCGACAGCCACGGCGCCACCAGCATGGCTCCGCTCTGCCAAGCCTGCAGCGCGGCCGACATGGCGCCGACGGCCTGTGGGAAGTGCGTCACGACAGCGGTGTTTGCCTTGATCGCGAGGACGGATCCGGCCATGCCCGTGCAGGCGAAGAGCACGGCGGCGCAGACCGTGGCAGCGGTCGCCGGCAACTGGAAGGCGAAGCCCAGCAGCACGAAGCAGCCGGCGCAGGCCAATGCGGCGACCAGCGCGGCTCGCAGCGGATCGGCCGCATGCAGCGGCGGCTTGGCGCGCGCGATGAAGGCCGCGGCCAACACCCCACCCGCGCCGGAGCACGACACCAGGATGCCGAGCACCGCCTTGTCGAAGCCGCCCTGGTGGAGCAGCAGCGGCAGCTGGTTGTTCAGCGCGAAGACCATGAAGGAGAAGACCGTCATGGTCTGGATCAAAGTCGTGCGAACGGAAGCAGTGTCGCCGGCTACGACTGGAGCGGCAGCATCGGGCTTCGCTGGCGCTGGCGCTGTCGCAGGCGCCGCGTCGCCGCGGGCGTCAACCGGTTTCAGCGCCCCGACCCCAACGGCCAGAATCAGCACAGCCAGCACCGTCATCGCCACGGACGCACCCAGCGCACTCGCCTCGCCGAACCGCGAGGCCAACCCCGCCCCCAGTGCCGGCGCAGCGATCTTCGACAGGTTGCGCAGCACCCCGAGCATGCCGAAGTAGCGCGGAACGTCGGCCGGCGCGACGAGGCTTCGCACCAGCACATTGCCCGCCAGGTCCGTCGGCACCGTGAAGACCGACCGCAGCGCGACCAGCAGGCAGAACATCGGCATCGAGGGCGAGGCCAGCAGCAGGCCGGTGGCCGCGGCACGCAGCGCCAGCGAGCCCGCCAGGATGCACAGCGGCCGCCCCAGGTCGATCCACCTCCCGGCGTGCGTTGACAGCAGCAGGCCGGGCACGAGGAACAGCGCGCTGATGAAGGCCATCAGGAAGGCGTTCGCCCGGTGCTCGTAGGCGGCCAGCGTCAGGATCGCCAGGAAGTCGATCCAGGCGCCGAAGCCGGCCAGGGCCGAGCCCGCGAGGAGCGAGGTGGAGCGGCGTTGCCACATGGACAACGGCCTCAGTCGAGCGGAATCACGCGGTCGCCCTCGCCCGGCCGGCAGCCGTCGGCGATCGGCGTCCAGCCGCGGTGCACCACCACCTGCGTGCCGTCGTGGCACAGCTCCACGCGCTCGCTGCCGGGCAGGCGCTCGTGCACGAAGGCCTCGAGAGAGGCCGGCAGGCTGGTCTTCAGCCTCAGCGCGAAGCGGTCGTCCTCCGGGTGGTCGTCCAGGTGCAGCAGCGGCACGAACATCGACGCGAACATCAGCCCGTGCGAGTTCACCGCCACCGGCTCGGGCTCGTAGCGCGCCTCGCGCAGCCACCGCTGGGCGCGCTGGCGCAGGTCGGGGCCGTCGGGCAACTCGCCCCAGGCGGCGGCCATCAGCTCGGCGACCCACTGGTTGCAGTTCTGGTGCTTCACGCTGTAGGCGTAGGCATTGGCGCTGTAGCTCGCGGCCAGCAGGCGCAGCGCACGCGGCGTGTCGAGGGCCGCGGCGCGCAGCGACTGTGCCGCCTCGGGCGGCAGGCGCACGAGCGAGACATAGCCCAGCGCCGGGTCGTCGCTGCCGAGCGTGAAGCCGGCCAGGCCCTGGTCGTAGAGCCGCGGCCGGCCTTCGTCGCAGGCGTAGTAGAGCTGGCGCGCGGCCCAGGCGCCGGCGTCGTTGCGCCACGCCACGGCGGCGTGCGAGTAGCGGATGGCAAAGCGCGAGAGGTCGAGGCCCGAGCGGCTGACCAGGGCCGTGCCCTCCGGCATCGCGGCCAGCTCGTCGCGCACCACGGCCGCGAAGCGCAGCAGCTTGTCCTGCTGGCCGGCGGACATCGCGTGGGAACGATCACAGAACCCGGCCGAGGAGGCTGACTGGGCCTGCGCGGTGCCCGCCGCCACGGCCCCCGCGAGGGCGAGGGCGCGTGCGGGGCCCAGGCTCAAAGGCGCACCGGGCGCGCGGCGAGCTCGTCGTGCCAGTCGTCGGCCAGCACCAGGTAGAACGCTTGGCGGTTGTCGCCGCGGGCGAACTCGAGGCCGTAGACGCGGTTCTGCGCGTGCACCAGGTCGCCCTGGCCCAGGCCTTCCTTGGCCATCACCGACTGCGGCAGGTCGAGCACCAGGCGCTGCTCGGGCGTCGCGCCCTGCAGCGTGACGCGGGCATAGCCGGCGCGGTCGGGCACCTGGGCGACGTCGATGATGCGGTAGTCGCCCTCGGCCTTCTTGTCGTCGGCGCGCGAGCTGTTGCTGGAGCCGCGCAGCGAATCCGAGACGCTGCCGCTGGAGGCGGACCCGGCGCTGGAGGCCGACGAGGCCAGGCTCTCGGCCTGGGCCGCCAGGGAGACGCTGAGGGCGGCGGCGAGGCCGGCGAGGCGGAGGGTGGCGGGGGAGGGCATCGGGACTCCTTGGATCCGGGAAGCAGGACGCAACGATAGCGCAAGACGGCCTCGGCGAATGCTGCGGGTGTGTTCGATCATTTCGAGTGTTTCGAGTAGCGTCGTGTGGTAGCCCGATGGAGCGCAGCGCAATCCGGGGGCGGCCGTCGAAGTGAATGACGATCCCCGGATTGGCATCCGGGCTACGACTTCAGCAAGCCCCACGCCGCCATGTCATGGTGGCGGCCGCCCCAGAAGCCGGCCTCGCGCAGCAGCCCCTCGCGCACGAAGCCCAGGCGCCGGGCCAGTGCCGCCGAGCGCAGGTTCTCCGGATGGATCCGCGCCTCCACCCGGTGCAGGCGCATGTGCTCGAACCCCCAGGCCAGCGCCGCCTCCAGCGCCTCGTGCATGTACCCGCAGCCCCAGGCCTCGCGCGCCAGCTCGTAGCTGATCGTGCAGCTGCCGCACACCGGCTTCCAGTTCGACAGCGCGCACGCGCCGATCAGCCGGCCGTCCTCGCGCCGCTCCAGCGCCCACTGCGTGGCCGGGAAGCGCATGCGCCGCCAGGCCGCATACACCTCGATCAGCTGCTGCGCCTGTGCCAGCTCGGCCACGCTGTCGTCCCCGCACCAGCGCATCACCTCGGGATCGCCGCGCAGCGCCAGCAGGGCCGGCGCATCGTCGCCCACCATCTCGCGCAGGCGAAGCCTCGGCGTGCTCAGTGTCGGGAAACCGTCGTCCATGGCCGGCCCCGTTCAGCGGTACGACAACACCAGCCCGTGGATCAGCCGCGTCCACCCGTCCAGCATCACGAACAGCAGCAGCTTGAAGGGCAGCGAGATCGTCGTCGGCGCCACCATCGACATGCCCAGCGCCAGCAGCACCGTCGCGACGATCAGGTCCACCACGACGAACACCAGGTAGATCACGAACCCGATCTGGAACGCCCGCGTCAGCTCGCTCAGCGTGAAGCTCGGCACGATGACCATGAAGTCGTCCGGCTGCAGCTTGTCGGCGCGCGCCTGCGGCCAGATGTTGTTCGCCGACTTGAGGAAGAACTGCCGCTCGCGATCCTGCGTGTGCTTCTGCAGGAACTCGCGCATCGGCGCCTTCGCCGCATCCATCACCGCGACGATGTCCGACAGGCCCTCGCCCTTGGCGCCGAACTGGCGGTTGCGCAGCGCATCGGCCACGTCCATGCCCACCGGCGCCATGATGTACACCGACAGGATGATCGCCAGCCCGTTCAACACCATGTTCGGCGGCGTCTGCTGCAGCCCGAGCGCGGTGCGCAGCAGGCCGAACACGATCACGAGCTTGGTGTAGCTCGTCACCATCATCGCCACGAAAGGCGCCACGCCGAACGCGACGATCAGCGCGACCAGCGTGACCGGCTCGGGCAGCCCGCCGTTCACAGCTCGGCCGCCGCGAACTCGGCGATGCGCACGCCCAACCGGTCCCCCACCGCGACCAGGTGCCCCTTGCCCAGCACGTTGCCGTGCGCCAGGATGCGCACCGTGCTGCGGTTCAGCGGCTGCGGCAGCTCGAACACATGCCCCGGCCGCAGCCCCTTCAGCTCGCCCAGCGACACGCTCAGCTCGCCCACCTCGAAGCGCAGCGTCACCTCCAGCGCATCCAGGCGGTCCAGCGTGGGGCTTGCGTTGTCGTCGAAGGGGTCCTCGTCGACGCTCGTGATGGGGTCTCGGTTCATGGCGCTGCCTTTCATGGGCTGCAAAGTGATGCGGGTGCCTTCGGCCAGGGCGACCAGGCGGCGTCCCTGCGCGCCGCCGACGCGCGCGATCACGCGCAGCGCCTTGCCGATCGGGTCCCAGGTTTCCAGGCTGACGATGTCGCCGGGGCGGATCTCGCGCACCTCGCGCAGCCGGATCTGCGTGCGACCGAGGCAGAAATTCAAGGCGAAGCGCAGGCTGTCCAGGGCCGGCGCGGGCGGGGCACTGCCGACAGGCAGCTGCGCCGGCACATGCGCATCCAGCGCCCCCGGCGCATCGAAGTGCACGTGCCCCTGCACGCGCTGCCCGCTGCTGCGCAGCTCGAAGGCCGCGCGCTGCGTCGCCGCGGCGAGTGCCTGGCGCGCCGCCTCGTCGTCGTCCGGCGCCCACTCGAAGCGCATGCGCGCCTGGCGCTCCAGCAGTTCCACGGCCGGCTGCAGCGCCTCAGCCAGCAGCACGTAGCGCAGCTCGCGCGGCAGCCGCTCGGCGTGCCGCTCGCCGAGCAGCGCGGCCTGTCCTGCCGCATCCAGCGCGAGCCAGCCGGTGTGAGCGCCGAGCCGGAACCGGTACGCATCCTGCACCGGCACCTGCAGCTGCGGCTGCCAGCTCAGCTGCATCGCCGCACGGCCCGGCGCCCCGGCGATCTCCAGCGGCGCGCGCCGCCGGTCGAGCAGGCGGTTGAGGGCCCGCACGAAGGACGCGTCCAAGCGCGGCAGCGCAGGGGCCTGGTCCAGCTCGACGATGTCGCGGCGCAATGAGGTTGCAGGCATGACGGATCGGAATGAAGTCGCGTCGCAGCCTAGCCAAGCGCCTTGCACCGCCGCAAGTCCGAGAACTCGTAGTCGCCCCGCACTACGAGAACCCGTGGTTGCCCGCGATGGCCACCCAAACCTAGAGTCGCCGCACCCCTTCGATTGCCAACTGCTTCACGGCAAAACCGCACACCTCGCCATGTCCGCCCGACCGCCGATCCCGCTCGCCCAGCGCCTGCCCGCCACGTCGTGGCGCAGGATCACGCAGCTGCGCACCGGGCGCCAGGACGACCTGGTGCTCGCTGCGCTGCTGGTGGCCATCGTCGCGCTGTTCGTGCTGCCGCTGCCCACGCCGCTGCTCGACCTGCTGATCGCCACCAACCTCGCGATCAGCCTGGTGCTGCTGATCGTCGCGATGTACGTGCCCTCGGCGCTGTCGCTGTCGACCTTCCCCTCGCTGCTGCTCTTCACGACGCTGTTCCGCCTCGCGCTGAACATCGCGTCCACCAAGCTCATCCTGCTGCACGCCAACGCCGGCCACATCATCGACACCTTCGGGCACCTGATCGTCGGCAACAACGTGGTGGTGGGTGGGGTGGTGTTCCTGATCATCGCCATCGTCCAGTTCATCGTCATCGCCAAGGGCTCGGAGCGCGTTGCCGAGGTTGCCGCCCGCTTCGCGCTCGACGCGATGCCGGGCAAGCAGATGAGCATCGACGCCGACGTGCGCGCCGGCGTGCTGTCGCCCGCCCAGGCCCAGGTGCGGCGCGCCCAGCTGGAGCAGGAATGCAGCCTGCACGGCGCGATGGACGGCGCGATGAAGTTCGTCAAGGGCGACGCCATCGCCGGCATCATCATCGCGCTCGTCAACATCCTCGCCGGCATCGCCATCGGCTCGCTGATGCACGACATGAGCGTCGGCGAGGCGCTGCAGCGCTATGCCATCCTCACGGTGGGCGACGGCATGGTGTCGCAGATCCCGTCGCTGCTGGTGTCGATCGCCGCCGGCGTCGTCATCACCCGCGTCGGCAGCGGCTCCGAGGGACGCGACAAGCAGCTCGCCCGCCAGATCGGCGAGCAGCTGCTCGCCTACCCGCGCGCCCTGATGATCGCCGGCATCGCCATCGCGAGCTTCATGCTCGTGCCGGGCTTCCCGAAGTGGGTCTTCGGCCTGCTCGCCGGCAGCATCGTGGGCCTGGGCGTGTGGTCGCGCTGGGGCCAGGCGCGGCGCCGCACGCCGGCCTGGCTGTCGTACCGCGACGGCGCCGACGACGGCGAGCTCGCGCTGCCCGAGGCCATCGCCGCGCCGCTCGCCGTGCGGCTGTCGCCGATGCTGCGCGGCACGCTCGACCGCCACCTGCTCGACCGCCGCATGGCGCACATGAAGGCCTCGCTCGAAGGCGAGCTGGGCCCGGTGTTCCCGCGCCTGCAGGTCACCGCCTCGGCGGCGCTGCCCGACGGCCACTACCAGGTGCTGGTGAAGGACGTGCCGGTCGCACAGGCCGCGCTGCGCCCCGGCTGGTCGCTGCTCGCGCCGGCCTCCTCCACCGCTGGCACGCCGGGCGCGCCGGCCCTGCCCGCGCCGGCCGTGCCCGCCGGTGCCGAGCCGGCGGAACCCTTCGGCCCCTTCCCCCGCGCCCTCTGGGTGCGCGACGCGACGCTGCCGGGGCAGGACCTGCTGAGCTGCGAGGACGTGGTCTGCCGCCATGTCGAGCACGTCGTGCGCCGCCATGTCGCCGACATGCTGGGCCTGCAGGAGGTGCAGCGCCTGCTGCAGCAGGCCCAGCGCGAGGTGCCCGAGCTGGCGACCGAGGTGGCGCGCGTGGTGCCGGCGCAGCGCCTGGCCGACGTGCTGCGCCGCCTGCTGCAGGAAGGCATCCCGGTGCGCAACCTGCACGGCATCTTCGAGAGCCTGGTGAACTGGGCTCAGAAGGAGCCCGACAACATCGCGCTGACCGAGCTGGTGCGCATCGACATGGGCCACTACATCACGAGCCGGCACGTCGGCCCGCGGCGCGAGCTGCCGGCGATCCTGATCGAGTCCAGCCTGATGGAGCGCGTGCGCCAGTCCATCGAGCGCACCCCGCGCGGCAACCTGCTGCTGCTCGACCCGGCCGTCAGCCAGGACGTGCGCGAGCAGGTGCGGCGCCTCGCCGGCAGCAACTCCGGCCGCGTCGTGGCGCTCGCCGCCTCCGACGTGCGGCGCTACTTCAAGACCCTGATCGAGCCCGTCGCGCCGGCGCTGGCCGTGCTGTCGTACCAGGAGGTCGACGAGGACGTCACGCTGCAGCCCATGGGCTGGATCACCAACCCCAAGGAGGCCGCCGCATGACCCCGCAGAGCCTGCTGGACCTGACGCGAGAAGGTTTGTTGATCGTGCTGCTCGTCAGCCTGCCCGTCGTCGTCGTCGCCACCGTCACCTCGCTGGTGGTGGCGGTGCTGCAGGCGGTGACGCAGGTGCAGGACCAGAGCATCGGCCAGTCGGTGCGCCTTGTCGCGGTGCTGCTGGCCATCGTGATGAGCGCGGGCTGGCTGGGCCGCGACGTGATGCGCTTCGCCGAGCGCGCCTTCCACACCGTGACCACGCTGCCATGACGCGAACCCTCGTGCTTGCCGTTGCCCTGCTGTCCCTGTCGTCGATGCCGGGGCCGGCGCCGGCCGCCGAGCTGCCGGCGCGCGGCCGCGCGGTGCGGCTGGAGGCGAGCGAGAAGTCGCTGCCCGACTTCCTGCGCGAGCTCGCCGCCTCGCAGGGCGTCACCGCCGTCATCGACCCGAAGATCGGCGGCTCGATCAGCGGCAAGTTCGTGCTCAGCGGCACCGAGTCGGCGCGCAACGTGCTCACCAGCGTCTGCTCGGCGAACGGCCTGACCTGGTACTACGACGGCGCCTTCCTCTACATCGACCTCGCCTCCGACGCGCGCAGCGAGGTGCTGACGATCTCGCCCAGCAACGCCGGGCGCATCTCCGACACGCTCAACCGCCTGAAGATCGCCGACGCGCGCTTCCCCCTCAGCGTCAGCCAGGCCGAGGGCAGCGTCTTCGTCTCCGGCCCGCGCCGCTATGTCGAGATGGTGCGCCAGACGGTGCGCCTGGTCGACCAGCGCACCGCCCTCTCGGACAGCGCCGAGATCCGCGTCTTCCCGCTCAAGTACGCCTGGGCCGCCGACTTCAAGGTGCACCGCTCGGGCGGCCAGGTCAGCATCCCCGGCGTCACCAGCGTGCTGCGCAGCCTGTTCGGCAAGAGCAGCGGCTTCGGCGCCGGCGCGGCCGGGCGCGGGCCCCTGGGCATGCCCTTCTCGCTGGGGGCGAACCGGCAGATCAAGCTGAGCAGCGGCGAGAGCGTCGAGGCGCCGAAGCTCGAGATGACCGGCCCGGCCGGCGCCGGCGAGGCGGGCGACGGCGGCGCCTTCGGCAACGGCGAGCTGCCGCAGTTCCATGCCGACAGCCGCATGAACGCGGTGCTGGTGCGCGACATGCCCGACCGCATGGCGCGCTACGAGAAGCTGGTGGCCGCGATGGACGTCAAGCCGCGCCTGGTGGAGATCGAAGTCACCATCATGGACGTCAGCTCCGACTCGCTGAACAGCCTGGGCGTGGACTGGCGTGCCCACGGCCGCCGGCTCGATTTCCAGACCGGCCAGGGCGACCGCCCGGCGCTCAACTGGAACAGCGCCAGCACCGAGGCCGGCCAGGTCGCCGGCGTCGCGGCCGACGGGCGCACGCCGATCACCCCGCTGGGCGCGCTCTTCACGGCGGCCATCGGCCACGAGACGCGCAACTACCTGCTGGCGCGCGTCTATGCGCTGGCGCAGAAGGGCAATGCCAACATGGTGGCACGGCCCAAGGTGATGACGCTCGACAACAGCGAGGCGCTGCTCGAGAACCGCAGCGAGTTCTACGTGCGCGTCGGCGGCTACCAGGACTCGAGCCTCTACAAGGTCAACACCGGCACCGCGGTGCGCGTCACGCCGCTCATCGTCGACGAGAACACCGGCCGCGGCGTGATGATGTCGATCGACATCGAGGACGGCGACATCGGCGCCGGCACGGTGGACCAGATCCCGATCGTGCGCCGCCGCGCCGTCAACACCCAGGCGCTGGTGAACGAGGGCACGAGCCTGCTGATCGCCGGCTACACCTCGGAAGAGAAGAGCAGCGTGACCTCGGGCGTGCCGCTGCTGTCCAGCATCCCGGTGCTCGGCAAGCTGTTCCAGGTCACCGAGAAGAAGCAGCTCGCGATGGAGCGCTTCTACCTGCTGACGCCGCGCCTGGTGCTGCCGACCGGCGCCGCCGATGCCGCCGGCGCCGGCTCGCCGGGAGAATGAGCATGGACGCCGCCGTGCACACCCCGGAGCCCCTGGTGCCGACGCCGGCCCTGCCGCTGTCGAACGCGCCGCGCCCCTTCGCCAGCGGCGTGGCCCCGCAGGCCGAGGCCGCGCCCGCCTGGTGCCTGCGCTTCCTGACCGGGCCGATGAAGGGCCGCACCGTCGCGCTGCGCCGTGGCGCCAACCTGCTGGGCTCGGCGCCCGACTGCGACCTGATGCTGCCCGGCGGCGAAGTGCTGCCGCGCCACCTGCTGTTCAGCGTCGGCGAGCTGGTGGTCTCGGTGCAGCGCATCGGCGCGGCCGCGGCGCGGTTGAACGGCGACGAGATCCGGCCGCAGCGGCGCAGCCTCGTGGCCGGCGACGTGATCGCGGTCGGCCAGACCGAGGTGCAGGTGGACCGCCTCTATGCCGGCGCCGGGGCGAACGGGGACGACGAGACCGGCGCCGACTGGGCCGACAGCATCCTGCCCGGCGACGGCAGCCTGGCCGACGAGCCGCCGCCCGCGCCGCGCGGCGCCGGCCTGGGCTGGCGGGCCGGCGTGGCGGCCGGGCTGTTCGGGTTGTGCGCGCTGCTGATCGTCGCGCTGCAGGGCGGCGGCGGTCCGGGCGCCGCCGCCGGGGCGCCCACGCTGCAGGCGGTGCAGCAGCAGCTCGGCGCCTACCCCGAGGTCGACGTGGTGGTCGAGCCGAGCGGGCAGTTCAGCCTGAAGGGGCAGGTCGAGTCGCGCGAGCGCAAGGCGGCGCTTGTGACGGCGATGGCGCCTTTCGGCCGCCGCGTCGCAGTCAACGTGCAGTCGGTGGACGAGATGCTCGAGCAGGCGCGCCGCTTCATCGGCGACCCGGGCGTGTCGGTCTCGTACGGCGGGCGCGGCCGGCTGGTGGTGTCGGGCACGGTGGAGGACGAGTCGGTGCGGCAGAAGATCCGCCGCCTCGCCGACGACCTGCAGCCGGCGGTGGTGATCTCCGACAAGCTGGCGGTGCGCCCGCGGCCGCAGTCCGAGCGCGAGGCCGAGGCCGAGCAGCACGCGCGCTGGGCGAGCTGGCAGGGGGTGCTGCCGGCGCGCATGGTCGGCATCACCGACGACGGCCGCGGCCTGCGCTACATCCAGCTCGCCAACGGCAGCCGCTACTACGAAGGCTCGCTGCTGCGCTCCGGCGCCGAGCTGACGCGCATCGAGGACGACCGCCTCGTCATCACCGGCGGCCCGCCGCCGCCCGGGCGCGCGCCGCCCTGAGTTTTCCCGAAGGTCTGCGCAGAAGGCCGCTGCGCGGGTCCACCGTTCCACGGCCGCATCCAACATCCACAGGAGAGATCCCATGAGCACCAATGCAGTGAACGACTCCATCGCCCAGATGCAGCAGGCGCAGGCCGACAACGCCCGCCTGATGACCGCCTCGATGACCTGCAACACGGCCATCCAGGGCGCCTCGGTGGCGGCCCATGCCGCCAACGGCGCGAGCGCCGCCGGCGGCGAGGTCGGCAAGGCGGTCGGCAACAACGTCAAGGACGCCGCGAAAGCGAACTGACGCCGGCCGCGGCCGCGCGGCGCTGCAGGGGTGGCGCCGCGCGGCCTTTCGAAGGACATCCCTCTGGAGGTGTGACATGACCGACCCGGTCGCATCGGCGGGCGCAGCCGCCGAGATCGCGGCACTGCAGCAGGCGCCGCAGGCCCAGACGCCGCCGCCGCTGGACGCCGGCGAGACGCGCATGTTCGCCAACATGATGCAGAACCTGCCGCCGGTGCCGGCGGCGGTGAGCCCGCCGAGTGCCTTCCGCGATGCCGCGATGTCGGTCGCGGCGAAGCTCGGCGGCGGGCAGGAGAAGACGCTGGACGAGCTGCGCCACAGCATGCTCGAGTCCATCGACCTGAAGGACCCGATCAAGATGATGGTGGTCATGACGGACCACTCGATGCAGGCGCATGCCTTGTTCACGAAGCTGCACATCGCGACGGGGCTCGCGGGGGCGACGACCTCGCTCTTCGGCGGTCTTCTGAAGAACCAGGGGTGACCATGGACACCTGCCTTCGCTGGATCGCTCCGCTGATGCTCGCCCTCGCCCTGGCCGGCTGCCAGGTCGACCTCTATTCCGGCCTCACCGAGCAGGAGGCGAACGAGATCGTCGCCGCCCTGTCCACCGACGGCATCGCGGCCGAGAAGCAGCGCAGCGACGCCGCGGCCGGCGGCGGCACCGGCAGCACCGGCGCCTGGCTGGTGCGCGTCGACGAAGGCCGGCTCGCCAACGCCCTCGAGGTGCTGCGTGCCCAGGGCCTTCCGCACGACCGCTATGCCAGCATGGGCGACGTGTTCCAGAAGCAGGGCCTGGTCTCCACGCCGGCCGAGGAGCGCATGCGCTACATCTACGCGGTGTCGCAGGAGCTCTCGCAGACCCTGCGCACCGTCGACGGCGTGGTGGCCGCCCGCGTGCACGTCGTCATCCCCGCCAACGACCCGCTCAGCGACAAGATCCGTCCCTCGTCGGCCGCGGTCTTCATCAAGCACCGGCCCGACGTCGACCTGCGCCTGCTCGCCCCGGCCGTGAAGGACATGGTGGCGCACAGCATCGAGGGCCTGTCGCACGAGCAGGTCTCGCTGTCGCTGTTCGAGGCGAAGCGTGCCGGCTCGCTGCATGCCGCCGCGCCGGAGGCCGCGCCCGGGCTGCCGCTGCTCGGCGGCCTGCCGCCGCAGACCGCGCTGATCGTCGTGGTGCTGCTCGCGATGGCCGGCGTCTGCGTGCTGGTGCTGCCCGCGCTGCTGCGCCGCGAAGGCATCGACTGGCGGCAGTGGATGCGCCGCGTCGCGCGCCGCTGAGGGCCGGTCGCCGTGCACGCCGACGCCCCCCCCCGCGACGAGATGGCCATCGTGCGCCTCGCGATGCGCCTGCACCTGCACCCCGAGGACGAGCTGCACCCGAGCTGGCTGCCGCCGCAGTGGCCGCAGCGCCACCGCCGTCTCGCCGCCTACGGCCCCGGCGGCCGCGCGGTGCTGGGCGAGCTGCTGCGCAGCCGCGACGGCCTGGGCCGCGAGCCCGACTACCGCTTCGAGGCGCGGGCCAAGCGCCTCGCCCTCGTCGACGGCCCCTCGCTGCGCCTGCTGGCGGCCCTGACCGGCTGGTGCGCGCACGCGCCGCTGCTGCTGCAGCGCGGTGCGGTCGGCGCGCAGATGCGGCGCCAGGCCGCGCGCTACGGCGAGGACGTCGAGGACTTCGTGCGCGAGCGCGTGCCGCGCCTGACCGCCCTGCGCATGGACCCGCGCCCGCTCGAGCAGCATCCCTGGGGGGCCGGCCGCACCGTGGTCGCGCGCGGCCACCGCCTGCTGCTGGGCACCGTCGCGGCCGAGGGCGCCGACACGCTGGAGCGGGTGCGCCGCAAGCTGCCGCATCGCCTGGCGGCGCTGCGCCTGCCGACCCTGAGCCCGCTGCAGCGGGCCCAGGTCGAAGAACTGATGCTGCTGTGCATCGTCCCCGAAAGGTTGCCGCAATGGGACTGGCTTTTCTGATCACCTCCGAGCACCTGCTGATGCTCAGCGAGCGCAAGGTGCTGAAGGAGGCCGAGTACGCGGCCCTGCTCGACGCCTCGTCGGTGGTCGAGGTGGCCGGCGAGGAGGCGCGCCGCATCCTCGCGCGCGCCGTCGACGAGGCCGAGGCGGCGCGCCGGCGCGGCTACGACGAGGGGTTGGAGCAGGCGCGGTCCGAGGCGGCGCGGGCGATGGTGTCCGAGGCGCTGGCCGCCGAGCGCCAGCTGCAGACCCTGCGCGGCGCCATGGCGCGCATCGTCGCCCACGCGGTGGAGCAGTTCGTCGCCCAGGCCGACCCGGCCGAGCTGCTGGCGGCAGCGCTGCAGCGCGTGGACACGCTGATCCGCGAGGAGCCCTTCGTCACCGTGCGCGTCGCGCTGCGCCAGGAGGCGCACCTGCGGCGCGCCATCGAGCGCCTCGGCCGCGAGGCGAACTGGGAGGCACGCCTCACCATCGTCCCCGACAGCTCGCTGGCCGACGACGTCTGCGTGCTGCAGACCGCCTCGGGCACGCTCGCCATCGGCATGGATGCGCAGATCGAGGCCTTCCGCGCCGCGGTGGAGCGCAGCGGCGTGATGGGGCAGATGCCGGGCACGGCGCCCGCCGGGGGGCTGCACTGATGGACGTGAACGACGTCGTCGACGACATCGCCCGCAGCTTCGGCCAGTTCACGCCGCTGGGCGTGCGCGGCCGGGTCAGCCAGGCGGTCGGCACGCTGGTCCACGCGACCGGGCTGCGCGCCCAGCTCGGCGAGCTGTGCGAGCTGGTGACGCCCGGCCAGCCGCCGGTGCCGGCCGAGGTGGTGGGCTTCCGCAACAACGTCGCGCTGCTGACGCCGCTCGGCTCGACCGCGGGGCTGTCGGTGCAGACCGAGGTCGTGCCCTCGGGTCGCGGCCACAGCTGCCCGGTCGGTGCCGGCCTGCTGGGCCGGGTGCTGGACGCCCTGGGCCAGCCGATGGACGAGCGCGGCCCGCTGCCGGCCGGCCCGCGCCTGCCGGTGCAGCGCGACCCCGTGAGCCCGCTGCGGCGGCGCCCGGTGTTCGCCGATCCGCCGGACCCGATGCGCGTGATCGACGGCCTGCTGACGCTGGGCGAGGGGCAGCGCGTGGGCGTGTTCTCGCCGCCGGGCGTCGGCAAGAGCACGCTGCTGGGCATGCTGGCGCGCGGGTCGACCGCCGACGTCAACGTGGTCGCGCTGATCGGCGAGCGCGGGCGCGAGGTGCAGGAGTTCATCCAGCACAGCCTCGGGCCCGAGGGCCTGGCGAAGACGGTGATGGTGGTATCGACCTCGGACCGGCCGGCGATGGAGCGGGTGCGCTCGGCGCACGTCGCGACGACGATCGCCGAGCACTTCCGCGACCAGGGCCTGAGCGTGCTGCTGCTGGTGGATTCGCTGACGCGCTTCGCGCGCGCGCAGCGCGAGATCGGCCTCGCGAGCGGCGAGCCGCCGACGCGGCGCAGCTTCCCGCCGTCGATCTTCTCGATGCTGCCGCAGCTGCTGGAGCGCGCCGGCCAGGGCGCGAGCGGCGCCATCACCGCGGTCTACACCGTGCTGACCGAGGGCGACGAGGAGAACGACCCGATCGCCGAGGAGGTGCGCTCCATCCTGGACGGCCACATCGTGCTGTCGCGCAAGCTCGCGGCGGCGAACCACTACCCGGCGATCGACGTGCCGGCGAGCCTGAGCCGGGTCATGCCGGCGGTGGTGTCGCGCGAACACCGGGCCGCCGCCGGCCAGCTGCGCTCGCTGATGGCGCGCTGGCAGGCGCTCGAGCTGCTGGTGCAGATCGGCGAGTACAAGCCGGGCAGCGACCCGCTCGGCGACCTGGCGATCCGCCGCCACGAGGCGATCGACAGCTTCCTCGCGCAGGCCCCGGGCCAGCGCGAGCCCTTCGACCAGACGCTGGCGCAACTGCAGCGCCTCGCGTCGCCCCGCTGAGAGAAAGGATGACCATGGCCACGGCTGCTCTGGATTGGACCCTGCTGATCGGCGTGCGCGAACGGCGCCGCGACACCGTGCGCGAGGCGCTGCAGCGCGAGCTGCACGAGACCGCCGGCCGCGAGCAACGGGTGCGGCAGGCGCAGGACGCCTGGCAGGCGCAGGTGGCGGCGCGCGAGGCGCATGCCCAGGCCACGCGGCAGAGCACCAGCGTCGCCGCGCTGGCGCAGGCGGGGGCCTGGCACGGCGCGCTCGACCGCCGCATCGCCGAGCACGCGCAGCAGCTGGCGCAGGCGCGCGAGCAGTTGCGCCGCCAGCAGCAGGTGCTGGCCCAGGCGCGGCAGGCGCTGCTGAAGTCCGAGGCCGAGCTCGACCAGGCGCGCGAGCAGCAGCGCCAGCAGCGGCGCGCACAGCGCCGCGTCGCCGAGCTGCGCAGCGAGGACGCACTGGAGGAGACCGGCGTGCAGGGGTGGGATGCGCGGCAGAGGGAGATGGCGTGACCGAGATGCCCGTTGAGCTGGCGGCGATCGAGCGCTTGTTCACCTCGACGGCACTCACGATGCCGCGCCTGCTCGCCATGTTCTCGGTCGTGCCCTTCCTGTCCGGCCAGATGCTGACCGGCTGGGTGCGCGGCGGCCTGCTCGCGATGCTGGCGCTGTTCATGTCGCCGGTGGCCGGCGAGATGGGCGGCTTCACGCTGACGCGCTGGCTGCTCATCGCCGGCAAGGAGGCGCTGATCGGCCTGCTGCTCGGCCTGGGCTTCGGCATCTTCATCTGGGCGATCCAGAGCGTGGGCGACCTGATCGACTTCCAGACCGGCTCGGGCAACGCCTCGTTCTTCGACCCCGCGGCGGGGCATGAGAACGGCCCGACCGGCGAGTTCCTCGGCTGGCTTGCGATCTCGCTGTTCGTGGTCGGCGGCGGGCTGCTCGCGATGATCGGCGTGCTCGTCGACTCGTACCGGTTGTGGCCGGTGGCCTCGTTCTTCCCCGACCTGGGCCAGGTGCTGGAGCAGTTCGCGATCCGCCAGGGCGACACCTTGTTCGACTGGATCGTCAAGCTCGCGGCGCCGGTGATCGTGGTGCTGCTGCTGGTGGAACTGGGCGCCGGGCTGATCGGCCGGGCGGCGCCGCAGCTCAACGTCTTCACCGCCATCCAGCCGCTGAAGGGCCTGATGGCGACGCTGATGATGCTGCTCTTCCTGCACTTCGTCTACGAGTCGCTGCAGCAGTTCCTGCGCCCGGACAACGGCGTGCTGGAGTACCTGCGGCTCACGCTCGGGGGGCGCCCCGGTGGCTGAGAAGAACCAGCCGCCCACCCCCAAGCGCCTGCGCGATGCGCGCCAGCGCGGCGAGGTGGTGCACAGCGCCGACGTCGCGTCGACCGCGGTGTTCGTTGTCGTGCTCGCGGGCCTGTGGGTGTGCGGCCCGACGCTGCTCGGGCTGCTGCGCGACCTGTGGGAGCACGCCACCAGCGAGCGCCTGCTGACGCGCCCCGACGAGCGCTTCCCCGAGCTGCTGCTGCACACCGCGCGCGTGCTGGCGGCGGTGGTGGGCAGCATCGGCATCCTGGCCGCGCTGGCCGGCATCGCCGGCTCCTTCTTCCAGGTCGGCGGGATGATGGCCTGGCAGCGCCTGCAGCCGGACGTGAGCCGCCTGAACCCCGCCAAGGGCTTCCAGCGCATCTTCTCGACGCGCAACCTGGTCAACCTGTTGAAGATGATCGTCAAGACGCTGCTGCTGGCGGGCCTGATCTTCGTCGTCGTGCGCGGCGGCGTCGAGACGGCGATCCGCCTCGGCTACGCGGCGCCCGCCTCGATGATGGCGGTCGGCGCGCGGCTGCTGCTCGTCACCTTCGGCTGGGCGGCGGTGATCTACGCGGTGATGGCCGGCGTCGACTACGCGACCCAGCACCACGAGTTCATCAAGAGCCTGCGCATGTCGATCGACGAGGTGCGCCGCGAGTACAAGGACATGCAGGGCGACCCGGCGATCCGGGCGCGCCGGCGCAGCGAGCATTTCGAGTCGGTGTACTTCAACCTCTCGGACCGCGTGCGGGCCGCCTCGGCCGTGATCCGCGCGCAGGGCGTGGCGGTGGCGCTGCAGTACCTCGGCCCGGACGACCTGCCGCGCGTCATCGCGCGCGGGCAGGGCGAGCTGGCCGCGCAGATCGTCGCGCTGGCGGGCGAGCACCTGGTGCCCGTGCAGACCGATGCCGAACTGGCGGCCCGCCTGATCGAGGAGGTGCCGCTCGACCGTCCCATCCCCCGTCCGCTGTACCCGCCGGTGGCGCGCCTGCTGCGCTGGGCCGGAGGAGGCGACGCGGGCTGACCCCGTCCCAAGCGGCGCAGCGCCATTGCCCTCCGGGGCGCTGCACCGCCGACATCGCGAGACCCGCCGGAGGGTCCTGACACGAGGAGAGAACCATGTTCCTGGCCGGCGACCGACCCCCGATGACCCAACCCCAGCTGCCGCCGCAGCAGACCGAGGGCGGCCTGCCGCCCGAGGTGAAGAACGGCACCCAGACCGAGATCACCGTCGGCCCCACCGGCGGCGAAGGCCTGTGGAACATCGCCCAGGAGCTCAACAAGGGCCTGGACGACAACATGCGCAAGACGAACAGCACCGAGGTGATCTTCGGCAAGCTGCGCGACACCGCCGTCAAGGACATGGGCTTCAAGGCCGGCACCGACGACGGCCGCCTGCCCGGCAGCTACCAGGGCAGCCAGCGCTCCGGACGCGACCTGGACCTGATCTACGCGAGCGACAAGTTCAAGATCGACCTGAACAAGCCCGAGGGCGCGCCGGCGGCGCCGCCGGAGACCAAGGCGCCGGCCGACGGCGTGGACACGAAGTCGCTCGATCTCGATCCGAAGAACCAGGCGGCCTGGGACGGCTACCGCGCGAAGAACCCGGACTTCGACGCGCAGTTCAAGGCCCTGTCGCCCGACGTCCAGAAGGCGTACGTGGCCAACTTCAACTATGCGGCGGAGAAGGACCTGAAGGACCCGAAGGCCCCGAAGGAGGTCGACGCGCTGGGCAAGCTGATGACGTCCGCCGGCTTCAAGGAGCTCGACGACGGGCACAAGCAGAAGGCGCTGAACCTCGCCTTCAAGCAGGGCGCCGCGGCTGCGGACGAGCTGGTGAACAACGCCGGCTTCCGCACGCTGAAGGACACCAAGATGCCGTCGCTCGACGACGACGAGAACCGCAACCCGGTGAGCCTGGTGCTGGACCGCGCGGCCGACGACCCGCAGTACCTGAAGGCGATGCAGAACGCGATGCGCGGCGAGAACGGCTTCGAGAAGATCGACAAGCCCTACGAGGCCGGCCAGGCGATGGTCCACGCCGCCGACTACGTGGGGCGCGACAACGGCTACAAGAAGTTCGGCGACCAGGCCACCAGCGCCGACCAGAAGAGCGACGCGCTCAGCAAGCTGTGGCGCAACGTGATCTCGAACCCGACCTTCCTGGGCGGCAACGACCTGGCCCAGTGCATGAAGATCAACGACTGGGTGGACCGCCGCGGCTTCGTCAACGAGGACGTCCGGCCGCAAATCTGAGGGACGTGAGGCACTTGAGGGACCCGAGGGACTGAACCATGCTCCTGTACAACGCTTCCGGAACCACCCAGGCCCAGCAGATCTCGCAGGCCACGCAGCAGCAGGCGAACTCGTCTTCCGGGTCGTCGCCCGGGGGCGGCGGCGCGCCACAGCAACCGCTGCGCGTCACCGACACCGAGGCGAACAGCGCCGTCGACCAGCTGCTGAACCAGCAGAACTGGGACGGCGTGGCCGCCTTGTCGCGCATGCTGCAGGAAAGCGACGCCAAGCAGTGGCAGCGCCTGAGCGCCCAGGTCGAGCAGCGCCTGGCCGAGCGCATGCAGCAGAAGTTCCAGGTCGAGGACCACGAGGGCCGGGGCACGGCGCTGGCCCATGTGGCCCGCTACGACCCGACCATGGCCAAGGGCCTGTACGAGCGCGTCGAGCCGGCTCTCGACAACACGCAGCGCGACGACCTGGCACGCGGCTTCTACAGGGGGCTGGGCAGCGCGTCGATGAACGACCTGGCGCGCACCGCCGACGGCCGGGCGCTGCTGGAGAAGGTGAAGACCGGCTTGGGCGAGACCTCGGACGAGGTCAGCGACGAGGAGAAGCGCTACACCCAGTTCCTGGACGACAAGCTGAAGCATGTGCAGCTGGGCGACCCCGAGTTCAAGGAGCCCGACCCCGCGGCGGCCGGCGAGAAGCCGAGCTACACCGACGAGCAGGCGAGCGCCGACGCGATCGCGCTCGCCAAGGCGACCTGGCGCGACGGCGGGTCCTTCCTCGGCATGCACCTGAGCGGCTCGGGGATGGGCACCGACGAGGACACGGTCTTCAAGACGCTGGAGCCGCGCACCACCGAGGACATCCAGAAGCTGCGCGACGCCTACAAGAAGGAGTTCAACCGCGACCTCGACAAGGACCTGGCCGACGAGATGAGCGGCGAGGACCTGGACCATGTGAAGGCCTTGCTGAAGGGCGGCACGAAGGCGGACGGCGACGCGCCGGTGCGCAACGCCGAATCCGACGCGGTGCGCATCCACGCCGAGGTGCATGGCGTGTTCGGCAGCGACGACGAGGTGCTGCAGCTGCTAGAGAAGGTGCCCTACGAGCACCGCAAGGCGGTCGCGGATGTCTATGCCAAGCGCTACGGCAACGAGGAGCAGCAGAAGGACCCGTCAGCCTACCTGCTCGGCGAGTTCGAGGGCGAAGCCAACTTCAACCACGACGCCATGGTGCGGGCGCGCGGGCTGCTGGCGGTGCCGCCGCCGGCCACCACGGCGGACGGCAAGCCGCAGCCGATGTCCACCGGCGACGCCGAGGCGGCGGCCGGCCGGCTGCACATCGGGCTCTACCAGGCGGGCGACTGGCTGCCCTTCCGCAAGGACGCCGACGTCGACACCGTGCACGAGGTGCTGCGGACACACGGCGACGCCGGCAAGCTGAAGATGATCTCCGAGGCCTACCAGCGCCTGTACGGTGACGCGCTGGAGGACGTGGTCAAGGACCGCATGGACGGGGCCGACCGCGATGTGGCGCTCTCGCTGCTGCACAAGCCGGCGATGAGCGAGGGTGGCGACCCGAAGAAGCCGAGCCAGGCCGGCATGGACTGGCAGGCCGACGAGGACGCGACCGAGCTCTACCGTGCCGTCGACGGCATGGGCACCGACGAGGGCAAGCTGCGCGCGACACTGAAGGACAAGTCGGCCGAGCAGATCGACGCCATCGCGCTGAGGTTCTTCGACCGTTATGCGAGCCAGGAGCAGAAGGATGCGGCGGGCGGCAAGCCGAGCGTCGAGAAGGCGCGCCAGGTGCTGCACGACCGCCTCGCCGACGACCTGGGCGGGGCGGAGAAGGGCGAGATCCTGCACCTGCTCGAGGCCCCGAAGGCGGCCGACAAGGACGGCCAGGCGCAGTTCCTGATCGACCACGATGCGCGCCGGCTGAAGCTCGCGATGGACGGCTGGGGCACCGACGAGGACCTGGTGCGCGAGATCATCGGCAACCGCAGCAAGCCCGAGCTGGAGGCGATCGCCGCCTCGTACCAGAAGCAGTTCGGCAGCGACCTGCGCGACCGGCTGGTGGACGAGACCGGCGGGCGCGACACCGTCGAGCTGGTCGAGCAGGACTTCGACCTGGGGGCGCGCGACACCCGCGACGCCGAGGCCTCGGCGTCCGAGATGCTGATGCGGGTGCAGCAGCGCGCCGACGTGGAGAAGGGCGGGGTCGCGAACACGCTGTCGCGGCTGAAGAACGGCACCGACTGGATGACGAGTTTCCAGCGCACGGCCCACCAGGTGTTCCAGTGGGACACCAACTACACGAGCGATGCCGATCTGGTCGACCGCAACCTCAAGCTCGGCCAGGACGCGCTGAAGGACGGGCGCTTCGAAGACGCGCTGAAGTACGGCCAGACCTCGGAGATCCACGTCGAGAACCTGATCGCGAACAAGGACGCGACGACGAACCTGATCGCCGAGGGCGCGGTGCTGGCGGTGACGCTGCCGGTGGTCTTCCTGTCGGGCGGGACGCTGACGCCGGTCGAGGCGGTGATCGTCGGCGCTTTCGCCGGCGCCGGCACGGCCGGCACCGTGTATGCGACGCTGGACCCCCAGGTCGGCAACCACGAGGTCATGCGGCATGCGCTGATCGGTGCGGCCGAGGGCGCAACCGCCGGCGTGCCGCTGGGCAAGGCCGGGGCCTTGAGCAAGGAGGCGGCGCTCGCCGGCCGCTCCAGCACGCGCGCGGCGAAGGCGCTGAGCGGCACGGCGGTCGACAGCGTGGAATACGCCGGTCGCAAGAAGGCGGCCGACCTGGCCCTGGCACGGGCGACCGGCGCGAAGGAGGCGCTCGCGGCCGTGCCGACCACGCTGAAGAGCACGGTGAAGGACGGCGTGGTCTGGGGCGCGGCCGGCGGCGGGGCCTATGGCCTGGTCGACGCGGCGACGCAGAACGCGACCTGGAAGAACGGCGTGGGCGCCGGGCTGCTGGAGGTGCTGAAGAGCACCGGCAGTTCGTCGCTGTTCGGCGTCGGCATGGCGGTGCCGATGAGCGCCGGCTTCCACGGTGCGCTGGCGCCGTTCCGCCGCTCGGGCGGGGGCGGCAGCCCGCGCAGCGCGGACCCGGTGTTCCCGCTGCTGGACGACGCCGGCCGGCGGGCCGAGGGCGACGGCTTCCAGACCTATCTCGGCGGCGAGCGCCTGGGCGAGAGACGGGTGTTCGTCAATGCGAACCAGCGCCATCCGAAGCTGGAAGGCCACACGACGACACGCACCGCGACGCTGCACGACCCCGGCACGCTGAGCGAGCCGGAGCTGCAGAAGATGGCGGGCGAGGTGTTCGACGCGAACGTGCCGTTGCCCGGCAACCACTACCGCGCCGGCGAGCCGGGCGTGAATCGCGAGGACATGGTGTCGCTGATTGCCGACGAGATGCGCAGCCTGCACCTGGTGCGCATCAACCAGGTGGTGCGCAACGCCGACGGCGAAATCGTCGATGAGGCGGTGATCGCCGGCGCGGCCTTGACGCCGAACTGGCGCGGCGAAGCCGGCGACGGCCGGCACTGGCTGGGCGGCGAAGTGCCCGAAGGCTACACCTACCTGAGCCACCTGTGGGGCAAGCAGGGTGCGGGCGGCGACGTCACCGAGGCGGCGATCCTCGCGGCGCAGCAGCACCTCGACCAGGCGCATTTCGGGTTCTACACGCGGTGGCAGGGGGCGCAAGGGCTGTACGGCCCGCGCCTGGGCGGTCATGCTGCGACCGATGCGCCGGCGGCGACGGCGCGCGCACCGCGGCTGCACATCCGCGAGGCGAGCTTCACCTCGGACGCCGCGAGCATCCTGCGGGCGACGCCGACCGAGCAGCTGGTCAAGATGAAGACCGACCCGCAGTTGATGGAGATGATCGCGCGCTCGACCTCGGACGAGCAGCTGCAGCGCGAGCTGCTCGCGCTGCCCGACCCGTTGCGCTTCCACGCGACCGTGCCACACAAGGTGCTGCGCGCGAGTTACGAGACACCGCTGCTGCACGAGGGCGTGCGGCTGCACGCGCCGACCGAGCCGGCGTCGCAGGGCGGGACGATCCACATCGGCGCCAACCGCGAGCCGCGCTACGGCCCGCCGGACCCGCGCCGGCACCTGAACCTGCTGCCCGACAACGAACAGTTCGCCGCGGTGCGGCGTGCTGCCGAGTACTACGCGCCGACCTTCGACGGCGTGCAGGTGTTCGGCCATGCACCCAGCGTGTACCTGCGCGATCCGGTATCCGGCGCGCACTACAGCAGCAACTGGCTGGTCGACGAGAGCGGGGCGGTGCTGAGCCCGTTCGACCTGGCGCGCCGGCTGCAGTCGCAGTCGGCCGATGGCCCGATCGTGATCCTGTCCTGCCGGCTCGGCGAGGACTACCTGCAGGCGCTGGCGGATGCGACCGGCCGGAATGTCTACAACCCGCCGGATGTCGTCGCGAGCTTCGTCAACGAAGGCCGCCTGACCCTGGACGTGGGCCACGTGACGCCGGATGCGCAGGGTCGCCTGCCGCAAGGGACCGACGCGCGCTCGATCCCGCTGCGCGCCTTCAAGCCCAGCGGCCATCCGGAGCGCGAGGCGGACTTCGCCCGGCCGGTGACGGTGGCGGGCCACGAGGGCACGGTGCCGACGCTGACCGCGCCGCACCTGCAGCAGCGGCCGCCCGTCTACCGCGACGACGGCTTCAAGGGCTACTGGGGAACGGGCGAGCGCCCGGTGTTCGTGAACGCGGACCAACCGCATCCCAAGCTCGCGGGCCACACGACGACGCGCACCGCGACCCTGCACGACCCGGGCACGCTGAGCGAGCCGGAGCTGCAGCGCTTGGCGGGCGAGGTGTTCGACGCGAACAAGCCGCTGCCCGGCAACCACTACCGCGCCGACGATCCGACGGTGGACCGCGACGCGATGGTGCGCGAGATCGCCGACGAGATGCGCAGCCTGCACCTGGTGCGCATCAACCAGGTGGTGCGCAACGCGGACGGCGAGGTCGTCGACGAGGCGGTGATCGCGAGCGCGGCGTTGACGCCGAACTGGCGCGGCGAGGCCGGCGACGGCCGGCACTGGCTGGGCGGCGAAGTGCCCGAGGGCTACACCTACCTGAGCCACCTGTGGGGCAAGCAGCGTGCAGGTGGCGAGGTCACCGAGGCGGCGATCCTTGCGGCGCAGCAGCACCTGGGCCAGGCGCACTTCGGCTTCTACACGCGCTGGCAGGGGGCCCAGGGCCTGTACGGTCCGCGGCTCGGCGGCCACGGGGTGAATGACGCCCCATCGGCGACGGCCCGCGTGCCGCGGCTGCACGTCACCGACGCGAGCTTCACCAAGGACGCAGGCAGCGTGCTGCGCGCGACGCCGACCGAGCAGCTGGTCGCGATGGAGACCGACCCGCAGTTGCTGGAGATGATTGCGCGCTCGACTTCGGACGAGCAGCTGCAGCGCGAGTTGCTGGCGTTGCCGGATCCGCTGCGCTTCCACGGGACCGTGCCGCACAACGTCCTGCGCGCGAGCTACGAGATGCCCTTGCTGCACGAGGGCGTGCGCCTGCACGCGCCGACCGAGCCGGCTTCGCAGGGCGGGACGATCCACATCGGCGCCAACCGCGAGCCGCGCTACGGTCCGCCGGACCCGCGCCGGCACCTGAACCTGCTGCCCGACAACGAACAGTTCGCCGCGGTGCGGCGTGCTGCCGAGTACTACGCGCCGACCTTCGACGGCGTGCAGGTGTTCGGCCATGCACCCAGCGTGTACCTGCGCGATCCGGTATCCGGCGCGCACTACAGCAGCAACTGGCTGGTCGACGAGAGCGGGGCGGTGCTGAGCCCGTTCGACCTGGCGCGCCGGCTGCAGTCGCAGTCGGCCGATGGCCCGATCGTGATCCTGTCCTGCCGGCTCGGCGAGGACTACCTGCAGGCGCTGGCGGATGCGACCGGCCGGAATGTCTACAACCCGCCGGATGTCGTCGCGAGCTTCGTCAACGAAGGCCGCCTGACCCTGGACGTGGGCCACGTGACGCCGGATGCGCAGGGTCGCCTGCCGCAAGGGACCGACGCGCGCTCGATCCCGCTGCGCGCCTTCAAGCCCAGCGGCCATCCGGAGCGCGAGGCGGACTTCGCCCGGCCGGTGACGGTGGCGGGCCACGAGGGCACGGTGCCGACGCTGACCGCGCCGCACCTGCAGCAGCGGCCGCCCGTCTACCGCGACGACGGCTTCAAGGGCTACTGGGGAACGGGCGAGCGCCCGGTGTTCGTGAACGCGGACCAGCCGCATCCCAAGCTTGCGGGCCACACGACGACGCGCACCGCGACGCTGCACGACCCGGGCACGCTGAGCGAGCCGGAGCTGCAGCGCATGGCGGGCGAGGTGTTCGACGCGAACAAGCCCCTGCCCGGCAACCACTATCGCGCCGACGATCCGACGGTGGACCGCGACGCGATGGTGCGCGAGATCGCCGAGGAGATGCGCGGTCTGCACCTGGTGCGCATCAACCAGGTGGTGCGCAACGCGGATGGCGAGGTCGTCGACGAGGCGCTGATCGCCGGCGCGGCGCTGACGCCGAACTGGCGCGGCGAGGCCGGCGACGGCCGGCACTGGCTGGGTGGCGAGGTGCCCGAGGGCTACACCTACCTGAGCCACCTGTGGGGCAAGCAGGGCGCGGGCGGCGACGTCACCGAGGCGGCGATCCTCGCGGCGCAGCAGCACCTGGACCAGGCGCACTTCGGGTTCTACACGCGCTGGCAGGGCGCGCAAGGGCTGTACGGGCCGCGCCTGGGCGGCCATGCGGTGACCGACACCCCCGCGGCGACGGCGCGTGCGCCGCGGCTGCACATCAGCGAGGCGAGCTTCACCTCGGACGCCGCGAGCATCCTGCGGGCGACGCCGACCGAGCAGTTGGTCAGGATGAAGACCGACCCGCAGCTGCTGGAGATGATCGCGCGCTCGAGCTCGGACGAGCAGCTGCAGCGCGAACTGCTGGCGTTGCCGGACCCGCTGCGCTTCCATGCGACCGTGCCGCACAAGGTGCTGCGTGCGAGCTACGAGACGCCCTTGCTACACGAGGGCGTGCGCCTGCACCCGCCGCGCGAGCCGCTCTCCGAAGGGGGACGCTTCTGGATCGGCGCCAACCATGAGCCGGTGTACGGCCCGCCGGACCCGCGCCGGCAGCTCAACCTGCTGCCCGACGAGCCGCAGTTCGCCGCCGCACGCCGTGCCGCCGACAACTACGCGCCGACCTTCGAGGGCGTGCAGGTGTTCGGCCACGCGCCCTCCGTCTACCTGCGCGATCCGGTGAGTGGCCGGCACTACAGCAGCAACTGGCTGGTCGACGAGAACGGCTCGGTGCTCAGCCCCTTCGACTTCGCACGCCGACTGGGTGACGACGCGGTCGACGGGCCGATCGTGATCCTCTCCTGCCGGCTCGGCGACGACTACCTCCAGGCCCTGGCCGATGCCACCGGCCGCAGCGTCTACAACCCGCCGGACCTGGTCGCGAGCTTCGTCAACAACGGGCGGCTCACGCTCGGCGTGGGCCGCGTGGCCCCCGATGCGCAGGGGCGCCTGCCACGCGCGTCGCAGGCGGACTCGATCCCGCTGCGCGCCTTCACGCCGGGCGAGGTGCGCACCAGCGAGGCGAGCTTCGCCCAGCCGGCCCACGTGGGCGACCAGGCCGGGACGGTGCCGACCCTGACCGCGCCGCACCTGCAGCAGCGGCCGCCCGTCTACCGCGGCGACGGCTTCCAGGGCTACTGGGGCAGCTTCGACCCGGCACATCCGCAGGCGCGCATCGACGAGCTGCAGCGCGTGCAGCAGCAGGCGATCCTCGCCGCCGACGTGGGGCACCCGGGCCATGCGCTGAACCTCGCGAGCCCCGGCAGCCACGGCGTGCCGGGCTGGCGTGACATCAGCGGCGACGCGAACGCACTGCAGGCCTTCGGCCTGACCCCGGCCGACCTGCAGCCGCCGGGCTCGCGCTTCGTCGCGCGGCTGTACGTCACCGACGCCGGCTACAGCGGGCCGGCGATGAAGCCGCAGCTGGTGTTCCGCGGCACGGCGCGCGGCGTGGCGCGCGAGGACTGGAGCAACAACCTGCGCCAGGCCGTCGGGCGTCCCACCCCCTATTACCGGCACGCGAAGAACATCGGCCAGAAGCTCGCTGCCTCGGGGGCCGACGTGGAGCTGGTCGGGCATTCGCTGGGCGGCGGGCTCGCGTCGGCGGCGGCGCTGGTGAGCGGCCGGCCGGCGACGACCTTCGATGCATCGGGCCTGAGCCGGAAGGCGCGCGCCGCGCTGGGCGAAGGCGGCACGCCGCTGCACGAGGACGTGGCGATCCAGGCCTGGCACGTCGATGGCGAGCTGCTGACGCAGCTGCAGCGGCGCACGCCGATCGCCCGCGCCGAGGGGGAGCCGAACCCGGTGCCGGCGCAGCCGGCCGCGGGCCCGCTGCGCCGGATCCCGGGGATCGAAGCGGAACGCCGGCACCGGATCGGCTCGATGCAGTCGGGGCTGGACAGCCTGCTCGCCCATGTGCGGGCGCGCGCCGACACCTGGCCGGCCGGCGCGAGCCCGGTGCATGCGCCCGGGCGGCCCACGCAGCCCTTCGGCCGCTTCGGCGGCACGGAGGCCGACATGCGGGCCCAGCTCGACACCCTGATGGCGGCGACGCACGACAACGCCGGCGCGATCCATGCGCTGGCCCGCGAGGCGCAGCTGATCCGCGATGTCGCGGCGCAGTCGCGCGGCGACGGCGTGCTGCCGCTGTACAGCCGCGACCGCCGCCGCCTGTTCGGTGAGTTCGAGCAGCGCTTCCGCGCGGGCACGCCGGGCGACCGGCAGCCTCAGGGCCTGGCCCAGCTCGATGCGCAGGCCACGCTGGTGGCCGACCGGTTGAAGGCGCAGGGCATCGACCTGCGCGTGCACGACGGCTATGTGCGCGAGAAGCTGCTGGCCGGGCCGGACACCGCGCCCCCGCCGGCAACGCCGGTCCCCGTGGTCCCGCCGACGCGGCGCGAGAAGGTGGTCGATGGCCTGAAGACCTTCGGCCACCGGGTCGCGAGCTGGACCTACGGGCCGGCAATGGTCGGGGCCGGCATCCTGGTGAAGGGGCCGTCCTTCCTGTCGGGCGAGTTCTTCCAGAAGATGGCGTTGTTCAACCGCACCCGCACCGGCGCGGTGAACGGCGGCAGCGCCGCCTGGGGGCGCATGCGCGAGAACGCGCTGCGCGGCGTGATGAAGGGCGAGTCCTTCGAGCAGGCCGCGGTGCACCTGGATCGCATCGCCGGCTGGCGCGGCGACGCGATGGGCCTGACGCGCGCCACCAAGCGCGGCGACGTGATGGTCCTGCGCGAGAACCTGCATGCGGTCCATGAGGCGCGGCAGGAACTGCTGGCGCTGGAGCGCAGCGAGCCCGCCGGGTCGCAACGGGTGGTGGACGCACGCAAGGCGGTGGAGGCGGCGCAGGCCGCCTACCGCAAGACGCCGCTCGGCAGCCGCACCATGAGCTACAACCACCCGCTGGGCAGCCCGGTGCGCAACGTCTCGCTGGCGGTGAGCGCGGCCAGCATCGTGAGCTTCCTGACCATGCACCGCTTCGGCATCGGCTACCCGTCGATGAACCTGGCGCAGAAGCTCGTGCTGGCCAGCCCGTCGGCCATGCTGCTGGGCGTGCAGGCGCGCTACATGTATGCGCAGGCGCGCTCGCTGGCGGACCGCGCGAACACGGCGCTGAAGGCGGCGGAGACGCGCGCCTTCTGGCGCCAGGCCTGGCCCTACCCGGCGGTGATCACCGGCGACGTGACGACGGCGGTCATGGGCTTCAGCAGCGGCCACCACCTCGAAGGGGCGGCGTATGCGGCGCGCGCGGTGCTGAATACCGCCCTGTGGCGGCTGGTGATGAAGCGCGCCCAGCGCATCCCGGACGGGCAGCCGCAGCCGTGGTGGTACAAGGTGCCGGGGCTGAACCAGGTGCTGCATCCGAAGGAGGCGCTGGACCCGAAGGTGAAGCACGTGGCCACGGTGGCGGTGGTCGGTGGGCTGCTGGCGGCGAGCGGCCTGGCCTATGCGGCACACCCGAAGGCGGGCGATGTCGCGCCGGCCACGCCGCCGACCCCGGACGTCACGCCGACCGACCCGGCCACGCCCACGCCGGGCCCGACGACGAGCAGCACCGCGCCGGGGGGATCGCCCGATCCCTCCGCGCCGGCGACTTCGCCGCCGAGCACGGACCCCGCGCCGGGCCGCACGACCCGCAAGCCGCCGCACAACATCCCCATCGCCGACCGCGGGCCGTCGCTGTGGCAGGCCGCCCAGGCGCAGCGCGACGCCCTGCTGACCGACGAGCACCGCCAGCGCATCGCGACCGAGGGCCTGGGCGGCCCGGCGCAGACGGTGCTGGCACTGAGCGAGCTGCTGCAGCGGCAGCGCCGCCAGCAGGTTTCCGTTTGAGGAGAGACGACATGGCGAACACGACGAGTGCCGTGCTGCAGGGCATGATTTCCTGGCGCAAGACCGAGCGCGACATGGAGCGCTTCGCGCGCGACCCGTCCAGCCTGCCCGGCTGGGAGCGGCTGCCGCCCGAGGTGCAGGCCTTGGCGGGCGAGGACCCGATGAGCTTCTGGATGCTGTGGCAGCTGTCGCAGGAGGGGCTGGACCTGCATGCCATCGACGCGCTCGGCCAGCGCCTCGACGATGCGCTGCGGCATGCCGGGTGGGACGGCGAATCGGCCCCGAGCGACGCGCAGTTCGATGCGGCGCAGGCCGAGCTGGCGGCCTGGGGGGCGCAGGAGCCGGCGGCGGAATAGCGACGGCGGCTTCGTGCGCGGGGGCCGCGCTTCGCGTGGCCATCCGTCCAGCCGGCTGCCGCGGCGGACCCTATGCGGACAGGATCCTTGCCCGCTCACCATGCCGCTGCCTCGCATTCCATCCGCTTCGTCCCGCCCTGGCCCGACCCTCGGTCGGGGCCCCCAGCCGGAGGGCCCGGGCCGCACGGGCGCGGCGCCCTTGCGGGGCCAGCCGTCGCACCAGCCGCCCGAGGGCCCGCCCGGCGTCGCCGGCGACACACGGCGCACCTCGGGGGCGACGGCGCGGGCCCGGCCGCGCAACGCGAAGCTGTCGCGGCTCGAGAGCCTGTCCAACGAGATCCTGCAGGGCATCGCGGCGCACCTGCATGGTGAGGACCCGAGGCTGAGCGGCAAGTTCGCCACCGCCTTCGCGAGTGCCTCGCAGCACCTGGAGAGCGTGCTCTCGAACGACGCGGCGGTGCGCTTCCTGCACCCGCTGACAAAGCAGCTGCGCAACAGCTTCGAGAGCATCGACGCCAACGAGAAGGTCTTCGCGTCGCCGCAGGCCGAGCTGCCGCTGGCCTTCCTGTCGAAGCAGCAGCGCACCGATTTCGTGAGCTGCTCGCAGATGTTCGCCGGCCTGCCGCTGCACGATGCCCACGGCCGGCCGCTGCCGATGGCGCGACAGTACGCACGGGGTGCCGACGGGCAGTTCGGCCTCGTGTGCGCGCTCGGGCGCGGCATCGAGCACCTGCAGCCGAACGAACGCACGGCGGTCTACGGGCTCGCGATGACGCTCACCGACTCGCACAAGCGGGCGCAGGCCTTCTCGGCGCTGGCCCAGGGTGGGCTGGAGCACTTGTCGGAGGACGAGCGGCGCTTCGTCGTGATGAACATCTCGGTCATGCCCGACGCCGACAAGGTGGTGGCGCTGGAAGGCCTGGGGCAGGGCCTGGGCCGCCTGGGCGCGATGCGCGGCGACGACAAGCTGCTGCGCACGGCCGTGCTGGAGATCGCGGCCTCGCTGTCCGACCCGGCACACCGCGAGGCGGCGGTGCGCCACCTCAGCGTGGGCCAGCATCACCTGGACGACCTGCCCGACGAGCAGCGGCTGCTGCCGGCCGCGATCGCCTTCGAGCTGGCGCAGCAGCCGGGCAGCACCGCCGCGTCGGCTGCCTGTGCCGGCTTCCGCGCGTTGGGGCCGGACGAGCGCAGCCAGCTGTTCGGCCTGGCGACCGCGCAGCCGCATCCGCGGCAGGCGGCGCAGGCCCTGGCGGGCTTCATGCCGTCGATGCAGTTCCTGAAGAAGGAAGAGCGCGAATCGATGTTCGAGCAGCTGGCGGCGTCGCACGACCCCGGCCTGCTGTTCGAGGCGCAGGGCGCGGCCACCGAGCCGGGCAAGGCGCCGCCGTCGTGGGTCGGCCTGAAGCACCTGGACGACGGGCGCCGGCAGCAGTTGACGGACCTGGCCACCGGCCCGCACAAGAGCGTGGCTTCGCTGCGCGCGATGGCCAGCGGGCTGGCGTGGCTGAGCGAGCCGCAGCGCAAGGCGGTGGCCGAGGCGATCTCCACGCTGGACGACGCCGGCCGCGCGCAGGTCTATGCGGGCCTCGGCCCGTTCATGCAGCACCTCGACCGTGGGCAGCGCGAGCAGGTGGCCGTGGACGTGGCGCACCGCCTGCAGGGCGAGGCGCAGGCGGCGGCGCTGCGCGGCATCGGGCCCGGGTTGTCGACGCTGACCCACGGCGACCAGCAGGCCTTGCTGGCGACGCTGGACCGCATCGAGGACCCGGCGCACAAGGCGCAGGCCATGGCGGGCCTGTGCAGCGGCTGGGCGGGGATGGGCGCCGACACGATGACGCGGGCGCGCGACCGGGTGGCGCAGGGGATGCACGTGGGCGACGTGATCCGCGAGCTGGACATCGCCGACGAGGCGGCGATTGAAGACCTCAATCGGCTGGCGCCACCGGACCGGCGGACAGCCTGAGCGCCCGCTCCAATCGCGCCGCATCCACGATCCGCCCGCCCTTGATTGTCGTCACCACCCGACGGATGTCCTCGATCCGCCGGGTGGGGTCGCCGTCGACCAGCACCATGTCGGCCAGCCGCCCCGGCGCGATCGCGCCCCGCTCGGCTTCGACGCCCAGCACGCGCGCGGGGGTCAAGGTCGCCATCCGCAGGACCTCCGGCGCGGGGATCCCGGCCTGCACGTACAGCTCCAGCTCGCGGTGCAGGCTGTAGCCGGGGAAGCTGTCCGTGCCCGGCATCAGCACGATGCCTGCATCGTGCAGGCGCTTGAGCAGGCGCAGCAGCGTGGGCAGGGCCTGCGCATACACCGCCTCCTCTCCCGGCGGAACCGGCACCGCGCCCGACAGCGCCTGGCGCCGGGCCATCGCCGGGAAGCGCGGCGCCACCGGCCTCAGCGCCGGTGCTGCCTGGCCGGGGTCGCGGCTGAACAGGCCTTCGAAGACCGTCATCGTTGGGTCGAGCACCGTGTGGCGGCGCTGCAGCTCGGCCACGAAGGCCGCGAAGCGCGCATCGTCCAGGTCGAGCGTGGCCAGCCGCTGCGCCAGCTGCGTATAGCGCTCCTTGCCGCGGGTGTCCATCTCGGGAAAGAAATGCCACACCAGGAAGCTCAGGTGGCTGATTTCGTCCGCCCCCGCGCCGACGAAGCTGCCCGCGGTCATCCCTGCCGGCACATGGCCGCCGACGCGCAGCCCGCGCGCATGCGCCCGCTCCGCGATCACGTGCACGAGGGCCGGGGCGACCGACGAGTAGATCTTCGCCTGCACGTAGCCGTGGTCGGCATACCAGTCGACCGCGGCGCGCGCCTTCTCGGGCGTGTCCACGCGCACGTCGGTCGGCCCGGCCAGGGGGCCCGTGCCTTCGACGATGCCGGCCAGCAGCACGCGCGGGCCGAGTTCGCGGCCGGCGTCGAAGCGCCGGACCCGGGCGAGCATCGGCAGGTTGTCGTTCGCCATGTCGCGCGCGCTGGTCACGCCGGCTGCCAGGTCGAACGCGCCATCCACCCCGCTGAAGTGCTGGTGCACGTCCCACAGCCCGGGCATCAGGAAGCGGCCGCGCGCCTCCAGCACCTCGGTGCCGGGCGGCGCGGCCACCGCGTCGTCGGCGTCCACCTGCACGATGCGCGAGCCGGCGATGCGCACGCTCATGTGCTCGCGGACCGAGAGATCGCGCGGATCGAAGAGCCGGGCATCGCGCACCAGCAGCGCATCCCCCGCCGGCCGCCGCAGGTGCTGCCGGGCGAGCGCGGCATGCCAGGCCTGCGCGGCGCGGTCCTCGGCCGCCGCCATCCGCTCGCGCCAGGGCAGCAGTGCCGCCGGCAGCGTCTGCAGCCAGTCGGTCAGCACCGCGGCGCTGCGGCCGTCGGCATGCAGCCAGACCGTGTCGGGCATGAAGTCGAGCCCGCTGATGCGGTACAGCACCATGCGCTCGCGGCCGGCCTGCAGCGTCTGCAGCGGCTCCAGCCGCGCTTCGCCGGACGGCAGCAGCGCCAGGCGCCGCCCGGGGGCCTTCAGCAGCGCGCGCGCCAGCACCGCCTTCCATTCCGGCGGCGGGTTGGCGGGCACGTAGAAGGCCGGGCCGGACAGCACCTGCTCGCCGCTGTCGACGCGGTTGCGCCAGCGCACGGTGTCGCCCTGGCGCTCGAACTGCTCGTCGATGGGGGCGTGCCAGTAGTCCAGGCCGCTCGCCTGGTAGCGCAACGGCAGGCCCTGTGCATCCAGCGTCCAGCGCACGGCGAGGTCGTCGCCGCGGCCGCGGTCGGCATAGCGGAAGTGCACGCGGGTGCTGCCGTCCGCCCCCGCCTCCACCTGCTGCACACCGACCGGCTGGCCGTGGATCTGCACCTGGTCTTCGCGCGCCGCGGCGCAGGTCAGGGCGCCGGCGACCAGCAGGCCGGCGAGGCATCGGGGCAGGGGGAGGGTCGTCATCGCGCTTCCTGTGCGTTCCCGGGAGGGGTCGCGCATTCTTCATCAGATTGAACGACGACGCGCCGGGCAACGCTCCGCAGAACGCCCATTCCACCGTCGGATGCGTACCGGCGGCGTAAGATCGTTCGCAGAACCGACAAAGGCGTTGACGTGGACGCGACTGATGCCAGCCCTGGCGTTGAACCCGGTCTCGAGCTCGACCCCAGCGTGCTGGCCCGGCACAAGGCCGACAACGCGCGCCGTGTCCACACCCTGCAGATCCCGGCCATCCGTGCCGCAGGCTTCGTCATCCTGTCGCTGATGGTGGTGCTGCAGGCGGTGCGCGAAGGCACCGTCCTCGCGTCGCCGCAGCTCGCCCTGATCGGCACCAACCTCGTCTACGCGGCGGTGGGCTGGCTCGCCATGCGCTTCGGCTGGCAGCGCGGCGGCCGGGTCGACGTCGGGCTGCTGCTCTTCCACGTCGACGTCCTCGTGTGGCTCTACAACCTGCACTACCTGGAGAAGTCGAACCTGTTCTTCGCCTACCTGCTGCTGATGCGGGTGGCCGACCAGGTGGGCTTCGGCTTCCGGCGCGCCTTCTACTTCAACCACGTGATGGCGCTGGCCTACCTCGCCTACACGGCCTGGCTCGCCCGGCAGGAGCCGGCGATGGTCCAGTGGCTCGACCGCCTGGGCATCGCCGGGACGATGTACGTGCTGGGCGCCTACCTGTCGATCACCGGCCTGGTGATCGAGCGCCTGCGCAATCGCATGAGCGTCGCCGTGCGCGCCGCGCGTGGCCTGGTCGACAGCCTCGAGCAGGCGAGCCGCGCGAAGTCGCAGTTCCTCGCGATGGTGAGCCACGAGATCCGCACGCCGATGAACGGCATCCTCGGCACGACGGAGCTGCTGCTGGCCACGCCGCTGCAGCCCGACCAGCTGCGCTATGCGCGGACGGCGCACCGCTCGGCGACGGCGCTGCTGGCCCTGATCGATGACGTGCTGGACCTGTCGCGCATCGAGGCGCGCAAGCTGACGCTGAACGTGACCCGCGTCGACGTGCGCGCGCTGGCCGCCGAGACGGTCGAGCTGATGGGCTTCGCCGGGCGCGACAAGCCCGTCACGCTGGCCTGCACGCTGCCGGCGCGGCTGCCGCCGCAGGTGGAGTGCGATGCGGTGCGGCTGCGCCAGCTGCTGGTGAACCTGCTGCACAACGCGATCAAGTTCACCGAGCGCGGCCAGGTCGAGCTGGTGGTGACGGTCGAGGGCGAGACCGAGCACACGATCCGCCTGCGCTTCAGCGTGCGCGACACGGGCATCGGCATCCCGGCCGACCAGCTGGAGTCGATCTTCGAGGCCTTCACCCAGGTCGACCCGAGCAGCACGCGCCGCCACGGCGGCAGCGGGCTGGGCCTGGCGATCGTGAAGCAGCTGGTGGAGGCGATGCAGGGCCAGGTCGGCGTGGAGAGCCGGCCGGGCGAGGGCTCGACCTTCTGGTTCGAGCTGCTGCTGCGCAAGCCGCCGGAGGGGGTGGAGGTCGAAGCGGACGAGCCCGACACCGGGCCGAGCAGCCGGCTGTTCGCCTCGGTGCTGCTGGTGGAGGACGACCCGGTCAACCAGATGGTGCTGCAGAGCATGCTGGCCAAGCTGGGCTGCCAGGTCGAGACGGTCGGCGACGGCGTGGCGGCCTGCAACGCGGCCGAGCGCGGCCGCTTCGACCTGATCCTGATGGACCTGCACATGCCGTTGATGGACGGCCATGACGCCGCGCGCTGCATCCGCGGGCGCGAACTGGCGGAGGGCGGCTTCACCCCCATCGTCGCGCTGACCGCCGACGTGCTGGCCGGCGACCGCGAGCGCTGCCTGGAGGCGGGCATGAACGACGTGGTCACCAAGCCGGTCAGCACGGCGATGTTGGCGGCGGTGGTGGAGCGCTGGACGGGGCACCGGACGGCGGCGCCGTCGCGGTGGTGAGTGAGCCGAGCTTGCGACTCCTCAGGCGGGTGGAGTGAATCGGCGAGCGTAGGCCGATGACATCAAGGGCTTGAGGGTGGGCCATTTGCGCGCCCAGAATGGGCCGGCGGGAATGAGGCCGGGGTCGATCGCGTCGGCGACATGGCGGCCCCAGCGTTTGGCGACTTTGCGCCCGGCGTCTTCGAGAGCGAGCTTCTCCAGTTCGGAAACCAGGGTCTGGATCGGACTGCGCCCGGAGGCGATTTGTGCGGCCGGAAACCTGGCCGCCTCTTCGCGCAGGAATTCGCGCGCTGCAGCGATGGCCAGATCCAGCTGGATCGCGCCCTTGTCGTTCTGCTTCTCGGTCAGTTGATGGAGGTTTGCGAGCCGGCTTCGCAGGACATCGAAGGGATGCATCACCAGGAAGTCGTGCCGACCGAAGGTGACGCGAATGGCTTGTTGAAGGACTTTTCTCGGATCCAGCCCGATGACCTGGAAGATGATGTCGACGTTCACATATTCCCGTGCCGAGATATCGACCTCGACTTGGCCGATCAGTGCGGTAAGAGCCTGGCGGGAAGGAAAACGCGCCTTGCAACCCAGATGCTCAGAGCCTGGCCACCGACGAGGACCTCCGAGTCGGTGGCTGCCCGCAACAGGCGCTCGAGGTAAGCCCGGGGCGTGGCTTCCGCCTGGCGCCGCGCTACCACCCGGTGCCGCGCTTTGCTGGCGCGCGTTGCGTGAACTTCGCCTTCTTCACCTGCGCTCGCGACAAAAGGAAAAGGCTCTCCGGACTGCGTTCACCGCTTTCGACCTGTCGATCCAGCTCTGCATTGCGCTTCGCAATCGACGGGGCGCCGGTGTAGCTTCGGCGACGGCGTGAGTCGCTCGACGTCGCGATCAAATGGGAAAGCATCTTTTCCTTGACGAAGCTATCGCCCTGCAACAACAGCAAGGTCTGCTCCATCGTCAACCCAGCCGCATCGAGAGCCGCGCCGAGGCGGATCCAATGCTCGACCTGCTCTGCCAGCGAGCGGTTCAGCACATCGCCTGCTTCGGCAGCAAGTTCATAGAGTTCATCGGAGACGCGGATTGACTTGGCCATGGCAGGATCTTATGTGGCATTTCGCCACAAAACAAGCGAGTCCATGCGTCCACATGCTCAGCACCCACCCCGAGCCGCCATCACCCGCACCAGCTTGTCCGGATTCCGCTGCGCCTGGATCAGAGTGATGCGCTCGCCGTCGGTCTGGATCGACTGCGCCGATTCGAGCTTGCCGTCGATGTAGCGCAGCACGCCCCATTCGCCGTTGATCAGGGCCAGCTCGGTGCGCACGCTGCCCGGGAAGCGCCGCGTGCCGGCGTAGAACAGCTGCGCGATGCGCTCGCCGCCTACCAGCGGGTAGGGGAAGCTCAGCACCTTGCCGCCGCCGTCGCCCATCAGTTGCGCGTCCTCGGCCAGCAGGTCCTTCAACGCCGCGAAATCGCCGCTCGCCGAGGCCTCGGCAAAGCGCGTCAGCAGCCGCAGGTGCGTGTCCGGCGGCACGGCCTGGCGCGGCCGCGCCTCGCGCAGCTGCGCCCGCGCCCGGCTCACCAGCTGCCGGCAGGCCGTCTCGGTCTTGCCGATGGTGCGCGCCAGCTCGTCGTAGTCGGCGTCGAACACCTCGCGCAGCAGGAAGGCCGCGCGCGCCTCCGGCGTCAGCTTCTCCAGCAGCATCAGGAAGGCCACCGACACGTCGTCCGCACGCTCCAGCAGCTGCTCGGGCGAGGCCGGCGCATCCGTCAGCAGCGGCTCGGGCAGCCAGATGCCCGGGTAGTTCGCGCGCTCCACCTGGGCCGCGCGCAGCCGGTTGATCGCCAGCCGCGTCGCCACCGTCACGAGCCAGCCGGTCGGGTCGTCATCGTTGTCCGGGCCCGCCTCGTGCCAGCGCAGCCAGGTGTCCTGCACCACCTCCTCCGCCTCGGCCATCGACCCGAGCATGCGGTAGGCGATGCCCTGCAGGCGCGGCCTCAGGCGGTCGAACGGGAGGGAGGGGGACGAAGGGGGCGACGTGGGCGAGGCGTCCATGCGATGCTCCGGTCCGCGATCTTGGCACAGCGGGGCCGCTCAGGGCCGCGCGGCGAACCAGTCCTCGAAGCGCACGACGCCGAGCCGGGCTCCGTCGCCCGGCACCAGCGTCAGTTCGTCGAGCTCGGCGCCGAAGTAGCGGGCATGCGCGTCCTCGACGACGCGCCGCCCGTCGCCCGTGCCGGCCAGGAAGCGGCGCGCCAGCTCGGCCAGGCGCATCCGCTGCGGGCCGGCGATCTCGACGGTGGCGTTGCGCGGCGCGCCCACGCACACCTCATGCATCGCATCGGCCACGTCGTCCGACGAGATCGCCTGGATGGAGGCCGGCGGCAGGCGCACCACCTGCCCGTCGCTGCCCGACTGGACGATGCCGCCGATGAACTCGAAGAACTGCGTCGAGTGCACCAGCGAGAACGGTATGGGGGCGTTGCGGATCAACGTCTCCTGGGCCAGCTTGGCGCGGAAATACCCGCTCGCCTGCAGCCGCCCGGTGCCGACCACCGACAGCGCGACCTGGTGGCGCACCCCGGCGCGGAGGCCTGCGGCCAGCAGGTTGATCGTCGCGGTCTGGAAGAAGGACAGCACCGCGGCGTCTTCGAAGGACGGCGAGTTCGCGACATCCACCACCACCTGGGCGCCGGCCAGCGCGCGGTCCAGCCCCTCGCCGGTGAGGGTGTTCACGCCGGTGTTGGGAGAAGCGGCAAGCACCTCGTGGCCGCTGCGCGCCAGGCGCTGCACGAGCTTGCCGCCGATCAGTCCGGTGCCGCCGATGACGACGATTTTCATGGGAGTCTTTCAAGGAGGAACTGAGGAGGGAGCCGATGCTAGGCAGGGTGCCGGATCGCCGGAAGGCCGGCGCCGGACCCCACGGTGTTGCCGGACGCGCACCAATCGGCACGGCCGATGTCACAAACCGGGGGGCTCGCGTGTTCTACAGGGCATGAACACCGCCATCGCCTCCTTTCCCACCGCCGACCCGCTGGCTGCCAGCTTCGCGACCAGCTATGCCGGCGTGGTCGCCTTCATCGCCGTCGCCCACGAAGGCAGCTTCGCGCGCGCCGGCGACCGGCTGGGCATCGGCCGATCGGCCGTCAGCCGCAGCGTGCAGCGGCTGGAAACCCAGCTCGACGCCCGGCTGTTCCACCGCACCACGCGCAGCACCTCGCTCACGCGCGAGGGCGAGCTCTTCTTCGCGAGCTGCCAGCCCGGCGTGGCCCGCATCGCCGAGGCGCTGGATGCGATGCGCGAGCTGCGCCTGGGCCCGCCGCGCGGGCGGCTGCGCGTCGCCTCCCCGGTCGGCTTCGGGCGCAAGGTGGTCGCGCCGCTGCTGCGCGGCTTCCGCGAACGCTATCCGGAGGTCGAGCTCGACCTGGTGCTGGACGACCGTCCGGTCGACTTCACGGCCGACGGCATCGACATCGCCTTCCGCAACGGCCGCCTGGACGACAGCCAGGTCGTGGCGCGCGAGCTCGCCCCGATGCAGATGCGGCTGTGCGCCTCGCCCGGCCACGTGCGGCGCCATGGCCTGCCGCGCAGCATCGACGAGCTGGCACGGCATCGCTGCATTCCCTTTCGCCTCGCTTCCGGCCGCGTGCTCGAATGGGAGTTCCAGTGCGACGGCCAGGCACGGCGATGGACCCCGGCCGGCACGCAGACCTTCAACGACGCCGAGCTCGTGCTGCAGGCGGTGCTGGCCGGCGAAGGGTGGGCCCAGGTGGCGGACTACCAGGCCTGCGGGCTGCTGCGGTCCGGCGAGCTCGTGTCCTGCCTGGACGACCAGGCCCCCACCGGCCGCGCGCACTGGCTGTGCTGGCTGAGCCGGCGCCAGCTGCCGGCGCGCATGCGGGTGTTCATCGACCACATGGGCGCGCAGGTCCGGGCGCTCGACCTGGACTGCACGCCGCGCCCGGCCACCTCAGGCCAGCCCGGCCTTGTCGAGGCCGAAGGCGGCATCCGATGAACCCGGCACGGTCCGGAAGCCGACGTTGACGCGGTTCCAGGCGTTGATCGACATCACGACGAAGGTGAGGTCCGACAGCTCCTTCTCCGACAGCTGCGTGCGAACGCGGTCGTAGACGTCGTCGGGCACGCCCTGCGCCGGCAGGCTGGTCAACACCTCGGTCCAGGCCAGGGCGGCACGCTCGCGCGGGATGAACAGGCTCGATTCGCGCCAGATCGCGAGGTGGTACAGGCGCAGTTCGCGCTCGCCGTGCAGCTTCGCCTGCTTGACGTGCATGTCCAGGCAGAAGGCGCAGCCGTTGAGCTGCGAGGCGCGGATCGCCACCAGGTCGCGCGTCTTCTGCTCGATCGCGCCCTTCTCGGCGAGGGCGCTGAACTCCAGGAACTTCTTGAAGAGCTCGGGCGATTGCTGGACGTAGTTGATGCGCTGGGTCATCGGTCTCTCCGTGGGCCCCAGAGCGGCTGAGGCACCCGATTTCTGCGATGTGCGGAATGCCGTCATCGTAGGAACCGGGGTGCCTCGGCGGAAGGCCGGTGCGCGGGCACGCGGCGTTGACCGGCGCGCACCAATGCGCGGCGATCAGTTCGCGGAAACGCCCGACGACGCCTGCGCCGTCACCGAACGGTTCTGCAGCCGCGCCAGCTCGGCGCGGTATTCCGAGCCGGCGCGCCATTGCTTGTACTGGGCGATGCGCTGCGCGGTGTTCGGGTTCGTCGGGTCGAAGCTGTCCAGCGCGGCCAGCTGCTCGACGCCGGCGCGGCGCCACAGCGCCAGGTCGGCCTGCACCTCGGCGCGGGTCAGCGTCGACGGCGCGCTGTAGGCGGGGATGGCCGAGGTGTCGGTGTCGGCGTAGGCGGCTTGCGTCAGCAGGGCGAAACCGGCCAGGGCGGTGCCGAGGATCAGGGAGGCTTTCATCGATCGTCCTTCAGGAGTTGTTGAATGTGAGGACATCGTAGAAAGCGCTGCCGCACGGGATGCTGTCGGCCGGATGACGTTTTTGTCAGCCGGCGCTCAGCTCGTCGTCAGCGTGAAGCCGAAGGTGTTGCGGCCCGCTTCCGAGCGGGCGAACACCGAGCCGCGGTGCATCAGCGCGATCGCCTTCACGATCGCGAGCCCGAGGCCGTGGTTGCCGCCGGCGTTGCGCCGCGCGCTGTCGACGCGGTAGAAGCGGTCGAACACGTGCGCCAGGTGGCGGCCCTCGATCGGCCCGCCCGGGTTGCTCACGGCGACGCGGATCTGCTCGCCCTCGCGCGCCACCGTCGCCACGATCTCGTCGCCCGGCGTCGAATGCTCGATCGCGTTCTGCAGCAGGTTGCCCAGGGCGCGCCGCAGCAGCGCCGTCTCGACGCAGCCGCGCTCGTCGCCCTCGACGCGCAGGCGCACGCCGCGCTCGTCCATCAGCGCGTCCAGGTACTCGGCCACCTTGTGCACCTCGTCCGCGATCGAGGCCGGCGCCTGCCGCGACGCCGCCGCGCCCTGGTCCGCGCGGGCGAGGAACAGCATGTCGTTGACGATGCCCTTCAGCCGCTCCATCTCCTCGAGGTTGGAGCGCAGCACCTCCTCCAGCTCGGCCGCGCTGCGCCGGCGCGTCAGGGTCACCTGCGTCTGGCCGATGAGGTTGGTGAGCGGCGTGCGCAGCTCGTGCGCCACGTCGGCGTTGAAGGCCTCCAGCTGCTGGTAGGCCGTCTCCAGCCGCGCCAGCGCGCCGTTGAACGAGGCGGTCAGGTTGGACAGCTCGGCCGGCATTGGCGTCAGGTCCAGGCGCTGCGCCTGGTGGCTCGGGTCCAGCGCCTCGGCCTGCCGGCTCAGCCGCTCCAGCGGCCGCAGGCCGAGCCGCGCGATGCCGTAGCCCAGCGCCGCGACGGCGAGCACGCCCAGACCGCCGAGCCCGATCAGCGCATATCGGAAGTCGTCCAGCGTGAGCAGGAAGCGCAGCGGGTCCTTCACCAGCACCAGCGTCACCGCCGGCCGGTCGCCGTCGGCGGGCAGGGTCTTGGTCCAGGTCATCAGCGTGCAGGGGTGGCCGGGCTCGTCCAGCTGGCCGTAGCCGCCCTGGCGGGCCAGCGCCTCGATGGCCGCCCGCGGCGGGCCGTAGCGGAAGTCGGGCGACTCGCTGACGATCCACAGCCGCACGTCGCTGCGCTCCATCTCGGCCGCGCTGAACTTGGGCGTGAGCCACAGCCGCCACTGCGACTCGTCCTGCACGCGCAGCACGATCGACTCGGCCCACGCCGCGCGCAGCCGCATCTCGCCGCGCACCTGCTCCATCAGGCCGGCGTGCAGCATCCGGTACAGTGCCCAGCCGCCGACCAGGAAGACGGCGGCGGCGCAGGCCGCGAACATCACGGTCAGGCGCACCGAGAGATGGCGCGTCATCGGGGCGGCTCGCATGGTCAGCCTCCGGCGTCGTCGCGCGGCTCGAGCACGTAGCCCATGCCGCGCATCGTGTGCAGCAGCTTGCGCGGGTAGGGGCCGTCGAGCTTGGCGCGCAGCCGCTTGATCGCGACCTCGACGACGTTGGTGTTGCTGTCGAAATGGATGTCCCACACCAGCTCGGCGATCTCGGTGCGCGACAGCACCTGGCCGGGCCGCCGCGCCAGCGCCGAGAGCAGCGAGAACTCCTTGGCCGTCAGGTCGATGCGGTCGCCGCCGCGCTGGACCTTGCGGCCCAGCAGGTCGAGCACCATGTCGCCGATGGCGATGGTCGTCGGCTCCTGCTGGCGGCTGCGCCGCGACAGCGCGTGCAGCCGCGCGCTCAGCTCCAGGAAGGAGAAGGGCTTCACCAGGTAGTCGTCCGCCCCCTCCTGCAGGCCGCGCACCCGGTCCTCGATGCCGTCGCGCGCCGTCAGCATGATGATCGCCACCTGCTTCACGCGGCGCACGTCGCGCAGGATCTCGAAGCCGTCGATGCCGGGCAGCATGGCGTCGAGGACGATGACGTCGTAGCGGCCTTCCAGGGCCGCGTGGCGGCCGTCGATGCCGTTGTGCTCGACGTCGACCACGTGCCCCTGCTCGTTCAGGCCGCGGCGCAGGTAGTCGGCCGTCTTCGGTTCGTCTTCGATGATCAGGACGCGCATTCCCGGGAGTCTAGTGGCCGGGCGCGGGCGGCGGGCTGACGCGCAGATGACAGATTTGTCATCTGCGGCAGCCCCGGGGGGCCTTCGACCTCCGTCAGGGGGCGAAGCGGATGTCCGTCGCCACGATGCGCGTTCCGTCCACCGAGGGCACGCCGCTCACCACCAGGGCGCGGCCGTCGGCGAGGTCGGCGGCGCTGCCGTTGCTGAAGACGGTGGCGTCGTCGTAGACCAGCGGCGTGTTGCGGATGCGCAGGCTGCGCGCCGTCGTGTCGACCTCCTGCGCCGGCCCCACGAGGGCAAAGCGCTGCAGCGCCGGGATGCTGTCGTCGTGCACCGCCACCGCCGTGGCGAGCAGCGAGCCGCCGTAGGTGCTGCCGGCCACGCCGACGCGGGCGCCGAGCACCAGCCGCGACTCGTCGCCGTCGATGCGCGCCGCGCTCGCGTCGACCGCGATCCCGTTCACCTTGAAGCTGCGCGAGTTCAGGAGCTCGGTCACCGTGCCCTCGACGCGCGCCACGGCGTGGTCGGCCAGCATCAGGTCGGCCGAGCGCACCGAGGTGGCCGACAGCCCGCCCCCCTCGTTGAGCAGGCGCACGCTCAGGAAATCGCCGATGTCCACCGGCGGCACGGCGTTGCCGGCGACCGCGCCGACGCCGATCACCTCGGCGCCCAGGGTCAGGCTGGGCGCCGACGGGTCGCGCCCGGCGACCACGCCGCGGATCTTGAAGAAGGCCGCGTCCGGCAGCTGCTCGATGCGCGTCGCCGCGTACTGGCGCGACATCGGGTCGTACTGCGAATACACCTGCACCGTCATGCCGACCGCCAGGCCGCCGAAGCCGCCGGGCAGGCTGCCGTCGAACAGCGTGCGCGCGCCGACCACCACCGTCTGCCCCAGCACCACGAAGCTGCCGGCCGCGGCGTCGATGGACGAGATGGGGCCGATCAGGTCGCTGACCACCCGGATCACCTGCGCCGTCGAGGTCGCCTGCGTGCCGCTGGTGTCGACGCTGCCGCCCTCGACCACCACCGTCATGCCCAGCTTGAGCTGGTCGCGGGTGAGCAGGGCGCCCTGCTCGTCGCGGATCTCGGCGCTGCCGTCGTCGAAGCGCACGTCGTTGACGAAGATCGAGCCCAGGCCGGTGATCGGCCCCGACGCGATGATGCCGGTGCCGCCGCTGTCCACCCCGCCGCCGCAACCGGCCACGGAGACGAGCAGCAGCACGGCGGCCAGGAACGCCGCGTGCACGCGGCGAGTCGTCGGGTGGCGGGTGTTCACGATGGGTCCGGCTCGTGTGGGGAAGAGGGCGCCGCAGCGGGGGCTTCGGCGTGGAAGGTGTAGAGGCCGATGCGCACGCGGCGCAGCGGTTGCGCCGCGGGGTCACGGCCATCGACCTCGATCATGGCCTCGAGTTCCGGCACCAGCGCGGCCATCAGGGCGCGCCACTGCTCGGTGACCAGGCCGCGCAGGCGCGCGGCCGACGCCGCCGACAGGCCGTCGGCGAACACCGCCTGCTCGAAATGCGGCGGCTTCTCGCCCGCGCCGCCGGCCGCCAGGTTGGCGACCGCAGCGCTCAGGTGATCGCCCACGTTGCTGCCGACGAAGCCGAGCAGGCGCGACAGGTCGGCGCTCGGCACGAAGGAATCCTGCTGCAGGGTGACGGTGTCGCTCACCGGGTCGAAGCTCACCAGGCCGAGGCGGCACAGCTCCTCGAGCAGGCTGCGCGGGTGCACGTCGCGCGTCACCGAGCGCGCCAGTTCCTCGAAGCTCGGCGCCTTGCCCTGGCGCGGCAGGGCCTTGGGCCGGCCGTCCTTGTCCTGCAGGCGCCGGCTGCCCATCCAGCGGGTGAAGACCTGGGTCGCGGGCGAGCTGCGCGGCGCGGCTTCGGCGGCGGGCGTGTTCGTGATGCGGGTCACCTCGCGCCGCGTCAGGCCCGTCGTCGTCGCGACGCGGCTGACATCGCGGCTGGCCTGCGCGCCGGAATGGACCTCGCGCGCCGCGGCCACCAGCGCCCGCTTCATCGCCTCGGCCAGCACCGGGAAGCCGTGGCCGCGGTCCAGGCACAGCCGGGCCAGCGGCAGCAGCAGGCGCTCGAGCGCCTGCTGGAAGGCGGCATCGGTGTCGTCCGGACGGTCGGGCAGGCTCATGGAAATCTAATGTGCAACATACACATTTAATCACAAGACGGCAATCCCCGGTTTCCCGGGGCTTGCCATCGGCAGGCACCCCACCTACAGTGAATGTGCAATTAACACATTCAATGGACACACCGAAGGCTTGCCGATGAACCACTTCTTCCACCGCCGCCTGCTGTGCCTGCTGGCCGTGCTGCTCGCTGCCCTGCTGCACACCGCCTGCGGCGGATCGTCCGACGACGACGGGGGCGGGACGAGCCAGGTCCGCCTGGTCAATGCGACGACCGACTACGCGAGCCTCGACCTCTATGCCGACGACGCGCCCGGCTCGAAGGACACGGCGTCGTTCACCGCCGGGAACTATGTGCCGCTCGCGTCGGGCACGCGGGCGCTGGCGCTCAGGCGCAGCGGGTCCGCCACCACCGTCTCGACCTCGAGCCGGCCGCTGTCGGCGGGGGCGTACCAGACGCTGGTGGCCTACGGGACCGAGAACGCGCTGCGCACCGCGTACATGACCGACGGCGAAGCGGCACCGGGCGGCGGCAAGGCCAAGCTGCGGGTGCTGAATGCCGGCATCGATGCCGGTTCGCTGGACACCTATGTCTTCCCGGCCGACGCCCCGCTCGCCGAGCAGGTCCCGTCGGTGGCGAGCCAGCAGCCGGAAACGCTGAGCCTCTACCGGGAGTTCGCCCAGGGCAGCTACCGCGTGGTCGTGACCGCGCCGGGCAGCAAGACCGACGTGCGCCTCGACCTGCCGGCCGTGGCGCTCGCCGACCAGCAGATCGCCACGCTCGTGCTCACCACCACGCCGGGCGGCGTGCTCGTCCACGGCCTGCTCGTGAACCAGCGCGGCGAGGTGGCGGCCAAGAAGAACCCCCTGGCGCGCATCCGCCTGGTGGCCGGCTCCACCGCGGGCGGCACGGTGTCTGCGAAGGCGAACGGCGTCACGCTGTCGGTCGGCGTGGCGTCCCCGGCGATCGTGCCGTACGTAACCGTCCCGGCCGGCGCGCTCGCCGGCGAGCTGCGGGTGAATGGCGGCGCGGCGGTCGCGCTGCCCGGCTTCACGGCACAGCCCGGGGCGGACCTCACCTTGCTGGTCTCGGGCACCCCGGCAGCGCCGACGACGACCTTCCTGCAGGACAACAACAAGCCGCCGGCCACCGGCAATGCGAAGCTGCGCGTGGCGCACGGGGTGAACGGGCTGGCCGGCAACGTGACGCTGACGGCCGACTACGGGCTGGTCGCGAACGACATCCCGTTCGGCACGGCGTCGGCCGCCGCCTCGCTCGCCACCGGGAACGCCTACCGGCTCGAAGTGACCTCGCCGGCCGCGACGAGCCGGCTGTACCTCAACACCGAGGCGAGCCTGCAGAGCGCGCGCATCTACACGGTGTTCATGCTCGGCGATGCGGCGGCGCCGGTGGGGACGCTGGTGCGCGATCGCTGAGGTGGCGGTGGCAGCCCCGTTTCCCGGGGCTGCAGCGCGCCTGTCGCTTCCCGGTGACAAAAGAAAAATCCAGCTCCGACAAGCACTTGCAGCCATCCCACAGCCTCCCTGTCGCCGTCCGGCGACAAAAAACGTGGAAAAGCACCGTGAAATCCGCCCAGTTGGGTGGAAACCCTTGCTTACACGGACTAAGTCGTTGATTTGAAACAACTTTCTTGATCTGGCACAGGCGTTGCCATGACAGGGTATCGAGGCCGCATTCCCGGGCCTCCCCCACCTTGTCAGGACACGCGTTTTGCCCTTTGAACCTCGTTTTGCCGCTGATTCCGCAGCCACCGTTCGCCGATCCGCGACAGGCCTGCGCCTCATCGTCGCGCTGGCCCTGGCCGCCGTCGCCGGTCACGCGGCCGCCTTCGGCTTCGACGACGTTGCCGAGCGCGCCCGCCAGCTCGCCGGCCGTGCCTACGCCCCGGTTGAGGCGAAGCTGCCGGACGAGCTGAAGAACCTCGACTACGACGGCTACCGCGACATCCGCTTCAACCCGCAGAAGTCGCTGTGGCGCAAGGAGAACCTGCCGTTCGAGCTGGCGTTCTTCCACCTCGGCAAGTTCCAGACCCAGCCGGTCTCCATCAACGAGATCGGCGCCGACGGCACGGTGAACCACATCGCGTTCGACCGCCGCGACTTCGACTACGGCAAGAACAAGCTGACGCAGAAGGGCTGGGGCGACCTGGGCTTCGCCGGCTTCCGCGTGCACTACGCGCTGAACAACCCGGCCTACAAGGACGAACTGGTGGTCTTCCTGGGCGCGAGCTACCTGCGTGCCCTCGGCAAGGGCCAGCACTACGGGATGTCGGCGCGCGGCCTGGGCATCGACACCGTCGGCGGCAGCGGCGAGGAGTTCCCGCGCTTCAGCGAGTTCTGGATCGAGCGCCCGGCGCCGCAGGCCACCACCCTGGTGATCCACGCGCTGCTGGACTCGCCGCGCGCCACCGGCGCCTACCGCTTCACGCTGCGCCCCGGCGTCGACAAGACCGAGGACACCGCGATCGACGTGCAGGCCCGGCTGTTCCTGCGCGCCGGCGTCGCGACGCTCGGCCTCACGCCGCTCACCAGCATGTTCGCGCACGGCGAGAACCAGCCGAAGGCGAGCGACTTCCGTCCCGAGGTGCATGATTCCGACGGCCTGATGGTCGCCACCGGCGACGGCCGGGGCGGCGGCGAATGGCTGTGGCGCCCGCTCGTCAACCCGAAGCGCACCCTGGTCACCTCGTTCGCGATGACCGAGCTGAAGGGCTTCGGCCTGATGCAGCGCGACCGCCAGTACGCGAGCTACGAGGACACCGAGGCGCAGTACCAGAACCGCCCGAGCGTCTGGGTCACGCCGCAGAGCGCCTGGGGACCGGGCCGCGTCGAGCTGCTGCAGCTGCACACGCCCGACGAGACCGACGACAACATCGTTGCCTACTGGGTGCCCGCCCAGGCGCCGGCACCGAACCAGCCTTTCGACTTCGCCTACCGCATGCTGTGGCAGGGAGAGCGCCAACAGCGCCCGCCGGCCGGCTGGACGGTGCAGACCCGGCGCGGCCACGGCTTCGTCGACCGCAGCAAGACCCTGGACCCGCGCGAGGTGCAGTACGTCGTCGACTTCGACGGCCCGGCCCTGCGCGCGCTGCCCGCCGATGCGCCGGTGAAGGCCGTCGTCAGCGCGGGCAGCAACGCCCGGGTGATCGAACGCAATGCCTATCGCAACCCCGCGACCGGCACCTGGCGCATGACCGTGCGCGTCAATCGCCTCCAGCCCGACCAGCCGGCCGAGCTGCGAGCCTTCCTCCAAAACGGCGACAACGCCCTGACCGAAACATGGACCACGATCATTCAACCCGAGTGAGTGCCGAGCAATCCGCTGTCGGTGCGGCGTCGAACCCTCCTGCCGTGCCGGCCCTGCCCGGCCCCAGCATGCCGCGCATGAACCGCGGCTCGATGGTGGCGCAGCCCTGGCGCGGATTCACCCGCGGCCTGGGCGACCTGCTGGTGGACACGCTGGCCGGCCTCGGCCGCCTGGTGCAGCCGGGGGCCCGGGCCCGCGCTGCCGCCGCCAGGCCCGCCCTGCGCGCGTGGGAGATCGCGGCCACGCGCCGCCGCCGCGTGCTGCTGGGGCTGGTCGCGCTGTCGGCGGCCGGTGCCACCGCGCTGCTCGCCAACGTGCTGCCGCCGCATGAAAGCGCCTGGCTGCGCAACCTGCAGATCGGCCTGTACGCGCTGCTCTTCGCCTGGGTCTCGGCCGGCTTCTTCACCGCGATGATGGGCTTCTGGGTGCTGTGGCGCGGCGACCGGCATGCGATGTCGGCGTCCTCCGTCGGCCACGAGCCGATCCATGCGGACGCCCGCACGGCGATCATCATGCCGATCTGCAACGAGCAGGTCTCGACCGTCTTCGCCGGCCTGCGCGCGACGGTGGAGTCGCTGGCCGCCACCGGGGCCTCGCGCCTGTTCGACGTCTACGTGCTGTCGGACACCAACGACCCGGAGATCCGCGCCGCCGAGCTGGCCGCGTGGGCCGAGCTGCGCGCCGAGTCGGGCCTGGGCGAGCGCATCCACTACCGCTGGCGCACCATCCGCACCAAGCGCAAGGCCGGCAACGTGGCCGACTTCTGCCGCCGCTTCGGCCGCAACTACCGCTACATGGTGGTGCTGGACGCCGACAGCGTGATGAGCGGCGACTGCCTGGTGAAGCTGGTGCGGCTGATGGAAGCGAACCCGGACGCCGGCATCCTGCAGACCGCGCCGCAGGCCTGCGGCCTGGACACCGTGCATGCGCGCTCGCAGCAGTTCTCCGGCCGCGTCGCCGGGCGGCTGTTCACCGCCGGCATGCAGTACTGGCAACTGGGCGAGTCGCACTACTGGGGCCACAACGCGATCATCCGCGTCGCGCCGTTCATGCAGCACTGCGGCCTCGCGCCGCTGAAGGGCCGCGGCGGCCTGGCGGGCGAGATCCTGTCGCACGACTTCGTCGAGGCGGCGCTGATGCGCCGTGCCGGCTACCACGTGTGGCTGGTGCACGACCTGCACGGCAGCTACGAGCAGCAGCCGCCCAACCTGCTGGAGGAACTGCAGCGCGACCGCCGCTGGTGCCAGGGCAACCTGCAGAACGCCCGCCTGATCGCCGAGCCCGGCCTGCACGGCGTGCACCGCGCGATGCTGCTGACCGGCGCGCTCGCCTACCTGTCGGCGCCGTTGTGGCTGGCCTTCGTGCTGCTGGGCGCGGGGCTGTGGATGTTCGGCGGCCACCCGGTGTTCGGCTCGGCGCGCGAGCTGCCGGTGGAAATGGCCGTGCTGTGGCTGGCCACCGCGGTGATGCTGGCGATGCCGCGCGTGATGGGCGTGCTCGCGATCGTGATGACGAAGCAGCAGCGGCGCTATGGCGGCACCGGTGCGCTGGTGCGCGGGGCGCTGCTGGAAGGCGGCCTGTCGGTGCTGCAGGCGCCGGTGCGCATGATGGCGCACACGCTGTTCGTGGTGGTGGCGCTGACCGGCCTGAAGCTGGACTGGAAGTCGCCCCCGCGCGAGGCCAACGACATCGGCTGGAGCGACGCCGGCCGGCGCTTCGCCTTCATCAGCGGCGGCGTGGCCCTGCTCGCGGCGATCGTGCTGTGGGTGCAGCCGCAGGCCTCGCTGTGGCTGATGCCGATGGCGCTGCCGCTGCTGCTGGCGGTGCCGTTGACGGTGCTGACCAGCCGCTCGGGGCTCGGCCAGCGGATGCTGGCCAACAAGCTGCTGCTGACGCCGGAGGAGCATTCGGCCCCGACGGTGCTGCGCCGGGCCTGGGCGCATGCGCGCCGGGCCGCGCCGGTGCGGCAGTTCCGCGACGCGCTGAACGACCCGTGGCTGTTCGATGTGGTGCGCTCGGCGATGGGGCCGCGCAACACCAGCTGGGGCAGCCGCGGCAAGGCCCGGCGCCTGCTGGTGCGCGGCCTGCTGGCCGACCAGGACACCGAGCGCCTGAGCAAGGCCGACCGCATGCGCTTGCTGAGCGAGCCGCAGACCATCGTGCGCTTGCGGGACCAGCTGGCGGCGAATGCGAGTCTGCTGCGGAACGAACGGCGAGCTTGAGGATTGATCCCCGGATTGGCATCCGGGCTACGGCGTATTCGTAGCCCGGATGGAGTGAAACGGAATCCGGGATCCCTCACCGGGCCGCGCGAGGCGTCCCTTCCAGGTGCCGGGACCACGCCCGCCGCAATTGCAGGTCTGAACTGAACCCCGCCTGCTCCGCGGCCCGCGTGACGCTGGCCCCGCCCGACAAGGCTTGGCGCGCACGCTCCAGGCGGATCTTCTCCACATAGGCCATCGGCGACACCGCCGCGTGCCCGGCGAACAGCCGCGACAGGTGCCGCGGCGTCACGTGCGCCGCGGCCGCCAGCGTCGACAGGGTCCAGTCCTCGCCCGGCCGCTCGCACACCGCGTCCTGCGCCCGATGCACCGCGTCGTGCAGGTGGTGGCGGTGGGCGAGCATCGGCGACAGCTCGGGGTCGTCCGCGGTGCGCCGCAGGTAGACCACCAGGTCCTGGGCCACCCGGGCCGCGAGCGGCTCGCCGCAGGCCCGCGCGACCAGGTGCAGCGCGAGGTCGATGCCGGCCGTCACGCCGGCGCTGGTGGCCAGCCCGTGGTCGATCACGAACACCCGGTTGTCCACCACCTGCGCCTGCGGCGCGAGCCGCCGCAGCGTCGCGATGAAGGCATGGTGCGTCGTGCAGCGGCGCGTCCCCAGCAGCCCCGCCCGGGCCAGCAGCAGCGTGCCGGTGCAGACGCCGACGAGGCGGTGGTCCTGGCCGCCCTGCAGCAGGGGCCCGGCGTCGCGACGCAGCCAGTCGAGGGTCTCGCGCGTCGCCGCATCGGGCTCGCGCAGGGCCGCGGCGGGCTGCCCGACGACCATCAGCCAGGTCGGCGCGTCGAAGCGCGTCGGCAGCGGCTCGAGGTTCGCCACCTGCAGCCCCACCGAGCTCGCGGCCTGGGCCTGCGGCCCGACGAAGCGCAGCCGGAAGCGCTCCGGCCGCCCCTGCGCCGCGAGGTGCACGTCGGCCAGCCGGAACGCCTCGGCCGGCCCGGCCACGTCGAGCAGCAGGGTGCGCGGCGGCACCGCGATCGCGACATCGACGCGGTTCATCGGTCCTCGGGGGCGATGCCCTGCAGGCGCTCGCGCAAGGCCTGGTGGGCGACGGGATCCACCGATCGGTGCTTTCGCGTCGTCGCGGCCGGGTGGTGCGCCAGATCGTTGTCGCCCTTCCAGTTGCGGGCCGGCCGCACCGGTCGCGGCGCGAAGCCGCCGCCGCAGTTCGGGCAGACGTTGCCGAGTACCGCCTCGACGCAGTCCGCGCAGAAGGTGCATTCGAAGCTGCAGATCCGGGCATCGATCGATTCCGGCGGCAGGGCGGTGTTGCAGTGTTCGCAGCAGGGGCGCAATTCGAGCATGGCGGGCCTTCGAGGAGAAAGGCCTCCACGATAGGGCGACCAGCATACGCCGTCGCGGCAGCGCCGGACCGGAACCGATCAGTTCCGGACCTGCCGGTGCGTCAGCCGGCGAGGCCGCGCACGGCCGCCGCCGCGGCATCGCGCGCCTGGTCCAGCACCTGCCGCTTCCAATCGGGCGTGTCGATGTAGAACGCGTCGCGCGTCTGCCGCTTGATCGGCTCGCGCTGCGCGGCCGGCGCCTCGGGGTGGTTCTCGACCCACTGGTCGGCGCGCAGGGCCTCGATCATCTGCAGGATGGGCAGCGTGCCGTACTCGAGTGCGATGCCGGTGTACTCGGCCTGCGGGCATTCCTCGTACGCCGCGTTCCACATCAGCCCGGTCAGCAGCGCCGAGCTGGAGCTGCCGTCGTAGATCGAGGTCACGCCCTCGCCCCACCAGGCGCGCGCGCGGGCCAGGGCCGCGGCATCGTCGCGGCAGGCGAAGATGCGCTCGCCGACGCCCATCGGCCCGAGGCCGGTGTGGAGGTCGATCCAGCCCAGCCGGGCCGCCCGCCGGCCGTGCTGCTGCAGCACATGGCGCAGCGTGACCTGGCTCCAGGTGGGATTGCGCCCGCCGTAGAACAGGCCCTCGGGGTACTCGTACTGCCCGGCGGAGACGGCCGCCTGCAGCGCTTCGATGCCGCGCTCCTCGACGAAGCGTGCGATGCGGGCCGTCACCTCGGGCGAAGGCGGCCAGGTCGGCGGCACCAGCAGCGCCGCCAGCTCGTCGTAGCCGGGGTTGGCCGGCAGCGGCCGGCTGAAGTCGTGGAAGTTTCGGTTCAGGTCGACGTTCTCCTGCGTCGTGCGCCGCCACCACGAGAAGCCGTACGGGTTCAGCGCATGCAGGTAGAGCACGGCCACGCCGGCGGCGTGGGCCGACGCGCGCCAGGCGGCGTCCTGCAGCAGCGCGACCTGCACGCCCGAGCCGCAGAAGCCCTCGACACCGTGGCAGGCGCTGCTGATGACGAGCAGCCGGCTCGCGTCGGCGGGGCCGTCGCGCACCACGTCCAGCGCAAGCGCCTCGCCGTCGCGGCCGAGCAGCGGGTGCAGGTGCGGTTCTGCATCGAGGCCCGCCGCCTCGGCGGCGGCCAGGAATTTTTCGCGGGCTTCGGCATAGCTCTGCGCGAAGCAGGCCGGCGCATCGGTGCTCATGGCGGGATCTCGCTCGGGTAGCGGTAGAGGACGTCGGGCACGCGCTCCTCGTTGCCGGCGCCGTCGCCCAGCCGGTGCACGAGGAAGCCGTGCCGCTCGTAGAAGCGGCGTGCGCCCTGGTTGGCCTGGAAGGTGTAAAGCCAGACCGGCCGGGGCAGCTCGGCCAGTGCGTGGCCGAGCAGGCGGGTGCCGATGCCGCGGCCGTTGAGGCCGGGTCGCACGAACATCTGCTCGATCCAGCCGCCGTCGTCGGCCTCGGAGACGGCGCTGAAGCCGAGGAGTTCGGCGCCGGCCCGCGCGAGCTGCACGCCGCCGCCGGGCAGCAGGATCTCGGCGATCCACTGCCGGATCTCGGCCTCGCTGTGCGCGGCCGGCGCATAGGGCAGGTCGATGCGGCGCGAGGCGAGGTAGAGGTCCGCGACCGCCGCGGCGTCGCCGGCGGTGGCGGCGCGCAGCGTGCATCGCATCGGCGTGCTCCGTCCGTTCAGCGGCGCGGCTGTGCGAGCCACTGTTCGGCGAGCCGCACCCAGAGGGTGGCGCCGAGCGGGATCAGGTCGTCGTTGAAGTCGTAGCTCGGGTTGTGCAGCATGCAGGGGCCGAGGCCGTGGCCGCCGAGGCGGTGGCTGCCGTCGCCGTTGCCGATGAGGAAGTAGCAGCCGGGCTTTTCGAGCAGGAAGTAACTGAAGTCCTCGGCGCCCATCGTGGGCTCGAACTCCTGCACGTTGTCGGCGCCGACCACGTCGGCCATCACCTGGCGCACGAACTCGGTCTCGGCGGGGTGGTTGATGGTGGGCGGGTAGTTTCGCGTGAAGCTGAACTCGCAGCTCGCGTCGAAGGCGGCGCAGAGGCTCTCGCTGACCTCTTGCATGCGCTTCTCGATCAGGTCGAGCACCTCGAGCGTGAAGGTGCGCACCGTGCCCTGGATCTCGACGCTGTCGGGCACGACGTTGGTGGCCTCGCCGGCGTGGATCATGGTGACCGAGATCACGCCGGCGTCGATGGGCCGCTTGTTGCGCGTGATGATGGTCTGGAAGCCCTGCACGAGCTGGCAGGCGATGGGCACGGGGTCGACGCCGTTGTGCGGCATGGCGGCGTGCGAGCCCTTGCCGCGGATGACGATGCGGAACTCGTTGCTCGACGCGAAGCAGGGGCCGTTCTTGAGCGCGAACTGGCCGACCTGCATGCCGGGCCAGTTGTGGGCGCCGAACACGGCCTCCATCGGGAACTTGTCGAAGAGGCCGTCCTTGATCATTTCGCGCGCGCCGCCGCCGCCTTCCTCGGCGGGCTGGAAGATCAGGTAGACGGTGCCGTCGAAGTGGCGGTTCTTCGACAGGTGCTTGGCGGCGGCGAGCAGCATCGCGGTGTGGCCGTCGTGGCCGCAGGCGTGCATCTTGCCGGGGTGGCGGCTGGCGTGGGCGAAGGTGTTCTTCTCGGTCATCGGCAGCGCGTCGATGTCGGCGCGCAGGCCGACGGCGCGGGGGCTGGTGCCCGCCGTTCCCTTGACGATGCCGACCACGCCGGTGGTGCCGAGGCCGCGGTGGATGGGGATGCCCCAGTCGGTGAGGGCCTGGGCGATGACGTCGGCGGTGCGTCTTTCCTCGAAGCAGAGCTCGGGGTGGGCGTGGATGTCGCGTCGGATCGCGGTGACGGCCGCGGCGTCGGCCAGGATGGATTCGATCAACTGCATGGCGAGGGCCCCATCGGAGAGCAGATCCGATCGAGTTTACTCGTCACGGCGCATCCGGGGTTTGCGGGGTGGGCGCACGCAGCGGCGCGGGCAAAGGCGCGGGCGGGGAAGGCTGGGGCGCGCCTTTGCGGAACCGCTCGTTGCCCGCGAGCACATGCGTAGCCCGGATGCAGCGCAGCGGAATCCGGGAGCGGCAGTGGAAGTGAAGCACGATCCCGGATTGTCATCCGGGCTACGAGCGAAGCGACGTAGTCATCCAGCCACGCCCGCGGAACCGGCCTTGCCGGGCCGCCGGGTGGCGCCCCTCGGGGCAGGAGCGAAGCGACTGGGGGGCCGATTCAGTGCCGGACTTTGCCTTCGGCCGTCAGGATCGTCATGTCGACGTACTTGGAGCCCGCATGCGAGCGGTCGCTGAAGTCGACGTAGAAGTTGCCCAGGTTCAGCTCGCGCATGTTCTCGAGCGCGGTGATCAGCCCATCCGGCGTCGGGTTGTTGCCTGCGGCGCGCAGGCCTTCGATCAGGGTCCGGGCCGCGGTGAAGCCCTCGATGCCGCCGTAGTTCGGCTCGAACTTCGCGCCCAGCGCCTTGCCCGCCGACAGGTAGTCGGCCGACAGCGGCACCGTCGCGCTGTAGGGCAGCGGCATCACCTGGCTGATCGCGACGCCGCGGGCGTCCGCACCCAGTTCGGCCGCGAGTGCCGTCGTGCCGACGAAGGACACGTTGTAGAAGCTGCCGTTGAAGCCGGCCTTGCGCGCCGCGCGGATGAAGGCCGCGCAGGACTTGTAGGCGCTGATCTGCACGATCGCATCCGGCTTCTCGGCGAGGATGGTCTGCACCGCGCGGTCCACGTCGACGGTGTTGCGCTCCACCGTGCCCAGGCCGGTGGCCTTGAGCTGGTGGGCGGTCAGGGCCGCGTTGACGCCGTCCAGCCCGGTCTTGCCGTAGCTGTCGTTCTGGTAGAAGACGCCGATGCGCTTCATGCCGATCGAGGTGATCTGCTTGACGATCTCGGCGGTCTCGTCGAAGTACGAGGCGCGCACGTGGAAGACGTGCCGGTTGAACGGCGTGCGCAGGGCCTCGGCGCCGCTGAACGGCGCGAAGAAGGGGATGCGTGCCGCGGTGGCCAGCGGCAGCGCCGCCAGGCTGGTGGGCGTACCCACGTAGCCGAACAGCGTGAACACGTCGTCCTTCAGCAGCTTCTGGGTGTTCTCGGCGCAGCGCTCCGGCTCATACCCGTCGTCCACGCTGCGCAGTTCGATCGTGCGGCCGTTGATGCCCCCCCGCGCATTCACGCGGTCGAAGGCCAGCAGCGCCCCTTCCTTGAAGCGCTCGCCCAGTGCGCTGGCAGGGCCCGAGAACGCGGCCGACTGGCCGAGCACGATCTTGCTCGAGGCGGCAGACGCCAACGTGGGAAAGGCCAGGGCCACCGGGGCCATCGCGCCCAGGCGCAGCATTTGACGTCGCTTCACAAAACACTCCACAAACAAAACGATACGAACCGAGACGGACGAAGACCCCCGGCGCGCAGCGCTCGGGGCCCTCCAGCGGACGCCGTGGAACCGGCTCCGCCGGGCCACTGGCGGCGCCCCCTCGGGGGGAGGGCGCGAAGCGCCTTCGGGGGGGACCTATCTACGGACTTTGCCGTCCTCGGTCAGCATCGAGACATCGACAAAGCTGGAAGCCACGTGGTCCTTCGGTCCGAAGTGCACGTTGAAGCCGCCGAAGTTCGCACTCTGGATCGACTCCAGCCCGGCGATCAGCGCCTCGCGCGAGGGGCCGCGGCCGGCGCGCTTCAGGCCCTCGGCGAACACCTTGGCCGCCAGGTAGCCTTCCATGCTCGAGTAGTTGGGCGTCGCATCCCCCCCGGCCTTGGACACCGCGTCGAGGTACTCGCGCGAGATCGGCGTCGTGGTCGAGAACGGGAAGGGCATCACCTGGCTGATCATCACGCCGCGGCCTTCCTTGCCCAGCTCGTCGGCCAGCGCCTGCGTGCCGACGAAGGACACGTTGTAGAAGGTGCCGCCATAGCCGGCCTTGCGCGCCTCGCGGATGAAGGCCGCGCAGGACTTGTACGCGCTGACCATCACCACCGCATCGGGGCCCTTGGCCACGATGTCCTTGACCGCCTGCGACACCGCCACCGTGTTGCGCTCGACCGTGCCCAGCGCCACCGGCGCCATGCTCAGCGGCTTCAGCGCGCGCGTCACGCCTTCCAGGCCGGCCTTGCCGTAAGCGTCGTTCTGGTAGAACACCGCGATCTTGTTCAGGCTCAGCGAGGTCAGGTTCTTCACGATCAGCGCCGTCTCGTCGTAGTACGAGGCGCGCACGTGGAACACCGACTTGCTGAAGGGCTCGCGCAGTGCCTCCGCGCCGGTGAACGGCCCGAAGAACGGCGTCTTGCTCTCGTTGACCAGCGGCAGCGCGGCCAGGCTGGTCGGCGTGCCGACGTAGCCGAACAGCGCGAAGACGTCCTCGCGGATGAAGCGCTCGGTGTTCGCCTTGCAACGCTCCGGCTCATAGCCATCGTCGAGCGTCTTCAGCTCGATGGTGTGCCCGTTGACCCCACCGGCCGCATTCAGGGCGTCGAAATAGATCCGCGCGCCGCGGTTCATCTGGATGCCCAGCTGCGCCGCCGGACCGCTGAAGGCGGCCGACTGACCCAGCACCAGGCGGCGGTCGCTTTGCGCGAGCGCCGGCAGGGCCAATACCACGCTGCCGGCAGCGGCACTCTTCAATACATCACGGCGTTTCATAGGGGCAAGTTCCCTTGACAAAATTCGTTGCAAGTTGTTACGACTCTGGCGGGCGTTTGCAGGCGCGTAAGGATAAACGTCCATATCGGTACAAAGTGCTGGGTTCATAAATGAGCGCGCACATACATCCCGAAGCCTGTGCAATAGTTCCTGGATGAGTTACCGAACTGTTGCGGCTGCATGCCCGCATGATTGCCCGGACACCTGCGCGATCCGTGTCACGGTCGAAGATGGCAAGGCCGTCCGCGTGCAGGGCGACCCCGATCACCCGACCACGCATGGCGCCTTGTGCACCAAGGTATCGCGCTACACCGAGAGGACCTACAGCCCCGAGCGGGTGCTTCATCCGATGAAGCGGGTCGGGCCGAAGGGCAGCGGGCAGTTCGAGCGCGTGGGATGGGACGAGGCGCTGGCCGACATCGCGGCACGCCTGGGCGAGATCGCGGCGCGCGCGCCCGAGGCCATCCTGCCCTACAGCTATGCCGGCACCATGGGGCTGCTGCAGGGCGAGAGCATGGACCGGCGCTTCTTCCACAAGCTCGGGGCCTCGCTGCTGGACCGCACCATCTGTGCCTCGGCTGGCGGCGAGGCGCTCACGGCCACCTACGGCGGCAAGGTCGGCATGCACCTCGAGCATTTCAGCGAGAGCCGCTTGATCCTGATCTGGGGCAGCAACTCGATCGCCTCGAACCTGCACTTCTGGACCTTCGCGCAGGCCGCGAAGCGCAACGGCGCCAAGCTGGTCTGCATCGACCCGCGCAAGACCGAGACGGCCGACAAGTGCCACCAGCACATCGCCCTGTTGCCGGGCACGGACGGCGCGCTGGCGCTCGGGTTGATGCGCGAGCTGGTGGTGAACGACTGGCTGGACCACGACTACATCGAGCGCCACACCGAAGGCTGGCCGGCGCTGCGCGAGCGCGCGATGGCCTGGACGCCGGAGCGCACCGCCGAGACCTGCGGCATCACGGCCGACGAGGTGCGCGGCCTGGCGCGCGACTACGCGACCACGCGCCCGGCGGCGATCCGCCTGAACTACGGCATGCAGCGCGTGCGCGGCGGCGGCAACGCGGTGCGGCTGATCGCGATCCTGCCCTGCCTGGTGGGGGCGTGGCGGCATCGCGCGGGCGGGCTGCTGCTGTCGGCCTCGGGCTGGTTCCGGGCCGACAAGGCCGCGCTGCAGCAGCCCCAGTTGCTGGCCGGCCGGCGGCCGCGCACGGTCAACATGAGCACGATCGGCGACGACCTCCTGCGCGAGGGCTCGGCCGACTTCGGCCCGAAGATCGAGGCGGTGGTGGTCTACAACAGCAACCCGGTCGCCGTGGCACCGGAGTCGCCGAAGGTGGTGCGGGGCTTCCGCCGCGAGGACCTGTTCACCGTGGTGCTCGAGCATTTCATGACCGACACCGCCGACCATGCCGACTACGTGTTGCCGGCGACGACCCAGCTGGAGCACCTGGACGTGCACACCAGCTACGGCCACACCTACGTGCTGATCAACGAGGCGGCGATCGAGCCGGTGGGCGAGGCGAAGCCGAACACCGAGATCTTCCGCCAGCTGGCGGCGCGCATGGGCTTCGACGAGCCCTGCTTCCGCGACAGCGACGAAGCGATCGCGCGCCAGGCTTTCGGCGCGGGCCTGGACTTCGACGCGCTGCGCGAGCGGCACTGGATCAAGCTGCCGCTCCCGGAGGCGCCGTTCGCCGAGGGCGGCTTTCCGACCGCGAGCGGGCGCTGCCTGATCGACGCGCCGGGCTTCGGCGTGCCCGACCACCTGCCGAACCATGAGTCGGTGCAGTCCACGCCGGAGCTGGCGCGGCGCTTTCCGCTGGCGATGATCTCGCCGCCGGCGCGCAACTTCCTCAACTCCAGCTTCGTCAACGTGCAGAGCCTGCGCGCCATCGAGGGCGAGCCGGTGCTGGAGATGCATGCGGACGATGCGCAGCGCCGCGGCATCGAAGGCGGCGAACTGGTGCGGGTGTTCAACGAGCGCGGCGAGTACTGGTGCAAGGCGGTGGTCAGCGCGCGGGCGCGGCCGGGCGTGGTCAACGGGCTGGGCATCTGGTGGCGCAAGCTGGGTGCGCGCGGGACCAACGTCAACGAGCTGACGCACCAGCGCCTGACCGACCTCGGCCGGGCCCCCAGCTTCTACGACTGCCTCGTCGAAGTCGAAAAGTAGCCCGGACGCGAATCCGGATGCCAGGAAGAATGAAGCGCAAGCTCTTGAAGACGCGCCACTGGATCGGCCTCGGCTCGGTCGTGCTGCTGGCCGCCTTGAGCGGCTGCAGCTCGGTGCGCTACCTCGCGCAGTCGGTCGGCGGGCACCTGAGCCTGCTCAACCAGGCGAAGCCGGTCAGCGAGTGGGTGGCCGACCCCGCCACGCCGGCGCCGGTGCGCGAGCGCCTGCTGCTGACCCAGCGCATGCGCGACTACGCGGTCAGCGAACTCAAGCTGCCCGACAACGCCAGCTACCGCCGCTATGCCGACCTGCACCGCAACGCGGCGGTGTGGAACGTGGTGGCCGCGCCGGAGCTGAGCCTGACGCTCAAGACCTGGTGCTACCCGGTGACCGGCTGCGTCGGCTACCGCGGCTACTTCGACCAGGCGGCGGCGAACGCGCAAGGCGAGGCGCTGCGGGCGGAAGGCCTGGAGGTGAGCGTGTACGCCGTCCCGGCATACTCGACGCTGGGCAAGCTGCCGGGCGGCTTCTTCAGCGACCCGCTGCTGAACACCTTCCTGCGCTACCCTGAAGGCGAGCTGGCGCGGCTGATCTTCCACGAGCTGGCGCACCAGGTGGCGTATGCGAAGGACGACACCATGTTCAACGAGTCCTTCGCGACCGCGGTCGAGCGCATCGGCGGGACGCGCTGGCTGGTGGAGCGATCGACCGCCGAGGCGCGCGACGAGTACGAGCGCTACGATCGGCGGCGCCAGGAGTTCCGCGCCCTGACGATGCAGGCGCGCAGCGACCTGGACGCGCTGTACCGCAGCGGGCGCAGCGATGCCGACAAGCGCGCGGCCAAGGCCGAGCGCATGGCGGTGCTGCGGGCCGACTACGCCGCGCTGAAGGCCGGGGCCTGGCAGGGCTATGCCGGCTACGACGGCTGGTTCGAGCGGGCCAACAACGCGTCGCTCGGCGTGCTGGCGGCCTACAACGAGCTCGTGCCGCAGTTCGAGCAGCTGTTCGAGCGCGAGGGCCGCGACTTCGAGCGCTTCTATGCCGAGGTGCGGCGCATCGCCGCCTTGCCGCGCGACGAGCGGCGCGCGACACTCGGCGCCGCCGCGTTGGCGCGAGCGCCCGAACAGGAACCCAGGAGACCCTGATGCCCGACATCCACATCCACCGCGACCACACCCTGGGCCTGGCGCGCGCGCGCGAGATCGCCTGGCAATGGGCCGAGGAGGCGGAGAAGAAGTTCGAGATGGAGTGCACCGTGCTCGAGGGCGAGGACAGCGACACGGTCGAGTTCAAGCGCAGCGGCGTGACGGGCGAGCTGGTGGTCGCCGCCGATCACTTCGAGCTGCAGGCGAAGCTCGGCTTCCTGATGGGTGCCTTCGCCGGCACGATCCAGAGCGAGATCGAGAAGAACCTGGATGCGCTGCTGGCCGCGACGAAGAAGCCCGCCGCGAAGAAGAGCAAGCGCTGAACCCGTTACGCCTTCAAGGATTCGATCAGGTCGATGTACTCCTGCATCGCCTCGTCCGCCGACTTGCCCTTCAGCCCGTCCCAGGCGTCCCACTTGGCGCGGCCGACCATGTCGGTGAAGCCGGGGCGCTTGCCGTCGACGTCGCCGCTGGTCGCCTGCTTGTAGAGCGCGTAGATCTTCAGCAGCGTCATGTTGTCGGGCTTCTCGGGCAGCTGCTTCGAGTCGGCCACGGCGGCTTCGAACTGGGCTTGGAGGTCGGCCATCGGTGTCTCCTGGAGTCTTGGGTGAAAGTCGGCATTGACGCCGCGAATGTTACCCATCATCGTCGCCATCCCTGAACGACACCCGTGGAGGCTTTCCCGATGCCCGCAGCCCCCCGCCAGGCCGCCCAGCGCATGTCGCGCGTCGACACCGCCTGGCTGCGCATGGACAACGACGTCAACCTGATGATGATCGTCGGCGTCTGGCTGCTGCAGCCCGGCATCTCCCATGCGGCGCTGCTGGAGCGCGTGCAGGACAAGCTCCTCAAGTACCACCGATTCCGCCAGAAGGTGGTGGAAGACGCGATGGGCGCGAGCTGGGTCGACGACGAGGCCTTCGACCTGCGGCAGCAGGTGCTGCACGAGCCGCTGCACCCGCGCCGCGGCCAGTCCCCCCGCGCGGCCCTGCAGGAGCGCGTCGCCGAACTGAGCGCCACGCCGCTCGACCGCGGCCGCCCGCTCTGGCAGTTCCACCTCATCGACGACTACGAGGGCGGCAGCGCGCTGGTCGCCCGCGTGCACCACTGCATTGCCGACGGCATCGCGCTGATCTCGGTCATGCTGTCCATCACCGATGGCGGCATGGACCCGCCGCCCCGCACCTCGCGCGCCAAGGCCGAGGACGAGGATGCCGACTGGCTCGCCGATGCGGTCGTGAAGCCGCTCACCGACCTCACCGTCAAGGCCATCGGCATGTACGGCGGCGGCGTCGCGAAGTCGATGGAGATGCTCGCCAACCCGCAGCAGCCGCTGCTCGGCTCGCTCGACATGGCGCGCACCGGCTACCAGGTGCTGGGCGACGTGGCAGCGCTGGCGCTGATGCCCGACGACTCGCCCACTTCGCTCAAGGGCACGCCGGTCGGGCGCAAGCACGTGGCCTGGGGCGAGCCGCTCGCGCTCGACCAGGTGAAGGCCATCGGCAAGGCGCTCGACTGCTCCCTCAACGACGTGCTGCTCGCCTGCGTAGCCGGGGCGATCGGCGGCTACCTGAACGATCGCGGCGAAGACCCGACCGGCCAGGAGATCCGCGCCATGGTGCCGGTGAACCTGCGCCCGCTCGACCAGGCACACCAGCTCGGCAACCGCTTCGGCCTCGTGCCCCTGGTGCTGCCGATCGGCGTCGCGAACCCGGTCGAGCGGGTGTACGCGGTGCGCACGCGCATGAACCAGCTGAAGGGCAGCTACCAGCCGCTGCTCGCCTTCGCCGTGCTGTCGGTGGCAGGCCTGCTGATCAAGCCGGTGCAGGACGCGCTGCTGAACATGTTCGCGAAGAAGGCGACCGCCGTCATGACCAACGTGCCGGGCCCGGCGGTGCCGCTGAAGTTCTGCGGCTCGACGCTGACGCAGACCATGTTCTGGGTGCCGCAGTCGGGGCACATCGGCGTCGGCGTCAGCATCCTCAGCTACGGCGGCGGCGTGCAGTTCGGTCTCGTGACCGACGAGGCGCTGTGCCGCGAGCCGCAGGCCATCGTCGACCGCTTCCAGCCCGAGTTCGAGAAGCTGCTGATGCTGACCCTGATGCTCCCCTGGGCGTGAACGGCGCACGGCCTGTTGGCAAGCCCCCCGAACCTGGGGGAGGGGCCGCGGGGCCGCCTCGGATAATCCGTCCACCACCACAGGAGGGTTGTCCGTGTCCGATGTCTTGCGCGCCGACCTGGCGAGCCGCCGCCTTGCCTTGAAGGGTTTGAGTTCCGCCGTGCTGCTGGCCCTGGCGGCCTGCGGCGGCGGGGGAGGCGGCAGCAGTCCTGCGCCATCGTCCGTTGGCGGCACGCCGCCCGCGCCCGTGCCGCCGGCCCCGGTGCCGCCCGCACCGCCCGCGCCCTCCCTGCCGCCGCTGTCGACCGGCCTGCCGCGCCTGCGCGGTACGAGCATCTTCCCGAACAGCGGCTGGACCGACACCCGCACCGGCTCCTGGGCCAACGTGCCCGAACTGCCGAAGGCCGGTGCCAACGTCGCCCGCCTCTTCATCCAGCCGTTCAGCTTCGACGGAGGCAAAGCGCTGCTGCCCGGCGAATCGCTGGCGAAGCGGCTGCAGGCTTCCGTCGCGCAATGGGGCCCGCTGATCGACTGGTGCCTGTCGCAGCGCATGCACGTCGTGCTCGCCGTCACGCTCGACGTCAACTGGCCGGCGGCCGCCGTCTGGCCGGACGACGGCCGCGCGCTCTGGTCCGACCCGTCGGCGCAGAGCGAGTTCGTCGAGGCCTGGGGCGAGCTGGCGCAGCAGTTCCTCGGCATGAAGGGCATCGTGTTCGAGCTGCTGAACGAGCCGCAGGGCCGCACCCCGGCCGAGATCGACAACAACCACGCGGTCGCGAAGGACGCCTGGAACCAGCTGCACAAGCTGGCGCTGGCCCAGGTGCGCCACATCGACCCGGACCGCTGGGTGATCCTGGAGCCGGTCTGGGGCGACCCGGCCAACTTCGCCGACCTGGAGCCGAACGGCGACGCGAAGACCGTCTACAGCTTCCATTGCTACGGGCCGCATTACTTCACCCACCAGGGCATCGGCGGCAACCCGGCCGCCGGCACGGTGCACTACCCGGGCGTCACGCAGGACAACCCGTGGACTGCTGCCACGACCTGGAACAAGGCGGCGCTCGCCGCCGGCATGCAGCCGGCGCTGGACTATGCGGCCGCGCACTCGGTGCGCATGATGCTCGGCGAGCTCGGCTGCACGCGCGCCGCGCCGGCCGCCGACCGCGCAGCCTGGGTGGCGGATGCCATGTCCCTCGCCGAGTCGGCCGGGTTCGACATCGTCTACTACCAGTACGACGGCTGGGGCGTGCCCGCCGGCTTCGCGCAAGGCTGGGCCTTCGAGAATTCGTCGGTCGCCGACACGGTGCTGGCCTCGTTCGCGTTGAACAAGACGGCCTGAGCGCCGAGGCGGGCGGGCGCGGCCCCGCAGCTCAGCCCTCGACCAGCGATCTCACCAGCCGCTCGTCGGCCGCCGTGGCGGGGGTGTAGACCACCATGCCGAGGTCCGGCCGGCCGTCGACCGCGAAGGCGGCGTACTCGAGCGCCAGCGGGCCGACCCGCGGGTGGCGCAGGTGCTTGGAGCCTTCGCCGTGGTGGCGCACGTCATGCGCCCGCCACAAGGCTGCGAACTCGGGGCTCTGACGGCACAGGTCGTGCACCAGGGCCTCGATCTCGTCGGCCACGCCTGCCCGCGCCGCATCGGCACGGAAGGCCGACACCACGAAGCGCGCGACGCTTTCCCAGTCGTATTGCACGGCGCGCACGCGCGGGTCGCAGAAGATGCGGCGCAGGATGTTGCGCTGGTCGGGCGCCAGCGCGTCGTAGCCGAACACCGCGTTCGCCGCGCGGTTCCACGCGATCAGCTCCCAGGTGGGCGTCTTCACGTAGGCGGGGCTGAAGGGCATCGCGTCGAGCACGCGCTGCAGCTGCGGCGAGATGCCCTGCGCCGCGGACGGGCGCAGCGCCGGCGGCCGGCCCAGGGCGAGCAGGAAGAGGTGCTCGCGCTCGGCGTCGGTCAGCAGCAGGGCGCGGGCGATGCGCTCCAGCACCTCGGCCGAGGGCGCGCCGCCGCGGCCCTGTTCCAGCCACGTGTACCAGGTGGCGCTGATGTCGGCGCGCTGCGCGACTTCCTCGCGCCGCAGGCCGGGCGTGCGCCGCCGCGTGCCCGACAGGCCGAAGGCGGCCGGGTCGAGCCGGGTCCGGCGGTCCTTGAGGTAGGCGCCGACCTCACTGCCGGCCCGGGGGATGTCGTCGCTCATGGATGGGGGTGGTTCTTATACCAGGATAACGTCACTTCTTTACCTGGATGAATTCTGCGCCGAAAGTCGCCGCCTGGCTTTCAAACGGAGATCATCCATGCGTGTTTTTGTCACCGGCGCGAGCGGCTTCGTGGGCTCGGCCGTCGTCGAGGCGTTGATCGCGGGCGGGCATCAGGTGCTGGGACTGGTGCGGTCGGAGGCCGCCGCGGCGGCCGTCGCGCAGGCGGGGGCCGAGGTGCTGCGCGGCACCCTGGAGGACCTGGAGGGCCTGCGGCACGGCGCGGCGTCGGCGGACGCGGTGGTCCACACGGCGTTCAACCACGACTTCTCGAAGTTCGCGCAGAACTGCGAACTCGACCGCCGCGCCATCGATGCGCTCGGCGGGGCGCTGAAGGGGAGTGGGCGGCGTCTGATCGTGACCTCGGGGCTGGGCAACCTGGCGGCCGGCGGCGGGCTCGCGACCGAATCGGCCCGGGTGCGCAGCGATGCGAACGCCTACCCGCGCGTCTCCGAGGCGACGTGCCTGCAATGGCTGGACAAGGGCGTGCACGCGATGGTGATGCGCCTGCCGCCCTCGGTGCACGGCCGGGGCGACCATGGCTTCGTGCCGATCCTGGTCGGCATCGCGCGCGACAAGGGCGTGTCGGGCTGCGTGGGCGAGGGGACGAACCGCTGGCCGGCGGTGCATCGCCGCGATGCGGCGCAGGCGTACCGGCTGGCACTGGAGCAGGGTGGCGCGGGGGCATGCTTCCATGCGGTGGCTGAGGAAGGCATCCCCTTGCGCGAGATCGCCGGCGCGATCGGGCAAGGCCTCGCGCTGCCGGTCGTCGGCATCCCGGCCCAGGAGGTCGGCGCGCATTTCGGCTGGTTCGCGATGTTCGCCGGCATGGACGTGCCCGCATCGAGTGCGCAGACGCGGGCCCAGCTGGGGTGGGTGCCGCGCGAGGCGGGGCTGCTGGCGGACATGGCGGCGTCGGGCTACTTCGGCACCTGATCCGGCGCCGCGGGGACGGCGGTCCCCGGACGCGCCTGCGGGCCGAAGCGTGCGAACGAATCCAGGCCGCACCCGCCTGCGTATCGGAGCCTGTACCCTTGCCAGGAGAAACCGTCCATGCCCGCCACGCCGTCCACCGCCCGCGTCGTCCATTGGGTCGAACAAGGCCTGGTCCCCGACCGGGTCGTGCGCCTGGGCATCCGCCGGCTGCTGAACGAGCGCCTCCAGGACATCCGCGCCGACGACGCGCAGGCGTCCGCCGCGCTCGCCGCCGACTTCGTCGCGTCCATGCGCACCGCCCCTCTCGCGCTGCTGCCGCAGAAGGCCAACGAGCAGCACTACGAGGTCCCCGCCGAGTTCTTCAGCGCCGTGCTCGGCACGCACCGCAAGTACAGCTGCTGCTGGTGGGGCGACCCTGCCATCGGCTCGCTCGATGCGGCCGAGGCCGCCGCCCTCGACCTCACCTGCCGGCGCGCCGGCCTCGCCGACGGGCAGCAGGTGCTGGAGCTCGGCTGTGGCTGGGGATCGCTGTCGCTGTGGATGGCGGAACGCTTCCCGGCCAGTCGCATCGTCGCGGTCTCCAACTCCCACTCGCAGCGCGCCTGCATCGAGGCCGAGGCGGCGCACCGCGGCCTCGCCAACCTGCGCGTCATCACGCAGGACATGAACGACTTCGACCCGCAGGCCCACGGCCTCGCCGGCGGCTTCGACCGCGTGGTGTCGGTCGAGATGTTCGAGCACCTGCGCAACTGGCCGGAGGCCTTTCGCCGCGTCGCCGGCTGGCTGCGCCCCGGCGGTCGCTTCTTCATGCATGTCTTCGCCCACCGCAGCACGCCCTACGCCTTCGAGGTGCGCGACGCCGGCGACTGGATGAGCGAGCACTTCTTCTCCGGCGGCATGATGCCCAGCGACGACCTGCCGCTGCACTTCCAGGACCACCTGCGCCTGGTCGACCGCTGGCGCTGGGACGGCACCCACTACCAGCGCACCGCCGAGGCCTGGCTCGCCCGCATGGACGCCCAGCGGCCCCTGCTCTCGCCGGTCTTCGACGAGTGCTACGGCCGCGACCAGGCCGGCCTGTGGTGGATGCGCTGGCGGCTGTTCTTCATGTCGGTGGCCGAACTCTTCGGCCACGACGCCGGCCAGCAGTGGTGGGTCGGCCACTACCTCTTCGAGCGGCGCGCCTGATGCCTGCGATTGCTGCCTGGGGTCTCGCCGCCAGCGCCGCGCTGGCCGTCGTCGTCTGGCTCGGCAGCCTCGCGCGCCGCGACGCGAGCCTCGTCGACCGCTTCTGGGCGGCGCTGATCGCCTCGGCGGCCGGCGCCTATGCGCTGCTGTTACCGGCCGGCGGCACGCGGGCGCTCGCGATGGGCGCGCTCGGCGCCGCCTGGGCGCTGCGCCTCACGCTCTTCATCACCTGGCGCAACTGGGGCCACGGCGAAGACCGCCGGTATCGCGAGATTCGTGCCCGCCACCAGCCCCACTTCGGCCTGAAGAGCCTCTGGCTGGTGTTCGGCGTGCAGGCGCTGGTGGCCTGGGTCGTGTCGCTGCCCTTCCTCGCCGGCCTGCAGGCCACCGCCGGCCCCTTGGGCCCGCTCGATGCCGCGGGTATCGCTGTCGCCGCCTTCGGCATCGGCTTCGAGGCCGTTGCCGACGCGCAGATGGCGCGCTTCAAGGCGGACCCCGCCCAGCGCGGCCAGGTGATGGACCGCGGCCTCTGGCGCTGGTCGCGCCACCCCAACTACTTCGGCGAGGCCTGCACGTGGTGGGGCCTGTGGCTGATGGCGGCGTCCGCCGGCGGCGCGTGGACCGTGGTCTCGCCGCTCGTGATGACGCTGCTGCTGCTCAAGGTGTCGGGCGTCGCGCTGCTCGAACGCGACATCGCCGGGCGCCGGCCGGCCTACCGCGACTACGTCGCCCGCACCAGCGCCTTCATCCCCTGGCCGCCGCGCTGATCAGCGCGTGAAGCGCCCTTCGCCGTTGACGATGGACAGGTCGGCGAAGTCCAGGCCGGTGTGGTCCCCGGGGCTGTAGCTGAACTCCATGCCGCCGAGCTCCCAGCGGGTCATGCCGTTCAGCGCCGCCACCAGCCGCTCGCGCGTCGGGTTCGGCCCGGCCCGGCGCAGCGCCTCGACCAGGACCTTGGCGCCGGCGAAGCCCTCCATCATCGCCGGCGTCACGCCATCCAGCTTCTTTGCCTTCGCCAGGTCCAGGGCCTCGCGCACCAGGCCGGAGGCGATCGAGCGCTCGTAGGGGAAGACCTGCGACACGATGGTGCCGTGGGCATGCGCGCCCATCTGCTTGATGAAGCCGCCGGAGGCGTTGTTGGACAGCGTCACGATCTGCGCGAACGACCCCGCCTTGCGCAGCGCCGCGGTGCCGTCGGCGACCGCGCCGGCCGAGCCGATGAACAGCACCGCCTGCGGTTGCGCCTTGGCGATGCGGGGCGCGATCGCGGCGAAGTCGGGCTTGCTGCGGTCGAACTTCTCATGCGCCACCGGCGTGCGGCCGACCGCCTCGAAGCCGGTCGTGGCGCCCTGCATCGCATCGGCGCCGAAGCTGTCGTCGACCTGCAGCACCGCGATGCGCTCGACGCTGACCAGGCTCAGGTGGCGGATCGCCCGCTCGGCCTCGCGCTGGTAGCTGGCGCGCACGTTGAAGACATACGGCTGCACCGGCTTGTGCAGCGCCATCGCGCCGGTCGACGGCGCCACCAGCGGGACCTTGTGCTCGTTCAGCAGCGGCAGCAAGGCCTGGGCATGCGGCGTGCCGCGCACGAGGAACAGCGCCAGCGCGTTCTTCTCGACGACCAGCTTGCGCGCGTTCTCGACGGTGACCGCCGGGTCGAACCGGTCGTCCAGCGAGACCAGCTCGACCGCCTGGCCGTGGATGCCGCCCTGCGCATTCACCCAGTCGAAATAGAGCCGGGCGCCCTCGGTGTTCTCCTTCACCCCGGGCGCCGCCGGCCCGGTGAAGCCGGAGCTCTGCCCGATCAGGAGGTCGGCCCACGCCGGCAGGGCCGGCACCAGGAGGCCGGCCACCAGGGCCAGCCGACTCACGTACTGCTTCATCGCGTGTCTCCGCTCGGTCTGCGAACTCATGGCGCCGCGCCGTATTGCGCGGCGAAGGCCATGGTTTCACGAGCGAAGTGCGCGTGCCCGTTTGCTGGTACGTCTGTCTGCGATCACGCCGGCGCGGGCGTGACGGGCTGCTCAGCGGCGGAACTTGCCGTCCGGGCCGATGATGGAGAGATCCGCGAAGTCGAGCCCGCTGTGGTCGGTGGGGCTGAAGCTCACCTCCATGCCGCCGACGTCGTACTTGTGCAGGTTGTTCAGCGCGTTCAGCAGGCGCTCGCGCGTCGGGTTGGCGCCGGCGCGGCGCAGGCCCTCGACCAGCACCTTGGCGGCGGCATAGCCTTCCATCATCGCGGGCGAGACGGTCTCGCCGCCCTTCGCCTTCACCAGTTCCACCGCCTCCTTGACGATCGGCGAGGCGATCGAGCGCTCGTACGGGAAGACCTGCGTCACGATGATGCCGCGCGCGTTGTCGCCCATCTGCGTGATGAAGCCGCTCGAGGCGTTGTTCGACAGGGTCACGATCTGCGCGCTCGAGCCGGCCGCGCGAAGCGCCTTCACGCCGTCGGCCACCACCGCGCCCGAGGCGATGAACAGCACCGCCTGCGTGTTGGCCTTGGCGATCGCCGGCGCGCTGGCCGTGAAGTCGGGCTTGCTGCGGTCGAACTTCTCCACCAGCGTGGGCTGCTTGCCCACCGCGGTGAAGCCGGCCATCGCGCCGACGGCGGCATCGGCGCCGAAGCTGTCGTCCACCTGCAGCAGCGCGATGCGCTCGACGCCGATCAGGCTCAGGTGGCGGATCGCCCGCTCGGCCTCGCGCTGGTAGGTCGCGCGCACGTTGAAGATGTACGGGTTGACGGGCTTGTGCAGCGCCATCGCGCCGGTCGACGGCGCCACCAGCGGCACCTTGAACTCGGCCAGCACCGGCGCGATCGCCTGCGTGTGCGGCGTGCCGCGCACCAGGAACAGCGCCAGCACGTTCTTCTCGGTGATCAGCTTGCGGGCGTTCTCGGCCGCCAGCTTGGGCTCGAACTTGTCGTCCACCGACACCAGCTCGATGCTCTGGCCGTTGATGCCGCCACGGGCATTGACGGCGTCGAAGTACAGCTTCGCGCCGTCGGTGGTCTCCTTCACGCCCGCCGCGACGGGGCCGCTGAATCCTGCGGTCTGTCCGATCACGATCTGGGCCGCGGCGCTGGCGGCCAGGCTGGCCAGGGCCAGCACGCATACAAGCTGCTTCATCGTTGTCTCCGTGGGGGATCTCGCACTGTGCGGTGCGCGATGGTTCCACAAGCCGGAGTCGTCTGCGTGCGTCAAGAGGACGGACGGCCTTCTCACTCGCCAGCTGTGCGAACTAGTTCGCGGATGGCTGGTCTTCCGCGTCGCTCGCCAGGGGCCGGTCATCAATCCGCCATTGATCCAGCACCGTCCGGAGGGTCTCGAACTGCATGGGCTTGGTCAGGTGCTCGTCCATGCCGGCCTCCAGGCTCGACTGGCGGTCCGATGCCAGCGCATGCGCGGTCAACGCGACGATGGGGAAGGCCGGCAGCCGGCCCTCGGCCTGCAGCGCGCGCAGCCGCCGCGTCGCCTCGACGCCGTCCATGCCGGGCATCTGGATGTCCATCAGCACCAGGTCGGGCGGCTCGCGCAGGCAGGCCGCCAACGCCGCCTCGCCGCTGTCGGCCACGCTGACCTTCATGCCGAGCACCATCAGCATCTCGCGCGCGATGAGCTGGTTCAGCGCGTTGTCCTCGACCACCAGCACGTGCATGCCGGGGCGCATCGGCGAGGCCGGCGGGGGGGCGGGCTCGGGATCCTCGGGGCTCGCGACGGTGCGCAGGTCGGCCGGCGTCAGCGGCATCAGGCGCACCGCGACGCGGGCGCGGGTGGCGCGTGCGAGCAGCGGCTCGACCTGGAAATCCGGCCGCAGCAGCAAGGTCATGCGGGTCGGCGCCGGCAGCGCGCGGCGCAGGGCCTCGAGTTCGCCGGCATCGGCGAGCCCGTCCTCGGCCAGCACCACGCTGTGCGGCAGGCGCGGCGCGCGCCCGGCGCGACCGAGCGCGGCCGCGACGTCGGGCAACGGCTCCACGCTCCAGCCCAGGCGCTCCAGGCGGCGCTGCAGCCAGCGCGCGAGCGTCTCGCTGCGGCACAGCAGCCAGGCATGGCCCGGCTCGAGATCCGGCCACGGCGCCTGTGCATCGGGCGGCAGCAGCAGCTTGGCCGTGAAGACCGAGCCCTGGCCGGCGACACTCGTCACGCCCAGCTCGCCGCCCATCAGCAGCGCCAGCTTGCGCGCGATCGACAGGCCCAGGCCGGCACCGCCGTGGCGCCGCCGCGGGCCGGTGTCGCCCTGCTCGAAGGGCTCGAAGACGCGGGCGCGCGTCGGCTCGTCCATGCCGGCGCCGCTGTCCTGCACCTGGATGCGCACGAGGCTTGGCCCCTGCGGCTGGGGCAGCACCTGGGTGACGAGGGCCACGTGGCCGCTGGCGGTGAACTTGAGCGCATTCGCCAGCAGCTCGGTGACGATCTGCCGCACGCGCGCCGGGTCGCCGCGGAACTGCGTCTGCTCGCCGAGGTAGTCGAACATCATCGCGATCGGGCGTCCGCCGGCCTGCGGCATGAAGCTGCGGAAGGTCTCCGCCAGCAGCTGGGCCAGGTCGAAGCTGTCGTCGCGCAGCGCCAGTGCACCGCCCTCGGCGCGCGCGTAGTCGATCATGTCGTCGAGCAGGCGCAGCAGGGCCTGGCCGGAGTCCTGGGCGAGGTCGAGGTAGCCGCGCTGTTCGTTGTGGGTCGCCAGGCGCTGCGCCAGCTCGGTCATGCCCAGCACCGCGTTCAGCGGCGTGCGCAGCTCGTGGCTGATGTGCGAGAGGAAGGTGGCGCGGGCCGGGTCGGTGTCGGTCTCGCGCAGGCTGCCGGTGAGGTGGCCGGCGCCGCCGCGCAGGCGCAGCTGGTACCAGCGCAGGCTGCCGTCGCGGCTGCGCAGCCGCAGCCGGGCCTCGACGGGGTGGCGCGCCCGGGCCGCGGCGCGCAGCAGCGCGTCGTAGCGCGGCCGGTCGTCGGCCGGCACGCGCTGGCGCAGCGCGCCGGGCTCGTCCGCGAGCTCGTCTCCCAGCAGCTCGCGGCAGCGCGGCGAATGCCAGGTGCGGCCGGTGGTGAGTTCGTGCTCCCATACGCCCTCGCCGACGACCGACCACAGCCGCGCCTGGCGGCGAGTGTCGGGATCGTCGGTCTCGTCCGGAGGGAAAGGGGGTACTGCGGGGGCACTCATGGCGTGGGGCACGCGCGAAGCGTCGCGCATGGTAGCCAATGCGCCCCGGTGCAGCAATCGCGGCGTGTGTCCGACGGATACCGGCGGATGCCGTGGGCCGGCTGCTGACGCCTGCTGACCCATACCCCGCGAACGCGCTCGCCCATTCGCCCTCCCTAGAATCTTCCGCTTCGCATTCCGAAAGCCCTCCCCCATGGCCGGTGTCATCCGCATCCGCGGCGCACGTCAGCACAACCTCAAGAACCTGGACCTCGACATCCGCACCGGCGAGATGACGGTGGTCACCGGCCCCTCCGGCTCGGGCAAGTCCAGCCTGGTGTTCGACACGCTCTACGCCGAGGGGCAGCGGCGCTACGTCGAGACCTTCAGTGCCTATGCGCGGCAGTTCCTCGACCGCATGGACCGCCCGGCGGTGGACCGGGTCGACGGCGTGCCGCCGGCGATCGCGATCGACCAGACCAACCCGGTGCGCACCTCGCGCTCGACGGTCGGCACGATGACCGAGCTGAACGACCACCTGAAGCTGCTCTACGCCCGCGCCGCCGAGCTGTTCGACCGCCAGACCGCCCAGCCGGTGCGGCACGACTCGCCGGAGACGATCTACGCGGAGCTGATGGCGCGCAGTGAAAGCGGGGACCCGCGCCTGGTCGTGACCTTCCCGGTCGAGCTGCCGGGCAACACCACGCCCGAGGAGATCGAGCAGTGGCTGGCGGCCAGCGGCTTCACGCGCGTGCAGGCCGAGCGCGAGGTGGCGACGCCGACCGGCCCGCGCAAGGTGCTGGACGTGGTGGCGGACCGCTTCCGGCTGCAGGGCACGGAGAAGGTGCGGGCGATCGAGGCGATCGAGACGGCGCTCAAGCGCGGCAGCGGGCGCGTCAACGTCTACGCGCTGGCCGACGAGGGCGAGCCCGCCCTGTGGCGCTTCTCCACCGGCCTGCACTGCCCGGACAGCGACCTGCGCTATGCCGAGCCGCAGCCGGCGCTGTTCTCCTTCAACTCGGCGATGGGGGCTTGCGACACCTGCCGCGGCTTCGGCCGCGTGATCGGGGTCGATTGGGGGCTGGTGATCCCGGACCACCGCAAGACGCTTCGCGCCGGCGCGATCAAGCCGATCCAGACCCCGGCCTGGAAGGATTCCCAGGACGACCTGCTGAAGTACGCCGCCGAGGCCGGCATCCCGCGCGACACCGCCTGGGCCCAGCTGAGCGAAGCGCAGCGCGACTGGGTGCTGAACGGCTCGCCGCACTGGAACGGCAACTGGAACAAGCAGTGGTACGGCATCAAGCGCTTCTTCGAATACCTGGAGAGCAAGGCCTACAAGATGCACATCCGGGTGCTGCTGTCCAAGTACCGCAGCTACACGCCGTGCACCACCTGCGGCGGCGCACGGCTGAAGACCGAGGCGCTGCTGTGGCGCCTGGGCAGCAAGGCAGACGCCGATGCGGTGCTCGAACCCGCGGCTTCGCCGGGCCGTTCCCAAGAAGCCGCAGCCCCCTTGGGGGGTGGGGCGCCGCAAGGCGACCCTGGGGGCAAACCAACTCAGCGGTTCCTGCCGCTGGGGACGGCCTGGACGCGTGCGCAGCTCGAGGCCTTGCCCGGCCTGACCGTGCACGACCTCATGCTGATGCCGATCGAGCGCATCCGCCGCTTCTTCGACGGCCTGACCCTGCCCAGCACGCTGCTGGACGACGCGCTGAAGCTGCTGCTCGACGAGATCCGCACCCGCCTGAAGTACCTGTGCGACGTCGGCATCGGCTACCTGACGCTGGACCGGCAGAGCCGCACGCTGAGCGGCGGCGAGGTGCAGCGCATCAACCTGACGACGGCGCTCGGCACCTCGCTGGTGAACACCATGTTCGTGCTCGACGAGCCGAGCATCGGCCTGCACCCGCGCGACATGAACCGCATCGTCGAGGCCATGCACCGGCTGCGCGACGCCGGCAACACGCTGGTGGTGGTGGAGCACGACCCGGCGGTGATGCTGGCCGCCGACCGCCTGATCGACATGGGCCCGGGCCCGGGCGAGCGCGGCGGGCGCATCGTGTTCGACGGCACGCCGCAGGAGATCCGCCGCGCCGACACCCTCACCGGCGCCTACCTGGGGGCGCGCAAGCAGGTCGGCCTGGGCGGCATCAAGCGCCTGGTGACGGACGCGACGCCCCGGCTCATCGTCGAAGGCGCGCGCGACCACAACCTGAAGAACCTGACGGTCGAGTTCCCACTCCAGCACCTGGTGTGCGTGACCGGCGTGTCGGGCTCGGGCAAGAGCACGCTGATGCAGGACGTGCTGTTCCCGGCGCTGGCCCGCCACTTCGGCAAGGCGACCGAGGCCCCGGGCGAGCACGACCGGCTGCTCGGCGCCGACTGGCTGACCGACGCGGTCTTCGTCGACCAGTCGCCGATCGGCAAGACCGCGCGCTCCAACCCGGCCAGCTACGTGGGTGCCTTCGACGAGATCCGCAAGCTGTTCGCGCAGGCGCCGCTCGCGCTGCAGCGCGGCTATGGCGCCGGCATGTTCAGCTTCAACGCCGGCGACGGGCGCTGCCCGACCTGCGGCGGCTCGGGCTTCGAGCACGTCGAGATGCAGTTCCTCTCCGACGTCTACCTGCGCTGTCCCGACTGCGACGGGCGCCGCTACCGGGCCGAGATCCTGGAGGTGAAGATCGAGCGGCGCCTCCCCGGCGAGGTCGTCCGCGAGCTGAGCGTGGCCGACGTGCTGGAGCTGACGGTCAGCGAGGCGGTGCAGGTGTTCGCGCAGGACCGCGAAGTGCTGCGCGTGCTGCAGCCGATCGTCGACGTGGGCCTCGAGTACGTGAAGCTGGGCCAGCCGGTGCCGACGCTGTCGGGCGGCGAGGCGCAGCGCCTGAAGCTGGCCGGCTTCCTCGCCGAGGCGGCGCAGGACACCCCGGCGAGCCGGCAGCCGCTCGCGAAGAAGGGCACGCTCTTCATGTTCGACGAGCCGACCACCGGCCTGCACTTCGACGACATCGCGAAGCTGATGCGCGCCTTCCGCAAGCTGCTGGACGCAGGCCACTCGCTGCTGGTGATCGAGCACAACCTCGACGTGATCCGTGCGGCCGACTGGCTGGTCGATCTCGGGCCCGAAGGCGGCGAGGCCGGCGGCCAGCTGGTGTGCGCCGGCACGCCCGAGGCGGTGCGGCTGCATCCCACCTCGCACACCGGCCGTGCGCTCGCCGACTACGAGCTGGCGATGCAGCCGGCCGCGCTCGCGGTCGAGGAAGGCCTGCCGCTGCAGTACGCGGTGAAGCGCGCCCGCGACGAGGCCCGCGACGAGTCGATCCGCATCGTCAACGCCCGCGAGCACAACCTGAAGTCGCTGGACGTCAGCATCCCGCGCGGCAAGTTCAGCGTGGTCACCGGCGTGTCGGGCTCGGGCAAGAGCACGCTCGCCTTCGACATCCTGTTCAACGAGGGCCAGCGCCGCTACCTCGAATCGCTGAACGCCTATGCGCGCAGCATCGTGCAGCCGGCCGGCCGGCCCGAGGTGGACGCGGTCTACGGCATCCCGCCGACCGTGGCGATCGAGCAGCGGCTGAGCCGCGGCGGGCGCAAGAGCACGGTCGCGACCACGACCGAGGTGTGGCACTTCCTGCGCCTGCTGTACGTCAAGCTGGGCGTGCAGCACTGCATCCACGACGGCGCGCCGGTGCGTCCGCAGAGCGTCGAGAGCATCGCCGCGCAGCTGCTGCGCGACTACCGCGGCGAGCACGTCGGGCTGCTCGCGCCGCTGGTCGTCAACCGCAAGGGCGTGTACACCGACCTTGCGAAGTGGGCGAAGGCGCGCGGCCACACCCACCTGCGGGTGGACGGCGAGTTCCTGAAGGTCGATCCCTGGCCGCGCCTGGACCGCTTCAAGGAGCACACCGTCGAGCTGCCGGTGGGCGACCTGGTGGTCGGGCCGGAGAACGAGGCCGAGCTGCGCGCGCTGCTGGCCCAGTCGCTGGAGCTGGGCAAGGGCGTGATGCACCTGCTGAGCCCGCTGAAGGGCCTGCGCGGCGCGATGCTGGCCGGCACGCCGACGCGCAAGGTCGGGGCGGTGAAGGTGTTCTCGACCAAGCGCGCCTGCCCGGTCTGCGCGACCAGCTACCCCGAGCTCGACCCGCGCATGTTCAGCTACAACAGCAAGCACGGCTGGTGCCCCACCTGCGTCGGCACCGGCCTGGCGCTGACGCGCGAGCAGCGCAAGGCGTACGACGATTCGGTGCAGGACGAGGACAACAAGGGCCGCGAGCAGAGCTTCCCGTCCGAGGAGCCCGAGGTCGAGGGCGTGGTCGACGAGCCCTGCCCGGACTGCAGCGGCACGCGGCTGAACACGGTGTCGCGCGGCGTGACCTTCGACGGCCATTCGATCGCCTGGATCGCGCAATGGTCGGTGGCGGATGCGCGCAAGTGGGTGCAGTCGCTGTCGCTGACGGGGCGCGATGCGGAGATCGCGCGCGACGTGGTGAGCGAGATCGCGAGCCGGCTCGAGTTCCTGGAAGAGGTGGGCCTGGGCTACCTGACGCTGGACCGGGCGGCGCCGACGCTGTCGGGCGGCGAGGCGCAGCGCATCCGCCTTGCGGCGCAGCTGGGCAGCAACCTGCAGGGCGTGTGCTACGTGCTCGACGAGCCGACCATCGGGCTGCACCCGCGCGACAACCAGATCCTGCTCGATGCGCTGCACAAGCTGGGCGACAAGGGCAACACCCTGGTGGTGGTGGAGCACGACGAGGACACCATCCGGCGCGCCGACCACATCATCGACATCGGCCCAGGGGCGGGCAAGCGCGGCGGCACGCTGGTGGCCGAGGGCACGGCGGCCAGCCTGGCGGGCAACGCCGCGTCGGTGACCGGCCGTTTCCTCGCCAACCCGCTGGTGCACCCGCTGAAGGCGCGGCGCGAGGTCGAGGCCTTCCTCGCGTCGCTGGCCGAGCCGGCCGCGAAGGAGGGCGAGGCGAACCGGCGGCTGACGATCCATGGCGCCTCGCTGCACAACCTGCAGGCGGTGACGGTGGACGTGCCGCTGAAGCGCCTGGTCGCGGTGACGGGCGTGAGCGGCTCGGGCAAGTCGACGCTCGCGCGCGACGTGCTGCTGGCCAACCTGCAGTTCATCAACGTGCGCGGCGGCAAGCCGGCCTGGCAGGGTTGCGAGAGGATCGACGGCTGGGGCTTCATCGACCGGGTGCTGGAGGTCGACCAGACGCCGATCGGCAAGACGCCGCGTTCCTGCCCGGCGACGTACATCGGGTTCTGGGACACCATCCGCAAGCTGTTCGCCGACACGCTGGAATCGAGGGCGCGGGGCTACGCGCCGGCGCGGTTCAGCTTCAACACCGGTGACGGCCGCTGCCCGGCCTGCGAGGGCCAGGGCATGCGCACCATCGAGATGAGCTTCCTGCCGGACGTGAAGGTGCCCTGCGACGTCTGCCACGGCCAGCGCTTCAACGCCGAGACGCTGGCGGTGAGCTGGCGCGGCAAGAGCATCGGCGACGTGCTGCAGATGGAGATCGACGAGGCGGTGGAGTTCTTCGCCTCGATGCCGAACATCGCGCACCCGCTGCAGCTGATGAAGGACGTGGGGCTGGGCTACCTGACGCTGGGCCAGCCGTCGCCGACGCTGTCGGGCGGCGAGGCGCAGCGCATCAAGCTCGTCACCGAGCTGACCAAGGTGCGCGACGACGTTGGGCGGCGCGGCAACAAGGCGCCGCACACGCTGTACGTGCTGGACGAGCCGACGGTGGGCCTGCACATGGCCGATGTCGAGCGGCTGATCCGCGTGCTGCACCGGCTGGTCGACGGCGGCCACAGCGTGGTCGTCATCGAGCACGACCTGGACGTGATCGCCGAGGCCGACTGGGTCATCGACATGGGCCCGGAAGGCGGCGTGCGCGGCGGCACGGTGGTGGTGAACGGGGTGCCGGAGCAACTGGTGAAGACGCGCAGCAGCCACACGGGGCAGGCGCTGAAGCCCGTCCTGGCGCGAACCTAGCCTGGCCAGCCGTGCGGGATCGCGCTCAGCCGCGGACCAGCCGGTTGCGCCCCCGGCGCTTCGCCTCGTACAAGGCCGCGTCGGCGCGTTCGACCAGCTCGAGCGCGTTGTCGCCCGGCTGGGCCTGCGCCAGGCCGAGGCTGAGCGTCACCTCCAGCCCGGGCGCGATCTCGCCCCACGGGTAGGCCTGCACCGCGCCGCGCAGGCGCTCGCAGACCTCGGCCGCGGTCTCGGCGCCCGTGTCGACCAGCACCAGCACGAACTCCTCGCCGCCCCAGCGGCCCAGCAGGTCGCGGGCGCGCGTCTTGTCGGTCAGCAGGTGCGCGACGGTGCGCAGCACCTGGTCGCCCACCGCATGGCCGTGGCGGTCGTTGACCTGCTTGAAATGGTCCAGGTCGGCCATCGCCAGCGCCATCGGCTGGCCCTGGCCACGCGAGCGCTCCAGCAGCAGCGGCAGCGTCGTGTCGACGTGGCGCCGGTTCGCCAGGCCCGTCAGCGGGTCTTCCAGCGTCTCGCGGTGCAGCTCGGCGGTGCGCTGCTCCAGCACCTCCTTCTCGGCCTCGAGTTGCTGGGTGCGCAGGCGCTGCAGCTCCGCCTCGAGGCGCGCGCGCTCGCCGTCCATCAGCGCACGCTCCACGTCGATGCGGTTCACCATCAGGCGCGCCTGCGCCTTGCTCTGCAGCGCGACGCGCTGCATCTCGATCTGGTGGTGCGCTTCGCAGTGGTGCAGCGCCTCCTCGAAGCGGCGTGCCGCCTTGCAGGCGCGGTGCAGGGCCGAGTGCACGCGCATGCGCGTGGTCTCGTGGTCCATCTGCGTCAGCGACTGTAGCGTGGCGTTCAGCTCGACGATGGCCTCCTCCCAGCGCCCTTCGCGCAGCAACACCTCGGCGATGTTGTGGCGCATGCGCAGCACCACCGCGCGAAAGCCGTGCTGCTCGGCCGTGGCCAGCGCCTCGCTCAGCAGCGTGCGGGCCTCGGCGTACTCGCCCGCCAGGCCGAGCGCCTCGCCCAGGTTGCCCTGCGTGACGCTGACGCGGTAGACGTCGCCGTGGCGCCGCGCGAGCGACAGCGCGCGGCCGCCGTACTGCCGCGCGCGCTGCACCGCCTGCTCGCAGGCCGCCTCGTCGCCGCGCAGCTGCGCCTGGTAGTAGGCGCTGATGGCGGTGGCGGTGAGGTTGTTCAGGGCGAGCATGCGGTCGCCGTGGCCGCCGTGCTCGCGCGCCATGCCCAGCGACTGCAGCAGGAAGCTCTCGGCCTGCACCGCGTCGCCGAGCCGGTCGTAGCAGATGCCGATGCGGTTCAGCGCCACGCCCATCGCGAGCCCGCGCTGGTGGGCGCGCGCCAGCTCGAAGGCGGTGGTGGCGTGCTTCAGGGCCTCTTCCTGCAGGCCGATCTCGCTGAACGAGATTGCCAGCAGGCACAGCGCATCGCACTCCTCGTCGACGCGCCCGGCGGCGCGCCACAGCGCCAGCGCCTCGCGCGCCGACTGCACCGACGGCTCGAACAGCCCGAGGCGCCAGCGGTGGTTGGCCATCAGCGTGTGGACGCGGGCCAGGATCAGCGGGTCGCCGAGCGCGACGGCACCGGCCAGCGCCTGCTCGGCGAACGCCAGGCCTTCCTGGTGCCGGCCGTTGTCGTGGGCTGCCTGCGAATTGGCGATCAGCGTGACCACGCGCCGCGCGGCGGTGGGTTCACGGGGGAGGGAAGGGGGAGCGGCCTGGGACAGCATGTCGCCGGATTGTGCGTGCCCCGGCAGGACCGCGCCAGCCGCGTGTGCGGCAGGGCGTCACGGACGGCGCAATCCGGGGGGATCGGCGGCGCCTCAGGCGGCCCGTGCGGCCCGGCCGCGCCAGGCATGCCAGATACGCCAGCCGAGCAGCCCGGCGATGAGGGCTGCGTACACGGCCACTTCGGCAAAGTTGTTTTTGGCGGCCCGCATCCAGAAGAAGTGCAGCAGGCCCAGCAGCACCACCGCGTAGACCGCCTTGTGCAGCATCTGCCAGCGCCGGGCACCCAGGGCCTTGATGGCGCGGTTGAACGAGGTCGCCGCCAGCGGCAGCATCAGCAGCAGGGCCAGGAAGCCGACCAGGGCGAAGGGCCGTTTCGGGATGTCGCGCACGATGGCGTCCAGCTCCAGGCCCATGTCCAGCCAGGCATAGGCCAGGAAGTGCAGCACGCCGTAGAAGAAGGCGAACAGGCCCAGCATGCGACGGAAACGCGCCAGCGCCGGCTGCCCGGCCATCACGCGCAGCGGCGTGATCGCGAGCGTCAGGCACAGGAAGCGCAGCGTCCAGTCGCCGCTCGCGCGGATCAGCGCCTCGGCCGGGTTGGCGCCCAGCGTGTTGGCGATGGCGCCGTACAGCAGCCAGGCGAACGGGCCCAGGGCCAGCACGAACAGCAGCGGCTTGGCCGCCGGATGCAGCAGCGGCGACCGGCGGCGCGCGGCGGCCGGCGTGGCGGAAGTGGGCAGCACGGCGGATCCCATGGCGATTCAGGGTTCAGAACAGCTTCTTCAGGTCCATGCCTGCATACAGCTGGCCGACCTGGGCCTCGTAGCCGTTGAACATCAGCGTTGCGCGCTTCTTCGCGAACAGCCCGTCCTCGCCGATGCGGCGCTCGGTGGCCTGGCTCCAGCGCGGGTGGTCGACGTTCGGGTTGACATTGGAGTAGAAGCCGTATTCCTGCGCCGCGGCATGGTTCCACGAGGTCTGCGGCTGCTTCTCGGTGAAGCGGATCCGGACGATGGACTTGCCGCTCTTGAAGCCGTACTTCCAGGGCACGGCCAGGCGCAGCGGCGCGCCGTTCTGGTTCGGCAGCACCTCGCCGTAGAGGCCGAACACCAGCATCGCGAGCGGGTTCAGGGCCTCATCCAGGCGCAGCCCTTCCACATACGGCCAGGACAGCACGCGCGAGCCGAGGTAGGGCATCTGCTTGGGATCGGCGAGGGTCGTGAATTCGACATACTTCGCGTTGCCGGTCGGCTCGACGCGCTTGACCAGCTCGGCGAGCGAGTAGCCGACCCAGGGGATCACCATCGACCAGCCCTCGACGCAGCGCAGGCGGTAGACGCGTTCTTCCATCGGCGCGAGCTTGAGCAGCTCGTCGAGGTCGTAGACCTTGGGCTTCTTCACCTCGCCCTCGACCGCCACCGTCCAGGGCCGCGTCTTCAGCGTGCCGGCGGTGCGCGCCGGATCCGACTTGTCGGTCCCGAACTCGTAGTAGTTGTTGTAGCCGGTGACGTCGTTGTAGGCGGTCAGCTTCTCCATCGTCAGCGCCCCGGCGACCGTGCTGCGCGCGCCCGGCAGCGGCGCCAGCTTGTTCGGCCGTGCGGCCTGGGCGAAGGCCTCGCGGCCTGCCCAGGCGGCCAGCGCCGCCCCGCCGGTCCCGAGCGCCATCGACTTCAGCAGCGCGCGGCGTTCGTCGTAGATGCTGCGCGGGGTGATTTCGGACGGCACCGCATGGTCGAAGCCGCGGTTCGGGCGGAAATGCATGGGAACTCCTTGGGGCGCCAAGCAGGCGCGTTGCCGGTCAGTCGGTGTGGGACCGCTTGACCTTACAGCGGTTCCCGTCCGCGGACCGGCTCAGGGCAATTCGCCGAAGTTGGTGTCGTCGATCACCGCACCGAACTGGGTGTCGGAAAACAGCCGCAGCGAATTGCGCGCCGCCCGCTCCCGGAAGCTCTTGCGGGCGAAGAGCTTGGCCTGCGCCTCGCCCGGCAGGTCGGTGATGTTGATCACGTTCTTCACGATCAGCGTGTCGATGACGTCTTCGATCACGCGCACGAAATCGGCGTCCAGCTTGCCGAAATCGCTGTTGACGGCACTGTGGCCGACGAAGGCCATCAGTTCGGTATGGCCCTCGGCGATGAACTCCGCACCCGGTGCTGCATGGCGGTGCAAGCTTTCGATCAGGCCGTCGGGACCGCGGCGGACGTAGGGCATGGCGGCGCCTGGAGTGGTGGTCCAGCCACTATAGCCCCGCGGCCCGGCCGCCGCCTCCTCAAGCGGATGCACATCGTGGCATCCGGCATCACTTACTTCCGCTGCGGGCGCCCGGCCCAGATCCGTGGCGTGCGGATGCCCGGGCCCACCTCGCCCGACACCAGCAGCAGCTCCCCGCTCCAGCTCACCGGCGGGGTCGTGGCCGGGGCCCGGCCCGGCAGCCAGCCGGCCTCGCTCCAGCGGCCGCTGCGGGTGTCGTAGGCGAGGATGTCCTGGTTGAAGCCGGTGTGGTGGTCCTGCATGAAGGTGACCACGGTGTTGGCCTGTTGCCAGGCGGGCGTGCCCGGGGCGGCTGCGGCACGCCGGGTCTCGTACTCGACGAACTGGTTCCAGCGCGCCAGGTCGCCGTCGCCGCCGACCACCACCAGCCAGCGGTCGTCGACGGCGAAGGCGAGCCCGGCCTGGGCCGGGTGCGGCAGGTCGGGCAGGGTGCTCCAGCGGCGGGCGGCCGGGTCCCAGGCGTAGGCGTCCTGGTGGAAGCGCCAGGTGCCGTCCTTCTGCGAGCGGCCGCTCGCCAGCACGAAGCGGCCGTTGATGCCGGCCGCCAGCGCGTAGTCGCGGGCCTCGCCCGGCCAGCGGGGCAGGGCCTGCCAGCCCTGCGCCAGGGCGTCCAGGTCGAGCGCCAGGGCGTCGGCGCCGCCTTGCACGAACACCGTCCGCCCGACCCGGGCTGCAGCCGCGAACGCCATGCCGCGCGGCAGGCTGGGGTAGGGGGTGATGACCAGCGTGTCGCCGCCGGCGTCCAGGTGCATCAGGAACACCTCGGCGAAGTGGCGGGGCCGGGCGCGCGCATTACCGTCGGGCTGCGCATGCCCTTCGCCGCCGATCACGAGCACGCCCTCGGGCAGGCTGACGGTGGCGGCGTAGGCGAGTGCGCGCGGCAGCCGATGGCGCTGCGCCAGCCAGGTGCCGGTGCGCAGGTCCATCACGAAGACCTCGTCCCAGTAGACCTTGCCGAGCGTGTTCGCACGCGTCGCGGTGAGCCCGGGCTCGGGGAAATTGGCGCCGCCGCCGACGAGCAGGAGGTCGCCCTGCACGCCCGCGATCGGGCCGGCGAGGCCGATCTGGCGCCACCACGGGGCCTGCACCGGGATGGCCTCCGACCAGTCGGCGCGGTTGGCGGGTACCGGCGGCAGCTCGCGCCAGCTGAAGGCGAGGCCCTGCCCCTGGGCTGCGGCGGCGAGCATGCCGGCCGCCAGGAGGAACACGCGGCGCAGGAGATGGAGAAGGCGGCGGTGGCACATGACAGGCTCAGAAGCTGTGGGCGATGCCGAGGTCGAACTCGTTCAGCGGGGTGCTGCCCGTCAGCGGGTTGCTGCGCGCGACATCGGTGTAGACCGAGGTGCGCCGGCTGAAGGCGTAGAGCAGGCCGGCGCCGCTCTTGCGTGCGGTCACGGCGCCCGGGCCGTTGGAGTGCGCCCGCGCATGCGCGGCGCGCAGCGTCAACGCACCGCCGAGGGGGACCTGCGGGCCGACGCCCCAGGCGGTGATCCGGAGGGTGCCTGGGGGATCGTGCAGGGCATAGGAGACGACGAGCCGGGCGTGCGCGAACGCCCAGCTGCCGCCCGCCTGGAAGAAGCGCGTGCCGCGGTTGTTGCGCTCGCCGCCGAGCATCGCGAACAGCGGGCCCTTCTCGTAGGCGAGCGATGCGCCGAAGGGGCGGGCGAGTTCGGAATGCTCGGCCTGCATCGCGAGGCGGCCGGCCAGGCCGTCGAGGTCGGGCGTGTCGTAGAAGACCGCGTTGTCCCAGCGCGCCTCGCCGCCGGCGAAGGCGGGCGAGACGCCGGCGGCGCCGAGGGGCTTGCCGATGTCGTCGACCGACTTGTAGAAGGCTGTGATCCAGTCCTGGGTGTTGGCGACCGTGGCGACGCCGAACACCTCGAGGCGGCCGTTCGGGTCCTGCACCGGCGTGAGGCCCCGTCCCAGGCGCAGCCAGCCGAGCCCGCGGCTGCGCAGGCCGACGCGGCTCTCGCCCTGCCAGAAGGGACGCACCGTGCTTTCGGCGGTGCCGGTGTCGGGCTCGAAGCGGTGTTGCAGGGCGACGGTGGCACTCATGCCGTCGCCCAGGTCTTCGGCGGCGCGGAAGACGAGGCGGTTGTTGTTGCCGCGCGCGACCTTCCAGTGCGCCGCGCCTCGGTTGTCGTTGTGGGTGACGCCGATGTCGACCAGCCCGGCGATGGTGACGCCGGACTGCGCCGACGCACTGCCCGACAGCGCCGCCGCGAGGACGGCTGCAGAGGCGAGGCAAGGGTTCATGGCGGGCCCTCCTGCGTGCGTCGCGGCGGACAGCGGCCTCGACGGGAAAATTCTGGAGCCGACACCCGCGCTTGGCACCCGGATCAACACCACGGTACATCTGTACTGGTCTCCTGGTCGATGGGGGTGGTGGCGGCCGGCGGCGAAGCGCATCATTCGCGGGTCGGAGAAAGGCATCACCATGGGCAACTTGCGCCATCGGGCAGCCGCCCGGCTGCTGGCCTGCATGGGCGCCGTCACGGTGCTCTCTGCGGCGTCCCAGACCTTCGTGGGGGCCTTCGATGTCGGGCCGTCGGGCAACCCGCAGAAGTTCAACCCGCTGGTCGCGCCGGCCGGCTTCAGCTTCTACAACAAGTACTTCAGCACCCTCACGCTCTACGACGTGGGGCTGCAGAAGATCTCCGGCGACCTGGCCGAGGGCTGGACGTATGCCGCCGACGGCCGGACCCTGACGATCCGGGTGCGCCCCGGCGTGACCTGGCACGACGGCAAGCCGCTGACGGCGCGCGACGTGAAGTTCACGCTCGACCTGGTGCGCAACCCCGACATGGGCAGCGTCTTCATCGGGCGGCTCGAGGCCGTGAGCGAGATCCGGGTGGTCGACGAGCACACGGTGGCGATCCTGCTGAAGACGGCCGACGTCACGCTGCCCGATGCCTTCACCACCATCATGATCCTGCCCGAGCACCTGCTGGGGCGGATGGCGGCGAAGGAGCTGCGCGACGCCGACTGGTGGCGGTCGCCGGTGGGCAGCGGGCCGTTCCGCTGGGTGCGCTACCTGCCCGACCAGTATGTCGAGCTCGAGGCCAACAAGGCTTTCTACCGCGGGGCGCCCAAGCTCGACAAGCTGGTCAACCGCTACTTCAAGGACGTCGCGTCGGCGGCGACCGCGCTGCAGGCCGGCGAGATCCAGCACACCTACCTGAGCCTGGACCTGGTCAGCGACAAGGCGGGGCGTGCCAACTTCGAGGTGGTCTCCGGCCCGTCGCACGTGCTGAACTACCTGGGCTTCAACCACCGCGATGCGCGCTTCCAGGACTTGCGGGTGCGGCGCGCGCTGCTGCTCGCGATCGACCGCGGCGCGATCGTCAAGAGCCTCTATGGCGGCAACGCGCGGCTGGGCCAGTGCGTGCTGACCCTGCCCAAGTACGTGGCGGGCGGCCTCGACCGCCACGAGGCCAATGCGGCGCGCGCGCGGGCGCTGCTGCAGGAGGCCGGCTGGGCGCGGGCCGGCAAGGGCGAGCCGCTGGAACTGCTGACCTACTACAACGACCAGTTGTCGAAGGACGTGCTGGCGGCGATCCAGGCCATGCTGGCGGCGGTGGGGGTGGCGGTGCGGCCGCGCTTCGTCGACACGCCCACCTACAGCCGGCTGGTGGACGCGGGCGAGTTCACGCTGGTGTTCGCCGGCCAGGGCAACGGGCCGGACCCGAGCGTGCTGAACACGGTGCTGGATTCGCAGTACGTGCCGCCGCGGGGCCTGAACCGCATGCGCATCCACATGCGCGAGCTCGACCGCCTGCTCGAGGCGGGTCAGGCCGAGCTGGACGAGACGCGGCGCGTCGAGATCTACCGGCAGCTCTGCCGCTTGACCAACAGCCAGCTGCCGATCCTGCCGCTGTGGACGGCGAACCGCTTCGGCGGCTTCGCGCGCAACGTGCAGGACGCGGTGTGGACGCCATCCCCGGGCGGGGGGCGCTACCAGGATTTCCCGGAGCGCTGGAGCCTGCGCTAGCCGGGGCGACGGCCCCTGTGGGCCGGCGTCAACGCAGGCCGGCGATGTAGTCGGCCAGGGCCTTGATTTCCTTGTCGTTCAGCTTCGCGGCGATGCCGGTCATCTGGGCGCTGTTCTTGCGCAGGCCGCTGCGGAAGGCGACCAGCTGGGCCTCGGTGTAGTCGGCATGCTGGCCGCGCACGCGCGGGTACTGGGCCGGGATGCCGGCGCCGTTCGGGCTGTGGCAGCCGGCGCAGGCGGGGATGGCGCGGTCGGCGATGCCGCCGCGGTAGATCTTCTCGCCCAGGGCCACCGATTCCTTGTTCTTCGCGAAGCCGGGCTTGGCGTCCTTGCTGGCGTAGAAGGCGGCGACGTTGCGCATGTCGGCCTCGCTCAGCGTCGAGGCCATGCCCTTCATCACCGGGTTGTCGCGCTTGCCTTCCTTGAACTCGACCAGCTGCTTCACCAGGTATTCGGCGTGCTGGCCCTGCAGGATCGGGTTGGCGGGGCTGCCGCGCGAGCCGTCGGCGGCATGGCAGGCGGCGCAGACGTTGGTGGAGATCGCCTCGCCCTTGGCCACGTCGGGCTTCGCGGCCGGTGCCGGCTCGGCGGCTGCGGCCGGCGCCACCAGCGCGGCGGCCACCAGCAGACTCGACATCAGAGGGACCAGGCGCGACGGGGCCAGGAGATTCGTGACGAGAGGCATCATGGCTTCTTGGGTAAGGTTGGCTGGACGCGTTTTCGGGTGCAAAACCCGGCGATTTTACAATGCAAGTTTTTGGTGCCTTCCATGACCGAGCAAAACAAACCCGGCCTGCCGGTCGATGACGGCGCTGCGGCCGAGGCCGCGGCGGACGCCCTGGCCGAAAAGCAGGCCCTGGCCTGGACGCACACCGCGCGCTTCCTGACGACGGCCAGCCAGCTCAACCAGCTGCCGCAGACGGAGCTGCCGGAGATCGCCTTCGTCGGGCGCTCGAACGCCGGCAAGTCGACCGCGATCAACACGCTGACGCAGCAGAAGCGGCTCGCGTTCGCCTCCAAGACGCCGGGGCGCACGCAGCACATCAACCTCTTCGAGCTCGGCCCGAAGGATGCGCCGAACGCCTTGTTCGCCGACCTGCCGGGGTATGGCTACGCGGCGGTGGCGCGCAGCGCGAAGCAGCGCTGGCAGGAGGTGATGGCCAACTACCTGCAGGTGCGGCGCAGCCTGTCGGGGGTGGTGCTGATGGTCGATTCGCGGCTCGGGCTGACCGAGCTGGACCGCAACCTGCTGGAGTTCGTCGCCCCGCGCGTGGGCACCGGCGAGGTGCGGCTGCTGGTGTTGCTGACGAAGGCGGACAAGCTGAACCGGCGCGAAGCGACGGCGGCGCTGGCCTCGACCGAAGCGGTGCTGGGCGAGCTGTCGAGCGAGCAGGCCGACATCGGCATCGCGCTGTTCTCGGCGCTCAGCAAGTCGGGCGTGGGCGATGCGGCCCGCGTGCTGCACGACTGGGTGCACGGTGGCTGACCCGACGGGCCGAGCGCCGGGCCGCCCCAAGCCGGCCCGCATCCCCTCCGGGGGATCGGCCGATGTACCCGTCGGCCGAGGGGCCGTCATCATCTAGGGGAAAGTCCCATGCCCGACATCGAGACCTTCGACGCGGCGCTGCCGCACGGCATCACCCTCAGCTGCCGGGCCAGCGGGCCGCGCGGGGCACCGGCGATCGTCTTCCTGCACGGGTTTCCGGAGGCCGCGTTCGTCTGGGACGGGATGCTGCGGCACTTCGGCGACCGGTATCGGTGCGTGGCGCCCAACCTGCGCGGCTACGAGCGCTCGTCGGCACCGGCCGAGGTCGAGGCGTACCGGGCGAAGCACCTGGTGACGGACCTGCTGGCGCTGATCGCGCGCGAGAGCGCCGGACCGCTCGCCGCCCTGGTGGCGCACGACTGGGGCGGCGCGGTGGCCTGGAACCTCGCGGCCCAGCATCCGCAGGTGCTGCGGCGGCTCGTGATCGTCAATTCGCCGCATCCGGCAACCTTCCTGCAGGCGCTGCAGCACGACCCGAAGCAACAGGCGGCGAGCGCCTACATGAACGCCTGGAGCCGGCCCGAGGCCGAGGCGGAGCTGGCGGCCGACGACTACCGGGGCCTGTGGCCGGCCTTCACGCGCATGGGGGCCGAGGATCCGTCGCACCCCGGGGGCGGGTGGCTGACCCCGGCGGTGAAGGCGCAGTTCCGCGAGGTCTGGCGGCACGGGCTGGCCGGGGCGTTGAACTACTACCGCGCTTCGCCGCTGCGCCCCCCGACCGGGCCGGATTCGCCGGTGCTGGGCCTGCAGTTCCCGCCCGAGGCGGTGACGGTGCGGGTGCCGACGCGGGTGGTGTGGGGCGAAGCCGATGCGGCCTTGCCGCCGAGCCTGCTCGAGGGCCTGGAGCGCTACGTGCCGGACCTGGCCGTGGTGCGCGTGCCCGGCGCCACGCACTGGATCGTCCACGAGCGCCCCGACCTGATCGCCCGCGAGATCGAAGCCGCCCTGTAGCCTTGTAGCCCGGATGCAGCGCAGCGGAATCCGGGAGCGGCCGTGCAAGTGAAGCACGCCCCCCCCAGCGTCACACCACGACGTACCGCCCTTCAAGAAGCCGAGACGCCGACTGCAGGTGCTCCCGCAGCATCGGGAACAGCTCCGACGACGACTCCGTCGCGAAGATCTGGCGTGCGCGCTGGGTCGACGAGTACTCGACGTTGACCAGGCAGGCGCTGTGGCCGCTGCAGTATTCCAGCAGTTCCGGCCCGAGGAAGTGAACCGCCCAACCTTCGGAAGATTCCACGCCGCCGTCGCTGATCCGCATCAATTCGCTGTCTGTCATGACTGCCTCGTCCAAGGTTGCCTGTGACCGTGGAGACCAGTGTAGAAACCGGTCCCGGCCCTGGCATCCCCCTGAATGCGGCAGGTTCCCGCAGCCCGGTGCCCGGACTGTCCGATCCGTCACGCTCCCTGCCGTCAGCGCAGCGTGGCGAGGCTGCGCAGCATGCCGTCGACGGCGCGCTGCACCAGCGAATAGTCCGACAGCGCGATCAGCAGGTCGGCGCCGCGCAGGCGCTCGAGCGCGCGCCGGGTGACCGAGTGGGTGCTGCCGGCCTGCTCGCCGGCGAACAGGAAGAGGGTGTCGCGCTCGCTGCGCCAGAGCAGCCGCACGTGGCTCCAGCGGCCGAGCAGGAAGACCCGGTAGGGCAGGCCCACGCGCATCGTGCCGACCCAGCGGCCCGGCTCGTCGCCGCTGGGCGCGGGGCCGCTCGGCAGCCACTCGGCGGGCACGGTGTCCATCGAGCCGAGGTCGATGAGCGAATCGCTGAAGGGCGTGCCGGTGTCGGCCGGCGGCTCGACGGTCTCCTCGCGCATGCGGCGCACGATCTCGTCGGGCGTGGCCTCGCGCCCGGGCTCCGGCGGGGCCGCGGAACCCCGGGCGCCGGGCTTCATCGCCTCGGTGTGCAGGGTGACCAGCTCGTCGAGCAGCGCCTGCTGCTCGTGCGCCGGCATCTCCACCAGCGCCATGCCGGCGCGCAGTTGCTTCAGCAGGCCGGGCAGCAGGCCCAGCAGCCGCAGGCGGCTCTGCGGGTGGTCGGGCAGGCGCAGGGACCACAGCAGGTCCTCGGCCGTCTTCACGTACTGGCGGCTGGTCTCGTGGTCGTCGCCGAAGCGGGTGAAGGCCTCGGCCAGCACGCGCGCCCAGGTGCCGGTGACGAAGCGGCGGATCGGCGGCGTGGTGCGCAGCGTGGCCATCTGCTCGGTGAGGCGGTGCGAGAGCTCGCGCTGCAGCCGTTCGCGCTGCTCGGCCATGACGAGGGTGGCGATGCTGCCGCGCGCGGCGACCTGCTCTTCGCGCAACTGCTCGGCCAGGAAGGCCTCGACGCGCGCCAGGCTGCGCCGGTAGAGGGCCGCGTCCTGCAGCGGCTCGGCGAGCATCTCGCCGACCAGCCCGTCGCAGAAGCTCAGCAGGCGCGCGAGGCGCGGGTCGCCCGGCAGCGGCCAGGCTGCGGCGGCACCGGCGATGCGGTCCATCAACTGCCAGACCGGGTGCTCGTGGACCTCCATCATGCGCGGATCGCGCAGCGCGATGCGCAGGGCCGACACCTGCAGCCGTCCGAGCAGCGTGCGCAGCGGCTGCGGCAGCATGGGGTCGCCGAGGATGGTCTCGAACAGGCGCGAGAGAAGCTCGATGATCTGGCGCTCGAGCGTCTCGTCGGCGGCGCTGAGCAAGGTGCCGCGGAACTCGGACAGGCGCGAGGACGGGGTGCCTTCACGGGCGTCGCTGTCGTCGCGCGGGGCCTTCTCGGGCAGGCGGGCGAGCAGTGCCTCGATGCGCGCCAGCGCCTGTTCGAGCGCCGGGCCGAGGGCGGCGCCGCGGCCGCCCGGCGCCGGGGGCGCGACGGCCGGGCCGGGGTCGCCCGAGGGCATGCTGCGCACCAGGCCTTCGAGCGCGCCCGGCATCGTCACGTCCACCTGCGGCTTGCGCGCGGCGCCGGCGCCCGGCGCGAAGACGACGGTGCGGTAGAGGCTGGGCTCGACGCCCTGCGACTCGAGGCGCGAGCAGGCGGCGGCCCAGGCCATGCGCAGCAGGCCGGTCATCACGGTGGACGCGATGCGCAGCAGGATGGCCTGTTGCACCGGCACGGGGGTGATGCTGCCGGCCGCGGCCCACAGCGCGCGGGCGTAGGCGAGCGGGCGCAGCGGGTTGGATTCCGCGGTGGTGTGGGTCTGGCCGCGCAGCGTCGAGGTGAAGGTCTGCAGCTCGCGCAGCTCCCATTCGGTGCCGCTGTCGATCTGCTGCACGGCGCGCGAGATCTCGATGTCGGCCTCGACGCGGCCTTCGTCCATCAGCTGCAGGCCGCCGAGGGTGCTGGGGCCGGAGGAGGGGCCGGAGTCGGGCGCGGGCTCCAGCTCTTCGAGCACGCGTTCGCGCAGGGCGTCGACGAAGCTGCGCTGGAAGTCGCCGGCGCGGCGCTGCAGGACGTCGACCAGGTCGAAGTGGTGCTGGCGTTCACTGGCGAGGAGCTGGTCGCGCGGCTGGCGCAGCTGCTCGACGAGCTGGGCGGTGGTGCGGGCGATGAGGTCCGGGGCGCGGCCCAGTTCGTCGTCGATGAAGTTGCGCAGCAGGGGGGAGACAGCCATGCGCGCATTGTGGCCTGCGTGCGCGGGAAAGAAAAAGGGCTGCCGAAGCAGCCCTTTCGAGGTTGGCTCGCGAGCCTGGACTTACATGTCCATGCCCATGCCGCCCATCCCGCCCATGCCGCCGCCGGGCATGCCGCCGGCTGCCGGGGCATCGTCCTTCGGGGCTTCGGCGATCATGGCTTCGGTCGTCAGCATCAGCGACGCCACGGACGCGGCGTTCTGCAGCGCGGTGCGGGTGACCTTGGTGGGATCCAGGATGCCCATCTCGATCATGTCGCCGTAGGTGTCGTTGGCTGCATTGAAGCCGTAGTTGCCCTTGCCGTTCAGGACGGCGTTGACGACCACGCTGGCTTCGCCGCCGGCGTTGTAGACGATCTCGCGCAGCGGGGCTTCGATGGCCTTCAGGACCAGCTTGATGCCGGCTTCCTGGTCGGCGTTGTCGCCCTTGATGGCGCCAGCGGCTTGCTTGGCGCGCAGCAGGGCGACGCCGCCGCCGGCCACGATGCCTTCCTCGACGGCGGCACGGGTGGCGTGCAGCGCGTCTTCGACGCGAGCCTTCTTTTCCTTCATCTCGACTTCGGTGGCGGCACCGACCTTGATGACGGCCACGCCGCCGGCCAGCTTGGCCACGCGCTCTTGCAGCTTCTCGCGGTCGTAGTCGCTGGTGGCTTCCTCGATCTGCACGCGCACTTGCTTGACGCGGGCTTCGATGTCGGCGGCAGCGCCGGCGCCGTCGATGATGGTGGTGTTTTCCTTGCCCACTTCGACGCGCTTGGCCTGGCCGAGGTCGGCCAGCGTGACCTTCTCGAGGGTCAGGCCGACTTCTTCGGCGATGACCTTGCCGCCGGTCAGGATGGCGATGTCTTCGAGCATGGCCTTGCGGCGGTCACCGAAGCCCGGGGCCTTGACGGCGACGACCTTCAGGATGCCGCGGATGGTGTTGACCACCAGGGTCGCGAGGGCTTCGCCTTCGACTTCCTCGGCGATGATCAGCAGCGGCCGGCCGGCCTTGGCGACTTGTTCCAGCACCGGCAGCAGGTCGCGGATGTTGCTGATCTTCTTGTCGAACAGCAGGATGAACGGGTTGTCCAGCAGGGCGGCCTGCTTGTCCGGGTTGTTGATGAAGTAGGGCGACAGGTAGCCGCGGTCGAACTGCATGCCTTCGACGACTTCGAGCTCGCTCTCGAGCGACTTGCCGTCTTCGACGGTGATGACGCCTTCCTTGCCGACCTTGTCCATCGCATCGGCGATGATCTTGCCGATGGTCTCGTCGCTGTTGGCCGAGATCGAGCCGACCTGCGCGATTTCCTTCGAGGTGGTGGTGGCCTTGGAGGCCTTCTTCAGCTGCTCGACGAGGGCGGTGACGGCCTTGTCGATGCCGCGCTTCAGGTCCATCGGGTTCATGCCGGCGGCCACGTACTTCATGCCTTCGCGGATGATGGCCTGGGCCAGCACGGTGGCGGTGGTGGTGCCGTCACCGGCGATGTCGCTGGTCTTGGAAGCGACTTCCTTGACCATCTGGGCGCCCATGTTCTGGAGCTTGTCCTTGAGCTCGATTTCCTTGGCGACCGACACACCGTCCTTGGTGACGGTGGGGGCGCCGAAGGAGCGCTCGAGGACCACGTTGCGGCCCTTCGGGCCCAGGGTGACCTTGACTGCGTTGGCGAGGATGTTCACGCCCTCGACCATGCGTGCGCGGGCTTCACCGCCGAAGACGACGTCTTTTGCTGCCATGTTGATTCTCCGTAGTGCGAATGAGGTGCGGGGGTCAGGCTTCGATCACGGCGAAGAGGTCTTCCTCGCGCATGACCAGCAGTTCCTTGCCGTCGACCTTGACGGTCTGGCCGCTGTACTTGCCGAACAGGACGCGGTCGCCGACCTTGACGTTCAGGGCCACGAAATCGCCCTTGTCGTTGCGCTTGCCGGGGCCGATCGCGAGCACGATGCCCTGTTCGGGCTTCTCGGTGGCGGCGTCGGGGATCACGATGCCGGAAGCGGTCTTGGTTTCGGCTTCAACACGCTCGACGACGACGCGGTCGTGCAACGGACGGAATTTCATAGCTTCTCCTTGATGTCTCAAAAATGGGACTTCTGTGGATCGTGAGGCGAGGAGGCGCTCACTGACCCGGGCAACATCGGCGCCCGGGAAGGGTGCCTGGATGTCGTTAGCACTCGGGTTGGATGAGTGCTAGCAGGAGGATTATAGGGGTTGGGAATGACGGTTCAAGAGGGGGGATACTCGCCGGCATGCTCCTCCAGGTCGGCGAACTGGCCAGGCTCACCGGGCTGACCGTGCGCGCACTGCACCACTACGACAGCATCGGACTGCTGCGCCCCTCGGGGCGGTCCGAGGGCGGCTATCGGCTGTACAGCCGTGACGACGTCGCGCGGCTGCACGGCATCCAGACCCTGCGCCGCATGGGGCTGACGCTCGGCGACGTGGCGAAGTTGCTGGACGGCGGCGCCGTCACGCTGCCGGCGATCCTCGCGCAGCAGATCGGCGCGCTGGATCAGGAGATCGCCCAGGCCCAGGCCTTGCGCGAGCGGCTCGGGGTGATGCAACTCATCCTCGCAGGTGGTGGCGAGCCTGGGCTGGGCGACTGGCTCGCCAGCCTGTCGATGATGAGCACGTTCGAGCAGTACTTCAGCGCCGCCGAACTCAAGCACATCTTCGAGCGGTGGACGCGCAGCCAGGCAGAGTGGCCACCGCTGTTGCAGGCGATCCGCGACGCGATGGACCGTGGCGTGCCGTCCGATTCGATCGAGGTGCAGCCCCTGGCGCGACGGTGGATGGACGTGTCGGCGCGTTGGGCCAACGGCGATGTCGCGCTGCTGAAGCGCTGGGGCCGCATGCTGCGCGAGCAGCCGAGCCTGCCGCTGCCGGCCGGGATGGATCGGGCCTTGCTGGACTACATCGACCAGGCGATCCAGGTGCGGATGGTCGTGCTGGCCCACTACATCAGTGCAGACGAGTGGCAGCGCCTGGACAAGACGCTGGATCCGGACTGGCGCGTGCTCGGCGAGCGCGCCGAGCGCCTGATGGCCGACGGCGTACCGCCGCATTCCGAAGAGGCTGGACAGCTGGCGCACGATTGGCACGTTTTGATGGACCGGATGGTGCGGCACGATGCGGCCTTGCGCGGCCGGCTGCGTGCGGCCTACGAGAACGAGCCGCTGATCCGGGCCGGGGCGGTCTTCACGCTGGAGGCATGGCGCTACGTGGAGCGGGCAGCGATCCCTTGACCCTGACGCAACGTGAGGGTGGACGATGCGGCCTCCACGACAACCGGGGGTTCCGATGACCACCTCGCCGACCAACATCGTTCGCCAGGGCGAGCCCAGCCGCTCGGCGCTGGCGGTCGCCTCGTTGCGCGCCGTGCACCCGTTGCTCGACGAGCCGCTGGTCTTTGCGGACCGGGTGGCGCTGCCCTTGCTGGGCGCGCCGGCCGAGGCCGCGCTGCGGGACGATCCGTTCGCGCTGAACGACCCGATGTCACGGCGCCTTCGCGCTGCACTGGTCGCGCGCAGCCGGTTCGTCGAGGATGAACTGGCGCGCTGCGTCTCGGAGGGCGTGAGGCAATACGTGCTTCTGGGCGCTGGGCTCGACACCTTTGCGTATCGCAATCCGCACCGCGATGAGGGCCTGGCGGTGTTCGAGGTGGACCACCCGGGCACCCAACGCTGGAAGCAACACCGGTTGGCCGAGGCCGGCATCGCCATGCCTGGGTCGCTGACGTTCGTGCCCCTGGACTTTGAGCGCGACGACCTGCGCGACGCGCTGCAGCAGTCCGGCTTCCGGGACGACCAGCCGGCCTGCATCAGCTGGATGGGCGTGACCATGTACCTGACGGCCGACGCGGTGCGCAGGACACTCCATGCGGTGGCGGGCTGGGCCGCGGGCAGCTGCCTGTGCTTCGACTACCGCGTTCCGGTGACGACGCTCAATCCGATCGAGCGCGCCATCAACGAAGTCCTCGAACGGCAGGTTGCCGCGATGGGTGAGCCGTGGCTCTCGACCTTCGATCCGGCGCAGTTGCGCAGTCAGCTGCTCGAGCTGGGATTCAGGTCCGCAGAGAGCGCCACGCCGGAAGACCTGAACCTGCGCTACTTCGCGCGGCGCAAGGATGGGCTGTGCATGGGCGGGGGCGTGCGCATCATGTGTGCGATCAGGTGATGCGCTTTGTCGCGCCGTCGGGGTGGGCGACACGCACGGCATCGCCCACGCGGATGGCCCCGCCCTCCAGCACCCGCGCCGTCATGCCGCCATGCCCGCGCATCGCCGCGTAGCCGCCGGGGCCGATGACCTCTTCCATGCGCGAGCACGGTGCGCACGGCCCCACGATCTCGATGAGCGCGTCGCCGATGCGCAGCCTGGCATTCTTCAGCGACAGCAGGTTGATGCCCGAGACCACGAGGTTGCGGCGCAGGTCCACCGGATCGATCGGGCCGACCCGGGCGAAGGCGGCGACCAGCGGCAGGTGCTCCTGCTGGATGAGGGTCACCTGGCGTGTCGTCAGCTCCGGCTCGCCGCGCCGGCCGAGCCGGTCGTCGGCGAGGCCGATGCCGGCCAGGGCCGTGGTGGCGTCGATGCGCCGCGCCGCATCCCGCGGGGCGTCGCGCACGATGATGGCTTCCACCCGGCCCTGGACGTGCGGCGGGGGGATGAAGAGGTCGCGCAGGGTTTTCATGGCGCGACCTTAGCCGATCCCGCTGGCGAAGGCGGTCGCGGCTGAACTTGTGGGCCAGGCAATAAGCCGCGCCATCGGGCAGCGGTGCCGCCGGGTCGGCCACGTGCCCCGGCCAGCCTTCGGGCCGTTGAGCCCGATGCGATGACGCCGCTCCAGATCATGCCGTCGACCTGGTTGAACGCCAGCCCTTGCTGAACGCCAGCCCTTGCTGAACGCCAGCCCTTGCTTGTCGACCTCGTCGAGCTGAGGCGCCGGGTTGGTCAGCTTCAGCGTTTCAGCATTCGCTCAACAGCAGGCGGGCCTTGTCCCAATCGCGGCGCACGGGTGCGTTCGGTATCCTGGCGCGACCCGTCCCGGGTGCGGAGGTTCGCCGTGGCAGGCCCCGATATTCTCTTTTGGCAGGAACGCTATCTCACGGGGCAGACGCCCTGGGACGAGGGTGTCGACGATGCCGAGTTGCTGGGCTGGCTGGGCAGTGGCCAGCTGACGGCGCAGGACGCTCCTGTGCTCGTACCCGGTTGCGGCGCTGGCCGCGACCTGCCGCTGCTCGGCGCACGCGGCATCGCCGTCACGGGGATCGACTACGCGCCTGCCGCCGTCGCCCTGGCGCGCGAGCGCCTCGCGCAGGCGGGCCTGGCGGCCCCGCTCGTGCAGGTGCAGGAGGCCGACGTGCTCAGTTGGCAGCCGCCGGCGCCGGTGGGCGCCGTCATCGAGCGAACCTGCCTGTGCGCGCTCCACCCCGACCATTGGGTTCGCTACGCGCGGCAATTGCATGCCTGGCTGCGTCCCGGTGGACGGCTCTTCGCGCAGTTCGAGCAGGTGCCGCGCGCCGAAGCGGCCGAGGGCTGGGTGGCGGGTCCGCCGTACCACTGCGACATCAACGCCATGCGCGCGCTCTTCAGTGCCGAGCGCTGGGCGTGGCCCCAACCTCCGTATCCGCGAGGTGCCGAGGGTGACCACCTCACGGTGGTACTGACGCGCTCGCCATGAAGACGGGCGCGCAGCTTGGCGCCGCTGAAGGTCTGCGCTATCGCATCTCGCTGCCTGGTGGGCACGAATGGCACGGCCTTTCGTTGGAGCGAAAGCACCTGCGCCCCGATGCGTGGCAGGAATGGCCAGTACCGCGAACGCGGTCAGCTGCTGCTGCCCTTGAGCTTGCCGACGACGAACAGCAGCACGATGGCGCCGATGACCGAGGCAATCCATCCGGCCGGCTGTCCCACCGAATACCAGCCTATCGCCTGGCCGACGAAGCCAGCGATCGCCGAGCCGGCGATGCCGAGCAGGCAGGTCAGGATCCAGCCCATCTTCTGCTCGCCTGGCAGCAGGAAGCGCGCGATCGCGCCGACGATCAACCCGACGAGGATGGTGCCGATGATGCCCATGGTGTTGGCTCTCTCGTGCGATGGATGTTGAAGATCGTGCCGGACCGAGCATGCCACAAGCTCGGGAATAGGTGCCTGAGCGGCAGTTTCGAGGCGGAGGGATCAGGACCCGAGGACGTCTCTGGTGTCGCTCGATGCCCGCCAGCTGCGGCGAGCGAATGTCTGTAGCCGACCACGTCCGGACGATCGCGACCGTCAGCTTTCGAGCGCGCGGGAATTGCCGACGGCAGGGCTCGTATCCTTTCGCAAGGTTTACGCTGGCCTGCGCAGCGCGCTGCGCGGGAATGAGCAACGGGTCATCGAACATGTCGCGCAGGCGACTGAGCTGCGCGCTCACGGCTGGCTGGCTCAAGTGCAGGCGATGGGCCGCCTTGGTCACGTTCTGCTCCACCAGCAGCGCCTCCAACGTCATCAACAGGTTGAGGTCCAAGCGCTTGGTATCCACGATGCAAATAGCAGACCCATAAATTTGCGATTTCACAAATGTGCTGAGGAGCACAAAACTAGGTTCAGTCCTCGCGTAGCGCGAAGGACACATACCCCAAGCCTGGAGAAGTTGCATGACCCTCAAAACCGAGAAACCTTTGATCGCCGTCGCTGGCGCCGCCAGCAAGCAAGGCCGCAGTGTGGCTGCGACGCTTCTGGATAGCGGTCGCTATCGCGTCCGCGCGCTTACGCGGCGGGCCGACAGTGCGCCGATGCGCGAACTTGCCGAGCGCGGAGCCGAGATCGTCGTGGCGCCGTTGGAAGTCGGTCGCCAAGCCGAGTTCACGGCCGCGATGCGCGGCGCGTACGGTGCCTTCCTGATGACCCCGCCGATCATCAAGGTGCCGCCCGCCGAAGTCGAGGTAACCATGGGCGTGGAACTGGCCGATGCGGCGCAAGCCGCCGGCGTGCAACACGTGGTCTTCAGCGGCCTGGAGAACGTCAAGGCGCTCACCAACGGCACCAAGTGGGCCCCTCACTTTACCGACAAGGCCAAGGTGGAGGCCTACATCCGCAGCCTGCCGCTGCGCAGTTCGTTCGTCTACCTGGCGTTCTTCTACAGCAACTTTCTGGAGTACTACGTGCCCCAACGGGGATCCGACGGCCTGACCTTCGCCATCTACCTGCCGCCAGACGCACCCATGCCGTTTGTGGACCCCCTCACCGCGACGGGGCCGGCGGTGCTGGAGATGTTCGACCACCCCGAGAAATACGACGGCAAAACGCTGCCGGTGATCGGCGAGATTCTGACCGCGCGGCAGATGGTGGACACCTTCGTGCGTGTCACCGGCCAAAAGGCGCGTTACGCCTCGGCCTATACGCGCGACGAGCTGCTGCACCACTTCCCGGCGTTCGCGGGCAACGAGCCTTTCGTGCGCGAACTGGTCGGAATGGTGGAGTACGCGGTCGAGTACGGCTACTTCTCGCCCGCGCGCGACCTGGAGTTGAGCCGCAAGATCGATCCGGATGCCCTGACGTGGGAGCAATTCCTGCGGCGCAGCAAGTGGCAGGGTGACCTGCTGAGTTTTGGCGCTGCGGCCGACGCGAATCGGCCAGAGTTGGAGACCGCGTAAGCACGAGGGCTCAGAGGGCTGCCTGCCCGGGCGAGACCGTCAAAGGCTGTGCCCCTGCAATGGGACGCGCTTGCGAACCGCGTTGGAGAGGACGAGCGACGTGGTCACGGAGCCGTGCGCGGCGAGGGCATCCACCACGCGCTCCAGGTCTCGCGGTTCGGCAAAGGCACATCGGACGATGAAGCAGTCTTCTCCGGTCACACGATCGGCCTCGAGCACTTCGGGCATCTTCTCGAAGAGCCCGACGCAGTCCTTGATGTGCTCGTGGGTGGTGCGCACGCGGACGATGGCCTGCAAAGCGAGGCCCAGCGAGCGCAGGTTGATCCTCGCGCCATGCCTCCAGCTGGCGCATTGGGCCGCATCGACGCGCTGCCGCGTTCGAGGCGCCTTGCTGGTGGCCGTGCCCGACCCCGAGGGCGCCGCCTTTCCTCGCGAAGCGATCGGGTTCTCGCCGCTGCCGCTCGAGCGGTTCGCCTTTCCCGGCATCATCGTCGCCAGCAGCAACGACCCCTACGGCAGCATCGACCGTGCGCGCCGCTGCGCGGGCGCCTGGGGCAGCCAGCTCGTCGAGGTCGGTGCGGCAGGGCACCTCAACGCGGGCAGTGGACTGGGGGCCTGGGCGCAAGGGCAGGCGCTGCTGTCGGAATTCCTGAACGACACCGACGTGCGCCAGCGGCCTTGACAACAGCGCGATCCCGATCAGCAAGAAAAAAGGCCTTCCCGACGAGGGAAGGCCTTTCGACGCCTGGGCGGCTTACTTCGCGCCAGCCGTGGCCTTCATCAGCTCACCATTCAAGTCCCCATCCAGCGACCAGCTGAAGATGCCCCCCAGCCCCTTGGACTTCAGGTAGTTGATCTTCGTCTGGATCACTTCCGGCGTGTCGTAGCTCCAGAAGTTCGTGCCGTCGAACTTGTAGCTCTGCTTCGTCACCGGGTGGACGTACACCGTGCCCGGGGCGGTCTTCAGGACCTTGTAGTCCTCGATGCCCGCCTCGTAGGTGCCGCGCGCCGGCGCCGTGGCCTTCTGGTACAGCCCGTTGTTGACGTTCGGCACGCCCGTCCAGCCGCGGCCGTAGAACGGCACGCCGACGTTGATCTTGCCGGGGGGCATGCCGGCCTGCAGCAGGATGCCGACCGCTTCGTCGATGTTGTAGTACGAGGCGACGCTGCGCACGCCCGGCTTCAACGGATCGTAGTAGTTCGGGCTGGATTGGTCCGGATAGAGGTTCGACTGGAAGTCGGTCGGGCCCTGGGGCTCGAAACCGCCGTGGAAGTCGTAGCTCATCAGGTTGACCCAGTCCATGTACTGGCCGTACTTGCCGGGCTCGGTGGCGTCGATCTTGTCCTTGCCCGAGCCGAGCGCCGCGGTCAGCAGGTAGTGCTTGCCGTTGATCGCATCGAGCTGGGTGCGGAACTCCTTCATCAGCAGCGTGAAGTTCTGGCGGTCCGCCGGGCTCACCGTGTTGTACGGCTGGCCGATCACCGCCGGGAACTCCCAGTCGATGTCGATGCCGTCGAACACGCCGGCCAGCACGCCGTCACCCCCCCGGCCGCTGTATGCCGGCAGGTTGCCCTTGATGTAGATGTTCAGGCACGAACTCACCAGCTGCTTGCGCAGCGCATCGGTCTGCGACGCGGCGGAGAACCACTTCGACCACGTCCAGCCGCCCAGCGAGATCAGCACCTTCAGGTTCGGGTACTTGGCCTTCAACTGCTTCAACTCGTTGAAGGATCCGGCCAGCTTCGAATCCCAGGTCGGCGCCGCACCGACGAGGCGCAGCGGCGTGCGGCCATAGTCGGCCCACGCATCCCCGCCCGTGCCGGCGCTCGGGTCGTTCGGGTTCGTCGCGCCCGGCTCCAGCTTGTCGATGCCCTGTGCGCACTCGTACCCGCCATTGCGCTGGTAGATGTTCGCGAAGGCGTAGTTGACGAAGGTCAGCGCATTGGCCGAACCCGACGAGATGATGTCGGCGACTTCATAACCGCGACCGTACACGCCCCACTGCGTGAAGTAGGAACCGACCTGGCGGCCGCCCGGCGCCGGTGCCGGGGCCGGCGCGGGTGCCGGTGCAGGCGAGGGGGCCGGAGCGGGTGCCGGGGCCGGCGACGGAGCCGGCGCAGGGGCGGGTGCCGGCGCAGGGGCCGGAGCGGGCGCCGGTGCCGGGGCATTGCCGCAGTTGCCGACGACCGTCCAGGGCTGGCCGCTGCCGGCCGGGCCGCTGTTGGTGGCCGGGTTCTGGTTCTGCGTCCAGTAGTTGGCCTTGTAGTTCACGCCGTTGTAGCTGGCGGTCTGCCCACCGGTGTAGGCGGTGGCGGCGGCCCAGGCCAGGTAGCAGGTGCCGCTCGGGCTCGGCGCAGGGGCCGGTGCGGGCGCAGGGGCCGGGCTCGGTGCGGGCGCCGGGGCGGGGGCAGGCGTCGGCGCGGGGGCTGGTGCCGCGTTCGTCGGCGACCACAGCGACGGCGTGGAGGCCGGCGTCCAGTTGGCGCCCACCCAGGCCGTGTGCGTGACCAGCGCGACATAGTCGCGGCCGTTGTAGCTCACCACCGTGCCGGCGGTGTAGGTGACGCCTTCGCGCCAGGCAGGGGCGCTGGACTGTGCCAGCTGCACGTCGCTGGCCCAGGTGCCCTGCACGTCGTGGGCTGATGCAGCCTGCACCTGCCCCCACAGGCTGCCGATCGCGACGGCAACCATGCTCATACCCAATGTCTTCACCTTCATCTCGTGATCTCCTTCGGTTGAGATGCTCATCTTTCAAGGCGCGGCGACTCTGTTGGGCACGCGGAACAGCGCACGGCTTGCAACAAATTTGCGCGGGACAGGACCCCTCGACTTGCGGCAGGATCGCTCCGCCGCCAGGACTCACAGATCCCAAAGGTATTGTGCTGGTACTGCATTGGTATGCCAACCGCGGTTTCGCAAAGACACCAATTTCACCTGTGGCAAACGGCGATTTCCAGGAGTCCTGCGACGCGGGGCCCTGGCGCCGGCAATACCAGTTGAGGGCGAGAGAGCGTGCGCTCACGATCCCCGTGGCGTCACCAATCCAGTGGATGGCGTGCCGCCGGCGTGCCCCCTACGCTCTGCCGCAATCGGCCGGGCGCGACAAGCTTTCCCGATGGGCGGGCAGGCAGGCGCCGCGCGCCGATCGACAGGGGAGAACGCCATGACACACGACACCGCCAGCGCCACGCTGGAAGCGGCCGGCCTCCAGGGGGACAGCGGCGCGCTGTTGCACCGGGAGTTCGAGCGGCACGTGCAGAAGTACGCCAGGAGCCCCGCCGGCTGGCACGGCGCGGACGACATCGAGACCCTGGTCGGGCTCGCGGGGACGTTCCAGTGGCTCGAGGGCGGCGAGTCCCGCCTCATGACATTGACGTTCGACGCGGGGAAGGAAGGGCAGCAGGGGCGCTATGTGATGGTGGGCGCCGGCCACCGCGAGGCCGGCGTGTTCAGCTGCGTCCCCAACAACCCCGCCATCGGCTGGGCCTTCATCCTCCTCACGCCCGAAGGCGGGGCCGCCCGGCCCGTGATCGTGTCCGGCATGCTGACCGATGCCGAATGGCAGATCTTTGCCGCGTTGCTGAACGAGGTCGGCCGCAGCGGGCCGATCGAGCCGGGGTTCGCCGCGATCCGCCAGTTCGACTGACGGACGGCGGCTGCGTCAACGGCCCGGCGCCGGTTGGATGTGGATGGTCTGCGCCGGCTCGGTGACGGGCCGGTAGTCGCCGGGCACCGTGAACGCCTCGGGGCTCGGCTCGCGGGCCTCGAGCTTCTCCACGCGGTACTCGGTGGTGCCGGCCACCGCGTCGCGATGGCGGACCCACAGCGGGATGCCGAGGTCCTTCGCCGTCCACTGCTCGATCTCGTTGTGCAGCGGGCGCTTGTTGCCGATGCGGCCGGCGGGGATGTCCTGCACGAGGCGGCGACCGGAGGCCTGCACGCCGTTCAGCACCTTGTCGCCGAGTTCGATGGTGCGCCAGCTTGCAACGCCGCCCGTGAAGTCGGCATAGGGCAGCGCTGTGGCCAGCCCGCCCACGAGCGGCATCGTCGGCAAGGGGATCGCCGGCACGGCCTGGATCGCGACGCCGGGACTCGAGGCCGGAACGGACCCCGCGGGCGGCTCCTGTCCCGACAGCCGGATCGCCGTGCGGTCCTGCGGCGACAGGATGAATTCGGTCTCGCCGCTCGCGTTCTGGATCAGCACCACGTCCGATGCGACGCCCCCCGTGTCCCCGGAGACCGCGATGCGCATCCGTCCGCTGCTGTCACGGGCCTGCACATGGCGCGCAAAGGTCACGATCTCGTTGCCGTCCGCCAGCCGCAGCCGGGTGCGCGTCGTCGCCGTGAGCTGGAAGGGCTTGCCGGTGCGCACGCCCCCTTCGAGGGGCATCGCCGGGACCGCCGCCACGCTGGGCACGGCGAGCCCGCGCGCGGGCTGCGAGGGCGCCGGCTGCTGTGCCAGGGCAACGGCGCAGGTGGTGGCCAGGCAGGCGGCCGCGAGGGACCGGTTCAGGGCGGCGAGGTCGAGGGTCGGCATGGAGGGCTCCGGGAAGTGACTCAACGGGTGGATGGAAGGGGCCGCACGGCCACCGGCCTGGCGGCGCCGTCGTAGACGATCTGGACGCGCACGAAGGGATCGGCGTTCGCCAGGTCCACGGGCACGCCCGTGGCGGCCATCTGGACGCGCGACATCCTCGCTTCGGCGATGCGGAACGGTCCGGCATGCGTGCGCAGGTCCACCAGCGGCATGAACTGCGCGGGCGCGTCGCCGCGGTCCACCGCGGGGACCGGTGCCGGTGCGGTGGCCACGGCCGGGACCGGCCGGCCCCGGGGCGCATGGGGCTGGTTGAAGAAGAGCAGCCACGACGCCATCACCGCGAACACGACCGACGCGAGCGCGAAGCCGATGCGGGCGGCCTCGCCCAGGTCCCATCGCGGGGGAGCCTGCTTCCGGAAGAGGGCCTCGCGCAACTGCGGCATCTCGGACACCGGCGTGTCCGCCACTGCCTGCACCAGGGATCGCAGCGTCACCCGGTCGTGGTCAGAGCCGTCTCTGGGACTCGTCATGGTCATTCCCCCGTGTGGCTGAGGTAGTGGGCCAGGAAACTCTTGCGGGCCCGCAGGATGCGCGAGCGCACGGTGCCGATCGGGACCTGCACCAGCGCGGCGATTTCTTCATAGCTGCAGCCTTCGAATTCGCGGAGCACGAGCACCTCGCGGTGGGCATAGGGCAGGGCCTTGAGCACCGTGCTGACGAAGCCGGCCTCGCGGGCGCGCACGAGCTGCGCCATGGGGTCGCAGGCGCCGTCGTCGGGGATGTCGCCCGCGGGCGTGGCGTCGTCGGCGTCCGCATGCACCACGGCCGACGGCAGGCGCAGGGCACTGATGAGCTTGCGGCGCGTGACGGTGAGCAGGAAGCTGCGCTCTTCCCCCAGCGCGGGCGAGTACGACAGGCGCTGCTCAAGCATCTGCACGAAGATGTCCTGCACCACGTCGTTGGCCAGCTCGCGCTGCCCCGCCACCCAGTGCGCAAAGCGAAGCATGGCCGGGCCGTGCTTGTCGAACACGAGGCCGCACTGCCTTGCGTCGCCGGCGCAGGCGCGGGCGAGGTCGGCATCGGCACGGGCGAGGCGCAAGCGGCGGGGAAGGCCGGCAAGGAAGTGGGGTCTCATGCAGCGATGGAAGAGTGCGTCGAGGATCTATCGCTTGAGGCCCGCAAAAAGTTCCCATGGCACGCCCATTGCCGGCACAGGGGGCCACGGCATCCAGGAGGAATCATGACCGAGCGGAACAAGGCTGCCTTGACGGCGGCGAATGCGGCCATCGCCCGAGGCGACATCGAAGGCTTCCTTGCGCACTGCGCCGAGGACATCGTGTGGACCACGGTCGGAGAGAACACCCTCACGGGGAAGGAGGCGGTGCGCCGCTGGATGGCGAAGCACTACGCGACGCCGCCCTCGTTCTCCGTGGACGACCTGGTGGCGGAGCGCGACTTCGTCATCGCACTGGGCGAGATCGACGTCCCGGGCGATGGGGGGCAGGCGATCCGCAACGCCTATTGCGACGTCTGGCGCTTCCGCGAAGGGAAGATGATCGAGTTGCGTGCGTTCGTGATCGCGAGCTGACGAGGGCGAGCGGAAGCGACCGAAGCGTGCATCCCGTTGGCGCGCCGCAACGCGGCCGGACGCCGCCCTTGCGCGCCCGCGCCGATGCCTGCATCATTCGCGCCCATTGCTGAAGGCGCCCACGACAGCGCCCGCATGACGGAGATCCCTCTTATGTCCTCCCTGTTCATCTCGACGATCGACTGAACACGGTTCCCGAGCCCCGGCTGAACCGTGTCTGTTCACAGATACGGCCCAGACCGCGCGGCACGCAAGGCCCCGCAGCCATCGAGCCGGGGCTTTTGCTTTTCGGAAACCGAATGAGTGCACAACTCCGTTCCCGCGCCCTCCAGGAGGGACGGGTCAAGGCCCTGCGCCGCATGAAACAACCGATGACGCTGGTGCTCGACACGGGCCCCGGTGCGCGCGACCCCGTGGCGCGCGCGCTCGGCCAGCGCGGCCTGCGCGGTGCAGGCCAGCACATCCAGAGCCGCGGCGCGCAGCGCCGGGCGGACCGCGTGGCGCTGCAGGCGCTGCTGCGAAGAAAGGATTGGGATGAGTGATCCCCAGGAGCTGCGCGACCAGCTGGCGCAGAGGAACCGACAGCTGCAGGAAATCGCCGCCCGGCTCAAGACCGAGCTGTTCGGCATCGACCCCATCATCGACCGCGTCATCGATTCGGTGCGCGCCTGGTACGTGCTGCCCGAACTCGTCTCGCGGCCGGTCATCGTCTGCCTCTGGGGCCTGACCGGCACCGGCAAGACCCAGCTCGTGCGGCGCCTGGCGCAGCTGCTGGGCTTCTACGACCGCTTCGTCGAGGTGCAGATGGACGGCTTCTCCAACGGCGCGGGCTGGCGCGGCGCGCAGAGCATCTCGGGCATGCTGGCGCAGTCCGGCGTGCGCGAGGGCGAGCCGGGCATCCTCGTGCTCGACGAGTTCCAGCGCTTCTGCACCATCGACGCCAAGCGCGGCGAGTTGCGCGTCGAGCGCTACCAGGATGTCTGGGCCCTGCTGTCCGACGGACGGCTGCCGCCCTCCCTCTCGCTGCTGGGCGACATCGAGTCGTCCATCGCCGAGGCGGCCTTCGACGCCGAGCGCGCCGAGGCCGGCGATGCCAGGCTGCGCTTCAAGCTGCGCAGCTGGGAGGCGCAGGAGCTGCAGCGCAACCTCAAGCTCGACCTGCCACTGCTCGAGATCATGGCCTGGACGCCCGACCAGATCCAGGAGCGCCTGCGCGACTTCCGCGAAAGCGGCCAGCAGCATTGGGAGACCGACTACAGCCGGCTGCTCATCTTCGTCTGCGGCAACCTGGACGAGGCGTACGAGGACCTCGCCACCAGCGTCGACGACTGCGACAGCGATGCCGACATCTTCCACGCGCTGACCGGCAAGCTCAGCGTCATCGACGTCAAGCAGGCGCTCAACCAGCGCTTCAAGCCGGAGCAGGTGGCGCGCCTGGGCAACGAGCATGTCATCTACCCGTCGCTACCGCGCCGCGCCTACGAGCAACTGATCGAACAGGGCTGCGCGCGCTATGCCCGCGAGACCGCGGCGCGCTGCGGCCTGCACTTCGAGCTGGACGCCAGCGTGCGCGAGCAGATCTATGCCAACGCCGTCTTCCCCGCCCAGGGGACGCGGCCGCTGTTCTCGTCGCTGCACGCGATCCTCGGCGCCGGCCTCGCGAAGGCGGCGCTGTGGGCCCTGGAAAGCGGCGCGGCGGCCGGCGACGGTGTGGGCCTCACGGCCGATGGCCGCAGCCTGGTCGCGCATTGGCGCGGGCAGTCGCACGTCATCGCCGCGCCCTTCGAGATCAACCGCCTGCGCCAGCGCAACAACCCCGATTTCCGCGCGCTGCTGGCCGTGCACGAGGCCGGCCACGGCCTGGTCCATGCGCTGCTGTTCGGTCGCGCGCCCCAGGAGATCAAGATCCACGTGGCGAGCTTCGAGGGCGGCTACAACGCCTACACCTCGCGCAAGGTCTGGTCGCGCGGAAACCTGCTCGATTCCATCTGCACCAGCCTCGCCGGCCGCGCCGCCGAGTTGCTCGTGTTCGGGCCGGACCTGGGCTCCAGCGGCGCGGAGAGCGACCTGCGCAAGGCCACCGCGACGGCGGCCCGCATGCTGCGCCACCTGGGGCACGGCGAGCGCATCGGCCGCACCGACGTTTCCACCGACAGCGAGGAGAACCTCTGCACCGACGTGGAGGCCAGCAACGCGCCGGTCGAGGCGCTGCTGCAGGCCGAGCACGATCGCGCAACGAGGCTGATCGACGCGCACCGCGGTGCATTGCTGGCGCTCGTCGACGAACTGGCGGCGCAGGGCCAGGTCACGCCGGCGCGGTTCGCGGCGCTGGTGGGCCTGCCGCTGGGACGGCCGGAGGACGCGCTGGATGCATACGCGCAGCGGCTGGCGGCGTTCCGCGCCGATGCCGCCGGGATGCCTCCCGGGGTAGAGCACCGGCGCGCCGCCCTGGTTTAAAGCTTCGTGCCGCCGCTCGCGTCCAGCACCTGGCCGGTGGTCCACGCGCCGCCCGGCCCGGCCAGGAAGGCCACCACCCCCGCCACATGCTCGGGCTGGCCGATGCCGGGCAGGGCCTGCACCTGGGCCAGCGTCTCCTTGCCGCCCGGGCCGTGGATCCAGGCACTCATGCGCGTGTCGATGGCACCGGGGGCCACCACGTTCACGGTGATGCCGCGCGGGCCGAGCTCGGCCGCCAGCTGCAGGCTCAGCACGTCGACGAAGCCCTTGCTGCCCGAGTAGGCCGTGATCCCCGGGAAGGCGATGCGCGTCGCCGCCGTGCCGATGTTGACGATGCGGCCGCCGTCCGGCATCAGGGGCGCCACGCCTTGCGTGACGAAGAACAGGCTGCGGATGTTGACGTTGACCAGCGTCTCGAACTCGGCGGCGGTGGTCGCGGCCAGGCCGGCGAACACCGCCACGCCGGCGTTGTTGACCAGGATGTCGATGCGCGGCAGCTTCAGGGCCGCCAGGCGCGCGACGAGCTGCTGCCCGCCGTCGACGGCGGCCAGGTCGGCCTGCAGCAGGTGGGCCGCGTGGCCGGCGTCCCGCAACGAGGCCGCCAGCGCCTCGGCCTCGGCGCGGCCGCTGCCGTAGTGCAGGACCAGCTCGGCGCCGTCCGCCGCCAGCCGCCGGGCAATGGCGGCACCGATGCCGCGCGAGGCGCCGGTGACCAGCGCGATCTTTCCTTCAAGGGGCTTGTTCATGAATGACTCAAATTGGACCAAACGGTCAATAAACGGGGAAAGAAAGGCCGCTTTCGCGGCCGGAGGGAAAGGGGCAGGAGACGCTCACGCCATGTCGAGGACTCCCAGGGTGAGCGCCACCAGGCGCTCCATCTGCGCCTGGCTGCGCCCGGCCCGGGCCGCGACGCGCAGGCCGCTGACCAGCGAGACCAGCAGCTCGGCCAGCTCGGCGGAAGGCGCGGGGTTGGCGATCGAGCCATCGCGCTGGCCGCGCTCCACCGTCGAGCGCAGCAGCTCGTGGGTGGCGTGCCAGCGGTTCGTCAAGGCGCCGGCCAACGGCGCCTCGTCCAGGCCTTCGAGCAGGCCGCCGGTCACGATGCAGCGGCTCACGGCCGGGTCGGGATCGGCGCAGCTGCGCACCATGTCATCGAAGAAGAGCGCGAGGGCGGCGCGCCCCTTCGCTTCGTGCTGCATGGCGGCGGTGACGCGCGCACCCCGCTGCACGGCACAATCGATGGCTTGCAAGTACATGGACTGCTTGTCGCCGAAGGTGTTGTAGAGGCTCTGCTTGCCCAGGCCGGTCGCTTCCTGCAACAGCGCCAGGCTCGTGCCCGTGTAGCCGTGCGTGCTGAAGACGTCGGTCAGGCGGTCCAGGATCTCGGGCTCGGAAAAGTTGCGTTCGCGGGGCATGGGCGGGACTCTACGTCAATATTGACTGATAGGTCAAATACCCCTGCTGCCCTTGTCGCTACAGTCCGCGCAGTCCTCCTCGAACCCCCAGCGTCGTCATGACCGTCTCCATCACCTCGCCTTCCGTCCTCGACCCGGCCTCGGTGGCGGGCGGGCCGATCCACCAGCTCTCACTCTCGGGCGGTGGGTTTCGCGCCGCGTTCTATCACCTGGGGGCCTTGCATGCCCTGGCCGCGCAGGGCCGCCTGCGGGAGCTGAAGATGCTGGTGACGATCTCGGGCGGATCGATCGCCGCGGGCTTCTTCCTGCAGGAATGGCTGCCCCTGGCGCAGCGTGGGCCCGTGGACGACGACGCGCTGGCGCAGTGCGCCCTGCGTGCGCACCAGGCGCTCTTCCGCAAGTCGCGCCACAACCCGCGGCTGCGCGTGATGGCCTCGATCCGTGCGCTGAGCCGCGGCCTGGTGCGCAACGAGTTCGGCTTCTCCGAGGCGATGGCGCGCATCAACCGCCGCTGGCTGCGCCGCCTGCACCGGGCGGCCGCCGCGGATGTGTGGCCCGCCGCGCTGCCCGAGTGGCGCATCGCCTGCTCCGACTACGCGCAGGGCAACCGCTGCGTGGTGCGGATCGGCGAGCGGGGCCTGCCGCGCCAGCCCGATGCCAGCTACCTGACGATGAACGACCTGCCGGTCGCGCGCGCCATCGCCTCGTCGAGCGCCGTGCCCGGCGTGTTCGAACCCATCCGTTGCGGCGACCACCACCTGGGCGACGGCGGCGTGCTCGACAACCACGGCCTGCGCGAGTTCGACCCGGCCCTGGGACACTCGACCTGCATCGATGCGTCGGCGCCCGCCTTGCCGATGCGCCCCATCGACGGCTGGGCGACGCCGATGCGGGCGATGGACCTGATGATGGAGCAGACCCGCGGCGACGTGTTGCGCGCGCGCGGCTGCACCCTCATCTCCCTGCGCGACCCGGTGACGCAGCCGAGCGGGCTGGACTGGTGGCCGCACCTGCGCGCGCTGCGCACCGACCTCGACGACTTTGCGGCGACGGAAGCGCACCTGCTGTTCCTCGCCGGCCACCAGAGCGCCACGGGCCGGCCCGACATCCCCGCCGACTGCCCGCCGGACATGACGGCGCTGTGGAGCGCGATGAGCCGCGCCGCGCCGCCCGAGCTGCCGGGCGACGAAGCCCAGCGGCTCGGCGACGCGCGCGAGGCGTGCATGGACGACCTGGAGCGCGGGCAGCACGTGCTGTTCGCGGGCATGCAGAAGCGCTCGGCCGCGTCGGTCATGGTGTCGATCGGCTCGCTGCTCATGCTCGCGATGACCGTGGTCACGGTGATCCTCCTCGCCCGCGTGGTGTGGGGTGTCGGCATCGGCCACATCCCGCTGCCGGCCCGCACGCTGTCGACGCGCGCCCTGCTGGCGGCGGGCTGGATGGGCGGTGCCGCGTGGCTGTGGCAGTTCCACTCGCCGCGCGCCGGGGCGCTGTTCCACAACATGCGCCAATGGCTGGGCGTGCTGGCCGGGCCCGTCCTGCTGCCGGGGGTGCTGACGATCTCGATCGCGCTGCGCCTGAAGGTGGTCGCGTTCTCCACCCGCGACCTCACCGCCTGGACGCGTGCGGCGCTGCTGCGCTACGAACGGCGGCGCCAGCTCGCCGCGAGCCGGCGCGAGGCGCTGCGCACGGGGCCCGGCCCCGACCTGACCGGCTGAAGCGCCGCTCCTTGACGCGCCGCAATACGGGGGCGGGCGCGATCGGTCCCAATGCCTGCGGGGAGGGATCCCCTCATTTCTCATGTCCGCAGGAACAAACCCTCATGATCATCCGCAAGTCCTCCATCCGCACCCTCGTTGCCACCGCCTTGCTGGGCGCTCTCGCCGCCCCGCTGGCCGCCCGCGCGGAGCAAGGCCCTTGGCTGGTGCGCGCACGTGCCGTCAACCTCGACAGCGCCGACAAGGACAACACCGGCCTCGGCCTGTCCATCAACGACAAGGTGATCCCCGAGATCGACGTCACCTACTTCTTCTCGCCCAGCATCTCGGCGGAGCTGGTCCTGACCTACCCGCAGAAGCACGATGTGAGCGCCGGCGGCACCCGGATCGGGTCGCTCAAGCACCTGCCGCCCACGCTGACGGCGCAGTACCGCTTCACGGGCCTGGGGGCCTTCACGCCTTACGTCGGCGCGGGGATCAACTACACGCGGTTCTCGGGCGTCCAGCTGCCGGCCGGCGTGGACATCGACCGAAGCAGCGTCGGCGCCGCGTTGCAGGTGGGCGTGGACATCCCGCTCAACGCGCAGCTGTCGCTCAACGTCGACGTGAAGAAGCTGCAGATCCGCACCGACGTCAGCGCCGGCGGCACCGGCCTCGGTGACTTCCGGGTCGATCCGCTGCTGGTGGGCGTGGGGTTGGGCTGGCGCTTCTGAGCGCCCCGGGGCCGGGCTGCCGGTCCGCAGCGGGTCGTCGTTGCGTTCGGTCAGAGCGGTCGCCCGTTCGAGGCGTCGAAGCGCAGGACATCCAGTGCCGCCCTCGCCGCCCACTTCCGAAGGAAGGTCGAGATCCTTGGCGACGCGAGATGCTCCTGCAGCGAGGCCTCGTCCCGCCAACGCTCGGCGATCAGGGCGCGGCCCGCGGCCGCATCCTCCAGGGCGACGGCGTAGAACAGGCAGCCCTCCGCCGCGCGCGTGCCGGGGGCGATGGCCTGCACGTCGGCCACGAACTCGTGGATGTCGGCCGGGTCGACGTGGGCGCGGCCCATCAGGGCGATCATGCCGCGCGCTCCGGGCCGACCGTGAGCACGATCTTGCCCTGGATGTGCCCCTGCGCGGCCCTCTCGTGCGCCTTTCGCGCGTCGGCCAGGGCGAAGCGGCTGTCGACGGCGACGCGCAGCGCGCCCTGGTGCGCCAGGCGCCCGAGCACGGCGAGCTGCGACCCGTTGGAGCGAACCTGCGTCGTCGAGACTGTCAGGCCCTGCTTCGCGGCCTCGTCCGCGCCGCTGTAGCCGAGCGGATACACCGGGAACAGGGCGCCGCCGCGCTTGAGCGTCCGCAGGAAGCGGCCGGTGGCCGGGCCGCCGACGGTGTCGAGGACGAGGTCGAAGCCGTGCGCGGCGTCCTCCGGCGCATGCCGGGTGTAGTCGATGAACGCGTCGGCACCGAGGCCGCGCAGGAACGCCTCATGCCGGCCGGAGGCGACGGCCGTGACGCGCGCCCCCGACCACTTCGCCAGTTGCACCGCCAGGTGGCCCACCCCGCCGGCGGCGCCGTTGACCAGCACCGACCGGCCGTCCAACGGCACCGGGCGATGCCGTCCGGGCTGCAGGGGGTTCGGCGCGTCATGGCCCAGCTCGACCAGGAACTGCCACGCCGTGAGCGCTGCCATGGGGAGGGCCGCAGCCTGCACGTGGTCGACGCCGGCGGGCTTGAGGGCCAGGTCCGCGGCCGGCGCGGCGACGTACTCGGCATAGGCCGCGCTCTCGCCGAAGCTCGGGAACCGGACCATGCCGAAGACCTCGTCGCCGACGGCGAAGCCGCGCACGTCGTCGGCCATGGCCTCGACGACGCCCGACACATCGGAGCCCGGGATGGCGGGCAGGGGCACCGGCGGCCGCCAGTCGGGCGGAAGCGTCCGGTAGCCCTCCCGCAGGTACCAGTCCGGGGGATTGATGCCCGCCGCATGGACACGCACCAGCACCTCGCCGGCCTTCAGCGCGGGCACCGGTGCGTCCTCGTGGCGCAGCACCTCGGGCCCGCCGAACCCGTGCAGCCGGATCGCCTTCATCGTCTTCGTCGTCATGATCATCTTCCTCTTCACGGTGTCGTTGAAGGGAAGTGTGGATATTCGCCGCCTGTTTGATAATCCCTCACGGACTCACTAGTTAAGTGCCATGGCGGAACAAATCAGCCTCGAGCGTCTCACCGGCATCGTGGCGTTTGCGCGCGCGGCCTCGCACGGCAGCTTCACCGCGGCGGCGCAGTCGCTGTCCGTGTCGCCCTCGGCCGTCAGCAAGACGATCCAGCGCCTCGAGCAGCAGCTGGGCCTGCGCCTCTTCACGCGGACGACGCGTTCGCTCGTGCTGACGCCGGAGGGGCGCGAACTGCACGCGCGCGCACTGCAGCTGCTGCGGGCGGCCGAGGACGTGGTGCAGTCCGCCGCCGCGGTGCGGGCAGAGCCGTCGGGCACGCTGAAGATCGCCGCGCCGCTGCCCATCGGCACGCGCCTGCTCGCGCCGGCGCTGCCGGAGTTTCGCCGGCGGCATCCCAAGCTGCAGATCGACCTGCGGCTGAACGACCGCTTCGTCAACCTCGTCGAGGAAGGCATCGACGTGGCGATCCGCCTCGGCACGCTCGCCGACTCGAACCTGGTCTCGCGCGGCTTCGCGCCGGTGCGGGTGAGCGCGTTCGCTTCGCCGGCCTACCTGGCGGCGCGGGGCGTGCCGCACAGGCCGGAGGACCTGCGGGGCCACGATTGCGTGAACTTCCGGTACCAGGCCTCGGGGCAGATCTTCCGGTGGCTCTTCAAGGTGGGCAGCCGCACGATCGACCTCACGCCCGAGGCGGCGATCGTGGTGGATGCCAGCGACGCGGTCGTCGAGGTGCTGGCCGCCGGTGGCGGCGTCGGCATGGCGGCCTCGTGGATCGCGGCGCCTTACGTGGAGCGGGGGCTGCTCGCGCCCGTCCTGGGCGAGTACGCGGTCGAGCGCTCGACGATCACCGCCGTGTGGCCCGAGAGCCGGCGGGGCAGCCCGAACGTCAAGGCGTTCGTCGCGTTCCTCGAGGAGGTGTTTCCATCGGCGGCGCCTCGACGATGACGTTCTCCGCCACGGCGCCTCGGATCCTCTGTCTGGGGGATGGACGCCGCGGCCGGCCGGGCGTCCACTGCCGCCGTGTGTCCAGCCCAGGGAGCCCGACATGGCCGAACCGACCCAGGCACGTTGCCCGAAGAACCACCTGCACTGGGTGGTGCAGCAGGCCAAGGAGGCCGACTGCGGCCCCTCGTGCATCTCGATCGTGCTGCACCGGATCGGGCACCCCCAGGCGGACACGCCGATCGCCGACATCCGCAAGATGTCGGCGAAGTACGACGGCCACTACCGTCCCGCCGTCGGCGACATCACCAAGGGACTGTCCAGCCAGGCCCGCGCATTGGGCGACCTCGTCCAGGCCGAGGTCGGGTCGGGCCGCAACGGCACGATGAGCGGCAACCTGACGGAAATCCTCCGCAACGACTTCGGCCTGAAGAACACGCTGCACGCCCAGGCCGCATCGGGCGCCGACCTCAAGGCCATCATCAAGCGCAACGTCACGCCCACCATCCTCCACCTCAACTGGAGCAACGGCGCCGGGCACTTCATCGTGGCCGACGGGCGCGAGTCCCACTGGATCGGGTTCTCGCACTATTGCTTCTCGGATCCGTACTACGGGCTCGTCTCGCACAAGCTCGACGACGCCCAGCGTTCCGAATACCGCCCGACCAAGACCGCGACCGGGACCTTCTCCGGGTGGCACATCTCCAACATCTCCTGAGCGGCCCGGCAGCGCGGCCGGAAGAGGGCGTCGCAGGCCTTTGACCTGCGTCAAGCCGGCGCGGCGTTCCCTGCCGTACGGTGCGAGGCGTGACGAAGGAGAAGCCCGCGCCATGTGCACCCGCCGCCGACTGATCTGGCTGATTCCGACGGGCGCCGTCGCGCTCGCGGCGGGGCCCTGTGCCGCCGCGAAGAAGACGGCCGCGCCGCCGGCCGCAAAGACGCGGCTCGACGAGCGCGACCCGCATGCGCAGGCGGTGGGCTATGTCGAGGAGGCCACCCGCGTCGACCGCAGGGCCTGGCCCAAGTACCGGCCCGGCAGCTTGTGCCTGAACTGCGCGCTGTACCGCGATGCGGCGCAGCCGTGGTCCGAGTGCAGCCTGTTCCCCGGGAAGCTGGTCGCGGCCCGGGGCTGGTGCGATGCCTACGTGACCCGCGCGCCGGGCTGATCGATCCCCCGGCGCTTTCTGTCCCTCACCCCACCCGGAGATTGCCATGTACACCCGCATCCTCGTGCCGTTCGACGGCAGCCCCACCTCCACTGCCGGCCTGGACGAGGCGATCCGCCTTGCCGCCCTCACCGGGGGGCAGCTGCGGTTGCTCTTCCTGGTCGACGACCTGGCCGTCTATGCCGGCTACGCGCCCATGGCCGCGTACGTGAACGACGTCGTGCCCGGCCTGCGCGAGGCGGGCGAGGAACTGCTCGCGGCCGGCCGCCAACGCGCGCTGGCGGCCGGCATCGCCGCCGACGTGGTGATGTTCGAGGGCCTGGGCCTGCGGCTGGCCGAGGTGATCGCCCAGCAGGCGCGCGACTGGCCGGCCGACCTGATCGTGATCGGCACGCACGGCCGGCGCGGCGTGAACCGGCTCTTCCTGGGCAGCGACGCCGAGCAGGTGCTGCGCCTGGCGCCGGTGCCGGTGCTGCTGGTGCGCGCGCCGGCCCTGTAGGCCGGACGCCCGGTCAACGCGCGTACAAGGCGTCGATCTCGGCGGCGAAGCGCGCCATCAGGTTGTGCCGCTTGAGCTTGAGGGTGGGCGTCATCAGGCTGTTCTCCACCGTCCAGGGCGTGAGGCTCAGCCACACGGCGCGCGGCACGCCGTGGCGCGGGAAGGCGGCCACGCGCGCTGCGATGCGGGCGAGCACCGCCTCGCGCACCGCCGGCAGCGCCAGGCTCTCGGCGCGCTGCGGGTCCACGCCGAGCGAGCGCGCGAATTCGTCCCAGCGCCGCGGCTCCAGCACCACCACCGCCGCGATGAAGGGCCGGTTCTCGCCGAGCACGAAGACCTGGCTGAACAGCGGGTCGGCGGCGATCGCGAGCTCGAGGTCCGCCGGCGCGATCTTCTCGCCGGTCGAGGTGACGATGATCTCCTTCAGGCGCCCGAGGATGCGCACCCGGCCGTCGCCGTCCAGGGCGGCCTGGTCGCCGGTGCGCAGCCAGCCGTCCGGCGTGAAGGCGCGGGCGGTGTCGTCGGGCCGTTTCCAGTAGCCGGACATCACGTTTGGCCCCCGGACCTGCAGTTCCTGCTGCTCTCCCAGCCGCACGGCGACGCCCTGCAGCACCGTGCCCACCGTGGCCGGGTCGTTGTGCGCGGGCCGGTTGGCCGCCACCACCGGCGAAGTCTCGGTCATGCCGTAGCCCTGCAGCACCGGAACGCCCAGGCCCAGGAAGCAGCGTGCGATCGAGGCCGGCAGCGGCGCCCCGCCGCTGACCGCAACGCGGACGCGACCGCCGAAGGCCGCGCGCAGCGGGCGTCCGGCCAGCGCGTCGAGCAGCGGCCACGCGAGCGCTTCCAGCCAGGCCAGGCGCGAGGCGTCCGCGGGGTCGGGCGCGAGGCCCTGGCGCGCGCGGAAGCGCCGCCAACCCACCGCCACGGCGCGTTCGAACAGCACGCGCTTCAGGCGCGAGCCGGCGAGCCCGGCGTCGACCCGGGCGCGCACCCGTTCGTAGATGCGCGGCACCGACACCAGCACCGTCGGCTGCACCGTCCGCAGGTCCTCGGCCAGCAGGGCCACCGAGCGCGCATGCGCGACGCAGGCGCCGGCTGCGATCGGCAGGTAGTGGCCGGCGGTGCGCTCGAAGGTGTGCGACAGCGGCAGGAAGGACAGGAACACGTCGTCGCTGCGCACCGCGGCATGGGCCAGCACCGCCATCACGTTCGACAGCACGTTGGCGTGCGTCAGCATCACGCCCTTTGGCCGGCCGGTCGTGCCCGAGGTGTAGACGATCGCCGCCAGGTCGCCGGCCACGGGGGGCTGGGGCGCCGGCGGCATCGCGCTCGCGCCGGCCTCCAGCCAGTCGTCGAGACGGCACAGCGGCACCGGGCCCGGGGGCACGCCGGCGTCCGGCAGCGTCACGCCGACCACGCAGCGCAGCACGGGCAACGCCACGCCGGTCGCGGAGATGGCCTGCCACTGCGCGGCGTCGTGCACCACCAGCAGCGCCGCCTCGCAGTCGGCCAGGATGTAGGCGATGCTGGCCGGGTTGTCCAGGGCATGCATCGGCACCGGCACTGCGCCGCAGGCGAGCGTGGCCAGGTCGGCGCACACCGCGTCGATGCCGTTCGGCAGCAGGATGCCCACGCGCGCGCCCTGCGGCAGGCGCATCGCCGCGATCGCCTGCGACCAGCGCGCCACCTGCGCGGCGGCGTCGTGCCAGCCCAGGTCGAGCCAGCGTCCGGTGCCGGCGTCGTGGTGCCGGTAGGCGAGGCCCTGCGGGCTGCGCCGCACGCGCTCGGCGAAGAGCTCGGGCAGCGTCGCGACCGCACCGGTCGGGATGGCGTCGCCGGCGTCCGTCATCGGTCGCGCGGCTCCAGCGTGTCGGCGCACCCGGTGCAGTAGACCGCCGCCGGCTCGGCCAGCAGGCGCTGCAGCGCCATCGGCTCGCCGCATTCGGCGCAGTCGCCGTAGAGGCCCCAGTCCATGCGGTTCAGCGCGGCCTGGACGCGCTGGAGCTCGTGCGAGTGGCGCTGCGCCTGCGCGTCCAGTTCGGCGCACAGCACCTGCCGGCGGTGCAGCAGGCGGCCGCGCAGTGCCAGCAGGTGGGCCGGGGCGGAGCCCGGTGTGGGAAGGGCGGGGGTGTCCATCGCCGCATTCTTCGATGGCGGTGCGCGCCGCGGCTTGATGTCCGTCAAGGCCGTGCCCACGACGGGCCGAGGGCGTCGAGCGTGTTCTCGAGGACGAGCGCCATCCCGGTGTTCCCCCGTTCATGACGCCTCGGGGCGCGCACCGGGGTCACAGGGCCTCGTCCCGGTAAGCGAGGTGCAGGCTGCCGTTGGCGGCGTGGATGCGCTCGTTGCCGATCATCAGCGCGGCCGAATGCGCATCGCGCAAGTGGCGCGCCACGCTGAACGGCGAATCGTTGCGGTAGCCGCTGGTGCCGGTGATGCGCAGCGCCTGCGTGCACACCTCGGCCACCAGCTCCGACGAGCTGAGCTTCAGGTGGTTGAGCTGCACCGCGCTGGCGGGCGTCGAGAGCGCCTCGGCGCCACCATCCGGCTGCGCGCAGAGCCGGTCGCAGCGCTGCGCCCAGTCGCGCACCTGGATGCGCATCAGCTGCAGCTGGGACGATGCGGCGCTCAGCCGCGCGGCGGTCGGCGGCGTCGCGCCGAGCCGGCGCGCGGTGTCGCGCACGAAGGCGCGGGCGCGGGCGATGGCGTCGGTGGCGATGCCCAGCCAGACGGCACCCCACAGGATGTGCGCCCACGGCACCATGGTCTGCGCATTGACGTCCGCAAAGGGCGCCGGCACGACCTGCCCGGCATCGAAGCGGGCGCTGACGGTGTAGCCGGGGCTGCAGGTGCCGCGCATGCCCATCGCATCCCAGCTGCCGATCTGTTCCATCGTGCAGTCGCTCTTGTCGAGCAGCACCAGGGCCTGGTCGCCGGCGGCCGACCCGGCGCTGCGGCGTACGGTGACGAGGAGATCGTCTGCGGCCTCGCCGTACGACACCACCGTGCCTTCCTTGCGCAGCGTGCAGCGGCCGTCGTCGGTGCGCTCGATGGGCGAGATGCTGGTGCGCACCGAGCCGCCCACGCCGGCCTCGCTGGTGACGGAGGCGATCAGGCGCTGCTCGCGCACCAGGCGCTCCAGCCGATCGCGGAACCAGGGCGTGTCACCGTGCCGTACGAGGCAGGCGACCTGCACCTGGTGCATGGCGAACACCATGCCGGCCGACGCGCAGCGCTGGCCGAGCGCCTCGCACATCGCGGCCAGTTCGGCGATGCCGCTGCCGTGGCCGCCGAGCGCGACGGGCACGGCAGCGGACAGCAGTTCCAGGTCCTTCAGCGCGCCGAGGGCCTCGGCCGGGAAGCGGGCGTCGCGGTCGACCTCGGCGGCGGCCGGGCCGGCCACCTCGCGGGCGATGCGGCGCACCGCCTCGATGCGTTCGTCGGGCGTGCGAAGGGCGGCAAGGAAGGTGTGGGGCAGGGCGCTCATCGGGATCCGGCAGGGCGTGGGAGGGACCTCACCTTAGGCGAAGGCCATGCCGTCGGCATTGACGCCGCGCAAGGCCCCGTCCAGGATGATTCCGAGCGCATCGATCGCCTGCTTGATGAGAGTCCTCATGTCGGCGCTGCTTTCCTTCACGGGTTCGGCCTTGTCAGCAGCCGCTCCATCAGCTCGCGCACGCTGCGGATCTCGTGGCCGAAGGGCAGCCGGCCGACGCCGCGGAAGAACAGGCCCTTGCGCACGTCGCCGCGCAGCGCGGCGGCGAGCTGGGTGTCGATGCAGAACTGGCCCCAGTCGGCCAGCCCGTCGCGCAGGCCGCACTGGGCCAGGCAGTCGAAGGCGAGGGTGCAGCGCGGCTTGACCTGCGCGTTCTGCTGCAGCTTCGGCTCGGCCTGGAGGTAGTTGCGCAGCCAGGGCGTGGCAACCGCGCGCGCCGGCAGGCCGGCGACGCTGGTGAACTCCACCAGGTCCTCGTCGCTCGCCTCCGCGAGCACGCGCTTGAAGTCGGCGTGCGCGTCGCCCTCGGTCGTGACGGCGAAGGGCGTGCCCAGCTGCACCGCGGCGGCACCGAGCGACTGCAGGCGCGCGATGTCGGCGAAGCGGCGCACGCCGCCGGCCGCGATCACCGGCACCTGCGCTTCCACGCCGCGCTCGCGCAGCAGGTCGAGCACCTGCGGGATCACGTTCTCGAAATCGAAGCGCGGGTCGTGCAGGTCGCCGATGCGGGCCGCGCCGAGGTGGCCGCCGGCGAGGCCGGGGTGCTCGATCACGATGGCGTCGGGCAGGCGCTGCCGGCGTTCCCATTTGCGCAGCAGCAGCTGCACGCCGCGCGCATCGGAGAGGATGGGCACGAGCAGCGTCTTCGGGTGCTCGCGCGCGAGCTCCGGCAGGTCCAGCGGCAGGCCGGCGCCGACCACCACCGCGTCGATGCCGGACTGCAGCGCGCAGGCCACGGAGGGCGCATATTCCCCCACGGCGCGCATCACGTTGACGGCCAGCAGCCCGCGCCCGCCCGCGAGGGCGCGCGCGGCGTGGATCTCGCGATCCAGCGCCACCAGGTTGGCCTCGTCGATGGCGGCCTTCGCAGCCGCGGTGGCCCAGGCGGTGCCGATCGGCAGGCCATGGGTGCGCTCCATCAGGTCGGTGTGGTGGCGGCGCAGGTCGACCGACGAGATCGTGCCCACGCCCCCCAGCGCGGCCACCGTGCCGGCCAGGCGGTGCGCCGACACGCCGACACCCATGCCGCCCTGGACGATGGGCAGCAGCGTGCGGCCGCCCAGGCGAAGGGGGGCGAGGCCGCTGCGGTCCAGGGCGTCCTGCAGGGTCGGGTCGGGAGCGGGGGAGGAAGGCATGGGATGGCGGAGGCGCTGGTGAGCGCTCGACGATAGCCAGCACTGCCGGGCTACGGCTTGACCGGGATCAAGGAGGGCTTGCGTCCGCCTGCAGCTTGATCCAGGTCAAGCGCCGGCCCTCCGCGTGTTCAGGCGCGCCTCGGGCGTGCCGATGTCCCGGCCTGTCCATTCCTTTGCGCTCACTGTCCCTCCCATGAACCCTCTGAAGGTATCCACCCGGCTGGCCCTGCTCGTCGGCTTCCTCTGCGCCCTGCTGGTCTCGACCGCTGTCGTCAGCCTGTATGCGACGGCCCAGGCCGATGCGGCGCTGCGCTCGGTGTACGAGGACCGCACGGTGCCGGCCCAGCAGCTCGGCGCGCTCCACGCGCTGCTGCTGCACGACCGGCTCTCCCTCGACGCGGCCCTGCTGGAGCCGAGCCCCGAGGTGCTGGCCGAACGCAGCCGCGAGCTCGAGGCCAACATCGAGAAGGCGGGCGAGCTGTGGAACGCCTTGGCTGCAACGCGCATGAGCGGCGAGGCGAAGGCGCTGGCCGTGGGCTTCGCCGACGACCGGCAGCGCTTCCTGCAGGAGGCGCTCCGGCCGGCGCTGCAGGCGCTGCGCGACGGTCGGGTCGACGAGGCCCGCCGCCTGACCATCGGCCCGATGCGCCCGCTGTCCGCGGCAATGGAGCGCGACCTGCAGGCGCTGGGCGGGCTGCAGGTCGACGAGGCGCGCAGGGACTACGAGGCCGCGGTGGCCTTCGACGCGCTGCTGCGGGCGCTGATGATCGCATCCGCGGTGGCGGCGATCTCGACCACGGCGGTGGCAGGCTGGCTGCTGCTGCGTTCGATCGTTCGCGAGCTGGGGGCCGAGCCGGCGCAGGCGGCGGCGCTGGCGCGCCGGGTCGCGGCTGGAGACCTGAGCGCCGAGGTGCGGCTGCGCGCGGGCGACACGCAGAGCCTGATGGCCCAGTTGCATGCCATGCAGGTCAACCTGCGGCGCGTGGTGGGCGACGTGCGGGAGAACTCCGAGTCGGTGGCGGCGGCATCGGCGCAGATCGCGCAGGGCAACGGCGACCTGTCGAGCCGCACCGAGCACCAGGCCTCGGCGCTGCAGCAGACCACGTCGGCGATGCAGCAGCTGGGTGCCACGGTGCGGCAGAACGCCGACAATGCCGGCGAGGCGAACCGCCTGGCGCGCGGCGCGAGCGCGGTGGCGCAGCAGAGCGGCGAGAGGGTCGGCCGCACCGTCGAGACCATGCAGCGCATCAGCGAGAGCTCGCGGCGCATTGCCGACATCATCGGCGTGATCGACGGCATCGCCTTCCAGACCAACATCCTGGCGCTGAACGCGGCGGTGGAGGCGGCGCGGGCCGGCGAGTCGGGGCGCGGCTTCGCAGTGGTGGCGGGCGAGGTGCGCAGCCTCGCGAAGCGCTCGGCCGATGCGGCGCGCGAGATCAAGCAGCTGATCACCGCCAGCGTCGAGCGCGTCGAGGCGGGCACGCAGCTGGTCGACCAGGTCGGCGGCACGATGAACGAGGTCGTGGCGTCCATCGGCCGCGTGGCCGCGATCATCGGCGAGATCAGCACCGCCAGCGCCGGGCAGAGCCGGGGCGTCGAGCAGGTGGGCGAGGCGATGGGCCGGATGGACGACGTGACGCAGCAGAACGCGGCGCTGGTGGAGCAGAGTGCCGCCGCCGCGGGCAGCCTGCGCCAGCAGGCGGACCGGCTGGTGCAGGCGGTGGCGGTGTTCCGCCTGGCCGAGGGCTGACTCAGCCGGTGGGGGGGAGTTCGAGCAGGCGCAGCACAGGATAGCGGCGCCATTCGGGTTCGGCGTGGCGGCGGGCGTCGAGGAAGATGAAGCCCAGCACCGCCTGCGGGTCGCCGAGCAGGTCGGGGTGGGCGGTCTTCCAGGCCTCGAAGCGCTGGCGCAGGCCGGGCTCGGTGTCGAGCAACTGCTCGGCCTCGTCCTCGAAGACGTAGTCGCTGAAGCTCTCTTTCTTGTCGAGCACGCTGTCGAAGAAGGACCAGCGGAAGAGGCTGTCGATGCCCAGCGGCTCGAGCACCTCGACGATGAAGCGGTCGTGCGGGCCGCCGAGGGCGATGAGCCAGTCGCCTTCGGCCACGTCGGCGATCGTGGGCTCGACGCGGACCTCGAGCGTGTCGTGCAGGTGGCGGCCTTCGAAGGGCAGGCGGCGCTTGTCGAAGCGCTCGATGCGGCAGGCCTCGGCCTGCAGGCGCGCAGGTTGTGTGGCCTGCTGCATTGCCACGCCGTGGGCCTGCAGGCGCAGCGCGACATCGTGCCAGGCCTGGGGCAGCAGGTAGGCGCGTGGCGGCACGGCGTGCGCAATGGCCTCGTAGCGGTCGAACCAGGCAATGTCCTTCTGCCAGGGCGCGCTGCGGTCGTAGCGCAGGCGCTGGTAGCTGCCGAGGCGGCTCGGTTCATGGACGGCCTGGAAGCCGCTGAAGCGGAAGGGGCGGCTGTGCTGCAGGTCGAGTTGCCAATCCAGGGCGACGGGGGCGCCGGCGGACACCGCGGCGCGGTCGGCGGCGCGTGCGGTGCGGATGGCATCGCCGTGCGCGACGGTGTGGGCCAGGGCGCAGTCCACCAGTGCGCGCGTGCCGTGGTAGCGCGCGGCGAACGGCTTCAGCATGTGCGTCTCGGGCATGAAGCCGATGGTGTGGTGCAGCGCGGCGTAGCCGGTGGAGAAGCGCGGCGAGTCGAGGAAGTCGGCGATGCCGTCGTCCGGGGTCTCCTTCAGCGGATTCACGTAGGGGCACATCGGGAAGCCGCGCTGCGCCATGCCGTCGTAGAGCTCGGGCAGCATGGTGCTGCGCAGGTGCGCACCGGTGCGGCCGCCGAGCTTGTCGGGCTGGGTGGCGATGAGGGTCACCACGTGCTGGTAATCGGCGCCGTTGGAGGTGTGGGTGTCGACCATCACGTCGGGATCCCAGCGGGTGAACACCTGGGCAAAGGTCCGGGTGTTGAGGCTGTCGGCCTTGACGAAGTCGCGGTTGAGGTCGAGGTGCCGCGCGTTGCCGCGGAAGCCGAAGGACTCGGGGCCGTTCTGGTTGACGCGGCTCGTGTCCTGGCGGTTGAGTGCGCCGTCGACGTTGTAGACGGGGATGTAGACGAGCACGGTGCGGCCGAGGGCGGCCCGACGCGCGGGGTCGAGGCACAGGTCGCGAATCAACGCCATGCAGGCATCGATGCCCTCGGGCTCACCGGGGTGGATGCCGTTGTTGTTGAAGAACACCGGGCGGCCGGCGGCCTGGATGGCCTGCGGGTCGAAGACGCCATCGGTGGAGAAGACGCCGACGTGGATCGGCGTGCCGGCGTCGGAGCGGCCGGCCTCTTCGAAGGTCAGCCACTGGCCGAAGGATCGGGCCAGGCGCTGGTGGAAGGCGATGCAGGCCTGCCAGGTGGTGGTCTGGTTGCCGTTGCCTTGTTCGAAGGGGGTTTGCCAGTCGAGGGGTGTGGTCATGGGGCATTGTGGGGCCTTCCGCCTCCTCAACCCTCGACCTCGCGCAAGCCCTCCAGCAGGGCCTCGTACACCAGGCGGATGCGCGCCGGCACCGGCTGGCGCTGCACGCGGTAGACCGACAGGGGCCAGGGCTTGGGCGCCGTCTCGGGCAGCACCTCCTGCAGCGCACCGCCGCGCAGGTGGTCTGTGACCAGCACGCCGGCCAGTTGTGCGATGCCCATGCCTGCGAGCACCGCATCGCACACGGCCTGGGCGTCGTCGGAGACGAATGCGGGGAGCGCGGGCAGGATCTCGCGATCGCGGTTCAGCCTCCACGGCCAGGGGCGGCCGGTGTTGCGGTTGATCAGCTGGACGGAGGGCAGGGTGTTCAGGCCGGCCACCGACGCCACCGGCCCGATGCGCTCGAGCAGCGACGGCGCTGCGACGATGTGCAACGAGAAGACCGACACCGTCCGCGCGACAAAGCGGCTGTCGCCCAGGCGGCCGGCGCGCACGCCGACGTCGATGCGCTGCGCCACCGCGTCGATCACCTGGTCGGACAGGCGCAGGTCGAAGCGCAGGCCAGGATGCTGCAGCGCCAGGCGCTCGAGAACGGGCATCACGTAGCGCCGACCCTGCATGGTCGGCGCCGCGATGCGCACCAGGCCCTGGACGGGCTCATCCTTCAGCGGCATCGCCACCGCGAACAAGGCATCGACGCCCTGCAGCGCCTGGCGCGCGTGCGGCACAAAGCGCTCGCAGAAATCGCTGGGCCGCACGCTGCGGGTGCTGCGGTGGAACAGCAGTTCGCCGAGATGGCCTTCGAGTTCCTTCACCGCCCGCGTGACCACCTGGGGCGAGATCGACAGGCGGATCGCAGCCTCGCGGAAGTTCTGCGTCTCGTAGGCGACGAGAAAGGTGCGCAGCAGGTCGATGCGGTTCTGCATCCCTCGATTATTCCTCTGTTGGGAATTCTGATCTCCAAGTGTATTCATTCACAGGATCAACACCGGTTTCCATACTGCCTTCCATCGTCGGCACCTCGCCGGCGCTCACCGGAGCAAGTGAATGGAATTCAAGGACAAGGTCGTGCTGATCACCGGCGCCAGTTCGGGCATGGGCCGTTCGGCCGCGCAGGCCTTCGCGCGCCAGGGTGCGAAGCTGGTGCTGGGCGCGCGCCGCCAGGCCGAGGGAGACGCCTTGGTGGCGCAGATCCGCGCACAGGGCGGCAACGCGGTGTTCGCCCCGACCGACGTGATGCGCGAGGCCGACGTGGAGGCGCTGGTGCAGCTGGCGCTCTCGCGGCACGGCCGGCTCGATGTGGCCTACAACAACGCGGGCATCGAAGGCCGCAGCGCCGAGCTTGCCGAGCAGGACAGCGACAATTACGACCTGGTCATGAACACCAATGTGCGCGGGTTGTTCTGGGCGATGAAGCACGAGATCCGCGCGATGCTGCAATCGGGCGGTGGTGCGATCGTCAACAATGCATCGATCGGCAGCGAGGTCGGATTCCCGACCCTGGCGCCTTACATCGCGAGCAAGCATGCGGTGATGGGGTTGACGCGCACCGCGGCGCTGGAGTACGTGCGGCGCGGCGTCCGCATCAACGCGGTGAACCCGGGCATGATCGACACGCCGATGCAGGACCGCGTATGGGGCGGCGACGCACAGGCTCGCACCGACTTCACCCGGCAGATACCGGCCGGTCGCTCCGGCTCGGCCGACGAAGTGACCGAGGCCGTGCTCTTCCTGGCGTCGCCCCGCGCCAGCTTTGTCAACGGCACCGGGCTGCTGATCGACGGCGGCTACGTGGCGCGGTGAGCGCCCGCAGGGCCCGTGCTGTCGGCTAAAGTGCGCCCGGGGCTGCTGCCCGGCGACGCGGGGTCGGGTTCACCTGCTCCGTCGAATCTTGCAGTCCGGGCGCGAGCGATGCTGCGTCGGGCCACCTGCAGTTCTTTGCGAAGGAGAACGGATCGTGTCCAACAGCAATGCCGAGCGGGTCGACGACACGCTCGATTTCATGACGACGCATGGCGCCGGCATCCTTGCGGGTCAATTGCGCGGCGTGCTGACCACCGAACAGGTCAGAGATCAGGCGGGCGCTTACATCAAGGTCGACGCCAAGATCAAGACCGACACCGACCGTGCCCGCCAGGCGCTGCTCTGTGCCGCCATGTCTTTGTCGAACGGCGGGCCCTGGGCAGGATCTCGGACTGGGGTGCCGGCTGCTTCGGCACCAAGGCCGAGCTCATGTCCCATTGGTCGTGGAAGACGACGGCCACCATCATGAATGGGGTTCGGGCCTACGAGAGGCTCGCCGCCCCCGGCTGCCTGGCGGGGGCGCTGGAGCGCCTGGGGCGCAACCCGGGCCGCACGACGCTCAAGTACTACGACATGGCTCGCCAGCACCACAGGAACCTGGGGTCGCCGACCACGCCCATCTGCTACCAAACCATCACGCTGGCGCTCTGGATCAGCGGGCACGCATCGCTGCCGTGGCTGGCCACCTGGTATGCGTCGTCGAACGCCGGCAACTGCTTCGACCTGATGGGCGACGGCAACGAGGTCGATGACCTGAATGCCGTGCTCGACCTGCGCGGGCAGGTGATCAGCTTCCGCAATCGGACCCGGATGGGCGCGCAGTACGTGAACCACTGGGCCATCATCACGGGCGGGGGCAAGGCCATCGGCAGCAACACCGATGGCTTCGATGACGCCGGCAGCGGCGGCGGGGGCCGCAAGTTCCTCTGGGGCGACAGGGCGCTTCACGAATTCGACATTGCCGAGTGCGTGCAGTCCTGTGCGGAGAACACGAAATACCGCGACGCGGGCGGCGTGCGGGTGGCCCTGCATCCGCCGGGGAACATGGATCTGTGGTGAGCCTGGCCTGCCGACGGGCGGCGCGCGTACGTCCACCTTCGCCGGGGCCTCGACCCGTTGCTGACCTTCGCTCTCTTCGTCAATGAGCCGCGAAGCCACCGTTCAACGGGGAAGCGAACGGTGCCCGCCTCGTCTAAACACATCCCCAGAGGTAGAGCGACTCGCCCTTGCTGCGCATCTGTCGATCGGCCAGGTTATGCAGCGCATCCAGCACGGGTTGAACGTCGTCAGCCGAACACCGTAGTTCTTCTGTTTGGGCCCACGTGCCGCCAACAGCACCCTGTGAGCACGCGTCAAGCCGCGCCAGCAACGCGATGAATGATTCTGGAAATCGGTGCAACCAAGATTCGTTTCCCTCTCCCCACCGTACGTCTTCGAGCGCATGGACATTCGGGTCGTACTCAGCTCCGTCCATGATGGCCCAAAGCGTTCCCATCTCAAGCGACGTTAGCCCATTGGTTTCAAATGGCAGAAGCTTTGCTTTGAGAGCCAAGTGAGCCTCAGGGTCCGAGGCGTATTGCATCGCCTGCTCTGGGGCAGCTACGAAGAAATCGGCAAGGATGCTCATACTTCGAACTTGGCGTCAGCTTGAATCGCGAGCAAGGCCGCCGCCGCACCACGCCGCATACTGAAATTCCTCGGGATGCTTGAGTAGATGAAGAGCGCGAGCGCGCCAAGATTTCAACCGCTGGCTCCTGGTGTTCGCGGCAAGATCTATGAAGCCGCGGATGACTGGCTCTGGGACTGACCTGTACTTGCTTCACATGGCGCCATCGCGCCTGCGGTGTATGCCCAGGCTCGAACTTCAGTGCTCGACGGATTCCAAGGGTCGGAGAACATGGGTTGCTCGAAGGGCAGAGCTCTACAAAGGGCAGTAGTCGGGCCGTCAGCTTCGATATCGGCAAAGACGTAGATTTCGGTCGTCACGTCGCATTCTGATGCCAGATCGAGCGCCAGCTGGGCAGGATGAACGAAAACGCTTTGGAGTAACGAAATTGCAGGCAACAAACATCAAAGACTTCTACCTCGCATACGTCGCTTGTCTCAATGCGCAGGACTGGTCTCGGCTTGGCGACTTCGTTGAGGTCGACGTGCGTCACAACAACCGCCCACTCGGTGTGGCGGGCTATCGGGCGATGCTTGAAAACGACTTCGCCAGTATTCCTGACCTTCGCTACGAAGTTGAGCTGCTAGTCGCCGACGTGAATTGCGTGGCGAGCCGACTTTTATTCAACTGCTCGCCTCAAGGAGAGTTCTTGGGCCTGCCCGTGAACGGCAAGAGGGTCGTTTTTTCGGAGAATGTGTTCTACGAACTTCGCGAGGGCAAGATCGCTCGGGTCTGGTCAGTCATCGACAAGTCAGCAATTGAAGCGCAACTTCCAAAAGCTTGAGGTGAATGACCGCCGCGAGCGGCTCTGCCCTGGCCATTCGACGTCCGGACCCTGCCAAGCAGAAGGTAAAGGGTTTACTTGGAGAAGCGCGGTCGCCACTCAGGAAGTCCAGCGCGCCAGAACACGAAGGACCACATGTCAGCATAGAGCGCATCGTCCTGGGACTTCGTGCTGGAGAAGCCGTGACCGGCCTCTTCGTCGATGCGCAACAGGACAGGGCGCGGCGATCCCGACGCTTGCAGCGCGGCGGCGAACTTCGCCGGTTCCCAAGGCATGACGCGTGGATCGTTCAACCCGGTCGTGATTAACAGCGCGGGATACTGAACGCCGGAACGCACGTGCTGGATCGTGTCCATCGCATACAGGTTCCGGAAACCGTTCTCGGTCCCGATCGATCCGAACTCCGGTATGTTCAGCGGCCCGACAAGCTGGAACTCCTGCCGTAGCGTGTTCACACCAGGAGCAACGGCGATCACCCCCGCGAAGAGATCGGGCCGTTCGGTCAATGCACGCCCCAGCGTGATCCCACCAGCGGAGCCTCCGAAGACGAACAGCTTGTCTGGTGCAGTGTGTCCACGGGCGATGAGATCTTCAGCGCAGCTGATGAGGTCGCGCCACGAGTTCGCCTTGTTCGCGTCCTTCCCGGCAATGCGCCACGCCTCACCCAACTCACCACCGCCGCGGACGTGACAGTACGCGTAGGCGCCGCCGGCTTCGAGAAAGCTGAGGGTGCGAAAGCTGAAGTTGGCGAGTTGCGAGATCCCATAGGCCCCATAGGCCTGGATGACGACGACCTGCGGACCCTCGGCGTCCTTGCGGCGTATCAACGTCTCCGGGACCGCCACGCCGTCGTGCCCCTTGGCGTCCAGGTCGTGGACCGCGTAACGGCCGGCGTTGTAGCTCGGCGTCATGCCGAGCTTTAGGTCGGCGAAGCGCTGGTTCGCAGGGTCATACATGAAGGTGTGGGGCGGGGCGACGAAGTTTTGCAGCTGGATCGCGATCCCGGGCTGACGCGAATCGGCAAACGCTTCGCGCACGAGGCCCTTGAACGGCAGCGCAACCTCCTCTGCTTGCCCCGAAGAATGCGGAACCCGCAACAGCACAGAGTAGGCGCGCTGACGCCCGAGCACATAGAGGGCGTCCGATGCCACGTGCATCGATTCGATGACGCGGTTGTCCTGCGCCGGCACCAGCACCTTGGCTTTCGAAATGGGCTGGCCGGCATTGAGACTCAGAATTTCGAACGTTGGCGCATCCTTGTGCGACAGCAGATATACGGTGTCCCCTGAGGCCTCCACCGCCGTGATGTCATCGGTGCGGGCAGCAAGCGGTTGCCACCTGAGCTTCTGGTCGTCGAGCCCCGACACGGGCGCTGTCCAAAGCGCCATCTCGTTCTGTGTGCCATTGAGCGAAGCCACGACCGCCACGGACGCTGTGGGCCACATACGGAGCACGGGTGTTTCGTCGGGCGAGAGCGCCGGCCCGCGGCCCGCGCTCGAACCCAGGATCTTGATCGGCTCGGACTTCAGGTCCCACGAGTCCACTGTGGTGTTGCGGTACTTCTCGGCTGGTTCTTCGCCTTCAGCCGGTGGCTTCAACCGCGTCACATAGAGACGCCGGGAATCGTGGCTCCAGGCGGCAAAGCCGGGATCCGCGCGATCGAGCGGACCGGCCATCCGCTGCCCAGTCGCGATGTCGAAGACGAAAACCGACGCCGCCTCGGATCCGCCTTGCGAGAGTGCGGCGGCAACCCGGGTGCCGTCGGGAGAGACGACGAAATACTCGATCGCGAAAGGCGCGCCGCCATTCGCCGCTTGCAACGCTTCGAGGTCGATGATCTTGCGCTTGCCGCCGTTGTCGCTCACGACGAGATCGAAGCCATCGGAACCTGGTGCGCGTTCTTCGTAGACCGCGCGGCCGCCATAGCGCACGAAGCCCCTTGCCAGCCCGAAGCTGGCCGAAAAAGCCGAAATCTTGGCCTCGAGCGCCCCGCGCTTCGGAATGGCCGACAACATGGCGCGCGCATACATCCCTTGCGACTTCATCCACTGGACAGTCGCTGGCTCCATGGCTTCCATGTAACGGTAGTTGTCCATGACCTGCTGGCCCCACAGCGTCTCGATCACGGGTTTTACCGGTGCCGAGGCCGGACGCGTCGGCGCGCCCGACGCTGCAAGCGGATCGCCCGGTGGCCCGACCTTCACGGCGCAACCGGTAGCAGCCAATACGATCAATGCGATGGATCCCGTGGTTCTCATGCCGTTCGTCCGGGGCTGGCAGCCGTTCGAAACGGCGAGCTTACGCGATCAGGCGACTGAGTTGCCGACAGATGGCGCAGTCGCGTTCTCAGCTGCGAAGCGGGACTCGGCAACGCATCGGCGGATGGACAGACCACCTGTGGCGGATCACGCGAGCTGTGACCGGATTACAGGGCAGACCTGTGTGGCATCGGCTATCTCGTGGTCTTGTTCGCAATCTCGTCCAGCATGATCTGGTACAGGATGCGTGCGCTGAGCTGGAGGTCTTCGATCGGGGCGCCCTCGTTCAAGCCGTGGTAATTGATCGGTGGCCCGAACGCCAGGGTGAAGAGCGGGCCGGCCGCGACGAGATTGACCTGCCCTTTTGCATCGGTGCCCCCGCCGATGGCCGCCAACGGCATCGGCGCGCCCACCGCCCGCTCATAGGCGCCGCTGATCCGCTGGAACCGCGGACTCTGCGGGTCGCGCACGTCGGGTGAAGCGGCGTTCACGGTCGCCACCGTGACGGCCTGACCCGGCCGGTCCTGCTGAAAGCGGTTGACCAGTTGTTCGAAGGCATCGGGGAAGACGCTGGTGCCTGGCAACTGCCCCTCGGTCTTGCCGTCCCACGCCACGCCGTGATGGCCGAGGGCATAGCGGATGTCGAGTCTGAGGGACACGTCTTGGGGGCTGGTCGTGACGCGCGTCAGCGCGTAGGTCGTCCCGTTGCCTTGCTCGAAGACCTGGTCGTGGCGTTCGAGCAGGTCGGGATGCTTCTCGCCGAAGACCGTCGTGCCCCAACCCCAGGCCATGAACTGCAGCATCCGCCCGACGCCGTTCGGCGCGAGCGTCGCGTCGTCCACCAGGTGGGCGAGGAAGTTCGCGAGCGAGACGACCGGGCTCGCACCGTTCGCGCGGTTCTGATCCGGCACCGACCCGTGTTGCGCGCCGATGACCTTGGTGGTCAGGACCACCGCCTTCGCGTCGCGCGAAACCTCGAGCGGCGCGCGCCGATACAGCGGATCGTCGAAGCCGTATTGCTGGTAGAGATCGGCAACGTTGGCCGCCAGGCGGTCGAGCGCGGCCTCATCGTTGCCGTTGATGCGCGCGGTCACCGTGTCCGGGATCTGATTGGTGGCTCCGGGGGCGCTGTTGAATGCCTCGATGAAGATGCCGTTGCTCGGCGCCGCGCCGAGCGGGACGGTGAAAATCGGCCGCTCGATCCCCTTCTCCGCGCGGACCGTCCAGACCGCATCGAAGACAATGCCGAAATCGGGCACGCCGACCTCTTGGAAGTAGTACGCGGTCGAGAAGTCGGTCTCCTCGGAGGTGTCGAAGATCAGTTCGACCGTCAGCCCGTCGAGTGCGTTGGTCCCGTCGTAACGGTTCGCCAGCGCCCGCATCACGATGAGCGCGAGGACGGCTGGGCCCTTGTCATCCGCCGCCCCTCGGCCCACCAGGAAGGGCTGCGCCGCGCCGCGGTAGTCACGCGCCTCGACCCGCGGCTCGAAAGGCCGCCAATCCGCATTGCCGGGGGGCACGGTGTCCAGGTGCGCCAGGATCGCGACTTTCTTCGGCCCGCTGCCGAGACGCAACCCGAACACCCATTGGGTCTGGGTCGGGCCCGCCCGGCGCCACTCGAACGGCTCGAGCTTCAGGGTGCGCTGCCCCCGGTTGAACTCCTGGGCCAGTCCCATCAGGTAGTCGCGCGAGCGCGTCAGGTTGTCGACCACCAACTGCTCGCTTTGCGGGTCTTCCGTGCGGTAGGTCTGCAGCGTGACGAGGTGGCTCGTCTCGGAGACGAATTGCTGCGCCAGCGTCCGCTCCAAGTACGAGCGGGTATCGTCGCCATCCGAACTGCCGCAGCCGGCGAAGAGCACCAGGGCAGCGACGGCCAAGCGACCATGATGCACAAGGTCGCGTTTCATGCAGCTAAGCATAGACATCAGAACCTCCGCCCGGCTTACGCATCGTGCCGATCAAACCCCGGCGGCTCGGGGCGGTATGCATCGCCATCGCGATCTCCTCTCGTTGCTGTGGCAAAGGATCGCGGGCAATCCGTGTGCCATGACGGGTTGCTGAGACGACGGCATAGAACGTGATCTGCTTGCGGCCGGGGATGCCGAGCTGGTGGAACCCCTGCGGCACCGTGATCGAAGGCAGGACGATCTCGCCGCAGAGCTTCGTGTTGGACGCGTAGGGACGGTCACCGCCGGCGGAAGACCATCCCGCCGTGGTGCAGGGTGTCCCTGTCGACGAAGTCGCCGTCGGCGGTGAAGCCGGTGTCGTCCCAGTAGTCGATGTGGGTGCCCTTCACCTCGTAGCGCCCCTGGTAGGCGCTCTTGCGCGTGCCGCGGGCCTCGTTGTAGCGGCCGTTGGGGAGCAGTTCCTGCCGGATGTGGCCGTCGTCCGTGACCCACATGCCGAGGTAGGGATGGGTGTTCAATGTCGAATCTCCATGTGTCATGTCTTGTAGCCGGATGAAGCGAAGCGCAATCCGGGAGCGGTGGTTGAAGTGAACGGCGGCCCCGGATTGGCATCCGGGCTACGGGACTCGAACCTGAACCACGGCCCCGCCGAACATCAGCTGCTGCACCATCGGCCGCGAGACGAAGCGGGCCGGGAAGATCGGCTCCGGCTCGCTGGCCTGGGCCAGCTGCGCGATGTGGTCGTCGCCCAGCCGCACGGCCAACGCGCCGAAGTTCTCCTCCGCCTGCGCCAGCGTCCGGGCGCCCACCACCGGCGACGCCACGGCCGGGTTCAGCAGCGTCCACGCCAAGGCCACCTGGGACGGCGTGGCGCCCAGCTCGCGTGCCACCTGCCCGAGGACCGCGGCGATCTCCAGCCCCCGCGACGTCATGTGCCCCGACGATGCGATCACCCCGCGGCGCGTCGCCGAGACGCTGGCCTCGCTCTGCTGCTGCAGGTCCTGCCGGCCATACTTCCCGCTCAGCAGCCCGCCCCCGAGCGGCGACCACGGCATTACCCCCAGCCCCATGTCGCGCGCCATCGGCATCAGCTCGTGCTCGACGCTGCGCTCGACCAGGCTGTACTCGATCTGCAGCGCGACCAGCGGCGACCAGCCGCGCAGGTCCGCAAGCGTCTGCAGCTCGGCCACCTTCCACGCAGGCGTGTTGCAGATGCCGAGGTAGAGCACCTTCCCGGCGCGCACGAGGTCGTCCAGCGCGCGCAGCACATCCTCGGCGCGGGACGTGAAATCCCACGCGTGCAGGTGCAGCAGCTCGATGCGGTCGGTGTCCAGCTGCCGCAGGCTCGCCTCGACCGAGCGCACGAGGTTCATCCGGTGGTTGCCGCCGGAGTTCGGGTCGCCCGGGTCGCGCGCCATCGTGAACTTGGTGGACAGCACGATGCGGTCGCGGCGCCCCTTCATCAGCCGGCCGACGATGCGCTCCGACGCGCCGTTGGTGTAGTTGACCGAGGTGTCGACGAAGTTGCCGCCGTGCGCGACGTAGGCGTCGAAGATGCGTTGCGATTCCGACTCGTCCGCCCCCCAGCCCCAGTCGGAGCCGAAGGTCATGGTGCCGAGGGCCAGCGGCGAGACGCGCATGCCGGAACGTCCGAGCAGGCGGTAGTGGTTCAAGGCCAGGGGTGAGGTCATGGTGAGCTCATGGAGCAGTGATTTCGATAGGAGAAGTCTCTGCGGCCCGGCCTGGAACGCTGTAGACGAATCCTCCGGAGTTCTTGCACGATCGTCCGGATCGGCGGCTTGCCGGCGGGCACGTGCGCCTGCCTTCCCGTAGAGTTCGGGCATGACCTCCCTGGACCGCCTTGTCGACATCGTCGGCCGCCATGCGCGGGCCGACGGCACCCACCGCACGCCCATCGCCGGCGTGAGCCTGATCCGCTGCAGCGCGCCCACCCTGCCCATGCCCGTCGTGTACGAGCCGACGCTGTGCCTGGTCGCGCAGGGGCGCAAGCGCGCGACGCTCGGGACGACCGCCTTCGTGTACGACCCGGCGAAGTACCTGGTCGCCTCGGTGGACCTGCCCGTGATGGGCTCGGTCATCGAGGCCAGCGAGGCCGTGCCCTACCTGTGCCTGGTGCTCGACCTCGACATGTCGGCGCTGAGCGAGCTCGCCTTGCGCCACCCCGCGCGCGAGGCGTCCGACGGCGCACCGCCCCCGGGCCTCGCGCTCAACGACACGAGCCCCGGGCTGCTGGACGCGGCGGTGCGGCTCGCGGCGCTGCTCGACACGCCGGACGACATCGAGACCCTGGCGCCGCTGGTGCTGCGCGAGATCCTCTACCGCCTGCTGACCGGCCCCGGCAACCGCGTCGTGCGGCACCTGGCGCAGGCCGACAGCCGCCTGAACCGCATCGCCAAGGCCATCGCCTGGCTGCGTGCCCACTACGGCGAGGCTTGCCGCATCGAGGACATGGCCGACATCGCCGGCATGAGCCGCTCCACCTTCCACGCGCACTTCAAGGCCGTCACGGCGATGAGCCCGCTGGAGTTCCGCCGGCAGCTGCGGCTGCAGGAGGCGCGCCGCCTGATGGTGGCCGAGGCGCTGGACGCGGCCGGCGCGGGCTTCCGTGTCGGCTACGAGAGCCCGTCGCAGTTCGGCCGCGACTACGTGCGCATGTTCGGCGCGCCGCCGGCACGCGATGCCGGGCGGCTGCGGCGGGCTGCTCAGTGGTCGGCGGGTTGAGCCTGGGCGATGAACGCGAGCAGGTCGTCGTTGAACCGCTCGGGCGATTCCAGGAAGGGCGCGTGCCCGATGCCGGGATACACGATCGTGCGGATCGACGGATTGAGCTGCTGCGCACGCCTGGCGCTGGCCTCGGCCCGCACCAGGGCGTCCTGCTCGCCGTAGACCTGCAGCATCGGCTTGCGCGCGGCGCGCAGCCCTGTCGCGGCATCGACCGTCATGCGGTGCACCGCGCGCTGCATGTCGAAGGAGGCCAGCGCAGCATTGGCCAGCAGGCGTCGTGCGACGTCGTCCGCCGGCGGGCGCTGGAAGCACAGCGCGAGGAAGGCGCGCTCGGCATCGAGGCGCGTGCGCAGGTCCGGCGACACCATGTCGCGGTAGACCTCGGGGTGCGGCTGGATCAGGGCCGGGTCGAGCTCGACCACGCCGCCCACGTAGACCGCGCCTGCGATCGCGGCGTCGCCGTATTTCGCGAGGTAGTTGGAGATGACGGCAGCGCCGAGCGACCACCCGACCAGCACCGGCCGCACGGCCCGGGAGGTGCGGATGACCGCGTCGAGTTCGTCCGCCCAGCGCAGGCCTTCGCTGTACATCGACGCCGCCGAGGGATGGCCGGACTGGCCATGGCCCCGCAGGTCGTAGGTGATCAGCCGATGGCGCCGCAAGGCCGCGCTGTCGAGTTGCGCCTGCCAGCTGAGGTGGCTGCCCAGCAGCCCGTGCACGAAGATCACCGGCGTGCCGGTGGAGTCTCCTGTTTCCTGCACGGACAGGGACACGCCGTCCGCCGAGATGGCGGCGTACTGGCGCGCAGCGGCTTCGGCCGGAGACGCGTGCGACGTGGTGATGGCGAGCGCCAGCAGGCAGGCGGCGAGCGCGCGGGATAGCATGCCGGACGGCACGACGAGGGTCATGGAATCGCTCCTGGTGAGATGAGGGGCGCACTGTCGGGCCTCACATCCATGTCAGGGTCAAGCCGCCGTTCCCGAATCCCCATGAAGCCTGTTGGATTGCTCACCATCGGCGCGCTCTCGCGCCTCACCGGCGTCAGCGTGCGCGCGATCCGCCACTACGACGGGCTGGGCCTGCTGAACGCGGCACGCGCGGACAACGGCTACCGCCACTTCCCGCACGGTGCGGTCGCGCAGGTGCGGCAGATCCAGCGGCTGCTCGCCGCCGGCCTGAGCCTCGACGAGATCCGCAGCTTCCCCGGCTGCATGCTGCTCGTCGAAGGCGCCGCGTCGTGCCGGGAAACCCTGCCGCTGCAGCGCGAGCGGCTGGCCTTGATCGAGGCGCAGATCGCCGACCTGGAGTGCCGGCGTGCGCGCCTGCGGGAGATGCTCGGGGAGCCCGGCGGCTGACCCTATCCGGCAGCCGCGGCGGGACGAAGACTGTATATTTGTACAGTATTGAATCCCGCTGCCCATGGACCTCCAACGCAAGCTCGCCCTCCTCGCCGACGCGGCCAAGTACGACGCCTCGTGCGCCTCCAGCGGCACGACGACGCGCGACTCGTCGGATGGTCGCGGCATCGGCTCGACCGAGGGCGCGGGCATCTGCCACAGCTACGCGCCCGACGGGCGGTGCATCTCGCTGCTGAAGATCCTGCTGACCAACCACTGCCTGTACGACTGCCTCTACTGCATCAACCGCGTCAGCAGCAACGTGCCGCGGGCCCGCTTCTCGGTCGACGAGGTGGTGCGGCTCACGCTCGATTTCTACCGCCGCAACTGCATCGAGGGGCTGTTCCTCAGCTCCGGCATCATCCGCAGCCCCGACTACACGATGGAGCGCGTGGTCGAGGTGGCGCGGGTGCTGCGCGAGGAGCACGACTTCCGCGGCTACATCCACCTCAAGACCATTCCCGAGGCCAGCGACGAGTTGCTGGCCCGGGCCGGCCGCTATGCCGACCGGTTGAGCATCAACGTCGAGCTGCCGACGGCCGAGGGCCTGGAGTCGCTGGCACCCGAGAAGGACGGGCAGGCGATCCGCCGCTCGATGGCGCGCCTGCGCCTGCACATCGACGATGCCCGGGGCGAAGCGTCGCCTGCGCGCACGGTCTCGCAGGCCGGCGTGCCACCCGGCCGCGCGCCGGCGCCTGTCTTCGCACCTGCGGGCCAAAGCACGCAGATCATCGTCGGCGCCGATGCCGCCGACGACCGCAGCATCCTCTCGGCGAGCGCCACGCTGTACGGCGCCTACCGGCTGCGCCGCGTCTACTACTCGGCCTTCAGCCCGATCCCCGACGCCTCGCGCGCGCTGCCGCTCGTCGCGCCGCCGCTGGTGCGCGAGCACCGTCTTTACCAGGCCGACTGGCTGATGCGCTTCTACGGCTTCGAGCACCATGAGATCGTGGACGCGCCCGGCGGCATGCTGGCGCTGGACGTCGATCCGAAGCTCGCCTGGGCGCTGGCGCACCGCGAGCGCTTTCCGGTCGACCTGAACCGCGCGCCGAAGGAGATGCTGCTGCGCGTGCCGGGCCTGGGCGTGAAGTCCGTCGAGCGACTGCTGCAGGCCCGGCGCGTGCGCGCGCTGCGCGTGGACGATTTGCGGCGCATGAAGCTGCCCCTGAAGACGGTGCTGCCCTTCGTCAGCCTGCCCGGGGCCGGTGCCTCGGGGCACGGGCTGGACGATGCCGGCCTCGCCGCGCGCTTGCGGCCGGCGCCGCAGCAGGCATCGCTGTTCGCGGATTGAGCGTCGGCGGGAGGCGCGATGAGCGAGTCGGTCGTGCTCGACGGCGATGACGATGTCGACGGGTTCCGGCGCGCGGCGCGGCGCCTGGTCCTGGCGGGTGTTGCGCCGGCCGATGTCGACTGGCAGGTGGCGGACGCGGCCGAGGGCGAGCTGTTTGCCGAGCCGGCGCCGGCACCTGTGGCCGGCACCGTGGCAGGCGGCGTGCTGAAGCTGCCCGCCTGGTTCCTGCCGCTGTGCGAACGCGCGGCGCTGCATGCCGACCCGCAGCGCCATCGCCTGCTGTACCGGCTGGCGTGGCGGCTGGCGCACGAGCCGGCGCTGCGGGCCGATCCGCTGGACCCCGACCGCCTGCATGCGGAGCAACTGGCACGCGTGGTGCAGCGCGACATGCACAAGATGACGGCCTTCGTCCGCTTCCGTCCGCCGGACGAGCCCGAGGGCGTGCACGTGGCGTGGTTCGAGCCGGAGCACCACATCGTCGCGGCGACGGCGCCGTTCTTCGCGCGGCGCTTTGCGCAGATGCGCTGGGCCATCCTGACGCCGCGGCGCAGCGTGCGCTGGGATGGCGCGGCCCTGTCCTTCGGGCCGGGGGCGTGCCGCGACGATGCGCCGCCGGCCGATGCGGCGGTGGCGCTCTGGCTGACGTACTACGAGAGCATCTTCAACCCGGCGCGGCTGAAGCTGTCGATGATGCGCAAGGAGATGCCGCGGCGCTACTGGAAGAACCTGCCCGAGGCCGCGCTGATCGGTCCGCTCTCGGCCCGGGCGGCGCAGCGCAGCGCGCAGATGATCGAGCAGGAGCCGACCGTGCCGGTGCGTCGCCGGCCGGCCGCATCGGCGGCGCTGCGGCGCGACGCCCCCGGCATGGGGATCGCTGCGGTCGATGCGGGCCCGGTGACGCTGGCCGTGCTGGCGCAGGGAATGGAGCGTTGCCGCGACTGCCCCATCGGCGCGGGCGCGACGCAGGCCGTCCCCGGCGAGGGGCCGGCCGATGCGCGCCTGATGCTCGTCGGCGAGCAGCCGGGCGACCAGGAGGACCTGCGCGGCCGGCCGTTCATCGGCCCAGCCGGGCAACTGCTGGACCGCGCCCTCGCGCAACTGGGCTGGCCGCGCGACGCGCTGTACCTGACCAATGCGGTGAAGCATTTCAAGTACGAGCTGCGCGGCCAGCGGCGCATCCACAAGACACCGGCGCAGCAGGAGGCGGCCGCATGCCTGCAGTGGCTGGAGCACGAGATCGGCCTGCTGCAGCTGCAGGCCGCCATCGCACTGGGCGCCACTGCGGCGCGGGCGCTGCTCGGCCGCGAGGTGGCGGTGACCCGCGAACGGGGGCAATGGCTGCAGCGGCCCGATGGCCTGCGCGTGCTCGTGACGCTGCATCCGTCGGCGCTGCTGCGGATGGACACCGGGGCGCGCTATGCCGCGTTCGCCGCCTGGGTGGAGGACCTGCGGCAGGCGTCGCCGCTGGTGCCTGCCGCGGGTTGAGTGTTCAGGCGGAAGGCGGCTTGGCCTCGGCGGTGTCCGGAAGCTGCTTGCCCGGTTTCTGGCCCAGGGCGCTGGCGATGAGCTACTGGTGCAACTCAGGCACCGGCATGACCAGCACGCCCGCTTGTGCACGAACGCTTCAGAACGTTTAAGGGCGCCGCGCGGGAGAGTCCGCTTATCGTCGACGCGGGTCGGTGCCCGGGAAGGGATGTCCAAGGGGGAGGGGAAGTCACGTGACCAACGTAACTCTCTGACCACGGACGGTCGTTCTAGAGTCGCCGGCAAAGAAGTTGCGACGGTCGTGATTGCTGGGGAGGGCCCGCACCATGCGTCTCAGGTTCACCTATTGCGCGCAGCAGTACGAGATTCGATCCAGCTTCGGCAGGTTCGACGAATTGCCGCCCGTCGCCGATGCCAAGGGGCCCCTGGAATGGGTCCCGTGCCGCACGCTCGAAGGCGACCGAGGAACCTGGCGAAGCGCCCTTCGCCATTGCGCGCCATTGCGGCTGCGGCCGTTCCTCGAGGAAGACGAAGACGCGATGTGGCGGCTCGACGATGCGCATGTGGCCGACCACGTCATCGGCCAGCTGTGCCGGGGCAGCCTGACGCTGTACGCGACCCGCCCCAGGACCCGCCCCGCGGCGATTCCGAACGCCGCGCGCGCGGCCGACCTGGGGCCGACCGTGGCGCCCTCGAGCCTGCGCCAGGCCCCTGCGCCGGAGGTGGACGCCATCGTCATGCCGGACGACTTCACGCTGGCGCCCGATCGCGACGAGGACGCGCAGATCGCGGTATTGCTCGAAGCGGCCCGGCATGGCGTGCCGTTCTGCGAGGAATGTGCCCGCCGCGCAGCGAGGCATGCGTCATGAGCGGCCATGGCGAACGCGCCCTCGGCGTCGACGAATTGAGCGCGCTGCTGTGGCCGCAGGGCGACCGCCTCGACACGCCCGCGGTCTATGCCATCGTCGATGCGGCCCAGGATCCTCGAATGGCGGGATGGCTCGCGGCCACGGGCCTGGAACAGGCGTGCCTCTTCGCCGGGAACCTGTCGCCGGCCTTGCGGGCCGTGTCCCCGCACCTGGTCCACCTCGCCCCGGACGTGGCGTTCACGCGCCATCTGTTCGCGTCCGGCTGGGGCAGGAGCTGGTTCATCCTCTGCATCACGCCGTCGGACGTGACGCTGGCGCAATTGCGCAGGCATTGCCGCACGCTGCTGCGCGTGCGCGACGAAAGCGACCGCAAGTTCCTGTTCCGCTTCTACGACCCGCGGGTGCTGCGGGCCTATCTGCCGACCTGCACGCAGGCGGAGCTCGAGCTGTGCTTCGGGCCCGTCGACGCCCTGGCCTGCGAAAGCGGCGGGGCCGATGCGCTCGTCATGCACGAGCGCGATGCCGACCTGCCCGTGCTGCGTGTCTCGGCGCTGGCGACCATTGGCGCCTTGCGGAATGGCGTTCCCCCACAATCCATCACAATGGCGGCTCGCACTTCATTCGCTGATCGCGAAGCATGAAAATCCTGTCCCTCCTCGCGCTGGCCGCGGCGCAGCTTGCCTCCCAGGCCGCACACGCCGCCGACGTCGTGCTCACGATGAATTCCTACGGCCCGATCCGCGTCGGCATGCCCGTCGCCGAAGTCCACCAGCAACTGCTGAAGCTGGGGCGCAAGCAACTGCCGAAGCCCGGGAAGACCTCGAAGACCGGCTGCGACTACTACCAGGCGTCCGAGCAGCTGCGCTTCATGACCGAAGACGGCAAGGTCGTGCGCATCGAGACCCGCGAGCCGAACGTCGTCACGCCGTCGGGCATCAAGGTCGGATCGAGCCTCGACCGCGTGCGCAAGGCCTTCGGCTCGCGCATCGAGGACGAGCAGCAGAAGTACTCCGACGACCCGAAGGACCGGACCATCGTGCTCGTGGCGGGCGACAGGCAGTCGGCGATCCGCGTCGAAGGAAACCAGGTCGTCTCCGAGATCTACGTCGGCGCCGAGCACGCGATCCGCTACGTGGAGGGCTGCTCGTAGCGGATCGCCTTCCCCCGGTACGAGTCCTCAGTTCACGACGTACACCACCGCCGTTCGCGCCGGCACCGTGAAGCTGCCGCTGGCCGGCACGTACTGCGCCTCGTTCGCCGGCCGGCGGTCGGTGCCCGCCAGGTGCACCGGGTGCAGCACGTAGGCCTTGCCCTGCTCGGCCGGGATCGCCAGCGTGTGCGCCACCTTGTCGACGTTGACGAGGTACAGCACCTCCTGGTAGTTCGCCCCGGCATAGCCGGTGCCGTCGAGGTGCCCCGCGAGCACCGTCGGCTCCTGCGCCGGGCCGGTGTTGCGGAAGCTGAGCCGTGCCTGGACCTCGTCCGCGCTGCGCAGGCGGAACAGCGGCGTGCTGTGGCGGATCTTCAGCAGGTCGCGGAACATGCCGCTCGCCGCCTCGATCTGCGCCTTCGCCGGCTTCATCGCGGCCAGGTTCGCCGGCGCCAGCACCTCGAGCGCCAGCGCCTCGTCGCCGCTCACCGGCAGTCCGACACCGAAGTTGTTCGAGGCATACGACCAGTCCAGCCGGTTGAACCAGTCGCCCGAGTTGTAGCTGTTGTTGTCCATGGACTTCGAGCGCAGCACGTCGGCCCCGGCGTGGAAGTAGGCGATCCCCTGGCTGAAGCTGTTGATCGCCGCCGCGAGCGTCTGCGCGCGGACCCGGTCGTCCAGGCTCGTCGCCTTGGGCATCTTCGCAGCCAGGCCGTCCCAGAAGGTGCGGTTGTCGTGGTTCTCGTAGTAGTTCACCACCTCGCCCGGCTGGCTGGCGTAGCCCGCCGGATCGCTGCCGTACGACAACGCCTCGCCCTTCTTCACCGCGCCGCTCGCGGTCTCGAAGCTGAAGCTGCGCAGCGAGCCGGCCAGGCCCACGCGCAGGATGTCCGCCGCCTCCATCAGCCCGGCCGCGGTGTGTCCCGAGGCCGTCTCGTTCGGGTCGTAGAACAGGCCCGTCACGTAGCCCTGCTGGCGGAAGCTCGCGCCGTCGTCGCAGCAGCCGCCGCCGCGGATGCGGTCGCGCGCCCGATCGCTGAAGGTGGCGATCCCCGAGCCGTTGAGCGACAGCTGCGAGGCCTGAACGAAGCGCGCGCCGTTGGCGACCTCGCCGAAGTTCCAGCCCTCGCCGATCAGGAACACCGGCCGGCCCGCGGCGCTGTCCACCGCGGCCTTCAACTGCTCCATCACGCGGCGCGGCTGGTGCCCCATCAGGTCGAAGCGGAAGGAGTCGATCTTGTACTGCGTCGCCCAGGTGCTCACCGAGTCGATCATCAGCTTGCCCATCATCGCGTTCTCGGTCGCGGTGTTGCTGCAGCAGGTGGACGCCTCGACCTTGCCGTCGGCATCGAGCCGGTGGTAGTAGCCCGGCACGATGCGATCGAGCACCGCCTTCTCGTCCTGGCCGTGGCGGAAGGTGTGGTTGTAGACGACGTCCATGCCGACGCGCAGCCCGGCCGCATGCAGCGCGGCCACCATCTGCCGGAACTCGAGGATGCGCTTCGCGCCGTCGGCCGCATCGGTGGCGTAGCTGCCTTCCGGCGCCGTGTAGTGGTACGGGTCGTAGCCCCAGTTGAAGCAGTCGGTCTCCTGCTCGGCCTGGATCGCATCGCGCGGGGCGGTGGAATCGCTCGCGCCGTCCGGGATCGGCAGGACCTTGCAGCCCGCCTCCGGGATGCTGCCGAAGTCGTATACCGGCAGCAGGTGCACGTCGGTCAGGCCGGCCTGGGCGAGCGCCTTCAGGTGCTTCATGCCGTTCGACGCGGCATCGGTGAAGGCGAGGTACTTGCCGCGGTGGGCCTCGGGCACGGTCGCGTCGGTGGCCGAGAAGTCGCGCACGTGCAGCTCGTAGATCGACATGTCCTCCTGCGAGGCGACGACCGGCGCGGCCGATGCGTCCCAGCCGGCCGGCTTCAGCGCGGGGTTGGCGAGGTCGGCGACGTAGCTGCGCTTCGAGTCGGTCGTCAGGCTCACCGAGTACGGGTCGGTGACGCGGTTGCGGACCACGCCGGTGCCGCGGGCATAGACGTCGACGAGGTAGGTGTAGTACCGCCCGCCCAGGTCGCCGGCCTGCGAGACGCTCCAGACGCCGGTCGCGGCGTCGCGGACGAGGTCCTTGACCATGGTCGCCGCGCCGGTGCCGCTGTCGTGCACGCAGGCGCGGACCTTCTGCGCGGTCGGGGCCCAGAGCTTGAAGGTGGTGTTGCCGCTCTTCACGACGGCGCCGAGGTCGGTGACCGCCACGGCGGCGGCATGGCGGTCGTCCAGCGCGCCCGCGAGCTGCGTCTCGGTAGCGTTGACGGCCCGGCTGTCGGGCGTCTCCTGCACCAGCACGAGCTGGTCGCCGAGGTGCTCCGCGAGGCGCGCCTGGTCGGCGTCGGCGACGGCCAGCACCGCGCCGGCAGCGACGTACTTGAAGCGCTCGGCCGCGTCAGCCGGCACGGCGGCGCCCGTGGCCAGCGTGAAGAATCCGTCGGCGCCGCGCACGGGCTGGTCCTTGTCGACGGCGATGCGCGCGTTCCGCGAGTGGTAGAGCTTGTAGGTCCCGTCGGCCGGCGCCCCGGGCCACTGCAGCAGGCCGCGGTTCAGCCAGATGCCGTTGGCGATGCCCAGGTTCAGCTGGGTGATCGAGGCCTCGGTCGGGTACAGCCTGGCATCGCCCTGCAGCAGCCACAGCTCGCCCACCTGGGCGCGGACCTTCAGCAAGTTGTACGGCACGACGATGTCGCTCGATCGGCCGTCCTTGTCGTTGACGTCCGGGTTGCCGGCACCGCCCAGGCCGTGCACGAGGAAGGTGAGGTTGGCGCGCGCCGCGTCGTCCTTCGGGTTCAGCACCGGGATGTCGAAGACGACCTCGTTCGCGCCCGCCGTGTAGTTCGGCATCGACGAGAGGGGGACCGGGTGGTTCCAGTCCGCGAGGGCGGTCGGGGGGAAGGGCAGGCGGGCCACGTCGATGCCGTTCGAGTCCCACAGGTGCAGGCCCCAGCCGGCATACTGGCCGTCGCTGCGGCGGTAGTGCACGCGCAGCGTCGCGATGTCCTGCGCGCCCACCGCGACGCCGTCGCCGGAGGACGTGGCGTAGAGCACCTGCTGGAAGGCGCTGCCGTTGCAGAACGCGGCATCGACATCGGCGGACGGCGCGCCCGGGCTGTCGTCCTTGCCGCCGCAGGCGGACACCAGGGCGGCCATCAGGACCAGCGCCAGGCCGGCATGGCGCCCTCGGCCGGGTGAACTCGTGTGCGTCATGTCTCGTCCTTCCTCAAGGGTCTCTCTTCGTGATCTTTATCGATTCAGCGGGGCGAATTCTGAATCGATCAAGTTTTTGGTCAAGGGGCCCTGTGCCCGGGCATTCCCTGATGGCGGGCGGCGGGGCCTTGGGTGTGTGGGGCGCGCTATCCTTGCCGCACCTTCACCGCATTGTTTCAACCATGCTGATCGCGATCGTCGGCGGCGTGCTGGCCGCACTGGGCTTCCTGTCTGCCGTGGCGCTGGTGGCGGCGCCGCTGGGAATGTCGGCCGCCGCGCCGGGGCTGACGCTGTGGGTGCTGTTCCCGCTCTTCACGCTGATCGGCTACGGCCTGCTGGTGGCGGGCAGCCGGGACCCCGCGGTGAAGCTGCCGACGCTGGCGCTGGCGGTGCCGCTGCTGCTGCTGGCGCTGGTGGCCGCGGTGGCACTGGTGGCCGGGGCGGCAGGCCTGCGGCCGATCCTCGGCGAGGCGGGCTCGGCACCGCTGTGGTACGTGCTGGTGCTGGGAGGCGTGCTGGGCGCCCTTGGGACCGCGGCCTCGGGCCGCCGGCCCTAGTCGCCCGACCGTCGAAAGAACAGCTGCGCGTAGATCCGCGCGCCGAACGCGAAGGCGAAGGTGAGCAGCACGCACAGCGCGAGGTACATGCCCACCAGCAGCACCGAGGCCGCGCCTTCGCCGCGCCCCGACAGGTAGCTCGCCACGGCGCCGATGCCGAGGGCCACCCCGGCCGCGCGGCGTTCGCCCAGGCCGCGGGCCAGCATGCAGAAGATTGCGAATGCCGCCAGCAGGGCTGCCAGCAGCAGCGCATGCTGCCGTGGCGGGGACAGGGTGGACCAGCGCTCGCGCAGGCTGCGCTTCGGCGGTGTGGCAGCGGGGGCCTTTACCGCATCGGCCACCAGGCGGTCGGTGGCGGCTTCCAGGCCCGCGGGCGTCGTGATGGCCTCGTCGGTCCATCGCAGGTCCGCGGTCTCGCCGCTGCGCAGCTTGTACATCGCCGCGCGCCAGTACTCTTCCTGCCAGCGCGGCGACACCTTGGTGCGGCAGAACAGCAGCACCTGGGCGCCCGGGGCGACAACGGGGTTGGCGCCGCGTGCGGGGCGGCAGCGCCAGCCGACCTCGGCGCGTCCGGCAAGGGGGATGGCCACCGCGAGCTTGTGCGCGAGGATCGTGAAGCTGCCGGCGTTGCGCACCGCCAGGGCCCAGAGGCCGTCGGTGCGTGACTCGGCCTGGACCCACACGTTCGGCGCGGCGGGGGTGAGGCGCCCGCCGATCTCCGCGGCCTCGTCGCCCAGGGGCGGCTCGGCGGCGGCCGGGTCGGGTTGCAGGCTGCGCGAGACGGCAGCGGTTCAGAGCTCGATCGGGTCGCGCGGGAAGCCCGTGCGGGGCAGGGTGCCGTCGAGGACCTGCCCGAAGGTGGCCGTGGCCGGCAGGTGTTCCCCCGAGAGTTGCCGCACGTGGACGGCGAGCAGGGTGCGCCGCAGCGCCTGCAGGCCGTTGCGGTCGTCGGGCTGCAGCTCGCGCCAGGCGGGCAGCAGGGCCCAGGCGGAACCGGGCCGGGCGCCGAGGCGCTGGTCCCGCAGCGATTCCAGCGACGGGGGACCCGGCCAATGCAACTCGCCGATCACGACGACGGCGATGACCCAGGCCGCGGCCAGCGCCAGCAGCAGCGGGGTCCAGCCGGACATTGCCGGCCGGCGGGCGCCCGCGGTCGAGGGCGCATCGTCGCGCGCGGCGGACCGGCGCGGCCGGCGCATGCTGGCGTAGCGCGACAGGCGCTTCGCCTCGGCCTCGGCGGCATGGGCGAGGTCGGCTTCCGCGGCAGCGAGCAGCGGATCGATGTCCGGCAGGTTCTGCGCAACGACCAGGTGGCCGCAGTGCGGGCAATGGGTGTCGCGCGATGGATCGAGTGCGGCGCCGCAGGCGCGGCAGGGCCAGGCGGTGGCTTGGCCGATGGCCTGCGGCGAGGGGCCCATGCCGTCGAGCTGCAGGCGCAGCGAATGCGCGAGGCGCGGCATGTCGATCACGGCGAGGGCGGTGCCGCAGTAGCTGCAGTGGTCGTCTGCGGCGGATGCCGCGCCGCCGCAGTTCAGGCAGTGCAGGTCGTGCTTCTCGTCCGCCAGGGCGCGCCGCTCGGCGATGCCCAGCGGGCGCACCAGGCCGCGCTCGGCCAGCAGGCCGCTGTGGCTGTGCAGGTGGCCGTGGCGGCGCGGGCATTCCAGGGCGGCGAAGAGGCCGAAGCGGGACCGGTTCTGCACGCGCTTGAGCGTGGCCGCGCAGGCGGGGCACGCCGGGTGCGCGACCTGGGGCTCGGGCAGCGGGCGGCCGGCGCCGGCCTCCATCTCGCGCAGCAGGCGCACCCAGCCGAAGCTGTCGAGCTGGACCGACTCGAACTCGTCGAACCACACGAGCCGGCAATCGCGGCAGTGCTCCACCGCGACCGGCTGGCCCTTGTGCGACGACAGCGCCAGCTCGCGCATGGGGGCCGTGCAGCGGGGGCAGGCCACGCGGCGGGCGAGGGGCGGGCTGGCGGTCTCGGGCGATGCGCTCACGCAGCGGATTCTCGTCGATGGCGTGGGCTGCGCGGCAGATGCGGCGGCTGCGACCATGAAGAAGCATTGCTGACGCGTAAATCTGCCAATGGCGGATGGCGGCTCATTACGATGCGGATCACCAAAACCAAACCAGAGAGGGTCAGGGAATGAGAAAGCTCCATCTCGCGCTGATTGCGCTGTGCGCCATGGCGTCCTCGGTCGCCCGGGCAGGCGGCATGGCACAGGGCGCCGACGACGCACCCAGCTTCACCGAGGTCCGTCGCGCGCTGCACGCCGGCAGCACCGTCACCGTCACGCCCTATGTCATCGACGCGGACCGGTGGGACCGCCATCGCATCGAATTGCTCTCCGCCCCGCAAAGCGGATCGGCCTCGGTCACCCCCGACGGCAGGCGCATCGTGTACGCCGCCGCCGCCACGCCGGGCACCGACAGCTTCGCCTACCGCGCCATCGACCGCCGGGGCCACGCCGTCGATGGCGTCGCCCGCATGGTGGTCTACGACGACGCCACCCTGGCCACCTGCCGGCAGGACAGCACGGTCACGCCGGCCGGCGTGCTGGATACGCGCACCAAGTCCAACGGCTGTGCCTTCTACGGCCAGACCGCCACGCGCACCTCGGCCCAGGGCGCGGTGGTGTCGATGGACTATTTCGTCAACTGGCCGTCCAGCGGCGCGACCCCGAAGGCGGTGGTGGTGCTGATCGGCGGCGGCGACTTCAACATGGCCATCCGCGGCAACCCGGACACCGGCGCGGGCGACGTCACCGGCGGCGCCAACAACTTCGTCGTGCGCACGGCCCAGCTCTACGCGGATGCCGGCTACCTCGCGGTGGCGCTGGACCGCCCGGTCCCCGGCCCTGCGGCCTTCCCCGACTCCACGGACATCACCACCGCGACGGACTACTACCGCATCTCGGTCGACCACGCGATCGACATCCTTGCCGTGCTCAAGTCGCTGAACGTGCAAGGCCTGCCCGTGTTCCTGGCCGGCACCAGCCGCGGGTCGATTTCGGTGGTGGCGCAGAACCGCATCGCGAGCGGCATCCTGACCTCCAGTTCGGTCACCCGCGATCCCGCCGACAACGGCCGACATCTCTATGTGGGCCGCCCCGACACGCCGAGCCTGCTGCCTCAGTCCGTGGTGCGGCCGACCCACGTGCTGTGGCACGAACAGGACGGCTGCTTCGGATCGCCGCCGACCGGCTCGCGCGCCCTGTATGACAGCCTGGTGGCCGCCGGCGTCGACACCGCCTTCGAGGTGGCCACCGGCGGCGTGCGTGTCACGGCGGCGGGCAACGGCGTGTCGCCCGACGTCTGCGGGCCGCTGAACTTCCACGGCTACATGGGCATCGAGAACGCCGTGGTTGGCCGCCTCACCGCCTGGCTCGACGCCCACGTCCCGGCGGCGGCCCACGTCCCGCGCGCGGAGTTCGCCGAGGTCGGTACGGCGGCTGAAACGTCCAGGCGCATCGCCCTGCACCCGCTCACCCGGGGCCGCGACGGCTGTGAACTGGCCTATTCCCTGCACGGCCTCGCGACGAGCCTCGGCGGGCAGGTCGCGCTGAACGGCAGCGTGGTCACCTACACCCCGCCGGCGGGCCTGACGAGCGGGACCGACGCCTTCGTGTACACCGTCACCGACGGGCAAGGCGGCGTCGCGTCCGCGGTCGTGTCGGTGCGCATCGGCAGTTGAGGAAGCGAGGGATGATCCCCGGATTGGCATCCGGGCTACCGGCATCCTGGAAGGGACTCGATCATGAAAGGTTGGAATGTCGCATCCAACGGGGATGCGCTCACCGCCCACCTGGAGGCACATCATGACCGCCATCCTTCGCGCCTTGCAATCCGACATCACCCGGCTCGATGTCGACATCATCGTGAATGCCGCGAATTCGTCGCTGCTGGGCGGCGGGGGCCTCGATGGGGCGATCCACCGCGCCGCCGGGCCCGAGCTTCTGCACGAGTGCCGCCTGCTCGGCGGCTGCAAGACCGGCGACGCCAAGCTCACCCGCGGCCATCGGCTCCTTGCCCGCTACATCGCCCACACCGTCGGCCCCGTCTGGCGCGGCGGCGGTTACGGCGAGGCGGAACTGCTGGCGTCCTGCTACCACCGCTGCGTCGAACTTGCCGCGGAGAAGGGCGCCGCGTCGATCGCCTTCCCCTGCATCAGCACCGGCATCTACGGCTACCCCGTCGAGCGTGCGGCGGACGTGGCCGTCGCCACCGTGCGCCAGCACCTGGCCGGCGCGCCCTCGCTGCGAGAGGTCAGCTTCTGCTGCTTCTCGGCCGGCGACCTCCAGGTCTACGAGGCGCTCCTGAAGTGATGGGCGTCCGGGCGACGCGGGCGCCTTGGGTATGATCGCCCCCGTTGGTGCTCGTGCCGGCCTTCCAGGGGCCGCACAGTTCAACGGGAATCAGGAAGGGCCGATGACGCCCCAACCTGAGCTGCCCCCGCAACGGTAAGCGGACGGGGATCCCACGATCCCCAGCCCATGTCGAATCCACTGGGAAGCCCTGCTTCCTGGGAAGGCCACATGGGCATGTCCGCCAGCCCGGATACCGGCCAACGAGGTGGCGTGCCGTGCAAGCGGCGCGCCTGTCGGTACCGGGCTGCGGGGAAGCGGCCGGGTGCGCAGTGTCCCGTTGCAGTCCATGTCCTTTTCCCCTCCGGGCCCGTCAGCCCGCCCGCTCGTGCTGGCCGTGCTGGCCGCCGTCCCCGTCCTGGCCTTCGCTCCGCGTGCCTCGGCCCAGTCCGCCGCCGCCACGCTCGAGCCGGTCGCTGTCACCGCCACCCGCTCGCCCCAGCCGCTCTCGGCCGTCCTCGCCGATGTCTCCGTCATCGAGCGCGCCGAGATCGAGCGCAGCGGCGTCCTCGCCGTGGCCGACCTGCTGGCCCGCCTGCCCGGCATCGAGTTCGTGCGCAACGGCGGGCCCGCCGCGAACACCAACGTCTCCATCCGCGGCGGCGAGTCGCGCCATGTCGCGGTCTACCTCGACGGCGAGCGCGTCGATTCGCAGTCCACCGGCGGCGCCCTCTGGGAGCAGATCCCGATCGAGCAGATCGAGCGCATCGAGGTGCTGCGCGGCCCCGCTGCAGCGGTCTACGGCTCGGACGCGGTTGGCGGCGTGGTGCAGCTCTTCACCCGGCGCGGACGCGGCGCGGCGCAGCCCAGCGCCTCGCTCGCCGTCGGCCGCTACGGCACCCGCCAGGCCCAGGCCGGCGTCAGCGGCATGACGCCGGAACAGCTCGACTACGCGCTGTCGCTCTCGCACGGCCGCAGCGACGGCTTCAACGCGCGCAACGCCCCCACCGCCAATCCGGACGAGGACGGCTGGGAGCGCAGCGCCGCGCAGGCCCGCGTCGGCCTCCAGCTCGACCCGCGGCACCATGTCGACGCCGGCCTCCTCGCGACCCGCCTGCGCGCCCAGTACGACGGCAGCCGCACGAACGACGACGTCGCGCGCCACACCCTGACCACCGGCAGCCTCGGCTGGCAGGGCCGCTGGAGCGACGAAGCCAGCACCCAGGCCCAGCTCGGCGAGTCGCGCAACACCTACGAAACCCAGCCCTCGTTCTATCGCACCGAGACCACGCTGCGCAACGCGGTGCTGCAGCATGAGCAGCGCCTCGGCCGGCAGGTGGTCTCGGCGATCCTGGAGCGCCGCGAGGACCGGCTGCACAACCCCGCCGCCACCGCGAAGGCGGTCCCGCTCGACGGCCGTCGTTCGCAGGATGGCCTGAGCCTCGGCTGGCGCGCCGAACTGGACGCGCACACGCTGCAGGCCCACGTGCGCCATGACGAGGACAGCGAGTTCGGCGGCCAGGACACCGGCAGCCTGGCCTGGGGCTGGCGCTTTGTGCCCGACTGGCGCGTCACCGCGTCCGCCGCCACCTCGTTCCGCGCCCCCACGCTGTACCAGCGCTTCAGCGAGTACGGCGTGGCGACGCTGGTGCCCGAGACCGGCCGCAACGTCGAGCTCGGCCTGCGCTGGGCCGCCGGGGGCAGCGAGCTGGGCCTCACCGCCTGGCGCAACCGCCTCAGCGATCTCCTGAACTTCGGCGCCGCCGGCCCCTGCGCCTCGACCACCGGCTGCTACGAGAACATCGGCCGCGCGCAGTACAAGGGCGTGACGCTGGCGGCGCGCACGCAGCAGGGGCCGCTGGCCCTGCACGGCTCGATCGACTGGCACGATCCGCGCAACCTCGACACGGACAAGCTCATCGCGCGCCGCGCACGCCGGTTCGCCACGCTCGGCGCCGACCTCGACCGGTCCGGCTGGTCCGCCGGCGCCGAGCTGCAGGCGGCCTGCGAGCGCTACGACAACGCCGCCAACACCCGCAGCCTCGCCGGCTATGCGCTCGTCAACCTGCGCGCCGGCACGACGCTCACGCCGGGCCTCACGCTCGAGGGCCGCATCGACAACCTCGCCGACCGTTCGTACGAACTGGCCGGCACCTACGCCACCGCCGGCCGCAGCGCGCAGCTCGCGCTGCGCTGGGCACCGCGCTGAACCAGGCCCCGCCATGCCGAGCCACGCCCCAGCGCCCGACCATCGGCCCGCCGCCGTGCTGGTCGCCGCCCCGGCCTCCGGCCAGGGCAAGACGACGGTCGCCGCGGCGCTCGCGCGCCTGCATGCGCGTGCCGGGGCGAGGGTGCGGGCCTTCAAGTGCGGCCCGGATTTCCTGGACCCGCAATGGCTCGCTCTTGCCAGCGGCGCGCCGGTGCATGCGCTGGACCTGTGGATCACCGGCGAGGCCGACTGCGCGCAACGCCTCGCCGAGGCGGCGCACGGTGCCGACCTCGTCGTCGTCGAAGGCGTGATGGGCCTGCACGACGGCACGCCCAGCGCGGCCGACCTCGCGCGGCGCTTCGGGCTGCCGGTGCTCGCCATCATCGACGCCTCGGCGATGGCCGCGACCTTCGGCGCCGTGGCCCACGGCCTGCGCCACTGGCGGCCCGGCCTGTCCTGGGCCGGCGTGCTGGCCAACCGCGTCGGCAGCGAACGCCATGCCGGCCTGCTGCGGCAGGCGGTGGCGGACGACGACAGCTGGCTCGGCCACCTCGCGCGCGACGACGCCATCGCGCTGCCCTCGCGCCACCTGGGCCTCGCGGGCGCGGGCGAACTGCCCGACGCGCAGGCCCGGCTCGACCGCGCGGCCGATGCGCTGGCCGCGACGCCGCTCGGGCAGCGCCGCCTGGGCGACTGGCCGCGCTGGACGCCCCCCGTGCCGCCGCCCGCCGAAGCGCTGCCGCCGCTGCTGGCCGGCCGGCGCATCGCGGTCGCGCGCGATGCGGCCTTCGCCTTCGTCTACGAGGCCAACCTCGAGATCCTGCGTGGGCTCGGTGCCCGCATCGCCTTCTTCTCGCCGCTCGCCGGCGAGCCGCTGCCGCCTTGCGACGCCCTCTGGCTGCCCGGCGGCTACCCGGAGCTGCATGCCGCGCGGCTGGCCGAACGCGCCGACCTGCGCGCCGCCGTCGCGGGCCATGTCGCCGAGGGCCGGCCGCTGTGGGCCGAGTGCGGCGGCATGATGGCCCTGGCCGACGCCCTGGTCGACGGCGAGGGCCACACGCACGCGATGTGGGGCCTGCTGCCCGGCACCGCCGTGCTCGGCCGCCGCCTCGCTGCGCTGGGGCCGCACGCCTGGGCCGTCGACGGCGACACGCTGCGCGGCCACAGCTTCCACTGGTCGCGCTTCGACACGCCGCTCGCGCCCTGGTCCTCGACCACTGCGATGGCCGGCCCGCACCCGGCACCGGGCGAGCCCGTCTACCGGCGCGGCAGCCTGCGCGCCGGCTGGTTCCACCCGTGGTTCGCGTCCTCGCCGGCGCTCGCCGCGCGCCTCTTCTCCCCCGATTCCTCCACCTGACCCAGGAGCCTTCGCCATGCACATCGAACCCGGTGTCCTCGCCCAGACCAAGATCCTCGCCGCCAACGTGGCGGCGGCCGGACTGCTGCTCGCCCATGCGCCCGCGCTGCTGAAGCGGCCCACGCTCGTGCTGCGCACGCTGCTGGCCGCGCTGTTCTTCTCGGCCTTCATGCAGGCCTTCCACCTGAAGGTCGGGCCGTCCGAGCTGCACTTCGTCGGCGCGATGCCGATCTACCTGCTGCTCGGCTTCCTGCCGACACTGTTCGGCTTTGCGCTCGGCCTGTTGATGCAGGGGCTGCTCTTCGAGCCGCAGGATCTGGTCCACCTGGCCGTCAACACGCTGTCGCTGGCGGTGCCGTTGATCGCGCTGCACCACACGCTGGGCCGGCGCCTGGCCGCGGCCGCGGTGCAAGGCCCGCGGGTGGCCACGGTGCTGGGGCTCGATGCCGCCTACTACGCCGGCGTCACGGCGATGGTGGGCTTCTGGCTCGCGGTCGGCGAAGACGCGACGCCGCTGGCCGACTGGGCGCGCTTCGCCGCCTCGTACCTCGCGCTCGTGGCCTGCGAGCCGGTGTTCACCGTCGCGATCGTGCGGCTCGTGCAGCGCTGGCGCGCGACGCCCTGGGCGCGTGCCTGCTTCGACGAGCGCCTCACCGCGGCGGCCTGAGCATGCAGATCGAAACCCCTCCGCTGCAGCGCGACACGCCCAAGCCGCAAGGCGAGCGCCGCGGCCTCGTCATCGTGCACACCGGCACCGGCAAGGGCAAGAGCACGGCGGCCTTCGGCCTGGCGCTGCGCGCGCACGGCCGCGGCAAGGCGGTGAAGGTCTACCAGTTCATGAAGGTGCCTTCCGCACGCTTCGGCGAGCACCGCCTGTTCGAGCAACTGGGCATCCCGATCGAGGGCCTGGGCGACGGCTTCAGCTGGAAGAGCCGCGACCTCGATCACTCCGCCGAACTGGCCCAGGCCGGCTGGGAGCGCGCGCAGGCCACGGTGCGGGCCGGCGAGCACTTCATGGTCGTGCTGGACGAGATCATGTACCCGCTGCGTTATGGCTGGATCCCGCTCGAGGCGGTGCTGGCCTGCCTGCGCGAGCGGCCGGCGCATGTGCATGTGGTGCTTACGGGGCGCGGCGCCCCCGCCGAGCTGGTCGAACTCGCCGACACGGTGACTGCGATGACCAAGATCAAGCACCACTTCGACGCCGGCGTCCCCGCCCAGCGCGGCATCGAAGACTAGTCATGGCCCACGCCCGAACTCCCGGCGAAGCCGGTTCCGCGGCCGCCGCCTGGCTTCACGCTGGCATCCTTCTCGCCTGCTGGTCGTCGGCCGGCGCGTGGGCCGACGCGCCGCAGCGCATCGTCACGCTCGCGCCCTCGCTGACCGAGGCGGTGTGCGCGCTCGGACGCTGCGGCCAGCTCGTCGGCGTGGACCGCTACAGCGACTGGCCGGCGCAGGCGGCCGCCCTGCCGCGTGTCGGCGGGCTGGAGGATGCGCAGGTCGAGCAGATCGTCTCGCTCCGGCCCGACCTGGTGCTGCTCGGCCCGCGCAGCCGCGCCGGCGAGCGGCTGCAGGCCCTGGGCGTGCCGGTGCTCTCCGTTGACGCGCGCACCCATGCCGACCTGATGCGCAGCCTGCGGCAGCTCGGCCGCGCGATGGGCCGGCCCGAGGCCGCCGAGGCGCTGATCGCCGACATCGACCGCGGCATCGACGCCGCCGCGGCGCGCCTGCCCGCGGCCTGGCGCGGGCGCAGCGTGTACCTCGAGCTCGCGCCCGGCGTCGCGGCCGGCGCGTCCAGCTTCATCGGCGAGACCCTGTCGCGCCTCGGCCTCGTCAACATCGCCGGGCCGGAGCTGGCGCTCTTCCCGCGCCTCAATCCCGAGCAGGTGGTGCGCCGCGCGCCCGACCTCGTGATCGGACCGCGCGAGACCCTGCGCGACGCCGCCGCGCGCCCCGGCTGGAGCGGCCTGCCCGCGCTGCAGCAGGGCCGCGTCTGCCTGCTCGACGCGCAGCGCATGGACCTGCTGCAGCGCCCCGGCCCGCGCCTGGGCGAGGCAGCGCAGATGCTGGCCGACTGCCTGCTCGCGCTGCCCGCGCCCACCTCCCGCTGACCCCTTCCCGGAGCCCCCACCATGCAGATGAACAAGATCCCCGCCACCATCGTCACCGGCTTCCTCGGCGCCGGCAAGACGACCCTGCTGCGCCACCTGCTGACGAACGCCGGCGGACGCCGCATCGCCGTCATCGTCAACGAGTTCGGCGCGCTCGGCATCGACGGCGAGCTGCTGCGCGGCTGCGGCATCGGCTGCGACGAGGACGGCGAACCCGACGGCCGCCTCTACGAGCTCGCCAACGGCTGCCTGTGCTGCACCGTGCAGGAGGAGTTCGCGCCGGTGATGGAGCAGCTCGCCGCGCGGCGCGACCAGATCGACCACCTGGTCATCGAGACCTCCGGCCTGGCGCTGCCCAAGCCGCTGGTGCAGGCCTTCCAGTGGCCGGCGCTGCGCACCGCCTTCACGGTGGATGCGGTCGTCACCGTGGTGGACGCGCCGGCAGTGGCCGAGGGCCGCTTCGCCGACGACCCGCAGGCGGTGGACGCGCAACGCCGCAGCGACGACAACCTGGACCACGACTCGCCGCTCGCCGAGCTGTTCGAGGACCAGCTCGCCACCGCCGACCTGGTGGTGCTGCACAAGACCGATGCGCTGGACGCGCAGGCGCTGGCCGGCGTCGAGGCGGTGGTGCGCGCCGAGGCGCCGGCCGGCGTGAAGCTGCTGCAGGCGCAGCACGGCCGCCTCGCGCCCGAGCTGCTGCTGGGCCTGGGCCGCGGTGTCGAAGACCTGATCGACCAGCGCCGCACGCACCACGACGAGGAAGAGGACCACGACCACGACGAGTTCGACTCGGTGGCGCTGGCGCTGTCCGTCGGCGACCGCGACCGCCTGCTCGATGCGCTGCGCGCCCTGGTCGAACGCCACGAGATCTACCGCGCCAAGGGCTTCGTCGCGCTGCCGGGGGCGGCAATGCGGCTGGTGGTGCAGGGCGTGGGCGGTCGCTTCGACAGCCACTTCGACCGCGCCTGGCGGCCGGGCGAGGCGCGCGAAACGCGCCTCGTGCTGATCGGCGCCGACCTGGACGCGCAGGCGCTGCAGGACGAGCTGGACGCGGCGCTCGCCTGATCGCCCGCGAGCGGCCCCATGCACCTGCTGTCCACCCGCTCCGCCGGCCTCGTCGAGGACGAGGGGCGCGGCGTCGTGCGCCTCGCGCAGACGCCGGGCGAGGTGGTGGTGCTGAGCGCGGCCGACACCACGCTCGCGCTGCTCGCGGATGCGGTGGCGGCCCTGCCGGCGGGCTTTCCCAGCGTGCGCCTGGCCAACCTGATGGCGCTGCGCCAGCCGGCCTCGGTCGACCTCTACGTGGACGACGTGCTGCGGCATGCGCGGGCGGTGGTGATCGACCACCTGGGCGCGCCGGCCGACTGGGCCTACCTGGTCGAGCGGGCCGGCGCGGTGGCGCGCGCGCAGGGGCAATGGCTGGCGCTGTTCTCCGGCGACTTCGGCGAGGACCCCCAGCTGCTGCTGCGCAGCACCGCGCCGGCCGAGGACTGCCGGCTGCTGTGGCGCTGCCTGCGCGAAGGCGGGCCGGAGCACGCGCAGCGCTTCTTCGCGCTGGTCGGCCATGCGGCCTTCGGCCGCGGCGAGCGTCCGCCGATGCCGCAGCCGTTGCCGGGGGCCGTGCCCTACCGGCCGCGCGAGGCCGCGGCGTGGCCGCCGCGCCCGGCCGCTGCGCCGGTCGCGCTGCTGGTGTTCTACCGGGCGCACCTGCAGTCGGGCAACACGGCGGTGTTCGACGCGCTGCTCGCGGGCCTGGCCGGAGCCGGGCTGGAGCCGCTCGCGCTGGCGGTCGATTCGCTGAAGAACCCGCAGAGCCTGGCGGTGCTGCGCGAACTCGCGGCGCGCCGCGGCGTCGACGTCGTCCTCAACGCGATCGCCTTCGCGCTCGGCTCCCCCGGTGACGAGGCGAACGAGCCGCTCGCCGGCGATGCCCCGGTGCTGCAGCTCATCACCGCCGGCTGCACGCAGGACCAGTGGCAGGCCGACCCGCACGGCCTGGCGCCGCGCGACCTCGCGATGCAGGTGGTGCTGCCCGAGGTGGACGGCCGCATCGCGACGCGCGCGATCAGCTTCAAGGGCCTGGCCTGGCGCTGCGAGCGAACCCAGATCGACATCGTGCGCTACCAGGCCGAGCCGGAGCGCATCGCCTGGGTGGCCGAGCTGGCGCGGCGCTGGTGCGTGTTGCGGCGCCGGCCCGCCGCCGACAAGCGGCTCGCCCTCGTGCTGGCCAACTACCCGAACGACGATGCGCGGCTGGCGAACGGCGTGGGGCTGGACACGCCGGCGTCGGTGATGGTCATTCTGCAGGCGCTGCGCGAGGCCGGCTTCAGCGTGGGCGAGGCGCCGGCAGGCGCCGACGCGCTGATGCAGGCGCTGGTGCAGGGCGTCAGCAACGACCTCGAGGCGAACGACGCGCGGCCGGCCTTCCAGAGCCTCGCGCTGGCCGACTACCTGCGGGCCTTCGAGCGCCTGCCGCCGGCGAGCCGGGACGCCGTGAACGCGCTGTGGGGGCCGCCCGAGCAGGACCCGATGCTGCGCCAGGGCCGCTTCATGGTCCCCGGCCTGCGGCTGGGGTCGGTCTTCGTCGGCATCCAGCCGGCGCGCGGGCGCGACCTCGACCGGGTGGCGACCTACCACGACGCCGACCTCGTGCCGACGCATGCCTACCTCGCCTTCTACGCGTGGCTGCGCGAGCGCTTCGCGGTCGACGCGGTGGTGCACGTCGGCAAGCACGGCAACCTGGAGTGGCTGCCCGGCAAGAGCGTGGCGCTCGGGGCCGCCTGCTGGCCCGACGCGGTGCTCGGGCCGCTGCCGCACCTCTACCCGTTCATCGTCAACGACCCGGGCGAGGGCTGCCAGGCGAAGCGCCGCTCGCAGGCGGTCATCATCGACCACCTGATGCCGCCGCTGACGCGCGCCGAGACCTATGGGGCGCTGCAGCAGCTCGAGCGCACGATGGAGGAGTACTACGAGGCGCTGGCGCTGGACCCGCGGCGCGCGCGGCGGCTGCGCGAGGACATCCTCGGGCGCGTGCTGCGCGAGGGCCTGCACCGCGAGCTGGGCTTCGTGGCGCCGGCCGACGATGCGGCGCGCGAGGCGCTGCTCACGCGGCTGGATGCCTACCTGTGCGAGATCAAGGAGTCGCAGATCCGCGACGGGCTGCATGTCTTCGGCCGCTCGCCGCGCGGCCGCCAGCGGCTGGACACGCTGCGGGCGCTGGCGCGCTTCGACCGCGGCAGCACGCCGGCGGCGCGCAGCCTGCTGCGCGCGCTCGCCGCCGACCTGGGCCTGCTGGGCGTGGACGGCTTCGACCCGGTCGCGCCAGACTGGACGCAGGCCTGGACCGGCCCGCGGCCGGAAGCGCTGCAGGCGCTCGGCGACGAGCCCTGGCGCCACGCGGGCCATGTGCGGGACCGGCTGGAGCGGCTGGCCGCGGTGCTGATCGAACAGGGCGAGCAGGGCGAGCAGGGCGAGCAGGGCGGACAGGATCCCGTCGACGAACGGTCCTGGCCGCACGCGGCGCCGGTGCTGAGCGAGCTGCGGCGGCAGCTTGCGCCGCGGCTCGACGCCTGCGGCGACGAGGAGATCGCGCAGCTGATGCGCGGCCTCGCCGGCCGCTTCGTGCCGCCGGGGCCGAGCGGTGCGCCGTCGCGCGGCCGGCCCGACACCCTGCCCACCGGCCGCAACTTCTACGCCGTCGACACCCGCGCCGTGCCGACGCCGTCGGCCTGGGCGATGGGCGCGGCGGCCGCCGAACGGCTGGTCGAGCGCCACCTCCAGGACCATGGGCGCATGCCGGAGACGGTGGGCCTGTCGGTGTGGGGCACGAGCACGATGCGCACCGGCGGCGAGGACATCGCGCAGGCGCTCGCCTTGCTCGGCGCGCGCCCAAAGTGGGCCGACGGCAGCGGCCGCGTGGTCGACGTCGAGCTGTTGCCGATGAGCGTGCAGGGCCGCCCGCGCGTCGACGTGACGCTGCGCGTGTCGGGCTTCTTCCGCGATGCCTTCCCGAACCTGATCGACCTGTTCGACACCGCGGTGCGCGCGGTGGCCGCGGTGCCCTGCGAGGACGAGCCGGACGAATGGAACCCGGTGCGCGCGCGCATCGAGCGCGAGGCGCAGGCGGCCTGCGCCGGCGGGCTCGGCGAGGCCGATGCGCGGCGCCGGGCGAGCTGGCGCGTCTTCGGCCCGCGGCCCGGCGGCTATGGGGCGGGGCTGCAGGAGCTGATCGCGAGCCGGCGCTGGCTCGAGCGCGGCGACCTGGCCCAGGCCTACCTGCGCGCCGGCGGCTTTGCGTACGGGCAGGGCGGGCACGGCCTGCCGGCGCGGCCGGTGTTCGAGCAGCGGCTCGCCCAGGTCGAGGCGGTGCTGCACAACCAGGACAACCGCGAGCATGACGTGCTGGATTCGGACGACTACTACCAGTTCCAGGGCGGCATGGCCGCGGCCGTGCAGGCGCTCTCCGGCGGGGCGGCCGCGCTGTACCACGGCGACATGAGCGTCCCCGGCGCGCCGCGGGTGCGGCCGCTGCGCGAGGAGATCGCGCGCGTCGTGCGCTCGCGTGCCGTCAACCCGAAGTGGATCGAGGGCGTGCGGCGCCACGGCTACAAGGGCGCCTTCGAGATCGCGGCCACGGTGGACTACCTGTTCGCCTTCTCCGCCACCACCGGCCAGGTGGACGACCACCAGTACGCGCTCGTCGCGCAGGCCTACCTGCACGACGACGCGACGCGCGACTTCCTGGCGCGGCACAACCCGCTCGCGCTGCGCAGCATCGGCGAGCGCCTGCTCGAGGCGATGCAACGCGGCCTGTGGCGCGACCCCGGCGACGAGCGCGAGCGCGTCGCCGAACACCTGCTGGCGCTGGAGCGCCGGCTCGAGGACCTGCCATGACCCCACCGTCTCCCCTGTTCCCGTTCAGCGCCCTGGTGGGCCAGCCGCGGCTGCAGCAGGCGCTGCTGCTGGCCGCGGTGGATCCGGCGATCGGCGGGGGGCTGATAGGGGGCCCGCGCGGCACCGCCAAGTCGACCGCGGCGCGTGCGCTCGCCGGGCTGCTGCACGGCGCGCCCTTCGTCACGCTGCCGCTGGCGGCGAGCCTGGAGCAACTCGTCGGCACGCTCGACGTCGAGGACGCGCTGCGCGACGGCCGCCTGCGCTTCAAGCCCGGGTTGCTGGCGCGGGCCCACGGGGGCGTGCTGTACGTGGACGAGGTCAACCTGCTGCCGGATGCCCTGGTCGATGCGCTGCTCGATGCGGCGGCGAGCGGCGTGCACACGGTGGAGCGCGACGGCATCTCTCAGCAGCATGCCTCGCGCTTCGTGCTGGTCGGCACGATGAACCCGGAGGAGGGCGAGTTGCGGCCGCAGCTGCTGGACCGCTTCGGGCTCGCGGTGAGCCTCGCGAACCCGGCGGATGCGGCGGCCCGCGTGGCGATGGTGCGGGCGCGGCTGGACTTCGAGGCCGACCCGCAGGCGGCGCTGCGGCGGCACGAGGCCGAGGAGCGGCGCCTGGCGGCCGCGGTGGCGGCGGCGCGCGAGGCGCTGCCGGGGCTGGACTGGAGCGACGCGGTGCTGGCACACGCGGCGCAGTGCGCGCATGCGGCGGGGGTCGATGGGCTGCGCGCCGACCTGGTGATGCTGCGGGCGGCGCGGGCGCTGGTGGCGCTGGAGGGGCGCGAGGTCGTGCAAGCCGCCGACGTGGACGCGATCGCCGAGTTGGCGCTCGGTCATCGGCGCGCGGAAGGGGAGGCCGCGCCGCCGCCTTCAACTGCGCGAGCGCCCCAGGGGCAGAGGCCGGCAGGTGACGGGGGGGGCGGCGGCGCGGACGCCTCGCTCCCTCGCCTGCCCGATCCGGGGATCGCGTCCGAAGGCGACTGGGGCGCGCTGCCGCCCCAGCCTGCGGGCTTCACTCGAGCGAGCGTGGTGGAAGCCTGGCCCCCAAAAGCCTGAGCCACCGCAGCGGCCGGCCGGTGGGCGGTGCCGGTGCGATGCGGTGGCGGGATCCTCTTCGTGGCGCCGTGCGGGCGGACGCCGGCGCGCAGGGCGCGGCGCTGCATTGGCCGCGCACGCTGGGCGCCAAGGGGCCCGGCGCGCTGCGGCCCGAGCACCTGCGCCACCAGCCGGCCGCGGCACGGCCGTCGCGGCTGCACCTGCTGCTGCTCGACACCTCGGGGTCGATGCGCCGCCAGGGGCGTCTCGCGCGGGCCAAGGGCTGCGCCGCCTGGCTGATGGCGCAGGCGGCGCGCGGCGGGGACGAGGTGGCGGTGCTGGGCTTCGGCGGGCAGGGCTTGCAGTGGCTGCTGCGGCCCGGGCCGGCGCGTCGCGCGGCGAGCCGGCGCGTGGCGCCGCTGGGCGGCGGAGGCGGCACGCCGCTGGCCGAAGCGCTGGCCTGCGCTGATGCGGCCCTGCAGGCGGCACGGCGGCGGGACGGCCGCACCGACACCTGGCTCTGGCTGCTCACGGACGGCCGCAGCCCGGACCGCCCGGCCGGGCCGGCCTGGGCGCGGCACATCGTCGTCGTCGACCACGACGATCCTCTCAGCCCAGCCGGACGCTGCGCCGACTGGGCCGCGCGCTGGGGCGCCCGGCACGTCCACCCCACCCCGGAACCCTGACGATGACTTCCTCGCCCACCGAACTCGTGATCTGCACCACCTGCCGCCCGGCGGGGACCTCTCGCGAGGACACGCCCGCGGGACAGCTTCTGTTGGCGGCGGTGCAGACGCGGCTCGAGGCCGAACCGGACGGCGGGCTGCACGTGCGCGGCATGGCCTGCCTCAGCGCCTGCTCGCGCGCGTGCACGGTGGCCTTGCAGGCACGCGGCAAGCACACCTATGTGTTCGGCGACCTGGTGCCGGATGCGGCGTCGGTCGAGCAGGTGCTGGCGTGCGCGCGCCTGCATCGCGACAGCGGGGACGGCCTGCTGGCCTGGGGGGCGCGGCCGGAGAAACTGCGACGCGGCGTCATCGCCCGGCTGCTTCCCCTGCAAGCCCTCGACGGCATATAAACTTCCCGGGCAGGCCGACCAGGTCGACCGGGAGAGCATGGGTGTTCATTTCGAGGCTGAAACTCAAGAACTGGCGGAACTTCAAGCAGGTTGACGTTCCTTTGCGCGAGAGGGTCTTCGTCATCGGCCCCAACGCTTCGGGAAAGTCGAACCTGCTGGATGTCCTGCGGTTTCTGCGCGATGTCGCCAAACCAAAGGGCGGTGGACTGCAGCGTGCGGTCGAAGCCCGTGGTGGCCTCACCAAATTGAGATGTTTGCTTGCCCGTCGTGACACAGAGGTAATGGTCGAGGTCGAACTGTCTGAGCGGATCGATGAGCCGGCCATCTGGCGCTACCGGCTCGCCTTCAAGAGCGAAGGAAAAGGTGCCCAACGTGTCATCGTCAGTCAGGAGGTCGTCGAAGATCTCCGAGACGGGGGGCTGCTTCTTGACAGGCCCGATGACGACGATCGATCCGACCAGGAGCGACGCACGGAGACGAGCCTCGAACAGGTCAACGCGAACAAGGATTTTCGCGAGATAGCGCAGTTCTTTTCCTCGTTGACCTATCTGCACCTGGTGCCGCAACTCCTCAAGCATGTAGAGCTGGGTGCAGCAGGTCAACTCGAAGGCGATCCCTTCGGCCAGTCGTTCCTCGAACGCATCGCCAAGACCACCGATCGAACGCGCAGCGCACGATTGAGGAAGATCGAATCTGCGCTACAAGCCTGCGTTCCGAACATGAGGAACCTGAAATTCGAGCGTGACCAAGTCACGGGGACGCCGCATCTTGAAGCGCTGTATGAGCATTGGCGTCCCGATGCGGGGTGGCAACGAGAAGACCAATTCTCGGATGGAACCCTGCGGCTCCTGGGCATCATGTGGAGTCTGCTCGAAGGGGATTCGTTGCTGCTTCTTGAAGAGCCGGAGTTGTCGCTCAATGAGGCGATCGTCCGCGAGATCCCTGCGCTGCTCTGGGAAATTCAGCGCAAAGCCAAGTATCGACGACAGGTCTTCATCACGACACATAGCAAGGCGCTGCTTGAGCACAAGAGCATCGATCCCAGGGAGGTTCTAAGGCTTGAGCTTTCCGTGGAAGGCACCAAGGTATTGCCTCCGAGCCAGGAGGATATCGATCTCGTGGCGGCTGGCTACTCCGTTGCCGAGGCCATGGCGAGCAAGGCAGTGCCGGCCGTTCGTTTGGAACAACTGTCCTTGATCTAGCCCGTGAGCGAGTCTGTCCGTATCGCGCTCGTCGCTGAGGATGAGCTGAGCATGGCGGTGCTCGAACACGTCGTCTTGGCGAGTGGCCGCCCATTTGCCGTCGAGAGGCGATTGGTCGAGCGTGGGTTTGGCAACATCAAACGCTCGGTGACCAAATACAAGCAAGCGAGCCATGTGTTGCCGCACGTCGTGTTGGCTGACCTTGATCTGGCCGATTGCCCAGCGAGCTTGCGATCTGCATGGGGTGCCGTCGATCTTCCCAGGTCAATGCTGTTTCGGGTCGCCGTGCGCGAAACCGAGAGCTGGCTCCTGGGAGACGGCGAGGGGTTCGCTGTATTTTCTTCGGTTCCTCTCAACAAAATTCCACGTGAACCCGAAACCTTGCCAGATCCGAAGCAGACGCTGGTCGGGCTTGTCAGGCGGAGCAGAAATCGAAGGTTGGCGGCTGAGATCGTCCCTCGCCCCGGTAGCCCGGTACCCATTGGTCCGCTCTACAACGAGAGACTGGTTTCCTTTGTTCAGTCGCAGTGGAGTATTGATGCGGCTGCGGCGGTCTGCCCCAGCCTTCAACGAATGCGAGACCGCCTGACGACGTTCGTTCCGATCGCTTCATAGCGCCGGCAGGCAATGTTTTGTGTCGGCCCCTTCGGTCGACACACGACGGTACGTTATTTCCTGTTTTTCTCAGGTTTGCTCCTCCAATGCATCTCGTGCTGGGGCATGGCCGATGTTGGCAACGAAGCCCCTTCGCATCGACCATCCATCACGAGGACATCACCATGAGGACAAACCTGAAGACGAACCGGCGAGGTTTTCTTTCCACCACCGCAGTGGCCGGTACCGAGCTGGCCCTGGCCGGCGTGCCTTCTCTGGCTTCCGCCACCGCCGCGGCCGGCGCGACGCCCCTGCGCGCCTCCTTCGGCGAGATCCGCCAGGTCAACGCCGGCCTGCTGAACGTCGGCTACGTCGAGCTCGGCCCCGCCCAGGGCCCGGCCGTGCTGCTGTTCCATGGCTGGCCCTACGACATCCACACCTACGAGGAGGTGGCGCCCAGGCTCGCTGCCGAGGGCTTTCGCGTCATCGTGCCTTACCTGCGCGGCTACGGCACGACGCGCTTCCTCTCCGACCGCACGCTGCGCTCGGCCCAGCAGGTGGCGCTGGCCCAGGACGCGATCGCGCTGATGGACGCGCTGGGGATCCAGAAGGCGGTCGTCGCCGGTTGCGACTGGGGCGCGCGGAACGCCTGCATCCTTGCCGCGCTGTGGCCCGAGCGCTGCAAGGCGCTGGTGTCGGTCAGCGGCTACCTGGTGCTCAACCGCGCGACGGCTTCGCAGCCGCTCGCGCCCGCGGACGAACTGTCGTGGTGGTACCAGTACTACTTCGCGACCGAGCGCGGCCGCGCCGGCTACGAGAAGAACCTGAAGGAGTTCGCCCGCCTGATCTGGCGCCAGGCCTCGCCGCGCTGGAACTTCAGCGACGCGACCTTCGAGCGCTCGGTGCCAGCCTTCGACAACCCGGACCACGTCGCGCTGGTGATCCACAACTACCGCTGGCGCATCGGCCTGGTCGACGGCGACCCGGCGTACGACGCGCTCGAGGCGAAGCTGTCGAAGGTCGCGTCGGTGGCGCTGCCCACGATCACCTTCGAAGGCGACGCGAACGGCGCGCCGCATCCCTCGCCCACGGCGTACGCCAGGCGCTTCACCGGCAGATACGAGCACCGCAGCCTGGGCGGCGGCATCGGGCACAACCTGCCCCAGGAAGCGCCGGACGAGTTCGCGAAGGCGGTCATCGACGTGGCCCGGTGGTGAAGCCGGCCCGGCGCCTCACGTCCCGGATGAGGCGAACCGACGATCCGATGCCGTTCCGTCAGGCCGGCGAGGAGCGCAGGCCGTAGACCTTGCCGGCGACGAAGAGGTATTCGGCGCGCAGCACCGCCTCGCCTTCCTCGCGCGGGTGCGTGAAGCCGACCACCGCCAGCTCGGTCCCGGGCCGGATCTCGGCCACGCCCCAGGCTTCCATGCGCGTCAGCGGCGCGAGCTCGATCTCCCAGCGCCTGTCGCGCCGCGTCGGCAGCTGTGTCTTCGCGAGCAGCGCCGGGCCGTCGACCGCGGCGCCCTGACGCGGCAGCGCGCGCTGCTTCAGGTCGGGCGGCAGGCTCAGCGACTCCGGCAACTCGAGTTCCAGCTCGGCATGCGGGTTGCGCCAGCGCACCGCCGCGGCCCGGCCCGCCAGGTACAGCGGTCGCTCCTGGTCAAAGCTGCTCCAGCCGTGGTGGGCGAGGACCGGCACGCCGGTGAGGGACAGCAGGGCCAGCACGGAACGTCGTTGCATCGAAGCCTCCTTCGCATCGAACCGGATCAGGCATAGGCGATCCATCGGCCGCAGATGATGACCGCGAGCCAAAACCCCATCGACAGGAGGCCTTGCGCGCGGCCGATACGGTCGTCCGTCGCCGGTCCGCCGCGCCAGTGAAACGCCGCGGCGTTCAGCCCGGCCAGTGCGATCAACACGAGCTTGGTGCGGAAGGCCGCATTGGCGAGCAGCTCCTGGGGCTGGGTGGAGAACATCAGGGCGCCGGTCAGCGCGCACACGCCGAAGCCGGCCAGCGAGACCGGCAGCGCGAGCCGCGCAAGCGCCGCCGCATCGATCGCGCGCCCCAGCCCGAGCAGGCGCAGCTCGAACACCAGCAGCCCGCCGAACAGCATCGCGATGCCCATCACGTGCCCCGCTTCGAGCGCCGGGTAGGCCCAGGCGTGCGAGGCGAGGGCGGACGCCATGCGACGGCCCTCAGGCCCCGAGCGTGTCGGCGCGGATGTTGCGCGCCCAGGCGTCGGCGTACGCCCCCTCGGCCTCGTTGCGCTGCGCCGAGACGCCGCCCGCGCCCGCCACCGGCTTGAAGGTGGCCTCGGCCGCGACGTACTCGTGCACGCTCGCGACATGGATCGCGCTCGCCTCGTCGACGAAGCTGTAGCAGGTGTTCGTCAGCATCGGATGCGGGTCGGGCGCGAGGCCGGACAGCTCGGCGACGATGGCCGCGGCCGCCACCTTGGCGTGCGCGTTCGCCATGTGCGCGCTCTTGGGCATGCCGGGGGCGGCCTGGACGGCGTCGCCCAGCACGTGCACGTCCTTCGCGGCGGTGGACGAGAAGTCGAGGAAGTTCACCCGGCACCAGCGGTTGGCCGCGTTCGCGAGGCCGCTCGTCACCGCCAGCGCGCCGGCGCGCATCGGCGGCAGCACGTTCATCACGTCGGCGCGCACGTCGTCCTGCAGCTCGACGCGCAGCGTGCCGCGCGCCGCGTCGACGCCGATCACCTTGTGCTGCGGCCGGTACTCCACCAGGCCGGGGTAGAGCTCGCGCCACGCCGCCTTGAACAGTGCCGGCTTGGAGACGACATCGGCGTTCGCGTCCAGCACCAGCAGCTTGGAACGCGGCTTGGCCCGTCGCAGCCAGGCGGCGACCACGCAGGCGCGCTCGTAGGGGCCGGGCGGGCAGCGGTAGGGCGACTCGGGGATGGCGATCGCAAAGACGCCGCCGTCCGGCATGGCCTCGAGCTGGCGGCGCAGCGCCAGCGTCTCCGGCCCGGCCTTCCAGGCCTGCAGCACCCGGCCGTCGTCGTGCGCCTCGCGCAGGCCCTGCACCTCGTCGAACATCAACGCGACGCCGGGGGAGAGCACGAGCTTGTCCCAGCCGATCACCGCACCGGAGGCGAGGGTGACGGTCCGGCGTCCGGCATCGATCGCGGTGGCCGTGTCGCGCACCCAGGTCACGCCGTGGCGGCCGGTCAGCGCGTCGTACGACGCCGTCAGCGTGTCCAGCGTGCGCGTGCCGCCCAGCACGGCGTTCGAGCCCGGGCAGGCGATGAACTGCGCCTGCGGCTCGATCATCACGACCTCGATGCGCTGCTGCGACAGCAAGCGCACGTAGCGCGCCGCGGTGGCGCCGCCGAAGCCGCCGCCGACCACCACCACCTGGGCGCGCCGCGGCGGGCGCAGCGGTGCGGCGCAGCCGGCGAGGCCCAGGGCGCCGGCACCCGCGATGAGCCGGCGGCGCTTCACTGCGGCACCGCCGCGAAGTAGTCGGCGAGCCGCGCCAGCTGGGCCGGCGTGTAGCCGCGCGCGATCTGCTGCATCACGGTGGAGGGCCGGCTCCCGTCGCGGAAGGCGACGAGCGCGGCGAGCACGCCATCGCGGTCGCGGCCCTGCAGGGGAGGAATGGCGCTGCCGGCGACGGGGCGGCCGTCGGTGCCATGGCAGGCGGCACAGGTGGCCGCGAGCGCGCGCTGCTGCAGCGCGTCGGCGTCCGCGCCGGGCGCGGCCTGGGCGAGCGGCACCGCCAGCAGCAGGGCTGCGGCGGCCAGGGGGTGCGGCAGGGGCATGCGGGTGTCTCCTCCACGCGAAGCCGGCATGTTCGCCGCTGGACAGAAACCTACCGATTTCGTCCCCTATGCGCATCAGGGTCTTCGGTCCGGCGGCGTCCTGAGGGATGCTGCTGCGCGCCAACCAGGAGACCCCATGCCCAGCCTGAACGTCAACGGCAGTCCCCGCGAGTTCGATGCCGAGCCCGACACGCCCCTGCTGTGGGTGCTGCGCGAGCAACTCGGCCTCACCGGCACCAAGTACGGCTGCGGCATCGCCCAGTGCGGCGCCTGCACCGTGCACCTGGACGGCGTGCCCACGCGCAGCTGCGTGCGGCCGGTGTCCGCGGTCGGGCCGCAGGAGAAGATCGTCACCATCGAAGGCCTGTCGCGCGACGCCTCGCACCCGGTGCAGCGGGCCTGGGCCGCGCTGGACGTGCCGCAGTGCGGCTACTGCCAGTCCGGGATGATCATGGCCGCCGCCGCGCTGCTGAAGGCCAAGCCGCGGCCCACCGACGCCGACATCGACGACGCGATGACCAACATCTGCCGCTGCGGCACCTACAACCGGGTGCGTGCCGCGATCAAGGTCGCGGCGCGGGGCGGGGATGCGTCCAGCGCGGGGCTGGTCATCCAGCATGTCGATGGGAGGCGTTCATGAGCACAGCCACCTTGACGCGGCGCGGCTTCCTCGCCGGCTCCGCCGCCACCGGCCTGGTGGTTGCCTTCCACATCCCCTTCGCCGACGAGGCGGCGGCGCAGGCCGCCACGCCGGCCGCGGCCCAGCCCGAGATCAACGCCTGGGTGGTGGTGCAGCCCGACGAGACGGTGGTGATCCGCATCGCCCGCTCGGAGATGGGCCAGGGCACGCTCACCGGCCTCGCCCAGCTCGTGGCCGAGGAACTGGACTGCGATTGGGCGCGCGTGAAGACCGAGTACCCGACGCCGGGCCAGAACCTGGCGCGCAAGCGGGCCTGGGGCAACTTCTCGACCGGCGGCAGCCGCGGCATCCGCGAATCGCACGACTACGTGCGCAAGGGCGGCGCGACGGCGCGCGCCATGCTGGTCCAGGCGGCCGCCGACGACTGGAAGGTGCCGGCCGCCGAATGCCGCGCCGACAAGGGCGTGATCACGCATGCGGCGAGCGGGCGCTCGACCACCTACGGCAAGGTGGCCGCCGCGGCATCGCGGCTCGCGCCGCCGACGGACGTCGCGCTTCGCGACCCGAAGGACTGGAAGCTGCTCGGCAAGCGCCTCGCCCGCCTGGACACGCGCGGCAAGCTCGACGGCTCGCAGGTCTACGGCTCCGACCTGAAGCTGCCCGGGATGCTGAATGCCGCGATCCGCGACTGCCCGGTCTTCGGCGGCAAGCTGGCGAGCTTCGATGCGGCCGCCATCGCCGCCCGGCCCGGCGTGAAGAAAGTGCTGCGCGTCGGCGACAGCGCGGTGGCGGTGGTCGCCGACACCTGGTGGCGGGCGAAATCCGCGCTCGATGCGCTGCCGGTGGTGTGGGACGAGGGCCCGAACGCCAAGGTCTCCAGCGCCGACATCGCGGCCACGCTGAAGGCCGGGCTGGATGCGCCGGACGCGGTGGTGGGCAACTCGAACGGCGATGCGCGGGCCGCGCTGGCCTCGGCGGCGCGCACCGTCGAGGCGGTCTACGCCTACCCGTTCCAGAACCACGCCACGATGGAGACGATGAACGCGACGGCGAAGTTCACGCCGGCCGCAGACGGCGCGCCGGCGCGCTGCGAGGTCTGGACGCCGACGCAGAACGGCGAGGCCGCGCTCGCCGCCGCGGCCGAGGCCTCGGGCCTGCCGGCCTCGCAGTGCGAGGTCTACAAGCTGCTGCTCGGCGGCGGATTCGGCCGCCGCGGCGCGGTGCACGACTGGGTGCACCAGGCGGTCGCGATCGCGAAGGAGATGCCCGGCACGCCGGTCAAGCTGATCTGGTCGCGCGAGGAGGACATGACGCACGGCCGCTACCATCCGGTCACGCAGTGCAGGCTGCGCGCCGGACTGGACGCGAAGGGCAACCTGACCGCGCTGCACATGCGCCTGTCGGGCCAGTCCATCCTGGCGGGCGTCTTCCCCCAGAACATCCGCGACGGCAAGGACCCGGTGGTGTTCCAGGGCCTGAACCCGCCCGGGCCCGAGGCCTCGATCGGCTACAGCGTGCCGCACCTGTTGATCGACCATGCGATGCGCAACCCGCATGTGCCTCCGGGCTTCTGGCGCGGCGTCAACCTGAACCAGAACACCATCTACCTGGAGTGCTTCATCGACGAGCTGGCGCATGCGACGAAGCAGGACCCGCTGGCCTTCCGCCGCGGGCTGATGTCGGCGCATCCGAAGCACCTCGCGGTGCTGAACGCCGCGGCCGAACGCGCCGGCTGGGGCAGGCCGGCCCCGAAGGGTGTCTACCGGGGGCTCGCGCAGACCATGGGCTTCGGCAGCTACGTCGCGGCGGTGGCCGAGGTGTCGGTGGACCGCAAGGAAGGCCGGCTGAAGATCCACCGCATCGTGGCCGCCACCGACCCGGGCCACGCGGTCAACCCGCAGCAGATCGAGGCGCAGGTCGAGGGCTCGTTCGTGTACGGCCTGTCGGCCGCACTGTATGGCGGCTGTACCGTCAAGGACGGGCGCATCGAGCAGACGAACTTCGACACCTACCCGGTGCTGCACCTGGACGAGATGCCGAAGGTCGAGACGATCGTGATGCCGTCGGGCGGCTTCTGGGGCGGCGTCGGCGAACCCACCATCGCGGTGGCGGCGCCGGCGGTGCTGAACGCGATCTTCGCGGCGACCGGCCAGCGCATCCGCGAGCTGCCGCTGAAGAACCACTCGCTGAAGAAGGCGTGAAACCCGCGGCCGTGGCGGCGATGATGGTGGCGGCGATGCTGTCGGCCTGCGCGGCACCGGTGCCGCCGGCGGATGCGTTGCCGCAGCCGCTCACGGCGGTGCCCGGCGATGCGGCGCGCGGGCGTGCCATCGTGGCCAGCCGCCAGCTCGGCCTGTGCCTGCTGTGCCACCCGGCACCGATCCCGGAGGAGCGCTTCCAGGGCAACCTGGCGCCCGACCTGGCGGGGGCCGGGGCGCGCTGGTCGGCCGCGCAGCTGCGGCTGCGCATCGTCGACGCGCGGCGGCTGAACCCGCAGACGGTGATGCCGCCGTATTTCGACACCGGCGGCCTGCGGCGCGTCGCGCCCGCCTGGCAGGGCCGCAGCGTGCTCGATGCCCAGCAGGTGGAGGACGTGGTCGCATGGCTCGTGACGCTGCAATGAAAACGGGCCTGCCGCGCCGCGCGTTGCTGCAGTGGGGCGGCGCCGGGCTGCTGGCGCTGCAGCTGCGGCCGGCGCGGGCGACTGCCTTCGAGATGCAGTCGGCGATCGCGAACTACGCCGGCGGTGCGCCGGTGAAGCCCGGCAAGGTGACATTCGACATCCCGCCGCTGGTGGAGAACGGCAACGGCGTGCCGGTGGCGGTGCGGGTCGACAGCCCGATGACGGCGGCCGACCACGTGACCGGCATCGCGATCTTCAACGAGCGCAATCCCCAGCGCGACGTGGTGCGCTTCAGCCTCGGCCCGCGCGCCGGGCGGGCGCAGGTGTCGACACGCATCCGTCTCGCCACCTCGCAGCAATTGGTGGCGGTGGCGCGGCTGAGCGACGGCACGTACTGGTCGCACAGCGTCGACGTCCTGGTGACGCTCGCGGCCTGCCTCGAGTGAGGTGAGCATGGCCCGCACCCTGATCACGGCCCCCGCCTCGGCGAAGCGCGGCGACGTCATCGAATTGCGCACGCTGATCGCGCATCCGATGGAGACCGGCTTCCGGCCCGGGGCGGACGGCCTGCTGCTGCCGCGCAACCTGGTCACGCGCTTCAGCTGCCGCTACAACGGCGAGCTGGTCTTCAGCGCGGAGCTGTTTGCGGCGGTGGCCGCGAACCCGTACCTCGCGTTCACCACCGTCGCGACCGAGAGCGGCTCGCTCAGCTTCAGCTGGGAGGGCGATCACGGCTTCGCGCAGACGGAGACGGTGACGCTCACGGTGACCTGAGCGATGCGCACGAGGGCATGGCAGGGGCTGGTGCTGGCCTGCGGCGTGTCGGTCGCGGCTGCGCAGGACCTGCCCCGCCGCTCGGGCTTCGAGGACATGAGCCCGCAGACCCAGGCGATGCAGCGCGACGACGGGCAGAACCCGGCGATGCTGTGGGTGCAGGACGGGGCGGCGCTGTGGGCGCGGGCCCCCGCGGCCGGTGTGTCGGCCTGCGCCGGCTGCCATGGCGATGCCCGCGAGGCGATGCGCGGCGTGGCGGCCCGCTACCCGGCGTTCGATGCCGCACAGCGCCGGCCGGTCGATCTCGCCGGGCGCATCAACCACTGCCGCGAGCGGCGGCAGTCGCAGCCGCCCTGGCCGCCGGAACACGAGGATCTGCTCGCGCTGGAGAGCTACCTCGCGCTGCAGTCGCGCGGCCTGCCGGTCGCCCCGCCGGACGATGCGCGCCTGGTGCCGTGGCGTGCGCGCGGCGAAATGCTCTGGCGCGAACGCATCGGCCAGCTCAACCTGTCCTGCGCGCAGTGCCACGACGAGCGCGCCGGCCGGCGCCTGGCCGGCAGCCCGATCCCGCAGGGCCATGCGAACGGCTACCCGCTCTACCGCCTGGAGTGGCAGGCGCTCGGCTCGCTGCAGCGCCGGCTGCGCAACTGCGTGACCGGCGTGCGTGCCGCGCCCTGGCCGGCCGGGTCCGACGAATGGGCCGCCCTGTCGGCCTGGCTCGCATGGCGCGACCGCGGCATGCCGATCGAGGCACCCGCGGTCCGCCCGTGAATCGCCAGCCGCGGGCGGGCCCTCATCCCACGCGGCGCAGTCCGACCCAGGCCCCGGCGGCCATCGCGACCAGCAGGCTGCCGTAGCCGAGCGTCGTCGCCTGCAGCCCCACCCAGCCGGTGAACAGGCCCGCCGCGATGGCCGGCAGGCTGAAGGCCAGGTAGCTGAGCACGAAGAAGCCGGCCATCAACCCGGCGCGCTGCTGGGCCGCGGCCAGCGGCACCAGGCTGCGCACCGCGGCATTGAAGCCGGCACCGAAGCCGAGACCCGCGACCAGGGTGCCACCGAAGAAGGCCACGGCCGACCCGGCATGGACGCCGACCAGCGTCAGGGCCAGCCCGCCGGCGAGCGCGGCGGCGCTGCCCTTCAGCACCGCATGTGCCGGGCGCAGCCGCACCACCCCGATGGCGGCGGCGCCGGCCAGCACCAGCGTCGCGATCAGCGCGCCGCCGACCAGCGGCGTCGAGGTGCCGGTCACCAGACGCGCCAGGCTCGGCCCGAGCGACAGGTAGAAGCCGCCCAGCGCCCAGCCGGCGGTGTTGAGCGGCAGGATGCGCCACAGCGTCGCGCGTGCCGTTGCGGGAATGCTGATGCGCGGCTTCAGCGAGGCCCAGGCGCCGGGGCGGCGCTGCACGGTGTCGGGCAGGAAGACGACCGCGAGCGCCTGCGCCGCGAGCAGCAGCAGGAGCAGGTCGAACACCAGCCGCGTCGGGGCCGGGGCGAACTGCACCAGCGCGCTCGTGCCCAGCGCGCCGAGCGCCATGCCGATCATCGGCGCGACGCTGTTGAAGAGGGCGCCGCGCGCCGGGTGCAGGTCGAGCAGGGTGGCGCTCAACGCGCTGGTCGCCATGCCGGTTGCCACGCCCTGGACGACGCGCGCCGCGAGCAGCCAGCCGGCCGATTCGGCGCCCCAGAACAGGCCGATGGAGACGAGTTCGACCGCCAGCGAGGCGAGGATCACCGTGCGCCGCCCGAGGTGATCGGACAGCGCGCCGAACACCAGCAGGGCGCCCAGCAGTGCGAACGCATAGCTGGAGAAGATGACGGTCAGGGTGAGCGCGCTGAAGCCCCAGGCCTCCCGGTACAGCGCGTACAGCGGCGAGGGTGCACTCGACGCCGCGAGGAAGCTGGCGACGATGGAGACCACCAGCCAGAGCGACGCGCCGGGGCCCAGGCGTGCGGCAGGCAGGGTCGTCGGGGCAGGCACGGTGAGCGGGGGCGTTGACATGGCAATCCTTGGTTAACGCAAAGAAATTGCGTTAGCGGATTGTGTACCCTGGACGCTGCTAAAGCAAATCCTTTGCGTTAGCATGGCGGCATGAACCCTCGAACCACCCCGCGGCCGGGCGGCCGCAGTGCCCGGGTGCAGGCTGCGGTGCACCAGGCGACGCGCGAGCTGATCGAGCAGCATGGCCGGGCCGCGCTGACGGTGCCGCTGATCGCGGCGCGCGCCGGGGTGACGCCCTCGACCATCTACCGCCGCTGGGGCGAGCTGGCCGACCTGCTGTCGGACGTGTCGGTGGCGCGCATGCGGCCGGATGCCGAGCCGGCCGACACCGGCAGCCTGCGCGGCGACCTGCGGGCCTGGGCCGAGCAGTTCCACGAGGAGATGTCGTCGGAGGTGGGCTTGGCGATGCTGAAGGACGTGCTCTCGGCCGGCCTGGGCGAAGGCGCCGGGCCCTGCCAGTGCGCCCGTTTCACGGCGGCGCAGGTCGAGGTGATGGTGTCGCGCGGCCAGGCCCGCGGCGAAGCGGTGCCGGCGGTCGAGGCGGTGATGGACGGCGTGGTCGCGCCCATCATCTACCGCGCCGTCTGGGGGCCGGTGCCGGCGACGCTGGCCCAGGTCGGGCGCTGGGTGGATGCCTGTGTGGATGCCGCGCAGGGCGCTGCTCAGGGCGCCGCGCCGGCCGCGCTGCGCCAGGCCGGCAGCGCCTGATCGAAGGGCGTCGCACCCTCCTGCAAGGCCCCAGGATCGCTGGCGCGGCGCAGCCAGGCCCGCGTGTCGTGGTGGGCGCCGGGCACCGGCTGGTCGGCGCGGAACGCCTCGAACCAGGCGTGGACCGCCTGGTAGTGGCCGGGATGGCGGCGTTGCGTCCAGGCCAGGCCGACGAGGTCGGCGAAGCCTTCCTCGAAGCGGGTCTCGCGCATCTGCCGCTCCAGTTCGGCAACAGGCGGGGCGGGATCTGACGGCGCAGGGCGCGGATGCGGGTCCGCGAAGCCGACCGGCGGCGTGTGCCAGGCGCCCTGCACATAGCGCCAGCAATGGCCCAGCTCATGCGCCGTCATGGCCTCGACCACCGGGCCGACGAGGCCGGCGGGAATCTGGTCGAGCGTGGCCTGCGCCTCCGGGTTGCCGCGCATCGACAGGACGAGCTTGCAGCGGCCGTCGACATACGCCATCGCGAGCGGCGGTTCGCCCGGCTTGTCGACCGGCTGTACGACGATGTCCAGCGGCAGGGCCTGCTGGCGCGCGTAGGCGACCACCGGCCAGCCCGCCTGCAGCCAGCGCGTCTCGAGCGGGGTGAGGTCGGCGGCACGGGCCGGCAGGGCGGCGCCGGCCGCGGCGAGGGCGAGCAGGGCGGTGAAGACGGGGCGCTTGCACATGCCCTCCATTGAACCGGGAAGCCGCGCCCCGCGGGCACCGATCAGCGCAGAGAAACCGCGCCAGTTCGCACGATGTGCTCAGTCATCCTCGTCGCGCGGGGCGCCGTGCCCGGGCGTCGGTGGGGCCGCGACCCGGTAGCTCTCGCTGGCCCAGGCGCCGAAGTCCACGTTCTTGCAGCGCTCGCTGCAGAACGGACGATAGGGGTTCTCGCTCGCGTAGACGCTGTCGCCGCCGCAGGTCGGGCAGCGCACGAGGCGGGGCCTGGCGGGACTCATGGAAGCACTCATGCGCACAGCGTCAGTTCGAAGGTGGTGTCGACCGCGGCCGGCTTGAGCCGGCCCTCGGCGTCCTGGCGCATCAGCCGCACCATCACCATCAGTCGGTGGCCGCTGATCTCGGGGACGAGCTGCTGGCTGCCGTCGATGCGCACCCGCAGCAGCTGGTAGACGCGGCCGGCCGGCAGGCTTTGCTGGTACTGGCCGCCCTGCGTGACCACCTTGTGCGGCACGCCGGCGTCACGCAGCAGGCTGAGCAGCACGCTCAGTGCCTCGGCGAGCGGGGTCAGGGTCGCGATCCAGCCGGACAGGTCGGCACGCCGGCGCGCCGCATCGTGCTGCTGCCAGGCGTAATAGGCCGGCAGGTCGAATTCGCAGGTGCCGCCCGGGATGCTGATGCGGCTGCGGATGCTCATCAGCCATTCGTTGGCGGTGAGCGCATGGCCGGCCTTGCCGGGCAGCTGGTTGAGGCCATTGAAGGCGTGGTCGACGCGTGCCATCACGTCGAGCAGGGCCGCCTCGGAGATCGCCGGGTTGCCGCGGTAGCCCTGCAGCAGGCCGCGCTGGCGCTCGAGCTCCTTCAGCAGGTCGGATTTCAGGTCGGCGCGCGAGGCGACGTCGATGATCTCGAACAGGGTCGCGAGCGCGTAGTGGTGGTCCACGGCCTCGTCGCGCGGCAGCAGCCGCCCCAGGCGGTCGAACAGGTGTTCGAGCCGCAGCATGGTGCGGATGCTCTCGTTGAACGGGTATTCGTAGAGGACCAAAGCGTTCCTGCGATCAGTGTGGCGGTGTGACCGTGGATTGTTCCACAGGGTGGCGTCTCAGCGGACGGCGGTCCAGCTTGTCCACAGAGCGCGCACCTCGGCCTCGAGTTCCGCGAGGCCGGCCCCGTCGTTGAAGAGCACCGCATCGGCCGCCGCCCGCCGCGCCTCGCGGCTCGCCTGCTGGGCGATCACGGCCTGCACCGCCTCGGCCGTCCAGCCGGAGCGCTGCATCACACGGGCCACCTGCGTCTCGACACGGCAATCGACCACCAGCACCCGGTCGACGCGCTGCCGCCAGCGGCCCGATTCGACCAGCAGGGGGACGTCGAAGACCTGCGGGCGGCCCCCCGCGGCCTGCGCCTGGCGCTCGCACTCGAGGCCGATCAAGGGGTGCAGGATGGCCTCGAGCCGGGTCTTGGCGGCCGGGTCGGCGAAGGCCAGCTCGCGCATGCGGGCCCGGTCCAGCCCGCCCTGGGGATCGATGGCAGCCGGGCCGAAGGCCTCGCGAAGCGCATCGATCGCGGCACCGCCGGGCAGGGTCAGCCGCCGCGCGATCGCGTCGGCGTCGATCAGGACGGCCCCGAGCGCGGCGAGCGTGGCCGCGACGGTGCTCTTGCCGCTGCCGATGCCACCGGTCAGGCCGACGCGCAGCGCTGCCATCGCGGTCCCCGCCGCGCGCTCAGGCCCAGCCGAGCCAGTCGAGGACGCGGGCCTGGCCCGCCAGCAGCACCAGGATGCCGCCGCCGGCGAGGAAGGGGCCGAAGGGGATGACCTTGCCCTCGCGCATCGAACCGGTCGCCATCATGCCGAGGCCGACCACCGTGCCCACCAGCGAGGCGGCCAGCGTGATCGGCAGCAGCATCTGCCAGCCCAGCCAGGCGCCCATCGCGGCCAGCAGCTTGAAGTCGCCGGCACCCATGCCTTCCTTCTTCGTGGTCAGCTTGAACAGCCAGTAGACCGACCACAGCGACAGGTAGCCCGCGACCGCACCCCAGATCGCCGAGGCCATCGGGATCGTCCAGCCCATCGCGCTGGCGACGAGGCCGGCCCACAGCAGCGGCAGCGTCAGGTTGTCCGGCAGCAGGGTGGTGTCCCAGTCGATGCCGGCGAGCGCGACCAGCACGGCGACCATGCCGCACCAGAGCAGCGTCACCGGCTGCGCGCCGAAGCGCCAGCCGACGGCGGCGAACAGCACGCCGGTCAGGATCTCGACGAAGGGATAGCGGGCCGAGATGGGCGCCTTGCAGGCCGAACAGCGTCCGCGCAGGCGCAGCCAGCTGACGACCGGGATGTTCTCGTGCCAGGCGATCTGGTGGCCGCAGGACGGGCAGCGCGAGCGCGGCTTCGACAGCGTTATCGGCTCCGGCACCTCGGCCTTGACGCCCAGGATGTCGGCACTGTCGATGCGCCACGCGCGCTCCAGCATCAGCGGCACGCGGTGGATCACCACGTTCAGGAAACTGCCGATGCACAGGCCGAGGACGGCCAGTGCAACGGGGTTCAGGAAGAGTTCAGCAAGTTCCTTGTGCATCGCGACCGGTCACACCACCTGGCCGATCTTGAAGATGGGCAGGTACATCGACACGACGATGCCGCCGATCAGGATGCCCAGGATCACGATGATGAAGGGCTCCATCAGGCTGGACAGGCCCTTGACCGCTTCGTCCACCTCGTCCTCGTAGAACTCGGCCGCCTTGCCCAGCATGCCGTCGAGCGAACCGGACTCCTCGCCGATCGCGCACATCTGCAGCACCATGGTCGGGAACACGCCGGTGGTCGACATCGAGGCGGTCAGGCTGGCGCCGGTGGAGACGTCCTTCTGGATCTGCTCGGTGGCCTCCTTGAAGACCGCATTGCCGGACGCGCCGCCGACGGAGTCCAGGGCTTCGACCAGCGGCACGCCGGCCGCGAACATGGTGGACAGGGTTCGGGTCCAGCGGGCGATGGCCGACTTGTTGACCAGGTCGCCGAAGACCGGCACGCGCAGCAGCAGGCGGTCCATCGCCTTCTGCATCTTCTCCGAGCGCTTCCACGACTCCATGAAGAAGTAGATGCCGCCGCCCAGGAAGCCGAAGATGGCCCACCAGTAGCTGACGAAGATCTTCGACATCGCGATCACGAACAGCGTCGGCGCGGGGAGGTCGGCGCCGAAGGACTTGAAGACTTCCTCGAAGGCCGGGATCACGAAGATCATGATGACCGCCACCACGACGAAGGCGACCACCATCACCGCGACCGGGTACATCAGGGCGGACTTGATCTTGTTCTTGATCGCCATCGTCTTTTCCTGGTAGATGGCGAGGCGATCGAGCAGCGCTTCCAGGATGCCGCCCGCCTCGCCGGCCTCGACCAGGTTGCAGTACAGCGTGTCGAAGTACAGCGGGTGCTTTCGGAAGGCCGAGGACAGGCTGGTGCCGGTCTCGACGTCGGTGCGGATGTCGGTCAGCAGCTTGGTCAGGCGCGGGTTCGCGCTGCCGCGCGCGACGATGTCGAAGGCCTGCAGCAGCGGCACGCCGGCCTTCATCATCGTCGCCAACTGGCGCGTGAAGATCGCGATGTCCTTCTGCTTGATCGACCGGCCGCCGCCCATGCGGCGCTTGCGCACCTTGGTGACGAGGATGCCCTGGCGCCGCAGGCTGGCACTGACCATCGACTCGCCGCCGGCGCGCATTTCGCCCCGGACGACCTTGCCGTTCTTGTCCTTGCCTTCCCACTCGAAGACGAATTCCTTGATGTTGCTCTTCGCCGCTGTCGCAGTTGCCATGGTGCCTCCGAGGGCGCGCCGGCCCTCGTCCCGTTGAATCGTTGTTCGATGCGCGCCGGGAGCGGCGCGCCGCGGATCACTCGTTGGTGACGGAAATGACCTCTTCCAGCGTGGTGAAGCCGCCGCGCACCTTCACCAGCCCGGACTGGCGCAGGTCCCGCACGCCTTCCTTGGCCGACTGGGCCGCGATGTCCATTGCCGTCCCTTCGGCCAGGATGATGCGCTGGATTTCCTCGGAGATGGGCATCACTTGGTAAATGCCGACCCGGCCCTTGTAGCCGTTGCTGCAGGCCGAGCATCCGACGGCACGGTAGGGCCGCCAGCTGCCGTCGAGGTCCTTCTCGTCGTAGCCGGCCTTGAGCATGGCCTCGCGCGGGTACTCGGCCGGGGCCTTGCACGCCTCGCAGAGCCGGCGCGCCAGGCGCTGCGCGGTGATCAGCAGCACGCTGGAGGCGATGTTGAAGGGCGCGACGCCCATGTTCAGCAGCCGGGTCAACGTGGTCGGCGCGTCGTTGGTGTGCAGCGTCGACATCACCATGTGGCCCGTCTGGGCCGCCTTGATCGCGATGTCGGCGGTCTCGAGGTCGCGGATTTCGCCCACCATGATCACGTCCGGATCCTGGCGCAGGAAGGACTTCAGCGCGGCGGAGAAGCTCAGCCCCGCCTTGTCGTTGACGTTGACCTGGTTGATGCCGGGCAAGTTGATTTCCGCCGGATCCTCGACCGTCGAGATGTTCACGCCCGGCTGGTTGAGGATGTTCAGGCAGGTGTAGAGCGAGACGGTCTTGCCGCTGCCGGTCGGGCCCGTCACCAGGATCATTCCGTAGGGACGCGCGATGCACTTGAGCAGGCGGTCCTTCTCGACCTTCTCGTAGCCCAGCGCCTCGATGCCCAGCTTGGCACTGGACGGATCCAGGATCCGGATCACGATCTTCTCGCCGAAGAGCGTCGGCAGCGTGCTGACCCGGAAGTCGATCGCCTTGTTGCCGAACTTCAGCTTCATGCGGCCGTCCTGCGGCACGCGCTTCTCGGAAATGTCCAGGCGAGAGATCACCTTGATGCGCGAGGCCAGCTTCTCCTTGATGGCGATCGGCGGCTGCGTGATCTCGCGCAACTCGCCGTCGACGCGGAAGCGCACGCGGTAGTGGTACTCGTAGGGCTCGAAGTGGAGGTCGGACGCGCGGGCGTTGATCGCGTCGATCAGCATCTTCTGGAGGAAGCGCACGACCGGCGCATCCTCGACGTCGGTCGTGACCTCCTGGCTCTCCGGCTGGGCGGTGGTGTCTTCCTCGGAGACGTCGAACTCGAAGTCGCCGCCGACGATGTTCTCCAGCGACTCGGTGGTGCTGGCGCCGCTCGCCTCCAGGATCTTCGCGAGCTTGTCGTGCTCGACGATGATCCACTCGGGCGACAGCTGGGTCGCGAACTTGATCCGCTCGGCGGCTTCCTGGTCGGTCGGGTCGGCTCCGCCGATGAACAGCCGGTTGCCGCGCTTGCCCAGCACCAGGATGTGGTACTGGACGGCGAGCTTGGGCTCGATGACGTTCTTCGGCAGCTTCTGCGGGTCGACCGCGTTCAGGTCGAGCAGCGGCAGCGCAAGGGCCGTGGCCAGCGTGTGGGCCAGGTCGGCGGGCGAGACCGCGCCGGCGCCCATCACCGTGGTGACGAAGCTGGCCTTCTTGTCCTTCGCCTGCTTGACCAGGTCTTCGGCGGTTTTGGCGTTCAGCTTGCCGGCATGCACCAGGACCCGGGCGACACCGGAAAGTGCAGATTGGGGGGCTTCGGCAAGTGTGTCCACAGGCGGGTTTCGTGCAAAAAGACAGGGCGGAGATCGAACGATGATCGCCGATTCATTGGGCACTGTAAACCGAAGCGCGGGCCGGACCGGTCAAGAAGTCACGGCAGGCGGCTCGCCAGCTTGCAACAGATTGCGTCAGGCGCAGCCAGAGGGCGGCAATGGAGATGAAGAAGGAAAGGAAAGCTGGTCGGGGTGAGAGGATTCGAACCTCCGGCCTCTACGTCCCGAACGTAGCGCTCTACCAGGCTAAGCTACACCCCGATCTGCGATGGAAACCCGCCTGGACGGCGGGGCATCGTGATGACCGACAAGCCCAACAGTTCTGAACCGGGTGCTCAGAACGACCTGTCGATCGATCGAAAACACAATTCTATCAGAGCTTCGCGGTGTTTCGAATCGGGCAGCGACAAGAGACTCTCGCGGGCCTTCGCGGCCTCGTCGCGCGCGGCCTGGCGCGTGGCCTCCAGTGCGCCGGTGCGGCGCACGATGGCGATGATGTCGCCCAGGCGATCGACCTCGCCCTCCTCGATGGCATGGCGCACCAGGGCGCGCTCGTCGGCGTTGCCGCGCGCCATCGCGATCAGCAGCGGCAGCGTCGGCTTGCCTTCGCGCAGGTCGTCGCCGACGTTCTTGCCCAGCTGCGCGGTCGCCCCTTCGTAGTCGAGCAGGTCGTCGACGAGCTGGAAGGCGGTGCCCAGGGCTCGTCCGTAGGCGGCGCAGGCGTCCTCGATCGGCGCCGGGGCATCCGACAGCACCGCGCCGAGCCGGGCGCTGGCCTCGAACAGCTTGGCGGTCTTGAAGCGGATGACGCGCAGGTAGTCCTCGACCGCGATATCGGGGTCGTGCATGTTCATCAGCTGTAGCACCTCGCCCTCGGCGATCACGTTCGTCGCGTCGGCCAGCACCTCCAGCACCCGCATGCGGTTCACCGACACCATCATCTGGAAGGCACGCGAGTACAGGAAGTCGCCCACCAGCACGCTGGCGGCATTGCCGAACAGCGCATTGGCGGTGGCGCGGCCGCGGCGCAGCTCCGATTCGTCGACGACGTCGTCGTGCAGCAGCGTCGCGGTGTGGATGAATTCCACCGTCGCCGCCAGTTCGAACCGCTCCGGCCCGCGGAACCCCAGGGCGTTGGCGAACAACAACACCAGCATCGGGCGGATGCGCTTGCCGCCGGCGCTGATGATGTAGTCGGAGATGCGGTTGATCAGCGCGACCTCGGAGTTCAGCCGCCGGCGGATCACCTGGTCGACCTCGCTCATTTCCGGTGCCATGAGTTGCGCGGCGTCGGGCGCGGGGCGGGTGGTTTGCGGTGTGGAGGTCTGCACGGAGGGCTCGAGGTGATTCGGCGAAATTATAGGAAGGGGCCGGCCGACGCCGGCCGCGTCGGATCGCGCCCCCGGCGGATGGCCCGGCGGCGCCCTCGGGCTTTCCGGAATGGGCGCCCCATGGTAGACTCGCGGGCTCTGCATCTTTTGCAGAGGCTTTTTTTGATAGACAGAGCGATCTAGAGATCGTTATATAGAGGGCTGAAATGGCTGAACAATACGCGGTCATAAAAACCGGCGGCAAACAGTACAAGGTTGCTGCTGGCGAAAAGATCAAGGTAGAACAGATTGCTGCGGATGTTGGCCAAGAGATCACGATCGACCAGGTGCTTGCCGTCGGGAACGGCGCGGACCTGAAAGTCGGGACTCCCTTGGTTGCGGGCGCAAGCGTGAAGGCCACCGTGGTGGCGCAAGGCAGGCACGACAAGGTGCGCATCTTCAAGATGCGTCGTCGCAAGCACTACCAGAAGCGGCAGGGTCACCGCCAGAACTTCACCGAAATCGAGATCAGCGCCGTCAACGCCTGATCGAGTCGACCCGAGTTCCACAGGAGTTAAACCATGGCACAGAAAAAGGGCGGCGGTTCCACCCGGAACGGCCGCGATTCCCAACCCAAGATGCTCGGCGTCAAGGCCTTCGGCGGCCAGCTGATCCCGGCAGGTTCCATCATCGTTCGCCAGCGTGGCACGAAGTTCCACGCCGGCCAGAACGTGGGCATCGGCAAGGACCACACGCTGTTCGCGCTGGTCGAGGGCGAAGTCAGCTTCGCCGTCAAGGGCCCGCGCAACCGCCAGACGGTCAGCGTCAAGGCGGCGTAAGCTGCCGCTGCACGACGCAGCGCGTGGTGCTGAAGCCCCGGCATGCCGGGGCTTTGTTCTTTCTGCTGGGCACAAGCCATGAAATTCGTAGACGAGGCGACCATCGACGTCGCGGCAGGCAACGGCGGCAACGGCTGCATGAGCTTTCGCCGCGAGAAGTTCATCCCGTTCGGCGGACCGAACGGGGGGGACGGCGGCCGGGGCGGCAGCGTCTACGCCGTCGGTGACCGGAACCTCAACACGCTGATCGACTTCCGCTATGCACGCCGCCACGAGGCGCGCAACGGCGAGAACGGCCGCGGCTCCGACCAGTACGGCGCAGCGGCCGAGGACATCGTGCTGCGCATGCCGATGGGCACCATCATCACCGACACCGAGACCGGCCAGGTGCTGGCCGAGCTGCTGGTGCCGGACGAGAAGGTGCTGCTTGCCAAGGGCGGCGACGGCGGCTTCGGCAACCTGCACTTCAAGACCAGCACCAACCGCGCGCCGCGCCAGAAGACGCCCGGCTGGCCCGGCGAGCAGCGCAAGCTCAAGCTCGAGCTGCGCGTGCTCGCCGACGTCGGCCTGCTGGGCATGCCGAACGCCGGCAAGTCGACGCTGATCGCCGCGATCTCGAACGCCAAGCCGAAGATCGCCGACTACCCGTTCACGACCCTGCATCCCAACCTGGGGGTGGTGCGCGTCGCCGCGGAGCAGAGCTTCGTGGTCGCCGACATCCCCGGCCTGATCGAGGGCGCGGCCGAGGGCGCGGGCCTCGGCCACTACTTCCTGCGCCACCTGCAGCGCACCCACCTGCTGCTGCACCTGGTCGACATGGCGCCCTTCGACGAATCGGTCGATCCGGTCGCCCAGGCCAAGGCCATCGTCGCCGAGCTGAAGAAATATGACGAGTCGCTGCACGACAAGCCGCGCTGGCTGGTGCTCAACAAGCTCGACATGGTGCCGGACGAGGAACGTGAGAAGCGCGTGAAGGATTTCGTCAAGCGCTTCAAGTGGAAGGGTCCGGTGTTCCAGATCTCGGCCCTGACGCGCGAAGGGTGCGAGCACCTGGTGAAGGCCATCTACCAGCATGTCGCCACCCTGAAGAACGTGGTGCCGGACGACCCCGATCCCCGCTTCGCCGAGACTGCCCAGGAGTGAGCTGACGCCATGACCGACGCCCTGAAGAACGCGCGACGCATCGTCGTCAAGGTCGGCTCCAGCCTGGTCACCAACGAGGGGCGCGGCGTCGACGCCGACGCGGTCGGCAACTGGTGCCGCCAGATGGCCGCGATCGCCGGCCAGGGCCGCGAGATCGTGATGGTCTCGAGCGGCGCCATCGCCGAGGGCATGAAGCGCCTGGGCTGGAGCGTGCGGCCGAAGGCCGTCCACGAGCTGCAGGCCGCCGCCGCCGTCGGCCAGATGGGCCTGGCGCAGATCTACGAGAGCCAGCTGCGCGCCTACGGCATGGGCAGCGCCCAGGTGCTGCTGACGCATGCCGACCTGGCCGACCGCGAGCGCTACCTGAACGCCCGCTCGACCCTGCTGACGCTGCTGCGCATGCGCGTCGTGCCGGTCATCAACGAGAACGACACCGTCGTCAACGACGAGATCAAGTTCGGCGACAACGACACCCTCGGGGCGCTGGTGGCCAACCTGATCGAGGCCGATGCCCTGGTGATCCTCACGGACCAGAAGGGCCTCTACTCGGCCGATCCGCGCAAGGACCCGTCGGCGACCTTCGTCCACGAGGCGCAGGCCGGCACGCCTGAGCTCGAGCGCATGGCCGGCGGCGCCGGGTCGAGCCTCGGCCGCGGCGGGATGATCACCAAGATCCTGGCCGCCAAGCGGGCGGCGCGCAGCGGCGCCTCGACCGTCATCGCCTGGGGCCGCGAGCCGGACGTGCTGCTGCGCCTGGCCCAGGGCGAGGCGATCGGCACCGCGCTCACCGCGCCGACCCAGAAGATGGCGGCGCGCAAGCAGTGGATGGCCGATCACCTGCAGCTGCGCGGCGCGGTCGTGATCGACGATGGCGCGGTCGCCAAGCTGCGTGACGAGGGCAAGAGCCTGCTGCCGATCGGCATGGTCGAGGTGCACGGCGAGTTCGCGCGCGGCGACGTCATCGCGGTGCGCTCGCCGGCCGGGCTGGAGATCGCGCGCGGCCTCGCCAACTACGCGAGTTCCGAGGCCCGCCTGATCGCCCGCAAGCCTTCCAGCGAATTTGAGCGCCTGCTCGGCTTCACCGGCGAGCCGGAGATGATCCACCGCGACAACCTGGTGCTCGGCTGAGGCCGGGCACCGGCCGGTCTGGCAGCGTTGTCAGCGCGGCTTCGGCAGGTCGGGGGCGGCCCCGTCCGGCGCGCCGGGCGGGGCGTCGACGGCAGCCGGCGGCCCGGCGAGCGGGCGCGAGTCCTCGAAGCCGTCGTCGCGGTGATGCGGGCGCATCCCTGAGCGCAGGTAGCGGTTGTGGTGGTTGCCGCGCGGCAGGAAGCGGGCGAGCTCGGTCAGCGCCATCTGGTAGACGTCGCGCTTGAACTCGATCACCACCTCGAGCGGCACCCAGTACTCGTTCCAGCGCCAGGCGTCGAACTCGGGGTGGTCGGTGGCGCGCAGGTTCATGTCGGTGTCGCGGCCGGTCAGCTGCAACAGGAACCAGATCTGCTTCTGCCCCCGGTAGTGGCCGCGCGCGTCGCGGCGGATGAAGTGGTCGGGGACTTCATAGCGCAGCCAGTCGCGGGTCCGGGCGATGATGCGTACATGGTCCGACGTCAGCCCCACCTCCTCGTGAAGCTCGCGGAACATCGCCTGCTCAGGCGTTTCGCCGTATTTGATGCCCCCTTGCGGGAACTGCCAGGAGTGGGTGCGGATCCGCTTGCCCCAGAAAACCTGGTTCTTCGTATTGAGCAGGATGATGCCGACGTTGGGCCTGAACCCTTCTCGGTCGAGCATAATCAACCTCAAATTCCTTAGTTGAATTCATTATTGCACCGGCAAGACGGGAATCAACCCCGTGACTTTCCCTCAAGCATTGCCGGCCTTGCTGTCCTGACCTGTCTTTTTCGTCGGCGTTCGACCGTGCATCTCCCATGAAAGCCTCCCAGTTTTTCGTCTCCACCCTCAAGGAAGCGCCGGCCGATGCCGAGGTGATGAGCCATAAGCTGATGCTGCGCGCCGGCTTCATCAAGCGCCTGGGCGCAGGCATCTACACCTACATGCCGATGGGCCTGCGCGTGATCCGCAAGGTCGAGGCCATCATCCGCGAGGAAATGAACCGCGCCGGTGCCGTCGAGCTGCTGATGCCGGTGGTGCAGCCGGCCGAGCTGTGGCAGGAAACCGGGCGCTTCCAGAAGATGGGGCCCGAGTTGCTGCGCGTGAAGGACCGCCATGAGCGCGACTTCGTCATCCAGCCGACCTCGGAAGAGGTGATCACCGACGTGGCGCGCCAGGAGTTGCGCAGCTACCGCAGCCTGCCGAAGAATTTCTACCACATCCAGACCAAGTTCCGCGACGAGCGCCGGCCCCGCTTCGGCGTGATGCGCGGGCGCGAGTTCACGATGAAGGACGCCTACTCCTTCGACCGCGACCTCGAGTCCGCGCGCAAGAGCTACCAGGCGATGTTCGACGCCTACGTGCGCATCTTCCAGCGGCTGGGCCTGACGTTCCGCGCCGTGGCCGCCGACACCGGCGCGATCGGCGGCGATGTCTCGCAGGAGTTCCAGGTCATCGCCGAGACGGGCGAGGACGCGCTGGTCTACTGCCCGACCTCCGACTACGCGGCCAACATGGAGCTGGCCGAGGCACTGGCGCCCACCGCCCCGCGCGCTGCCCCGACGGCGAACCTGGTCCGCACCCCGACGCCGAAGGCGAGCACCTGCGCCGACGTGGCGGCGCTGCTGGGCGTGCCGCTGCAGACCACCGTCAAGTCGCTGGTGCTCGCGAGCGACGAGAAGGACGAGGCCGGCGACGTGACGCAGACCACGGTCTGGCTGCTGCTGGTGCGCGGCGACCACAGCCTGAACGAGGTCAAGGCCGGCAAGCTGCCGGGCCTGAAGGCGGGCTACCGCTTCGCCACCGCGTCCGAGATCGAGGACCATTTCGGCTGCAAGCCCGGCTTCCTCGGCCCGGTGGGCACGCGCAAGCCGGTGAAGGTAGTGGCCGACCGCACCGTGGCTGCGATGAGCGACTTCATCTGCGGCGGCAACGAGCCCGACGTCCACCTGACCGGCGTCAACTGGGGCCGCGACCTGCCCGAGCCCGACCTGGTGGCCGACATCCGCAACGTGGTCGAGGGCGATCCGTCGCCCGACGGCCGGGGCGTCCTCGCGATCCAGCGCGGCATCGAGGTGGGCCACGTCTTCCTGCTCGGCACGAACTACACCAAGGCGATGAACGCCACCTACCTGGACGAGTCCGGCAAGCCGCAGCTCATGATGATGGGCTGCTACGGCATCGGCGTCACGCGCATCCTGGGCGCCGCGATCGAGCAGCGGCACGACGAGCGCGGCATGCTGTGGCCGACCGCGATCGCGCCGTTCAGCGTGGTGATCTGCCCGATCGGCTACGACCGCTCGCCCGAGGTGCAGGCCGCGGCCGACACCCTGCACGGCCAGCTTGAGGCGGCCGGCGTCGATGTCATGCTCGACAACCGCGGCGAGCGTCCGGGGGCGATGTTCGCCGATTGGGAGCTGATCGGCGTGCCGCACCGCGTGGTGTTGTCCGACCGCGGCCTGAAGGAAGGCAAGGTCGAGTACCAGGGGCGTGCGGATGCGCAGGCGACGGCGGTGGATGCCGCCGGCGTGCTGGACTTCGTGAAGGCGAAGTTGGCGTCATGAGCCCGCCGGGCCGCCCCCAGGGCGAATCCGGAGTGCGCAGCACGAAGGTCCGTGAATGACCACGCGCCTCCCCGAACCGGGGAGTGCGCGGCGTCGCCTTCTGCTGGCCGCGGTGGCCGGTCCCTGGCTCGCCGGGCTGCCGGCCGGTCGGGCCTGGGCGGGGGCGCAGGTCGAGGAGCCGCTGGCCGACGCGGTGCGCGGCGCCCTCGCCGCGGCGATCGCCAACAGCGCCCCCCCGAAGCCCAGCTTCCCCGACACCGAGTCCCGGCTGCGCTACCTGCGCTGGCTGGGCGAGATGAGCAACCGGCTGAAGAAGCGCAAGGCCGAGCACATCACCCGCATCGAGTTCCTCGACACCCTCTGGTACGAGAGCACGCGCGCCGGGCTGGAGCCGGCGCTGATGCTGGGCCTGGTGCAGGTGGAGAGCGGCTTCCGCAAGTATGCGATCAGCAGTGTCGGCGCCCGGGGCTACATGCAGGTGATGCCGTTCTGGGCTCGCCTGATCGGCGATGGCGACGTGAGCCGGCTGTTCCACATGCAGACCAACCTGCGCTTCGGCTGCGTGATCATGCGGCACTACCTCGACGTCGAGCGAGGCGACCTGTTCATGGCGCTTGGCCGCTACAACGGCAGCCGCGGCAAGCCCGAGTACCCGAACCTCGTCTTCGGCGCGCGCAAGTACTGGGAATACAAACCAACCTGATGACCCACCCCCGGAGCGCCTGCGGCGCTCCCCCTCAAGGGGGCACTGCCAGCGGCCCGGCGGAGCCGGATCCGCGGCGGTTGCTGGGTCAGAGTCCGCGCCACGCGGTCGGCGCTGCGGCGTCGATGCCGAGCAGCGCGAGCACCCGCTCCACCGATTCGTTCACCAACTCGTCGATGCTCGCCGGCCGGTGGTAGAAGGCGGGCAGCGGCGGGAAGATCACGCCGCCCATCTCCGTCACCGCCGTCATGTTGCGCAGGTGGGCGAGGTTGAAGGGCGTTTCGCGCACCATCATCACGAGGCGGCGGCGCTCCTTCAGCGTGACGTCGGCGGCGCGGGCCAGCAGGCTGTCCGAGAGCCCGTGCGCCACCGCGGCCAGGGTCTTCATCGAACAGGGCGCGATCACCATCGCCGAGGTGGCGAAGGAACCGCTCGCGATGGCCGCGCCGATGTCGGCCGGGTTGTAGGCGACGTCGGCCAGCGCCTCGAGCTCGCGGCGGTCCAGGCCCAGCTCGTGGTGCGCGTTCAGCACGCCGGCCGGGCTGGCCACGAGGTGGGTCTCGCAGCCGAGCGCCTTCAGGCGTTCGAGCAGGCGCCGCGCGTAGATGGCCCCGCTCGCGCCGGTCACGCCGACGACGATGCGCTGTGGCATGGGCAAGGTCGGCGCCCGGCTCAGGCCTTGACGCCCAGCACCTGCTGCAGTTCGCCCGCCTGGTACATCTCCATCATGATGTCCGAGCCGCCGACGAACTCGCCGTTCACGTACAGCTGCGGGATGGTGGGCCAGTTGGCGTATTCCTTGATGCCCTGGCGGATGCCCTCGTCCTCGAGCACGTTGACCGTCTTCAGGTCGCCCACGCCGCAGGCCTTGAGCACCTGCACCGCGCGGCCGGAGAAGCCGCACATCGGGAACTGCGCCGTCCCTTTCATGAAGAGAACCACGCGGTTCTGTTTGACGAGGTCGTCGATGCGTTGTTGTACGTCGCTCATGGTCGTGCGCCGGCGAGTCCGGCAGAGTTCGGAGTGAGGGTCGAGGTTATACGGCAAACCGCGCACCCGCTGCCGAAGCCGTCGCTCAAGGCCCCAGCCGCCGTCATGTCAGAACGAGTAGGAAACCCCAAGCTGCAGCACCGGGGCGAGGCGAAGTTCACGCACCTGGTCGTCCAGGCTCTGCCCCAGGTTGCGCCCGAAGCGGCCCGCCGTCACCCCGAGGTCGGCCGAGAAGCCCCATCCGCCCTTCACCGACAGGCCGGTGTAGCCGATGCCGAGGTAGGGCACCGTGCCGGCGTCGCCGGCCGGGTCCGCGGGGGCGCCGAGGCTGCGGCGGTCGACGTTGAAGGCACCGCCGCCGCCCGGGCTGCTCCACGGGGCCGAGCGCGACCCGAAGAGCACGCCGCTGGTGGCGCGCAGGCCGCCGCCGAGGCCGGCCTGCGCCGGCGTGCCGATGAGGTAGTAGTCCGCCATCAGGCTCAGGCTGCTGAGCTTCAGGCTGGAGGTGTCGATGCCCGGGGCGTCGACGCGCAGGCTGGGGCTGGCGGTGCCCAGGCTCAGCCGGCCCTGGAACTGGCTCCAGCCCGGCCCGGAGGCGCCCGTCTCCACGGCCAGCGCGGCTCCCGCGCCACCGCACGCCAGGACACCCGCACCGAAACACTTCCACGCTGTCGTCCACATGGTGAGCTCTCCTTGCAAGTGGGTCGAAGGGCCGGTTCGAGACGATGCTACGCCGGCCCCGGGCGCTTGTGGGAACCGGCCCCGCGTCTGGGTGGCAACAAGCCTGCGTGTGTGCAGGGCTGCTCAGGTTGTGGTTGCGCGGCAACGCCCGCCGGTGCACCGCGGGAGGCCGGCCAGATCATGCCGGGTGGCGATGTCGACGAAGCCGTCGGCGGCCAGCAGCGCCTGCACGGCCTGCGCCTGGTCGTGGCCATGCTCCAGCAGCAGCCAGCGTCCATCGTGCAAGTGGGTGCTGGCCTCGGCGATGATCCGGCGCAGCGCATCCAGGCCGTCGCCGCCCGGTGTCAGGGCGAGCCGGGGCTCGTGTCGCAGGGCCGCGAGGTGATGGTCGTCACCGGCGATGTAGGGCGGGTTGCTCAGCACCAGGTCGAAGCGGCGGCCGGCCAGGGCCGACCACCAGTCGCTTTCCAGCCACACGACGTCCAGGCCCAGCCGCCGGCCGTTGTCGGCGGCGACCGCCAGGGCGTCCGGGCTGGCATCGACGGCCGTCACCTCGGCGCGCGGGCAGCCGTGCCGGAGGGCCAGGGCGATCGCGCCGGAGCCGGTGCCCAGGTCCGCCACCTGCGGCGCGGGGTGGTGCGCCAGCTCGCCGCGCAGCAGCTCGAGCCCCCAGTCGACCAGGGTCTCGGTGTCCGGGCGCGGGACCAGCACCGCGGGCGAGACGTGCAGCGCCAGGCCGTGGAATTCCTTCTCCCCGAGCAGGTAAGCGACCGGCTCGCCGGCGGCGCGGCGCCGCACCAGGGTGTCGAAGCGGCCGGCTGCTGCGTCGTCGATCGGGTCGTCGCCGTGGGCGAGCAGCCACGGGCGGTCGTGTCCCAGCACCGCACCGAGCAGCAGCTGTGCGTCGAGCCGGTCCAGGCCGAGGCGGCGCGCCGCCTGCAGGGCGGCGTCCACGGTGGAGGCCGGGGTCACGCGCCGCGCCCTTCCAGCTCCGCCAGCTGCTCGGCCGCCCGGGCCGCCTGGAGCGCCGCCACCACGTCGTCCAGCTCGCCCTCCATCACCGATTGCAGCTTGTACAGCGTCAGGTTGATGCGGTGGTCGGTCAGCCGGCCCTGCGGGAAGTTGTAGGTGCGGATGCGATCGCTGCGGTCGCCGCTGCCGATCAGGCCCTTGCGCGTCGCGGCCTCCTTCGCGGCGCGCTCGCTGCGGTCCTTCTCGCGCAGCCGCGCCGCGAGCACGGCCATCGCCTTCGCCTTGTTGCGGTGCTGCGATCGGTCGTCCTGGCATTCGGCGACGATGCCGGTCGGCAGGTGGGTGATGCGGATCGCGCTGTCGGTCTTGTTCACGTGCTGGCCGCCGGCACCGCTGGCGCGGAAGGTGTCGATGCGCAACTCGGCCGGGTTGAGCTGGATGTCCTCGGCCTCGTCCGGCTCGGGCATCACCGCCACCGTGCAGGCACTGGTGTGGATGCGGTCCTGGGTCTCGGTCTGCGGCACGCGCTGCACGCGGTGCCCGCCGGATTCGAACTTCAGCCGGGCGTAGACGTCCTCGCCCTCGATGCGCAGCACGACTTCCTTGTAGCCGCCCAGGTCGGACATGCTCTCCGACATCAGCTCGCTGCGCCAGCCGCAGCGCTCGACGTAGCGGGTGTACATGCGCAGCAGGTCGGCGGCGAACAGGGCCGACTCGTCGCCGCCGGTGCCGGCGCGGATCTCCAGGAAGGCGTTGCGGCCGTCGTCGGGGTCGCGCGGCAGCATCGCGGTCTGCAGCTCCTGTTCCAGGCGCACGATGTCGGCCTCGGCGGTGGCGGCCTCGTCGCGGGCCAGGTCGGCCATCTCGGGGTCGGCGAGCATCGCGCGAGCATCGGCCAGGTCGCGCTCGCGCTGCTGGAAGCGGCGGTAACGCTGCACCAGGCCGTCGACCTCGGCGTGTTCGCGGGTCAGGCCGCGGAAGCGCGTCATGTCGCTCACCACCGAGGGGTCGGCGAGCGAGGCGTCCAGTTCCGCCAGGCGCATCGCGAGGCGGTCGAACTGCTGGCGGAGGGTGTCTTTCATCGCGGGTTCCGAAAGGGATTGCGGAGCCGGCGCGGGCCGACCTGGCCCTCGGGAATGCGCCCGCTCCGCCGGCATGTGCGGCGGATCCGTGCGGGCGTCGCTAGTGTTCGGCGGGCTTGCGCGGGCCGCCGCGCAGGAACAGGCGTGACACCGTCTGGACGAGCGCGGCGCGCTGCTCGCCGTCGGCGGCATGCAGCTCGGCCAGGGTGCCGTGCAGCAGCTTCTGCGTCAGGCCGCGCGTCAGCGCGTCCAGCACCGCGTCCAGGTCTTCGCCGCGCGCCAGCAGCTTGCGCGCACGGGCGATCTCGGCGGCGCGCCAGTCGTCGGCCTGGGCGTTCAGGGCCTGGATCAGCGGGACGGTACCGCGCTGGTCGAGCCAGTGGACGAAGCTCTGCACGCCGGTCTCGATGATGACCTCGGCCTGCTCGACCGCCGCCTGACGCTTCTCGCCGGCCGTCTGCACCAGGGCCGACAGGTCGTCGACGGTGTAGAGGTAGACGTCGGACAGCCGCGCCACCTCGGGCTCGATGTCGCGCGGCACCGCCAGGTCGACCATGAACATCGGGCGGTGCTTGCGCGCCTTCAGCGCGCGTTCCACCGCGCCGAGGCCGATGATGGGCAGCGAGCTCGCGGTGCAGGAGATCACCGCGTCGTACTCGCCCAGCCGGGCCGGCAGGTCGGACAGGCGGATCGCCTCGGCGCCGAAGCGGCCGGCGAGCTTCTCGCCGCGCTCCAGCGTCCGGTTGGCGACCGCCATTGCACGCGGGCTGCGCGCGGCGAAGTGCGTCGCGACCAGCTCGATCATCTCGCCCGCGCCGACGAACAGCACGCGGGTGTCGCGCAGGTCCTCGAACAGCTGCGAGGCCAGGCGCACCGCGGCGGCCGCCATGCTGATCGAGTGGGCGCCGATCTCGGTCGAGGTGCGCACGTCCTTGGCGACCGCGAACGAGCGCTGGAACATCTGGTGCAGCGTCGTCCCGAGCGTGCCGGCGGTGCTGGCCTCGCGCACCGCCTGCTTCATCTGGCCGAGGATCTGCGGTTCGCCCAGCACCATCGAATCCAGGCCGCTTGCCACCCGGAAGGCATGGCGGGCTGCAGCGCCGCCTTCCAGCACGTAGGCATGGTCCATGAAGTGCTGGCTCGCCACCCCGCCCACGCCGGCCAGCCAGTCGATGGCCGGCTTCACCACGGCCGGCTCGGCGGCGCAGTAGAGCTCGGTGCGGTTGCAGGTGGAGAGTATGGCGGCCTCGGGCGCTCCGCTGCTGCGCGTCAAGCGCTCGCGGAAGCCCTGCAGCGTCGGGGCCAGCTGCTCCAGCGTGAACGCGAAACGGCCCCGCAGGTCCAGCGGAGCCGTCGTGTGGTTCAGGCCGAGGGCGAAAACGCTCATGTTGCAGATTATAAAATTTGCCGTGCCGTCGCGGGTTGCGCAATTCCAAGCCCCGTCCAGGGCGCGGGCGGGTTTCACGATCCGATACATCTGACAGACTGCACGGCAAGTCCCGGGCCAGCTTCCGGGCGCTTCTTTTTTGCCATTTCCGGAGACATGCCCCGATGGGACCCTTGGACGCCGTGTGGCACCTGCTGAACTTCCTCGGCCCGGCCTTCGGGGTGACCGGGCTGGCCTCGGCGATGACCAAGCTGCTGTGGCGGCGCGAACTGGCCGGCGTGAGCTGGGCGCGCCTGTGGCTCTGGTCGGCCGGCGTCGCCAGCGTGGTGACCATCGCCGGCCTCGCCTGGCTGGGGCGGGACGGCAAGATGGCCACCTATGGCGCGATGGTGGTCGGGTGCGCGCTCACACTGTGGTGGGCGGGGTTCGGCCCCGGCAAACGATGAGCCCGGCCGGCCCGGTCAGGCCGGCGTTTCCTCGTCCCGCGTGACCACCTCCGCCCGCAGCGAATGCGGATAGGCCTGGGTAATCGCCACGTCGATCATCTGCCCGACCAGCCGCGCCGGCCCGGCGAAGTTGACGATGCGGTTGCACTCGGTGCGCCCCATCAGCTCGTTCGCGTCCTTGCGCGACGGGCCTTCGACCAGGATGCGCTGCACCGTGCCGACGCGCGACTGGCCGATGCGCCGCTGGTTGTCCTCGATCACCGCCTGCAGGTGCTGGAGCCGGGCGAGCTTGGTCGCCTGGGGCGTGTCGTCGGCCAGCGCGGCGGCCGGCGTGCCGGGGCGCGGGCTGTAGATGAAGCTGAAGCTCGAATCGAAGCCGACGTCGTGGACCAGCTTCATCATCTTCTCGAAGTCGTCCTCGGTCTCGCCGGGGAAGCCGACGATGAAGTCGCTGGACAGGCTGATGTCCGGCCGCACCGCGCGCAGCTTGCGAATCGTGCTCTTGTACTCGAGCACGGTGTAGCCGCGCTTCATCGCCATCAGCATGCGGTCGCTGCCGTGCTGCACCGGCAGGTGCAGGTGGTTCACCAGCTGGGGCACGCGGCCATAGACCTCGATCAGGCGCTGGCTGAACTCGTTCGGATGGCTGGTGGTGTAGCGGATGCGCTGGATGCCGGGGATGGCGGCGACGTACTCGATCAGCAAGGCGAAGTCGGCGATCTCGGCGGTATCGCCCATCGCCCCCCGGTAGGCATTGACGTTCTGGCCCAGCAGCGTGACTTCCTTGACGCCCTGGTCGGCGAGCGTGGCGACCTCGGCCAGCACGTCGTCGAAGGGGCGCGAGACCTCTTCGCCACGGGTATAGGGCACGACGCAGTAGCTGCAGTACTTGGAGCAGCCTTCCATGATCGAGACGAAGGCGGTCGCGCCCTCGACGCGGGCCGGCGGCAGGTGGTCGAACTTCTCGATCTCGGGGAAGCTGATGTCGACCTGCTGGCGCTGCTGCGTGCGGCGCTGGGCCAGCAGCTGCGGCAGGCGGTGCAGGGTCTGCGGGCCGAAGACGACGTCGACGTAGGGCGCGCGCTCGATGATGGCGGCGCCTTCCTGGCTCGCGACGCAGCCGCCGACGCCGATCATCACGCCCTTGTCCTTCAGGTGCTTGACGCGGCCGAGGTCGCTGAACACCTTCTCCTGCGCCTTCTCGCGCACCGAGCAGGTGTTGAACAGGATCAGGTCGGCCTGCTCCGGGTCCTGCGTGGGTTCGTAGCCTTCGGCGGCGCGCAGGACGTCGGACATCTTGTCCGAGTCGTACTCGTTCATCTGGCAGCCGAAGGTCTTGATGTAGACCTTCCGGGCCCCGCGGTGCTCGTCCATGGCGGCCTCGTCAGGGCTTGGTCCAGACCTGGGCGGCGGGGTCGAAGCTCCAGGTCTTCAACTGCTCCGGCGTGGTCGGCCAGGGGGTGACCAGCATCTCCTCGTCGCGCAGGATCCACACCTCCTTGATGAGGCCGACGGTCGGCTCGACGGTGTAGTGCACGACGAGCTTGCGGCCGATCAGCGGGCCGGTCATCACCAGCATGTTGTTCTGGCCGCGAATGCGCACGCCGGGGGCGAGCTGCACCGGCCTGTTGCTCAGCGTGACCTGGGGCGGGTTGTCGAAGACCATCACGCCGCGCAGCGCATCCTGCGGGAAGTTGCGCTTCATCTGCGTCGCCTGCGCGCCGGCGGTCTGTGCGAACGCGGTCAAGGCGGTGAAGGCGAGGGCGGCCGAGGCAGCGAGGAGGTGGCGACGCGTCGCGCAGCGGTACATGGTGTTGATCCAGTGGCTGTCGGAGGAAGACGAGGATTCTAAGGCAGCGCCCGGTGGGGACTTCGTCACCGGCATGACGCGCAGCAGTGGTACCGTGGGGGCCGGGTTTTCCACGAAAGGCTCCATGACACAGCCCCGACGCCACGTGCCCGCCGCCGCCCCGACGGCGCCCGAAACGCCCGCGACGGCCGCCGCCAGGAAGCGCCAGGCCCTGCGCAACGACCTGCTGGCGACGGTGGATCTGTTGCAGCGGCGCCAGGCCGAACGGATCGACCCGTCCCTGATGGCCGACTATGTGGCGCTCGACTGGTTCGAATGGAGCGGCGGGGCCCTGCGCATCACGCTCACCGGGCAGAACATCTGCAAGCAGATCCGCAACGGACTGCTCTAGGTGCTGCGGTCGCGCCGCCTGACGCGGCGTGGCAGTGTCGAACCAGGACTGTCGGCAGGTGTGACGGAATGCGCACCCTGGCGCAGGTGGCACCTGGGGCCTGGGCAGGCGGAGGCGGCTGGTCCGCAACTTGCCATGGGAGAGGTGTCGCCGCGCGATGCGGCCCCCTCGAAAGGCTTCCCATGGCATTCACCGAGTCGTCGTCGACCGCCGAAGTGGCCCAGCTGCTGCACCGGCTGTGGCTGCGCGTGAGCCGCAGCGAGGGCGATGCGGGCGAGGCCGAGCAGGACACGGTGCTCGATCCGGCGGCCGGCAGCGGTTTTGCCGACACGGTGGTGGAGGATCGGTTCCGCTTCGGGTCGTCCTACAGCTTGAACTGAGGCGCTGTTCCCGGATTGGCCTCCGGAAGGATGACAACCCCTCGCCGGCGGGTACGCCGGACGATCCCCCGGGGGGATGCGGGCCGGCTTGGGGCGGCCCGGCGCTCGGCCCGGGGATCGTCCTTCACTTCTCCAGACCCTTGGCCCGCGCCAGGACGTACAACCCCCGCGCCGTCAGCGCCTCCGCATGGGCGACGGCCGCCAACCCCCGTGCCGCCAGCGCCCGCTCATAGCGCCGCGTCAGTCCCGCACTCCCGATCAGGTGCACCGTGCCGCCCGCCGGCGCGAGGCCGTTCAGTTCGTGCCCGATCAGCAGCCCCGACAGGTAGGACGGCGCCGCCGCCCCGCCCAGCTCGCCAAACAGCCCGAGGGTGCGCACGCTGAACAGCTGGTTCGGCAGCCCGCCCGCCCCGCGGCTCGCCGCGAGCCCCTGCGCGAAGGCGGCCTCGTCGTCGCCGGCCTCCTTGTCCATCAGTGCGCCGAGCAGGCTGTGCTGCGTCAGCAGCGCGAACAGCTCCCCCGTCATCGCAGTGTGGAAACGCACGACGCGATCCCCCTCGACGCGGATCCACTTGCTGTGCGTTCCCGGCAGGCACAGCGTGTGCGGCCCGTCCCCCGGCAACTGGTCGAGCAGGCCCAGCACCTGGGTCTCTTCGCCGCGCATCACCTCGGGCGCGCCGTCCGCCGGCCGGTGGCTGAGCCCCGGTGCGATGAACAGCCGCCGCCCCGGCAACGCCGGCGCCTCGAAGGCCAGCATGCCGGCCGCGATCGCGTCCGCACCCGCCGGGCAGGCCGCGTACGGCACCTCGCGCCACCCATTGCGGCTGCCGATCATCCCCGCCATCACGACGACGCCGTCCTCCCAGCCGCCGATCTGCTCGGCCAGCACGGCGTCGAAGCGGCCCTGGCAGGCCAGCAGCGCGGCCGAGGTGCTGCGTTGTTCCAGCACCGCGCCGTCCGCGCCCAGCCGGTAGGCGCGCAGGCTGCTGGTGCCCCAGTCGATGGCGATCATCTTGGTGTCTCCGTGGTTCTTCTTCGGGATGCGGCGCAGAGGGCGCCGCGGTGGCATCGTCAGCCGCGCGCGGCCTTCAGCGCGTCGACGAAGGCGCGCGCCATCTGCGTGGTGCGGCCCACGTCCTGCCCCGGCTTGTAGAGGTCGCTGCCCAGGCCAGCGCCCAGGCAGCCGGCGGCCAGGTACTCGCCGAGGTTGGCGGGCGTGATGCCGCCCACCGCGAACAGCGGCACGCCGGCCGGCAGCACCGCGCGCAGCGCCTTCACGTGGCCGCTGCCATAGGTGGTGGCGGGGAAGAGCTTGAGGGCCTGGGCCCCGGCCTCCAGGGCATCGAAGGCCTCGCTCGCGGTCGCGAAGCCGGCGGCGACCCGCAGCCCGCGCTCGACGGCGTAGCGGATGAGCGAGGGCCGGGTGTTCGGCGTCACGACCAGCTTGCCGCCCGCCTCGATCAGCGCGTCCACGTCGGCTGGCTTCAGCACCGTGCCGCCGCCGACCAGCGCGCGGTCGCCGAAGCGCGCCACCACGTCGGCGACGCTGCGCTGCCAGTCGGGCGAGTTGAGGGGGACTTCGATTGCATCGAAGCCCGCGTCGATCAGGGCGCCGGCATGGGCCAGGGCTTCATCGGGGCGGATGCCGCGCAGGATCGCGATCAGCGGCAGTTGGGTCGGCCAGGTCATGGGCCGCAAGCGTAGCGACTGGCGCGCCCGCGCACCAATGAATTTTTGCGCCCCCGCCATGCCAAAACCCGGCCCGGGGGCGCCGGCTCACCCGGGCAGATCGCGGGCGCGCTGCAGCAGCAGCTCGCGGTCGCGCGCATTGCGCGTCATGTCGGCGGCCTGCTCGAAGGCCTCGCGCGCCTCGCCGTGCCGCCCGAGCCGCGCCAGCAGGTCGGCGCGCACGCTGGGCAGCCAGGGGTAGCGGGCCAGCGCCGGTTCGTCGGCCAGCTCGTCGACGATGGCCAGCCCGGCGGCCGGCCCGAAGGCCATGCCCACCGCAACCGCCCGGTTCAGCGTCACCACCGGCGAGGGCGCGACCTGCGCCAGCGCGTCGTACAGCGCGACGATCATCGCCCAGTCGGTGTCCTCCGCGCGCGCGGCCCGCGCGTGGCAGGCCGCCAGCGCCGCCTGCAGCGCATACGGGCCGCGGGCGCCGCCCAGCGCCTCGGACTGCGCCAGCGCGGCGAGGCCGCGGCGGACCAGCAACGGGTCCCAGCGGCTGCGGTCCTGGTCCATCAGCAGCACCGGCCGGCCCTGCGCATCGGTGCGGGCCGGGGTGCGCGAGGCCTGGATCTCCAGCAGCGCCACCAGGCCATGCACCTCGCCCTCGGCGGGCATCAGCTCGGCCAGCACGCGGGCCAGGCGCAGCGCCTCCTCGCACAGCGCCGGGCGCATCCAGTCGTCGCCGGCGGTGGCCGAGTAGCCCTCGTTGAAGACCAGGTAGACGACTTCCAGCACCGAGGCCAGGCGCTGTGCGCGCTCGGCGGCCTGCGGCACCTCGAAGGGCACCCGCGCCGCGCTCAGCGTGCGCTTGGCACGGACGATGCGCTGGGCGATGGTCGGCTCCGGCACCAGGAAGGCGCGCGCGATCTCGTCGGTGGTCAGCCCGCCCAGCAGGCGCAGCGTCAGCGCGACGCGCGCATCGGTGGAGAGCACCGGGTGGCAGGCGGTGAAGATCAGGCGCAGCAGGTCGTCGCCGATGTCGTCCTCGCGCGCCGCGTCCAGGCCGTCGACGAAGTCCGGCACCACGTGCACCTGCATCGCGTCCATTTCGTGGCCCAGTTCCTCGTGCTTGCGCGCATGCAGCGCGTCCTGGCGCAGGCGGTCGAGCGCCCGGTGCTTGGCGGTGGTCATCAGCCAGGCGGCCGGGTTGTCCGGCAGCTTCCCGTCGTCCCAATGCTCCAGCGCGGCGAGCAGCGCGTCCTGCGCCAGCTCCTCGGCCAACCCGACGTCGCGGACGATGCGCGCGACGTGGGCCACGACCTTGGCCGACTCGATGCGCCAGACGGCTTCGATGGCACGGTGCGTGTCGGGCGATGCCACCGGCGGCCTCAGGCGCTCTTCTCGGCCAGCGACTTCAGCGCGGCCAGGCCCGCCTCGAAGTCGCTGCCGACCATGCGGTCCACGTTGAACAGCAGGTGCATCACCTTGCCCATGTAGGGCACCGGGCCGTGCATGGCCCAGGTGACGCGCGTGCCGGCCGGGGTCGGCTGGAGCGTGAACTCGGCCTGGTTGTGGGCCTCGAAGGGCTCGACGAAATCCAGCGACATCGTCACCTTCGAGGCGGGCACGGTCTCGACGATGGCCAGGCGGCCGGTGCCGACCTCCTTGCTGACCCAGCCGTAGCTCGCGCCTTGCCCGACGGTGCTCGGGCCGTAGGTGCCCCGGATGGCCGGGTCCTTGCGCTCGTAGGGGTTCCAGGTGTTGAAGCGGCGCAGGTCGTTGATCATCGCGTGCAGCTGCTCCGGCGGCGCCTGGATGGTCAGGCTGCGCTCGACGCGGAAGGTGTCGGGGCGGGTGGCGGCAAGGGCCAGCACGCCGGCCACCACGAGGGCGAGGGCGGCGGCGAGGGTCAGCAGGGTGCGCTTCAGCATGATCGGCTCCAGGTCGGCGGGGCGGCTCGACGATGGCCGCTCCTGATGCCACGACGGGCGAGCGGGCGGGGATTCGACATGCCGTGCGCGATCTCGGTGGAAACCCGGAGTCAGGCGAAGCAGGGCCCGAGTTCGCGGACCTCGATCGTGCACCACTCGGCGGCCGGGCAGTCGGCCGCGATGGCCACGGCCTCTTCGCGCGTCTTGCAGTCCAGCATGAAGATGCCGCCGATCATTTCCTTGGCCTCGGCGAAGGGGCCGTCGACCAGGCGCGCCTCGTTGTTGCGCTTCTGCACGCGCACCGCGCGATCCTGCGAGAGCAGCGACTCGGCGCTCTTCAGCAGTCCGCGCGTCTTCAAGTGCTCGGCATAGCCCAGCATGCGGTTGTAGAGCGCCTCGCCCTCGGCGGGCGTGCGCTCCAGGCGTTGGCCGACGGGTTCGACGATGAGCATCATGTACGACATGGGATCGGTCTCCGTTCGCGGTGAGGGCGCCATTGTGAAGGGCGTGAGGCGGCGATGCTATCGTCACGCGCCGGCTCCCCCCGATTCGCCGCTTCCGTAGCCCGGATGCAGCGAAGCGGAATCCGGGAGCGGCGATCGACCCGAAAAACAATCCCCGGATTGGCCTCCGGGCTGCGCCATGTCCAGCTACATCGAAGCTGCGTTGACTTCCGACGAACGCGTGTTGCACTACGCCCATGTGAGTCTGTGGTCGCTCTGGGGACCCCTGCTGCTCGGCCTCGTCCTGCTGCCCGCATTCGGCGTGGGCCTGATCGCCTGGGCGTATGCGTATGTGCAGTACAAGACCACCGAGCTCGCGGTCACCAACAAGCGGGTCATCGTCAAGCAGGGCTTCATCTCGCGCCAGACCATCGAGATCAACATCCAGAAGGTGGAGTCGATCCAGGTCGACCAGTCGGTGATGGGGCGCCTGCTCGATTTCGGCTCGCTGCTGATCTCGGGCGCGGGCTCGCCGCAGGCGCCGCTGCGCGGCATCTCGCAGCCGCTGGCCTTCCGCCGCGCCTTCGTGGAAGCGCAGGACGGCGCCGTCCGCCGCTGACGCCCCGGCTCGCCGCCCGCCCATGCCGAAGTTCGCCGCCAACCTCAGCCTGCTCTATCCCGAGCACGCCTTCGCCGACCGCTTCGCGGCGGCGGCGCGCGACGGCTTCACGGCGGTCGAAGCCCTGTTCCCCTACGACGAGCTGCCGGTCGCCGAGCTGAAGGCCCGGCTCGCCGACCAGGGCCTGCAGCAGGTGTTGATCAACGCGCCGCCGGGCGATGCCGCGCAGGGCGAGCGCGGCCTGGCCTGCCTGCCCGGGCGCGAGGCCGCCTTCCGCTCCGGCATCGAGCGGGCGCTGGCCTGTGCCGCCGCGATCGGCTGCCCTCGCATCCACGTGATGGCCGGCCTGGCGCCGGAGCAGGTCGACCGCGCCTGGCTGCGCGAGTGCTACCTCGCCAACCTGGCCTGGGCCTGCGACCATGCCGCGCCGCTCGGCATCGAGCTGACGATCGAGCCGATCAACCCGCGCGACATCCCCGGCTACTTCCTGAACCGGCAGGCCGAGGCGCATGCGGTGGTGCTGGAGCTGGCCCGCCCCAACCTGAAGGTGCAGATGGACCTCTACCACTGCCAGGTCGTCGAGGGCGATGTCGCGACCAAGCTGCGCCACTACCTTCCGACCGGCCGCGTCGGGCACCTGCAGGTGGCCGGCGTGCCGCAGCGCCACGAGCCCGACGTGGGCGAGCTGAACTGCGCGTACCTGTTCGAGGTGATCGACGAACTGGGCTGGGACGGCCACGTCGGCTGCGAATACCGCCCGCGCGCCGGCACCTCGGCCGGCCTCGGCTGGCTGCGGCGGTACGCCGGGGCTCAGCGCTCGGTCTGAACGGCCGCCTTCACCTGCGCGATGAGGTTCGACACGCCGGCCGCGACGTGGCCGGACGGCACGTGCGCCGATGCGTTCTCGATGTGGCCGGTCTGGTCGTCGAAGAAGAAGTCGGGCTCGAACTCGCGCAGGAACTCGCCCTTGGGCAGCCCGCCGAGGAACATCGCCTCGTCGACCTCGATGTGCCAGTCCATCAGCGTGCGGATCGCGCGTTCATGGGCCGGTGCGCTGCGCGCGGTGACGAGGGCGGTGCGCACGCGCATCGCCGCGGAGGCCTGGCGCTGCAGCCGCTGCAGCGCGTCCAGCAGCGGCTTGAAGGGGCCGGCCGGCAGCGGCTTGAGCGCCTTGTCGCGCTCGTGGGCCTGGAAGGCGTCGAGGCCGTCGCTCTGGAAGACCTGCTCGGCCTCGTCGGAGAACAGCACGGCGTCGCCGTCGAAGGCGATGCGCACCTCGTTCGGGTGGGCGTCCGAGGCGCGTGCCGAGTGCGGGAAGACGCGCGCCGCGGGCACCCCGGCGTCGAGGGCCGAGCGCACGTCGGCCTCGTTGGTCGAGAGGAACAGGTGGGCGTTGAGCGGCCGCAGGTAGCGCCACGGCGATTCGCCGCGGGTGAATACGCCGCGCTGGATCGGCAGGCCGTAGTGCTGGGCGGAGCGGAACACCCGCATGCCCGAGACCGGGTCGTTGCGCGACAGGATCACGACCTCGACCGAGGCCTCGCGCGAGGCGGCGTTGAAGGCCAGCAGCTTGTTGACGAGCGAGAACGCGACGCCGGGCTTGGCGGGTTCGGCCACGCGCTGCAGCTGCAGCTGCATGTAGGCGCGGTCGTCCTCGGCTTCGAAGAGCTGGTTCTCTTCCTCGAAGTCGAACAGGGCGCGCGAGGAAATGGCCACGACGAGCTGGCCGGCGAGGGTGGCGGGCATGGCCGGGATGATACGGGCCGGGGCGGCGCAACAAACGAAACAAACCGGGCCGCCCGGGAAACCCGGGTGATACGTGGCATCCCGACACTGCGCGGATTCGAACAGCAAGACACCCAGGAGCCTTTCATGACCGCCACCCTCGTCACCGCCACGCTGCAGCGCCTGTTCTCCCGCCGGGCCGCGGCGCCGGTGCGCCGGCCGTCGCGGGTGGCGGTGCAGCGGGCGCGCTTCGCCCAGGCGCACCGACTGGATTTCGCCGACACCCGGCCGGTGGTGTTCCGCGGCGAGGCGGGCGCCGACGAGGTCGCGCACATCCAGCTTGCCCTCTGAGCGCCGGGCGCCCGATGCAGACCCCGACCGCCACCGAATGGATCGCCGCCGTGCTGAGCGGCGCGCACCTCGCCCGCGTCTCGCCCGCCGACCCGGCCGCGGACCGATATGATCCGAAGCGAATCCCCCGCGACAACCCGGAACGAGGCACCCTCCCCATGGCGACCGGCGCGCCTGCCGCCACCCCCGTCGTGCTGGTCGTGGACGACGAGCCGGAGATCCGCTCACTGCTGAGCGAATACTTCAGCCGCCACGGCCTCGATGTGCGCACCGCACAGGATGCGGCGCAGGCGCGCGAGATGCTGGCCGAGTCGGTGCCCGACCTGGCCCTCCTCGACGTCAACATGCCGGGCGAGAACGGCCTGTCGCTCGCGCGCTGGATGCGGGAGCACCACCCGCGTCTCGGGCTGGTGATGCTGACCACGGCCGGCGAGTCGGTCGACCGCATCGTCGGGCTGGAACTGGGCGCCGACGACTACGTGCCCAAGCCCTTCGAGATGCGGGAGCTGCTGGCGCGCATCCGTGCCGTGCTGCGCCGCGTCAGCCTGGCGACGCCGGTGCCGCAGGCGGCGACCGCGCGGGCGGGCGCCGGTCGCCGGGTGCGCTTCGGCATCTGCGAGCTCGACCTGGAGCAGCGGCGGCTGTTCGCGCTCGACGGCGGGCACGAGGTGGAGATCAGCGCGGCCGAGTACGACCTGCTGGCGCTGTTCTCGCGCCATCCGAACCGGCCGCTGAACCGCGATCAGATCATGGAGCAGGCGCACAACCGCGGCTGGGACGTCTTCGACCGCTCGATCGACCTGCGGGTGATGCGCCTGCGGCGCAAGATCGAATCCAACCCCGACAAGCCGGAGGTGCTGAAGACGGTGCGCAACGTGGGCTATGTGTTCGTGCCCCACGCGCCGGAGGCCTGAACCCAACCCTACTGCACGAACCCGATCGCCGACTTCTTCGGCCCGGCCTCCGGCAGGTCGGCGCAGCTGACGTGGTCGCGGTGCGCCAGCTTGGCATTGCCGAAGGCCGTCATCCAGGCACGGCGCATCTCGCGCGGCGCCATCTCGCCCATGCGGTCCAGCACCTCGTCGCGCGGCTCGGCCTCGAAGCGTTCGCCCCAGGCGTGGTTGCGCCGGATGCCGTCGTAGAGACGGGCCGCGATGCGGCGCGCCGCGTCGCGGTCGGGCGCCTGCACCTCGTAGACGTTCATGCGGTTCAGGATCGGATCGGGGATGGCGCGGCCGTCGTTCGCGGTCGCGACCCAGATGACCTGGCTCGCATCGATCGGCACCTCGGCGAACTCGTCGACGAAGCTGCCCGCGGTGTCGTGTTCCAGCAGGCTGTACAGCGCGCCCAGCGGGTCGTAGGCGTGCTCGCCGCCGGCCTTGTCGATCTCGTCGACCACCATCACCGGGTTGGCGTACTGGCCGTCGACCAGGGTCTCGAACACCTTGCCCGGCCGCGCACCCTTCCATTGGCTGGACGCGCCGCTGAGCACCCAGCCGGCCGTCATCGAGCTCATCGACATGAAGCCCATGCCGGTGCCCAGCAGCTGCGACAGCTCGCGTGCGAAGTGCGTCTTGCCGACACCCGGCGGGCCGAGCAGCAGCAGCGGCGTGATCTCGAGCGCGTCGCGGCTGTCCTCGCACAGCGCGAGCTGGCGCCGCACGTCGTCCAGCACCTCGCTGAAATTGGGCAGCTCGTCGTACAGGTGGTCCATCGCGGGCAGGCCGGACGGCTTGACCTGGAAGCGCTCCGGCCCCTTCTCCAGCATGCGCTCGTAGGTGGAGCGCAGGCTCTCGTGCTCCTTGTGCGGCAGCTTGTCCAGCTTGCGGCCGACCTCGTCGACCCGGTAGAGGTTGCGCATGCGGGCAATCGGGATGCCAGCGTGCGGCGACGTGGATGACACCGGGACCAACTGCTTGGATGCACTCATCGACAAACCTCCAGAGGACGCGATCTTGGAGTTCATTGAAGCAAAGCAGTTCTGCTGCAAGCCATCAATGAAAACCCGAAACACCGTTCAGTTCGATGGACGGGCTCATGCAGGAGCCATGCCAGCCGGGCCAAGCGCGACATTGCGCACGCCCGACGCGACGGCCTGCGCGTCCGATGGCTCAATTGCACGCGGCTTGCGTCGATAAGGGCCTGTGAACCCGATTCGAACCTCCGCCCCGTCCGTCGCACGCCGCTCCGGCCTGCCGGCGCGCGTGCTGCGTCGTGCGGCGCTGGCGATGCTGGTCGGGTGGGGTGCGGCGCAGGCCGGCCCCATCGGCGACCGGGTGTTCGCCATCGAGGCGAGGCACGGCAACGAGCCGGCCCAGGTCATCACCGCGCTGCGCACCCTGGAGCCGCAGGCGCGTGCCGCCAGCGGCGACGACCTGCGCATCTTCCTCGCCGCCTGGGGCTATGCCCACGCGGCCATCGACAAGCCCGCGGTCGCCGAGGCGGCGATCGAGGAACTGACCGACATCGGCCAGCGCACGCGCGACGATGCCGCCCTCGCGTCGGCCTACGCGTTGAAGGCCTGCGTGCTGCAGTTCTCCGGCCAGGTGCGCGCTGCCTTCGGCTGGATCGAGAGCGCGGTGCCGCTGGCCGAACGCGTGAACAGCGCCGACCTGAGCTACTGGGTCAACATGACCGGCGGCGAGCTCGCCACCGCGACGGGCCACATCGACGAGGGCATCCGCCTGCTCGACGGCGCGGCGCGTGCTGCGCGCGCGACGCGCAATCCGCGCCGCGAGGCGCAGGCGTACCAGGCGCTGGCGCCGCTGCGCATCGTCCGCGCCGACCTGGCGACGGCGCTGCAGGATTCGGGGCGGGTGCGCGACCTGGCGTCACGTGCCGGCGATGCGTCGCTCGTGACCTCGGGCTGGATCATGGAGGCGCTGGCCGCCGAGGCCGCCGGCCAGCCGGACCGTGCCGAGCGCGCGCGCCAGGAGGCGGCCCTCGCGGCGCGCGCGATACGCGCCGTCGGCGCGGTGAATTCGCAGATGGGCGGCGCGGCCTGGCTGACCACGGAGCTGGAGACGCTGCAGGTGCTGTCCAGCCTGCAGCTGGGCAATGGCGAGCCGGTGGCGGCGCGCGGCTTCGCCCTGCGTGCGCAGCGCCTGGCCGAGACGCAGGGCGACACGGGCAATGCGGCGCTGGCGCAGATCAACGTGGGCCTGGCCGACATCGCCGCCGGCCGGGTGCAGGGCGGCAAGCAGCTCGTCAACGACGGCCTGGCCGTGCTTGGCCGGAAGCGGCGCGATGCCGAGCTGCTGATCCAGCTGAACCGCTACGCCGCCGCGCTGGAGCGCGCCGGTCAGGGCGCGGATGCGCTGCTGCGGCTGCGCGAATCGCTGCTGCTGGAGACCGAGCTGGTGCGGCGCGATCGCCAGAACACGGTCGTGGCGCTGCAGCGCGAGTCGAGTTTCCAGCAGCGGCAGCGCCAACTCGAACAGCTGCAGCACGAGAACGAGCTGCAGTCGGTGGAGATCTCCCGGCGCCAGAACGAACGGGCGCTCGGCTTCCTGCTGGTGGCGGCGCTGGCGATCGGCGTGGTGGCGGCCTGGCGGCTGTACCTGCGCTCGCTGGACGCGAACCGGCGCCTGGAGCGCAACAACGAGGAACTGGCCTTCGCGAGCACGCACGACAAGGTGACCGGCCTGCTGAACCGGCGCGCGATGGAAGCCGACACCGCCGGCCTGGCGGGGCGGCCCTATTGCGGCGTGACGCTGTCGGTGAAGCAGTTCGGCCTCATCGTCGGCAGCGTGGGCCACCAGATGGGCGACACCCTGCTGAGCCTGATTGCGGCGCGGCTGGACGATGTGGTGCGCCGGCACCAGGGGCGGCTGTACCGTGTGGACGGCGTGACCTTCGGGGCGCTGTACCGCTTCGGCGGCGACGGGGCGCGGCTGCGCCTGGCGCTGGAGGCGTTGACGGAAGCCATGGAGATGCCCTTCGAGGTCGGCAACCAGGACCTGATGGTGTCGATCGGCGTGGGCGCCTCCGAGTATCCGAAGGACGCGAGCACGGCCGCGGAGGTGGCCCGCCTGGCCGAGCTGGCCAAGCTGCAGGCGCACGCCGAGCCGGGCAACAGCTTCGTCGTGTACGACGCGCGCATCGGCGAGGGCCAGCGCGACAAGCTGCGCATGGAAACGCGCATGAAGAAGGCACTGGAGCACGGTGACTTCGAGGTGTATTACCAGGGGCAGCGCGCGTTGCGCGACGGCCGCATCAAGGGCTTCGAGGCGCTGCTGCGCTGGCACGACGACGGCAAGATGGTGTCGCCGGCGCAGTTCATCCCGCTCGCCGAGGAATCGGGGCTGATCGTGCGCATCGGCGCCTGGGTGCTGCGGCAGTCGTGCCTGCATGCCAAGGCCTGGGCGGACGCGGGCCTCGGGCGGCCGGTGGTGGCGGTGAACATCTCGCCGCGCCAGTTCAACCACCCGGAGTTCATGACCACGGTGCGCGAGACGCTGGCCGAAACCGGCGTCGATCCCGCGCAGATCGAGCTCGAGATCACCGAGGGCAGCGTGATGGACGATGCCGAGGCGAGCGTGGCGCGGCTGCATGCGCTGCGCGCGCTCGGCCTGCAGCTGGCGATCGACGATTTCGGGACCGGTTATGCGAGCCTGTCGTACCTGCGGCGTTTCCCGCTGAACCGGCTGAAGATCGACCGGTCCTTCATCAGCCAGCTGAACGCGAGCGAGCAGGACGACACCATCGTGCGCACCGTCATCGAGCTGGCGCACAGCCTGGGCCTGTCGGTCACGGCCGAGGGCGTGGAGACGACGGCCCAGGAGGCGGTGCTGAAGGGCTGGGGCTGCGACATCGTGCAGGGCTTCCTGCATTCGCGGCCCGCGCCGGCGACGGCGGCGACGGCGCTGCTGGCGAGCGAGCAGCAGCCGGCGCTGGCGGCGGCCTGAGGCCGGCGGGCACGGGCTTGCGGTCGCCGGGCCGGAGCCGGCACACTGCGGGCATGCATCCTCATCCACGTACGCGCCGTCGCCGGGTCGCCGCCTTGGTCGGCATCCTGTGTCTTGCCGCAGCCCGGGCGTCCGCCGCCGAGCACGACGCCGCCATCGACGTCGACTTCCCCGACCGCCTCGGCGGCCTCGTCCTGCAGGGCCGCCAGACCTTCGGCCAGCCCGAACTCGGCGCCAGCTATGGCTACCAGAACGACTGGGGCTCGCTGCGCGTGGGCATCTATGTCTACACCGCCGGCCTGAAGCGGATCCCGGACGACCTCGACGCCGGGGTGGTGCGGCGCCATTTCGACCAGGTGATCGGCGAGGTGAAGTCCCTGCAGCAGGCGGGCAAGCTGCGCGCGTTCGAGCTGACCGACGCCGCCCCGCAGCGCACCGAGCTCTCCGGCTGCGGGCCGCAGTTCGTGCGGCAGTCCTTCACGATGGAACTGGGGAACGGCACGGTGCTGAACTCCGCCACCTACCTGACCGTGCAACGCGACAACTTCATCAAGCTGCGCGTGTCGTACCGCTCGGATGCGCCCGAGGAAGCCACCTATGCCCAGCGCTTCATCGGCGACCTTCGGCGTGCGCTCGGCCACTGCGCCACCCAGGCGGCAGCGTCATGAGCCGGCTGTCCCTCGCATTCCTGCTGTCGGCGACCGCCGTTGCGGCGCTGGCCCAGCAGACGCCGGCCGAGGTCACGCCGGAGCAGGTCGGCGCCTACCGCCGCAAGATCGAGACCGGCTGCCTCGCCGACGCCAGGGCCGGCGGCCTCACCCAAGCCAACGCGCAGTCCCTGTGCGGTTGCTGGAGCAAGAGCCTCGCCCAGAGCCTGGGCGACGCCGACTGGCAGGCCGCCGCCTTCCACGCGCTGCAGCGCAACGAGGCGGCCGAGACCCAGGTGCTGGTGCCCCACGTGCGCAAGGCCGCGCAGCTGTGCGCGGCGGTCGGGCGCTGACCGAGACCTGCCTCAGGCCGCGATGCGCCGGTAGAAGTAGGTCGTGGCGCACAGGCCGCCCTCGGGCAGCAGCGCATAGTCGGGGATCGTGCCCACGCGCTGCCAGCCCTCGCGCTCGTACAGCCGCTCGGCATCCGGGTTCGCGGTGTCCAGCACCAGCAGGGTCTTGCCGCACTCGCGCGCCAGCGCCTGCGCCGCCCGCATCAGGGCCGCGCCCGTGCCCTGGCGCCGCGAGCGGCGGTGCACCAGCATCTTGCACAGGTCGGCGCGGTGCGGCTGGTTGTCCGGCTGGTCGAGCACCAGCTGCACCGTGCCGACGATGCCCAGCGCATCCTCGGCCACCAGCAGTGCGCGCTCGCCGCGCGCCACCCCCTCGGCGATGCGCTGCCAGAAGGCCATGGCCCGCGCATGGCTGAACGGCTGCATGAAGCCGACCGAGGCGCCGCCCTCGACGCAGTCCATCAGCACCGCGCACAAGGCCTCGAGTTCGCCGCCCCCCAGCGCCGGCAGGCGGCGCACGGTGACGGGCAGGGGATCGTTCAATGCGACGGCGGACATCTCGGCTATCTCCAGGCAGCGGGTTCGGACGTGATCACTACCGCATAGCGCGCCGGCTTGCGGGTGGGGTTGTGGTAACTCATTGGGCGATCCAGCACCATCGCCAGGCAGTCGCCCGCCTCCAGCCGGTGCTGCTCGTCGCCGAGCGTGATGGCGATGCGGCCTTCCAGCACCCACACCTGCTGGTGGAGGCGGGGGCTGCGGGCCGCGCTCTCGTAGTGGACGCGTGCCCCGGCCGGGAAGCTCACCTCGACGATCCGGATCGGCGACGCAAAGCCCGCCGGCGACACGTTGCGCCGCACATAGCCCGAGCCCGGGTCGCGCCACAGCGGCTGTTCGGCGAGCCGCGCCACCGGCTCGGGCGCCGCATCCGGCGCGTCGAACAGCGAGGCGAGCGGAACGCCCAGCCCGGTCGCGAGCTTCTCCAGCAGCACCGCCGTCGGGCTGCTCTCGCCCCGCTCGATCAGCGAGATCATCGACCGGCTGACCCCGCAGTGCGTCGCGAGGTCTTCCAGCGACAGCTTGCGCGCGGCGCGCAGCGCCCGCACCCGCTGCGCGATGCGGTCGCTGAGCGAGGCGGAGGGTGCGTCTTCCATTGGAATGATCATCCAATATGCTGGACGTTTCGTCAACTCCGCCGTGACAAGGGTTCGCCGTGCTGCAGCGACAATCGCGGCCGATTCCTCCCTCGATCGTCCCGTCCTCATGCGCAACCTGTCGATATGCCTGCTCGCCCTTTTCTCCATCCTTGCCGCGCCGACGTCTGCCGCCGCGGATGAGTCCGTGCAACCGCCTGGCAGTGGTTGGCACGAGCGCAGCGGCGAGCAATTGGCGGCCGAGTGGTGGCAATGGGCCTTTGCCCAGCCGAAGGAACTCGGGCCGGTCTCGGACACCACGGGGGCGCGGTGCTCCCTGGGCCAACGTGGCGACCTCTGGTTCCTCGCCGGTGGTTTCGGATCGTCGAAGATTCGTCGCAGCTGTACCGTTCCCGCGGGGACGGCGCTCTTTTTCCCGATCATCAACATGATCTACTACCCCTCGGCCGAGGGACCGACGCTGACTTGCGAACAGTCGCGTCGGCGCTCCGCGCGCAACAATGACAAGGCGCTGGATCTGTTTGCCGAGGTCGACGGCGCTGCCGTGCCCGAACCCGCGCGCTTCCGGATCGCTCCCCAGGAGTGCTTCAACCTGTTCGGTCGACTGCCCGCGGATCAGCGCCCGTACGAGGCCTACCCCGCATCGACCGATGGTTACTGGCTGCTGCTGAGGCCGCTGGCCCCTGGCGTGCACGTCGTGAAGTTCGGCGGTCGGTACAACCGGAATTCTGCGGCCTTCGGACGCATGGTGCAGGACATCGAGTATCGGATCACGGTGAAATGACGTCGCCCCGGCTCATCGGGTTGCCTTGCGCCCGATCATCCATGCGGCGCTCAGACCGCTGAGCAGGGCGAGGCTGGCACAGGCCGCCATCGTCTCGCGGAAGCCGCGCACGAAGGCTTCGCCGATGGCGTGACGCAATGCGCCTGCGGCAGTGGCATCCAGGCCTGTCGGGAGCACGATGCCTGCCAGACGGCCTTGCTGTTGCAGCACGGCTTCGGCCACCCCTGCCGGCAGGGCAAGCCCCTGCAGCGACTGTGCCAACTGATGTTCGAAGCCCGAGGCCATCAGCAGGCCGAACCCTGCCACAGCCAGCAGCCCGGCGGCCCGCGACACCGCGTTGTTGACGCCCGAGGCCACCCCGGCCATCGCCTCGCCGGCGGCGTTCATCACCGTCGTCGTGAGCGGTGCGACCGTCACCGCCATGCCCAGGCCCAGCACCACGATGGCGGGGAAGAAGCCCGTCCAGTAGCCGCTGTCGGTGCCCGGCCGCATGAAGAGCGCGAAGCCCGCCGCGGCCACCGTCGGCCCGACGACCAGCGGCAGGCGCGGCCCCCAGCGGTCGACGATGCGGCCAGCCGTGCGCGACAGCGCAAAGAGAATCGCGACGAAGGGCAGCATCGCCGCGCCCGCGGCCGTTGCGCCGTAGCCCTGCACCTGGATCAGGTTCAGCGGCAGGAAGTACAGCCCGCCGCCGAGCGCGGCATACAGCAGCAGCGTCAGCAGGTTGGCGCCGCTGAAGTCGCGGTTGCGGAACAGCGCCAGCGGCACCATCGGCGCGGCGCTGCGCGCCTCGACGGCGATGAAGGCGGCGAGGCCGCCGACGCCGGCCAGCAGCGCGAGCCGCACGTCCGTCGCGCCCCAGCCGTGCAGCGGTGCCTGCACCAGCGCATAGACGACGCCCGCCAGCCCCATGGTGGCGAGCGAGGCCCCGGGCAGGTCCAGCGCCGCGTCGTCCGGCGCGTTGCGGCTCTCCGGCACGCGCGCCGCGCAGATCCACAGCAGCAGCGCGCCCAGCGGCAGGTTGACGAGGAAGGCCCAGGTCCAGCGGTAGTGCTCGACCAGCCAGCCGCCGGCCACCGGCCCGATCGCGGCGGCCATGCCGCTCAGCGCCGACCAGGTGCCGATGGCGCCGCCGCGCTCCGCCTTCGGGAAGTTCGCGCCGATGAGCGACAGGCTGCCCGGCACCAGCAACGCCGCGCCGATGCCCTGCACGGCACGCGCGGCGATCAGCACGTCGGCGGAGCGGGCCAGCGCGCAGCCCGCCGAGGCGGCGGTGAACAGCCCGACCCCGGCCATGAAGACGCGGCGCCGCCCGAGCCGGTCGCCCAGCGCGCCGCCGGCCAGCAGCAGCGAGGCGAGGAACAGCGCATACGCCTCGACGATCCACTGCAGCTGGGCGGCACTGGCCTGCAGCTCGCGCTGCAGCGCCGGCAGCGCGACGTTGACGACGCTGCCGTCGATGAAGGCCATGCCCGAGCCGAGGATGGCGGCCGCCAGCGTCCAGCGCCGGCCGCCGGCGGTGACCGGCGCGCCCGCGCGGCCATGCAGGATGGTGCCCCGGTCGCACGGGGTCTGGCCGGTGGGTGTCACGGCGGCCCATTCTGCCCGCCTGGCCAGGCCTCATCGCTGCGGGGTTGAATCCCCTGTGCCGCCTCCAGGCCCGGCGGCCATCGACATCCGACGCGGCCTGCGTCAGCATGCGACCGGTCCCCCCACCCTGACGGAGGAAATCCATGTTCGGTCTGACCCCCCTTGGCGTGATCCACACCGCCCTCTCCCTCGTGGCCGTCGGCGCGGCGCTGGTCGCCTTCGCGCGCGACGGCCGCATCGTCGACGGCAGCCGCAGCGGCCGCATCTACCTCTGGGCCACGGTGCTCACCTGCCTCACCGGCTTCGGCATCTTCCAGCACGGCGGCTTCGGCAAGCCGCATGCGCTGGGCATCCTGACGCTGCTGGTGCTGGGCGGGGTGCTGCTGGCCGGGCGGCGCCGGCTGTTCGGCGGCGCCTCGCCGTACATCGAGACCGTCGGCTGGTCGCTGACCTTCTTCTTCCACATGATCCCGGGCGTCACCGAGACGACGACGCGCCTGCCCCTGGGCCGGCCGCTGTTGCCGAACGCCGAGGCGCCGCAGCTGCAGGCGGCGGCCGGCGTGCTGTTCCTGCTGTTCCTCGCCGGTGCGACATGGCAGTGCCTGCGGCTGCGCGCCCGCACCCGGGCCGGGCTGCCCACGCCGGCCTGATACTCGCGGCCATGACGGCACGCGACCCTTCGATCTCCCACCTCAGCATCACGGTCAACGACGTGGCGCGCGTCGCCGGCGTGTCGGCGATGACGGTCTCGCGCGTGCTGAACCGGCCGGAGCAGGTGCCGCAGGCGACGGTCGCCAAGGTGCGCGCGGCGATCGCGCAGACCGGCTACGTGCCGAACCGCGCCGCCGGCGCGCTGCGCTCCAGCCGCACCCGGCTCGTGGCGGCGGTGGTGCCGACGCTGTCGGGTCCGATGTTCCTGGAGACGCTGGACGCGTTGACCGCCGGCCTGGCCGCGCGCGGCTATCAGCTGATGGTCGGGCAGAGCGGCTACAGCGAGGCGCGCGAGGACGAACTGCTCGCTGACATCATCGGCCGCCGTCCGGACGGCATCGTGCTGACCGGCGTGCTGCATACCGCCAAAGGCCGGCAGCGCCTGCTCGCCTCGCGCATCCCGGTCGTCGAGACCTGGGACCTGTCGCCTGACCCGATCGACGTGCTGGTCGGCTTCTCGCACGAGGCGGTGGGGCGCGCCGTGGCGGCCTTCTTCGCGCGGCGCGGGCGGCGCCGGCTGGCGGTGGTCGGTGGCGACGACCCGCGCGCGCGCCGGCGGGCCGAGGCGTTCGCGGCCGAGGCGCAGGCGCACGGCCTGCCCGCGCCGGTGCTGCAGTACGTCCCGGCCCCGGCGCGGCTCGGGCACGGACGCACGGCGCTGCGCGAGCTGCTGCAGCGCGCGGCCGAGGTCGACGCCGTGTTCTGCAGCTCCGACCTGGTGGCCCTGGGCGTGCTGACCGAGGCCCGGGCCCGGGGCCTCACGGTGCCGCGGCAGTTGGCGGTGGTCGGCTTCGGCGATCTCAATTTCGCGGCCGACCTGGAGCCCGCCCTCAGCAGCGTGCGTGTCGATCCGCGCCAGATCGGCGAGCTGGCCGCGCAGTGCGTCGTCACCCGCGCCCACCGCGAGACGCTCGCCGAGCGGGTGATCGACGTCGGCTTCGACCTCATCGAGCGCGCCAGCAGCTGAGGGTTGTCCCCGCCCAGCGGCAGCCCGCAACGGTGCACAATGTTAACGTTAACATTCATTCCTCCGACGACGCCATGTCCACCCCCACCATCACCTCCCTGCGCGCCATCCCGATCGCCGGTCGCGACAGCATGCTGCTCAACCTGAGCGGGGCGCATGGCCCGTTCTTCACGCGCAACCTGCTGATCCTCACCGACAGCGCCGGCAACACCGGCATCGGCGAGGTGCCCGGCGGCGAGAAGATCCGCCAGACGCTGGAGGATGCGCGCGGCCTGGTCGTCGGCCAGCCGATCGGCTCGCACCGACGGGTGCTGCAGGCGGTGCAGGCGCAGTTCGCCGACCGCGACAGCGGCGGCCGCGGCCTGCAGACCTTCGACCTGCGCACCACCATCCACGCCGTCACCGCGATCGAGTCCGCCTTCCTCGACCTGCTGGGGCAGCACCTGGGGGTGCCGGTCGCCGCGCTGCTCGGCGAGGGCCAGCAGCGCGATGCGGTCGAGATGCTCGGCTACCTCTTCTTCGTCGGCGACCGCCACCGCACCGACCTGCCGTACCCGGAGGAGCCCGACGCATCCGACGACTGGCTGCGCCTGCGCCACGAGAAGGCGCTGGACGCCCCGGCGGTGGTGCGCCTGGCGGAGGCGGCCCGCGCCCGCTACGGCTTCAACGACTTCAAGCTCAAAGGCGGCGTGCTGCGCGGCGACGAGGAGGTGGAGGTGATCCGTGCGCTGCACGAGCGCTTCCCCGATGCGCGCATCACCCTCGACCCGAACGGCGGCTGGCTGCTGAAGGACGCGGTGCGGCTGATGCGCGACATGCGCGGCGTGGTCGCCTATGCCGAGGACCCGTGCGGCGCCGAGGGCGGCTTCTCGGGCCGAGAGGTGATGGCCGAGTTCCGCCGCGCCACCGGCCTGCCGACCGCCACCAACATGATCGCCACCGACTGGCGCCAGTTCAGCCACGCGCTCGCGCTGCAGTCGGTCGACATCCCGCTCGCCGACCCGCATTTCTGGACCATGGCGGGCTCGGTGCGCGTCGCCCAGACCTGCCGCGACTGGGGCCTGACCTGGGGCTCGCACTCGAACAACCACTTCGACGTCTCGCTCGCGATGTTCACCCACGTCGGCGCCGCCGCCCCCGGCCAGGTGACCGCGATCGACACGCACTGGATCTGGCAGGACGGCCAGCGCATCACGCAGCAGCCGCCCCGCATCGTCGGCGGCCACGTCCAGGTGCCGAAGGCCCCGGGGCTGGGCGTGCAGCTCGACATGGCCGAGGTCGAGAAGGCGCACCGCCTCTACCTGCAGCACGGGCTTGGCTCGCGCGACGACGCGGTGGCGATGCAATGCCTGCTGCCGGGCTGGACCTTCGACCCGAAGCGGCCGGCGCTGGACCGCTGACGGCGCCCTTGGCGGGCGGCTCAAGTGGCCGGCGGGGAGACCGATAAGCATCCGTCATCCTCTATCTGACCCGCCATGTTCCTCAACAACCTCTCCATCGGGAAACGCCTCACCGTCGTCCTGGGCCTGATGCTCGGGCTGTCGGCCGCCACCAGCCTGTATTCGATGCGCACCCTGAAGCAGGTGGGCGGCGAGATCGACACGATGGTCCAGGACAGCATCCGGACCGAACGGGCGCTGGCGGACTGGATGCGCTTCACCACCGCGGGCGTGCAGCGCGCGGCGGCGATCGCCAAGAGCAGCGATGCGAGCCTGGTGGAATATTTCGCCGGTGCCACCGCCGATTCGATCCGCCAGACCACCGAGCTGCAGAAGCAGATCGAACCGCAGATGGACACGCCGGCCGAGAAGGCCTTGTTCGAGCAGGTGGGGGCACTGCGCAAGGCCTACCTGGCGGCGCGCGAGGAGGTCGCCGCGCTGAAGAAGTCGGGCGATGCCGAGGGCGCCGCACGCCGCTTTGCCGAGCAGTTCGAACCCAAGTCGCGCGAGTACATCGCCGCCGTGCAGGCGCTGTGCGATGCGCAGCGCGCGCAGCTGGACGCGGCCGCCCGCGCGGCCCAGGACCGCCGGGCCCAGGCCACCACGCTGCTGGCGACGAGCATCGCGCTGATGCTGCTGACCGGCGCGGCGCTTGCCGTGTACCTGGCGCGCAGCATCACGGTGCCGCTGCAGCGCGCCGGCGCGATGGCTGACGCGATCGCCCGCATGGACCTCAGCGCCGCGCCGCAGGCGAGCTATGCACCCGACGAGACCGGCCGCCTGCTGCGCTCCATCGACGCGATGCGCGGCGCGCTGACGCGCACGCTGAACGAGGTGCGCGGCGTGGCCGACGGTATCTCGACCGCCAGCACCCAGATCGCCACCGGCAACCAGGACCTGAGCGCGCGCACCGAGCAGGCGGCGAGCAACCTGCAGCAGTCGGCCGCATCGATGGAAGAGCTGACCGGCACGGTGCGCCAGAGCGCCGAGTCGGCCTCGCAGGCCTCGCAGCTGGCTTCCTCGGCGGCCCAGGTGGCGCAGCGCGGCGGCACGGTGGTGTCGCAGGTGGTCGCGACGATGGACGAGATCAACGGGGCCTCGAAGAAGATCGCCGACATCATCGGCGTGATCGACGGCATCGCGTTCCAGACCAACATCCTGGCGCTGAATGCGGCGGTGGAAGCGGCGCGCGCCGGCGAGCAGGGTCGCGGCTTCGCGGTGGTGGCGGGCGAGGTGCGCAGCCTCGCGCAGCGCAGTGCCGACGCGGCGAAGGAGATCAAGGGTCTGATCGGCCAGAGCGTCGACCGCGTCGAGGCCGGCAGCCGGCTGGTGCAGGACGCCGGCACGACGATGGACGAGATCGTGGTCAGCGTGAAGCGCGTGACCGACATGATCAGCGAGATCAGCGCCGCGTCGACCGAGCAGAGCCAGGGCATCGGCCAGGTCAACGTCGCGGTGAGCCAGCTCGACCAGATGACGCAGCAGAACGCCGCGCTGGTGGAAGAGTCGGCCGCCGCCGCCGAAAGCCTGAAGGACCAGGCGGTGCGACTGAGCGGCATCATCGGCAGCTTCCGCCTGAACGGGCAGGGCATGACGGCCACCGCCTGAGGCAGCGCGGCGGTATGCTGCCCGCCATGTCCCCCACAGCCTCCCCGGCCGGCTATTCCGGCACGCCGCTCGCCCGCAAGCTCGGGCTCCGCGAGGGCAGCTGCATCGTGGCCCTGGACGAGCCCGAAGGCTATCGCGACTGGCTCGCGCCGCTGCCGGACGGCGTGCGGTTCGAGGCCGAGCCGGGTTCGCAGACCGATGTCGTCCACCTCTTCGTGACGCGCCGTGCCGCGCTGGCCGCGGCCCTGCGCCGCTGGCCCCCGCGCCTGCGGCCGGATGCCGCGCTGTGGGTGTCGTGGCCGAAGAAGGCATCCCGGGTCGAGACCGACGTCACCGAGGACACGATCCGCGAGCTCGCGCTGCCGCTGGGCCTGGTCGACATCAAGGTCTGCGCCGTCAGCGAGGTCTGGTCGGGCCTGAAGCTGGTCCGTCGCAAGGAACTGCGCTGAGAAACCCCGGGGCCCGGCAGGTTTTATTGTGACTTCCATAATCACAATATGTCCCATGCCAACGTTCAGTTCTCCGTCGCCTCGCACGTGATGGCGGCACTGGGCGCGCAGGGCGGCAAGGCGCTGCGTTCGGCCGAGCTGGCGGCGAGCGTCAACGCCGACCCGAGCTTCGTGCGCCGGGTGCTGTCCAAGCTGGCCAAGGCGGGCCTGGTGGTGACGACGCGCGGCAAGAACGGCAGTTGTTCGCTGGCCCGGCCGCCCTCCGAGATCACGCTGCTGGATATCTACCAGGCGAGCCAGGCCGCCGCCGCGGTGGCCGTCCACCACTACCCGGTGGACAAGAGCTGCCTCGTCAGCCGCAACATCAAGCTCTGCATGGAGAACGTGCTGCGCCAGGCCCAGCAGGCGTTCGAGCACGACCTTTCCAGCCACACCCTCGAGGACATCATCGACCGCGTCGAGCATGGCCCCTGAAATTTTTTCGCGTAATTGTTATTTCGATATTCACATTCAAACCTTGCACAGGAGAAGCCCTTGAATTCCCCCGAAACATTGACCGCCGACGTCACGGCGCTCCCGGTATCCGAAGCCCCGGGCGCGAAGGCGGCGCTGCCGGCCTGGCTGGCCGTCGCTTCCTTGGGCGTCGGCGCGTTCGCGACCGTCACCACCGAATTCCTGCCCATCGGCCTGCTGCCCAGCATCGCGGCGACGCTGGGCGTGTCCGAGGGGACGGCCGGGCTCATGGTCACGATGCCGGGCGTGGTGGCGGCGGTGGCCGGGCCGGCGCTGATCGTGGCCTCCGGGCGGCTCGACCGGCGCGCGGTGCTGATCGCGCTGTCGGCCCTGCTCGTGGGGTCCAACCTGCTTGCGGCGCTGGCGCCGAACTTCGCGACCATGCTCGTCGCGCGGCTGATGCTGGGCCTGTGCGTGGGCGGCTTCTGGACCTTCGCGCCCGGCGCCGCGACCTTCCTGGTGCCGCCGGCGGAGCATGCGCGGGCGATGTCGTACGTGCTGACCGGCATCTCGGTGGCCACGGTGGCCGGCGTGCCGGCCGGGTCGCTGCTGAGCAACCTGATGGGCTGGCGTGCGTCCTTCGCGGCTGCGGCGCTGGTCGGCGCGGTGGTGCTGGCCTTCCAGCTGCGCCTGCTGCCGGCGATGCCGCCGGCGCGCGCCACCGGCCTGCGCGACCTGCTGACGCCGCTGGTGCGCGGCGGGGCACGCCTGGGGCTGCTGGTGACGCTGTTCCTGGTGGCCGGTCACTTCGCGGCCTACACCTACCTGACGCCGCTGCTGCTGCAGGTGTTCCGGCAGCCCCCGGCGGTGGTGACGACGCTGCTGCTGGTCTACGGCGTGGCGGGCTTCGTCGGCACCTTCTTCGGCGGCCGGCTGGCGGCGCGCGGGGCGCGTGGCATCACGTTCATCACCGCGGCGCTGATCGCGCTGACCCTGCTGCTGTCCGCGCTGTTCGGCGGCGGCCTGGTGGGCGGCGTGCTGGTGGTGGCCCTCTGGGGCGTGGCCTTCGGCTTCCTGCCGGTGGCGATGACGACCTGGATGCTGGAGGCCCTGCCCGATGCGCCCGAGGCGGGGCAGGCGCTGCTGGTCACGGCATTCCAGGTGGCGATCGCCTCCGGCGCGCTGGTCGGCGGGCTGGTGGTCGACGGGGTCGGCGTGGCCGGGGCGATGTGGCTGGGCGGCGGCCTGGCGGCGCTGGCCTCCGGGATCGTCGCGGTCGGCGCGAGCCCGCGGCGCGCGACGGCCTGAGCCGCGGACGGGGTCGGCCACAATGCGGCCATGACCGAGATGCAGCTGTACCTGATCCGCCACGGGGACTATGACGAAGGGCAGGCCGGCGGGCAGGGGCCGCGCGTCGACCTCGGCCTGAACGATGCGGGACGGCGCCAGGCCGGCCTGCTGGCCGAGCGGCTGGCGGCGCGCGGCCTGCGCCCGTCGCGGCTGTTGTGCAGCACCGAGCGCCGGGCGATGGAGACCGCGGCGCTGCTGGCGCCGGCGCTCGGCGTGGCGGTCACGCCCGAGCGCGACCTCGAGGAATGGCGCAGCGACCTCGGCCGGCTCGACGGCGAGGTCTTCATGGCGCAGTGGCAGGCGCTCGACGAGCGCGAGCGCGCGTACCACCGCTTCGTTCCGGAGGGCGAGACGCCGCTCGAGTTCTCGACCCGGGTGCGCAGCACGCTGCACCGCGTCGTGACGGCCGCCGAAGGCGGCAGCGTGGTGCTGCTGACGCACGGTGGCTTCATCCAGGTCGCCTTCCAGTACTTCTTCGCCTATGGCGACGCCGCGTTCCGGCGCGCCTTCCCGGCGGCCGGCCATACCGGCATCACCCAGTGGCGGCGCGACGAGGCAGGCCGCTGGTGGCTGGAGCGCTTCAACGACCGCAGCCACCTGGGTGACGACCTGTAGCCCGGATGCCCATCCGGGGATCGGGGACGGCCGCCGCAGGCATTTCGACACGCTGCTTACCGCTGCGGTACGCGGGGCCCGGGCGCTGCGGTGCGCAAGCCGCTAGCATGCGAAGTTGCCTACCGCCGCCTCCATGGAATTCAGCCCCGAACTGCTCGCCGTCCTGGTCACCGCGCTCGCCTTCCTGGCCGGCCTGCTGATCGTGCGGGCGCGGCGCCGCCAGACCCGCACCGTCGGCCGCGGCACCGGGCAGAAGCGGCCGGCCAACCTGCGCTTCACCTGCGCCAACTGCACCAAGCAGTTCACGCACTCGCGCCGCACCCTGCTGGCCTACGACCAGGGCGAGCGCAAGTTCTTCTGCAACGCCTGCCACACGCGCTGGCGCGGCTCGCAGTCGGTGATCCAGAACCGCACCCACGGCCCCGGGGCGATGATGGCGCGGCGCGAGGCCAGCCAGGCGAAGCAGGCCGAGTACCGGGAAGAGGTCAAGCGCTCGCGCGCCCGATCGAGCGACGGCCGTGCCGGCTGCCTGGGCGGGGCCGTGCTGCTGGTGGCCCTTCCCACCCTCTGCGGCTGGCTGGTGCTGCGCTGGCTCTGACCGCCTCAACTGCGGAGCTTTCGCCCCCGCGTGTGACATAGTCGGTGCCTGCCCACCCCGCCGACATGTCTCCCCAACCCCTGATCGCCGTGCGCGATGTCGAATCGAGTTGCGCCTGGTATCGCGCAGTCCTGGGCCTGGGCCAGAGTCCGAGCCCGGGCGACGATGACGAGGCGAAGCTCCTGTGCGGCGACCGGCCGGTGCTGCAGCTGCGCCACTGGGATCCCGCGCATTGCCCGCACCTCGGCCGTCCCGACGTCCGCTCGCGCGGCAACGGCGTGCTGCTGTGGTTCGAGACCGATGACTTCGAGGCGGCCGTGCTGCGCGTGCGCCAGCATGCGGCGCAGGTTCTGGAAGGGCCGAAGCGGGACCCGGATGCGCAGCAGCACGAGATCTGGCTGCGGGACCCCGACGGCTACGTGGTCGTGCTGGCGGGACCGCGCAGCGAACTGGAGGAGAACCCGTCATGACGGTCCTGGTGCCGATGGGCGAAGCGATGTACCCGAGCTTCCTCGAGACGTCGGTGCGCGGTTATGCCGAGAAGAACGTCGCCGCCGGCCGCTGGCCTGCCGCCGGCGCGTTGGAGCGGGCGCGCGTCGAGTTCGAGCGCCTGCTGCCGCGGGGCCTCGCCACCCCCGACCAGCACCTCTACGACATCCGCGATCATGACGGCCTCACGACGGTGGGGCACCTGTGGATCGCCCTGCAGCGGCACCCGGGCGGCGCCAGCGCCTACGTGTACGACGTCGCCGTGGCGCCGGACCACCGCCGGCGCGGCCATGCGCGCCGCGCCTTCGTCGCGCTCGAAGCCGTGGCGGCGTCGCTCGGCGCCGACAGCATCGGCCTGCACGTTCATGCCCACAACGACGGGGCCCGCGCGCTCTATGACGAGCTCGGCTTCGGCGTCACCGGGCTGAACATGGTGAAGCGCCTCGGCGCCGCCTGAAGGCCATGGCCCGCAACATCGAGATCAAGGCCCGCATCGACAGCATCCAGGCGCTGGTGCCGCGCGTCGCCCCGCTCGCCCAGCAGGGGCCGATCCCCCTCGTGCAGGACGACACCTTCTTCCGCTGCCCGAACGGCCGCCTGAAGCTGCGCAGCTTCTCGGACACCGACGGCGAGCTGATCTTCTACCGCCGCGCCGACCAGGCCGGGCCGAAGACGTCGTTCCACGTGCGTTCGCCGACGGCCGACCCGGCGTCGCTGCGCGAGGCCCTGACGCTGGCCCTGGGCCAGGCGGGCCGCGTGCGCAAGCACCGCACGCTCTACCTCGTCGGCCGCACGCGGGTGCACCTCGACCGCGTCGAGGGCCTGGGCGACTTCCTCGAGCTGGAGGTCGTGCTGGGCGAGGACGAGTCCGCCGCCGAGGGCGAGGCCGAGGCGTGGGCATTGATGGCGCGGCTCGAGATCTCGCCGCGCCAGCTCGTCGAGACGGCCTACGTCGACCTGCTGGCGGCCGCGGCCCGGTGATGAAGGTGCTGGGCGGGATCCTCGCGCTGCTCGTCCTCGGCTACCTGGGCTTGTGCGGTGTGCTGTTCGCGATGCAGCGCTCGCTGTTGTACTTCCCGCAGCCGCGCAGTGCCGCCGCGCCGCCGCCGATGGCCCTGCCGGTCGACGGCGAGGTGCTGCAGGTGACGGTGCGGCCGCGGCCCGGCGCACGGGCACTGATCTATTTCGGCGGCAATGCCGAGGACGTGGCGCTCAACCTGCCGGCGCTGGCGCGCGCCTTCCCCGACCATGCGCTCTACCTGCTGCACTACCGCGGCTACGGCGGCAGCACCGGCCGGGCCTCGGAGGCGGCGCTGCATGGCGACGCACGGGCGCTCTACGATCACGTGCGCGCCGAGCATGCGCGGATCGTGGTGATCGGCCGCAGCCTCGGCTCGGGCGTGGCGGTGCGGCTCGCGGGTGAGCGGCCGGTCGAGCGCCTGGTCCTGGTCACGCCCTACGACAGCATCCGCGAACTCGCCGCGGCGCAGTTCCCCGGGATCCCGGTGCGCTGGCTGCTGCGGGACACCTACGACTCGGCGCGCCATGCGCCGGCCGTGACCGCCCCGACGCTGCTGCTGCTCGCCGGCCACGACGAGGTCATCCCGCGCGCCAGCAGCGAGCGCCTGCTGGCGCGGTTCGCCCCCGGCATCGCAGCGATGCAGGTGATCGACGGCCGCGGCCACAACGACCTCTCCGACGACCCGGCCTACCTGCCGCTGCTGGCCGGCATGCCGCGCTGAAGCGGCGCCGGTTCAGGGCTGCGGCTGGGCGCTGACGAGCCGGCCGGTGCGGGCCTGGAAGGCGCAGCGGTAGCTGAAGGGGATGGCGTTCATGCCCGGGGCGCGCTCGACCGCGCCCTGGCCGTCGAGCCAGGTGTCCTCGTTCGGCGCCGGCGACAGCTTGCGCGTCTCGGCATCGAAGGCAATGCGGCCGACGCGCGGGTACTTGTCCTTCAGCGCCCCGGCGATGGCGGTCTCGCAGGATTCCGGAGACACCTTGCTCAGGTCGGGCTCCCAGGCCTTCTCGGTCGCCGGCCGGCTGCTGCCGGTCTCGCGGAAGACCACGCCCGAGGTCTCGTTCGATTCGGCGTTGTAGGCGCAGCGGTAGGTGAAGCCGTGGACGCCGGTGGCGGCGGTGCGGTAGCGGCCCGCGCCCTTCACCGTGGTCTCGTCGCCGGTGGCGGGCAGCAGCGAGCGCTGCGCGGCGATGAACTCGATGTCGCGCGCTTCCTTGCCGCGCATCTCGCGGATGGTGTCGGCGACGGCGGTCTCGCAGCGCTCGGCGGGCTTGGCATCGTCGGGGGCCGACGCGGCGCCGGCCGCGTGTGCCGGCAAGGGCAGGGCGGCGGCGAGGCAGGCGGCGTGGAGGAGCAGGGACCGGGGCAGGCGCATGGGCAGGACAGGTTGCGGAACGACAGCCGACAGGGTACACGCTGGGCTGCGCGAGGGGAACCGCTGTTGCAGGTGGCCGGGTCCGGGCCGGGTCAGTCCGGCACGCGGCGCCGCGCCTGCAGGCGCTGCTGCTTGGCACGGTTGCCGCAGTCGCCCATCGAGCACCAGCGCCGCGGCGCACCGCGGCTGTCGTCCAGGAACAGCCAGCCGCAGAGCGGCCCGGCGCACAGCCGGATGCGCGCGGCGGCGGGCGAGCAGTACAGCGACAGGGCCTCGCGGGCGAGCAGGGTGCGCAGCGGGGCGGCGGCGTCTTCTGCACTGCCGCGCCAGCGCAGGCCGGCCTGCGTCAGGCCGACGCGCGGGCCGGCGCCGGCCGCGAGCGTGGTCAACAGGGCCAGCGCCGCGGCCGGCGGCCGGGCGCCCTCGGCCACCGCGAGCCCGGTGCGGAACACCGCATCGCGCGCCGCGACCACCGGCGCCAGATCGTCCGCCGACGCCTTCAGCGCCGCCGCCCCGCGCGCATCGACAAGGTCCTGCTCCTGGCACCATTGCGCGAAACGGGCCCAGCTGTGCAGGCGTTCGGAGGGGGCGTCGGACAGGTGGTCGCCGGCCGTGTTGGCAAACTCCAGCGCCAGCGTGCCGCCGACGCCGGCGGACACGGTGGGCAGGGCCGCCGCCATCAGGCGGCCGCGGGCCAGTAGCGCCGGGCCGTCCCGGCGAAGCGCGGGTGCGCATCGACACGCGCCAGCAGGGCGGCGAAGGCCGGCCGGGTCCCGGCCAGGTGCGCCCGCGTGCCGAAGCAGCGCGACAGGGCCGCGGCCATGAGGTCGACGGCGCCGGGGACCTCGCCGCCCAGGAAGCCGTCGCCGGCCGCCGCCCCGAACTGGTCGGCAAAGACCTCCCACACGCCGTGCAGGTGGTGCCGCGTGCGATCGCGGATGCGCTGCGCCTCGGCGTCGCCGCAGCCGTCGCAGAAGCGCTCGGGGAAGTCGATCACCGTGATCGCCGGATAGACGTTGGCGGCGAGGTAGACGAGGCCGCGCAGCGCTTGCGAGCGCGCCGGCGCGTCCGGCGGCAGCAGCCGCGACGCAGGGTGCGCGAGTCCCAGCTCGATGAGGATGGCCGCGCTCTCGGTCAGCAGCTCGCCGCCCGGGCCCTGCAGCGTCGGGATCTGCACCAGCGGGTTCAGCGCCTTCAGCCGGTCGCGGCCGGGCGACGCGGTCCAGGGCGCGGCCTCGACGGTCTCGAACGGCAGGCCGCACAGGTGCAGGGCCGCGTCGACGGCGGCGCAGCCGACCGATCCGGCGGTGGCGAACAGGGTGTACATCGCGGTCTCCAGGGATGGACGGCACCCGATTCTGCCTAACCGGTTAGCCAGGTCAATCCCCCTGCGTGCGGTGCGGACGGCGCTTGAGGTCAAATGCCGGCATGAGCAAGGCCTTCACCAAAGAGACGGAGAACGACGACGATGACGACGACACCGGCGGGCTGCCGGCCTTGCCGCAGGGCACGCGCAACTACGTCACCCCTGCGGGCTACCAGGCGCTGCGGCACGAGCTGCTGACGCTGCTGGACGAAGAGCGGCCGAAGGTGGTCGAGGTGGTGTCCTGGGCGGCGAAGAACGGCGACCGCTCGGAGAACGGCGACTACCTGTACGGCAAGAAGCGGCTGCGCGAGATCGACCGCCGCATCCGCTTCCTGACCAAGCGGCTGGACATTGCCGAGGTCGCCGATCCCTCGCTGCACCACGGCAACGACCAGGTCTTCTTCGGCGCCACCGTGACCTATGCGAACGAACGCGGCGACGAGCGCACCATCACCATCAAGGGCATCGACGAATCGGACAGCAGCAAGGGCGAGGTGAGCTGGATCGCGCCGATCGCGCGGGCGCTGCTGAAGGCGCGGGTCGGCGACGAGGTGCAGCTGATGACGCCCGGCGGGCTGGAGCGGATCGAGGTGCTCGAGGTGTCGTACCCCGCACCGGCGGCCTCGTGATCAGGGCTTGACGCGCGTCACCTTGAGCACCGCGGCCGCGCGCCGCAGCGTGCGCATCACGTCGGCCAGGTGCAGCCGGTCGCGCACGCTCAGCAGCAGGCGCAGCTCGATGGTCTGGGCCGCCGGCTCGTCGTCCATGTCGATGTGGGTGATGTCGGCCTCGGCCTCGCTGACCGCCGCCGCCACCTGGGCCAGCACGCCCTTGCCGTTGCGCAGCAGCAGGTTGACGCCGGTCTCGAAGGCGCGCACCGGTTCCTCGGCCCATTCGACCGTCATCCAGCGCTCGCTGTCGCGCTCGAACAGGCGCTTGGCAGCCGAGCAGTCGGTGGTGTGCACCAGCAGTCCTTCGCCGCGCCCCAGGTAGCCGACGATCGCATCGCCGGGAATCGGCCGGCAGCACGGCGCCATCTGCACCGAGGCGCCCTCGCTGCCGTCGATGACGACCAGGCCCTGCGAGGGCGTGCTGTCGTCGGCGGCATAGCGGCCCATGGTCAGCGTCAGCGCGTCCGGGCGTTCGCCGCGCTCGCCCATCATCTGCGCCAGCCGCTTGGCGACGATGGTCGCGATCTTGCGGCCCAGGCCGACGTCGATCAGCAGCTCGGCGCGCGAGCGGTTGCCGCTCCAGCGCGCGAGCTGCTGCCACAGCGCGGCGGCGCCGGCGTCGTTCGGGTCCGCGGTCGGCAGGTTGAGGCCCTCGGCGCGCAGCGCCTGGGCGAGCAGCTTCTCGCCCAGCTGCTGCGACTCCTCCTGCTCCATGTTCTTCAGGTAGTGGCGGATCTTCGAGCGCGCCCGGCCGGTGCGCACGAAGTTGAGCCAGGCCGGATTGGGCCGCGCGCCCGGCGCGGTGACGACCTCGACCACGTCGCCGCTGCGCAGCTCGGTGCGCAGCGCGACCGGGTCGCCGTTGACCTTGGCCGCGACGCAGTGGTCGCCGACGTCGGAGTGGATCGCGTAGGCGAAGTCCACCGGCGTCGCGCCGCGCGGCAGCGCCATGATTTTGGACTTGGGCGTGAACACGTAGACCGCGTCGGGGAACAGGTCGATCTTGACGTGCTCGAGGAACTCGTTCGCGTCGCGCGTCTCGTCCTGGATGTCGATCAGCGACTGCAGCCACAGCGCACCCAGCCGCTGCGCGTCGTTGACGTGGCCGGCGCTGCCGGCCTTGTACATCCAGTGCGCGGCGATGCCCTTCTCGGCCACCGCGTGCATGGGCTCGGTGCGGATCTGGAATTCCACCGCCGTGCCGAGCGGGCTCACGAGCGTGGTGTGCAGCGACTGGTAGCCGTTCGCCTTCGGGATCGCGATGTAGTCCTTGAAGCGCCCCGGCAGCGGCTTGTACAGCTGGTGCAGCACGCCGAGCGCCACGTAGCACTCCGACAGCGTCCCGACGACGATGCGGAAGCCGAAGATGTCGTTGACCTGGGCGAAGCTCAGGTGCTTCTCGCGCATCTTGCTGTAGATCGAGAACAGCGTCTTCTCGCGGCCGAAGACCTGCACCTTCTGCTGCATCGGCACCGGCGCGTCGGCAAAGGCCTTCTCCACCTCGCGCTGGATGCGGTCGACGATGTCTCGGCGGTAGCCGCGCGCGCGCAGCACCGCCTTCGACAGCGCGGCGTGGCGCCAGGGCCGGGTGTGCTGGAAGGACAGTTCCTGCAGCTCGCGGTAGGTCTGGTTCAGGCCCAGGCGGTGCGCAATGGGAGCGTAGATGTCGAGGGTCTCGCGCGCGATGCGCATGCGCTTGGCCGGGGCCATCGCGTCCATGGTGCGCATGTTGTGCAGGCGGTCGGCGAGCTTGATCAGGATCACGCGCACGTCGCGCGCCATCGCGAGCAGCATCTTGCGGAAGGACTCGGCCTGCGATTCCTCGCGGGTCGAGAACTGCAGCTTGTCCAGCTTGGTGAGGCCGTCCACCAGGTCGGCGGTGGAGGAGCCGAAGCGCTCGATCAGCTCGGGCTTGGTGACGCCGCAGTCCTCCATCGCGTCGTGCATCAGCGCCGCCATGATGGCCTGCGCGTCGAGCTTCCAGTCGGCGCAGAGGCCGGCGACCGCGATCGGGTGGGTGATGTAGGGCTCGCCGCTGGCGCGGAACTGGCCCAGGTGGGCCTCGTCGGCGAAGCGGTAGGCCTCGCGCACGCGCTTGATGTCGGCGGCGTCGAGGTAGTCGAGCTTGTGGGTCAGCGCGGCGAACGAGGCCGCCGCCGCATCCTTGCTCGCCGCCGGCAGCGGCGCCCCCGTGCCGCGGCCGGCGGCCGGGGGGGCTTCACGCAGGGCGGTGGCCGAGGAGCGGGCGTTCATCACCGGAATTTATCGCGGAATGAGCGCCGGTGTCGGCGCATGGACGAAGCGAGGGAAAACCACGAAACCGGGGGCGCCATGCAAAACGGCCCCGAAGGGCCGTTGTGTGATCGACGTCGCGCGGCTTCAGACCGGGACTTTGCGGAGCATCTCGATGCCGACTTCGCCGGCAGCGATTTCACGCAGCGCGGTGACGACCGGCTTGTTCTTGGTGTCGATCTTGGGCGCGTGGCCCTGGCTCAGCATGCGCGCGCGGTAGGTCGCGGCGAGCACCAGCTGGAAGCGGTTCGGGATCTTGGTCAGGCAGTCTTCGACGGTGATGCGGGCCATGGGGTCAACTCCTGACTCAGGTGAGGTTGAGATTCGCGAACACGGCGGGCTTGCCGCGCTGCTGGGCAGCGTACTTGAGGCGCTGCGAGTGGACGATCGCCTTCAGGTCGAACAGCGCCGTCTCGAACAAGGCGTTGATTATAACGAAGTCGAAATGCCGGGCCTGCGCGACCTCGATGCGGGCGTTCGCCAGCCGCTGCGCGATCACGTCCGGGTGGTCCTCGCCGCGCCGGTTCAGGCGCTGGGCCAGTTCCTCCCAGCTCGGCGGCAGGATGAAGATCAGGATCGCGTTCGGGAACAGGCGCTTGATCTGCAGCGCGCCCTGCCAATCGATCTCCAGCACCACGTCGTGGCCGCCGGCGATGCGCTCCTCGATCGCCTGGCGTGAGGTGCCGTACAGGTTGCCGTGCACCTCGGCCCATTCGAAGAAGTCGCCGGCCTCGACCTTGGCCCGGAAAGCCTCGGGGCTGATGAAGAAATACTCGCGGCCGTCCTGCTCCTGGCCGCGCGGCGCGCGCGTCGTGTGCGACACCGAGACCACGAGGTGCGAATCCAGCTCCAGCAAGGCCTTCACGAGGCTCGATTTGCCGGCGCCGCTCGGGGCAGCGACCACGAAGAGATTGCCGGGGTAGTCCATCGGCCAGGATTTTGCCTGAGCGCCGCGCCGGATATCTCGGTCCAGTCTATGATTGAGTACTTGCTCAATAAAAGGAATCCTGTGGCACGACCCCGAAGCGAGGACAAGCGCCAAGCCATCCTCGATGCCGCCGTCGAGGAATTCGCCGTTCGCGGCTGGACCGCGCCGACCGCCGCCATCTCGCGCGCCGCCGGCGTGGCCGAGGGCACGCTGTTCACCTACTTCGCCAGCAAGGACGTGCTGCTCAACGAGCTCTACCGCAGCCTGAAGCTGGAGGCCGCTGCCGCCATGCTCGCCGGCTACCCGCAGGGCGGCACGGCGCGCGACAAGTTCCGCCACGTCTGGATGGCCTACCTGCGCTTCGCCGGAGAGCACCCGCTGAAGTGCAAGGTGATGGGGCAGCTGCGGGTGTCCGGCAAGCTCACGCCCGAGACGCGCGAGGCCGGCAACGCCGCCTTCGTCGAGCTGCTCGCCGAGGCCGAGGACTGCGTGCGCCGAAAGCTCGTGCGGCAGGTGCCCGTGCACTTCATCGGCGCAATGTTCAACGGCCTGGCCGAGGCCACGCTCGCCGCGATGGCCGGGCCCGATGCGGCGGGCATCGACTGCGCCGCAGTGGGCTTCGAGGTGTTCTGGAGCGGAATCGCCCATCCCTGAGGCGGTCTCGCTTTTTTTGACCCATGAATGATTGATTACTCACTTGACTGGAGCGAGTCATGAAAGTCCTGATCCTCGGCGCCACCGGCATGGTGGGCCACGGGGTGTTGCGCGAGTGCCTGCTGGCGGATGACGTGAGCGAGGTGCTGAGCATCGGCCGCGCACCCCTGCCGGTCGCGCATCCGAAGCTGACGAGCCTGGTGCGGCCCGACCTGGCCGACCTGTCGGACCTGGAGGCGGTGCTGCGGGGCGTCGATGCCTGCTTCTTCTGCCTGGGCGTCTCCTCGCTCGGCATGGACGAGGCCACCTACCGCGGGCTGACCCACGACCTGACGTTGTCCATCGCCGCCACGCTGGCCCGGGCCAGCCCGCAGGCCTGCTTCGTCTACGTCTCCGGGGCCGGCACCGACAGCAGCGAACAGGGCGCCCGGATGTGGGCCCGCGTCAAGGGCCGCACCGAGAACGCGCTGCTTCGCCTGCCGTTCCGCAGCGCCTTCATGTTCCGCCCGGGCGCGATCCAGCCGCTGCACGGGGCACGCTCCAAGGTCGGCTGGATCCATGCGTTCTACGTCGTGCTGGGCCCGCTCCTGGCCCTGCTGCGCCGGCTCTGGCCGCGGCAGGTGCTGAGCACGGAGGTGATCGGGCAGGCCATGCTCGCGGCCGCGCGCCGGCCCGGGGGACACGAGGTGGTCGAGGCCGCCGGCATCCACGCGCTGAGCCTGGGAGGCGGCCATGCTGCCTGAGTGTCGACCGTCCCGCGCCTGGCGCCGCGCCGGCTGGCTGCTGGCCGGCGCCGCCGTCGGCATCGCGCTGCTGCTGTCCAGCGCCTGTTCGAGCTTCGGCCAGTGGCACCGGGCGCCGGCGGAAGAGGCGGCGCTCGAGGCCTCGCCGCAATGGCACGACGGGCACTTCGAGAACCCGCAGCCGATGTGGAGCGACATGACGCATGCCGTGCTGCGCCTCTTCGAGACCGCGCCGGCCCAGAGCCCCGTTGCACCGGTGCCGGTGCTGCGCAGTGCCGGCGAGGCCTTCGCCGTGCCGCCCGCCAGCGGCCTGCGCGTGACCTGGTTCGGCCATTCGTCGACGCTGCTGGAGATTGACGGCACCCGCGTGCTGCTCGACCCGATCTGGAGCGAGCGGCCCTCGCCCTTCTCCTGGATCGGGCCGAAGCGCTGGTTCGAGCCGCCGATCGCGCTGGCGCACCTGCCGGCCATCGACGCGGTGCTGGTCTCGCACGACCACTACGACCACCTCGACGCGCCGACGGTGCAGGCCCTGCAGGCGCGGGGTGCGCGCTTCGTCGTGCCGCTGGGCGTCGGCGGGCACCTGCGCCGCTGGGGCGTGGCACCCGACCGCATCCTCGAGCTCGACTGGTGGCAGGCCACCCGCGTCGGTTCGCTGACCGTCACGGCGACGCCCGCGCGCCATGCCTCGGGTCGCCTCAACCCGCAGTCGGACAAGACGCTGTGGAGCGGCTACGCCGTGGCCGGGGCGGCGCACAAGGTCTGGTACTCCGGCGACACCGGCCTGTTCGCGGGGATGAGCGAGATCGGCGAGCGCCTCGGCCCCTTCGACCTGACGCTGGTCGAGTCGGGCCAGTACGACGCCGACTGGCCGGACTGGCACCTTGGCCCGGAGCAGGCGGTGCAGGCGCACCGGCTGGTGCGCGGCCGGCGCATGATGCCGGTGCACTGGGCGCTGTTCGCGCTCGCGCACCATGGCTGGACCGAGCCGGTGGAACGGGTGCTCGCCGCGGCGGCCTGCCAGGGCGTGGACGTGCTGGCGCCGCAGCCGGGCCGCAGCGTCGAGCCGTCGCTCGAGCCGGCGCCGGTGCGCTGGTGGCCGGTCCAGCCCTGGCGCAGCGCCGCCGAGCGGCCGGTGGTCGCGACGAAGAACGGCCGCGGCGACGAGCGCGTCGAGCCGCCCGCGTGCGGGGCGGCGGCCCCGGCCCTTACTTGACCCAGGTGTTGAGCTGGATGATGGGCAGCAGCACCGCGAGCACGATCAGCATCACGGCGCCGCCCATCGCGACGATGAGCAGCGGCTCGAGGATGGTGGCCATCGCCATCGCGCGGCGCTGCACCTCCTGGCCCAGCTGCTTGGCGGCGCGGTCCAGCATCTGGGGCAGCTGGCCGGTCTGCTCGCCCAGGCGGGCGAACATCGACAGCAGCCCGGGGAAGCGCTTCTTCGCCGCCAGGGCCGAGGCGAAGGGCGCGCCTTCGCGGACCTGCACCAGCGCATCCATCGCGTCGGCGCGCATCGCGTGGTTCGACAGCGTCTCGGCCGCCGCCTGCAGCGCCTTCAGGATCGGCACGCCGGCGTTCGCGAGCATCGCGAGCGTGCCGGCGAAGCGCGCCGCGTTGTAGCCGCGCGAGAGCTTGCCCACCAGCGGCAGCGTCAGCCAGCTCGCGTCGAACTGCTCGCGGAAGAGGGCATTGCGCAGCATCATGCGCAGCGTCACGCCGGCGCCGACGATCAGCAGCAGCAGCAGCCAGCCGTAGTTGCGCAGGAAGGCGCTGATCGCAAGCATCGCGACCGTGAGCCCGGGCAGGGCGCGCTTCGAGCTGGTGAACACCGAGGCCACCTGCGGCACCACGTAGGTGACGAGGAAGATCACGATCACGACCGCGATCAGCGAGACGATGGCGGGGTAGAGTGTCGCGCCGATGATCTTGGACTTCAGCTGCTGCTGGTCTTCCAGGTCGTCGGCCAGGCGCTCCAGCACGCGGCCGAGCGCGCCGCTCTGTTCGCCGGCGCCGACCACCGCGCGGTAGACGTCGTCGAACTCGCGCGGCGCACCGGCCAGCGCGCGCGCGAAGGGCGAGCCGCCGTTGACCTCGCTGCGCAGGTGGGCGATCAGCTCGCGCTGGCGCGGGTCCTCGGATTCGTCGCTGAGGGCGGTGAGGGCGCGCTCCAGCGGCAGGCCGGACCCGACCAGGCCGGCCATCTGGCGCGTCCAGACCGCGAGGCCCGACGAGCTGAAGACCTTGCGCTTCAGGCTCAGCCCGCCGCTCTTCTGGGTGCCGGACGAGGCGACCTGGGTCACCTCCAGCGGCACCAGCGCCTGCGCGCGCAACTGGGCGCGCGCGGCCTTGGCGTTGTCGGCCTCGAGCAGGCCGCTGCTCGCCTTGCCGGCCGCGTCGATGGCTTCGAACTTGTAGGCGGGCATGGGCCTACTCTCGCGTGACGCGCATGACTTCCTCGGCGGAGGTCACGCCTTCGCTGACCAGCCGCGCGCCGTCGTCGCGCATCGAGCGCATGCCGCCCGCTTCCGCCGCGACGAAGACCTGCGACTCCGGCGCCCGGCTGTGGATCAGCGCGCGCACCTTCTCGTCGGCCACCATCAGCTCGTAGACGCCGGTGCGGCCCTTGTAGCCGGAATTGCCGCATTCGCTGCAGCCGACCGGGTGCCAGCGGCCCTTCGCGTCCTGCTTCTTGCAGTGCGGGCACAGCTTGCGCACCAGGCGCTGCGCCAGCACGCCCAGCAGGCTGGAGCTGAGCAGGAAGGGCTCGACGCCCATGTCGGTGAGCCGGGTCACGGCGCTCGGCGCGTCGTTGGTGTGCAGGGTGGCGAGCACCAGGTGGCCCGTCAGCGAGGCCTGGATCGCGATCTGCGCGGTCTCGAAGTCGCGGATCTCGCCGATCATGATGACGTCCGGGTCCTGGCGCAGGATGGCGCGCAGCGCCTTCGCGAAGGTCAGGTCGATCTTCGCGTTCACCTGCGTCTGGCCGATGCCGCCCAGCTCGTATTCCACCGGGTCCTCCACCGTCAGCACGTTGGTGGTGGCGGTGTCGACGCGGCCGAGCGAGGCGTAGAGCGTGGTCGTCTTGCCCGAGCCGGTCGGGCCGGTCACGAGCACGATGCCGTGCGGCTGCTGCACCAGCTTGTTGAAGCGCTCCAGCGTGTCGCCGCCCATGCCCAGGCCTTCGAGCGTGAACTTCGATTCGCCCTTGTCCAGCAGGCGCAGCACCGCGCGCTCGCCGTGCGCCGAGGGCAGCGTCGAGACCCGCACGTCGACCGCGCGGCCGCCGATGCGCAGCGAGATGCGGCCGTCCTGCGGCAGGCGCTTCTCGGCGATGTCCAGTTCGGCCATGATCTTCAGGCGCGAGATCAGCGCCGCGTGCAGCGCCTTGTTCGGCTGCACCACCTCGCGCAGCGTGCCGTCGACGCGGAAGCGCACCGAGCTCGAGCGCTCGTAGGGCTCGATGTGGATGTCGCTCGCGCCGTCCTTTGCCGCCTGCGTGAGCAGCGCGTTCAGCATGCGGATGATGGGCGCGTCGTTCGAGGCCTCCAGCAGGTCCTCGATCGCCGGCAGGTCCTGCATCATGCGGCTCAGGTCGACCTTGCTCTCGACCTCGCCGATCACGACCGCCGCGCTCGATTCGCTGCCGGCATAGGCGGCGGCGATGCGGTTGGCGAGCGTCGAGGCCGGCTCGCGCTCCAGCGCGTCGATCGAATACAGGCGCAGCACCTCGCTCAGCGCCGCGAGCGACACCGTCTCGGGCGCCCACAGCACCATGCGCTCGCCCTCGTCCTCGAGCAGCAGCGTGTGCGCCTTGGCGTAGGCGTAGGGCAGGGGGTGGCGGGATCCCATGGCCTACTGCCCCGGCTGGCTGGCGGACGGCAGCGGGATCGGCGCCGCGGTCGCGGGTTCCGGGCCGGACGCCGCCGAGCCCGCCGGCGCCGGCAGCGCCGGGTTGCGGATCGGCTGCGGCGGCGGTGCCGCCAGCGCCTTCGCCGAATCCTTCACCGAGTTGATCGGCGGCAGGATCGGCGCCTCGTTGAGCGGCGTGATCCAGCTGTTGCGCGGCTGCTCGGCCTTCTGCTGGGCGCGGATGATCTCGTAGCGGTCCTGCGAGACCAGGTTCGAGGTGGCCGCGTCGCGCATCACGATCGGGCGCAGGAACACCATCAGGTTGGTGCGCGTCTTCTGCCGGCTCTGGCTGCGGAACAGCGCGCCCAGCACCGGGATGTCGCCGAGCAGCGGCACCTTGTTGTTGATCTCGGTGTAGCGGTCCTCGATCAGGCCGCCCAGCACCAGGATCTCGCCGTCGTCGACCACCACGGTGGATTCGATGGAGCGCTTGTTGGTCGACGGGCCGGCGCTGGTCGTGCCCGGCGCCACCTTGTCCGACAGGCTGGACGACTCCTGGAAGATCGTCATGCGCACCGCGCCGTTCTCGCCGATCTGCGGCTTGATCTTCAACGTGATGCCCACGTCCTTGCGTTCCACCGTCTGGAACGGGCTGGTGGTCGAGGTGCCGGTGTTGGTGAACTGGCCGGTGATGAAGGGCACGTTGCTGCCGACGATGATCTTCGCCTCCTCGTTGTCGAGGGTGATCAGGTTCGGGGTCGAGATGATGTTGCTGTTGGTCTGGCTCTGCAGCAGGTTGGCGATCGCCGCCAGGCCGTACTGGCCGGCGAACTTGCGGATCACGCCGACGTTGAAGCCCTCGCCCAGGCCGGCCTGCACGCCGGTGGCGTCGATCTGCACCAGGTTGCCCTTGCCGCTCTTGGGCGTGAAGTTGGTGCCGCCGACGATGCCGGTGGAATCGCCGCTCTTGCCGATCAGGCCCTGCCACTGGAAGCCGGCCTCGGCCGCGTTGTCGCCGGTCACCTCGACGATCATGCTCTCGATGTAGACCTGCGCACGGCGCGAATCCAGCTGGTCGATGACGGCGCGCAGCTGCTTGTAGACCGGCTCGGGCGCCGTGATGATCAGCGAGTTGCTGGCCGGATCGGCCTGGATCATGCCGCCCGTCGAGGGGCCGGCCGAGGGGCTGAGCGGCGCGAGCGCCTGCGCGCTCTGCCCGCCCTGCGCGTTCTGCGGCACCGCCGCCTGCGGGGAGGCCGGCGACGGCGAGCTGCCGCCCCCGCCGCCCCCGCCGCCGGTGGAGCTGAACGCGGCGCGCAGCACCGTCGCCAGCTTCACCGCGTCGCCGTTCTTCAGGTAGACGACGTAGATGTTGCCCATCGGGTTGTCGCCCACCATCGGCTTGTCGAGCTTGTCGATCACCGACTTGATGTTGGCCATGCGCGCCGGCGTGGAGGCGCGCACGATCAGCGCGTTGCTGCGCGCGTCGACCAGGATCGACGAGGTGGCCGCGCCGGGCGCACCGCCCTGGCCGGGGCCGCCGCTGCCGTCGCTCAGCCGCTGCACCACGGTCGCGAGGTCGGTCGCGACGGCGTACTTCAGAGGGATGATCTCGACGTCGCCCGAGCTCGGCGTGTCCATCGCCGCGATGATCTTGCCGATGCGCGTCAGGTTGTCGGCGTAGTCGGTGATGACCAGGGTGTTGTTGCCCGGGTTCGCGTTGATGGTGTTGTTGGGGCTGATCAGCGGCCGCAGCACCGGCACCAGGTTGTTGGCGTTCTCGTGGCTCAGCTTGAAGATCTGCGTCAGCACCTGGTCGCCCTGGCGCGACACCGAGCCGACCGACACCGTGCCCGACTGCAGCTTGGCGTCGGCCTCGGGCACCACCTTGAACAGGCCGCCCACCTCGACCACCGTGAAGCCCAGGCCGCGCAGCGCGGCGAGGTAGTTCAGGTAGGCCTCGCGCGGGGTGATCGGCTCCTCGCTGAAGAGCGTGATCGTGCCCTTGACGCGCGGGTCGACGACGAACTGCTGCTTGAGGATCGCGCCCATCGCGCGCGACACGCCCTCGATGTCGGCGTTGACGAAGTTAAGGGTCACCGGCTCGCCCTTGAAGCGCGACGGCGCCGGCGCGGCCGGCGCACCGGGCGCAGGGTTCTGGGCCATGGCCAGCGGCAGCGGGCCGAGGTGGGTCAGCAGCAGTGCGGCCGTCAGCGTGGCGACTTGCGGGCGACGTGTTTTCATGCTCATCCGATCGAAATGGCGGACACGGCGCCGTTGCGCCGCCCGATGATGTTCAGCAAATTGCTCAGGGCTGCCTCGTCCCCGCTGTTGGCGCGCGCCTCGCCGCGAAAGCGCACGCCGTTGGCGCCGATGCTGCCGTTGCCGGACAGCTGCAGCGCGCCCTGCAGGGTGGACAGCGTCAGCTGCGACGGGCCGCCGCCCGGGTTGCCCGTCACCGACAGCCGGTAGCTGCCGAGGGTCTCGAGGGGCGACACGCGGGAGGCGGCATTCAGCAGCTCGAGGTCGGCGCTGCCGCTCAGCACCCATCGGCCCTGCACCCATTCCATGGTCAGGCCGGGCGAGGCCAGGCGCAGCGCACCGCCCAGCTGCAGCGTGTTCCACGGCGTGCCCAGGCCGCCCAGCAGGGCGCCGGGCCAGCGGCCGGTCCACTCCGGCTGGGGCATCAGCGTGATCGAGAGGCGGCCGAAGCCGGGCTTGACCTGCACGGCAACGTTGCCGTTGAGGCAGCAGGCCTGGCGCGCGACCAGCTCGAAGCCGAGGCCGCGCAGGCCGAGCGACCAGTCGAGCCGTCCCGGCAGCGCCGCGGCATCCCGGCTGCCCGGGCCGCCGGTGAGCACCACCAGCGCGCTGCCCGACCACACGGTGCCGCGCGCATCGGAGAGCAGCACGCGCTGGCCGGAGGCCGAGGCGATGGCATCGGCCAGCCAGGCTGCCGGCGCGAACGCGACCAGGCCGAACAGCAGGCCGAGCACCGCGCCGGCGATGGACCAGCGCGTGGCGGCGCTGCGCGACTGGTCCCAGGCCAGCTCGGCGTAGGTCGACTCCTGCCAGGCCGACGGGCTCAGGCTGGCGTTGAAGCGCCGCTTGGCAACGCGCTTGGGCACGTTGCGGCCGAGCGGGCGCAGGAAGGGGCGGGTCGCCATCAGGCCCCTCCCGCGAAGGTGACGATCAGCGTGCCGGCATAGCCCTGCGGGCCGCGCGTCAGCTGGGCCTCGATCGGGCGGGCGCGGGCGCCGCTGCGCGCCTCGCCGAGCCAGGCGCGCAGGCGCTCGCCGGACACGCCGGTCAGGGTCAGCGTCGCACGGTCGTTCTGGATCGAGATACGGCCCCGGTCGCCGAGCCGGTCGGTGGCCGACTTCAGCGCGTCGGCGGCCTGCTGCGCGCTCACCGGCGAGACGTTGCGCAGCTCGCGGACCTCGCCCGCGAGGCGCTGCATCGACTGCAGCTGGGCATCGAGCGCGTCCAGCTTGGCCGGTGCCTCGCGCAGCGTGCGCAGGGCCGGGGCGACGGCGATCATCCAGACGACCAGCAGGCCGACGGCCAGCATCGCGCCGCCGGCGCCCAGGCGTTCGCGCGGGGCCAGGCCGCTCCAGGCCGCGAGGGCCTGGGTTCGGGCGGCGGCCAGCGCGGGCGGCAGGGTCGGGCCGCGGGAAGGTCGGGCGGTGCTCACGAGGGGCGTCCTGGAGGGGTGGCGGGGGCGCGGCTGATGGTGAGGCGGCCGTCGACGGCCTCCACCTGCCAGCCGCCGGGGCTCAATTGATTGCGGAACTGGTCGATCTGCGGCGGGCTCCAGCCGGTCGCGGCGAGCGTCAGCTTGCCCGGCTGCTCGTAGCGCAGCGTGTCCACCGGCGGGCGGTCGGGCGGCCAGGCGGCCGCGGCGGCGAGCAGCATCGGCTCGAGGTCGCTCTCGCCCGGCTTGCCGGCGGCGGCGCGCAGGCTGTCGGTGGCGCGCTGCATGGTGGCGGCCGGGTCGAGCGCGGCCTGGGCGGCCTGCTGGGGATGGGCCGTCGCGACCAGGGCGATCATGGCCTGGCGGCGCGCGCTGATGGCCGAGCTCTGGTGCGCGGCCCAGAGGTTCAGGCCGAGCAGCTGCACCGCGACGAGGGCGATCAGGCCGTAGCGCAGCGGGCGCCAGGCGGGGGTCAGGAACTTGCGCCAGACATCGCGCAGCGCGCGCGTGCCGCGGTTCTTGCGCGCGAGCGAGAACTGGCGCAGGTTCCACAGCGAGCGCGAGGCCTGCAGCGCGCGCTGGGCCGGCGTCATCACGGTCAGCGGGACGCCGAGCCAGCGCTCGGCCGGTGCGGCGGCGGCCGGGGTGGCGCTCCAGCGCGTGCCCTCGGGCAGCGGGTTGGGCAGCAGCGCGCGCGCCAGGCTGCCCTGCAGGCCGATCAGCGCCACGCCGTCCTGGTGGGCCCAGCTCAGGGAGATGCCGGCAGTCCCGCGGCTCGCGTCGGGGTCGGAGCCGGCCTCGGCGAAGTGGCCGCTCGGCGGATCGTCCGGCCAGGCCACCGGCACCAGGCGGTCGACGAAGACCTGCGCCTTCTCGAGCGCCGCCAGTTCGCCGGTCAGCCAGAGGCGGTCGGTGGCGGCGATCCAGGCCGGCTGGCCGGGCACCGCCTCGGGGGCGACGGCCAGGTGCACCGCCTCGGCGTCGTCGAGCAGCGCGTCTTCCAGCACGCCCACCAGGGCGGCACGCAGCCGCGCCGCGGGCGCCTTGGGCAGGGTGATGCGGTGCCAGCTCACGTCGGTGTCGGCCAGCACGGCCACGACCACGTTCGCCTTCGGCAGCAGCGAGGCCGCGCAGCGCCCGTGCGTCGCCATCGTCAGACCGTCCGGCGACAGGGCATAGACGTATTCGGTCGCCGGGCCCTCTGCCGCGGCCGGATCCTGGCTGCTGGCGCGCAGCCGGGGGCGGGGCGGGATCTGGATGACGAGTGTGCTCATGGGGGGCGCAATGTGGGCTGCGGCATTGTAGGCATGCGACGTTCGCAAACCTTAACAAATCAACGACTTACGGTGTCTTGTTGTAGTAATTCCTGCGACAGCGTGGCTGCGCAGGCGCGGCTTGTCAATTGCGGGTGTCCAGGGAGCTCACGCGTTCTCTCGACAAGGGGGTGACCGAGGTGCCGCGGCGCTCGACCACCGAGCGCTGTTCCAGCACCTGGTCGGCCAGGCGCAGGCGGCCGCGCACTTCGAAGAAGCTGGTGGTCACGCCGACCTGCTGGCCGTTCAGCTGCGGCGTGGTGGCCGGCAGCTGCGACTGGATGTCGGTCGGCGTCTTGAAGGGCGTGCGCTGGCGCACCTGCACCAGGCGCTCGGCGCTGCCGAGGTCGAGGTTGGGGATCACTGCGGCCAGGACCTCCTTCGGGGCGGTGTTCGCGTTCACCGGCGTGCGGATGGGCAGCAGGGTGACATAGGGCTCCAGCCGGGCGAGTGCCGCCGGCTCGATGCCGAGCCAGCCGAGCTGGTCGAAGCGGCGCGGCAGCAGCGGCGGGTTGGCGGAGGCGCCGGGGGCGCTCGCGCCGGCCGCCGCCGGCGTGGCCGCGAGCAGGCCCTTGGCCAGGTTGTCGGCCACCGTCACCGCGACGTTGACGGTCTCGCACAGGCGGCGCAGGGCCAGCAGGTCAGGCTCGCTGATCTTGCCGCCGTCCACCAGGTTCGTCAGGTTGAAGCGCGCCTGCAGGTCCGTGATGGCACCGGAGAGAAAGGCGTCGGGCGCGTCCTCGGTGTTGTCCTTGTCGGCGGCGAGGAAGGTCGACAGGCGCGCCTCCTCCAACGGCACCGCCCAGGGCTCGCCCAGGTGGTCGGCGCCGCCGGACTTGGCGTCCTCCTTCAGGATGATGCGCGACCAGTCGAGCGCGCCCGACAGCATCCAGGCCGACTGCTGGCGCGCCCGCTCGGCGGTCTCGACCTGCACCGCGCGCCACTGCTGCCAGACCATGGACACCGCCAGCGTCGCGATCAGCGTGACGATGATCATCGCCATCAACAGGGCGGCCCCCCGCTGGGGCGCGGGGCTGCAGGGCGGGCGGCGGGGCGCAAGCGCTTTCATTGGGGGCCGATGGTCACGTCGCGCGTGACATTGCCGTTGAAGCCGCTGCCCTCGCCGAAGCTCAGCACCAGGCGCACGCCCTGCGGCAGCGGGGTGGTGACGCCGGGCTGGGGCTTGGCGGGGTTGTCGGGCGTGCCGGGGTTGTTCGGGTCGGCGCTGGACTGGGCGTTCGTCCACGCGGTGCCGCGGAAGTAATAGACCTGCCAGTCCGACAGCCCGGTCAGCGTGCGCAGCTGGCCGACCTCGTTGCCCATGAACTGCTGGCTCGAGAGCCAATGCTGCTGCAGCTCGTTGGAGGTGGTGACGACCGGGCTCGCCCAGCGCAGCCAGGTGCCGCCGCGCAGCGACCACACCACCAGCTGCAGGCCGCCGGGGGCGCGGCGCGTGATGCGCATCGAGGCGCCGTCGAAGGCGAGGGCGTTGGGCAGGACGCCGCTGTCCTGGGTCGAGTCGAGGTCCTGTTCCCACTGCGCGAGCACGCTGCTCACGCGCAGCACCTGCTCGAGGCGCTGCTGGCTGGCAGCGCGCGCCCGCACGATGCCGTCGACGCCCTGCCAGGACATCATCGCGACGATCGCGAGGATGGTCATCGCGACCAGCACCTCGACCAGCGTGAAGCCGCGCGTGCGGCGGCTCGGAGTGCGGTGCAGCCGGTTCATGGCCGGGGCAGCACGGTGGAGACGGTGAGGACGGGCTCGTCGTTCTCGTTGAAGATCTGCGCGTCGACGCGGCGGAAGTTGGGGTTGGGCGTCGGCCGCGAGGCCTGCTTGCCCTTGTAGCTGATGCCGAACTGGTCGCAGCTGAAGTCGGAATCGCCGACGCTCGGGAAGATGCGCGCGAGCTTCAGGCCGGTGAGCTGGTTCTCGGCGCACCACTGGGCGGCCGTCACCTCGACCAGGCGCTGGGTGTTGTTGGTCAGGGCCCCGGCCGCCTTGATGCCGGCGCCGAGCGTCACCGCGACGATGGCGAGCGCGACCAGCACCTCGATGAGGGTGAACCCGGCGGCGGCGCGGACCCGCGTCATGGTTGCGCCACCTGTTCGTTGTCGAGCACGGCGAAGGGTCCGAGGCCGTCGGTGCCGAGGGCGACGCTCTGGTCCTCCAGGCGCAGCACGATGCGCTGGGCCCCGATCAGCGGCTCGGGGCCGAGGACGATGCCCTTGGCGGCGCCGAGGTCCGCCGTGACCTCGGGCGAAAGCCAGCGGGTCGGGAGCTCGCTGGTGGCGGGCAGGCCGATGAAGCGGAAGCCCTCGGCATTCGGCTCGGTGGCGCGCGGCACCCAGGTCACCGCGATGCCGCTCGCGCGCGAGGAGGCGCGCGCCGACTCGAGCAGCGCGACCAGGCGCGCCGCCTCGTGCTCGAGGCGGGTGCCGGCCGGGTTGCGGATCGACAGCGTGGCCACCGCCGAGGCGATGGCGACCAGCGTCACCACCACCAGCAGCTCGATCAGCGTGAAGCCGTGCGCGCGCGCCCGCGAGCGCGGGCCGCCGCGGGGCTTACTGCCAGGAGCCGATTTCGGCGTCACGACCTTCGCCGCCCATCTGGCCGTCGGCGCCGAAGCTGTAGATGTCGATCTCGCCCTTCACGCCGGGGTTGGCGTACTGGTAGGGCTTGCCCCAGGGGTCGTTGGGCAGCTTGTCGACATAGGGCTTCCAGTTCGGCGGGATGGTGCCGGAGGTCGGCTTGACCACCAGCGCCTGCAGGCCCTGTTCGCTCGACGGGTAGCGCTGGTTGTCGAGCTTGTAGAGCTTGAGCGCCTGCATCAGGTTGTTGATGTCGGTCTTGGCCGCGGTGACGCGTGCGTCGGCGGCGCGGTCCAGCACGTTCGGCACGATCAGCGCCGCCAGCACGCCGATGATGACCAGCACCACCATCAGCTCGATCAGCGTGAAGCCGCGGGCGCGGCGCGGGAGGGAGGGAGAGGCTCGGTTCATGAGAGTGTCAGCAACAATAACGTTACCAGTCGGGGGTGACCGATCAATCATAATCGTCGAATGACTGCGAGACTGTCGGCATTCGTAATCTGGGCCCTGGTGGCCGGATCCATCGTGTTCTGGGGGATGCGCCTGTTCGTCCGGCCGAACCCAGCCCCTTCGAACGCGGTGACGGTGGTGAGTTCCGCCGGTCTCAATGGCGACCTGACGCGGCTGCTCGGCGCCGAGCCGGTGGCCGAGGTCGCGGCGGCTGCACCCGCCAGCAACCGCTTCAAGCTGATCGGCGTGATGGCCGCGAAGACCGGCCCCGAGGGCAGCGCGCCCGGCGTCGCGCTGATCGCGGTCGACGGCAAGCCGGCGCGGGCCTTCATGGCCGGCGCGCGCGTCGACGACGAATGGATCCTGCAGACGGTGAGCCTGCGCACCGCGTCGATCGGCCCGCGCCAGGGCACGCCGGCGCTGGTGCTCGAGATCCCGCCGCTGCCGCCGCCGGCCACCGGCACGCTGCCGCCGGTCGAGGGGGCGTCGGTCGCGACGGCGCCTCCGCCGCAAATGCAACCGCAGATGTCACCGCCGATGCAACCCGCGCCGCCCATGCCCGCCGTGCAGCCGCCGCAGGCGCAGCAACCGCCGCCGACCTCGCAGTCGAAGGGCGGCAACATGAACCGCCCGCGCGCGCCGTACGCGAGGCCGGGCGAGACCGCGCGCTAGATGATGACGGCCCCTCGGCCGGCGGGTACGCCGGCCGATCCCCCGTGGGGATGCGGGCCGGCTTGGGGCGGCCCGGCGCTCGGCCCGCTGGCCCGGGATCAGTAGAAGCGGCTCGGGGTCGAGGCGCCCGCGGGGCCGATGTCGGCCGGCAGCGTGGGGCCGGGGTCTTCGCCTTCCGCCACTTCCGTCAGCAGGGCGGCCGCGCTGCGCACCAGCGGGTAGGCGAGCGTGGCGCCGGTGCCGTCGGTGCTCTCCATGCCCAGCTCCAGCAGCGCGAGCGCGTGGAACAGCCCGAAGGCCTGGGTCAGCCCGGGGTGGCTGTGGCTGCGGCAGAACACGCAATAGTCGGTCACGGTCGGCGCGATGCGCGACGCCACCATGAGGGCCGCGCAGGCCGGCACGCCGTCGGCCATGATCAGGTGGCGCTTGCTGGACGCGACCAGCATCACGCCGACCATCATCGCGATCTCGAAGCCGCCGTAGGCCGCCAGCACCTCGACCGGGTCGGTGACGTCGCGGTGCCGGCCCTGGGCGCCCTGCAGCACCATCAGCAGGCGTGCCTCGTAGTCGGCCTTCATGCCGGGGCCGCCGCACACCAGGTCGCGGATCGGCTCGCCGGACAGGCCCGACAGCACCAGCGCCGCGCTCTCGTGCGAGCCCACGCCGACGCCGGCGCAGGCGATCACGTTGCCGGGCAGCGCGTCGGCGATCTCCATGCCGGCGCGGATGGCGGCATGCGCCTGGTCGAGCGTCATCGCGACGTTGACGCGCGCGTTGCGCGTGCCGTGCGCGATCTTGCGCGCCATCAGCCGCGGGTGCGGCGCGACGGCCTCGGCGACGCCGCAGTCGACGACGCTCAGTTCCAGGCCCTGGATGCGCGCGAACACCGACACCGGCAGCTGCGAATTCAGCAGGTTCTGCACCAGGCGCGCCGTCGACGGCTGGCCGGCCGCGCCGATGCCGTCGACCGCCAGGCCGTGGTCCGACGCGAAGAGCGCGATCTGCGGCGAGCTGAAGCGCGGCTTCAGCGTGTTCTGGATCAGGCCGAGGCGGATCGCCAGCGGCTCGAGTTCGCCCAGGTTGCCGGTGACCTCGCTGCGGCGCTTGAGCTTCTCGCGCAAGGCCTGCTCGAGCAGCGGGTTGGCGGTGGGCGAGATCAGGGAGCGGTTGACGGACATGGGCAGGTTCAGGGCGCGCGCCGGATGCGTCGTCATCGGAAACATCCCGCGCGCGACGTCGGACGGAGTCGAATGGCCGGATTGTGGGCCAGCGGCCGCCGCTGCCGCAATGGACGCCGATCCCTAGCCTGCATGGGCCGACTTCCGCAGGAACAGCCGGTACACCGGGTTGTCGGTCTCGTCGACGCAGGGGTAGGCCAGGCTGTCGAGGAAGGCCTTGAAGGCCTTGCGGTCGCCGCGCGGCAGCTGGATGCCGACCAGGATGCGGCCGTAGTCCGCGCCCTGGTTGCGGTAGTGGAACAGGCTGATGTTCCAGTCGGGGTGCATGGTCGACAGGAAGCGCATCAGCGCCCCCGGGCGCTCGGGGAAGACGAAGCGGTACAGGCGCTCGTCCTGCGCCAGCGTGCTGTGGCCGCCCACCATGTGGCGCACGTGCTGCTTGGCGAGCTCGTCGTCGGTGAGGTCGATGGTGTCGAAGCCGTGCTTCTTGAAGCTGCGCGCGATCTTGGCCGATTCGCCGCGGTTGCTCGTCGCGAGGCCGACGAAGACATGGGCCTGCTCGGCGTCGGAGATGCGGTAGTTGAACTCGGTGACGCTGCGCGCGCCGATCAGCTCGCACAGGCGGCGGAAGCTGCCGCGGTGCTCGGGGATGGTGACGGCGAACAGCGCCTCGCGCTCCTCGCCGACCTCGGCCCGCTCGGCGACGAAGCGCAGGCGGTCGAAGTTCATGTTGGCGCCGGTGGTGATGGCCACCAGCGTGCGTCCCTTGAGCCGGTGCGCCTCGGCGTACTGCTTGACGGCCGCCACGCCCAGCGCGCCGGCCGGCTCGAGGATGCTGCGCGTGTCCTGGAAGACGTCCTTGATGGCGGCGCACACCGCATCGGTGTCGACCAGGACATAGTCGTCGACCAGCTCCCGCGTGAGGCGGAAGGTCTCCTCGCCGACCAGCTTGACGGCGGTGCCGTCCGAGAACAGCCCGACGTCGTTGAGCTGGACCCGCTTGCCGGCCTTGACCGAGCGGAACATGGCGTCGGAGTCGGTGGTCTGCACGCCGATCACCTTGATCTCCGGGCGCACCGCCTTGATGTACGCGGCGATGCCCGAGACCATGCCGCCGCCGCCGATGGCGACGAAGACGGCGTCGATCGGGCCCTGGTGCTGGCGCAGCACCTCCATCGCGATCGTGCCCTGGCCGGCGATCACGTCGGGGTCGTCGAAGGGGTGCACGAAGGTGAGGCCGCGGCTGCGCTCGAGCTCGAGGGCGTGCAGGTAGGCGTCGGAGTAGCTGTCGCCATGCAGCACCACCTCGCCGCCGAGCGCGCGCACCGCGTCGATCTTGACGCGCGGCGTCGTCACCGGCATCACGACCACCGCCTGGCAGCCGAGCCGGTGCGCGCTCAGCGCGACGCCCTGCGCATGGTTGCCCGCCGAGGCGCAGATGACGCCGCGCTTCAGCGCCGCCGCGTCGAGCTGTGCCATCTTGTTGTAGGCCCCGCGCAGCTTGAAGCTGAACACCGGCTGGCTGTCCTCGCGCTTGAGCAGCACCTGGTTGCCGATCCGCTTGGACAGGCTGCGCGCGGGCTCCAGCGCGGTCTCGACGGCGACGTCGTAGACCCGCGCCGTGAGGATCTTCTGCAGGTAGTCGGACAGGCCGAGGGGGGAGCCGGGGCGGGACGCGGGCGCGGAACGGGGTTTCTTCGGGCGGGCGGCGCCGGCCATCGGGGGCTCCTCGGGGGCTTTTCTGCGGAGCGTCGGATGATACCCGGCGAGCCTGCGCGCGAAGATGCATAGAAAAAAGCCCAAGTCATTGCTGACTTGGGCTGAATCCACCAATGGAGGAGGTGGAGGAGACAAACGGTGATGTCAGAGAACCGACATCGATTGCGCAAGTGTAGCGGCTGCGATGCTGCGCTGCAATATGCGCCGGGGGATTGGCCCTTGATCCCGGGGGTGGGCGTGACGGGATGCACAATGCCGCTCGCCCGTCACCGGGCGGTCACGAACAGGGTCCCGACGATGGAATGCACGATCAACTGGGTGCCGGCAAGCGGCATGGGCATGGTGGCCGAGACCGGCAGCGGCCATGTGCTGATGATGGACGGCGCCCCGGACGGCGGCGGGCGCAACCTGGCGCCGCGGCCGATGGAGACGGTGCTGGCCGGCACCGGCGGCTGCACCGCCTACGACGTGGTGCTGATCCTCAAGCGTGGGCGCCATGCGGTGAGCGGCTGCCAGGTCAGGCTGCAGGCCGAGCGGGCCGCCGCCGACCCCAAGGTCTTCACGAAGATCCACATGCACTTCGTCGTCAGCGGCAAGGGCCTGCCGGCGGCGGCCGTCGAGCGCGCGGTGCAGATGTCGCACGACAAGTACTGCTCGGCCACCATCATGCTGGCCAAGACGGCGGAGATCACGACCAGTTTCGAGGTCGTCGAGGGCTGAGCCTGTTCACACGTGGTGCGCGGTGGTGGTCATGACCCGCGCCGCGGCCCGCATCGCCCAGCGAAGCGGCGCGGGCAAGTCCATGCCGCCGGCCGCCTGCGCGTCCTGCGCGTGACGCGCCTCGTCGCGCTGCATCTGCTGCACGATGGCCCGCGACGCGTCGTCGGCGGGCGGCAGGCGTTCGTCGTGACCGGCCAGGTGCCGCTCGACCTGGCGCTCGGTCTCGACGATGAAGCCCAGGCTCACGCGGTCGCCGGCCAGCCCGGCGGCGCAGCCGATCGCAAAGGCGCCGGCGTACCAGAGCGGGTTCAGCAGGCTGCGGTGCGCCTGCAGCTCGACCAGGCGCTGATGCGTCCAGGCGAGGTGGTCGGCCTCTTCGCGCGCGGCCGTCTCGCAGTGCGCGCGCAGCGCCGGATCGCGCGCGCTCAGGGCCTGGGCCTGGTAGAGCGCCTGGGCGCAGACCTCACCGACGTGATTGACGCGCATCAGCGCGCCCGACAGGCGCTGTTCCTCGCGGCTCAAGTGGGGCCGCGTCTGCGCCGGGCTGGGGGTGGACGGGGCAGCGGGCACGGGAGCGGCGAGGGTCCGCAGTGCGCCGTCGAGGGCGTCCAGCCAGCGGTCGAGCCGGGTCAGGTCGCGCGGGGCGGAAGTGTCGGTCAGCATCCGCGCAGCATAGCGAAGCGACTCGCGAACGGGCATTCGCCGGAGAGGGAGCGGTGTGTCGTCCCTGAAATTGTTGCACGTTGTACTCAGACAACAGATGCCCCCAAACCCACGCCGCGATCCTTTGCTTCGCCCCCCGGCTCTGGTGCAATACGCCCAACTTCCACTGAGGAGGTTGGCCTGGTTTGCCCCGCACGGGGCATCTGATAGCCGGGACCTCTTGTTCTCAACTTAGGAGATCGTCGCAATGAAAAAATCTCTACTCGCTCTCGCCGCCCTGGGCGCTTTCGCCGGTGCCGCGTCGGCGCAGTCGTCGGTCACGCTGTTCGGTATCGCCGACGTCAATGCCCGCTACACGAAGAACGGCGACAACAAGCTCAAGTCGCTGAGCACCGACGGCCTGAACAGCAGCCGCCTGGGCTTCCGCGGTGTTGAGGACCTGGGTGGCGGCCTGAAGGCCGGCTTCTGGCTGGAAACCAGCTTCGCCGCCGACTCCGGCTCGGGCGGCACGACCAGCAACGGTACCACCCGCTTCTGGCACCGTCGTTCGACCGTCAGCCTGCTCGGCAACTTCGGTGAAATCCGTGCCGGCCGCGAACTGACCGCCACCTACACCGGCTTCGCCGACTACGACACCTTCGGCACCAACGGTGTCGCCGACGTCGGGCACTTCAATGCGCCCTCCACCGTCGGTGCAAGCTTGGTCGACACGGCCACGCGTGCGGACAACATGGTGAGCTACTACACGCCGGCCCTTGGCGGCTTCTACGGCCGCCTGTCTGTCGCCGCCGGCGAAGGCACCGCGGGCAAGAAGCACATCGCCGGCCGTGTCGGCTATGCAGCCGGCCCGCTGGATGTGTCGGGCTCCTACGGCACGACCGATGCCAACTACGTTGTCGACAAGTACAAGAAGGGCAACATCGGCGCTTCGTACGACTTCGGCGTCGTGAAGGTGCTGGGCTTCGTTTCGCAAGCCAAGTTCCTGGACGCGAAGCAGAACGTGGTTCAAGCAGGTGTTTCCGCGCCGGTCGGCGCGCTGACGCTGCGCGCCAACTACGTGCGCGTGGACGCCAAGGGCACGATCGCCGGTGCGAGCATCGACGCCGACGACGCGAACCAGTTCTCGCTGGGCGCGATCTATGACCTGTCCAAGCGCACCGCGCTGTACACGACCTACGCCCAGATCAAGAACAAGGGCAAGGCGAAGTTCGCCGTCTCCGGTGGTTCCGCCACCAGCCTGCCGAACATCGCTGCGGGTGAAAAGTCGCAAGGCTTCGAAGCCGGTATCCGCCACTCGTTCTGATCGCCGGATCGATCGGCACGGGTCGCCGTGCCGCTTGATTCCGATCACGCAAAGGCCGCCCTCGGGCGGCCTTTCTTTTTGCCCTGTCGCCTGAGTGACAACTTTTCCGACGTCGAGAGCAGCGGTCAAAACCTCGCAATCAAGGTTTACGCCAGTGAACGTCTTGCAACATGGAAGCGCACGAGCGATCACGTTCCGTGACAATCCATTTCAAAGAATTCGCTCGACACCCACAGGAGACAACGGTGAAAAAGACGATTCTCGCGATGGCGGTCCTGGCCGCCACGGCCGGCCCGGCCTTTGCCCAATCCAGCGTGACCTTGTACGGCATCGTCGATGTCGCCGTGCGGCACACGTCGAACGAGCAGAATGCAGGCGCCGCGGAGGCCGGCATGTGGCGCGTGATCGGCGGCGGCATGTCGCAAAGCCGGCTCGGCATCAATGTCGTCGAAGACCTCGGCGGTGGCATGAAAGGCCTGGTGAACCTGGAGCACCGCTTCACGGCCGACAACGGCAGCCTGCCGCCCGGCGTTTCCCAGTTCTGGCAGCAGTCGTGGGTCGGTCTGCAAACCGGGCTCGGCCGCGTGACCCTCGGGCGCCAGTACAACGTGCTGTTCGACGTCGTCACCAGCACCTATGCGTCCTATCCGTACTCGCCGTACTTCGAGGCGTACAAGCCTGAGATCGGTTTCGCGCTCGGCGCCCGCAACGACAACATGGTCAAGTACCTGGCCGAGGTCGGCCCGGTGCGGGCTGCGCTGCAGGTGTCGGCCGGCGAGGGCGCGGCAACCGGCGGCAAGAGCGTGGGCGGTTACCTGCGCTATTCGGCCAACGGCATCGGTGCCGGTGCCGGCTACGAGCAATACGAGTTCGCCTCGGGCAAGAAGCTCAAGGCGGCGACGGTGGGCGCGTCGTACAAGGCCGGCCCCTGGTACTTCAATGCCGGCTGGGGCGACAACAAGACGGACACCGGTCTCACGGCCGTCGATCTCCAGGTGCTGGGTGCGTTCTGGCAGGGCAGCCTGAACGGCGGCTTCGGCGGCCCGGCCTTCCTGGCGGCCGACAAGCGCCAGATCTGGACCCTCGGCACCAACTACCAGCTCACGACCGAGCTGAACCTCGGCGTGCACTACTTCCATGCCAAGCAGACCGGCATTTCGGCCACCGCCGACGCGACCGCCAAATTCGTGACGGCCGCCGCCGACTACGCCTTCTCCAAGCGCACCGATGCCTACCTCGAGCTCGACAACACCCGCCTCGACGGCAATGTCAGCCTGAGCGGCAACAACGGTGCTGCGAACGGCGCAAAGAAGCGCAACGGCTTCACCATCGGCCTGCGCCACCGCTTCTGAACGTTCTACCGCATGACCCCCGGGCCGCCCTTGTGCGGCCCTTTTTCATGCCACGGGCGGCCAGGCCCCTCGTTTGCCCGAGGCGGTTCGGAAGTTGCTTCGGACGTACAGTCACGCGGGTTCCCCTTCACGCACGCATGCTCGCCTTCATCCTGCGCCGGATCTTCCAAGCCATCATCGTGATGCTGTCGGTGGCCTTCATCGCCTTCATGCTGTTCCAGTATGTCGGCGACCCGGTCACCAACCTGCTCGGCCAGGAGGCGACGCCCGCCCAGCGGGCCCAGCTGCGCGCCGACCTGGGGCTGGACCAGCCCTTCCCGGTCCAGTTTGCCCGCTTCGTGGGCAACGCGGTGCAGGGCGAGTTCGGCCTCAGCCTGCGCCAGGGCCGCAAGGTCTCGTCCCTGATCGTCGAGCGGCTGCCGGCGACGCTCGAGCTGTCGATCACTGCCGCGGTGCTGGCCCTGGTGGTGGGCATCCCGTTCGGCGTGTATGCGGCCCTGCGGCGCGGCAGCGCGCTGTCGCAGGCGTTGATGACGCTGTCGCTGCTGGGCGTCTCGCTGCCCACCTTCCTGATCGGCATCCTGCTGATCCTGGTGTTCGCGGTGACGCTGAAGTGGCTGCCGAGCTTCGGCCGCGGCGAGGTCGTGGCCTTCGGGTCGTGGACCACCGGCGTCCTCACGGTCGACGGCTGGAAGCACCTGATCCTGCCCGCCGTCACGCTGGCCGCCTTCCAGCTCACGCTGATCATGCGCCTGGTGCGCGCGGAGATGCTGGAAGTGCTGCGCACCGACTACATCCGCTTCGCCCGCGCGCGCGGGCTGTCGAACCGCGTCGTCTACTTCTCGCACGCGCTGCGCAACACCCTGGTGCCGGTGATCACCATCACGGGGCTGCAGCTGGGTGCGCTGATCGCCTTCGCCATCATCACCGAGCAGGTGTTCCAGTGGCCGGGCATGGGGCTGCTCTTCATCCAGGCAGTGACCTTCGCCGACATCCCGGTGATGGCCGCCTACCTGTGCCTGATCGCGTTGATCTTCGTCGTGATCAACCTGGTCGTCGACCTGCTGTATTTTGCCGTCGACCCGCGCCTGCGCGTCGAACGGGCAGGAGCTCCCTCCCATGCGTGAATCCGCATCCCTCGCCGCCTCCGGCGCCTACCAACGGCTGGCCGGCTGGCAGTCCGAGCTGACGGCCTTCCGCCGCGACCTGCACGCCCATCCCGAGCTCGGCTTCGAGGAGGTGCGCACCGCCGCCAAGGTCGTCGAGGCGCTGCGCGTGTGCGGCGTCGACGAGATCCACACCGGCATCGGCAAGACCGGCGTGGTCGGCGTCATCCACGGCCGGCGGGCGGCGCCGCCGGGGGCCTGCGCGGCGATCGGCCTGCGCGCCGACATGGACGCGCTGCCGATGCGCGAGGAGAACGACTTCCCGTGGCGCTCTGCGACCCAGGGCCTGATGCACGGCTGCGGCCACGACGGCCACACCGCGATGCTGGTGGGCGCGGCGCGCTGGCTGGCGCAGGCGCGCGAGTTCGCCGGCGACGCGGTGCTGATCTTCCAGCCCGGCGAGGAAGGCTTCGCCGGCGCCAAGGCGATGATCGACGACGGCCTGTTCGACCGCTTCCCGGTGGACGCGGTCTATGCGATGCACAACTGGCCGAGCATGCCGCCGGGCACCGTCGGGCTGAACATGGGCGCGATGATGGCCGCCGCCGACCGCGTCGAGATCACCGTCAACGGCCGCGGCGGCCACGGTGCGCATCCCTACATGGCGATCGACCCGGTGCTGGTCGCGGCCCACATCATCACGGCAGCGCAGAGCCTCGTCTCGCGCAATGTCAACCCGCTGGACAGCGCCGTGCTCAGCCTGTGCGCGGTGCAGGCCGGCGACCTCGGCGCCTTCAGCGTCATCCCGCGCCAGGCCAAGCTCATGGGCACGGTGCGGACCTTCAAGCGCGAGGTGCAGGACATGATCGAGGAACGCCTCGGCCGGCTCGCCGAATCGGTGGCCCTCGGCTTCGGCGCCAGCGCGAGCCTGGACTACCAGCGCGTCTACCCGGCCACCGTCAACACGCCGCGCGAAGCGGCCTTCGCGGCCGACGTCGCCGCCTCGCTGGTCGGTGCCGACAAGGTGGTGCGCGAGCTGGTCCCCAGCATGGGCGCCGAGGACTTCTCGTTCATGCTGCAGGCGCGGCCCGGCGCCTACCTGCGCATCGGGCAGGGCGGCGAGGGCGGCTGCTTCCTGCACAGCACGCGCTACGACTTCAACGACGAGATCCTGCCGCTGGGCAGTGCCCTGCTGGCCTCGCTGGTCGAGCGGGCGATGCCGGTCTGACCCTTTCCCCCAAGGAGTTTCCGATGAAGCTGTTACCCCCCCTGCTGGCGGCGGCCCTCGCCGTGTCCTGCGGCCTGGCCGGCGCGGTCACCCTGCGCGTGGCCAACCAGGGCGATGCGCAGTCGATGGACCCGCACTCCCTGAACGAGACGCTGCAGCTCACCTTCACCGGCAATGTCTATGAGCCGCTGGTGGGCCGCGACCGCAAGCTCGCGCTGCAGCCCGTCCTCGCGACCGAGTGGAAGCAGACCTCGCCGACGGTGTGGCGCTTCGAGCTGCGCAAGGGCGTCACCTTCCACGACGGCACGCCGTTCAGCGCCGACGACGTGGTGTTCTCGCTCAAGCGCGCGGCGGGCGAGGGCTCGGACATGCAGAGCTACACCTCGCCGTTCAAGGAGGTGCGCAAGGTCGGACCGCTGACGGTCGAGATCGAGACGCTCGCGCCGTTCCCGATCCTGCCGGACGTGCTGACCAACGTCTTCATGATGAGCCGCAAGTGGTGCGAGGAGAACAAGGCGGTGATCCCGGTCGACCGCCGCAAGGGCATCGAGAACACCGCCAGCTTCAAGGCCAACGGGACCGGCCCGTTCCGGCTCAAGGAGCGCCAGCCGTCCACGCGCACCGTGCTGATCCGCAACGGCAGCTACTGGGGCAAGGTCGACGGCAACGTCGACGAGGTGATCTTCACGCCGATCGGCAGTGCGCCGACGCGGGTGGCGGCGCTGCTGTCGGGCGAGATCGACCTGATCGAGCCGGTGCCGCTGCAGGACATCGAGCGCATCAAGGCTTCGCCGAACCTGAAGGTGTCGCAGGGGCCGGAGCTGCGCACCATCTTCCTCGGCATGGACCAGAAGCGCGACGAGCTGCTGTTCTCCAGCGTGAAGGGCCGCAACCCGTTCAAGGACAAGCGGGTGCGCCAGGCCTTCTACCAGGCGATCGACATCGAGACGATCAAGACCCGCGTGATGCGCGGCGCCTCGCTGCCCTCGGCGCTGATGGTGGGGCCGGGCATCCGCGGCTTCACGCCGGAGCAGAACAGGCGCCTGCCCTACGACGTCGAGGCCGCGAAGAAACTGATGGCCGAGGCGGGCTACGCCGGCGGCTTCGAGGTGTCGCTGAACTGCCCGAACGACCGCTACGTCAACGACGCCGACATCTGCCAGGCGGTGGCGGCCAACCTGGCGCGCATCGGCGTGAAGGTGAACCTGCAGACCGAGACCAAGGTCACCTACTTCCCGAAGATCCTGCGCCGCGACACCAGCTTCTACCTGCTGGGCTGGACGCCGAGCACCTATGACGCGCACAACGCGCTGACCTCGCTGATGGCGACGCCGACCGACAAGGGGCAGGGGCAGTTCAACCTGGGCTCGTACAGCAATCCCAAGGTCGACGAGCTGACGCTGAAGATCCAGAGCGAGACCGACCAGGCGAAGCGCAACGCGATGATCAAGGAGGCGTTCGAGCTGCATGCGAACGACATCGGCCACATCCCGCTGCACCAGCAGTCGCTGGCCTCGGCGATGAAGAAGAACGTCGACATCGTGCAGCTCCCTGACAACTTCATGCCCTACAAGTGGGTGACCGTCAAATGACGGGTGCGCTGGGGCGCTTCCTCGACGGCGACCTCTGGTACAGCTTCCGCCGCTCGCGCACCGCGATGGCGGCGGCGCTGGTCGCCTTCGCCTGCGTCTTCGGGGCGCTGTTCGCCGAGTTCGTCGCGCCGCACAACCCGATGGACCTCGCGACGCTGGAGCTGGCCGATGCCCGGCTGCCGCCGGCGTGGGCGGCCGAGGGCAGCCGCAAGTACGTGCTCGGCACCGACGACCAGGGGCGCGACATCCTCTCGGCGCTGATGTACGGCTCGCGCATCTCGCTGTTCGTCGGTGTCGCCTCGGTGCTGGTGTCGCTGGTGGTCGGGGTGTCGCTCGGGCTGCTGGCCGGCTTCGTGGGCGGCAGGACGGACGCCTTCATCATGCGGCTGTGCGACGTGATGCTGTCCTTCCCGCCGATCCTGATCGCGCTGCTGATCTACGGCATCGGGCGCGCGCTCTTCCCGAATGCGCACGAGACGCTCGCCTTCGCGGTGCTGATCACCGCGATCTCGCTCACCGGCTGGGTGCAGTACGCGCGCACGGTGCGCGGGTCGACCCTGGTGGAACGCCACAAGGAGTATGTGCAGGCGGCGCGGCTGATCGGCGTGCCCACGCTGCGCATCATGCGCCGCCACGTGCTGCCGAACGTGACCGGGCCGGTGATGGTACTGGCGACGATCCAGGTCGCGTCGGCGATCCTGATCGAGGCGACGCTCTCCTTCCTGGGCGTGGGCGTGCCGCCCACCTCGCCCTCGCTCGGCACCCTGATCCGCGTCGGCAACGACCTGCTGTTCTCCGGCGAGTGGTGGATCACCGTCTTCCCCGGCGTGATGCTGGTCATGATCGCCCTGAGCGTGAATCTCCTCGGCGACTGGCTGCGCGACGCCCTCAACCCCAAGCTCCGTTGACATGCCGGCCCTGCTCGAAGTCAAGAACCTGCGCGTCGAGTTCCCGACGCGGCGAGGCACGCTCGTGGCGCTGGACGATGTGTCGTTCGACATCGAGCCGGGCGAGATCCTCGGCGTGGTCGGCGAGTCCGGCGCCGGCAAGTCGCTCACCGGCGCCGCCATCATCGGCCTGCTGGACCCGCCGGGGCGCGTGGCGGCCGGCGAGATCCGCTTCCAGGGCCGGCGCATCGACCAGCTGCCCGCCGAGGAGATGCGGCGCATGCGCGGCCGGCACATCGGCGCCATCTTCCAGGACCCGCTGACCTCGCTGAACCCGCTGTTCACCATCGGCCACCAGCTGGTGGAGACGATCCAGGCCCACCTGCCGCTCGATGCCGCACAAGCCCGCCGGCGTGCCGTCGAGCTGCTGAAGGAGACCGGCATCCCGGCCGCCGAGGCGCGCATCGACCAGTACCCGCACCAGTTCTCCGGCGGCATGCGCCAGCGGGTGGTGATCGCGCTGGCGCTGGCGGGCAACCCGCAGCTGATCGTCGCCGACGAGCCGACCACTGCGCTCGACGTGTCGATCCAGGCGCAGATCATCGCCCTGCTCAAGCGCCTGTGCCGCGAGCATGGCGCGGCGGTGATGCTGGTGACGCATGACATGGGGGTGATCGCCGAAGCCTGCGACCGCGTTGCGGTGATGTACGCCGGCCGGGTGGCCGAGATCGGGCCGGTGCACGAGGTGATCCACGCGCCGGCACACCCCTATACCGTCGGGCTGATGGGGTCGATCCCGGCGATGGACCAGGACCGCGAGCGCCTGCTGCAGATCGATGGCGCGATGCCGCGGCTGAACGCGATCCCGCCCGGCTGTGCCTTCAACCCGCGCTGTCCCCAGGTGTTCGAGCGCTGCCGCGTGGCGCGCCCCGACCTGATGGCGGCCGGCGCGACGCGCGCGGCCTGCTGGCTTCATGAAGGGGCGTCGTGATGGGGGCGCTGGTGGAAGTGCGGGACCTCGCCAAGACCTTCGACGTCTCGGCGCCCTGGCTGAACCGGGTGATCGAGCGCCGTCCGCGCCAGCACGTGCATGCCGTCGACGGCGTCGGCTTTTCCATCGAGCGCGGCACGACGCTCGCGCTGGTGGGCGAATCCGGCTGCGGCAAGAGCACGGTGGCGCGGCTGCTGGTCGGCCTGCATGCGCCGAGCGGCGGCTCGGTGCGCTTCGACGACCGCGACATCGCGCAGGCCCTGTCGGGCCGCGACGCGCCGGCCCTGCGCAGGCGCATGCAGATGATCTTCCAGGACCCGTATGCGAGCCTGAACCCGCGCTGGACGGTGCTGCAGATCGTCGGCGAGCCGCTTGTCGAGCACGGGCTCGTCGCGGGCGCCGGCCCGCTCAAGGCGCGGGTCGGCGAACTGCTGCAGTCGGTGGGCCTGGCGCCGGCCGACATGGAGAAGTTCCCGCACCAGTTCTCCGGCGGTCAGCGCCAGCGCATCTCGATCGCCCGCGCGCTCGCCACCGAGCCGGAGTTCCTGGTCTGCGACGAGCCGACCTCGGCGCTCGACGTGTCGGTGCAGGCGCAGGTGCTGAACATCATGAAGGACCTGCAGCGCAGCCGCGGCCTGACCTACCTCTTCATCTCGCACAACCTGGCGGTGGTGCGCCACGTGAGCGACCGGGTCGGCGTGATGTACCTCGGGCGCATCGTTGAACTGGCGGACAAGCGGGACATCTTCGCCGTGCCGCGCCACCCGTACACGCGCATGCTGCTGGACGCGATTCCCGACATCGCGATGAGCGGCCGGGCGCGCACGCCGGTGCAGGGCGAGGTGCCGAACCCGCTGAGCCCGCCGGGCGGCTGCACCTTCCACCCGCGCTGCCCGCACGCCAACGAGCGCTGCAAGACCGAGCGGCCGGCGCTGTCCGAGTTCAAGGGCGTGCAGGTGGCCTGCCACGCTGTCGCCGAGGGGCGGATCTAGATCATGACAACCCCTCGCCCGCCGGGTACGTCGGGCGATCCCCCGGGGGGATGCGGGCCGGCTTGGGGCGGCCCGGCGCTCGGCCCGCTAAGTCGTGGGCAGCAGCCGCTCGCCTGCGAAGAGCGCGGCGGCGTCCTCGCGCTCGCGGACCAGCCAGGACTGCACGCCGCTCACCAGCACCTCCGCCGCGCGCGGCCGGGTGTTGTAGTTGCTCGCCATGCTCATCGCATAGGCGCCCGCCGACAGCACCGCCACGCGGTCGCCCGCCTGGACGGCGAGCGGGCGGTCGCGCCCCAGCCAGTCGCCGGATTCGCACACCGGGCCGACCACGTCCCAGGTGAGGGCCGGCGCGGCGCGCGTGCGGCAGGGCACGATCGCCATCCAGGCCTGGTACATCGCCGGACGGGCCAGGTCGTTCATCGCCGCGTCGACGATGCAGAAGTTCTTCGCCTCGCCGGGCTTGAGGTACAGCACCTCGCTCACCAGCGCGCCGGCATTGCCGACCAGCGAGCGCCCCGGCTCGAGCAGGATCTTGCGGTGGCCGTGGCCGCGCGCGTCGATGCGGGCGAGCAGCAGCGTCATCAGTTCGCCGGCGTCCGGCGGCGTCTCGTCGGTGTAGGTGATGCCCAGGCCGCCGCCGACATCGATGTGGGGGATGGCGATGCCCCGGGCCTCGACCGCCTCGACCAGGTCGAGCACGCGGTCGAGGGCGTCGAGGTAGGGCGCGGCCTGGGTGATCTGCGAGCCGATGTGGCAGTCGATGCCGACGACCTGCAGGCCGGGCAGGGCGGCGGCGCGCTGGTAGGTCGCGACCGCGCGCTCGTGGACGATGCCGAACTTGTTGCCCTTCAGGCCGGTCGAGATGTAGGGGTGGGTGCGGGCGTCGACGTCGGGGTTGACGCGCAGGCTGACGCGCGCCGTGAGGCCCTCGCCGACCGCCACCTCCGACAGCAGCTCGAGCTCGGGCTCGCTCTCCACGTTGAAGCACAGCACGCCGGCCTGCAGGGCCTGGCGCATCTCGGCGCGGGTCTTGCCGACGCCGGAGAAGACGACGCGCGAGGCGGGTGCGCCGGCAGCCAGCACGCGCTGGAGTTCGCCCCCCGAGACGATGTCGAAGCCGCAGCCGGCCTGCGCGAAGGTCTGCAGCACCGCGAGGTTGCTGTTCGACTTCATCGCATAGCAGATCAGGTGGTCGCGGCCGGCGAGTGCGCGCTGGTAGCTCGCCAGCGCCGCCAGCATCGCGCTGCGCGAATAGACGTACAGCGGCGTGCCGTGGCGGTCGGCCAGGTCGTCGAGGGCGCAGTCGTCGATGAAGAGCTGGTCGCCGCGGTAGGCGATGTGGGGCGAACCGGGCAGGGTCATGTCGGTCAGGGCGAGGGGGAGGAGGCCGGCGTGGAGGCGGCAGGCGGCGTGGCGGCGGCGGGGGGAGGCAGCTTCAGCGCGCCCTTCTGCCCGCAGGCGGCGAGCGCGAGGGCCAAAGACACCGATGCGCCCAGTGTCGAAAGACGCCTCGCTACACTGGGCTGCTGCTGTTGAACCATGCGAACAATTCTACCGACCATGACCGCCGAGATCGTCCCCACCCCGCTCAGCGATGCCGAGTTCCACACCCTGACCAGCGCCATCCTCTCGGGCATCGAGGCGCGCGTCGACGCCTGGCTGCAGGACGACGTGGTCGACATCGACGCGGCGCGCACCGGCGGGCTGCTGGAGCTGGGCTTCCCGAACGGCAGCAAGCTGGTCATCAACACCCAGCCGCCGCTGCACGAGCTGTGGCTGGCGGCGCGTTCCGGCGGGTACCACTACAAGTACGTGGACGGGCGCTGGCTCGACACCCGCGAAGGGCGGGACCTGTTCGACGACCTCAGCCGCTGCGCCAGCGAACAGAGCGGGCTGGCGTTGGCGTTCACGCCAACGCCGTGACCGCTAGCGCTTGAAGAGATCGAGGATCCCCTTTTTCTCTTCCTCGGTCGGTGCCGCGGGCAGCTTGTCGTCCAGCCCCAGGCTGCTCACGCCGCTGCCGTGGGTGTACTCCTCGTAGTACCACTCGCCGCCCATGTTGACCACGCCTTCGGGTGCCTGGGGCTCTTCCACCGGCACGCCCTTCAGCGTCTGCTGCATGTAGTCGATCCACACCGGCAGCGACAGCCCGCCGCCGGTCTCGCGGTCGCCCAGCTTGCGCGGGTTGTCGTAGCCGATCCACACCACGCCCACCACGCTGCGCTGGAAGCCGGCGAACCAGGCGTCGTTGGAATCGTTGGTGGTGCCGGTCTTGCCGTACAGGTCCGGGCGCTTCAGCACGCGCTGGGCGTTTGCCGCCGTGCCGGAACGCGTCACCTCCTGCAGCAGGCTGCTCATCACAAAGGCGTTGCGCGCCTGGATGGTGCGGGTGCTCTCGTCCATGGCCTGCGGGCGGGCCTCGTTGAGCACGTGGCCGCGCGCATCGGTGATCTTGCTGATCAGGAACGGGTTCAGCCGGTAGCCGCCGTTGGCGAACACGCCGTAGGCGGTGGCCATCTGCAGCGGCGTCACCGAGCCCGCGCCGAGCGCCATCGTCAGGTAGGCGGGGTGCTTCTCGGGCTCGAAGCCGAAGCGGCTCACCCAATCCTGCGCATACGCCGGCCCGATGGCCTGCAGGATGCGGATCGAGATCATGTTCTTCGATTTCGCCAGGCCGCGCCGCATCGACATCGGCCCATCGAAGCTGCCGTCGTAGTTCTTCGGCTCCCAGGGCTGGCTGCCGGTGGTGCCGGCGTCGAAGAACAGCGGCGCATCGTTGATCACCGTCGCCGGCGTGAAGCCCTTCTCCAGCGAGGCGGAGTAGATGAAGGGCTTGAAGCTCGAGCCCGGCTGGCGCCAGGCCTGGGTGACATGGTTGAACTTGCTCTTCGCATGGTCGAAGCCGCCGACCATGGTGCGCACCGCGCCGGTGCGCGGGTCGAGCGAGACGAAGGCGCCCTCGACCTCGGGCAGCTGGGTGATGGACCAGTCGCCCTTCGCCGTCTTCACCAGCCGGATCACCGCCCCCGGGCGGATCTGCGTCTTCGGATTGCCCTTCTCGGCCAGGCCCGAGGTCGCCGGCTTCAGGCCTTCGCCGGTGATGGTGACCGACTCGCCGCTCTGCAGCACCGCCACCACCTTCTTCGGGCTGGTCTCCAGCGCCACCGCGGCGCGGATCTCGTCGTTGTCCGGGTGCTCGACCAGCGCCTCGGCGACGCGCGCATCGATGTCACGGGCGTTCGCCGGCAGGTCGATGTAGGCCTCGGGACCCCGATAGACCTGGCGCCGCTCGTAGTCCATGATGCCCTTGCGCAGGGCGCGGTACGCCACCGACTGCTCGCCCGACTGGATCGTCAGGTACACGTTCAGGCCGCGCGTGTAGGCTTCCTCGCCGTACTGGCTGAAGATCATCTGGCGCGCCGCCTCGGCCACGTACTCCGCATGCACCGGGGACTCTGCGGCGGCCCGGTACTTCAGCGGCTGGGCGCGGGCGGCGTCATGCTGCTCCGGCGTGATGAAGCCGTTCTCCAGCATGCGATCGATGATGTACAGCTGGCGCACCGTGGCGCGCTTCGGGTTGATGATGGGGTTGTAGGCCGAGGGCGCCTTGGGCAGGCCGGCGAGCATCGCCGCCTCGGCCACCGTGATGTCCTTCAGCGGCTTGCCGAAGTAGATCTCGCTGGCCGCCGCGAAGCCGTGCGCGCGCTGGCCCAGGAAGATCTGGTTCATGTAGATCTCGAGGATCTGGTCCTTGCTGAGCAGGCTCTCGATCTTCAGCGCAAGCAGGATCTCGTAGATCTTCCGGGTGAAGGTCTTCTCGGTGGAGAGATAGAAATTGCGCGCCACCTGCATCGTGATGGTCGAGGCGCCCTGGCTGCGCGATTCGTTGAACTGCGCCAGGCCGGCGCGCAGCACGCCCTTGTAGTCGACGCCGCCGTGCTGGTAGAAGCGGGCGTCCTCGATCGCGAGCACGGCGTCCTGCATCACCTTGGGCACCTGGGCGAGCGGCGTGAAGTTGCGCCGCTCCTCGCCGTACTCGCCCAGCAGCACGCCGTCGGCGGAATAGATGCGCATTGGCAGCTTGGGCCGGTAGTCGACCAGGCCGCTGACCTGGGGAAGGTTCGGATACGCCACCGACAGCGCGATGCCGATCAGCATCAGCACCGCCAGCACGCCGGCGAGCGCCATGCCCCCGGTCCACAGGACCGCACGGCTGAGCCAACGTGCCCAGGGGGGCAGGGACGACGGGGATCGGCGGTTCGGGCTGGATGCCGGGCGCTCGGTAGGGCCCTCGGATTCGCTCATGGGACTCCAACAATGGTGAAGACGATTATATGAACCGGCTCCGGCCGCCGAGCCCGTGGCGTGAACTGCTTGGCAGCTTGCGTCCGCGAGGACCTAGGGATGACCCGGAATGACATTTTTTGGCGCAAGAATCCGTCAGCCTTTAGCAACGAGGAGGGGTTGCAAGAAAAGGAAAAATCTTTGTTGCACAAAGGGTTTACTGCTAGCATTGAAGTAACTTCTTAACAATCCAGCGCACGTTGTCGATCACGATTCGTGTCGCGTTGGGAGATGGCCCCGTGAGCTTCCTAGACCTGTTGTTAGGCCGAAAGCATCCACCGATGATCGGCTTGGATATCAGCTCGTCCAGTGTGAAGCTGGTCGAGCTGGGCCAGAGCGCCTCAGGTGAGTACATACTTGAGCGCTTCGCCGTTGAAAGCTTTGAAAAGGGCTGGATCACCGACGGCCAGATCGAAAAATTCGACGAGGTGGCCGATGCGGTGCGCCGCGTCGTCACCAAGAGCGGCACCAAGACCAAGCAGGTCGTGCTTGCGATGCCTCAATCGGCGGTGATCACGAAGAAGATCATGCTGCCCGCCGGCCTGCGCGAGGAAGAGCTCGAGCTGCAGGTCGAGTCCGAGGCCAACCAGTACATTCCGTTCTCGCTCGACGAGGTGAGCCTTGACTTCTCGGTCATCGGCCCGAGCCCGACCTCGGTCGGCGACGTCGAGGTGCTGATCGCCGCGTCCCGCAAGGACCGGGTGCAGGACCGGCAGGGCCTCGCCGAGGCCGCCGGCCTGAAGCCGGCGGTGCTGGACATCGAGTCCCACGCCTCGCGCCTGGCCATGGGTCGCCTGATCGAGGCGCTGCCGAACGAGGGCAAGGATGCGCTGGTCGCGCTGTTCGAGATCGGCGCCGACACCACCAGCCTGAAGGTGCTGCGCGACGAGGAAATGCTCTACGACCGCGACCAGGCCTTCGGCGGGTCGCAGCTGACGCAGCTGATCTCGCGCCAGTACGGGTTCTCGTTCGAGGAGGCCGAGCAGAAGAAGCTGTCGGCCGAGCTCCCGGAAGACTACGAGTCCTCGCTGCTGGTGCCCTTCGTCGACAGCCTGTCGCAGGAAATCGGTCGCGCGCTGCAGTACTTCTTCACCAGCACGCCGCACCACAAGGTGCACTACGTGATGCTGGCCGGCGGCACGGCGACCCTGCCGGGCCTGAAGGACCGCGTCACCGAACTCACCGGCTTTGCCTCGATGGTCGTGAACCCGTTTGAAAACATGAAGCTGGGCTCCGCCGTGCGCGAGAGCAAGCTGCGCCGTGAAGCGCCTTCCTACCTCACGGCGTGTGGGCTGGCGATGCGGAGGTTCCTGCAGTGATTCTGATCAACCTACTTCCGCACCGCGAGGAAAAGCGCAAGCGCCGCAAGGCCGCGTTCTTCCTGGGGCTGGTGATGGCCGCCGCGGCCGGCCTGGCCGCCGTCGGCTTCTGGTACCTGGTCCTGCAGCAGCTGACCGAGAACCAGATCCGCCGCAACGACTTCCTGACGAGCGAGATCCGCAAGCTCGAAGCGCAGATCAAGGACATCGCGAGCCTGCGTGCCGAGATCGACGCGCTCAAGGCGCGCCAGAAGGCGGTCGAAGACCTGCAGATCGACCGCAACCTGCCCGTGCACGTGCTCAACGAACTCGTCCGGCAGACGCCCGAAGGCGTCTACTACAACAGCATCAAGCAGGATGGCCAGGTGCTTCAGTTGAACGGCATTGCCCAGACCAACGAGCGCGTGTCCGAACTGCTGCGCAACACGGGTAACAACTCCGAGTGGCTGATGAAGCCGGAGCTGATCGAGATCAAGGCGGCGAACGTGCAGACGGCGAGCCGCGAGCAGAAGCGCCTGTTCGACTTCTCGATGCGCGTGAGCATCAAGCGTCCGCAGGACGTCGATGCCGCCGCGGCAGCCGCTTCGGCTGCAGCAGCAGGCACCGTGCCGGCGGCCGCCGCCAGCGCCGTCGCTGCCAAGAAGCCCTGACCCGCGAGACGCCATGGCAACGAAAGCGAAATCCGTCAATGTCGACCTGAACTCGGTGTTCGGGGCTGCCGCCTCGCAATTCCGGGGGCTGAATCCCAACGAGCCCGGCCAGTGGCCGCTGCTGCCCAAGCTGGCCACCTGGGTGGTCCTTGCCGTCATGGTGGTGGTGGTCGGCTGGTTCCTGCTGCTGCAGGGCGCCGACGAACAGCTCGAGGCCGAGCGGGCCAAGGAGCCCAACCTGAAGCAGGACTACCGGGGCAAGCTGGCGCAGGCCGTCAACCTGGAAGAGTTGCGCAAGCAGAAGCTGCAGGTGGAGGAGTACGTCACCCAGCTCGAGAAGCAGCTGCCGGGCAAGGCCGAAATGGACGCCCTGCTGTCGGACATCAACCAGGCCGGCCTCGGGCGCGGCCTTCAGTTCGAGCTGTTCCGTCCCGGCCAGATCCTGGTCAAGGAATACTACGCCGAGCTGCCGATCTCGATCAGGGTGACCGGCCGCTACCACGACATCGGTGCCTTCACGGCGGACGTGGCGAACCTGTCGCGGATCGTCACGCTGCACAACCTGACCATCGCCAGCGCCGCCGCCAAGGACGCGTCGGGCCTGCTGGGCATGGAGGCAACGGCCAGGACCTACCGCTACCTGGACCCTGCGGAAGTCACCGCGCAACGGCAGGCTGCGGCCAAGGCCGCGGGAGCGAAGAAATGACGGGCACGACGATGCGCCTGATGACGGCAATGAGTGCGTGCGCCCTGGCGGCGCTGTTGCTGACCGCGTGCAGCGACGCGCAGGACGAGCTGACGCAATGGATCGAGCAGCAGCGCCGCGAGGTGAAGCCCAACGTGACGCCGCTGTCGCCGCCAAAGAAGTTCAATCCGCAGGCCTACGTGGCCGGCGTGGGCGTCGAGCCGTTCAGCACGCAGAAGCTGACCGTGGCGATCAAGCAGGAATCGAGGCAGCCGAATTCGCTGCTGGCAGCGGAGATCAACCGCCGCAAGGAACCGCTCGAGGCCTATCCGCTGGACAGCATGTCGATGGTGGGCAGCGTGACCAAGCAGGGGCGCCCGTATGCGCTGCTGCGCGTGGACAACCTGCTCTACCAGGTGAAGGCGGGCGACTACCTCGGCCAGAACTACGGAAAGATCACGAAGATCTCCGAGACGGACATCTCGTTGCGCGAGATCGTGCAGGACGCAGCGGGCGAATGGATCGAGCGTACGAGCTCCCTACAGCTTCAGGAACGGGCGCGGTGAGGAACATGCAGGAGAAACAGATCATGGGTAAATGGCAGGTTCGCAGCGTTGCGCTCGCGTTGCTCTTCGGCGCGACCTTGTCGGCCTGGGCGCAGAACGCCATCCAGTCCATCAACAGCTCGCAGCAGGCCGGTGCGGAAGTCGTCCGCATCGAACTGTCGGAGCCGCTGGCGGCCGTGCCCAACGGCTTCACGGTGCAGACGCCGCCGCGCATCGCGCTCGACCTGCCGGGCGTCAGCAATGCGATCGGCAAGTCCAACCTCGACATCAACCAGGGCAACATCCGCTCGGTGAACATCGCGCAGTCGGGCGACCGCACGCGCCTGGTGATGAACCTGAAGCAGCCGTCGAACTACCGCGCGCAGCTCGAGGGCAAGGTGCTGGTGGTGGTGATGGAGACCGCGGCGCAGCCCGGCGGTTCGACTGCCGTGGCCAAGCCGAGCCTGAGCACCGAGACGCACTTCGCCGACAGCGGCAACGACCAGCCCCTGCCGCTGAGGGGCATCGATTTTCGCCGTGGCCAGGACGGCGCGGGCCGGGTTGTCGTCGACCTGCCGAGCAACCAGGTCGGCGTCGACATCCGCCAGCAGGGCCAGAGCCTGGTGGTCGAGTTCCTGCGCTCCAGCCTGCCGGAAAACCTTCGCCGCAAGCTGGACGTGACCGATTTCGGTACGCCGGTGCAGTCGGTGTCGACCTTCCAGAACGGCGACCGCGTGCGCATGGTGGTCGAGCCGCGCGGCTCCTGGGAGCACAGCGCCTACCAGACCGACAACCAGTTCGTGCTCGAAGTGCGCCAGCAAAAGCAGGATCCGAACAAGCTCGTCCAGGGCCCGGGTTATGCGGGTGAAAAGCTGTCGCTGAACTTCCAGAACATCGAGGTCCGCGCGCTGCTGCAGGTGATTGCCGACTTCACCAACTTCAACGTCGTGACGAGCGACACCGTCACCGGCAACGTGACGCTGCGCCTGAAGGACGTGCCCTGGGACCAGGCGCTGGACATCATCCTGCAGGCCAAGGGCCTGGGCCTGCGCAAGTCCGGCAACGTGATCTGGATCGCGCCCAAGGACGAGCTGGCCTCCAAGGAGAAGGTCGACCTCGAGGCAAAGGCGGCGATCGCCAGCCTGGAGCCGGTGCGCACGCAGTCCTTCCAGCTGAACTACACGAAGGCCGAGGAAATCGCCAAGGGCTTGACGGGCCAGAGCAGCGCGGGCGGCGGCGGCGGGACCAATTCGCGCATCATCTCGGCCCGCGGCAGCGTGATCTTCGAGACCCGCACCAACCAGCTGTTCGTCAGCGACATCCCGTCCAAGCTGGAGGAGATCCAGGCGATGATCGCCAAGATCGACGTGCCGGTGCGGCAGGTGCTGATCGAGGCGCGCATCGTCGAGGCAAACGACTCGTTCGGGCGCTCGCTGGGTGCCAAGCTCGGGACGACGGACCTGCGCGGCCGCCAGAACGCGGGCTGGGGCATTGGCGGTGACAACCGTGTTGCCGTCGGCGGCAACATCAATGCCGTCGGGGCCTTGACCGGTCAAGGGGCCACGGCGACGTTCTCCGACAGCAACTTCGTCAACCTGCCGGCGAACGGCCAGAATGACTACAACGCGGCGACGTTTGCGCTCTCGCTGTTCGGCGTGGGTGCCAACCGGTTCCTCAACCTGGAGCTGTCCGCGCTCGAAGCCGAGAACAAGGGCAAGATCCTGTCGAGCCCGCGCGTCATCACGGCCGACCAGGTGAAGGCGCTGATCGAGCAAGGCACGGAGCTGCCGTACCAGGCGGCGACGTCGAGCGGTGCCACGTCGATCCAGTTCCGCAAGGCCAACCTCAAGCTCGAGGTCACGCCGCAGATCACGCCGGAAGGCAACGTCATCCTCGACCTGGACGTGACGAAGGACAGTGTCGGCCGGGAAACCGCGCAGGGCCTGGCGATCGACACCAAGCACGTGCGCACGCAGGTCCTGGTCGAGAACGGCGGCACGGTGGTGATCGGCGGCATCTTCGCGCAGGACGACCGGGACGCCGTGACGAAGGTGCCGTACCTCGGCGACATTCCCTTCCTCGGCAACCTGTTCAAGACCCGGACGCGTTCGTCCCTGAAGACCGAACTGCTGATCTTCATCACCCCCAAGGTGGTGAGCGACCGCTCGGCCGTGCGCTGAATCGTCCCGCTCCTCTCGGCCGCAGATCCGCAAGGACTGCGGCCGATCTCGCTTTCCACCCCAAGGATTCCCGTGTCCAGATCACTCGCCATCGTTGGCATGCCCGGCAGCGGTAAGTCCACCGTCGGCAAGCAGCTCGGCAAGCGGCTCGGGTGGGTCTTCGAGGACGCCGATGCGCGCATCGAGGCGCGCATCGGGGGAAGCATCCGCGAGTTCTTCGAGCGGGAGGGGGAGGACGCCTTCCGCGCCATCGAGGCGGAGGTGATCGCCCAGCTGGCCCAGCAGCCGGCGTGCGTGCTGGCGACGGGCGGTGGCGCGGTGCTGCGCGAAGCGAACCGGGACGCCTTGCGCCGGCATTGCGACGTCGTCTACCTGCGGTGCGCGCCCGAAGAGCTGTACCGGCGCCTGCGCAATGACACCCAGCGGCCGCTTCTGCAGGTGGCCGATCCGCTGGGCCGCCTGCGCGAGATGCATGCGCAGCGCGACCCGCTGTACCGCCAGGTCGCGCACCTGAGCGTCGAGACGGGCCGCCAGACGGTTCCTTCGCAGGTGAACATGATCCTGTCGCATCTGGAGCTCGCAGGCATCGTTAAACTGCGCCCATGAACCCAGGCGCCGCCTCGGTCCCCATCGAACTGGGAGACCGCAGCTATTCCATCCTGATCGGCTCCGGCCTGCTGTCCGAACGCGGCACGCTGGACGGCATGCCGCATGGCGCCACCGCCGTGATCGTCACCAACCCCACCGTGGCGCCGTTGTACGCGCAGCGCCTGCAGGCCTTGCTGAAGGCGCGCGTCAAGCACTGCCTGCTCGTCGAGCTGCCCGATGGCGAGATCCACAAGGACTGGGCCTCGCTGGAGCGCATCTTCGGCGCCCTGCTGCGCGCGGCTGCCGACCGCAAGACCGTGCTGTACGCGCTCGGCGGGGGCGTGGTCGGCGACATCACCGGCTTCGCCGCCGCCTGCTACATGCGCGGCGTGTCTTTCGTGCAGGTGCCGACCACGCTGCTGGCCCAGGTCGATTCGTCGGTCGGCGGCAAGACGGCCATCAACCACCCGCTCGGCAAGAACATGATCGGCGCGTTCTACCAGCCGCTGCGCGTCATCGCCGACCTGGACACGCTGGACACCCTGCCCGACCGCGAGATCTCCGCCGGCCTGGCCGAGGTCATCAAGTACGGCCCGATCGCCGACGATGCCTTCTTCTCGTGGATCGAGGCGAACCTCGACGCGCTGCGCGCGCGCGACAAGCCGGCGCTCGCCTACGCCGTGAAGCGTTCCTGCGAAATCAAGGCCTGGGTCGTCGGCCAGGACGAGCGCGAGTCGGGGTTGCGCGCCATCCTCAACTTCGGCCACACCTTCGGCCATGCCATCGAGGCGGGTCTCGGTTTCGGCACCTGGCTGCATGGCGAGGCGGTCGGCTGCGGGATGGTGATGGCGGCAGACCTGTCGCAGCGGCTGGGCCTGATCGATGGCGCCTACGCACAGCGCATCACGCGCCTGGTCGAGCGCGCCGGCCTGCCGGTGCGCGGCCCGCAGCTCGGCGCCGACCGCTACCTCGACCTGATGCGCGTCGACAAGAAGTCCGAGGGCGGCGAGATCCGCTTCGTCGTGATCGACGCGCCCGGACGGGCCTCGATGCGCCCCGCGCCGGATGCGCTGGTGCGCGAGGTGCTGGCCGCCCACACCGCCTGAGCATGGCGGGCGGCGAGTCGACACCGGGGCTGAAGGCGTATGCCTGCGATCCCGGCCGCTCGCGGGGCCGGCGGCGCCCGGAGCCGGCGGCGCCGACGCGCAGCGAATTCCAGCGCGACCGCGACCGGATCGTGCACAGCACGGCGTTCCGCCGGCTCGTCTACAAGACGCAGGTCTTCCTCAACCACGAGGGCGACCTGTTCCGCACCCGGTTGACGCACTCGCTGGAGGTCGCGCAGCTCGGGCGCTCGATCGCGCGCAGCCTGGGTCTCAGCGAGGACCTGGTGGAGGCCATCGCGCTGGCGCACGACCTCGGCCACACGCCCTTCGGCCATGCGGGCCAGGATGCGCTCGACGACTGCCTGCGGGCCGCCGATCCCGCCAGCGGTGGCTTCGAGCACAACCTGCAGAGCCTGCGCGTCGTCGACCGCCTGGAGGAGCGCTACCCCGACTTCGATGGACTGAACCTGACGCTGGAGACGCGCGAGGGCATCCTGAAGCACTGCTCTCGCGAGGCGGCGCAGCAGCTCGAGGCCGAAGAGCCCGGCGGTGTTGCGCACCGCTTCCTTGCGCGCACCCGCCCGAGCCTCGAGGCGCAGCTGTGCAACCTGGCCGACGAGATCGCCTACAACGCGCACGACGTCGACGACGGCGTGCGCTCGGGCCTGCTGACGCTGGAGCAACTGGACGAGGTGCCGCTGTTCGCCCGCCATCGGCAGCAGGCGCTGGCCGAGCATCCCACGCTGAAGGGGCGCCGCCTGCTCTTCGAGAGCATCCGCCGCATGCTGTCGGCCCAGGTCTACGACGTGCTGGATGCGAGCCGTGCGGCGATCGACGCGCACCGCCCGACCAGCCCGGACGAGGTGCGGCTGGCGCCGCCGCTGATCTGCTTTCGCCCGGCGATGGTCGCCGACAGTGCCGTGTTGAAGCGTTTCCTGCGCCGGAACCTCTACCGACACCCCCAGGTGGTCGCGACGACGGACCGCGCGAAGCAGGTGGTGCGCGAGCTGTTCGAGATCTACCGGAACGCGCCGGGGGAGTGGCGGCCCGAAGGCAACGAAGGGGAGGCGACGCTGCGCCGGCTCGCCGACTACATCGCCGGCATGACCGACCGCTATGCGCTGCGCGAGCACGAGCGCCTCACCGGCCGCCGCCTGTTCGACGACTGATGACGATGGCCCCCACGTCACTTCGTTCCTGCCCCCCGAAAGGGCGATCAGCCGCCTTGGGGCGGCCCGGCGGCGGCTGACATGGCCCGCCAGGCACGGCTCTGCATTCCCGGCCACCCGCACCTCGTGTCGCAACGCGGCCACAACCGCCAACCGGTCTTCGTCGACGAGGCGGACCGGCGCGACTACCTGGTCCTGCTGGGGCAGGCGGCGAAGGCGGCCGAGGTGGCCCTCCATGCCTACGGCCTGTCGACGAGCGACGTGGTGCTGCTCGCGACACCGGCACATGCAGACGGGCTGAGCCTGATGATGCAGTCGGTCGGGCGCCGCTATGGCATGGCCTTCAACCGCCGGCACGGGCGCTCGGGCAGCCTGTGGGACGGCCGGTTCCGCGCCGTGCCGATCGAGGCCGAGCCGCACCTGCTGGCCGCCATGCGCTTCGTGGAAGGCGGGATGCCGCCGCGAGAGGCCTCGAGCGCGGAGCATCACCTGGGCCGGGGAAGCTCGCCCATCGTGAGCGATCACGCCTTGTATTGGGCTCTGGGCAACACGCCCTTCGATCGCGAGATGAAGTACCGCGCCTGGACCGAGGCCGGCCCGTCCGCGGCCGAAACCGAGCGCTTCGAGCGCGCGCTGGCGCAAGGCTGGCCGGTCGGATCCGCCGCCTACCTCGAGCGCCTCGCGCCGCTGGCGGGCGGGCGCCGCCTCGCGGCCAAGACCCGCGGGCGCCCGCCCAAAGCACCTCGATGATATGTCCCCATTTATTTGAATCACCAAAAGTGTGCGGCGTATAAACGTGCCTGACCCCATTTATTTCGATTGAAGCCCCTGCTGCGCTGCAGTATTCTTCGGCCCATTCCCAGTTCTCTGACCGGAGTGCGCCATGACCCAGGCCGACCAAGGTGGGGCTTCTCCCGCTGAATTGCAGCAATCGGCCGAGCACGGCCTGTACAGCCCGGCGCACGAGCACGACGCCTGCGGCGTCGGCTTCGTCGCCCACATCAAGGGCCACAAGGCCCACAGCATCGTCGAGCAGGGCCTGAAGATCCTGGAGAACCTCGACCACCGCGGCGCGGTCGGCGCCGACAAGCTGATGGGCGACGGCGCGGGCATCCTGATCCAGATCCCGGACGAGTTCTACCGCGCCGAGATGGCGGCCCAGGGTGTCGAACTGCCGCCGCCCGGCGAGTACGGCGTCGGCATGATCTTCCTGCCCAAGGAGCACGCGTCGCGCCTGGCCTGCGAGCAGGAACTCGAGCGCGCCGTCAAGGCCGAGGGGCAGGTGCTGCTCGGCTGGCGCGAAGTGCCGGTCGACGCCGAGATGCCGATGTCGCCCACGGTGCGCGCCAAGGAGCCGATCCTGCGCCAGATCTTCATCGGCCGCGGCCCCGACGTCATCGTCCCGGACGCGCTCGAGCGCAAGCTGTACGTGATCCGCAAGACCGCCTCCAGCGCCATCCAGCGCCTGAAGCTCACGCACAGCCGCGAGTACTACGTGCCCAGCATGAGCTGCCGCACCATCATCTACAAGGGCCTGCTGCTGGCCGACCAGGTCGGCAAGTACTACAAGGACCTGCAGGACCCGCGCGTTGCCTCGGCGCTGGCCCTGGTGCACCAGCGCTTCTCCACCAACACCTTCCCCGAATGGCCGCTGGCCCACCCGTACCGCATGGTGGCGCACAACGGCGAGATCAACACCGTCAAGGGCAACTTCAACTGGATGCGCGCCCGCGAGGGCGTGATGAAGTCGCCGGTGCTGGGGGACGACCTGTACAAGCTGTACCCGATCACCTTCGAGGGCCAGTCCGACACCGCGACCTTCGACAACGCGCTGGAGTTGCTCACGATGAGCGGCTACTCGCTCGCGCATGCCGCGATGATGATGATCCCCGAGGCCTGGGAGCAGCATGCGACGATGGACGAACGCCGCCGCGCGTTCTACGAGTACCACGCCGCGATGATGGAGCCCTGGGACGGCCCGGCCTCGATGGTGTTCACGGACGGCCGCCAGATCGGCGCGACGCTCGACCGCAACGGCCTGCGTCCCTCGCGCTACATCGTCACCGACGACGACCTGGTCGTCATGGCCTCCGAATCCGGCGTGCTGCCGATGATCCCGGAGAACAAGATCGTCAAGAAGTGGCGCCTGCAGCCCGGCAAGATGTTCATGATCGACTTCGAGCAGGGCCGCATCATCGACGACGAGGAGCTGAAGAACCAGTTCGCGCTCGCCAAGCCCTATCGCCAGTGGATCGAGAACGTGCGCATCCGCCTCGACTCGATCGAGCTCACCGGCGAGCCGGCCGAATTCAGCGAGTCGCTGCTCGACCGCCAGCAGGCCTTCGGCTACACCCAGGAAGACCTCAAGTTCCTGCTGAGCCCGATGGCCCAGGCGGGCGAGGAGGGCACCGGCTCGATGGGCAACGACTCGCCGCTCGCGGTGCTGTCGGACAAGAACAAGCCGCTCTATAGCTACTTCAAGCAGCTGTTCGCCCAGGTCACCAACCCGCCGATCGACCCGATCCGCGAGGCGGTGGTGATGTCGCTCGTCTCCTTCATCGGCCCCAAGCCCAACCTGCTCGACATCAACGCGGTCAACCCGCCGATGCGGCTGGAGGTGTCGCAGCCCATCCTCGACTTCGCCGACATGGGCCGGCTGCGCGAGATCGAGAAGCACACCCACGGCAAGTTCAAGAGCCACGTCATCGACATCACCTACCCGCTCGCCTGGGGCGACGAGGGCGTCGAGGCGAAGCTGGCCTCGCTGTGCGCCGAGAGCGTTGATGCGCTGAAGAGCGGCCACAACATCCTGATCATCAGCGACCGCGCGATGGACCGGCACAACGTCGCCATTCCCGCGCTGCTGGCGCTGTCGGCCATCCACCAGCACCTGGTGCGCGAGGGCCTGCGCACGACCGCCGGGCTGGTGGTCGAGACCGGCTCGGCCCGCGAGGTGCACCACTTCGCGGTGCTCGCCGGCTATGGCGCGGAGGCGGTCCACCCCTACCTCGCGATGGAGACCCTGCTTGGCCTGCACAAGGAACTGCCGGGCGAGCTGTCGGCCGACAAGGCGATCTACAACTACGTCAAGGCGATCGGCAAGGGGCTGTCGAAGATCATGTCCAAGATGGGCATCTCGACCTACATGTCCTATTGCGGCGCGCAGATCTTCGAGGCGATCGGCCTCGACAAGGACCTGATCGACAAGTACTTCCGCGGCACCGCCAGCCAGGTCGGCGGCATCGGCGTGTTCGAGGTCGCCGAAGAGGCGATCCGCATGCACCGCGCCGCCTTCGGCGACGACCCGGTGCTCGAGGACATGCTGGACGCCGGCGGCGAGTACGCCTGGCGCGTGCGCGGCGAAGAGCACATGTGGACGCCCGACGTCATCGCCAAGCTGCAGCACAGCGCGCGCGCCAACAAGTTCGACACCTACAAGGAATACGCCCAGCTGGTGAACGACCAGTCGCGCCGGCACATGACGCTGCGCGGCCTGTTCGAGTTCAAGGTCGACCCGCTGAAGGCGATCCCGCTCGACGAGGTCGAGCCGGCGGCCGAGATCGTCAAGCGCTTCGCGACCGGCGCGATGTCGCTCGGCTCGATCTCCACCGAGGCGCATGCGACGCTCGCCGTCGCGATGAACCGCATCGGCGGCAAGTCGAACACCGGCGAGGGCGGCGAGGACCCGGCGCGCTACCGCAACGAGCTGAAGGGGATCAAGATCACGGCCGGCACCAAGGTCAGCGACGTGATCGCGAACAAGGTCATCGAGGCCGACTACGAGCTGCAGGAAGGCGACTCGCTGCGCTCGAGGATCAAGCAGGTGGCGTCGGGCCGCTTCGGCGTCACGGCCGAGTACCTGTCGTCGGCCGACCAGATCCAGATCAAGATGGCCCAGGGCGCGAAGCCGGGCGAGGGCGGCCAGCTGCCGGGCGGCAAGGTCACCGACTACATCGGCTTCCTGCGCTACTCGGTGCCGGGCGTCGGGCTGATCTCGCCGCCGCCGCACCACGACATCTACTCGATCGAGGACCTGGCCCAGCTCATCCACGACCTGAAGAACGTGAACCAGCGTGCCGGCATCAGCGTGAAGCTGGTGTCCGAGGTGGGCGTGGGCACCATCGCCACCGGTGTTGCCAAGGCGAAGGCCGACCACATCGTCATCGCCGGCCACGACGGCGGCACCGGGGCCTCGCCCTGGAGCTCGATCAAGCACGCGGGTACGCCCTGGGAGCTGGGCCTGGCCGAGACGCAGCAGACCCTGGTGCTGAACCGCCTGCGCGGCCGCGTCCGCGTTCAGGCCGACGGCCAGATGAAGACCGGGCGCGACGTGGTGATCGGCGCGCTGCTCGGCGCCGACGAGTTCGGCTTCGCGACCGCGCCGCTGGTGGTCGAGGGCTGCATCATGATGCGCAAGTGCCACCTCAACACCTGCCCGGTGGGCGTGGCCACGCAGGACCCGGTGCTGCGCAAGAAATTCCAGGGCCGCCCCGAGCACGTGGTGAACTACTTCTTCTTCGTCGCCGAAGAGGCGCGCCAGATCATGGCGCAGCTGGGGATCCGCAAGTTCGACGACCTGGTGGGCCGCGCCGACCTGCTGGACACGCGCAAGGGCATCGCCCACTGGAAGGCGCGCGGGCTGGACTTCGCGCGCATCTTCCACCTGCCGGCGGCGCCGGCGGAGGTGGCGCGCCGCCAGGTCGAGACGCAGGACCACGGCCTGGACCGCGCACTCGACGTCAAGCTGATCCAGAAGTGCCTGCCGGCGCTGGAGCGCGGCGAGAAGGTGCAGTTCATGGAGAGCACCCGCAACGTCAACCGCACCGTCGGCGCGATGCTGTCCGGCGAGCTGGTGCGGCGTCATCCCGAGGGCCTGCCGGACCACACCATCTTCATGCAGATGGAGGGGACCGGCGGCCAGAGCTTTGGCGCCTTCCTGGCCCGGGGCATCACGCTGTACCTGATCGGCGACGCCAACGACTACACCGGCAAGGGCCTGTCGGGCGGGCGCGTCGTGGTGCGGCCGAGCATCGACTTCCGCGGCGACGCGACGCGCAACATCATCGTCGGCAACACCGTGCTCTACGGCGCGACGAGCGGCGAGGCCTTCCTGCGCGGCGTGGCCGGCGAGCGCTTCGCGGTGCGCCTGTCGGGCGCGACGGCGGTCGTCGAGGGCACCGGCGATCACGGCTGCGAGTACATGACCGGGGGTACGGTGGTCGTGCTGGGCCGCACCGGCCGCAACTTCGCGGCCGGCATGAGCGGCGGCATCGCCTACGTCTACGACGAGGACGGCCAGTTCGCGAAGCGCTGCAACACCGCGATGGTGCAGCTCGACAAGGTGTTGAGCGCGGCCGAGCAGGAAGCGTCGGTGGACAAGGCGGTGTGGCACCTGGGCCAGCCCGACGAGACCATCCTGCGCAAGCTGCTCGACGACCACCACCGCTGGACCGGCAGCCTGCGCGCCCGCGAGATCCTCGACACCTGGAGCGAGTCGCGCGGCCGCTTCGTCAAGGTCTTCCCGAGCGAGTACAAGCGCGCGCTGGGCGAGATCAACGCGGCGCGCGAGGCCGGCGACACCATCGCGAAGGCCAAGTCGCCCGAGAAGAGCAGCGGCGCCAAGAGCCGAGCCAAGGCCTGAAGGCCGCAGCCAACCGTCTGGAGTGAACAGAGATCATGGGTAAAGTCACCGGCTTCATGGAGTACGAGCGCCTGGAAGAGGGCTATGCGCCCGTGCAGGCGAGGCTGAAGAACTACAACGAGTTCGTGATCGGGCTGAAGGCCGACGAGGCGAAGGTCCAGGGCGCGCGCTGCATGGACTGCGGCACGCCGTTCTGCAACAACGGCTGCCCGGTCAACAACATCATCCCGGACTTCAACGACCTCGTGTACCGCAACGAATGGCGCAACGCCATCGAGGTGCTGCACTCGACGAACAACTTCCCGGAGTTCACCGGCCGCATCTGCCCCGCCCCCTGCGAGGCGGCCTGCACGCTGAACGTGAACGACGACCCGGTCGGCATCAAGAGCATCGAGCACGCCATCATCGACCGCGCCTGGGCCGAGGGCTGGGTGAAGCCGCGGCCCGCGAAGCGCAAGACCGGCAGGAAGGTGGCGGTCGTCGGCTCCGGTCCCGCCGGCCTCGCCGCCGCCCAGCAGCTGGCGCGTGCCGGCCACGAAGTGACGGTGTTCGAGAAGAACGACCGCATCGGTGGCCTGCTGCGCTACGGCATCCCCGACTTCAAGATGGAGAAGTCGCACATCGACCGCCGCGTCGAGCAGATGCAGGCCGAAGGCGTGACCTTTCGCACGGGGGTGATCGTCGGCAAGCTGCCGGAAGGCAGCAAGGTGACGAACTGGGCCAAGGAAGGCATCACGCCGGACGAGCTGAAGGCGCAGTTCGACGCCGTGCTGCTGGCCGCCGGGGCGGAGCAGTCGCGCGACCTGCCGGTGCCGGGGCGCGACCTCGACGGCGTGCACTTCGCGATGGAGTTCCTGCCGCAGCAGAACAAGGTGAATGCCGGCGACAAGCTGAAGAGCCAGTTGCGCGCCGACGGCAAGCACGTGGTCGTGATCGGCGGCGGCGACACAGGCAGCGATTGCGTCGGCACGAGCAACCGGCACGGCGCGAAGAGCGTGACCCAGTTCGAGCTCATGCCGATGCCGCCGGAGCAGGAGAACAAGCCCCTGGTCTGGCCCTATTGGCCGATCAAGCTGCGCACCAGCTCCAGCCACGAGGAGGGCTGCGAGCGCGAGTTCGCCATCGCCACCAAGGAGTTCATCGGCGGCGAGGGCAAGGACAAGGGCCGGGTCAAGGCGCTCAAGGCGGTGCGCGTCGAGTGGCAGGGCGGCAGGATGACCGAGGTGCCGGGCAGCGAGCAGACGCTGCCGGCCGACCTGGTGCTGCTGGCGATGGGCTTCGTGAGCCCGGTCGCGACGCTGCTGGATGCCTTCGGCGTCGACAAGGATGCGCGCGGCAATGCGCGTGCGAGCACTGACTTCACCGGTGGCTATGCGACCAGCGTCGACAAGGTGTTCGCCGCCGGCGACGTGCGGCGCGGCCAGTCGCTGGTGGTGTGGGCGATCCGCGAAGGCCGCCAGGCGGCGCGGGCGGTGGATGAATTCCTGATGGGGACGAGCGACCTGCCACGCTGACGGGGCCGGCCGGGCGTCCGACAAGCGGTCGATCCGGCCCGATGGCCAGTTTCACGGCGTGCGGGCGCGGCCGTAGACTGGTGCCATGAACGGCGAACCATACCCCTGTCGTCCGGCGCGTACCCCCCGCGCCTCGGGTTTCACCCTGATCGAGCTGATGGTCACGATTGCCATCGCGGCCATCCTGGCCACGCTGGCGGCCCCTTCATTCAGCGATTTTGTCATCCGCAACCGTTCGGCCGCACTGACCAACGAGTTCGTCGGCAGCACGCTGCGCGCCCGCACCGAGGCGGTGTCGCGCAACGTTTGCATGACGATGTGCCGCAGCACCAACACGTCGGATGCCCTGCCCAGCTGTGCCGGGCAAGGCACGTCCTGGGGTGGCGGCTGGATCGTCTTCCGCAATTCCGGCTGCGACCCGACGGTGACGGCGCCGGGTTCTGCCGACGACCTGCTGCTCGTGAACACGCCCGTGAGCACGGACTATTCGCTGACCTCGCCGACGGATGCGGGGCTCATCTTTTTCTCCCCCACCGGAAACCCGCGTCCGTCGGACGCGGGCGCCTACCTCGTGCGGTACAAGGCGACGACGCGGACATCGAACCGCAGCATCTGCCTGACCGCGCTGGGGCGCACGCTCACCACGACCTACGGCGACACATGTCCACAATGAGCCGATCCATCCCCCCCCGTTCCGGGCCGTCAGGCCGGGCTGCGCGGCAGCCCGCCGCAGGCTTCACGCTGATCGAGGTCCTCGTCGTCATCCTGATCATGTCGATCGGGCTGTTGGGGATTGCCGGGCTGCAGGCGTCCACCTCGCGCTTCAAGATCAACTCCTGGGCGCGGGCGTCGACCGCCATCCTGTACAGCGATTTCGCCGACCGCGTGCGTTCCAATCCGCTGTCGTCCGGCACACCGTACGGCGACCCCGGCGCTGCGACAGCCACCTCGGCCTATGCGCTGACGGACAGCTGGAGCACCCAGCAGGGCGCGACCCTCACCGTCTCCAAGGACTGCATGGACCCCGCGAACGTCTGCACGGCCGACGAGCGCGCGGCCTACGACGTGACGATCTGGCGTCAGCAGCTGCGCAGCATGCTGCCGCAGGGTGCCGGCATCGTGAGCGGCAACATGGCCACCGGGCTGACGTTGACGATGATGTGGTACGACAAGCAGTTCCTGAAGGACGACAACACGGCAGACCAGACGCCCAAGTGCAGCGTCGCCGGCAGCTCGGCGGCTGCGCGCACCAGCTGCTGCCCCGACGTCGCGGCCGCACCGGTGGGTGTCCGTTGCCTCAATTTCATGTTCGTGCCATGAGCCATCTTCCGCCATCCTCCCGTCGCCATGCACAGCGGGGCCTGACGCTGGTCGAGCTGCTGGTCGCCATCACGATCAACCTGGTCATCGTGATCGCCGCCGTGTCCCTGTATGCCGGCACGCGCGAAAGCCAGCGCACCGTCGACCAGGCCACCGAGGCGAACGAAGTAGGGGTCTATGCGCTGCGGGCGCTGGGGCGCGACGTGGTCAACGCCGGCTTCTACCCTTCGGTCGGATCCGAGGGGAACGTCAATGTCGTCGAGACCTACAAGACGTCCGCCAAGTCGCTGTTCGCGGCCGGGTCCCCCTACCTGACCGGCATCTTCGGCTGCGAGGCTTCGGCGCTGAACCTCACGACCGGGGTCTGCGGCACCGCCGCCGCAACCACCGATCCGGACGAACTCGTCGTCGGCTATTTCACGACCGATGCCTTTGGCGACGCCGGCGGGCAGCGCAAGGATTGCAACGGCAACGACGTGGCGACCGCGACGCTCAATACGACCCGCGTGGGCACCGGGCCGGCCACCCAGCCGCCTGCCAAGCCGCTGTTCGTCGCCAATCACTACCGCCTCGGTGCGCCCACCACCATCTCCATGAACGGGCAATCGGTCACCCTGCGCAACCTCGAGTGCCGCGGCAACGCGTCCGCGGGTTACCAGTCGATCATTGCCGGCATCGACGATTTCCAGGTGACCTACGGCGTCTACGCCGACAACACGCGGGTGCCGAAGGGGTACTACACCGCAACCGGCGTGGCCGCCCTCGGCGCGGTCACCATCAACGGAACGTCGATCCCGGCGTGGGGGCGGGTCGTGGCCGTGCGCATCTGCGTGATCTCGAAGACCTACGGCGGCAACGCGCGCCTGGCCGACAAGAGCGGTACGCCCAGGACCTGGACCAAGTGCGATGGAAGCTCGGTGGCCGCGACCGACGGTGCGATCCGCAAGACCTACACCCAGTCGTACGGACTGCGCAATTTTCTCAACAGAACCTACTGAGTCGCATGATGACGCCTCAACCTGAACGCGGCACCTTTCGAACCCGCGGCCGCCAGCCGGGCGATTCGTTTCGTGGCGTGCGTGCGTCGCAGCATGGCGTCGCGCTGGTCGTGATCCTGATGCTGCTGCTGGCCATCACCGGCCTCGTGGCCTTCTCGGCGAGGAACGCCAGCTTCGGCGAGGTCGCCGCGCGCAACCAGCTCGATTCCGAGGTGGCCCGCCAGGCCGCCGAGTCGGCGCTGCGCGATGCGGAGCGTGACCTGCTGCTCACCAGCGGCACGGTGTTGCCGTCGGGCGCCCGCTGCCTGCGGGGCGATTCCAGGCCCTTGCAGGACAACGTCAGCGGGTTCACCCCGCAATGCAACGGCGGTCAGTGCGACAAGAAGCTCGAGACCTACCCGACGACCAGCTGGGTCAATTCGTCGACCAATGCCGAGCCGTGGTGGCCCCCGGCCAAGGGCGGCCTCTGGAACAACGATGCGACCCAGAAGCCCCCGGCGGGCAGCTGCGCCACCTTCACCGGCGGAGTGCCGATCGGGACTTACACCGGCGCACCGGCCATCCAGGGCGTGGCGATCCAGCCCGAGTACCTGATCGAACTGTTCCAGCGCGGGACCAGCACCTACTTCCGGATCACCGCGCGGGGCTACGGCATGTCCGACCGCACGCAGGTGGTCCTCCAGTCCTACTTCTGGCCCTTCACGGTCAACTGAAGTTCACCGCCCTGCGGATCAACCTACCCACCCGAGGTTCCTCCATGCGTCACCTTCTTCGGCGGATCGTCTGCCTCACGCTGGCCTGGGCCATGATGCCCCTGCCGGCCCATGCGGCATCGACGGCGACGGTCTACACCCCGATCGCCGCGATCCCGGCGAATGCGCAGTCGACTCCGGCGCGCCCCGTGATCATGCTGAACATGTCGAAAGACCACCAGCTGTTCTACCGGGCGTACAACGAGTTCTCGGACTACAACGGAGACGGCCAGCCGGACGGCGGCTACATCCACGCGAACCGCTACTCGGGCTATTTCGACCCGGTCAAGTGCTACACCTACAGCAACACCAACAAGCGTTTCGCCCCGTCGGCCGCGGCGGATGCCAGCAATTACTGCAGCAACGCCTGGAGCGGCAACTTCCTGAACTGGGCCACGATGACGCGCATGGACATCGTGCGCAAGGTCCTGTACGGCGGCACGCGGTCGACCGACACCGCGACCTCGACCGTCCTGGAGCGCGCGTCGCTTCCGATGGATTCGCACTCGTTCGCCAAGTACTACAACGGCGCCGACATCAGCCGCCTGACGCCGTTCTCGGAGACCGAGATCACGCTGTGCAACACGACGCTCGACAACAACGGCGCGTACTCGCACACGACGACCCAGCCGCCGCTGATGCGCGCGGCCCGAGGCAACTACTCGCTGTGGAATGCTCACGAACGCCGCCAATGCCGGTGGGACGAGGAAACCCAGTGGGATGACGATGGCAGCGGCAACGGCAACTCGCAGGCCATCACGGGGCTCGCGGCCGCGTCCGGCTATCCCGTGAAGTCCTCGAAGGCGCTGTCGAACGGCGGTGCCACCGGCGACTTCGTCGTCCGGGTCGAGGCCTGCGTCACCGGATTGTTCGGCGGCGAGCGCTGCCGCCAGTATCCCAGCGGCAACTACAAGCCGATCGGGTTGCTGCACGAGTACGGTGAAAGCGAGCAGGCCGAATTCGGCCTCGTGACCGGCTCGTTCTCGAAGAACATTTCGGGCGGCGTGCTGCGGCGCAATGCGACCTCGTTCGCGCCGGAAGTGAACACCACCACCGACGGTACCTTCGTGACCAACGTCGCCGGCATCGTCGCGACGATGAACCGCCTGCGGATCTTCGGCTATTCCTACAGCAACGGTGCCTACGACAACACGACGGACGGCAGCTGCACGTACCAGCTGACCGGCCTGTCTGACAACCAGTGCGCGAGCTGGGGCAACCCGATCGGCGAAATGTTCACCGAGACGCTGCGCTACCTCGCGGGCAAGACGCCGGCGAACGCGTACGGCAACAATGCCGATGCCAAGGGCGCGACGATGAACCTGCCGGTCGAGACCTGGGTCGACCCGTTCACCCGCGGTGCGACGATCAATGCCAAGTACGGCGCGCCGCAGTGCCGGGCGATCGACATCATCAACTTCAACGCGAGCGTCATTTCGTATGACAAGGACACGCAGGCGCCGTTCTCCGACCTGGGGGCTGCGCGCAGCCTGAACAGCTACGTCGACTCGATCGGCACCGGCGAAGGCATCGCGAACACCAGCCGCTTCGTCGGCCAGACGCTGACGGCCACCGACAAGGCGTGCACGGCCAAGACGGTCGGCAACCTGTCGGACGTCGAGGGCCTGTGCCCGATGGCTCCGGCCTACCATGGCTCGTACGACGTGGCGGGCGCCGCCTACTGGGCCCACACGAATTCGATCCGCACCACGCCGACCCCGACGACCAACGCCAAGGATCCGAACTTCCACGTCGACAGCTACAGCGTCGCGCTGGCGCCGGGTGTCCCGCGCATCACGATCGCGACCTCGTCGAACCCGCCGCTGAAGGCCATCATCCAGCCGAGCTACCGGTTGCAGAAGCCGGACGGCGGCGTGGGCAACGGCACGCTGGTGGATTTCCGCGTCGTCAGCCAGACCGCGACCAGCGGCAAGTACCTGGTGGTGTGGGAGGACTCGGAACAGGGCGGCGACTACGACCAGGACGCTTCCGGCATCCTGGAATGGAGCCTGAGCGGCAACACATTGCGGGTCACGACGTCGACCTTTGCCGATGCGACGGTCAACGGGCAGGGCTTCGGCTACACGATCTCCGGCACGAACAAGGACGGCGTGCACTTCCACTCCGGCATCCTGAATTTCAACTACAACGATCCCACCAACCTGACGGTCACGAGGACCGACGGCTCGGCCCACCCGAACATCAATACGACCGGCGGCTGCAGCAATTGCTCGAAGAACCAGGACCCCAGCCGGGCGACCTACACGGTGACGGGCAGTGTCGGCGGCACGCTGGAAGACCCCTTGTGGTATGCCGCCAAGTGGGGCGGCTACAAGGTGACCTACACGAACGGCGTGGCCGACCTGCCCGACACGCGCGCCAAGTGGGACACGAAGGATGCCAGCGGCAACGTGGTCGCCGGCGGCGACGGCACGCCGGACAACTACTTCCTCGTCTTCAATCCCGACCAGCTGGAAGATGCCTTGCGCTCGGTGTTCCAGGGTGCCGTCGCGGCCTCCAATGCGGCCCCGGCCGTGTCGTCCAGCCAGCTGGTCACCGGCGGCCTGAAGTACCTGGCGAACTTCGACATCGCCGAAGTCAGCGGTGACGTGCAGGCCTTCCGCATCAACGCGGACGGGACCTTCCAATCGGCGGCCGAATGGACGGCCGGCCAGAAGCTGGCGACGGTCGCCGCCGCCTCGCGCAACGTGATCACCAACGATGGCGTCACCGGGGTGGCCTTCGACTGGACCACCTTGAGTGCCCGGCCGAACTACCTCGCCGCCATGACGACCGGGGCGACGCGGGCGCAGACCGCTGCCCAGGCACAGGCGACGGTCAACTACATGCGCGGCGATCGCTCGGGCGAGGGCCCGTCGCCGACCGCGCTGCGCGAGCGGCCGTCGTCGCCGAACAACATCCTCGGCCCGGTGGTCAGTGCCGCACCGTGGATCGAGGACAAGCCGTCCGCACGGTACCCCGAGAGCCGTTTCGAGGGCTATGCCGCGTTCGCGAAGGCGAAGGCCACGCGCCAGAAGGTGTTGTGGGTCGCGTCGGACGACGGCATGGTCCACGCCTTCGAGGCGAACAATGGAACGCCCTTGTTCTCGTACGCCCCCGGCTCGCTGGCACAGCGCTTCAATGCCATCCCGCAGAAGGGCTTCCCGGTCACCGCCTATGTGGACGGCACGCCGTTCACCGCGGACATCTGGATCGACGACTCGGGCACCAACGACAAGTCGCTCGAGTGGCACAGCTACCTGTTCGGCTCGCTCGGGCGCGGGGGGCGGAGCATCTACGCGCTCGACGTGACGGACACGGGGGGCCTGACGCAGGCGAATGCCGCTTCCATCTTCAAGTGGGAGTTCACCGCCGACGACGACGTCGACCTGGGCTACATGATCACCGACGTCTCGACGGCGACCACCAGCGGCCAGGCGTCGCCGATCGCGAAGCTGAACAACGGCAAGTTCGCGATGATCGTCGGCAACGGCTACCAGTCGCGCGACGGGAAGGCCGCGCTGATGATCATCCCGGCCGAAGGCCCGAATTCCAGCGGCAGCTGGGCCGGTCGGTACACCAAGCTGGTGGCCGACGCCGGCACCGGCAACGGCCTGATGGGCGCGACCTGGGTCGACCTGGACAACAACGGCACCGCCGACGTCGTCTATGCCGGCGACCTGAAGGGCAACCTGTGGAAGTTCGACATCTCGTCGACCAACCCCAGCAACTGGAGCGTGGCCTACCTGGATACCGGTGGCGCGGCGCAGCCGCTGTACACCGCACGCAGTTCCAGCAATGCCGTGCTGCCGATCATGGCGGCGCCCCAGTACTCGTTCCCGCAGTTCGGCGGTGTCTTCGTGACCTTCGGGACCGGCCTGGCGAACACCTCGTCGGAGTTCCCTCGCACCAGCGTGACGCAGCGGGTCTTCGGCATCTGGGACCGGCCGGCGTTCACGGTGACGCCGAAGACGGCCACGAGGACCCGCAGCCTGCCGACCGGGACGACGACGCTGGTGCAGCGCACCTACTCGCGGCAATCCACGGGCGAGCTGATCGTCACGGCAGGTGCTGCGGTCGACTACGAGAACGCCACCCCGAGCCTGGCCAAGGACGGCTGGTACTTCGACATGCTGGGCTCGTCCGAGATGGTCGTCTCCAACCTCGATTTCCGGTTGAACACGATCTTCTTCACGTCGATCCGCGCGGCCGATGCCGGCGTCATCAACTGCTCGCAGCTGCCCCTGGCCACGCTGTACGCGATCGAGCCCGTCTCGGGGCTGCCCACCCTGCCGGTGCTCGGGACCATCACGGTCAACGGCGTGACGTACTACGTCGCGGGCACGGACGTCGCGGACCAGAAGGTGCGGGAAGTGACCGACCGGACCTCGCTGCCCAGCACGCCGAAGTCCTGTGTCGCGGGGAGCCCCGGTTGCACCTGCACGACGACCAACGGCGTGCAGACCTGCACGACGGCGCCGCCTTGTCCGGAAGGCTCGGCCGCGCTGCGCGCGATCGGCCGCGATACCGACAAGACGATGTGCTTCGACCAGACGAACGCGCGGATCCAGTGGCGCGAAATCCCCGGGTTGCGGACCAAGCCTTAGGACCAGTGAATGAAAAGCGATCTCAAGAAACGGGCGTGTCGTCGCCCGCAGCAGGCAGGCTTCACGCTGATCGAGCTGATGATCACGGTGGCCATCGTCGGCGTGCTCGCGGCCGTCGCGTACCCTGCCTACACGGAAAGCGTGGCCAAGGGCCGGCGCGCGCAGCTCACGAGCCAGATGCTGGCGGCGCAGCAGTGGATGGAGCGGTGGTACAGCGAGAACTACAGCTACTCGGTGAACACCGCCAATGTCTCCGTGAACGACGCGACGCAGTTCCCGCTGCGCTTCGCGAAGGTCCCGGCGGACGGGGGGGCGACGGGGACCTACACGATGACGGTGGCGGTGCAAGCCAACAGCTACGTCATCACGGGCACCCGGATCAATGCCATGCTGGGTGACCGCTGCGGCAACTTCACCATCGACAACCTGGGCCGCAAGTCGCTGGCGACCAACAGCTACAGCACGTCCAAGTTCGCGAGCCTGGATGAGGCGGTGAGCTACTGTTGGCGCTGAGATCAGCCGCGTCGGACGGCTGCCTTGCGGCTTGAGGCGGACCACGCGACTGCTCGGCGCGCTGGCCGGTGCGCTGTTCCTGCACGCACCGCTGGTGCTGATCGGGGGATCGACGTCCCCCGCCAGCCGCAGCGGCCACGCGCGGGAGGCGCCGGTGCAGCTGCGGGTCATCGACGCTGCGCCCCGTGCGCCGGCGGTCGCTGCAGCGATGGCGGCGCCGGACCGGATGCAGGGCCCGCCACGCCCCGACGCCGACCGCGAGCCGCGTGCCGCGGCGGCACCTGCGTCGTCGGCGGACGGGCAGGGCGGCAACGGGCCGGGATTCGATGTCGCACCGGTTCCCGAGCGGGGCTGGCAGGTGAATCTGCGGTCCTTCAATCCGTGGGCAGGGGCGGGACGGGCCACGGTGGTCATCGAGGTCGAGGTCAGCGCGCAGGGTGAGATCCGGCGCTGGCGGCTGCTGCGGTCGACCGTGCCCGACGACATGGCGATGGCGATGCTCAGCGGGCTCGGTGCCACGGCGATGCTGCCCGCCATCCGCGCCGGGGAGCCGGTCGACGCGATCGCGCGCTACGAGCTCAACTTCGGTCCGCCATGACAAGGGGTGTTACGACCCGGAACGGCGCCGGACCCAGGGTTTGGCCCAATTCCACTATCATCTCGCGTTGTCCGGCCGGCACCCTGGTGCGGTTCGGCGTGTCCCGGACTGGCCCATGGCCTCCCACTGCCTCCACCTGGCTCATGCCATGAGCAACCTGATCGAACTGCGCGACGTCACCTGCGGCTACGGCGACCGCATCATCCTCGAGAACGTCAACCTGACGGTGCCGCGCGGCAAGGTGCTCGCGCTGATGGGCACCTCCGGCGGCGGCAAGACCACCGTGCTGCGGCTCATCGGCCGCCAGCTGCGGCCGATGAAGGGCCAGGTGCTGCTCGACGGCGTCGACCTCGCCACCCTCGACGAGGCCGGCCTCTACGCCGCGCGCCGCCGCATGGGCATGCTGTTCCAGTTCGGCGCCTTGTTCACCGACCTGTCGGTGTTCGACAACGTGGCCTTCCCGCTGCGCGAGCACACCAACCTCGGCGAGGCGATGATCCGCGACCTCGTGCTGATGAAGCTCAACGCGGTCGGGCTGCGCGGCGCACGCGACCTGCTGCCCTCGCAGGTGTCCGGCGGCATGGCGCGCCGCGTGGCGCTGGCGCGCGCGATCGCCCTCGACCCCGACCTCATCATGTACGACGAGCCCTTCGCCGGCCTGGACCCGATCTCGATGAGCGTCGCCGCCGGCCTCATCAAGGACCTCAATGACGCGCTAGGCGTCACCAGCATCGTCGTCTCGCACGACGTCGACGAGACCTTCCTGATCGCCGACCACGTGGTCTTCATCGCCAACGGCAGGATCGCCGCCCAGGGCTCGCCGGCCGAGATGCGCGAGAGCGAGGACCCGCTGGTGCGCCAGTTCGTCAACGCGCAGTCGGACGGCCCGGTGCGCTTCCATTACCCGGCGGTGTCGGTGGAAGAGGACTTCGGCGCGGGGGCGGCACGATGATCAAGTGGCTCAATCCGGCGCACGTCGGCTTCGCGGTGCGCTGCAAGCTCGCCGACATCGGCGATGCGGCGCGCCTGTTCTTCCGCCTCGCCGGCCTCGGCGGCGCGAGCTTCGGCCGGCCGCGCCTGGTCAGCGACCAGGTGTTCTTCCTGGGCAACCACTCGCTGTCCATCATCACCGTCTCGGGCCTGTTCGTCGGCTTCGTGCTCGCGCTGCAGGGCTACTACACGCTGCAGCGCTACGGCTCGGCCGAGGCGGTCGGCCTGCTGGTGGCGCTGTCGCTGGTGCGCGAGCTCGGCCCGGTCGTCACGGCCCTGCTGTTCGCCGGCCGTGCCGGCACCTCGCTGACCGCGGAGATCGGCCTGATGAAGGCGGGCGAGCAGCTGGCGGCGATGGAGATGATGGCGGTCGACCCGGTGAAGCGGGTGCTGGCGCCGCGCTTCTGGGGCGGCGTGATCGCGATGCCGCTGCTCGCGGCGGTGTTCAGCGCGGTGGGCGTGGTCGGCGGCTGGCTGGTGGCGGTGCCGCTGATCGGCATCGATGCCGGCTCGTTCTGGTCGCAGATGCAGGGCGGGGTCGACGTCTGGGCCGATGTCGGCAACGGCGTCATCAAGAGCGTCGTCTTCGGCTTCACCGTCACCTTCATCGCGCTGCTGCAGGGCTACAACTGCCGGCCGACGCCCGAGGGCGTGTCCGCTGCCACCACGCGCACCGTCGTGATGGCCTCTCTTGCAACGCTGGGGCTCGACTTCGTGCTCACGGCCATGATGTTTTCGATCTGAGGAACGACGATGCAGAAATCTCGTCACGATGTGTGGGTGGGCCTGTTCGTGTTGATCGGCGGGGCGGCGGTGCTGTTCCTGGCGCTGAAGGCGGGCAACCTGCTGAGCCTGAACTTCGATGAAACCTACAAGGTGGTCACCAAGTTCGACAACATCGGCGGGCTCAAGCCGCGCGCCGCGGTGAAGAGCGCCGGCGTGGTGGTGGGGCGCGTCGAGTCGATCAACTTCGACGACAAGAGCTACCAGGCGCGCGTCACGCTGCAGCTCGAGAAGAAGTACGTCTTCCCGAAGGACAGCTCGGCCAAGATCCTCACCTCCGGCCTGCTCGGCGAGCAGTACATCGGCCTCGAGGCCGGCGCCGAGGAGAAGAACCTGGCCGCCGGCGACGTCATCAAGCAGACCCAGTCGGCCGTGGTGCTCGAGAACCTGATCAGCCAGTTCCTCTACAGCAAGGCGGCCGATTCGGGGGCCCCGGCCGCCCCGGCAGCGGCCGCGAGCGGAGCGAAGAAGTGATGAGCCTGCACGGGCTGCGCCGTGTCGCGGTCATGCTCGCTGCCGTGGCGCTGGCGGCGCTGACGGGTTGCTCCACGATGGCCCCCGGGCCGGACGGCAAGCCGGTGCAGCGCGTCGACCCGTGGGAGAGCTGGAACCGCAAGGTCTACAACTTCAACGACGCGGTCGACACCGCGGTGCTGAAGCCGGTGGCCACCGCCTACCGCGACACCGTGCCGCAGCCGACGCGGCGCGGCATCAGCAACATCTTCGGCAACGTCTCCGACATCTGGTCCGCCTTCAACAACGTGTTGCAGGGCAAGGTCGACGACGGCATGCAGGATGTGATGCGCGTGACGACGAACACCATCTTCGGCCTCGGCGGCTTCTTCGACGTCGCCAGCGAACTGGGCCTGGACCGGCACAACGAGGACTTCGGCCAGACGCTCGGCCGCTGGGGCGTGGGGGCGGGGCCCTACGTGGTGTGGCCGTTCTTCGGCCCGTCGACGCTGCGGGATTCCTTCGCGCTGCCGCTGGACCGCTCCGTCTCGCCCGCGCTGTTCGTCGCCAACGAGCCGGCGCGCTATGCGGTGATCGGCGTCGGCGCGATCAACGAGCGCGCCAACCTGCTGGGCGCGAGCGGCATGCTCGACGACATCGCGCTGGACAAGTACAGCTTCCTGCGCGACGCCTACCTGCAGCGGCGGCGCAGCCTGGTCTACGACGGCGAGGTGCCCGAGGCCAAGGAAGAGCGCTACGACCAGGACGAGGCCCCGAAGGCGCCGGACGCGAACAAGCCCCCGGCACCCCAGGCGCCGGCCTCGGCGCCGGGCCGCTGAACTTCACCTCCCAGCAACACAGCAGGGCCAACCGACAGACAAGCACGTCCGTTGAGGCAGGGAAGAGGCCGCACGGTGAACTCCGGGCGCGAACCCTGTTCCAATCGGATCGCTCTCTCCCGCGAAAGGAAAACCAGATGCTCAGCAAACGTTTTGTCACATGGATGTCCGCCGCCGCGCTGGTCGTGGCGAGTGCGGCCGCGATGGCGCAGCAGGCCCCGGACGCGCTGGTGAAGCAGGTGTCCACCGAGGTGCTGGACGCTGCCAAGGCCGACAAGTCGATCCAGGCCGGCGACGTCAACAAGGTGTCCGCGCTGGTCGAAGCGAAGGTGATGCCGCACGTGAACTTCCAGCGCATGACCGCGTCGGCGGTGGGCCGTTACTGGCGCCAGGCGACGCCTGAACAGCAGAAGAAGCTGCAGGACGAGTTCAAGACCCTGCTGGTGCGAACCTACTCGGGTGCGCTGGCCCAGGTGCGCGACCAGACGGTGCAGCTGAAGCCGCTGCGTGCCGCGGCCGACGACACCGAGGTGGTGGTGCGCACCGAGGTGCGCGGCAAGGGTGACCCGATCCAGCTCGACTACCGTCTCGAGAAGGCAGCCGATGGCTGGAAGATCTACGACGTCAACGTGCTCGGTGTCTGGCTGGTCGAGAACTACCGCAACAGCTTTGCGCAGGAGATCGGCAGCGGCGGCATCGACGGCCTGATCGCCAAGCTGGTCGAGCGCAACAAGGCGTCGGCCGCCGGCGGCAAAAGCTGAGGCCGGCGATGCTGATGCTGCCCGCCACCATCACGATGCGCGAAGCCCGCGACACGCAGCGCATGCTGTCGCAGGCCCTGCAGCAGGAGGTGAAGAACCCGCAGGCCGAGGCCGCCGTGACGGTGGACGCCTCGGGCCTGTCGCAGTTCGACTCGGCGGCGCTGGCGGTGCTGCTCGAGTGCCAGCGGCTTGCGCAGGCGTATGGCAAGGGGTTCGCGGTCCGGCATGCGCCGGCGAAGCTGGCCGAGCTGGCGCGCCTCTACGGCGTCGACGCGCTGCTGCTCAAGGCGGCTTGAAGCGACAAGTGACCGAGGATCCCGGATTGTCATCCGGGCTACAAGCTCGGATTCGTAGCCCGGATGCAGCGAAGCGGAATCCGGGAGCGGCGCCCGCTGGCCGCTACTCCGTCGCGTATCGTTTTGCCCGGAGATTGCGCTTGATCTCCTGGAGCATGGGGCGCAGTTCGCTGCCCAGGCGAAGCGCCACCCCGGTCGTCAGGATGTCGATCACGATCAGGTGCAGCAGCCGCGACACCATCGGGCTGTAGCGGTCGTAGTCTTCCGGGTGGTCCGCGGCCAGCAGGATCTGGCTGCTGCCGGCCTGCCCGATCACCGCAAGCGGCGAGCCGCTCGCCGTGATGACGATGGTCGTCGCGCCCTTCTTGCGCGCGATCTCGGCCACGTCGATCAGGTCGCGGCTGCGCCCCGAGTTCGAGATGATGACGACGCAGTCGCCCGGCTGCAGCATGGTCGCGCTCATCACCTGCACATGGCCGTCGCTGATCGCCAGCGCGTTCACGCCCAGGCGGAAGAACTTGTGCTGCGCGTCCTGCGCCACGATGCCGGAATTCCCGACCCCGTAGAACTCGATGCGCCGCCCGGCACGCCCCGCTTCGGCCAGCGCCGCGATCGCGCGGTCGAAGGCCAGCCCCGTCGCGTCGTTGCGGTACTTCAGCAGCGCGCTGACGGCGTTGTCCACCACCTTGACCACGATGTCCGAGGGCTTGTCGTCCTCGTCCACCGCCCGGTGCACGAAGGGCACGCCCTCGTTGACGCTGCCCGCCAGCTTGCGCTTGAAGTCGGCCAGCCCGTCATAGCCGACGCTGCGGCAGAAGCGCACCACCGTCGGCTTGCTCACGTGCGCACGGTCCGCCAGCTCGCTCACCGGCAGGCTCGCGAAGCTGCGCGCGTCGGCCAGCACCAGCTTGGCCACCCGCTGCTCGGCGGGCGGCAGCGCCGGGATCGACGCGCGGATGCGGTCCAGCATCGACATCGGCGCGCTTACTGCTCTTCGGACCAGGCGAAGCCGTCGCGCGCCACCAGCGCGCTCGCGGCGGCCGGCCCCCAGGTACCGGCTGCATACGGCCGCGGGCCGGTGTTGTCGCGCGACCAGGCGTCCAGGATCGGCTCGACCCAGCGCCAGGCCTGCTCCTGCTCGTCGCTGCGCACGAACAGGTTCAGGCGCCCGGCGATGGCGTCCAGCAGCAGCCGCTCGTAGGCGCCCACGCGGTTCTCGGCGAAGGCCTTGTCGAAGTCCAGGTCCAGCGAGACCGGCGACAGCTGCTCGAACTGCCCGGTGCCCTTGGCCGCCAGCAGGTGCAGCTCCAGCCCGTCTTCCGGCTGCAGGTTGATGACGAGCTTGTTCGCCGGGTTGTGGCCCGGGAAGATGCTGTGCGGCGTTGGCCGGAAGTTGACGACGATCTGCGCGTCGCGCGCCGCCAGGCGCTTGCCGGTGCGCAGGTAGAAGGGCACGCCGGCCCAGCGCCAGTTCTGCACCTCGGTGCGCAGCGCGACGAAGGTCTCGCAGGTGCTGCCCGCGGGCACCTTCACCTCCTGCAGGTAGCCGGCCACCGGCTGGCCGCCGGCCGTGCCGGCGCGGTACTGCCCGCGCACCACGTCGCGGGCGACGCTCTCCTCGGTGAAGGGCTTGAGCGAGCGCAGCACCTTCAGCTTCTCGTCGCGGATCGCGTCCGCGTCGTTGCGCGAGGGCGGCTCCATCGCGATCATCGTCAGCAGCTGCAGCGCATGGTTCTGCACCATGTCGCGCAGGGCGCCGGTGCGGTCGTAGAAGTCGCCGCGCGTGCCCACGCCGATCGCCTCGGCGAGCGTGATCTGGATGTTGGCGATGCTCTCGCGGCGCCACAGCGGCTCGAACAGCGCATTGCCGAAGCGCAGCGCCATCAGGTTCTGCACCGAGGGCTTGCCCAGGTAGTGGTCGATGCGGAAGGCCTGCGTCTCGCTGAACACCGAGCGCACGACGCGGTTGATCTCCTGCGCGCTCTTCAGGTCGTGGCCGAGCGGCTTCTCGAGCACGACGCGGATGCGCGGCGTGTTCAGCCCCGCCACGCCGAGCTGCTCGCAGATCTGCGGGAACAGGTGCGGGCTCGTCGCCAGGTACAGCACCGCCGTGTCGGCGTTGCGCTCTTCCAGCCACTGCTTCAGCCCGGCGTAGTGCTCGGGCTTGGACAGGTCCATGCGGCGGTAGTGCAGCATGTCGGCGAAGCGCGCGAACTCCTCGTCGGTCGGGCGCTTGGCGCCTTCGACCTCCTGGAAGCGCTCCTTCAGCCAGCCGCGGTACTTGTCGTCGCTTTGCTCGTCACGCGCCACCGAGAGGATGCGCCCGCCGGCCGGCAGCTTGCCGTGGCGGAAGGCCTGGAACAGCGCCGGCATCAGCTTGCGCCACGTCAGATCGCCCGTACCGCCGAAGAACACCAGATCGAAAGACATGCCGGAACCTTGTCGAGGATGTAATTTAGTTTCACCGGGATGATGCCCAAGTTTCCGGGCAGCGTCAACGAAACCCGCTCGGCACGAGGGTGCGCGCGATGGCGCATCATGGAGGCTGAGGTCGCCGCGGGTTACTTTCTGCCAACAAACCGAGGGTAGGGGTCGAAAGCGTCACCCCCGGCGGGTTCTAATTTCTTTCCTGTGCTCAACAGCGTCATGCCATGAATCAAATCGACCAGCTCAAGCAGTTCACCGCCGTTGTCGCCGACACGGGCAACTTCAAGCAACTGGCGCAGTTCGCGCCCAAGGATGCGACGACCAACCCGTCGCTGATCCTGAAGGCGGTGCAGCATGCGGACTACGCGCCGCTGCTCAAGGAGACGGTGGCCCAGCACAAGAGCCTGCCGCTGGAGGGCATCGTCGACCAGGTGCTGGTGCGCTTCGGCCAGGAGATCCTGAAGGTGGTGCCGGGCCGGGTGTCGACCGAGGTCGATGCGCGCCTGAGCTTCGACACCGCCTGCAGCGTGGCGCGGGCGCGCCGCATCATCGAGCTCTACGAAGGCGCCGGCATCGGCCGCGACCGCGTGCTGATCAAGCTGGCCTCGACCTGGGAGGGCATCCAGGCGGCGCGCATCCTGCAGCGCGACGGCATCAACTGCAACCTGACGCTGCTGTTTTCGTTCTGCCAGGCGGTGGCCTGCGGCGATGCCGGCGTCAAGCTGATCTCGCCCTTCGTCGGCCGCATCTACGACTGGTACAAGAAGTCGGCCGGCGCGCAGTGGGACGAGGCGGCGAACGCCGGCGTCAACGACCCGGGCGTCAAGTCGGTGACCCACATCTACAACTACTTCAAGAAGTTCGGCATCGCCACCGAGGTGATGGGCGCGAGCTTCCGCAACGTCGGGCAGATCACGGCGCTGGCCGGCTGCGACCTGCTGACCATCAGCCCCGAACTGCTGGCGCAGATGCAGGCGAGCGAGGAGCCGATCGAACGCCGCCTCGACCCGGCGAAGGCCCGGCAGGCCGAGCTGCACGCCGCCACCTTCAACGAGGCAGGTTTCCGTTTCGCGCTCAACGAGGATGCGATGGCGACGGAGAAGCTGTCGGAAGGCATTCGCGCCTTCGCCGCCGACGCGGTGAAGCTCGACAAGCTCATCGAGGAACTGAAGTGAGCTTCCCGCGCTGCGACCGCACCTCGGCCTGGGCCGCGCTGGCCGGGCACTTCGAGGCCCATGGGCGGGATTTCGACGTGCGCGAGGCCTTTGCGCGCGACCCGGGCCGCTTCGCCGCGATGAGCGTCGAGGCGCCGGAGATCTTCGCCGACCTGTCGAAGAACCGCGTCGATGCCGCGACCCTGCGCTTCCTGCTCGAGCTGGCGCGCGAGTGCGGCCTTGAGGCCCAGCGCGACGCGATGCTGCACGGCGACCCGGTCAACGTCACCGAAGGCCGGGCGGTGCAGCACGTGGCGCTGCGGGCCCCGGCCGACGCCTCGCCCTTCGGGGTCGAGGTGCACGCGGTGCTGGACGCGATGCTCGCCTACGCCGAGACGGTGCGCGATACCGCGGCCAGCGGCATCCGTCACGTGGTCAACATCGGCATCGGCGGCTCCGATCTCGGGCCGCAGATGGTGGTGCCGGCGCTCGACAGCTTCGTGCACCCCGGCCTGCAGTTCCACTTCGTCTCCAACGTCGACGGCCACGACATCGCGCCGGTGCTGCGCCGGCTGAAGCCGCAGGAGACGCTGTTCATCGTCGCGAGCAAGACCTTCACCACCCAGGAGACCATGGCCAACGCGCACGCGGCCAAGGCCTGGTTCCTGGCGCAGGGCGGCGACGACATCGCGAAGCACTTCGCCGCCACGACGACGAACGTGAAGGCGGCAGCCGAGTTCGGCATCACCACCACCTTCGGCTTCTGGGACTGGGTAGGCGGACGCTACTCGCTGTGGTCCGCCATCGGCCTGCCGATCGCGATCGCCATCGGCGCCGACAACTTCCGTGCGCTGCTCGCCGGCGCGCACGCGATGGACCGCCATTTCGCGCAGGCGCCGCTGGCGCAGAACCTGCCGGTGCTGCAGGGCCTGATCGACGTCTGGTACCGCAACTTCCACGGCTTCACGAGCCGCAGCACGGCGCCGTACCACCAGGGCCTGAAGCGCCTGCCGGCCTACCTGCAGCAGCTGGAGATGGAGAGCAACGGCAAGCGCGTCGACATCGACGGCGAGCCGCTGCCCTTCGGCACGAGCCCGGTGGTCTGGGGCGAGCCGGGCACGAACGGCCAGCACGCCTACTTCCAGATGCTGCACCAGGGCACGGACGTGATCCCGGTCGAGTTCCTGCTCGTCAAGCGGCCGACGCATTCGCTGTCCGACCTGCACACCAAGCTGCTCGCCAACGGCCTGGCCCAGGCGCAGGCGCTGATGCTGGGCAAGACCACCGAGCAGGCGCTGCAGGAGAAGGCGCCGACCGCCTCGGCGACGCTGGACCCGCTGACGCTGGCGCGCCACCGCACCTTCCCCGGCAACCGGCCGAGCACCACGCTGCTGCTGGAGGAGCTGACGCCGCGCAGCCTGGGGGCGCTGATCGCCTTGTTCGAGCACCGCGTGTTCGTGAGCGGTGCGCTGTGGCGCATCAACAGCTACGACCAGTGGGGCGTGGAGCTGGGCAAGGCGCTGTGCAACGAGCTGCTGCCGCGCTTCGCGTCGGGGGACGCGAGCGGGCTCGACGCCTCGACGGCCGGCCTGCTGGCGCGCCTGCGTTCCGCCTGATCGATGCGCCTGGTCTTCGACTTCGGCGGCGTCGTCTTCCGCTGGAAGCCGCATGAGCTGCTGCAGCGGATGCTGCCGGAGCGCGGGCTGGACGAGGTGGGCGCGCGGGCGCTCGCCGCGGTGTTCTTCCAGGGCGATGGCGACGCGCCCTGGGCGTCCTTCGACCGCGGCACGGTGGGCGAGGCGGCGCTCGTGGCGCAGCTTGCCGGGCGCACGGGGATCGACGCGGCAGCGGTTCGGCGCATCGTCGACGCGGTGCCGGACGTGCTGCAACCACAGCCCGACACCGTGGACTGGATCGAGCGCCTGCACGCCGGCGGCCACACGCTGCATTTCCTGTCGAACATGCCGAAGCCGTTCGCCGCCCACCTGCTGCGCACGCATGCGGTGCTGCGACGCTTCGCGAGCGGGGTGTTCTCGTCCGACGTGCTGCTGATCAAGCCTGAGCCGGCCATCTATGAACTGGCGGCCCGGCGCTTCGGACGTGTGCCGTCGGAACTGGTGCTGCTGGACGACACCGCCGTCAATGTCGAGGCCGCCCAGGGCCATGGCTGGCACGCCCAGCAGTTCACCGACGCCGCGTCGTGCGAAGCCGCGCTGCAACGGCGCGGCCTGCTGCCCTAGGGATCAGCCGTGCGGGGCCGGCGCCGGGCTCGGCGGCGTCACGGCCGGGGCGCGCATCACGCGCGTCTTGCCGTTCGACGACACCAGGATCACCGGCTCGCCCGGCTGCAGGTTTTCGCTGCCCTTGCCCTGGACGATGGAGCGGCGTTCGCCGTTGCGCAGCTGCACGAGGATCTCGAGCGCCTCTTCGCGGGTGCCGGCGCGCTCGATCGCGTTGCCGGCCACCGCGCCGGCCACCGCGGCCAGCACGCCGACCGCGACCGCTTCGCGGTGCCCGCCGACCGACGCACCGGCGATGCCGCCGACCACGCCGCCGGTGACTGCGCCGGCACCGGACTGCGAGCCGTCGATCACGACCGGCCGCACCGACAGCACGGTGGCATCCTGGACCTGCGACAGGCGCTGCGCCTCATTGCGCGAGACGACATCGGGGCTGCTGGTGGCGCAGGCGCTCAAGGCGGCTGCAACGGCCACGGCGATCAAAAGCTTGTTCATGGGGTTCACTCCTCGGGGGACGCCTGCATGGACGAAACCCGCATCCGACAAGTTCCGCCCGCAGCGTGTAAAGAAAGCCGAAGCTCAAGCCCGCAGTCGACTGTGCCTCGGGACACTCGCGAGCAGGAACTCCATCTGGTCCGCCAGTATGCGCCTGCCGCGCAGGATCATGTCCTCGTGCAGGCTCGGCACATAGGGCAGGTAGAGCAGCGACATGTGCGCTTCTTCCGGCATCCGGTTGCCCTTGTGGCCGTTGCAGGCGCGGCAGGCCGTGATGCAGTTCATCCAGCTGTCGGTGCCGCCGCGCGAGGTGGGCACGATGTGCTCGCGCGTCAGGTCGTCCAGGTGGAAGTGGCCGCCGCAATAGGCGCAGACCTGGCGGTCGCGGGCGAACAGCTTGGGGTTCGACAGCGCCGGGGTCTGGCGCCAGGCCCGGCTCGGAATCGCGCCTCGCACCGCGACGATGGGGTGCACCTCGATGCGCGACTGCAGCCCGGTGCGGCGCTGCATGCCGCCGCGCAGCACGTAGAAGGCATCGCCGAGCGTCCAGGCAACGCCGTCGCTCGCATAGATGACGGCCGCCTCCTTGGCGGAAATCCAGGACTGGGGCCGGCCGGACACATCAAGCTGGAGCACTTCCACAGATGATTCTCCTTCCCCGGAGCGTAATCCAATCGACGCGTTTCGCTCAACCGTGGCGCGAATACTGCAGTGCGCCGGCGCCACAACCGCCGCTGTCACACGCCCATCACCGCACTCGGCGATAACACGAGCTTCGGGTTAACCCTGGGCTGCTGGCAAGTGCCGTCGCTTTCTAGGCACGAAACCCTAGAAAAACTCCGGGCTTGCTCGAAATTGAAGCCCGGGATCCCCACGGAACCTGCAAAATAGAACGATCGTTCGATTTTGTGGATGTGCCCCGTGAGCGACACGACCGACACCCCCGTCACCACCCGACCGGCCCGCGATGTCTCGAAGACCCTGCAGAAGGGCCAGCAGACGCGTGCGACCATCCTCGAAGCCGCGCTGGGCCTGGCCTCGTCGATGGGGCTGGAAGGCCTGTCGATCGGCGCGCTCGCCGAGGTCACGCAGATGAGCAAGTCCGGCGTGTTCGCGCACTTCGGATCGCGCGAGGAGCTGCAGATCTCCGTCATCCGCGAGTATCACGCGAAGTTCGAGGAAGAAGTGTTTTTCCCTGCTGTGCGCGAGGCCCGCGGCCTGCCGCGGCTGCGCGCGCTGTTCGAGCGCTGGATCAAGCGCGTGTCGGTCGAGCTGGACTCGGGCTGCATCTACATCAGCGGCGCGGTGGAGTTCGACGACCGCCCGGGCCCGGTGCGCGACGCGCTGGCGACCATGGTGCTCGCCTGGCACACCGCGCTGCAGAAGGCGATCCGCATCGCCGTCGACGAGGGCCAGCTGCGCGAGGACACGGACCCGCTGCAGATGCTGTTCGAGATCCACGGCCTCATCCTCGCGCTGCACCACGACGCCCGCTTCCTGCGCATCCCCGGTGCGCTGGACCGCGCGCGCACCGGCTTCGAACGCGTCGTCAGCCATTACGCCGTGGCGGCGCGCGGCTGACCCGTCCCACCCATCCTCACAGGTTTCCCCAAGGAGTTTTCCCGATGGCCCAGTACACCCCCCCGCTGCGCGACATGCAGTTCCTGATGAGCGAAGTGCTGAACGTGGTCGAGGAGCTGAAGATGCTGCCGGCCCATGCCGACATCGACCTCGACACCATCAACGCCGTGCTCGAGGAAGGCGGCAAGTTCGCCTCGCAGGTCGTGTTCCCGCTCAACCAGAGCGGCGACGAGGAAGGCTGCACGCTCGACAAGTCCACCCATGAGGTGACCGCGCCCAAGGGCTTCAAGGAGGCCTATGCCCAGTACGTCGAGGGCGGCTGGCCGGCGCTGAGCTGCGACCCGGCCTACGGCGGCCAGGGCCTGCCGCACGTCGTGAACCAGTGCTTCTACGAGATGCTGAACTCGGCGAACCAGGCCTGGACCATGTACCCCGGCCTGTCGCACGGCGCCTACGAGGCGCTGCACGCCCATGGCACCGAGGCGCAGAAGGCGCTCTACCTGCCCAAGCTGACGAGCGGCGTCTGGACCGGCACCATGTGCCTGACCGAGCCGCACTGCGGCACCGACCTCGGCCTGCTGCGCACCAAGGCGGATCCGCAGGCCGATGGCACCTACAAGCTCACCGGCAACAAGATCTTCATCTCGGCGGGCGAGCACGACCTGGCCGAGAACATCGTCCACCTGGTGCTGGCGCGCCTGCCGGACGCGCCGGCCGGCTCCAAGGGCATCTCGCTGTTCGCGGTGCCCAAGTTCAACGTCAATGCCGACGGCTCGCTCGGCAGCCGCAACGGCATCTGGTGCGGCGGCCTGGAGCACAAGATGGGCATCCACGGCAATGCCACCGCGCAGATGGTGCTCGAAGGCGCCGTCGGCACCCTGGTCGGCCAGCCCCACAAGGGCCTGGCGGCCATGTTCGTGATGATGAACGCCGCGCGCCTGGGCGTGGGCATGCAGTCGCTCGGCCTGACCGAGGTGGCCTACCAGAACGCGGTGGCCTACGCCAAGGACCGCATCCAGATGCGCGCCCTGTCCGGCCCGAAGAACCCGGACAAGCCGGCCGACGCCATCATCGTGCACCCCGACGTGCGCAAGATGCTGCTGACCGCGCGCGCCTACGCCGAGGGCGGCCGCGCGCTGTCGATGTGGACCACGCTGCAGCTCGACAAGGAACTGTCGTCGGACGACGAGGACGAGCGCAAGGACGCCGCCGACCTGGTCGCGCTGGTGACGCCCATCATCAAGGCCTTCATCACCGACAACGGCTGGATCGCCACCTCGCACTGCATGCAGGTGTTCGGCGGCCACGGCTACATCAAGGAATGGGGCATGGAGCAGTACGTGCGCGATGCCCGCATCAACATGATCTACGAGGGCACCAACACGATCCAGTCGCTGGACCTGCTGGGCCGCAAGATCCTGGGCGACAACGGCGCCAAGCTGAAGAAGTTCGGCAAGCTGGTGCAGGCGTTCGTCGAGGAAGAGGGCACCAACGAGGCGATGCAGGAGTTCGTCAACCCGCTCGCCGAGCTGGGCGACAAGGTCACCAAGCTGACCACCGAGCTGGGCATGAAGGCCTTCGGCAATGCCGACGAGGTGGGCGCGGCGGCGGTCGACTACCTGCGCGTGGCCGGCCACCTGACCTTCGCCTACTTCTGGGCGCGCATGGCCAAGGTGGCGCTCGCCAAGGTCGACGGCGGCGACCCCTTCTACAAGGCCAAGCTGGCGACGGCGCGCTTCTACTTCGCCAAGCTGCTGCCGGAGACGGCAGGCCTCATCCGCACCGCGCGCGCGGGCTTGAAGCCGCTGATGGAAATGGACGAGGCGCTGTTCTAAGGTCTCGCCGTTCCCGTCCCACAACACAACAACACCCATCAGGAGAGACAACGCGATGAAACGACTGCTGCTGGCCCTGGCCGCCGCGCTCGCCGCGACGGGCGCCGTCGCCCAGGCGACGAGCCCGGCCGGCCTGTGGAAGACGATCGACGACAGCACGAAGAAGGAGCGCTCGCTGGTGCGCATCGTCGACACCGACGGCGTGTTCAGCGGCAAGCTCGAGAAGCTGCTCGATCCCGACGCGAAGCAGGACGCCGTCTGCGACGAATGCAGCGACGACCGCAAGGGCCAGCCGCTGGTCGGGCTGCCGATCATCCGCGGCGCGAAGAAGAGCGCCGACACCGACGGGCTGTGGGAGGGGGGCACCATCCTCGACCCGGCCAACGGCAAGACCTACAAGCTGCGCCTGAAGCCGGTCGAGGGCGGCAAGAAGTTGGAAGTCCGGGGCTACGTCGGCGCGCCGATGTTCGGCCGCACCCAGACCTGGATCCGGGTCGAGTAATCACAGGAGAACACACATGAGTCGCTTCAACGTCCGCAAGGTCGCCGTCCTCGGCGCCGGCGTGATGGGTGCGCAGATCGCCGCCCATCTGGTCAATGTCAAGGTGCCGGTGGTGCTGTTCGACCTCCCCGCGAAGGAGGGCCCGAAGAACGGCATCGTCACCAAGGCCGTCGACGGGCTGAAGAAGCTCAAGCCGTCGCCGCTGGGCATCCCGGAAGACGCCGCGCTGATCCAGCAGGCCAACTACGAGGAGCACAGCGAGCTCCTCAAGGACTGCGACCTCATCATCGAGGCCATCGCCGAGCGCATGGACTGGAAGCTCGATCTGTACAAGAAGATCGCGCCCTTCATCGCCCCGCACGCCATCGTCGCGAGCAACACCTCGGGCCTGTCGATCACGAAGCTGTCCGAGGCGCTGCCCGAGGAGATCAAGCCGCGCTTCTGCGGCATCCATTTCTTCAACCCGCCGCGGTACATGTACCTGGTGGAACTGATCCCGACCCCGACCACGAAGCCGGAGATCCTGGACCAGCTGGAGACCTTCGTCACCACCGCGGTCGGCAAGGGCGTCGTGCGCGCGAAGGACACGCCGAACTTCATCGCCAACCGCGTCGGCATCGCCGGCATGCTGGCGACGATCAAGGAGGCCGAGAACTTCGGCCTGGCCTACGACGTGGTCGACGACCTGACCGGCAAGAAGCTGGGCCGCGCCAGCTCGGGCACCTTCCGCACCGCCGACGTGGTGGGCCTGGACACCATGGCCCACGTCATCAAGACGCTGCAGGACAACCTGAAGGACGACCCCTTCTTCCCGAGCTACGCCACGCCGCCGGTGCTGGCCAAGCTGATCGAGCAGGGCGCGCTCGGCCAGAAGTCGGGCGCCGGCTTCTTCAAGAAGGTCGGCAAGGACATCCTGCGCCTCGACCCCGCGAAGGCCGACTATGTGCCCGCAGGCGGCAAGGCCGACGAGATCGTCGCCCGCATGCTGAAGAAGCCCGCTCCCGATCGCCTGAAGCTGCTGCGCGAATCGAGCAACCCGCAGGCGCAGTTCCTGTGGGCCATCCTGCGCGACAGCTTCCACTATGTCGCGGTGCACCTGGCCGACATCGCCGATTCGGCGCGCGAGGTCGACTTCGCGATGCGCTGGGGCTTCGGCATGCAGCAGGGCCCGTTCGAGCTGTGGCAGGCGGCCGGCTGGAAGCAGGTGGCCGAGTGGGTGAAGGCCGACATCGAGGCCGGCAAGGCACTGAGCAAGGCGCCGCTGCCCGACTGGGTGTTCGACGGCCGCGAGGGCGTGCACACGCCGGAAGGCTCGTGGAGCGCGTCGCAGAAGAAGTACATCCCGCGCAGCACGCTGCCGGTGTACCAGCGCCAGCACTTCCCCGAGAGCGTGCTGGGCTCCGGCGCCGCCGAGCCGCTGAAGGCCGGCACGGAAGAGTTCAAGAACGAGGAAGTGCGCGTCTGGTCGCTGGACGGCGAGGTGCTGATCGCGAGCATCACCGCGAAGCTGCACCTGATCAGCCCGACCGTCACCGAGGGCCTGCTGAAGGCGGTCGACATCGCCGAGGCGAAGTACAAGGGCCTGGTGATCTGGTCGCCGGACGACGTGTTCTCGGCCGGTGCCAACCTCGAGGCGCTGATGCCGGTCTTCATGAAGAGCGGCGCCAAGGGCATCGCCCCGGAAGAGAAGAAGCTGCAGGACGCGATGCTGCGCATCCGCTATGCCCAGGTGCCGGTGGTCTCGGCGCTGCGCGGCATTGCGCTGGGCGGCGGCTGCGAGCTGGCGGTGCATTCGGCGAAGCGCGTCGCGGCGATGGAAAGCTACGTCGGCCTGGTGGAAGTGGGCGTCGGCCTGATTCCGGGCGGCGGCGGCCTCGCCTACATCGCGCGCCGCGCGGCCGAGATGGCCAGTGCCGGCAACGCGAACGCCGACATCCTGAAGTTCCTGACCGACGGCTTCACCAACGCCGCGATGGCCAAGGTGGGCACGAGCGCGATCGAGAGCCGCAAGCTGGGCTACCTGCTGTGGAGCGACGTGATCGTCCCGAACAAGGACGAGCTGCTGTTCGTCGCGATCCAGCAGGCGCGGGCGATGTTCGACGGCGGCTACCGCGCGCCGGCGAAGACCCTGTTCCCGGTCGCCGGCCGCAACGCCATCGCGACCATCAAGGCGCAGCTCGTCAACATGCGCGACGGCGGCTTCATCAGCGCGCACGACTTCCACATCGCGTCGCTGATCGCCGACGTGGTGTGCGGCGGCGACGTCGATGCCGGTTCGCTGGTCAGCGAGGAGTACCTGATGACGCTGGAACGCAAGCATTTCTGCGGGCTGCTGGAGCACCCCAAGACGCAGGAACGCATCATGGGCATGCTGCAGACCGGCAAGCCTGTGAGGAATTGACCACCCCCGGAGCGCCTGCGGCGCTCCCCCTCAAGGGGGCGCCGCCAGCGGCCCGGCGGAGCCGGTTCCGCGGCGACAGCTTGATCGCGAATACAGGAGATTGAGATGACTACGAAGCAAGTTCAAGACGCCTACATCGTCGCGGCCACCCGCACGCCGATCGGCCGGTCGGGCCGGGGCTACTTCAAGAACACGCGCCCGGACGACCTGCTGGTCGCGGCGATCCGCAGCGCGATGACGCAGGTGCCGACGCTGGACCCGAAGGCGATCGAGGACGCCATCATCGGCTGCTCCTTCCCCGAGGGCGAGCAGGGCATGAACATGGCGCGCATCGCGGTCGCGCTCGCCTTCCCGCAGCCGGTCGGCGGCGTGACGGTGAACCGCTTCTGCGCCTCGGGCGTGACGGCGATCCAGATGGCGGCCGACCGCATCCGCGTCGGCGAGGCCGACGTGCTGATCGCCGGCGGCGCCGAGTCGATGAGCCTGGTGCCGATGGGCGGCAACAAGCCCTCGTTCAACCCCGAGGTCTTCGCCAAGGACGAGAACGTCGGCATCGCCTACGGCATGGGCCTGACCGCCGAGAAGGTGGCGGCGCAGTGGAAGGTCAGCCGCGAGGCGCAGGATGCCTTCGCCTACGAGTCGCACATGCGCGCGCTGAAGGCGCAGCAGGCCGGCGAGTTCACGGACGAGATCACGCCGATCGAGGTGGTGGAGCGCTTCCCGAACCTGCTCACCGGCGAGCAGGGCGTGAAGACGCGCACCGTCCAGCTCGACGAGGGCCCGCGCCCCGACACCTCGCCGGAAGGCCTGGCCAAGCTGAAGCCGGTGTTCGCCGCCAAGGGCAGCGTGACCGCCGGCAACAGCTCGCAGACCAGCGACGGCGCCGGCGCGCTGATCCTGGCGAGCGAGAAGGCGATCAAGCAGTACGACCTGAAGCCGCTCGCGCGCTTCGTCAGCTTCGCCGCGCGCGGCGTGCCGCCGGAGATCATGGGCATCGGCCCGATCGAGGCGATCCCGGCCGCGCTGCGCTACGCCGGCCTGAGCCTGGCCGACATGGACTGGATCGAGCTGAACGAGGCCTTCGCAGCGCAGTCGCTGGCGGTCATCAACAGCGTCGGCCTGGACCCGGCCAAGGTGAACCCGATGGGCGGCGCGATCGCCCTCGGCCACCCGCTGGGCGCCACCGGTGCGATCCGCGCCGCGACGGTCGTGCACGCGCTGCGTCGCCACAACCTGAAGTACGGGATGGTGACGATGTGCGTCGGCACCGGCCAGGGCGCAGCAGGCATCTTCGAACGCGTCTGATCGCGACACGTAGCCCGGATGCCAATCCGGGTTCCGCGGCGACGGGCGCAACCCGGATTGGCATCCGGGCTACGGACCCTCGGAGGTGAGCATGCAGACACGACAACTCGTCGCCGACGACGGCAGCCGGCTTGCGCTGCGCCTTTACCGCCCCGAAGGGCCGGTGCAGGCCGCGGTGCTGATCGGCGGCGCGATGGGCGTGCGCCAGGACTACTACCAGCCGTTCGCGCAATGGCTGGCCGGGCAGGGCTATGCGGTCGCCACCTTCGACTACCGCGGCATGGGCGACTCGCGCCCCGCCGGCTCGCTGCGCGGCGTGCAGGCCGACCTGTTCAGCTGGGCGCGCGACTACGACCTGGCGATCGACGCGCTGCGCGACAGCGCGCCCGGCGTGCCGCTGTACCTGGTCGGCCACAGCCTCGGCGCCCAGCTGCCCGGCCTGCTGCGCAACCGCGCCCGCGTCGACGGCCTGGTGTCGGTGGCCGCCGGCAGCGGCTACTGGCGCGACAACGCGCCGCCGCTGCGGCGCATGATCCTGTACTTCTGGTACCTGCTCGTGCCGGTGGCGACGGCGCTGTTCGGCTACTTCCCCGGCCGGCGCCTGCGCAAGGTCGGCGACCTGCCCAAGGGCGTGATGCTGCAATGGCGGCGCTGGTGCCTGAACCCGCGCTACCACGTCGGCGCCGAGGGCGTGGCGGTGCGCGCGCAGTTCGAGGCGGCGCGCTTCCCGCTGGTCGCCCTGTCGATCACCGACGACGAGCTGATGACCGAGCGCGGCACCCGCGTGCTGGTCGACTGCTACCCGAACGCGCCGCGCCGCATCGAGCGCATCGCGCCGCAGGACGTGCAGGCGCTGCGCATCGGCCACTTCGGCCTGTTCCGCGAGCAGTTCCGATCCACGCTGTGGCCGCGCATCGGTGGCCTGCTGCAGGGCTTCGCGCCCGCCCCCTGGAATCCCTGAAGGAGACGACATGAGCATCAAGACCGCCGTGCTGAACGGCGTATTCACCCTCGAGATCGCGCGCCCCGAGAAGAAGAACGCGCTCACCATCGACATGTACCAGGCGCTCGCCGACGGGCTGATGGCGGCCCAGGCGGATGCCGCGGTGCGCGCGGTGCTGATCACCGGCCAGCCCGGCATCTTCACCTCCGGCAACGACCTGGAGGACTTCATGAAGCGCCCGCCCGGCGGCACCGATTCGCCGGTGTTCCAGTTCATGCAGGCGCTGAACGGCTGCGAGAAGCCGGTGGTGGCCGCCGTCACCGGCGCGGCGATCGGCATCGGCACGACGATGCTGCTGCACTGCGACCTGGTCTACGTGGCCGACGAGGCCCGCCTCGCGATGCCCTTCGTCAGCCTGGGCCTGGTGCCGGAGTTCGCCTCCAGCCTGGTCGTGCCGCAGTTGCTGGGCCGCGTGAAGGCGGCCGAGAAGATCCTGCTCGGCGACCCCTTCGGCGCGGCCGAGGCGGTAGACCTCGGGATCGCCAACGCGGTGCTGCCGTCGGGCGAGGTGGTGCTGCATGCGCGCCGCGTCGCCGAGCGCTTCAACGCGCTGCCGCCGGGCGCGGTGCGCGAGACCAAGAAGCTGCTGCGCCGGGCCGGCGGCGCGGCCGTCGGCGAGGCCATCCAGGCCGAGGCGGCGGTGTTCGCGCAGCGCCTCGTGAGCCCCGAGGCGCGCGAGGCCTTCAGCGCCTTCTTCGAGAAGCGCAAGCCGGACTTCTCGAAGTTCGCCTGAGGCGCTCCGGCCCGCCTGCCGTGTACGCCGCCGCCAAGCTGGCGCTGTCCCCGCTGCTGGTGTGGCAGGGCACGCGCCTGCGCCGCACCGCGTTGCGCCTGCCCGAGGCCGAGGGGCCGCGCGAGGGCGTGGCCGGCACGGGCAAGGTGCAGCTGCGGGTGCTGATCGTCGGCGATTCGTCGGCGGCCGGCGTCGGCGCCCAGACGCAGAGCCAGGCCCTGGCGGGCCGCCTCAGCGAGGCCCTGTCGCAGCGCCTGGCCGGCGCGGTGGTGTGGCAGCTGGTGGCCCACACCGGCGACACCACGCGCGATGCGCTGTCGGCCCTGGAGCGGGCGCGCCTGCACCCGGCCGACGTGATGGTCACCGCGCTCGGCGTCAACGACGTGGTCTCGCAGGTGCCGGTGGCGCGCTGGCTGGAGCAGCTGGATGCCCTCGACCGCTGCGCGATGAAGCGGGCAGGGGTGCGCCATGCCGTGCACAGCGGCGTGCCGCCGATGCACGCCTTCCCGCTGCTGCCGAACCCGCTGCGCTGGGTGCTGGGCCGCGAGGCCCGGCGCTACAACGCGGCGCTGGCCGAATGGATCAAGCGCTGGCCCGAGCGTTGGTGGCTGCCGGTGCCGTTCGAGAACGAGAGCGTGTCCGACAGCCTGCTGATGGCCGAGGACGGCTTCCACCCCGGGCCCGCGGTGTACGCGCTGTGGGCCGAACAACTGGCGAACATGATCGCGACCCAGCTGGTGCCGCGCCTGCCCGCCACGACCCCCACGAGGAGACGAAAACCATGAGCGGCCCCACGACCCTGGCGGGCAAGACCCTGTTCATCACCGGCGCGTCGCGCGGCATCGGCCTCGCGATCGCGAAGCGCGCGGCGGCCGACGGCGCGCGCATCGTGATCGCGGCGAAGACGGCGGAGGCGAACCCCAAGCTGCCGGGCACCATCCATTCGGCCGCCGCCGAGATCGAGGCCGCGGGCGGGCAGGCGCTGCCGCTGCAGGTCGACATCCGCGACGAGGCCAGCGTGCTGGCGGCGGTGGAGCAGGCGGCGGCGCGCTTCGGCGGCATCGACATCCTGGTCAACAACGCGAGCGCGATCAGCCTGACGCCGACCCCCGCGACGCCGATGAAGCGCTTCGACCTGATGTTCGGCGTGAACGTGCGGGGGACCTACCTGTGCACGCAGGCCTGCCTGCCGCACCTGGCGAAGGCGGCGCAGGCGGGGCGCAACCCGCACGTGCTCAACATGTCGCCGCCGCTGTCGATGCGCGAGCGCTGGTTCAGCCCGCACGTCGCCTACACGATGGCGAAGTACGGCATGAGCGAGTGCACGCTGGGGCATGCGGGAGAGTTCCGGCCGCTGGGCATCGGCGTCAACAGCCTGTGGCCGCGCACGGCGATCGCGACGGCGGCGCTGCAGATGATCCCCGGCGCGGACATCGCGCGCTGCCGCACGCCGGAGATCCTGGCGGATGCGGCGTACCTGGTGCTGACGAGCGATGCGCGGGCGACGACGGGGAATTTCTTCATCGACGACGAGCTGCTGGCGCGGCACGGCGTGACGGACTTCGGGAAGTACAGCGTGACGCCGGGGACGACGGAGTTCGTGCCGGACTTCTTCGTGGATTGAACGGAAGGACGACCCCGGATTGGCATCGGGGCTACGGAACCTGTAGCCCGGATGAAGCGAAGCGCAATCCGGGAGCGGCCTCAGGTCCCGCGCATTCGTTCCCACGCGAGCCGCGCCGCCGCGAGGTCCCAGGCGGCCGACCCCACGCTCTTGAACACGACGGGCTGATCGTCGAGCGGTGCCATCCCGCCCCCGAGCTCGCTCACCCGCGTCCAATCCACCCCCGCCTGGATCAAATCCCCCGCCTCCTCGCGCGCCCCCGCGAGGTCGTCGACGATCACCCGGGCCCGCCGCACCAGCCCCGCCGGCAGCTCGCACATCGCCGGCGTGAACGCCCCCACGGCGAACACCCGCACCCCGTCCGCCACGCGCTCCGGAAGCACCGCCACCCGGCTCGTCGTCGCGGTCACGATGAGCCCGCAGCGCGCGACCTCGGCCGCGACATCGTCCACCGCGTGCGCGGCGACCCCCGAATCCGCCAGTTCCGCCACCAGCCGCTGCGCCGACGCGCCCGTGCGCGCCGCGATGCCGATCCACGCCGGCGCCAGCCCCTCGTGGAAGGCCAGCACATGGGCCCGGGCCTGCGCGCCCGCGCCGACCACCAGCAGCCGCTCGCCCCGCGGCACCCGCAGCGCCAGCGCCGCGGCCAGCGACACCGCTGCGGTGCGCCGCGCCGTCAGCGTCACGCCGTCGAACAGCGCCAGCCGCTCGCCGCTCGCCCGGTCCATCAGCAGCACCTCGCCCTGGACCCGCGGCAGGCCGCGCGCCGGGTTGCCGTGGTTCACGGTCACCAGCTTGACGCAGGCATGGCGCTCGTCGCTCGCCGGCATCAGCAGCAGCCTGTCGTCGCCCTGCAGCGCGAAGCTGCTGCGCAGCGGCGCCTGCAGCCGGCCCGCGGCGCGTTCGGCCGCGGCACGGGCCACCGCCTCGGCGAGCGGCCGCCAGGGCAGCAGCGCCGCCGTCCGTGCCGCGTCCACCAGCCGCAGGCCCACGGGCGTGCCTGTCAGTCGCGGGGAATCGGCCGCGGCTGCCCGTCGCGGTCGATCGCGACGTAGGTCAGGCTCGCCTCGGTCACCTTCACCACCTTCAGGTCGGCCGGGTTGCGCTCGGCGTACACCTCGACGTGCACCGTCACCGAGGTACGCCCGATGCGCTCCACCCGGGCGTAGAAGCTCAGCAGGTCGCCGACGGACACCGCCTGCTTGAAGACGAACTCGTTCACCGCCACCGTCACGATGCGGCCCTTGGCGATGCGCGCCGGCAGCACCGAGCCGGCCAGGTCGACCTGGGCCATGATCCAGCCGCCGAAGATGTCGCCGTTGCTGTTCGCGTCCGCCGGCATCGGCATGACCCGCAGGACGAGGTCCAGGTCTTTCGGCAAACTCACCCCCGTGGCGGGGGCGGGATCACCGGGTCGGCCGGACTGGCTTGAATTCGCACTCATTGAACTTCACCTCTTTCAGGTCCCCGATTCTTTCACGATGCGCTCCATGTCCTCCCCCCTGCGGCCTTCCGGGCCGCCGCCCGACCCGGCGCAGCCGGCCGCGCCGCGGTCCGACGCCGCCACCCTGCGCAAGCTGCTGCCCTATTTGTGGCAGTACCGCTGGCGCGTCTCGATCGCGCTCGGCTTCATGGTGGCGGCCAAGGTCGCCAACGTCGGCGTGCCGCTGCTGCTCAAGCGCCTGGTCGACAGCCTGGCCCTGAAGCCGGGCGACCTGCAGGCGGTGCTGGTGGTGCCGATCGGGCTGCTGCTCGCCTACGGCCTGCTGCGGCTGTCGACCTCGCTCTTCACCGAGCTGCGCGAGCTGATCTTCGCCAAGGCCACCGAAGGCACGGCGCGCAGCATCTCGCTCAACGTGTTCCGCCACCTGCACGCGCTGAGCCTGCGCTTCCACCTCGAGCGCCAGACCGGCGGCATGACGCGCGACATCGAGCGCGGCACCCGCGCCGTGCACTCGCTGATCTCCTACTCGCTCTACAGCATCGTGCCGACGCTGGTGGAGATGGCACTCGTGCTGGGCCTGCTCGGCCTCAAGTTCGACGCCGGCTTCGCCCTCATCACGCTGGCGGCGCTCGCGGTCTACATCAGCTTCACCATCGTCTTCACCAACTGGCGCACCCAGTTCCGCAAGCAGATGAACGAGCTCGACTCGACGGCCCATTCGCGCGCCATCGATTCGCTGCTGAACTACGAGACCGTCAAATACTTCAACAACGAGGACTTCGAGGCGCGTCGCTACGACGACAGCCTGGAGAACCTGCGCCGCGTCGCGCTGAAGTCGCAGGCCACGCTGTCGATGCTCAATACCGGGCAGCAGCTCATCATCGCGATCGGCCTGGTGGCCATGCTGTGGCGCGCCACGCAGGGCGTGGTGGGCGGGCAGATGACGCTGGGCGACCTGGTGATGATCAACGCCTTCATGATCCAGCTCTACATCCCGCTCAACTTCCTGGGCGTGATCTACCGCGAGATCAAGCAGAGCCTGGCCGACCTGGACAAGATGTTCGCGCTGCTCGAGCGCGAGCGCGAGGTGGCCGACGCCCCCGGCGCGCTGCCGCTGGCGGTGACCCACGGCCAGGTGCGCTTCGACCATGTGGACTTCGCCTACGAGCCCGACCGGCCCATCCTGCACGACGTGAGCTTCGAGATCCCGGCCGGCGCGACGGTGGCCGTGGTCGGCCCGTCCGGCTCGGGCAAGAGCACGCTCGCGCGGCTGCTGTACCGCTTCTACGACGTGCAGGGCGGCGTCATCGCCATCGACGGCCAGGACCTGCGCTCGGTGAGCCAGGCGAGCCTGCGCCGCAGCATCGGCATCGTCCCGCAGGACACCGTGCTGTTCAACGACACCGTCGCCTACAACATCGCCTACGGCCGCCCCGGCGCGAGCCGCGACGAGATCGAGGCGGCGGCCCGCGCGGCGCGCATCCACGACTTCATCGCGTCCACCCCGAAGGGCTACGAGACGATGGTGGGCGAGCGCGGCCTGAAGCTGAGCGGCGGCGAGAAGCAGCGCGTGGCGATCGCCCGCACGCTGCTGAAGGACCCGCCGATCATGATCTTCGACGAGGCGACCTCGGCCCTCGACTCCGCCAACGAGCGCGCCATCCAGGCCCAGCTGCAGGGCGTGGCGCGCAACAAGACCGCCCTGGTGATCGCGCACCGCCTGTCCACCGTGGTCGACGCGCACCAGATCCTGGTGATGGACCAGGGCCGCATCGTCGAGCGCGGCACGCATGCCGAGCTGCTCGCGCGCGAGGGCCGCTACGCCGAGATGTGGCGCCTGCAGCAGAGCAGCGACGCCGAGGCGGTCGCCGCGTGACTTCCTCACGCCCCCCGGTTTCGGGGGGTGTAGGACAGCCGGCGAGTTCCTCGGGCTTTCGTGAAATCCGAACGTGAAGCCTTGATCGATTGTGAGCAGAAGTGACAAGGCCGGTGGTCCGGAAGGGAAGGGGCGCTCCTAGAGTCTGGCCACCGATTCACACCACAAGGACGGATGCCATGACTGCTCACCCCATCACCGCTTCCAAGGCTGTTTCCGGACTGGTTGTCCTGGCCCTCGCCGGCGCGGCCCTGTTCGCCGCCCGGCCCGCGGCCGCCGCACCGGATTCGGCCTCGCTGCGCCTGCCCGATGCCAAGCTCGTCTGGGTCGACAACGAGAGCTTCGAGTTCGGCACCTGCTCGGCCGCCGGCAGCGAGCACGTGGCCGCCGTGCTGGGCACGCTGCGCGACCGGCTGATGAGCGAGCTCGGCCCGATGATGCTGAACAACGGCGTCACCCCGGCGAGCCAGCAGTTCGTGACGCTGACGCCGGTGTCCGGCGGCCAGGACTGCAACACGCTCGCGAGCCGCGTCGTGTTCCGCGTCGCCGGGGTCAGCGCCCGCTCGGGCGGGGTGTGGAGCGCCGACGTCGTCGCGCAGACCGCCGGCCCGACGGCCGACTCGCGCCAGGCCTCGGTCCAGCTCGTCAACGACCTGGTCCACGAACTCGACCTGACGCTCAGCCGGTCACACTGAGGTCGGGACGGCCCGGCGGCCGCTGGTCGGGGCCAGGCGACGGTTATCCGACGCTCACCGCCGCGCCGTCGTTACACTCGCCGCCGTGGAAACCAAGTGGCTCGAAGATTTCGTCAGCCTGGCCGAGACGCGCAGCTTCTCGCGCTCGGCGCAGTTGCGGCACGTGACGCAGCCGGCGTTCTCGCGCCGCATCCAGGCGCTGGAGGCCTGGGCCGGGGTGGACCTGGTCGACCGGTCCTCCTACCCGACGCGCCTCACCCCCGCCGGCGAGACCTTCCACGCGCAGGCGCTGGACATCCTCGGGTCGCTGCAGACCACCCGCAACATGATGCGCGGCCACCAGGCGGCGGCGCAGGACATGGTCGAGTTTGCGGTGCCGCACTCGCTCGCGTTCAGCTTCTTCCCGCACTGGGTGATGGACCTGCGCAAGCGCTTCGGCGCGGTCAAGAGCCGGCTCACCGCGCTCAACGTGCATGACGCCGTGCTGCAGCTCACCGAGGGCAGCTGCGACCTGCTGATCGCCTACCACCACCCGTCGCAGCCGCTGCAGCTCAATCCCGAGCGCTACGAAATGCTGAGCCTGGGCCAGGAGACGCTCGCCTGCTATGCCAAGGCCGACGCGGATGGCGAGCCGATGTTCCGCCTGCCGGGCGCGCCCGGCGAGCGCGTGCCCTTCCTGAGCTATGCGGCCGGCGCCTACCTCGGCCGCATGGTCGAGCAGATCGTCAAGCTCGCGCCGGCGCCGCTGCAGCTGGATGCCATCTACGAGACCGACATGGCCGAGGGCCTGAAGGCGATGGCGCTGGAGGGGCACGGCCTGGCCTTCCTGCCGGTCAGCTCGGTGAAGAAGGAGCTGCGCAGCCGCCGCCTGGTGCGGGCCTCGGCGCCCGACACGCTGGAGCTCACGATGGACGTGCGCATCTACCGCGAACTGCCCGACATGAGCCGCCCGCCCAGCCACAAGCCGGCGGCGCAGGCGTTGTGGGAATTCCTGCGCGACGGCGGTGGCCGTTGACACCGTGCCGCGCCGGGGAAACCAGCGGGGTTTACCCTTCCGGCACATGCAAACCGCGCATGGGCGTTCCGTCATTCCGCATTGGATTTTTGGGCCGCGGAGGCCTACAGTGCGCGCCCAACACCACTGCTTTCGCCAGCCGTCCACGGTGGCATGAAGGTTGCAAGATCCACGCCATGAAGCCACCCCGTGTTGCTGCTGTCCTGCACGCCCTGCGCGGTCTGGCTGCGTCGCTGGCGATCGTGCTGCTGACCGCCTCGCCGGCCTGGGCGGCGCCCGCCGCGGCGGGACCGGTGCCGACCGGCCCGGTGCTGGACCGCATCCGGCAGACGGGCAAGATCGTGATCGCGCACCGCGAATCCTCGGTGCCGTTCTCCTACCTCGATTCCGACAAGAAGCCGGTCGGCTACGCCGTCGAGCTGTGCCTGAAGCTGGCCGAGGCGGTGCGCAAGCGGCTGGACATGAAGGCGATCGCGCCCGAGTTCGTGCTGGTGACCGCCGGCAACCGGATCCCGATGGTGGCCGAGGGCAAGGTCGACCTGGAGTGCGGCTCCACCACCAACAATGCCGAACGGCGCGAGAAGGTGGCCTTCACCATCCCGCACTACATCACCGGTGCGCGCTACATGGTGCTGGCCGACAGCCCGATCGCCGAGCTGACGAACTTCGAGGGCAGGAAGCTGGTGTCGACCAAGGGCACGACGCCGCTGAAGGAGGTGGAGCGCGCCAACCGCGAACGCCTGCTGCGCATCACCGTGCTCGAGGCGCCCGAGCATGCGAAGGCGATGCAGATGGTCCTGAGCGGCGAGGCCGACGGCTTCGCGATGGACGACGTGCTGCTGTACGGCCTGATCGCCTCCAGCGCCGACCCGGGCCGGCTCAAGGTGGTGGGCAAGTTCCTTACCATCGAGCCGCTCGCGATCATGATGCGCAAGGACGATCCCGAGTTCAAGAAGATCTGCGACGAGGAGATGAAGCGGCTCATCCTCAGCCGCGAGGCCTACGCGATCTACGATCGCTGGTTCAGCAAGCCGATCCCGCCGAAGAACCTGCCGCTGAACCTGCCGATGAACTACCTGCTGCGCGACTTCTGGAAGTACCCGACCGACCAGGTTCCCAACTAGTCCGTTCCTCAGAGCCCGCCGCACCGGCCGACTACGTGGAACTGCGTAGACGCCGTATCCCTAGAATTTCGTTGTGGGTTGGTTCCCCCTACCCGTTATCCACCCTGAAGGAGATCGTATGAAAAAGGCATGGCTGAGCGCCGCCGTCCTGCTGGCCGTTGCGGGCATGGCCCAGGCGCAGCAGAGCGACACGCTGAAGAAGATCAAGGACAGCGGTACCGTCACGATGGGCGTGCGCGAATCGTCCGGCGCGCTGGCCTACACGCTCGGCGACGGCAAGTACGCCGGCTTCCATTACGACGTCTGCCAGAAGGTGCTGGCCGATGTGCAGAAGCAACTGGGCCTGGCCAAGCTGGACATCAAGTACCAGCCGGTGACCTCGCAGAACCGCATCCCGCTGGTGCAGAACGGCACCGTCGACATCGAGTGCGGCTCGACCACCAACAACGCGACGCGCCAGAAGGACGTGGCCTTCGCCGTCACGACCTACGTCGAGGAAGTGCGCATCGCCACCAAGGTGAACTCGGGCATCAACTCGGTGAAGGACCTGGCCGGCAAGACGGTGGCGACCACCACCGGCACCACGTCCGTCCAGACGCTGCGCAAGCACGAGCGCGCCACCGGCGTCGACTTCAAGGAAGTGTTCGGCAAGGACCACGCCGACAGCTTCCTGCTGCTCGAATCCGGCCGTGCCGACGCCTTCGTGATGGACGGCCAGATCCTGGCCGGCAACATCTCGCGCTCGAAGAACCCGGCCGACTACAAGATCGTCGGCGAGGTGCTGAGCGTCGAGCCGATCGCGATCATGCTGCGCAAGGACGACCCGGCCTTCAAGAAGGCGGTGGACGACAGCATCAAGGCTCAGATCAAGTCCGGCGAGCTGGCCAAGACCTACGACAAGTGGTTCAACCAGCCGATCCCCCCGAGCAACACCAAGGTCGGCCTGCCGCTGTCCGACGCCACCAAGGCGGCCTGGGCGGCGCCGAACGACAAGCCGATGGAAGACTACGCGAAGAAGTAAGCCGACGGCGTCGAGCCGGAACTTCGGCGATGGACCGGGACTGAGGTAAGCCCTGACGCCATTTGGCGCGGGGCTTGCTTACAGTCCCCCCAGCGCGGCGCCGGGTGATCCGCGTCGCGCTTTTTCTTGGGGCGGCGCAGCGTCGTGGGGCCCTGGAACAAGAATTGGAGCAAGCCTTGGGCAAGTGGGACTGGCAGGTATTCCTGCAAGACACGGGGGGTGGGCAGACCTACCTGGAGTGGTTGATGTCGGCCTGGGGGTGGACGCTGTCGGTGGCCTTGCTGGCCCTGGTGGTGGCGCTGGTGGTGGGATCGCTGGTCGGCATCCTGCGCACGGTGCCGAACAAGGCGCTGTCGATGTTCGGCGAATGCTGGGTCGAGCTGTTCCGCAACGTGCCGCTGCTGGTCCAGATCTTCATCTGGTACCACGTGATCCCGTCGATCTTCCTCGGCCTGCAGAAGGTGCCGAGCTTCCTGCTGGTGGTGCTCGCCCTGGGCTTCTTCACCTCCGCGCGGGTCGCCGAGCAGGTCAAGGCCGGCATCAACGCGCTGCCCCGCGGCCAGCGCTACGCCGGGCTCGCGATGGGCCTGACGCTGCCGCAGACCTACCGCTACGTGCTGCTGCCGATGGCCTTCCGCATCGTCATCCCGCCGCTCACCAGCGAGTCGATGAACATCATCAAGAACTCGTCGGTGGCCTTCGCCGTCAGCATCGCGGAGATGACGATGTTCGCGATGCAGGCGCAGGAGGAGACCTCGCGCGGCATCGAGATCTACCTGGCGGTGACGGGGCTGTACTTCGTCTCGGCCTTCGCGATCAACCGCATTGCGCTGTTCCTGGAGCAACGCGTCCAGGTCCCCGGCATGATCGGGGGCGGCAAATGAACCTGAATCTCGATTTCACGTTCCTGTCCTGGAACGTCGTCTCGGCCTTCGTGGCCAAGGGCCTGGTCTTCTCGGTCCAGCTGACGCTGGTGGCGATGATCGGCGGCATCGCGCTGGGCACGCTGATCGCGCTGATGCGGCTGTCGGGCAAGAAGTGGCTGGTGCTGCCGGCGGCGTTCTACGTCAACACGCTGCGCTCGATCCCGCTGGTGATGGTGATCCTGTGGTTCTTCCTGCTGATCCCGCTGCTGATCGGGCGTCCGATGGGCGCGGAGCTGTCGGCCATCGTCACCTTCACGGTGTTCGAGGCGGCGTATTACTCCGAGATCATGCGGGCCGGCATCCAGAGCGTGCCGCGCGGCCAGGTGTACGCGGGCTATGCGGTGGGCATGACCTACCGGCAGACCATGCAGCTGATCGTGCTGCCGCAGGCCTTCCGCAACATGCTGCCGGTGCTGCTGACGCAGACCATCATCCTCTTCCAGGACACCTCGCTGGTGTATGCGATCGGTGCGTACGACCTGCTGAAGGGCTTCGAGGTCGCCGGCAAGAACTTCAACCGCCCGGTCGAGACCTACCTGGTCGCCGCCGTCGTGTACTTCGTGATCTGCTTCTCCCTGTCGATGCTCGTGCGTCGCCTGCAGAAGAAGATCGCCATCATCCGCTGAACCCGGGGTTTTCCAATGATCCAGATCAACAACGTTTCGAAGTGGTACGGCAGCTTCCAGGTGCTGACCGATTGCACGACCCGCATCGCCAAGGGCGAGGTGGTCGTGGTGTGCGGTCCCTCGGGTTCGGGCAAGTCCACGCTGATCAAGACGGTCAACGCGCTGGAGCCGATCCAGAAGGGCGACATCGTCGTCGACGGCATCTCGATCTCCGACCCGAAGACCAACCTGCCCAAGCTGCGCAGCCGCGTCGGCATGGTGTTCCAGCATTTCGAGCTGTTCCCGCACCTGACGGTGACCGAGAACCTGACGCTGGCGCAGATCAAGGTGCTGAACCGCAAGCCCGACGAGGCCAAGGTGCGCGGCCTGAAGATGCTCGACCGCGTGGGGCTGAGCGCGCACAAGGACAAGTTCCCCGGGCAGCTGTCGGGCGGCCAGCAGCAGCGCGTGGCGATCGCCCGGGCGCTGAGCATGGACCCGATCGTGATGCTGTTCGACGAGCCGACCTCGGCGCTCGACCCCGAGATGGTGGGCGAGGTGCTGGACGTGATGGTGCAGCTGGCCAACGAGGGCATGACCATGATGTGCGTCACGCACGAGATGGGCTTCGCCAAGAAGGTCAGCAACCGCGTGATCTTCATGGACGCGGGGAAGATCGTCGAGGACTGCAGCAAGGACGGGTTCTTCGGGAAGCCGGAGGAGCGGTCGCCGCGGGCGAAGGACTTCCTCTCGAAGATTCTTCAGCACTGATTCGGGCGCCGCTCCCGGATTGGCATCCGGGCTACGGGGCGGGGGTGCGAAAATCGGCGGATGACCGATACGCTCACCCTCACCACGCCCGACGACTGGCACCTGCACCTGCGTGACGGGGCCGCGCTCGCCGCGGTGCTGCCCGACACCGTGCGCCAGTTCGCGCGCGCCATCGTGATGCCCAACCTGCGCCCACCGGTCACCACCGCGGCGCAGGCCCAGGCCTACCGCGAACGCATCCTCGCGGCCCGCCCCGAGGGCTCGGCCTTCGAGCCGCTGATGACGTTGTACCTCACCGACCTCACGCCCCCCGACGAGATCCGGCGCGCAAAGGAGGCCGGCGTCGTCGCGCTCAAGCTCTACCCGGCCGGCGCCACCACCAACAGCGACGCCGGCGTCACCGACCTGCGCAAGACCTATCCGACGCTCGAGGCCATGCAGCGCGAGGGCGTGCTGCTGCTGGTCCACGGCGAGGTCACCGACCCGGCGGTCGACGTGTTCGACCGCGAGGCCGTCTTCATCGACACCGTGATGCAGCCGCTGCGCCGCGACTTCCCCGAGCTGAAGGTGGTGTTCGAGCACATCACCACGCGCGAGGCGGCCCAGTACGTGGCCGGCGCGGATGCGCACACCGCCGCCACGCTCACCGCCCATCACCTGCTGTACAACCGCAACGCCATCTTCCAGGGCGGGCTGCGGCCGCACTACTACTGCCTGCCGGTGCTCAAGCGCGAGGTGCACCGCCAGGCGCTGGTGCAGGCGGCCACCTCGGGCAGCGCGAAGTTCTTCCTCGGCACCGACAGCGCGCCGCATGCCGCCCAGCTGAAGGAGCAATCGGTGTGCGGCGCGGGCTGCTACACCGCGCTGTCCGCGCTGGAACTGTATGCGCAGGCCTTCGAGGCCGCGGGTGCGCTGGACAAGCTCGAGGCCTTCGCCAGCTTCCACGGCCCCGACTTCTACGGCCTGCCGCGCAACACCGGGCGCGTCACGCTGCGCCGCGAACGCTGGACCCTGCCCGAGGCGGTGCCCTTCGGCGAGGCGCAGCTCAAGCCGCTGCGCGGCGGCGAGACCCTGGACTGGAAGCTGCTCGCGGAGGCCGCATGACCCTGCTCGACAAGCCCGCGCGCATCGCCCTGCTGATCGACGCCGACAACTCGCCGGCGAGCAAGATCGACGTCATCCTCGCCGAGCTGGCCAAGCTGGGCGTGGCCAACATCCGGCGCGCCTACGGCAACTGGAAGAAGGACGGGCTCAAGGGCTGGGAAGCGGTGCTGCACGAGTATGCGATCAAGCCGGTGCAGCAGTTCGACTACAGCAAGGGCAAGAACGCGACCGACATGGGCATGGTCATCGAGGCGATGGACCTGCTCTACACCGACCAGCCGGACGCCTTCGGCATCGTCTCCTCGGACAGCGACTTCACGCCGCTGGTGATGCACCTGAAGGCGAAGGGCGCGCTGGTCTACGGCTTCGGCGCGAAGAAGACGCCGATGCCGTTCGTCAACGCCTGCTCCCGCTTCCTGTACCTCGAGAACCTGGGGCAGGTGGTGGATGGCGTGGACGAGGCGCCGAAGGCGGCCAAGGCTGCGGCCAAGGGCGCGGCCGGGCGCAAGACGGCGCGCGGTGCGGCGGCGAAGCGCGAAGAGGCGCCGGCGGCGGCGGAGGCCGCGGTGGCGGCGCCGATCCGCCAGGACACGGCGGCGCTCAAGCAGGACGCGCGGCTCGTGGCGCTGCTGCGCAATGCGGTCGAATCGGCGGCGGGCGAGGACGGCTGGTCGGCGCTGGGCCCGGTGGGGCAGCAGATCGGCAACCAGGCCTCGTTCGATCCGCGCAACTACGGCTACCGCAAGCTGATCGACCTGATCGAGGCGACGCAGCTGTTCGAGCTCGACCGGCGCGGCAGCCAGGTGGTGCTGCGCGACAAGCGCCTGGCGAAGACCAGGGGATAATGCGCCCCGTGAAGCGGACCAGACCGCCGCTGGTGCAAGGCTCGAAAGGGCGCACTGGAGGAAGGTCCGGACTGCACAGGGCAGCGTAGCAGCCAACGGCTGTCCACCGCGAGGTGAGGATCAGAGCAACAGAGACGAGTCGCCGCATCGGCCGCAAGGCCGGCGCGGCGGGTGAAACGGGCAATCTCTACGCGCAGCAATACCAAATAGGCACACGTTGACTTGGCCCGAGGAGTGTGCGGGTAGGTAGCACCGAGCCGGACAGTGATGTCCGGCCCAGAGGAATGGCGGTCACGGTGGGCCTTCGAAAGAAGGGTCACTGCACAGAATCCGGCCTATCGGTCCGCTTCACACTTTTCCTCGGCCGCTCCCGGATTGCGCTGCGCTCCATCCGGGCTACGCGCGATGGGGCGGCGCGGCCGCTACACTCGGGGCCTCCCGATGAATCCCGACGCACACCTACTCTGGCGGGCGCCCCGATGGGCCTTGGCCGCGCTGCTCGCCTGCCTGGGCATGCTCGGGCCCTTCTCGATCGACACCTACCTGCCGGCCTTCACCGGCATCGCGCAGTCGATCGGCGCCACGCCGGTCGAGATGCAGCAGACGCTGTCGGCCTACCTGTTCGGCTTCGCGGTGATGAACCTGTTCCACGGCGCACTGTCCGACAGCTTCGGCCGCCGGCCGGTCGTGCTCTGGGGCATCGTCGTCTTCACGCTCGCCTCGGCCGGCTGCGCGCTGTCGCAGCACATCGGCGCGCTCGTCTTCTTCCGCGCCCTGCAGGGCATGTCGGCCGGGGCCGGCATCGTCGTCTCGCGCGCCGTCATCCGCGACATGTTCCCGCCCGCCGACGCCCAGCGCGTGATGTCGCAGGTGACGATCTACTTCGGCATCGCCCCCGCCATTGCGCCGATGGTCGGCGGCTTCCTGTTCGTCAACGTCGGCTGGCACGCGATCTTCTGGTTCCTCACCGCGGTCGGCATCGCGCTGTGGATCGGCAACTACCGCCTGCTGCCCGAGACCCTGCACGCGAGCCAGAAACAGCCCTTCAACCCGCGCAACCTGATGCGGGGCTACCTGCAGCTCGGCGCCAACCCGCGCTTCCTGATGCTGGCGCTGGCGAGCGGCATTCCCTTCAACGGCATGTTCCTCTACGTGCTGTCGGCGCCGGTCTTCCTCGGCGACCACCTGCACCTCGCGCCCGGCCAGTTCTTCTGGTTCTTCATGATGACCATCGGCGGCATCATGGGCGGCGCCTGGCTGTCCGGGCGCCTGGCCGGCCGCATCAAGCCGCACCACCAGATCCGCCACGGCTTCGTGATCATGCTGGTGGTCTCGCTGGTCAACCTGGCGCTCAACCTGCTCTTCACGGCGCAGGCCTGGTGGGCGCTGCTGCCGATCGGCATCTTCGCCTTCGGCTGGGCCCTGATGGTGCCGGTGGTCACGCTGATGACGCTGGACCTGGTGCCCGAGCGGCGCGGCATGGCGTCCTCCTTCCAGGCCTGCATCGGCAGCCTGGCGAACGGCCTCGTGGCGGGCGTCATCGCGCCGCTGGTGATGCATTCCACGCAGGCGCTGGCGGTGGCCTCGCTGCTGATGATGAGCATCGGCATCCTGGCCTGGATCTGGGTCAAGCCGCGCGTCGTGCCGAAGCTCAAGCCGCCGGCCTGACGGCCGATATCGCCACAGGCGCCCCGAATTCCGGCGGCGCGCGTGGAGCGTTTCCCATGTCCATCCCGTCCTGCCGCCTTGCCGCGGCCCTGCTGGGCCTCGGCCTGTGCGCCGCCCCGGTGCTGGCGAACGACGCGGCCGCCGTCGTGCCGCGCAGCTCGCCGGCCAAGCCGATGAAGAATGCGGAGCCCGAGAGGGCCTCGGCCGCCAAGCCGCGCGGCTTCGAGGACCCGATGGACCGGCTGCGCCAGCGCCTGGCCGAGAAGCTGGGCGCCCAGCAGCCCGAGCCGGCGAACCCCGACGTGGTGCGCGTCGTCGGCCAGCCCTCCGCCAAGGCGGCGGCGCCGGTGCGCTCGGCCGCGCCGATGTCCGGCGGCGGCGGCAGCGTGGCCGCGGCCATCGACGGCGGCGAGCCGAAGCCGATTGCGTCGCGGCCACCGGCCCGCACGGTGGTGGCGGCGCATGGCGCCTCGCCGCACTGGGACTACCAGGGCGAGGGCGGGCCGGAGAACTGGGGCAAGCTGAAGCCGGAGTTCAGCGCGTGTTCGGCCGGCAAGCGACAGAGCCCGATCGACATCCGCGACGGCATCGCGGTGCAGCTCGATCCGGTGCAGTTCGACTACAAGCCCAGCGGCTTTCGCGTGCTGGACAACGGCCACACGGTGCAGGTCAACGTGGCGCCGGGCAACTCCATCGAGGTGATGGGGCGGCGCTTCGAACTGGTGCAGTTCCACTTCCATCGTCCGTCCGAGGAGCGCATCAACGGCCGGCAGTTCGACATGGTGGCGCACCTGGTGCACAAGGACCTCGAGGGCAAGCTCGCGGTGGTAGCGGTGCTGCTGGACCGCGGCAGCGCGCAGCCGCTGGTGCAGGCGGTGTGGAACAACCTGCCGCTCGAGAAGGGCGACGAGGTCGCGGCGCGCTCGACGCTGGACCTGAATGCGCTGCTGCCGGCCGAGCGCGGCTACTTCACCTACATGGGCTCGCTGACCACGCCGCCCTGCAGCGAGGGCGTGCTGTGGATGGTGATGAAGCAGCCGGTGGGCATCTCGCCCGAGCAGATCGGCATCTTCGCCCGGCTGTACCCGATGAATGCACGGCCGATCCAGTCGGCGAGCGGGCGGTTGATCAAAGGATCGAACTGACGCCCACCCCCGAGGCGCTTCGCGCCTCCCCCTCAAGGGGGCGCCGCCAGCGGCCCGGCGAAGCCGGCTCCGCGGCGTCCGCTGGGGGCGCTTCGCTGCGCTCGCCCGGATGCCCATCCGGGGATCCTCCCTCACGTCTACTGCCGCCCCCGGTTCCGCGGCGCTGCATCCAGGCTACGCATGTGCGAATCGGGATGCTCGCAGGCCACGGTGGGTTCGGCAAAGGCGCGGGCGGGGGAGGCTGGGGCGCGCCAATCAGGGTGGTGCGCCGGAGCTGGCTGGTTTCAGGGCCCGCGTGCGCAGCACGCTTCGTGGACTGACTTCTCGCAGCCTGTTTGAGCGCAGTGAACGCAGTGAACGAAGCGAGTTTCTGCGAGGGGCCCTGGAACCAGTCAGCGGAGGGCAGTCCTCGTCCCGGCAGGGGCGGGGACCGCGACATCCGGCGCGCCCCAGCCTCCCCCGCCCGCGCCTTTGCACGCCGCTGCCCCAGCCGGGTCACGGAAGCGGCCGCTGCAACGCCTCCAGCAGCTTCTTCCGCTCGGCCCCTTCCGGCGCGTTCTCCGCCAGCAGGGCGATGAATTGCTCCTGCGACTGCGCCTGCCCCTGCGCCTTCTTCACCAGCACGCCGGCGATGGGACCGAGGTGCGCCGTCAGCACCTTGCGCGACTGCGTCACCATCTCGTCCGTCAGCGGGTGGTGCCCGGTCGGCAGCGACGGGCCGGTGGCATGCGCCGCCGCCTGCGTGCCGGTGCCGCCCAGCTTCGCCGTGAAGCGCTGGCGGTCGGCATCGCTGCCGAGGTGCTCGCAGACCTTGGCCGTCAGGCCCGGCAGGTCGGTGCTGAAGCGCGCCGCATTGCGCACCAGCACCTTGGCCACCGGCCCGACGAACGAGGCCAGCGCCAGCTCGACCCGCGCCAGCGTCTGCGGATCCCAGCCGGTCGGCGGCGCCGTCGTGCGCACCGAGCCGCCGGCCGACAGCGGCGCGGTCGGCGCATGCGGGTCGGCGGCGGCAGCCGCCGGTCGCGCCGGTGCCATGATGACCGTCGTCTCCGACTCGTCGTCGCTCACCGGCAGCACGCGCCGCGCCAGCGCCTGGCGGAACAGCGCCGCGCTCGCCCAACGCTGCGCCGGCTTCTTCGCCATCGCCCGCGCGACGATGCTGTCGTAGAAATCCGGCCGCGGCGCGATCTCGATCCGGCTCGGCGGCACCGGCTCGTCGTTCAGCACCTTGTACATGACCGCCTCCGGCGAGCCGCGGAACGGTGCCTGCCCGACCAGCATCCCGTACAGCAGCACGCCCGCGGCGAACACGTCGACGCGCTGGTCCACGCTCTCGCCGGTGTACTGCTCCGGCGCCATGTAGCCCGGCGTGCCGATCGCCGAGGTCAGCTGCGTCAGCACCTGCGACTCGATGCGCGCGATGCCGAAGTCGGTCACCTTCAACTGGCCGGTCGCGGTGACCAGCAGGTTCGCCGGCTTGATGTCGCGGTGCCACACGCCGTGCCGGTGCGCGCAGTCCAGCGCGTCGAGCAGCTGGTCCATCAGCTTCAGGATGTCGACCTCCGGCAGGCGCGGCGTGCCCGCCAGGATCTTCGACAGCGTGCGGCCCTCGACGTACTCCATCGCGATGAATGCAGTGTCCGCGTCCTCGCCGTACTCGTAGATCGCGACGATGCTGGGGTGCGACAGCCGCCCGACCGCCTGCGCCTCGTTGCGGAAGCGGTCGGCGGTGGACGAGCCCGACAGGTCCTCGCCCACCAGGTGCTTGCGGATCGTCTTGATCGCCACCGGCCGCCGGATGATCGGATCCCAGGCCTTGTAGACCACGCCCATGGCGCCTTCGCCGATCACGCCGGTGATCGGGTACTTGCCGAGCTGCTCGGGGTGCTTCATGGGGGTGGGATGGGCGATGGGTCGCGCAGGCGAGTGTCGGTCCTCAGCTGTCCAGCAGCTTCAGGGCATGGACCAGGCTCTTGCGCATGCGCGTGAAGGATTCCGCCAGAACGCCGATTTCGTCGCGCGTGCGGGTCTCGAACTCCGGCGCGTCCAGCTCGCCCAGGCTCACCCGGTCGGACAGCGTCGACAGCCGGCTCACCGGCCGGATCACCAGCTGCCACAGCATCACGTTCAGCGCCAGCACGATCAGCAGGAACACGCCGGCCAGCAGCGCCATCACGACGCGGAAGGCACGGTCGGCGCGCTCCAGGGGCACCGACATCGGCACCGACACCACCTGGGCGCCCAGCACCTCGGTCATGGTCCAGCCGAAGCCGTTGGCGGGGCCGTACTTGTCGACCATGGGCTTCGGCGCGGCCTCGACCGTGCTGTGGCAGCGCAGGCAGACCGGGTTGGACAGCTTGATCGGGCGCGCGATGTAGGTCACCGGGCCCGAGGGCGTGCTGCGCTGGCCGACGAACTCGGTGCGGTCCGGGTTCTGGCGGAACTGCTGGATCACGTCCTCTTCCCAGTCCTGTGCCCGGTCGCGCGGGTTGGTCGGGTTCAGCATCGCCGGCTTGTAGGCGTACTCGGGGTGGTTCTTGCGCAGCGTGTTCAGCACCTCGGTCGACGAATAGGCCGGCACCGACTGCGGCAGGAAGGTGTACTTCATCTGCGTCTCGAGCAGCGGGGCGATCTGCGTCGCGGTGTACGAGCTGACGGCGAGCGCGTTCTCCATCAGCAGCCGCGCGCGGTCCAGCACTTCGTCGTGCGCGTTCTGCTGCAGCAGGGCGCGAGCGATGTAGCCGGCGGCTCCCAGGCCGAGGGCGAACACGATCAGGAAGACCAGGTTGAACTTGAGCAGCAGCTTCATGGGACCTCGCGGGGGGCGCTGGAGAGGGAGATGGGAGGACTTACGGGACAGCGGCCGTTCCGGACGCAGCGACGCATGCAAAAGCCACGCCGCGCCCGGGGCTCACTTGCGAGTATCGCTTGGCAGCTGGCCCGGCTGCGGCATCGCCTGGGACGGCGGCAGCGGGCGCGGCTTGGGAAGGTATTTCTCGGGGAACAGGGTGCGGTCCCACTCGGGGTGCGCGCGCAGGCTGCCGATCAGCCCGCGCCGGAAGTCGACGTTGCGGGCCTCGCCCTTCCAGCGCGCCACGAAGCCGGCGCGCAGCGCGGCCTCGGCGTCGATCCAGGGGGCGACGTCGTCGTAGGCGATGCCGGACAGGCGGCGCGGCTCGGTCTCCCGGCCCTTGAAGCGGTCCAGGCGCGCCGGCAGCACGTCCAGGAAGTCCTTGGGCACGCGCTGGATGAAGGCCTGTGTCGGGCGGGAGGTGACGGTGGCGCGCGCATCGCCACTGCGGGTCAGGAACTGCTCGGTCTTCATCAGCACGTCGCCCGAGGGGCGGCCGTCGCGCAGCTCGGCCAGGCTCACCTCGCCGGCCTCGGCGAACAGGTTGGCCTCCATCGGCTGCAGGTTCACGACGGCGCGCTGGGCGATGCGGCTGGCGTCGAACAGGGCACTGTTGAACACCGGCCCGGCGAACGAGGCGGGCGCCGTCACCTTGACCCAGCCCTGCAGCAGGTAGAAGCGGCCGGCGGGGCGGCCGGCGAGGCGGGGCGCGACCTGCACCCGGGTGGCGGGGCCGAGGTCGGCGATCAGGCCGTCGTGGAACTCGATGCGCAGCAGGCGGCCCTGGGGGCCGGTCTCGACGATGTCCTCCCGCAGCAGCCGCACCCCCTCGGCCGGGGCCAGGCGGGACGACTCGCGCACCAGCACCGCCTCGCCGTCGACGATGGTCAGGGTGGCCAGCGCGTCCGCCGCCGGTGCGGCGAGCGCGAGCAGGGGGGACAACACCAGCAGGACGATGACCGTCCGGAACGTTCTCAGCCGCATGGGTCGGGGCGTGCCGTCGCTTCGTGGGCGACGGGGAATGGAATGGGAGAGGAAGGAGCATATCAACACGGGCGCCGGCTTCGACGGCCGCCCGATGGCAGGCCTCGTGCCCCGGCAGCGCGGGTTTACCCCGTGTTGCGCCCGTGCCGATACCCTCTCCCAGGTGTGTTTCACCTTCGCCGGGAGGTCGGACACGAACGTACACTTTTCCATTCCCTCACAGCAGCACGCCCAGGCATGAAGGCGGATCCCAAGAAGAAGAAAGCCGCGGCGGCCCGCAAGCCGGCGCGTGCGCCGGTGGCCGCGGTGACCGACACCAGCGTCACGCTGCAGATGGTGGCGGATGCGGCGGGCGTGTCGTCGAGCACGGTGTCGCGCATCCTGAACGGCACGGCGCGGGTGAGTTCCGACAAGCAGAAGGCGGTGGATGCCGCCATCGCGCGCCTGGGCTTCATGCCCAACCCGGTGGCGCGCGGGCTGGCCGGCGGGCGCACGCTGAGCATCGGCGTGGTGACGCAGGCGATCGACAGCCCGTTCTACGGCGAGGGGCTGCGAGGCATCGAGACGGTGCTGGGCGCGGCCGGCTACATGCCGCTGTTCGTCAGCGGCCACTGGACGGCGGCCGACGAGAAGAAGTGCATCGACACGCTGCTCGCGCGCCGGGTGGACGGGATGATCGTCTTCACCGGCCGCCTGCCGGACGACAAGCTGGTGGAGGTGGCGAGCCGGGTGCCGACGGTCGTGACGGGCCGCAAGTTGTCGGCGCCGGGCCTGCACAGCCTGAACTTCGCGAACGTCGAGGGCGCGCGCATGGCGACGCGGCACCTGATCGAGCTGGGCCACACGCGCATCGCGCACATCCTCGGGCCCCGCGAGCATTCCGACGCCCGCGAGCGCAAGGAAGGCTACCGCCGCGCGTTGAAGGAGGCGGGCATCGCCTACGACCCGTCGCTGGTCGTGCAGGGCGCCTTCCACGAGGCCGGCGGCGTGAAGGCGGCCGAGGCGCTGCTCGAGGCGCGCGTGGACTTCACCGCGATCTTCGCGGCCAACGACCAGACCGCCTATGGGGCGGCACTCGCGCTGTACCGCCGCGGCCTGCGCATCCCGGAGGACGTGGCGATGGTCGGCTTCGACGACCTGCCGGCCTCGCAATACTCGATCCCGCCGCTCACCACGATCCGCCAGCCGGTGTACCAGCTGGGCGAGCTGGCGGCCACGGCGGTGCTGGACATGCTGCGTGGGCAGGTGCCGGTGCTGGAGCTCCAGCCGCCGGTGCTGGTGACCCGCGAATCGACGCGGCGGGTGAAGCGCTGATCGCGACGACCGGCACCCTGGCTGTCGGGAGAACGTGCGGATGAGACTGCTGGTGCTGCACCAGAACTTCCCCGGCCAGTTCGGCCATCTGGTGACGGCCTGGGCCGCCCGGCCCGGCTGGGAGGTCTGCGGCCTCGGCCGCGAGACCGCGCCGGGAATCCCCGGCTTCGGCGGGATGCTGCGCTACCAGCTGGCGCGCCAGCCGCATGTGCACCAGCACAACTACCTGCGGCAGATGGAATCGGCGACGCTGCACGGCCAGGCCACGGCCCGGGCGATGCTGAAGCTGAAGCAGCACGGCTTCCGGCCCGACGCGATCCTGGCCCATCCCGGCTGGGGCGAGACGCTGTATGCGAAGGACGTGTTCCCCGATGCGCGGCTGGTGCACCTGTGCGAGTGGTTCTACAACGCCGAGGGGCAGGACCTGGGCTTCGACCCGGAGTTCCCGATCGGCTTCGACGAGCGCGCGCGGGTGCGCACCTGGAACGCGCTGCACACGCTGAACCTGACGCAGTGCGACGCGGCCGTGAGCCCGACGCAATGGCAGCGCAGCCGGCATCCGGCGATCTTCCAGCCGAAGATCGACGTGCTGCACGAGGGCATCGACACCGAGGGCCTGGCGCCCGATGCGAACGCGACGCTCAAGACCCCCGGCGGCACGGTGCTGAAGGCCGGCGATCCGGTGGTGACCTACGTGGCGCGCAATCTCGAGCCGTACCGGGGCTTCCATGTCTTCATGCGGGCGCTGCAGCGCATCCAGGAACGGGATCCGCGCTGCCATGCGCTCATCGTCGGCGGCGACGAGGTGAGCTACGGCAAGCGGCCGAAGGACGCGGCGAACTGGCGCGAGCAGATGCTGCGCGAGGTGAGGCTGGACGCGCAGCGAACGCACTTCCTGGGCAAATTGCCGCGCGCCGACTACCTGCGCGTGCTGCAGGTGTCGGCGGCGCATGTGTACCTGACCTATCCCTTCGTGCTGAGCTGGTCGCTGCTGGAGGCGATGGGGTGCGGGGCGGCCATCGTGGCGTCCGACACGCCGCCGGTGCGCGAGGTGATGCGGGATGGGGAGACCGGGATCTTGCGGGGGTTCTTCGAGGTGGAGGGCGTGGCGCAGGCCGTGCTGGGCTTGCTGGAGGCGCCGGAAACCGCCCTGGGGCGGCGGCGCGCGGCGCGGGACGCGGCGATGCGGTTTTCGTGGAGCGCCGGGTTGGCGGGGTATGACCGGGTGATGCAGGCACCGGCGGCGTGAGGAACGAACCCCGGATTGGCATCCGGGTTACGGGTGTTGGGAGCGGGCCGTGCGCCGGCGTACCCGCCGGGCGAGGGGGCGTCATATCACCGGCCAGTCATCCGGCCGCGTGTCCTTGGCGCAATAGGACAGCGTCGAACTCACCAGCGCAAAGCCGGACACCGCCATCGGCAGCAAGGCATCGCGCACCCCGAACGGAAAGTCCACCCCGTTGCGCAGCGGGATCGGCAGCCGCAGCAGGTAGGCGAAGCACATCATCAGCCCGATCGTGCCGAACACCGAGGCCACCACCGGGCACATCGGGCACCGGATCACCTGCAGGGCGGCAATGACCAGGGAGCCGACCATCAGGATCGCCTCGGCCACGAACAACAGGTCGGCGATGGCCGCGTAGGGGTGATCCCAGCCGTCGCGGACACTGCGTGAGATGAGCAGGTGGTGGTAGACGAGCGAGGTGAACAGCGCGAACCACAGCACGACCCAGATCGCAGCGAGCAGGGGCCGGGGAAACACCGTCGTGGGACGGAAATGGAGGAAATGGTGGAAGACGTTGATGCGCATGCTCGGGCATTCGGTGGGTGCAGGTGCCCCCGATACCCAAGGCTAGCGCGTTGCCGAGGGCGTGGTCATACAGAATCCAGATGGCCGCATCTCGGTTCGAGATGGCCGATGGCAGCATGCGATCCACGCGAACAGCACCTTCCCGTGGCTATTGACGCAGGCACGCCCGCAGCGCTGCCGCATCGAACGGCTTCTGCAGGAACGGCCACCCCTCGCCCCAGTCGGCCTGGCCGCTGAAGGCCTCCACCGGCATGCCCGACATCAGCACGACCCGCAGCCGGGGCCAGCGCGTCGCGACCTCCCGGGCCAGCTGCACGCCGCCCATGCCCTCGCCCAGCCGCAGGTCCGACAGCATCAGCTGCGGCGGCGGATTCGCCTGCAGCCATGCCAGCGCCTGCTCGGCGCTCGCCACCGCATGCACCCGGCATCCGGCCGACGCCAGCATCTCCGACACCGTGCTGCGGAACGCCTCGTCGTCGTCCACCAGCAGCACCGACCCCGCGGGCGCCGGCGCTTCCGAGGGTGCCGGCAGGGTGGCCGCCGACGCGCCGGTGTCGGCCTCCACCGCGAACCGCATCGTGATGCTCGTCCCTTCCCCCATCCGGCTTGCGAGCGCGATGCGGCCGCCCGACTGCCGCACGAAGCCGTAGACGATCGACAGCCCGAGGCCGCTGCCTTCGCCCTTGGTCGTGAAGAACGGCTCGAACACCTTCTCGCGCAGCGCCTCCGGGATGCCGGTGCCGGTGTCGCTGACGCGCAGTTCCAGCTCCCCGCCCTCGACCCGCGTCGCGATCGTCAGGCGTCCGCCGCCCGGCATGGCCGCGGCGCTGTTGATCACCAGGTTCAGCAGCGCGTTCTCCAGCTGCCCGCGGTCGAGGTGCACGCGCGCCGCGCCGGCCTGCAGGTCCAGCAGCACCTGGGCCTGCGCACCGGCGCTGTAGTCGATCAGGTCGGCCATCTCCTCGACCATCGCATCCACCGCCACAGCCTCGGCCTGCAGCGGCTGGCGCCTCGCGAACGCGAGCAGCCGCCGCGTCAGCGCGCTCGCCCGCTCCGCCGCGCGCGCCGCGCGCTGCAGCTGCGCGCGGCCGGCGCCGTCCAGCCCCGCCTGCGCCTCCAGCAGCCCGAGCGTCCCGACGATGGTGCCCAGGTGGTTGTTGAAGTCGTGCGCCACGCCGCCGGTCAACTGGCCCAGCATTTCCAGGCGCAGCGCGTGCTGCAGCTGCACCTCGACCGCGCGCCGCTCGGTCAGGTCGGTCACCAGGCTCACGACCCCGCCGTCGGGCATGGCCCGGCTGCGCACGTCGTAGACCCGGTTGCCCGGCAGGTAGAGCTCGACGTGCGCATGGGCAGTGAAGGGCGGCAGCCGCGCCGGCGCCACCCGCTGCCGCTCGGTCAGGCCCGGCGCGCTCCAGGCCAAGCCCTCCGCGAGCTGTGCCACGAGCTGGCGCGGCTGCTGCCCGGCCGCCGGGTGCACGCCGTGGTCCGCCAGCATGCGCTGCAGCGGCTCGTTCCACAGCCGCAGCCGGCCGTCGCGGTCGAACACGGCGAGCCCGTCGTGCATGCTGCTGTGCACCGCCGCCAGCAGTTCGCCCTGCTGGCGCAGCTCGCCCAGCAGCCGCTGCTTGGCGAGCAGGTGATCGCGGAAGACCTCGAAGGCCCGCGCCAGCGCCCCCAGCTCGTCGCGCCGCGCCCGCGCCGGCGCCCGCATCAGCGCATCGACCGAGGTGTCGCCGTGCGCCAGCCGCGTCATCAGCGAGGTGATGCGCTCGACGCCGCTCACCAGCCGGTGCACGTAGGCCGTGGCCCCGAGTGCGATCAGCCCGCACACCAGCGTCAGCAGCAGCAGCCCGGTCTGGCCCGAGGCCACGGCCCGCGACACGCCCTCGCTGCGCGCATCGGCCGTGCGGCGCAGCGTGTCGACGTGGCGCGAGACCTGCTCGCTCAGCTCGTCGGCATTGGTGCGGGTCAGCAGGATCAGCGCGGCGCTGCGGTTGTCCAGGCCGATCTGCTCGCGGCGCAGGCGCAGGATGCCGGCCGGGCCGATCGACAGCTCGCGCAGCGTGGCGCGGAACACGTCGCCCAGGCCGGCGTAGGCGGCGCGCCGGTCGGCCGCGAGCAGCAGGGCCTCGACGTCGGCCTCGAGCCGCCCGAGCGTGGCCGGGGTGTCCACGCTCGCGCCCAGCACCAGGCTGGACCACACCTGCGTCAGCACCGGGTCGCCGTTCCGCGGCGGCGCGCCGCGCGCATGCAGCCGGGTGCCGATGTCCTCCAGCCGCTCCATCTGCGTCTGCAGCCGTTGGCGCACCTGCTGGCGCAGCTGCGTCAGCTCGGCCAGCCGCATCACGTTGCTGTCGCCGCGCTCGATCAGCGGCGCGAGCACGGCCTTCAGCCGGCTCTGCCCGTCGAGTTCGCCCGAGCGCTGGCGGATCTCGCTGATCAGGCCGCGGGCCAGCGTGGCGTTCGCGTCCAGGCTCTCCGGCGTGCGCGAGTCGGCCAGGTTGGGCGCCGTCGCTGCGAGCCGCGTGGTGCGTTCGGCCAGTTCCAGCGCCTGCGCGATCTGCGGCAGCACCTCGTCCTGGTACGCGTCCAGCTCGTGCTGGGTGCGCTGCATGCCGCGCCAGCCGACGGCGGCCAGGGCGATCGCCGCCGCGAGCAGCAGCACGAAGGCCGCCATCAGCCGCACGCGCACCCGCTGCGCGCGCGGCCCGAGGCCGGGCCCGACCGCGTCAGCCGGGACGGCCATGGCCGCGGGACACCGGCTCGGCGAAGACGTAGCCCAGGCCGCGCTCGGTGCGGATGTAGCGCGGGTGCCGGGGGTTCGGCTCGATCTTGCGCCGCACGCGCAGGATCAGCACGTCGACGCTGCGGTCGAAGACCTCGGTCTCCAGGCTGCGCGTGTGCTCCAGCAGCTGGTCGCGCGTCCAGACCTTGCCCGGCTGGGCGACGAAGGCCTCGAGCAGCCGGAATTCCGCCGGCGTCAGCGGGCAGGGCGCCCCGCCGGCATCGCGCAGCTCGCGCTCGTGCAGGTCCAGCGTCCAGTCGCCGAAGTGCAGCAGGCTGTCGTCGTGGGCAGGGAGCGGCGCCGGCGCGGGGCCCTCGGGCCGGGTGCGCCGCAGCACCGCGCGCACATGCGCCAGCAGCTCGCGCGGGCTGAAGGGCTTGACGAGGAAGTCGTCGGCCGCGAGCTCGAGCAGCAGCACGCGGTCCATCTCGTCGCTGCTGCCGCTGATCATCACGATCGGCAGGTTCGCATGGCGCTCGCGCAGGCTGCGCGCGAGCGCCAGGCCATGCTCGTCCTTCAGCCGCAGGTCGAGCAGCACCAGGGCGTGCGGCGCGGCCGCCAGCGCGGCCTGCATCTGGGCGCCGTCCGCCGCACCGCTGACGTCGAAGCCGGCCTGCGTCAGCGCATCGTCGAGCGAGGCGCGCAGGTCGGCGTCGTCATCGACGACCAGGATGCGGGGGCGGGAGGCAACGGCGGCGGACGGCATGGGCAGGCTCGCAACGGCAAGCCCGCAAGTTTGCACCGGGCGCGCCCCGGGGTTTACCCCAGCTTCGCGTGGCCGGTGAAGCGCGCCTCGCTCTGCTTGCGGAACTCCTTCGGCGTCATCCCCTTGATCTCCAGGAAGCGCCGGTTGAAGTTGGCCACGTTGTTGAAGCCCGCGTCGTAGCAGACGTTGGTGATGTAGCGGTCGGTCTCCATCAGCAGCTGGCAGGCCCGGGTCACGCGCAGGCGGTTGACGAAGTCGGTGAAGGTGTTGCCGGTGGCGCGCCGGAAGTAGCGCGAGAACTGGCTCTCGCTCATGCCCACGCGCCGGCTCAGCTCGGCCATCGAGAACTGGCTCGCGCTGTTCTCGGTGATGTAGTCGACGATGGCGCTGATCTGCGCCAGCGAGGTGTCGTCGTCGAAGCTCTGCAGCGGCATGCTCGACAGCAGCCGGTAGTCGGTGCATTCCGACAGCTCGCCCAGGAATTCCAGGAACTCGGTGAAGCGCTTCAGCCCGTGCAGGCTGCGGATGCGCACGAGCCGCTCGCGGGCCCGGTCGCTCATGCCGAAGAACTCGATGCCGTGGCGCGCCCGCTCCAGCAGCGGCAGCACGTCGCGCAGGTCCGGGATCAGCTCGGTGGCGCGGCGCAGCGGCTCGTCGGAGAACTGCAGCACCACGTCGCGCAGCGGCACGCCTTCGGCCGGGATGTCGGTGGACACCCAGTTGTGCGGCAGCCGCGGGCCCGTCAGCACCAGGTGCCCCGGCTCGAAATGCCCGATGTAGTCGCCCACGAAGACCTTGCCGCGCGTCTCGATGATGAGGTGCAGCTCGTATTCCTCGTGGTAGTGCCAGCGCACCAGCGGGTTGGGCACGCCGTGCTCCAGGCAGCGCACGTATCCGTAGGTCCCCTCGGGCTCGTAGCCGAGGTTGGCGTCGCGCACGAAGTCGTGCTCGAGTTCGGGGCTGCGGATGCGGTTCGTGGTCATGGTCGTCAGCGCGGCGATGAGGACTGATTTTCCTTCAGGAACTGCTTCACTTCGGCGTGCGCCTGCCGCAGCGCGGCCACGAGGCGCGGCTCGCCGGCGAGCGGCCCCCACAGCAGCGGGTCGCGGCTGAAGGCGTCCAGCGGGTCGGCGCTCTCGAAGATCGCGTGCGCGGCCGCCGCGTCCATGCCCTGGTCCTGGTACGCGTAGCTCAGCGCGCCGCGGTGCCACAGGCCCAGGAACTCGAAGAACAGCGCCGGCAGCTTGGCCACCTTGGCGATGGAGGCGCCGCGCGCGAGGCATTCGCGGAAGGTCGGCCACAGGAAGCCGGAGATCTTGGCGTAGCCGTCCATCGCGACGCGCTGGTTGGTGTCGCGCAGGTAGGGGTTGCTGAAGCGGTCGATCACCACGTCGCGGTAGGCGGCGAGGTCCAGCGGATACGGCTTCTGCGACGACTCCAGCGACGGGATCACGTCGTCGGTGACGTAGTCGAACGCCATCCGTCGGATCGCCGGGTGCGCCACGTCCTCGTGGATGTACTGGAAGCCGAGCAGCGTGCCGGCCCAGGCGAAGCAGCTGTGGCTCGCGTTCAGGATGCGGATCTTCGCCTCTTCGTAGGGCAGCACCGACGCCACCATCTCGGCGCCGGCCTTCTCCCAGGCCGGGCGGCCGTTGATGAAATGGTCCTCGATCACCCACTGGATGAAGCGTTCGCCCATCACGGGCGCGCCGTCGTCGAGGCCGGTGGCGGCCTTCACGCGCGGCGCGATGTCGGGCAGCGGGCGCGGCGTGATGCGGTCGACCATGTCGTTCGGCGAGCTGGTGTTCACCTCCACCCAGGCGCGCAGGTCGGTCTCGCCGCGGCGCGCGAGGAAGTCGAGGAAGCCGGCGCGGAAGCGCTCGCCGTTGCTGCGCAGGTTGTCGCAGTTGAGCAGCGTCACCGGGCCGGCGGCGCGGCGGCGGCGCTCGCCGAGGATCGCGGCCATCGCGCCGTAGATGGTGCTTCGCGTCGTGCCGGCGAGGTCGCTCGCCAGGTCGGCGAAGCTGTCGTCGAGGCGGTCGTGCTCGTCCAGGTAGTAGCCGGCCTCGGTGACGGTGAACGAGATGATGCGCGTCGCCGGGTCGGCGCCGATCTCGACCAGGCCGGCGAGGTCGGGCGTCCAGGGCACGATGCGGCGGATCGCGGTGATGCGCTCGTAGAAGCGCTCGCCGGCGGGCGACACCGTCTCCAGCGTGTAGGCGCCGCCCTGGGCCTGGAGGGCGGCGATGGTGTCGGCCATGTCGGCGCGCAGGTTGCCGCCGGCGATCTGCCAGCCGGTGTCGCCCTGGTCGATCAGCTTCTGCAGGTAGACGGCCTGGTGGGCGCGGTGGAAGGACCCCAGGCCGAGGTGGAGGATGGTGAGCGGTGCGGTCGTGGTCATGGTCATGCGGCTTGCTGCAGGGGTCGCAGCGTCCGTCCCTGGGCGTCGAAGAGGTGGAGCGCGGTGGCATCGAAGCCGACGCCGACCGTGTCGTCGGGCTTGAGCGTGGTGCGTTCGGCCTGCCGGGAGACCAGCGCGACGTCGTTGCCGACGCGGATGTGGATCAGCGTGTCGGAGCCGAGCGACTCGATCAACTCGACGCGGCCCGGCAGGCCGGTGCCGGGGGCGCCGACGCGCACGTACTCCGGGCGCACGCCGACCGAGCCGTCCGGCGGCAGCCGGCCGGCGGCCAGCCGGGCGAGCTCGGGCAGGGCGGCGGCGGTCACCACGTTCATCTGCGGCGTGCCGATGAACTGCGCGACGAACTGGTTGGCGGGGTGGTCGTACAGCTCCAGCGGCGAGCCGACCTGCTCGATCAGCCCGTCGCGCAGCACCACCACGCGGTCGGCCAGCGTCATGGCCTCGACCTGGTCGTGGGTGACGTAGATCGTGGTCGCGCCCAGGTCGCGGTGCAGGTTGGCGATCTCGACCCGGGTCTGTCCGCGCAGCGCGGCGTCCAGGTTGGACAGCGGCTCGTCGAACAGGAACACCTTGGGCGCGCGCACGATGGCGCGGCCGATGGCCACGCGCTGGCGCTGGCCGCCGGAGAGCTCCTTGGGCGTGCGCTGCAGGTACTGCGTGAGGTTGAGGATCTTCGCGGCGCGTTCCACCTTCTGCTGGCGCGTCGCGACGTCGACCTTGGCGAGCTTGAGGGCGAACGACATGTTGTCGAACACCGTCATGTGCGGGTAGAGCGCGTACGACTGGAACACCATCGCGAGGTCGCGCTTGGCGGACGGCACCTGGGTGATGTCGCGCCCGTCCAGGTGCAGCGAGCCCTGGGTGGTGGACTCGAGGCCGGCGATCAGGCGCAGCAGCGTCGACTTGCCGCAGCCCGAGGGGCCGACGAAGACGACGAACTCGCCCTTCTCGATCTGCAGGTCGATGCCCTTGATGGTGCGCACCGTCCCGAACTCCTTGACGATGCCCTTGAGTTCAAGGAATGACATGTGGTTCTCCTTACTTGACGGCGCCAAACGTGAGGCCCTGGACGAGTTGCTTCTGGCTGAACCAGCCGAAGACGATGATGGGCGCGATGGCGAGCAGCGAGGCCGCGGACAGCTTGGCCCAGAACAGGCCTTCCGGGCTGGAGTAGGACGCGATCAGCGCCGCCAGCGTGCCGGCATGGGCCGAGGTGAGGTTGAGCGACCAGAAGGCCTCGTTCCACGACAGCACCAGGCACAGCAGGCCGGTGGAGGCGATGCCGCCCATGGTCAGCGGCAGGATCACGTGGCGGAACTCGTCCCACACGGTCGCGCCGTCCAGCCGCACCGCCTCGAGGATGTCGTTGGGCACCTCCTTGAAGGCGCTGTAGAGCATCCACACCATGATCGGCAGGTTGGACAGCGTGAAGACGATGATGAGCGCCGGCAGCGAATCCAGCATGCCGCTGGTCTGCGCCATCACGTACACCGGCACCAGCGCGCCGACCGCCGGCATCATCTTGGTCGACAGCATCCACATCAGGATGTCGCGCGTGCGCTTCGTGCGGAAGAAGGCCATCGAGTAGGCCGCGGGGGCGGCGATCAGCAGGCCGAGGATCGTCGACACCACGCTGGTGACGAGCGAGTTCTTCGCGTAGAGCAGGTAGTCGCTGCGCTGCTGCACCTCGGCGAAGCTGGACAGCGTGGGCGTGAAGATCAGCTGCGGCGGGACGGCGATGGCCTGCATCTCGGTCTTGAAGGCGGTCAGGCCGAGCCACAGCAGCGGGAAGAACAGCAGCAGCGCGATGCCCCACGCGAAGACCGTGCGGACGATCGGGAAGCCGTTGGGGTAGGGGGTCGAGGTCATGGCGTCAGTCCAGGTTCTTGCCGACCATGCGGATCAGGAAGACGGCCGCGATGTTGGCGAGGATCACGGCGAACAAGGCGCCGGCGGACGCCACGCCCACGTCGAAGTTCATCAGCGCCTGCTTGAAGATCAGGAACGCGAGGTTGGTGCTCTCGTTGCCCGGGCCGCCGCCGGTGGTGGTGAAGATCTCGGCGAACACGCTCATCAGGAAGATCATCTCGATCATCACGACGACGGCGATGGAGCGGCCCAGGTGCGGCAGCGTGAGGTACCAGAACTGGTGCAGGGCGTTCGCGCCGTCCATGCGGGCCGCCTCCATCTGCTCGCGGTCGAGCGACTGCAGCGAGGTGATGAAGATCAGGCAGGCGAAGGGCAGCCACTGCCAGGACAGCATGACGATCACCGAGGCGAGCGGCAGGTCGGTCATCCAGTCCACCGGCTGCGCGCCGAAGAAGTGCCAGACATGCGCCAGCACGCCGTAGATGGGGTTCATCATCATGTGCTTCCACAGCAGCGCATTGACCGTGGGCATGACGAAGAAGGGCGAGATCAGCAGCACGCGCACGATGCCTTGACCGGGGAAGGGCTCGTTGACGAGCAGGGCGAGGCCCACGCCCAGCACGACGGTGATGACGATCACCGCGCCCAGCAGTTCGAGCGTCTGCAGCACCGCCGGCCAGAAGTCCGGGTCGGTGATGAAGTAGTGGAAGTTCTCGAGCCCGACGAACGTCTTCTCGCCGGGCTGCATCAGGTTGTAGTGCACCAGCGAGAACCAGATGGTCATCACCAGCGGGACGATCATCCACAGGAACAGCGTGGTGACCGCCGGCGCCATCAGGGCGCGGGGCAGGAATCGGGTCATGACATGAACCTCAATCAAGGGGGCCGGAGCGGGCGGGCCGAGCGCCGGGCCGCCCCAAGCCGGCCCGCATCCCCTCGGGGGATCGGTCGACGTACCCGTCGACCGAGGGGCCGTCATTTCACTTTTTGTAGTAGCCGCCCTTGGTCATTTCACGCTCGGCCGCGGTCTGCGAGGTCTTCAGGGCCTGGTCGACGGTGACCTTGCCCGACAGGGCCGCGCTCATCTGCTGGCCGACCGCGATGCCGATCGCCTGGAACTCCGGGATCGCCGCGTACTGCACGCCCACGTACGGCGACTTCGGCAGCGTGCTGTCGTTCGGGTTGGCGCTGTTGATGGCCTTCTGCTCCTCGACCGCGAACTTGGCGACCTTCTGGAACTCGGGATTCGCATAGGTCGACTTGCGCGTGCCGGTCGGCACGGCATGCCAGCCGGCGTCCTTGGCGATGAGGGCGATGTAGTCCTTGGACGTGGCCCAGGTGATGAACTTCTGCGCGGCGTCGGCCTTCTGCGACGAGGCCGGGATCGCCAGGTTCCACGACCACAGCCAGTTCGCGCCCTTCGGCGTGACGGCCTGCGGCGCCTGCACGAAGGCGACCTTGTCGGCCACCTTGGACTGCTTCGGGTCGCTGACGAACGAGGCCGCGATGGTGGCGTCGATCCACACGCCGCACTTGCCCTCGTTGAACAGCGCCAGGTTCTCGTTGAAGCTGTTCGCCGAGGCCCCCGGCGGGCCGTACTTCTTCATCAGGTCGACGTACTGGCCGATGGCGTCCTTCCACGGCTTGGTGTCGATCTGCGGCTTCCACGACATGTCGAACCACTGGCCGCCGTAGGTGTTGACCATGGTGGTCAGGAAGGCCATGTTGTCGCCCCAGCCCGGCTTGCCGCGCAGGCACAGGCCATACACGCCCTTGGCCGGGTCATGGATCTTGGAGACGATGTCGGCCATCTGCGCCCAGGTCGGGTTGGCCGGCATGGTCAGCCCCTTGGCCTTGACCAGGTCGTCGCGGTACATGGTCATCGAGCTCTCGCCGTAGAACGGCGCGGCGTACAGCTTGCCGTCCAGCGACAGGCCGCTGCGGATCGCCGGCAGCAGGTCGTCGACGTCGTAGGCGGCATCGGTCTGGATCTCCTTGAGCCAGCCCTTCTTGCTCCAGATCGGCGCCTCGTACAGGCCGATGGTCATCACGTCGAACTGGCCGCCCTTGGTCGCGATGTCGGTCGTGACACGCTGGCGCAGCACGCCTTCTTCCAGCGTCACCCACTTCAGCGTGATGCCCGGGTTGGCCTTCTCGAAATCCTTGGTGTGCTTCTGCATCTCGATCATGTGGCCGTTGTTCACGGTCGCGATCACGAGATCGGTGGCTCCGGCGCTGGTCGTCGCCGCGAGGGCGCCCAGGGCACCCAGGGCCAGAACCACAGCAGTCTTGCGTGTCATGTGTGTCTCCTCATTGGGGGGAATGCTTGCGCGATGTGCTGCCACAACCGCAGCCGCAACGATAGGCGTATGCGGTTGTGGGAATTTGTACGAACGCCGTCAGAAGCTGTACTTTCTTGCGTCGAAATCCCGGGGTTTTCCTGGATTTGCGGGAGAGCGGTTGTGTTGAGATGCGTCGGATCGGCCCCATGTGGGCCGTTCCCGCCGCTGAAACAGGCTTCCGCCATGTCCTTTCCCCTCACCCCCGTGGTCCTGCTGGCCGTCCTGCACGGCTACATCGGCGCGCGTCTCCTGCCGGTGCTGCCGGCGCCCTGGGCGGCGGTGGGGGTCGGGCTGCTGCTGGGATTGCTGCTGCTGGTGCTGTCCGCCGCGAGCCCGATCCTCGGGCGGCGCGCGGCCACCGGCGTGCTCGCCTGGGCCGGGCTGATCGCGATGGGCTTCTTCTCGACCCTGCTCGTGCTGACGCTGGCGCGCGACGCGGCGCTGCTGCTGTGGGGCGGGTGGAACCTGGCGAGCGACGCCGGGCCGATCCCCGCGCGGGCGCTCGAGCTGTCGGCGCTCGCGGTGCCGGGCCTGGCCGCGCTGGCGAGCCTGCTGGGCCTGTTGAATGCGCGGCGCCGGCCCGGGGTGCGGCGGGTCGACGTGCCGATCGCGGACCTGCCGCAGGCGCTGGAGGGTTTCACGCTGGTGCAGATCAGCGACCTGCACGTGGGACCGACGATCCGCAAGGATTTCGTCGATCGCGTGGTGGAGGCTGCGAATGCGCTCGAGGCGGACGTGGTGGCGCTGACGGGCGACCTGGTCGACGGCCGCGTGCCGGAGCTGGCCGAGCACACCGCGCCGCTCGGCCGGCTGCAGGCGCGGCACGGGGTGTTCGCGGTGACCGGCAACCACGAGTACTACTCCGGCGCGGCGGCCTGGGTGGCCGAGCTGCGGCGGCTGGGCATCACGGTGCTGATGAACGAGCACCTGCTGCTGCGCCACGGGGGAGGGCGGCTGCTGCTGGCGGGGGTCACCGACTACACGGCGCATCATTTCGATGAGTCGCACCGCAGCGACCCGGTGCGCGCCCTCGGCAAGGCTTCGGCCGAGGCGGGCGCGCGGGTGCTGCTCGCGCACCAGCCGCGTACGGCCGCCGAGGCGGCGAAGGCGGGCTTCGACCTGCAGCTGTCGGGGCACACGCACGGCGGGCAGTTCCTGCCGTGGAACCTGTTCGTGCCGCTGCAGCAGCCGTTCGTGGCCGGGCTGCACCGGCTGGGGCGGCTGTGGGTGTACGTGAGCCGCGGGACCGGCTACTGGGGGCCGCCGAAGCGGCTCGGCGCGCCGTCCGAGATCACGCAGGTGCGGCTCGTTCGCGCGTAGCCCGGATGCCCATCCGGGGATTGGCGGTCGCTTGGTGCGGCGGACGCTCCCGGATTGCGCTGCGCTCCATCCGGGCTACGGGGCTGCGGTCAGGAGCGGTGATCGGCGGGGCCGCGCGGGCTGGATTTGCCGGAACTCTTCGGATGCGCCGCCGGCCGTTCCAGGCCGGCGTGATCCCGTGGATCGCGCGACGGGCCTTCCGCGCGGCGGCGTCGCGCTTCCGATCGTTCTGAACTCTGCAGCATGGTCACTCCTGCGGGCACCGACCCGCAGCGGAGTCGGGCAATCGACGTGCCCGGCGACTTCAGCGCCCTTCCGACAGGCGCCCGAGCACCAGCCGCGCCGTCGACAGGTTGGTCGCGCAGGGCACGTCGTGCACGTCGCAGGCGCGGACCAGCGCATTGATGTCGGGCTCGTGCGGCTGGGGCGTCATCGGGTCGCGCAGGAACACCACGAGGTCGATCTCGCCCTGGGCGAGCTTCGCGCCGATCTGCAGGTCGCCGCCCAGCGGGCCGCTCAGCATGCGCTGCACCGCGAGCCCCAGCTGGTCCTGCAGCCGACCCCCGGTGGTTCCGGTGGCGCACAGCGTGCAGCCCTGCAGGAAGGCCTGGAACTCCCGCGCCAGCTCGACCATCGTGTCCTTCTTGTGGTCGTGGGCGATGAGGGCGATGCGAAGCGGGGTGGCGGTCATGGGGGGCAGCAGGGAGGTGGGTGGTCGATCCTACCCGGCCCGTCGCCGATTCAATGGGGTTTGCGGGGGCGGCGGAAGGACTTGGGCCGGTAAACGTTGCCGTCCCATTCGCCGGCCTTCGCCCGCTCGATCGCATCGCGCGCCGCCCGCCGCGCCGACGGCCAGCGCCAGGCCGTGAGTCCCCCCCGGCGCAGCGCGAACCACATCCGCTGCATCGCGAAATCGAACTGCAGCCGGCGCCGCACGCCGACCATCAGCCGCACCAGCAGGACCACGCAGATCGCCAGCACCACGCCGGCCAGGATTGTTTGAAACACGGGATGACTTTGATTCGAGCCAGACGCCGGATGCCATGGTAGCCAGTGGCGCTCAACCCTGCGCGCGTCCCGGGGCCCTCGTTCGCGGGATGCGTGGATTGTTGCCGGCGCTGCCTGCCGGCGCGAGCGCGGCGCGGCAGTGCTCGATGAACGCCCGCAGCTTGGGCGGCAGCTGGCGACGGTTCGGGTAGTAGAGGTGGAAGCCCGGCTGCGTCGGCCAGGTGCGCGGCAGCACCGGCAGCAGCCGGCCATCCGCCAGCGCCGGCGCGACCTGGCGCTCGAAGGTGTAGGCGATGCCCAGGCCGTCGATGGCCGCGTCCATCATCGACAGGCTGTCGCTCACCGTCAGCCGGCCCTCCACCTTGACCTCCACCCGCCGCGTACCGCGCATCAGCTCCCAGCGGTAGATCGCGCCGCTGGTGGGGAAGCGGTAGCGGATGCAGTCGTGGCCGCGCAGCGCATCCAGGCTCTCAGGCAGGCCGTGCCGCGCCGCGTAGGCCGGCGAGGCGACCATGCAGGTGCGCTCGTGCGGCGTCAGCGGGGCCGCCACCATGTCGCGCTGCACCGATTCGCCCAGCCGCACGCCGGCATCGAACCCGCCGGCCACGATGTCGACGAAGCCGTCCTCGAGCGCCAGCTCCACCTGCACCCCGGGGTGTGCGGCCAGGAAGCCCGGCAGCAGCGGCCGCAGCAGCACCGCGTGCACGACGTGCGGGGCGTTCAGGCGCAGCACGCCATGGGCGCCGCTGCTGTCGTCGCGCAGCGCCGCCTGGGCCTCCTCCAGCTCGGTCACCGCGGGCGCGACGCGCGCCAGGAAGCGCCCGCCCGCCTCGGTCAACCCGACACTGCGCGTGGTGCGGTGCAGCAGCAGCACGCCCAGTCGCGCCTCCAGCTGCCGGACCGCCTGGCTCAGGGCGGGCGGCGTCACCTCCAGCGCCGCCGCGGCTGCGGTGAAGCTGCGCTTCTGCGCGACCGCGACGAAGGCCACCAGGCCGTCCAGCTGCGTCAGTTTCATTGTGAAGATCCTCTACATGCTTCACGAAGATTATGGTGGTTTATCCATCGAATGAAGCTGCCTAGAGTTCGCTCCATCGCAACCCCTTCCTTCGGAGAACGACCCATGGACAGCAAGCAAGGCGCACAAGCGGCCGACGGCATGGACGCCACCTTCACCCTCGGCCGCAGCGGCCTGCGCGTGAGCCGGTTGTCGCTCGGCGCGATGACCTTCGGCACCGAATGGGGCTGGGGCTCCGACCGGGCGGCGACGCAGCGCATCTTCGACCAGTACGTCGATGCCGGCGGCAACTTCATCGACACCGCCGACGTCTACACCAACGGCACGAGCGAGCGCTGGCTGGGTGAGTTCGTGCAGGCGCGCGGCCTGCGCGACCAGCTCGTGCTGGCGAGCAAGTTCAGCTTCAACCTCGGCGAGAAGAACGGCAACATCGGCGGCAACGGGCGCAAGAACATCCTGCGCGCGGTCGAGGGGTCGCTGAAGCGCCTGGGCACGGACTACCTCGACCTGTACTACCTGCACGCCTGGGACCAGGTGACGCCCGCCGAGGAGGTGATGCGCACGCTGGACGACCTGGTGCGCGCCGGCAAGGTGCGGCACATCGGGCTGTCGGACGTGCCGGCCTGGTATGCGGCGCGGGCGCAGACGCTGGCCGAGTGGCGCGGCTTCGAGCCGGTGTCGGCGCTGCAGCTGCAGTACTCGCTGGTCGAGCGCAACCTGGAGCACGAGTACAGCCGGCTCGCGACCGAGCTGGGCATGGGCATCACGGTGTGGAGCCCGCTCGCGAGCGGGCTGCTGTCGGGGCGCTACCGGGCCGACACGCCGGCCGACGGCCGGCTGGCGGCGATGAAGGACAACGGCAACCCGGCCTTCCAGCACCTGACCGAGCGCAACTGGAAGATCGTGGCCGAGCTGGACCGCGTGGCCCGCGAGATCGACCGGCCGATGGCCCAGGTGGCGCTGAACTGGGTGGCGAACCGGCCGGGCGTCGCGAGCGTGATCGTCGGTGCGAGCAAGCCGGAGCAGCTGGCGGTGAACCTGGGGGCGCTGGATTTCGTGCTGCCGCCCGAGCTGGCGACGCGGCTCGACGAGGCGAGCCGCCCGGTGACGCCCTTCCCGTACTACTTCTTCACCAACGCGATGCAGGGGATGATGTACGGCGGTGCGACGGTGGGCGACAAGCCGGCCGGGTACCGTGCGCCGGTGCGCGTCAGCGGCTCGGGCAGCGGCGTCGACTGATCACTTCAATTTCCAGCGCTCGTCGCTCATGGGTTCGAGCGACCAGTCGGCCTCGACGCCCGCCTTCTGCGCCGCGCTGATCTTGCGCGCCACCAGCATCGCGCAGTTGCGCAGGTTGTCGAGGTCGCGCTTGCGCAGCGCGTGGTTCGGGGCGGCGCTGTAGCAGCACAGCGTGCCGTAGGTGCTGCCGTCGGGCAGCACGATCGGCGTGCTCAGGTGGGCGCCCACCCGGATGTCGACCGGCGGCAGGCCGATGTCCTTCGCGATCGCCGACGCATCCGGCACCAGTTCCGGCATGCGCCCGTCGACCACCCGCTTGCAGTAGCTCTCTTCCAGCGGGTTGCCGTCGCCCGGGGCCATCGGCGGGTTCTCGCCCTCGACGAAGCGGAAGACCCGCTTGCCGTCGATGAACTCCGACACGAACACCACGTCCATGTCCAGCCGGTCGCGCAGCGTGCGCAGCACCGCGGTGACCGCCTGGTCGATGGGTGCGTCGGCGCTGTCGGCGGTGGCCACCAGCAGCTCGGAGATGATCACCGACAGCTCGTCGGGCTTGAAGGCGTGGTCGTACATCGTCATGCCCGCCACTGTAGCCATGTTTCAAAAATGACAACGGCGGCAGGGTGTGTCGTTCATCTTCGAAATCTGCCGGCGCGAGAGCCTCGCTGTAATCCGCTCCCAAGGACCGGACCAGGTCCTGCCACTCACTGGATGGAGACAACGATGACCTCACGACGCCTGATCCTGGCGCTGGCTGCGGCCGGCTTTCTTTCGCTCGCGGCCGGCGCGAACGCCGCCACCCTGAAGATCTCCTGCGGCGCGGTCGGCCAGGAGCTCGAGCTGTGCAAGAGCGCGGCCGAGGCCTGGGCGAAGAAGGCCGGGCACACCGTCGAGGTGGTGTCCACGCCGAACGACGCCAGCGAGCGCCTGGCGCTGTACCAGCAGGTGCTGGGCTCGCAATCCGACAAGATCGACGTGTTCCAGGTCGACGTGGTCTGGCCCGGCATCCTGGGCTCGCACTTCCTGGACCTGAAGCCCTACACCAAGGGGGTCGAGAAGAGTCACTTCCCCTCGATGGTGGCGAACGGCAGCGTGCAGGGCAAGCTGGTGGCCATGCCCTGGTTCATCGACGCCGGCCTGTTGTATTACCGCAAGGACCTGCTGGACAAGCACGGCCTGAAGGTGCCCACCACCTGGGAGCAGCTGACCGAGACGGCCCAGAAGATCCAGTCGGCCGAGCGTGCCGCCGGCAACGACAAGATGTGGGGCTATGTGTGGCAGGGGCGGGCCTACGAGGGGCTGACCTGCAACGCGCTGGAATGGGTGTCGAGCTATGGCGGCGGCACCATCGTCGACACGGCGGGCAAGGTGTCGGTGAAGAACCCGGCCACCGCGAAGGCGCTGGCGATGGCGGCGTCGTGGGTCGGCACGATCTCGCCGACGGCGGTGCTGAACTACGCCGAGGAGGAGTCGCGCGGCGTGTTCCAGGCCGGCAATGCGGTGTTCATGCGCAACTGGCCGTATGCCTGGTCCCTGGCGCAGCGCGACGACAGCCCGATCAAGAACAAGGTCGGCGTCGCGGTGCTGCCCAAGGGCGGCGAGCAGGGCTCGAACGCGGCGGCGCTGGGCGGGCAGCAGCTGGCGGTGTCGAAGTACTCGAAGAACGCGGCGCTCGCGGCGGACCTGGTGATGTACATGACGAGCGCCGAGGTGCAGAAGGAGCGCGCGTTGAAGGGCTCGTTCAACCCGACGGTGTCGACGCTGTACCAGGACAAGGACGTGGTGGCGGCGAATCCGTTCATGAGCCAGCTCGCCGGGACCTTCGCGAGCGCCGTGCCGCGGCCGGCGACGGTGACGGCGTCGCGCTACAACCAGGTGAGCAACGAGTTCTGGAATGCGGCACACGAGGTGCTGTCGCGGAGCGCGAAGCCGGACGAGGCGGTGGCGAAGCTCGACCAGCGTCTCAATCAAATTGGTCGCGGTGGCCGCTGGAATTGACCGACGATCCCTGGATTCCATCCGGGCTACGGGAGGGTTCATGTCCGGCTTGACTCGCCAACGCACGCGTTGGGCGTGGTGGATGCTCGTGCCGATGCTGGCGGTGCTGCTGGCCGTCGCCGGCTGGCCGCTCGCACGCACGCTGTGGTTCAGCCTCACCGATGCCTCGCTCGCGCACCTCGGCGAGTGGAAGTTCATCGGCCTGGACAACTACGGCGGCGAGTACGGCGTGCTGCGCGACCCCGACTGGTGGCGCGCCGTGCTCGTCACCGGCGCCTTCGCGCTGCTGTCGGTCTCGCTCGAGACGGTGCTCGGCCTCGGCGTCGCCCTCGTCATCAACCAGCCCTCGCGCCTGCGCACGCTGCTGCGCGCCGCGATGCTCGTGCCCTGGGCCATTCCCACCGTGGTCTCGGCACGCATCTGGAGCTGGATGCTGCACGACCAGTTCGGCGTCGTGAACCACTACCTGATGGCGATGGGCCTCGTCGCCGCGCCGTTGGCCTGGACCGCCGACCCGACGCTCTCGCTGTTCACCGTCGTGATGGTCGACGTCTGGAAGACCACGCCCTTCATGGCCCTGCTGATCCTCGCCGCGCTGCAGATGGTGCCGCTCGACTGCTACGAGGCGGCCAAGGTCGACGGCGTGCCGACCTGGCGCGTCTTCACCCGCATCACGCTGCCGCTCATCGTGCCCGGCGTGGCGGTCGCGGTGGTCTTTCGCACGCTGGATGCACTGCGCGTGTTCGACGTGATCTACGTGATGACCTCGAACAGCCGCGCCACCAAGAGCATGTCGATCTACGTGCGCGAGCAGCTGATCGACTTCCAGCAGGTCGGCTACGGCTCGGCCTCGGCGACGGTGCTGTTCTTCATGATCGCCCTCGTCACCGTCGTCTACCTGGGCGCGACGCGCCGCGGCGTCGAGGAGGCTTCCGCATGATCCCCACCCGCAGCATCGACCGCCGCACGCCGGCCATGGCGGCGCTGTACTACGCCTCGGCCGCGCTGCTGCTCTTCGTCTCGCTGTTCCCGCTGATGTACGCGGTGTCGACCTCGCTGAAGCAGGGCACGGCGCTGTTCTCGCCGGCGATTTGGCCCGAGCATCCCACCGTCGCCAACTACCTGAGCCTGTTCCGCGACCAGCCCTTCGCGCGCAACCTGCTCAACTCCGCCTTTGTCGCGGGCGGCGTGGTGGCGCTGTCGCTGGCGTTGAGCCTGCCGGCCGCCTGGGCCCTGTCGCGCGTCAGCTTCCGCGGCCGCGGCACGCTGATGCTCACCGTGCTGTCGGCCTCGATGTTCCCGCAGGTGGCGGTGCTGTCGGGCATGTTCGAGCTGGTGCAGGCGCTCGGCCTGTACGACCACCTGGGCGCGCTGCTGCTGGCCGACCTGGTGATCACGCTGCCCTTCACCGTCTGGGTGCTGGTGACCTTCATGCGCCAGCTGCCCAAGGAAGTCGAAGAGGCGGCGATGATGGACGGGCTGGGCGTCTTCACGCTGATCTTCCGCATCTTCATGCCCCTGCTCTGGCCGGCCATGGTGGCGACCGGGCTGCTCGCCTTCATCGCGGCCTGGAACGAGTTCCTGTTCGCGCTCACCTTCACCATCAGCACCGAGCAGCGCACCGTGCCGGTGGCGATCGCCCTGGTCAGCGCAGGGAATGGCTACGAGGCCCCCTGGGGCGCGATCATGGCGGCCTCGGTGATCGTCACGCTGCCGCTGATCGGGCTGGTCGTCTACTTCCAGCGCCAGATCGTGGCCGGACTGACGGCCGGTTCCGTCAAGGGCTGACACTTCTTCTTCCCGCACGACCATGACTTCACAGACCGATTGGTGGGCCGGCGCCTGCATCTACCAGATCTACCCGCGCAGCTTCCAGGACAGCAACGGCGACGGCATCGGCGACCTCGCCGGCATCACCCAGCGGCTCGACCACGTCGCCTCGCTGGGCGCGGACGCCATCTGGATCTCGCCCTTCTTCCGTTCGCCGATGCGCGACTTCGGCTACGACGTCACCGACTACTGCGACGTCGATCCGATGTTCGGCACGCTGGCGGATTTCGACGCGCTCGTCGCCAAGGCGCACGCGCTGAAGATCAAGGTGCTGATCGACCTGGTGATCAGCCACACCTCGAAGGACCACCCCTGGTTCGTCGAGAGCCGCGCGAGCCGCGACAACCCGAAGGCCGACTGGTACGTCTGGGTCGATCCCCAGCCCGACGGCTCGCCGCCGAACAACTGGCTGTCGCTCTTCGGCGGCAGCGCCTGGCAGTTCGACACGCGGCGCCAGCAGTACTTCATGCACAACTTCCTGGCCTCGCAGCCGGACCTGAACTTCCACAACCCGCAGGTGCAGGACGCGGTGCTGGACGCGGCGAAGTTCTGGCTCGAGCGCGGCGTCGACGGTTTCCGGCTCGACACCGTCAATTTCTATTTCCACGACCGCCAGCTGCGCTCCAACCCGGCGCAGCCGCGCGGGCAGTACGCGGTGGGCGTGCCGCGTGCCAACCCGTACGCCCTGCAGCGCCACCTGTACGACAAGACGCAGCCGGAGAACCTGGCCTTCCTGCAGCGCTTCCGCGCGCTGTGCGACCGCTACCCGGGGACCACGACCATCGGCGAGATCGGCGACGACAACGAGTACGCGACGCTGCGCGCCTACACCACCGATGCGCGGTTGCACATGGCCTACACCTTCAACCTGATGACCGAGCGCCACGAGCCGCGCTATGTGCACGCGGTGTTGACGGAGATGCTCGCCGAGGCAGGGGACGCCTGGGTCTGCTGGGCGCTGAACAACCACGACGTGGTGCGCGTGGTGACGCGCTGGGCCGGCCTGGGCCCGGCGGATCGCGTGGCGCCGCTGCTGGTGGGGCTGCTGGGCTCGCTGCGCGGCTCGATCTGCCTGTACCAGGGCGAGGAGCTGGGCCTGCCGGAGGCCGTGATCCCCTTCGAGCAGATCCAGGATCCGTACGGCAAGGAGATGTGGCCGGAGTTCGTCGGCCGCGACGGATGCCGCACGCCGATGCCCTGGGCGGCCGCGGCGCCGAACGGCGGGTTCACGAGCGGCACGCCCTGGCTGCCGGTGCCGCAGGTGCAGCGCGAACGGGCCGTGGATGCGCAGGCCGCGCAGCCGGCATCGGTGCTGAACCGCTACCGGGCGTTCCTGCACTGGCGCGCCACGCAGCCGTCGCTGCGGCAGGGGACGATGGCGCTGTTCCCGGCGCACGACCAGGTCGTCGCGTTCACGCGCGGCGAGGGGGCCGAGCAGCTGCTGTGCGCCTTCAACCTGTCGGACCGGCCGGCGCGGATGGCGCATGGGCTGTCGGGACGCTGGACCGCGGTCGACGGGCATGGTTTCAACGGCCGCATCGACGGCGGCGAGATCGTGCTGGATCCCCATGAGGCGCTGTTCGCACGCCGCTGATTCGTAGCCCGGATGCCCATCCGGGATCGTTCCTCATGCCTGCATCCCCGGATTGGCATCCGGGCTACGGAGACCCTCATGTCGCAGATCCAGCTTCGAAAAGTCCGCAAGAGCTACGCCAGCGTCGCGATCCTCAACGATGTCGACCTGACGGTCGAGCCGGGCGAGTTCTGCGTCTTCATCGGTCCGTCGGGTTGCGGCAAGTCGACCCTGCTGCGACTGATCGCCGGCCTGGACGACGTGAGCGGCGGCGAGATCGTGATCGACGGGCAGGTCGTCAACGAGCTGCCGCCGGCGCAGCGCAACGTGGCGATGGTGTTCCAGAGCTATGCGCTCTACCCGCACATGTCGGTGCACGAGAACATGGCCTTCGGCCTGCGCCACAACAAGCTGCCCGAGGCCGAGATCGAGCGCCGCGTGTCGGAAGCCGCCGCGATGCTGAAGCTGGAGGCGCTGCTGGACCGCAAGCCGCGCCAGCTGTCCGGCGGCCAGCGCCAGCGGGTGGCGATCGGCCGTGCGATCGTGCGCCAGCCCAAGGTCTTCCTGTTCGACGAGCCGCTGTCCAACCTGGATGCGGCGCTGCGCATCAACACCCGGGTCGAGATCGCGAAGCTGCACCGCCGGCTTGGCAACGTCAGCATGATCTACGTGACGCACGACCAGGTCGAGGCGATGACGCTGGCCGACAAGATCGTGCTGCTGCGGCCGGATGCCGCCTCGCAGGGGCGGCTGAGCGTGGCCCAGATCGGCCGTCCGCTGGACCTGTACCACCGGCCGCAGAACCGCTTCGTCGCCGGCTTCATCGGCTCGCCGTCGATGAATTTCCTGCCGGCGGTGGCGCTGGCGGGCGATGCCGCTCAGCTGGATGCCCGCTTGCCGGGTGGCATGACCTGCCGTGCCGCGGTCGACGGCGGCGGGGTGACCGCCGGCAGCCCGCTGACCCTGGGCGTGCGCCCGGAGCATGTGCTGCTGGGCCGCGGGGAGGGGCGGGGCCGGGTGAGCCACCTGGAGCACCTGGGCGAGTTCAGCTACGCCTACCTGAGCTGGCACGACGACGAGCCGCCGCTGCTGGCCAAGGTCACCGACACGTCGCTGGCGCTGGGGGACGAGGTCGCCTTCGAGTTGCCGGCGGGGCAGGTGCATGCCTTCCGGGAGGATGGCGAGGCGCTGCGGCGTACGGGTCTCCACTGAGGATCGGCGGCCACCCGACGTATCGGGACAACGGCGGGCGTATCCAAACGTGAAACCCCGGTGGAAAGACGGACTCCACCGGCGACGCCGCACGCCCATCGGTGATGTAATCGGGGGCCGATCCGGCAGACGTACCCCAGTATCACCGTCCATGCGCGTGGTTGCCGTCATCAATCGCAAGGGAGGCAGCGGCAAGAGCACGCTGGCGACCCACCTCGCCGGCTGGTGCGCGCGCCGGGGCCTGCGCGTGATGCTGGGCGATGTCGACCGCCAGCAATCGTCGCTCGCCTGGCTGAAGCGCCGGGCCGAGCAGCCGCTGGCGCAGGGCGCCCCGGTGGTCGGCTGGGCGGTCGACACGCGCAGCGTGCTGCGGCCGCCGGTGGGCATCAGCCATGTGGTGCTGGACACGCCCGGCGGGCTGCGCGAGAGCGAGCTGGCGCGGGTCGTGATGTACGCCGACATGATCGTGATGCCGGTCTGCCACTCGGTCTTCGACCGCGAATCCGCCGCGGCCTGCTACGAGGAGCTGCGCACCCTGCCGCGGGTGGCGAGCGGCCGCTGCAAGGTGGCGATGGTCGGCATGCGGCTGGATGCCCGCACCAAGGCGGCCGAGCAGATGCAGGCCTGGGCGGCCGAGGCGAACTTCCCGTACCTGGGCGCGCTGCGCGAGACGCAGGCCTATGTGCGCTGCGTGGAGCAGGGCGCGACGCTGTTCGACATGCCGGCCGCCAAGGTCGAGGCCGACCTGGCGCAATGGAAGCCGATCCTCGCCTGGGTGGACGAGGCCTGGCAGGAAGCGACCAAGGCCGACGTGATGGCCCGGGCGGCGGCGCGGATGTCGGCGCCGCACACGCCGACGGCGGCATCGGCGCCCCCGGTGCGCGCCCCGGCGCGCGTGGGCACGGCCGTGACGCGCGGCGTGCAGTCGGGCGATCCCTTCGGTCCGCGGCCGACCAACCCGCTGATCAAGACGCCGGCCGGCGAGCGCGGCATCGCGGGGCGGATCGGGCGCTTGTTCGGGTTCAAGTAGGGACGTACGTACCCGGTTTTTGATTTACCATGATGGTAAGTTTTCGGGGTGCCGCAGCCTCGCTATCTCCTGGATGACTTGCAAACCCTGGCGGCGCAGGGACGCTACCTGTTGGCCAATCGGCGCGCCGAACGCAATGCATTGAGCCTCGATTGGGGCGACGCGCAGTTCAAAGCGTTCATTGCGGGACTGCGGTCTTCTCACTACAAGGGCATGCGGCGCGCGCTGTCGATCTACGACGGCCGCGCCACCATCGATGCAGACAAGTACTGCGCGCGTTTTGACGAGGAGAATCTTCGGATGACGCCAGATCGTCGCTGCTGTGAGTTCTTCGTGGAGCTGGCCATCAGGCAGCATGGGAGCGAAGATGCGCTGCTGATCATTTCATTTCATCTGTCCTCACAGCCATGAACATCAGTGATTGCCCCGCCTGTGGATCGAAGCGGCTGGGGGTGGTCGCTCATCCGGAGGTAGTGGCGTTCAAGGGAACGCCAGTCCGGTTGCCAGCCATGCTGCGGACGGTCTGTGCCGCTTGCGGCTACTCGTTCGCCTCGCCCCTCCAACACGATGCCAATGTCGCGGCGGCCCGTGATGCACATGTGTCGCGCGGGGCCGAGGCGAAGCGTGCGAAAGGATTGCTGACTGGGGCGGAACTGCGTGGGGTGCGCGAGCGTCTGGGCCTGACCCAGCGGGAGGCGTCGGAGCTTTTCGGTGGCGGACCGGTCGCGTTCTCGAAGTATGAGAACGAGGACGTGATGCAGTCCGCGGCACTCGACAAGCTCGTAAGGGTCGTGGACCGGCTGGGTGCACCTGCGATGGCCGTGCTGCGCTCGACGGCGGGCACCGTTCAAGACACCGGAAAGGCGGACCGGGCATCGTCGAGATCGCGTCTGGGTGCTGCGCCTCTCTTGGTAGGCGGGAAATCCATCTCGATTCGTTCCGCGACCACGTTGGTCAAGAAGCGGCGGAAGAAGTCCTGATCAACCCGGCCCCAGTCCTGCGCCGCCAGCAGGCCGCCGGTACAGCAGGTCGAACTCGCTCTCGCCGACCAGCCGGAATCCGTGTCGCTGGTAGAAGCGGTTGGCGTCGCTGCCTCGCAGAGCGCCGACCTGCACCGCCAGTTCGCGGACGTCAGCGTCGTCCAGCACCGCCCGCAGCACTGCGGCGCCGATGCCCCGCCCCTGTGCGTCGGGGTGCAGGTAGAGGTGGTCGAGCAGGAGCCCGTCCGCCTGCGGCTTGAGCACCACGAACCCGACTCGCCGCCCCGCGCTGATGATGTGCCGTGTGTGCTCCGGCGCGAAGTTGGCGGCCAGCCGCTCGCGGGCGCGCACCGGGTCGAAGCGGCCGATGCGCTCCAGGCTATCGCGCATCGCGGCGATGCGCAGGTCGGCGAGAGCGTCGAAATCGCCGGCCACCGCCGGCTCGAAGTGGAAGTCCATGGGTGGCAATGATCGCATTGCGGCTACATTGCGGCCCCATGCCCGTCTCTCCCGATCCGCTGCTCGGTGACCTGCTCAAGCGCGTCTCGCGTTCGTTCTACCTGAGCTTGCGCATCCTGCCGCCCGGCATGCGCGAGCCCGTCGGCCTGGCCTACCTGCTGGCGCGGACGGCGGACACCATCGCCGACACGCCGGGCAGCCCCCCCGCGCAGCGTCTCGCGCGGCTGCAGCGCCTGCGTGCCCAGATGCGGGGCGAGACGGTCGCCGCGGCGCAGGACGATCAACAACCGATGCCGCAGGACCCGTCCGAGGCCGCGCTGATGGCAGCACTGCCCGACGCGATCGACCTGTTGGCCCGGCAGCCCGAGGCCGATGCGGCCGACATCCGCCGCGTCATTGCCACCCTCACCGACGGCATGTGCTTCGATCTGGAACGCTTCGACGCCGGCCGCCCCGGCGCCCCGATGGCCCTGCCCACGAAAGCCGAACTCGACCGCTACACCTACCTCGTCGCGGGCTGCGTCGGCGAGTTCTGGACGGACATGGCGCTGCGCCACCGGCCTGAATTGGGCGACTGGCCTCGGGCGGCCCGTGTGGCGCAGGGCGTCGCCTATGGCCAGTCGCTGCAGCTCACCAACGTGCTGCGGGATGCCGCCGAAGACCTGGCGAACGGCCGCTGCTACCTGCCCGCGGACCGGCTCGCGCCCCTGGGCCTGATCCCCACCGACCTGCTCGACCCTGGGCGTCGCGATGCGGCGCGCCCGCTGCTGCGCGAGCTCAGCGCGCAGGCCCTGGCCGGCTACCGCGACGCGGCCGCCTACGTGCTCGCCCTGCCGGTGGCGAGCCTGCGCCTGCGGCTCGCCTCGCTGTGGCCGCTGATGCTGGGCCTGGCCTCGCTCGAGAAACTGCTCGCCGCCCCCGGTTGGCTCGACCCCGCCCAGCGCGTCAAGGTGACGCGCGGCGCGGTCTACCGCATGCTGCTGCGCTCGCTGCCCACCGTGCTGTCGAATGCGGCGCTGCGGCGCTGGATCGACGGCGCACTGCAGCGCGTGGCGGCAGCACTCTCCACCCCTTCCTTGCCACGATGAGACTGCCCATGCTCCGAACCCGATGCCTGGCCCCGTTGTTCGCGCTGTCCCTCGCCCTGTCGCTTGCGGCTCCGGCTGCCATGGCCGCCGACCCGGCCGGACTCTTCAGCGGCCAGCCGCGCGCCTACACGCCCAGCAGCGGCAAGGTGGTCGGCGTCTACATGCCGAACTGGCAGCCGCCCGAGCTGCTGGACCGCGTGCCGGACGGCAACCTGACGCACATCCTGTACGCCTTCCTGCACCTCTGCGGTCCGGGCCAGCTGCCGCAGGACGCGACGGCCTGCGAGGGCAAGGCCGACTTCCAGGTCGCCGCGGCCGAGCGCGAGAAGACCTTCGATGCGGCCCTCGCCCGCTTCAAGCAGCGCGCACCGCAGCTGAAGATCCTGGCCTCGGTCGGCGGCTGGGGCGGCTCTGATCCGTTCTTCCACCTGGCCAACGACGCGGCGCGGCGCGCGGTGTTCGTCGCCTCGGCCACGCAGTTCCTCCAGCAGCACCCGGCCTTCGACGGCATCGACATCGACTGGGAGCACCCCACCTCGAACGGCAGCGCCAACGGTGTCGCGCTGGGCTCGCCGGCCGACGGCCAGGGCTACGCCGACCTGATGCAGGACCTGCGGCGCGGGCTGGATGCCCTGTCGGCGCAGACCGGCCGGCGCTACCTGCTGACCGCCGCCATCAACACCACCGAGGCGCTGGCGACGAAGGTCAACCATGCGGACGCGGCGAAGGTGATGGACCTGGTCTTCATGATGACCTACGATTTCGCCGGCGGCTGGACGCCGCCGGTGGGCCACCACACGCCGCTGAAGAGCGCGACGCCCACCTCGACCGACAGCCTCGAGGGTGCGGTGCGCGTGATGACGAAGGCCGGCGTGCCGGCTTCCAAGCTGGTGGCGGGCGTGGCCATGTACGGCCGCGGCTTCTCGGGCGTGAAGGGGCCGGGGCCGAACGGCTTCAACGGCGTGGCGCGCACCGGCGTATTCCCCGGCAAGGAGGGCGACATCACCTACCGCGAACTGGCGGCCGGCTGGCTGGGGCCGCACGGCCGCGGTGCGCCGGGCTGGCGCGTGGTGCTCGACCCGGCCACCCAGTCGTATGCGCTGTGGAATGCGCGCGAGCACCAGTACATCGGCTACGACGACCCGCGCACCGTGCTGCGCAAGGGCCGCTTCGCGGTCGACAACGGGCTGGCGGGCGTCTTCGCGTGGGAGCTGTCGCAGGACAACGGCGACATCCTCAACGCGATGAACCAGGGCGTCGGGCAGGCGCCCCGGCCCCCCGCCGTCAAACCCCTCAAACGGCCATGATGGACACGCTCTTGGTGACCAGGTAGGACTCCATCGCCTCCGGGCCGCCCTCGGAGCCGTAGCCCGAGTCCTTGACGCCGCCGAAGGGCATCTCGGCCACCGGCGCGGCCGGCTGGTTGATCCAGAGCATGCCGAGTTCCAGGCGCTGGGCCAGGACGTGGGCGGTCTTGATCGACTGCGTGAAGGCGTAGCCGGCCAGGCCGAAGGGCAGGCGGTTGGCCTCGGCGATCGCCTCGTCCAACGTGTCGAAGCCGCGCACCGCGGCCACCGGGCCGAAGGGTTCGTTGTTGAACACGTCGGCGTCCAGCGGCACGTCGGTCAGGATGGTGGGGGCGAAGAAATTGCCGCTGTTGCCGACGCGCTCGCCGCCGGTGGCGACCTTGGCGCCGCGCGCACGCGCATCGTCGACGACCTTGGCCATCGCGCCCAGGCGGCGCGCGTTGGCGAGCGGGCCGAGGGTCGTGCCGTCGGCCAGGCCGTCGCCGAGCTTGAGCTTCTCGGCGTGCTGCACCAGGGCCTTCGCGAACTCGTCCTTCAGGCGGTTGTGCACCAGGAAGCGGGTCGGCGAGATGCAGACCTGGCCGGCGTTGCGGAACTTGGCGCCGCCGGCGGCCTTGACGGCCAGGGCCAGGTCGGCGTCCTCGGCGACGATCACCGGTGCGTGGCCGCCCAGCTCCATGGTCACGCGCTTCATGTGGCGGCCGGCCAGCGCGGCCAGCTCCTTGCCGACCGGGGTCGAGCCGGTGAAGGTGACCTTGCGGATCACCGGGTGCGCGATCAGGTAGGCCGAGATCTCGGCCGGGTTGCCGAACACGAGGCCCAGCACGCCGGCGGGGATGCCGGCGTCGACGAAGGCCTTGAGCAGGGCGGCCGGCGAGGCCGGGGTCTCCTCGGGCGCCTTCACCAGGAAGGAACAGCCGCTGGCGAGGGCCGCGCCGAGCTTGCGCACCACCTGGTTGATCGGGAAGTTCCAGGGCGTGAAGGCGGCGACCGGGCCGACCGGCTCCTTGAGCACGAGCTGCTGGGCCGCGAGGTTGCGCGAGGGCACGATGCGGCCGTAGACGCGGCGGCCTTCGTCGGCGAACCAGTCGATGATGTCGGCGCCGGCCAGCACCTCGACCCGTGCCTCGGCGAGCGGCTTGCCCTGTTCCTGGGTCATCAGGCGGGCGACGGCGTCGGCCCGTTCGCGCAGCAGGCCGGCGGCGCGGCGCATCACGTTGGCCCGCTCATGGGCCGGCGTGGTGCGCCAGGCCTCGAAACCGCGCTGCGCGGCGGCGAGGGCGAGGTCCAGGTCGGCGATGGAGGCATGGGCCACGCGACCGATCACGGTGCCGGTGGCGGGGTTCAGCACGTCCAGCGTCTTGCCGCCGGCGGCGTCGACCCATTGGTTGTCGATCAGCAGGCGGGTGTCGGTGTAGGCGGTGGGGGTGTCGCTCATGGGGGCTCTCGCGGAAGTCGTCACAGCGGGATGGGGGAGGACATTGTCGGCGATGCCTGGAGGGGTTGTCCGACACGCTGGCGAAACCCCTGTGCGAGGGTCGAGCACGATCCTTGCTGAACGCGGGTTGTCGTGGTTTTGGAGGATCAGGCATGAGCCGAATCGAGGTGACCGAGAAGATTGTCGCGACCAAGGTGGCGAAGGGGCTGAAGTGGTCGGACGTGGCCGCGAAGGTGGGCTTGAGCAAGGAGTGGACGACGGCCGCGTGCCTCGGCCAGATGACGCTGACGCCGCAGCAGGCCGGCGTGGTCGGCGAGATCTTCGGGCTGAGCGAGGCCGAGCAGAAGTGGCTGTGCGTGGTGCCGTACAAGGGCTCGCTGCCGACCGCGGTGCCGACCGATCCGCTGATCTACCGGTTCTACGAGCTGGTGAGCGTGTATGGCACGACCTTCAAGGAACTGATCCACGAGGAGTTCGGCGACGGGATCATGAGCGCGATCGACTTCAAGATGGACCTGCAGCGCGAGCCGAACCCGGCGGGGGACCGGGTGAGCATCGTGATGAGCGGGAAGTTCCTGCCGTACAAGACCTATTGATGACATCCTCACGGTGGAGGATGAAAGGTGTCTTTTTATTGAGCACGGGCTTGCGGGAGCGAGCCGGCTTCAGTTAACGTGCGCCGCCGCGGTCACACCTTGACCGCGGATTGAATCGAGAGGCGCCCACGAGCGCCTTTGTGCTGGAGGGATCGCACGGGATGTCCTGTCGCTCATGCGAGCGGGAGGGTGCTCGTGCGTTCGTTGAACGAGGAGTGACGTGGTGAGGATGATGGATTTCTTTGGCGGGAGCGAATTGATGCGTCGCCTGGCATGGGTTACCAGGGGTGGCGTCCTTCGCGCGCTGTTTGTGACGGGCATCTGGATTGGGGGATCGAATGCCGGCGCGACCGAAGGGCCGGTCACTGGCTCACTGCAATCCGTGGCGGTGATCCAGGCCGATGCTCTCGGTCACAAGGCCGGTAACCTTGAGATCCAGGTCGCGGGCGGTTTCACGCTCCCGTCCGGCATGTCCTGCGATTCGAACATCATCACCACACTGAAGAGTGTCGACGCGGATATGCGGATGTTCGGCCTACTGTCCATGGCGCTGCGGGCGCAGAAGCCGGTCACCCTGTACATCACTGACAACCCGGCAGCAACCGCCTTCCCCGGGCGCTGCAGTCTGGTTGCCGTGGTGCTACAGCGTTGAGGGGATCGCGCTGCTCGTCGCGACGGAAGGCGGGAACTGTCCTCCACCCGGGGGCAGGCGCCGATGGGGGGATATTTGCCTTCCCGCCGGTCAGGCGCCTCACCGGGCACAGCACGCCGCATCAAGTGTTGACCCGGTGTCGAAGCCGGCATCCTGGTGTTGAACGGTGTCAGTTCAACGTATCCCTCTGCGTAGGCGAAGGAGGCACCTTCACCCACAGCAACGCCCCAAGGGGCCTTCCATGCGGGAAAGTGAAATGTTCCATCGATTCCTGTCCTGGCGAACGCGTGGCCCATGCAATGTCCGCCCGAGTGCAAGGTGGCCGTCGTTCCCGGTCCCGCCCCGTCCCAAACTGCCATCACTTCGGCATCAAGCAGCGGGGCCAATTTCCAATGCTCCGGGGCAGCCTGAACATTCAAGACTTCCCAGACCGTTCCCCGAACTTCCCGGGCGTGCCTGGCATGTTCCCTCAATGCGGCGGCTAGGAGCAGTGATGAGGCAACCAGCACAAGGACAATCGCTGCCGGTCGCTTGATCGTGCGGATGATCGCCGACGAGGCGCCTGTATCTGTCACTCGAAGTCCCTCCTGTTAATGGAACTGTACGATGTCGATTCGTAAACTCATTGTTGGCCTGTCAGCGGCCTTGCTTTCTTCGATTGCCGCTGCGACAACTCCGCTTGACCTCGTCAACGCCGGCTATTCGGTCTATACACAGGATCGCAATGGAGATGGCTGTCCGGATTATCTGGTGAAAGCGCCGGATCGGCTTGTGGTTCTATCTCTGGACGATGATTTTGTTTTTCCCGTCCCTGTGCCGGCGTTGGCCAAGCCGGTGCTGCTGCAATCGACCGCCGGATGCACCTACACACTCACGAATTCGCCGGACGCCTCCGTCATCAGCGCGTCAGGGTGGATCTCCTCCTCCTACCAGTTGTTGGCAGGCGATTCGGCGGGAACCGGTGGGGGCTCGCTGCTGCTGATTCCCCATGGCAACAGCGGATCCATGGTCTTCAATCTCCTGCGGGATCCGTCAACCAAGGCCTTCAGCCTGCTGCAGGTGTTGAACGCAGGTGACTTTCTTGTCGGCAGCGATGGCGTATCGGCGTCGCTGGAGTACGCGGATCCTGATGTTCGGAGCGACTTGGTGGTGCGCAATGGTTCACAGGTGCTCGGCGTGTATGCCGCTGGCGCCGACGGAAGGTTCTCAGCCGACAGCGGCAGCAATCTGGTTGCCATCACGCATGCTGTCTGGAAAACATTTCTCGAGCAATTGGCGGCCGGAAACGCGGAGACGGCTCTGACTTCCGTGTCAGTGGTCACGCAGGAAATCTTCCGAAAGGCGTTGACCTCTCCGAAGGCGGACCTGCCGGCCTTCGCTGCCTCGGTTGAGGATTTCACCATCGTGGAAGTGTCGGCCGTTTCCGTGAGTGCCGTCTTCAACATCACCACCAATGGCGAAAAATTGAACTACCTGGCCGTCTTTGGTCCGGATATGGACGGCACGTGGCGCCTCTTCTCGATGTGATCGAGCGAATGACGAATCGAATGAATAATCATCGGATTACGGCAGCACTGGCGCTGTCGCTGCTTCACGCATTGGCCTCGGCGTACGAGACGGACACGCATCGGCTCTTGACCTGCCAGGCATTGAAACGAAGTGTCGTGTTCACTGATCCCCAATTCATGACTTCGATGGGATTACCGCCGTTGGCGGCGCTGCAGGGCGCGGGCTGTGTTCCTGTGGATGGAGGAGTATCCCAGGCAAAGTTCCCAACGTACAAGGGTGAAATTCCGACTTTGGCCGACTCCATGTCTGCCCCGGATGCAATCCTCTACGGAGCGTACTTCGAGGACGTCATCAAGGCCACGATTTCCTTCAATCACTTCTTCGATCCCCAGTGGGGTGGTGGGATTGGGCGTGGCTTGACGGTTGGACCGTTCATGGGGTTGACGATTCGTGGGGTCGCATCCCCGCACTGGATCACCGAGGATGTGGCCACCTATCCAGATCAGTTCTACTCGATCACAAAGGGCCAGCAGGCCTTGTTCAATGCCTTCACGGCCTATACACCGAGTGAGCGTGCAGCTCAATTCGGATTTGCGTTCCAGTCGATCGGACATCTGGTCCACCATGTGCAGGATATGGCCCAGCCCCAGCATGTGCGTAACGAGCCGCATCTGCACGACGATGTGATACCGATTCCTAATCACCCGATCCAGCACAAGTGGGCGTTGCCGCCAGCCGAGTACGAACTGAGAACGAAGAAGCTCTTTCCCACTGCCGATAGCATGGCGGCCGTGATCGCTGCCGGCCCTGCCTACGCCGTTCCGGTGTTCTCCCGGGCGCCCGATTACTTCTCCAATGTCACACCCTATTCCGGGATGGCTGATTTCACAGCGATGAATTACGTCGCGTTCGTGGTCAACCTGGGACAGGCTGGCTACACGGCGACGTTGCGCGACGGAGCATGGGTCGTGTCCAACACGTCCCCCGAGTTCCCGCTGCCCCACGGCGTCAATGTTGATGGAACAAGCAAGAGAATCGAATTGCTGCCGGCGCCATACCAGGCAAGTGCGCCCGGCGCCAAGGCGTACTACGTTGTCGGCAACGTCTTCGATGGTGCTTCCAATACATCCAGGTATAACCAACGCCTTGCACGGGAATCTGCCCTTGGATGGGCGTTGGAGAAGGCAGGAGGGGTGCGCTTGTTCTCGGGCGGCGACGAAAATGTGTGGTCGGATGGGTACAAGATCCTGTTCCCCAGGGCTGTTGCGTTTTCTGCAGGCCTGATCAATCACTTCTTTCGTGGCAAGCTTTCATTCAGCAAATCGTCCGGCAAGGTGTGGACTATCCGCAACCTGAGCTCCTCGACAATGAGTGGGCACTTCTATGTCTACGGTGAGGAAGCGGACGGGACTCGCGCCCGGTGGCCGTCTAACACGGGGTTCGAGACCATCGTACAGAACGGAAGCCTGGACATCACCCTGGCTGATGAACCGCCGGCTTCCATCAAGAAGTTGGTGGTCGTGTTCATGGGGCAGTTGGGCAGCGAAAGTGATCGTGTCGCAGGTGTTGTCGTTCCCAACAGTCCGCCGACTTGCATTCCGCCGAAGGTTTTGCAGAACGGGCAGTGTGTCGATCCGCCGACGACACCGCCGACGCCAGCCAGCTGCAGCGGACCATTCAAGTATTCGTCCAATTTTGGCAGTCGTAGCACGGGCAGCGATTCGAAGGGACCCTATGCCGAGTACGTCCTGCAGATGGGCTCGAACGCAGGCCAGATCCAGTTCAACGGGTGGTCCCAGATCGACTTTCAGAATGGAAGCTTCCAGTTCTACGCCAACAATGCCGCGTTGATGCCATTGGGAGGCAGCAGCCTGACGGCCTGGAGCACCGGATTTGGCGGGGCCTATCCGGTCGCGTTCAGTGGCGCGACATCAACGTTCAACGCGCAATCTCTTGGAACAACGTCCGTCAGGTTGCGCATTTATTCCACCGGTGCTACTCCGAACCAATCGCAATTGGCCCTTGCCGTGTCATGTCCGGGCGGGTCGGCTGACAACCTGTCGACCACTCCGGTCATCTTCGCGGTGTCGGGAGGGAGCCAGAATTGCAATACGATCTACAAATTCAAGATTGACGGAGGGTCGATGACCTACCTCGCCTCGTCGACCGGCTCTACCTCGGCAACTTTGCCTTACGGTGTTCGCCAGGTGGTCATCACGGACTACACGTATTCGGGTCCCGCGTGTACCCAGGGCGGGCCAGGCAGTTTGGTGTATCGGAACGGCGTGACCGGGAACAATACGGTCATCCCGGACGGCCTCAATATTCCGCGGTCCATCGTGATCAGGTGACGAACCTGGTCTCTGTGTGCCGCAATGCCAGTGCGAGACCGGTGGCGGCGCGGTCCAGTAGGAATGCAATTAACGCCGGCGGACGGCGACTGCGCTTTGAAAGCTCAACCGCGCATGGATCGCAAACTACTCGACCCGGTCGCACTGGTCGATCTCGCAATGGCCACTCGAGCCACGGCCGGTCACGTAGACGGTGGCGGTGCGCTTTCCCATAGCGTACATCATCAGGACCGTGGAAATTGGCACAAAGCGGACGATGTCTCGAACCGATGTGTTTCCTGGACGAAGAAATCTATGTTGTTCAGCAATAGGCGCCGCGGCGCCCGCACGTCCGTGGCCGCCGTCCTGGCCACATGTTCAGCGGCCACCGTGCTGCTCTTTGCGGCAACTGGCGCACACGCCGGTACCGCCGGGCCCGTCAAGCCCAAGAACATCTACTTCATGGCGAACGGCGTCGTCATGGCGTATGTGGAGGGCCTCGCGCCAACGCCCCTGCCTGTGCTTCGGTCGAGAGCATGCGCTACGCGGTGAATGCCACCACGCCGGCGGGCAAGGCGCAACTCAGCGGCTTGCTCCTGGCCTACTCGACCGGCAAGACCGTCGCCATCTGGGGAACGGGTGCTTGTACGGCGTGGAACGACACGGAGACCATCGACTTCTTCGCCACCAACGATTAGAGGTGCGCAGCCGGCCCCTGCCGTCAACGCCTGCCTAACCGGACGCGCACGCTTCCGCGCGGCACCCAGACGAAGGCGGCACCATGATGGCATCCGGGGTGCGGCTGCGCTGCACCGTCGTATCGAAGCCGCCGTTACCAGTTGCCGAGGTAGGTGACTGGCCCGACCTGCGCGGCAGCGTCGACACCGATCGTGATGCCTTGCGAAGCCGTCATCCTGGCGAACAGGACGGTCCACTGCGACTTGCCGATTGGCGTGGTGGGGTCAATGTAGTAGTTGTAGCAGCAGCCTTGAAATCCAGGATTGAACTGGCCCAGGTTGCGCAAGAAGATTTTGGCGTCCGGAACCATTTGCCATTGCAGCTTGAAGGCATCGGGGACGAAGGCAAAGTTCACGGCATGCGCTGCTTGTGCTGCGAAAGTGCAAAGCGAGGCGAAGAAGAGCGTTCGGAGCATGAATGCGGGACGAATACCGGCAGGAGTGCGGCCGGCATCGTGTGCCCCCAATCAGAACCGGTGGCTGGCCGTCAATCCGGCCAGCCAATTCCTGCCGGGTGCAGGCTCGAAATAGCGAGCATTCCCCTCGGTGACAATCACTGATCCGGCGTAGGCCCGATCGAACAGGTTGTCGATGCGCGCGAAGCTGCTGAATTGCCATGCGCCGGCCAGCAGCACGTGCCCGATGCTCGCGCCCACCACCGCCTGCCCGGCCGCCGCGTCCGAGTTGAGGTCGTTGACGTAGACCTTGCTGATCGCCCTCACATCGACCCCGGCCCGCCATCCCTGCGGCGGCGCCCACGCCACGCTCGCCTGCAGGCTGCCGCGCGCGATCCCCGGGATGCGCTGCCCCGAGGCGATCTCCACGTTCGGCGTGGTGCAGGGCGTTGCGGTGCAAGTCATAAAGGCGTCGCGGTAGCGCGCGTCCAGCCAGGTCGCGGCGGCCTGCGCCTTCCACGGTTGCGGCAGGTCCGCCACCGCGCCCAGTTCCAGCCCCGTGCGCCGCGTGCGGCCCGCATTCTGGAACGTGGTCCGCCCCCCGCTGTTGGTCTGCGTGACGATCTCGTCCGCGGTCCGCGTCTCGAAGACCGCTGCCGTCCATTCGCCCACGCCGTCGAGTCGTTGCTTCAGCCCCAACTCCAGGCTGCGGCTCGTCGCCGGCTGCAGCGCGAAGTTCAGCCCGCTCGTGCCATTGGGCCGATACCCCAGCTCGTTCAGCGTCGGCGTCTCGAAGCCCTTGCCCGCCGTCGCGTACAGGTGCAGCGTCGGGCTCAGCGCCCACAGCACGCCCGCTACCGGCAGCGTCGCGCGGTAGTCGGCGCGCCCGCTGTCGTCCCCATTGCTGCCCGCGATGTAGTTGTCGTGCGATTCAAACCGAACCCGGCTGTGGCGCACGCCGGCATGCAGCGTCCAGTCGGCACTCGCCTGCCACGAGGCCTGCACATACGGATCGAGGTTGCTGACGAAGTTGGTCTCGTCGCGCCGCAAGGCCCCGCGTTGCCCGCGTTCCGGCGCGGCCGCATCGCCGGTGAAGTTGAGGTACCCCTGCCGCAGCTCGCGCAGCCGGTCGTAGGCTACGCCGCCCACCAGCGTCACCGCCTGCGCCTTCATCGTCCAGCGCCAGTCGGTGCCGCTGTAGTCGCGCCGCAGGTCGATCACCCCGCCCGGGTGCAGCGGGTTCGCCTGCGTCGCCACCGGGATCGACTGGAACTGCTCGGTGCGCCGGTGCCCGCCGTACACCAGCACGCGCAGCGCATGCTCGGCCGACAGGCGCCGCTCATGCACCACCCCAGCCTGGCTCTGCGACACCGTCTTGCGCGTGTCGAAGCCGGTCGCCGCGGCATCCGCGCCGCGCGGATCGGCATCGAACGCCGCGCGCGTCAGCCCCAGCGGATCCTGCGCCCGCGGCAGCGCCATGCTGTTGAGCACCAGGCTCCAGCGGCTGTCCTCATCCGGCCGCCACACCAGCTTCGCATTGCCGGTGTCGCGCCGCGCCGCGCTGTGGTCGCGGTAGCCGTCGGTCTCGAAATGGCTCGCGCTCAGCACGTACCCCAGCCGTCCCTCGGCCCCTGCCAGCTTGCTGCTCAGCCGGCGCGCCCCGTCGCTGCCCGCCGCGAAGCCGACGCTCGCCTGCGCGCGGCCCACCCCTTCCTCGGTGAACACCTGCAACACGCCGCCCGAGGAGTTGCCATAAAGGGCCGAGAACGGCCCGCGAAGCACCTCGATGCGCTCCACCGAGTTGAGGTCGACGTGGCTCAGCTGCCCCTGGCCATCGGGCAGCGTTGCCGGAATGCCGTCGACATACAAGCGCACGCCGCGGATACCGAAGGTGGATCGCGCCCCGAAGCCGCGCAGCGAGACCTGCGTGTCCTGCGCGTAGTTCTGCCGGTCTCGCGCCTGCAGGCCCGGCACGCCGGCCAACCCGTCGGAGAGGTTCACCTGCAGCCGCCCGTCGCGCAGCGCGTCGCCGTCGACGATGTCGATCGACGCCGGCACGTCGAAGCGCGGCGTCTCGGTGCGGGTGGCGGTCACCGTCACCGGCGGCAGCATCAACTGCTGTGCAAGAGCCGGTGCGAAGGGCAGGGCGAGGGAAGCCGAGGCCAGGACGGCAGGCAGGCGCGGACAGGTCATGGCGGCAGCGTGGGCAATCCGCGTGCCGACGCGCGTTGCCGCATCAGCCGAAGACGATCGCGAGGCTGGTGAAGAGCGCCGCGGCCAGCGTCGCCGCCAGCAGCCAGGGCCCGCGCTTCCAGCGGTGGCGCGGCGGCGGAGCCGGCGCCAGCAGGTCGCCGTCGCGCAGCCGCTGCAGCGCCGCGCTCGAATCGAAGCGGCGCGACACCGACAGCAGCGCCATCTCCGGTGCGAAGGACGCGCGTGTCATCGACTGCGTGGTCGCGAAGCTCTGCGCGAGCGGCGTGAACGAGGTCATCGACACGCCCTGGCCCGGCGTCGGGTCGGCGGTGAACTCGTCCTCGGCTTCGCCGGCGGTCGTCAGGCTGCTGCGGCATGCCAGCAGGTCGGCGGCCAGCGCCTCGGCGCTGGCATAGCGGTCGGCCGGCGACTTGGCCAGCGTCTTCGCGACGATCAGGTCCAGCACCACCGGCACCTCGGGGTTGAGGCGGCTGGGCACCGGCGGCTCGGCATGGCCGATCGCATACATCAGCTGGTTCACGTCGGCGCCGTTGAAGGGCGTCGTGCCGGTCAGCATCTCGTGCAGCACGACGCCGAGCGAGAAGATGTCGGCCCGGTGGTCAATGTCATGGCCGGCGATCTGCTCCGGCGACATGTACTTCGGCGAGCCGAGGATGGTGCCGGTCTGCGTGATGACGTCCGAGGTCGGGATGCGCGCGATGCCGAAGTCCATCAGCTTCGCATGCCGGCCGTGCACCAGCATGATGTTGGCCGGCTTGATGTCGCGGTGCACCACGCCGCGCGCATGTGCCACGCCCGCGCCCAGCGCGATCTGGCGCACGATGTCGACCGCCATCGCGAGCGAGACGCGGCCGCTCGTCAGCCGGTCGCGCAGCTCGACGCCTTCGAGCAGCTCCATCGCCAGGTAGGCCCAGTCGCCGTCGCGGCCGACGTCGTAGACGGTGACGAGGTTGGGGTGGTTGAGTCCGCCGGCGGCGCGCGCCTCCTGCTGGAAGCGCACCGCATGCTCGGCGGCGGCGTCCTCGCCCATGTAGAGCGTCTTCAGGGCGACCGGGCGGCCGAGCTGCTCGTCATCGGCCCGGTAGACCACGCCCATTGCGCCTCGGCCCAGTTCCGACCGGATGCGGTAGCGGCCCAGCTGCGGCGGGATGCGTGGGTCGATGTGGGTGTGGATGACGGTGTCGGGGGAATTCATGGTCAGCCTCCGCCGAGCTTGCGGCGCAGGTCCTGCCAGAAGCCCGGGCGGCCTTGGCGGGTTGGCTTCGTCGGCTTGGCGGCGGCCACGAACCGATGCTGCACCGTGATGCGCTCGCCCGGCGCGACCTGCACCTCGGTACTGTACGGCGGGAAGCCGTTGGCGATGAGCTCCAGCGTGTGCGGGCCGGCGGCAAGCTCGATCTGGGTGAGCGGCGGCGTGCTGCCCTTTCGCTCGCCGTCCACCGAAAGTTCCGCCTGCGGCTTGACGTCGAAGACGATCACGGCGGCCTGGGTGGCCTCGCGCCATTCATCGAGCACCCAGCGCACGCCGATGCCCCCGCCGATCAGCAGCACGCTGCCGACGATGCCGGCGATCAGCAGCCGGCGCTGGTACTGCAGGCTCGCCTGCGGGTTGATGGCAAACAGCTCGTGCGTGCGCACCTGGTCGTCGATGGAGGTGCCGGCCAGCTCGAGCCGGCGCGCCGCGCCGGGCGAGTTGACGTCCAGCGCGTCGCGGAAGCTGCGCGTGGCCAGCATGCGCCCGGGCTTGGCGAAGGTGGCGATGGCGGCGGCGGTGCTCAGGCCGTCGCCCATCAGCGCCGGCTCGCCGTGCGCGTCGGTGGTGAGCTTGACGGCGCCGTGGTTGAGTCCGACCACGCAGCGCCGGCTGCGGCTCTTGCGCGCCAGGCGCTGTGCCACGTCGAAGGCAACGAGCGGGTCGGAGGTGAGCACGATCGCGATGCCGTCGCGGGCATCGAGAACGACGCGCTCGCTGGCAGGCACCGCGTCGAGCGCATCGGCAACGCGGGCCTCGAGCCGGCTCTTGAGGGTTGCCTGCTCGGCCACCGAGGCGCTGCCGAATTCCCGGATGCGGGCGAACACGACGCTCGCAGGCTTCGGGCTCGGATCGCGAAATTCTTCGGGCATCGGCAGGCGCAAACGTTCGGGTGGGGCGATTGGAAACCCATTTGAGCGTAACACCGGGAGAGACCGGGTGGCGGGATGCAACCGGTTGTGCCATACGTCACGGGAATGGCCCTCCCCCGAGCGCCTTCGGCGCTCCCCCTCAAGGGGGCAACGCCGGTGGCCCGGCGGAGCCGGTTCCACGGCGTTCGCTGGGAGTGCTTCGCTGCGCTCGCCACGCGCATGCGCATGCCCTTCGTCCTACAACTGGTGGCGCATCGCCTCATCGCGCTTGTGCTCATAGGTCGCGATGCGCGATCGGTCGGCATGGGCCATCAGCCACTCCGCCCGCTGGATCGTCAGCGGCGTGCAGGTCCGGCCCTTCAAGTCGTCCTCCAGGTCGGCCTCGTGCGAACGCCAGGCTTCACGCAGGTACAAGGCTTCCAGCGAGCCCTCCAAACCGGCCCGCCAGTCGGCGATGAAGCCGTCCAGCCAGTCCAGCACCACCGCCTCGGCGCCATCGGCCGCCAGTTCCCGCCGCAGGCGCTCGTACGCCTCCAGCGCCACCCGCTTCTCCATCCGGAACCCGCGCAGCGCCGCCGCTTCGCCCGCCTCGCGCTCGACGCGCAACAGCCAGCCGAACACATGGCGCGATTCGATGCGCTCGGCCAGGTGATGCTGGGGCACGTTCAAGCCCGTGCCCGCACTGTTGAAATGCCGCCGCGGATCGAAGCGATACAGGTAGCCATAGTCGAACAGCCACACCTGACGGTCATCGCGCAACACGTTGCCGGGGCAGAAGTCCCACTCGAAGAAGCCGTGGCGCAGCAGGGCCAGACCGATGTCGAACAGCTGCCGCAACCCGGCCTCGTCCCAGTCGTCCACCCGCGCTCCATCGATCCACGGCGAGACGACCAACCCCTGGCGCAACGACGCATACACCGTCGAGCACAGCCCCGGCCGCTGCAGCGCCGGCAGCACGGCCATCTCGGCGCGCCGCTGCACCTCGTTCAGGAACGAGGTCTGCCCGTCCACACCCTGCACCTTGCACACCGCCCGCGCCCGCTTGACCGCCCAGTCGCGACCCTGCGCCTGCACCCGCAGCACCTGCGCCGTCAGTCCGCTGTCATGCACTTCGCGCACCGCGGGGTGGCCGGCCTCTAGCCGCAGCAGGTCGTCGGGCGGCATCGGGCAGTCCGAGGCCTGCCCCATGACCAGCTCGCGGCCCGATGCGACCCAGGCCAGCTGCTGCTGCCGGCGCCGGGTTTCGACATCGGCCACTTCAGCGGGATCGGTCGGCAGGGCACTCATCGCAAGCTCGCTCCAAGGGGTTTGTGAATCGATTCAGAAGCGCCCGGATTCTGCCGGCTCCGCGGCTATAGTCAACGCGCTTCCGCTTCTCCCTCGCCGCCCGATGCCGAAACAAGCCCCCGAGCGTTCCCGCCTGACGCTGGCCGACGTGGCCGCCAGCCTGGGCGTGAGCCGCACCACGGTGTCGAATGCCTTCAACCGCCCCGAGCAGCTGTCGAAGGAGCTGCGCGAGGAGATCCTGAGCCGCTCGCGCGAACTCGGCTACTACGGCCCCGACACCATGGCGCGCGCGCTGCGCCGGCGCGAGCTGCGCGAGGTGGCCGTCGTGTTCCACCATGACCTGCGCTACGCCTTCAGCGACGAGCTGAGCCTCGACTTCCTGCGCGGCGTGACGCGCCAGCTCGACGAGCGCGGCCTGAGCCTGCAGCTGATCCCCAAGCTCGGCCGCCAGCTGCTGCTGCAGGCCGCGTTCCAGACCACGGCCGATGCGCTGATCGTGCACGCCGAGATCGGCCCCGAGGTCGTGCCCCAGGTGCAGGCGGCGCACAAGCCCATCGTGCTCGTCGACACCCAGGTGCCGGGCACGCCTTCGGTGTGCCTGGACGACCGCCAGGGCGCCGCGCTCGCGATGGGCCATGCCCTTGCCGCGCAGCCCGATGCGGTGGTGGTGGTCGCCTTCCCGCAGGACGACGCCGAGCGTGCCCGCGCCCTCGGCCCCGACCCGGCGCGCAGCCCCTTCATCACCTCCGAGCGCCTGAGCGGCTACGCCCAGGCGCTGCGCGAGCGCGGCTTCGACGAGCGCCGTGTCGTCTGGGCCCACGTCGACGAGGGCGAGCCCGAGGCGGCCGCCCTCCAGGCGGTGCAGGCGGCACGCGCGGCGCTCGGACCGCATCGCCGCCTGGCCCTGGTGGCCATGAGCGACCGCATGGCGCTGGCCGCGCGCGGCGCCATGCTCGATTGGCCGGGCCACGCGCTCGTCGCCGCCGTCGGCTTCGACGACATCGCTGCGGCCCGCCAGGCCGGCCTGACGACGGTGCGCCAGAACGCCGTCGCCAAGGGAGAGACCGCCGTGCGCGTGGTCCTCGACGGCGCGCCCTCGGCCCTGTTGCCGCTGGAACTGATCGTCCGGGAAACCTGAGTTCTGTTGACTACACGGCGAGGCCAGTCCATAGGGATTTGCCTGAGTTTGAATCAAGGGTAAACCCTCTCTTTCTCGATTCAGTCGCCCGCTTAGAGTGGCGATCCGTCTGCGGCGGCCGCGCATTTGTAGTCAAACTACATGAGCTGGCTCGTGCGGCAGTTGTATCCGACCCTGAGCCCGCATGACCGACCTTGCCACCGCGCCGCGCCGCGCGACCACCGTCCCTGCCCCGAGCCCGGCCGCCGCGCCCGCCGACCCCAGCGCCTGGTGGCGCGGCGCGGTCATCTACCAGATCTACCCGCGCAGCTTCGCCGACCACGACGGCGATGGCGTCGGCGACCTGGCCGGCATCATCGACCGCCTGCCCTACGTCGCGAGCCTGGGCGTGGACGCGATCTGGGTCTCGCCCTTCTTCCGCTCGCCGATGAAGGATTTCGGCTACGACATCGCCGACTACCGCGACGTCGACCCGCTGTTCGGCACCTTGGCCGATATGGACCGCCTGGTCGCCCGCGCCCACGAGCTCGGCCTGAAGGTGGTGATCGACCAGGTGCTGTCGCACACCTCGGACCAGCACGCCTGGTTCCGCGAGAGCCGCGCGAGCCGCGACAACCCGCGCGCCGACTGGTATGTGTGGGCCGACCCGCGCCCCGACGGCACGCCGCCCAACAACTGGCTCAGCGTGTTCGGCGGCTCGTCCTGGCAATGGGATGCGCGGCGCCGCCAGTACTACCTGCACAACTTCCTCGCCAGCCAGCCCGACCTCAATTTCCACTGCCCCGAGGTGCAGGACCAGCTGCTCGCCGACATCCGCTTCTGGCTGGACCGCGGCGTCGACGGCTTCCGCTTCGACGCCTGCATCTTCCACTTCCACGACCGCCTGTTGCGCGACAACCCACCGGCCGAGACGCGCGACACGCGCTCGGTGGTGGAGAGCAACCCCTACGGCATGCAGCGCCACCTGCACGACAAGACGCAGCCGGAGAACCTCGCCTTTTTGCGGCGCGTGCGCGTGCTGCTCGACGAGTACGGCGCGGCGAGCGTCGGCGAGATCGGCGACGACGATTCGCTGAAGACCATGGCCGAGTACACCCGCGGCGGCGACAAGCTGCACATGGCCTACAGCTTCAACCTGCTGACCGCCGAGCGCAGCGCCGCCTACATCCGCCAGCAGGTCGAGGAGCTGGAGGCCCAGATGCACGACGGCTGGGCCAGCTGGTCGTACGGCAACCACGACGTGCCGCGCGTGCTGACGCGCTGGGGCGGCCCGGATGCCGGCCCGGCCTATGCCAAGGTGGCGATGGCGATGCTGATGTGCCTGCGCGGCAGCGTCTGCTGGTGGCAGGGCGACGAGCTCGGCCTGCCCGAGGCGGACATCCCCTTCGAGCGCATCCAGGATCCCTACGGCCTCGCCTTCTGGCCCGAGTTCAAGGGCCGTGACGGCTGCCGCACGCCCATGCCCTGGGTGGCTGCGCAGCCGCATGCCGGCTTCAGCAACGGGCGCGATGTCGAGCCCTGGCTGCCGGTGCCGCCCGAGCACGCGGCGCTGGCGGTCGACGTGGCCGAGCGGGACCCCGCTTCGCCGCTGCACTTCATGCGCCGCCTGCTCGCCTGGCGCCGCACCCAGCCGGCGCTGCTGAGCGGCGACATCTGCTTCATCGACGCGCCCGAGCCGGTGCTGGCGCTCGTGCGCACGCCGGTCGCCGGCACCGGTGGCGCGGCGCTGCTGTGCGTCTTCAACCTCGGCGCCCAGCCGCTCACGGCCGACCTCGACGCGCCGGCCAGCACCGTGGTCGCGACCGGCCTCGACGCCGGCCTGCAGGGGACGCGCAGCGGGCGCCGCGTTACGATGCCGGCGCACGGTTTCTACCTCGGGGCGATCACCCCCGGGGACGCCGGCTGAGCACCGCCCCGAGCACCGCAAGACAGCGAGGACCTGATTCCCCATGGCCGACCTGCAACTGAAGTCTCTGCGCAAGGCGTTCGACGACGTGGTGATCCTTCCGGGCGTGGACCTGGAGATCCGCGACGGCGAGTTCATGGTCTTCGTCGGCCCCTCGGGCTGCGGCAAGTCCACGCTGCTGCGCTGCATCGCCGGGCTCGAGGACATCACCGCCGGTGAGCTCTTCATCGGCGGCGAGCTCGTCAACGAGGTGCCGCCGGCCCGGCGCGGCATCGCGATGGTGTTCCAGAGCTACGCCCTCTACCCGCACATGACGGTGGCCGAGAACATGGCCTTCGGGCTGCGCCTCGCGGGCTACTCGAAGGACGAGATGCGCGCCGCGGTGAACCGCGCCGCCCAGGTGCTGCAGATCGAGCACCTGCTGGAGCGCAAGCCCAAGGCCCTGTCGGGCGGCCAGCGCCAGCGCGTCGCGATCGGCCGCGCCATCGTGCGCAAGCCGGGCGTGTTCCTGTTCGACGAGCCGCTGTCCAACCTGGATGCGGCACTGCGCGTGCAGATGCGGGTGGAGCTGTCGCGCCTGCACCAGGAACTCAAGACGACGATGATCTACGTGACCCACGACCAGGTCGAGGCGATGACGCTCGCCCACCGCATCGTGGTGCTCAACAGCGGGCGCATCGAGCAGGTGGGCACGCCGATGGAGCTGTACCACCGGCCGGTGAACCGCTTCGTCGCCGGCTTCATCGGCTCGCCGAAGATGAACTTCATCGACGGCACGCTCGACAAGGCGGCCGAGGGCCTGGCGCGCGTGACGCTCGCCGACGGCTCGGCCGTGGCGGTGGCCGCCGATGCCGCGGGCGTGGCACCCGGCGCGAAGGTGAGCGTCGGCCTGCGCCCCGAGCACGTCGACGCCGGCCCGGCGCCGCGCGAAGGCGCGCTGCGCGCCCACGTGCAGCTCGCCGAGCACCTGGGCGACATCACCTACCTGCACGTGATGCTGGCGGGGGCCACCACGCCGATGACGGTGCGCACCGCGCCCGAGAACCCGCTGAACACCGGCGACACCGCCTGGCTGAGTTTCCCGCCGCAGCGCGGCTTCCTGTTCGACGAGCAGGGGCGCACGCTCTTTTCCCCTTCCCCACAAACGACAAACGGAGACGCACCATGACCACCCCCCGTGTCCAACGCCCGCGCCTGCACCTGCTGGCCGCCTCGGCCGCCCTGGCCCTCGCCCTGCCGTTCGCCGCGCATGCGGCCGAGCCCGGCAAGCTGCTGATCTGGATCAACGGCGACAAGGGCTACAACGGCCTGGCCAAGGTCGGCGAGGAGTTCACCGCCAAGACCGGCGTGCAGGTGGTCGTCGAGCATCCGGAAGACGCGCCCAACAAGTTCCAGCAGGCGGCCGCCGCCGGCAAGGGCCCGGACATCTGGATCTGGCCGCACGACCGCATCGGCGAGTGGATCGCCGGCGGCCTGCTGCAGCCGGTGACCCCGTCGAAGAAGGTGCTGGCCGACCTCGACCCGCTGGCCCTGAAGGCCTTCTCGGTCGGCGGCAAGCAGTGGGGCTACCCGATGTCCATCGAGGCCGTCTCGCTGGTCTACAACAAGGCGCTGGTGCCGACCCCGCCGAAGAGCTTCGAGGAGGTGATCGCCCTCGACAAGAAGCTGTCCGCGAGCGGCAAGAAGGCCATCCTCTGGGACTACAACAACACCTACTTCACCTGGCCGCTGCTCGCCGCGGGCGGCGGCTACCCCTTCAAGCTGAAGGCGGACGGCAACTTCGACCCGGCCGACACCGGCGTCAACAACGCCGGCGCGCTGAAGGGCGCCGAGCTGCTGAACAAGCTGGTGAAGGACGGCGTGATGACCAAGGGCGCCGGCTATGCCGAGATGGAAGCCGGCATGGCCCAGGGCAAGGTGGCGATGATGATCAACGGCCCCTGGTCCTGGGACAACCTGAAGAAGGCGAACATCGACTTCGGCGTCGCGAAGATCCCGACCGTGGGCGGCAAGAAGGCCGCGCCCTTCGTCGGCGTGCTGGGCGCGATGATCTCCAAGGCCTCGCCGAACCGCGACGTGGCGGTGGAGTTCATCGAGAACTTCATGCTCGCGCCCAAGGGCCTGAAGACCATCAACGACGACGTGCCGCTGGGCACGCCGGCGAGCAAGGCGCTGTTCGCCGAGCTCAAGAGCAACCCCAACATCCAGGCCACGATGGCGAGCGCGCAGGACGGCGCGCCGATGCCGAACAACCCGGAGATGGGCCGCTTCTGGTCGTCGATGGAATCCGCGCTGAAGAACATGACCGAGGGCCGGCAGCAGCCCAAGGAAGCGCTGGACGCGGCCGCCAAGCGCATCACCGCCAAGTAAGCGCCCAAGGGTGGTCGACGCGATGAAGATCCGGCTGCGCCTGGGCCCGGCCCTGCTGGTGCTCGTGCTGCTGGCGGCGCTGGCCGTCGTCACGATGGTCTACGCCGCCGGCCAGACGCTGCTGGCTGGCACGATGCTCGCGATCACGGCGCTTGCGCTGTGGGTCTACAGCTCGGCCCGCACCTATGCCTGGCGCTACCTGTTCCCGGGCATCGCGGCGGCCCTGGTCTTCGTGGTGTTCCCGATGGTCTACACCATGGCCATCGGGTTCACCAACTACAGCTCGCGCAACCTGCTGGAGTTCTCGCGCGCGACGCAGTATTTCCTGGACGAGACCTTCCACGGCGAGGGGCCCAGCTACGGCTTCACGCTGCATGCGGACGGGCCGGAGTTCCGCCTGCGCCTGGAGGATGCCGACACCGGCAAGGCCTGGGTCTCCGGCCGGCTCGCACTGCGCAGCCCGGCCGCGCTGGAGCTGCGCCTCGCGCCCGAGGGCGAGACGCCGCTGGCGCTGGCCGAGCCGGTGCCCCTGAAGGAGGTGATCGCGCGCCAGAAGTCGCTGCAGGCGCTGACGCTCGTCTTGCCCGACGGTGCGACGAAGCTCGTGATGAGCGGGCTGCGCCAGTTCGGCTCGGTGCAGCCGCTGTACCGGCGCAATGCCGACGGCTCGCTGACCAACCTGCAGACGCAGGGCGTGCTGCGGCCGAACATGGTGACGGGCTTCTACGAGACCGAGGCCGGCGAGCGCATGCAGCCGGGCTTCCAGGTCGGCGTGGGGTTCGCCAACTACGTGCGCATCTTCACCGAGCCGGCGTTCCGCGAGCCCTTCGTGCGCATCTTCGCGTGGACGGTGGTCTTCTCCGCGCTGACCGTGTTCTTCGCCGCCGCGCTGGGCATGTTCCTCGCGGTGCTGTTCCACTGGGACGCGCTGCGCTTCAAGGGCGTCTACCGCACGCTGCTCTTCCTGCCCTATGCGGTGCCGGGCTTCATCTCGATCCTGGTGTTCAAGGGCCTGTTCAACAACAACTTCGGCGAGATCAACCTGATCCTCGACGCGCTGTTCGGCATCAAGCCGGCCTGGTTCTCGGACCCGCTGCTCGCCAAGGCGATGCTGCTGATCGTCAACGTCTGGCTCGGCTACCCGTACATGATGGTGATCTGCTCGGGGCTGATCAAGGCGATCCCGGCCGACCTGTACGAAGCCTCGGCGGTGGCCGGCGCCGGGCCGCTGACGAACTTCTTCCGCATCACGCTGCCGCTGATCCTGAAGCCGCTGACGCCGCTGCTGATCTCGGCCTTCGCGTTCAACTTCAACAACTTCGTGCTCATCAGCCTGCTCACCGGCGGGCGGCCCGATTTCCTGGACACGCGCGTGCCGGCCGGCACCACCGACCTGCTGGTGAGCTACACCTACCGCATCGCGTTCCAGGATTCGGGGCAGCAGTTCGGCCTCGCGGCGGCGATCTCCACCGTCATCTTCGCGATGGTGGCGGTGATCTCGCTGCTGCAGATGCGATTCACCAAGGTCGCGAAGGACTGACATGGCCATCGTCCTCGACAAGAGCCACCGCTGGCGGGTCGTCGCCGCCCACCTGTTCCTCATCGGGCTGACGGCGATGGTGATCTTCCCGTTCCTGATGATCCTGTCGATCTCGCTGCGGCCGGGCAACTTCGCGGCCGGCAGCCTGATCCCGGAGACCATCAGCCTGGAGCACTGGAAGCTCGCGCTCGGCATCTCGTACACCGCGCCGGACGGGCGGCTCGTGAAGCCCGACTTCCCGGTGCTGCTGTGGCTGTGGAACTCGGTGAAGGTGGCGACGCTCACCGCGTGCGTCACGCTGGCGCTGTCGACCACCGCCGCCTATGCCTTCGCGCGCATGAAGTTCCGCGGCAAGCGCTTCGCGCTGGGCGGGCTGATGCTGATGCAGATGTTCCCGGCGGTGCTGGCGCTGGTGGCGATCTTCGCGATCTTCGACCGCATCGGCAGCGTTTTCCCGTTCTTCGGCATCGACAGCCATGCCTCGCTGCTGCTCGCCTATTCGGGCGGCATCGCGCTGCACGTGTGGACGCTGAAGGGCTACTACGACACGATCCCGGTGGAGATCGAGGAGGCCGCGAAGGTGGACGGGGCGACGCCCTGGCAGGCCTTCCGGCTGGTGCTGCTGCCGATGGCGCTGCCGATCCTGATGGTGGTGTTCCTGCTCGCCTTCATCGGCGCGATCATCGAGTACCCGGTGGCCTCGGTGCTGCTGCACGAGGAGGCCAAGCTGACCCTGGCGGTGGGCTCGAAGCTCTTCCTGTACGACCAGAAGTACCTGTGGGGCGACTTCGCCGCCGCCGCCATCCTGTCGGGCCTGCCGATCACCCTGGTGTTCATCCTCGCGCAGAAGTGGATGATCTCCGGGCTCACGGCAGGCGGCATCAAGGGCTAGCGCGGTCTCCTGGCATTCGTAGCCCGGATGGAGCGTAGCGCAATCCGGGAGCGGCCGACGAAGTGAAGGGCGATCCCGGATTGGCATCCGGGCTACGAGTCAGGCGGTGAGCGCCGGGTAGTCGACGTAGCCCTTGCCGTCGGACCCATAGATCGTCGCGCTGTCGAGCGCGTTCAGCGGCGCGCCGCGCTTGAGCCGTTCCACCAGGTCCGGGTTCGCGATGTACAGCCGGCCGAACGACACCGCGTCCGCCTCCTTGCGCGCCAGCAGGCCGGCCGCATCCTCCGGCGTCAGGCTGTCGTTCGCGACCAGCCCGCCCTGGAAGCGCTCGCGGAACATCGGCAGCAGCCGGCGCGGCGTCTGCAGCGATTCGCGGGCGAAGACGAAGCCGACCTTCGCCGCCTGCAGCGTGTCGGCCACGTGCGCGAACATCGCCGCCGGGTTGGAGTCCTGCACCGAGTGCGTGTTGGACATCAGGTTCAGGTGCACGCCCACGCGCTGCGACGGCCAGACCTCGCACACCGCACGCACCGCCTCGGCAAGGAAGCGCACCCGGTTCTCGATCGAGCCGCCGTAGCGGTCGGTGCGCCGGTTCGAACCGTCATGCAGGAACTGGTCGAGCAGGTACCCGTTCGCACCGTGCAGCTCCACGCCGTCGAAGCCGGCCTGCTTGGCGTGCAGCGCTGCACGGTGGTAGTCGGCGACGATACCCTCGATCTCGGACGTCTCCAGGGCGCGCGGCACGGTGTACGGCCGCTGCGGGCGCAGTGCGGCGACGTGGCCCTCCGGTGCGATGGCACTGGGCGCGACCGGAAGCTCGCCGTCCAGCAGGCTCGGGTCCGAGATCCGCCCCACATGCCACAGCTGCGCCACGATGCGGCCGCCGGCCTGGTGCACCGCGGCGGTGATGCGCTTCCAACCCGCCACCTGCGCGTCCGACCACAGCCCCGGCGTGTTCGGATACCCCACCCCCTGCGGCGTGATCGAGGTCGCCTCCGTGATGATCATCCCGGCGCTGGCACGCTGCACGTAGTACTCCTGCGTCAGCGGGCCGGGCGTGCGCGCGTCGACGGCGCGCATGCGCGTCAGCGGCGACATCACGATGCGGTTGGGCAGTTCCAGGTCGCCGAGGCGCACCGGCTCGAACAAGGGGCTCAGGGAGGTGGTCATGGGTGGGATAGTTGCGTGACGAAACGGGCCGCACGATATCACCCCAAGTTGCGTCACGCAACTGACCCGACTAGACTCAGGGGCATGTACCGCAAGTCGTTCGAGGGGATGAATTGCTCCGTGGCCTGTGCGCTGGAGCAGGTGGGCGAATGGTGGAGCCTGCTGATCGTCCACGAATGCACGCTGGGCGTGACGCGCTTCGACGAGTTCCAGCGCCGCCTCGGCATCGCCCGCAACGTGCTGACCTCGCGGCTGAACACGCTGATCGGCCACGGCATCCTCGAGAAGGTGACGGCGGACGAGTGCGAGAAGCGCCTGTGCTATCGCCTCACGCCCAAGGGCGAGGCGCTCTATCCGGTGCTGGTCGCGCTGATGCAGTGGGGCGACGCGTGGAACGGGCATGCGGCGCCGATCCAGCTGGTGGCGAAGGACAGCGGCCAGCCCATCGACCCGGTGGGCCTGCGCGCGCAGGGCGGCGAGCTGCTGGGCCTGCGCGACATCCGCGTCGAGGCCGGGCCCGGCGCGACGCCGGCGACGGTCGAGACGGTGCAGGCGCGCAACAAGGCGATCCTGCGCGAATGAGCCGGCATCGGCTCCGGCTACGATGCGGGCTGGAGAACGATGGCGAAGAAGATGTCGCGACAGGGAGGGCTCACCATGTTCGGCCGGCGCGGGTCCGGCCCCGCTGTGCTGCTCGGGCTCGTGGTGGGCCTCGGCGGCTGTGCCAATTTCCAGGCCGTGTCCGAGTTCGCCCGGCAGACCGACCAGGTGAGCGCCGTCGTCCGGCAGGAGTTCAAGGACCTGGACGCGCTGTGCCGCGAGCAGGCCGAGCTCACCATCGTCGTCAACAACATCCCCGACGACGGCCCGCTGGATTCCTGCCGGGCCTACAAGGCGGGGCAGGGGCGGCTCGCGGCCGTCACCGTGGACCTGCTGGATGCGTATGCGCAGGCCCTGCAGGCGCTCGCCGACGACCGGCGCTACGAGCCCGGGGCCGAGCTCGGCCGGCTGGGCGAGCGCGTCGGCTCGCTGCAGGACCGCCAGGGCCAGCCGCTGATCAGCGCCGGCGAGGCGTCGGCGCTCGCGAACGTGGTGCACATGCTCTCCGACATCGCGACGCTGTCGCGCCGCGAGGCCGCCGTGCGGCGCCTGCTGCAGGAGCGCGAGGCGCTGGCTGCCACGGCCGGCATCCTGCGCTCGTACTTCGTGCGCGAGCCGGGTGCGCCGGCCGGGCGGGCGCGGGCCCCGTACGTCCACCAGGCGGCCCTGATCGCCGATGCCTATGCCGGCACCGAGGCCAGGCTGCGCAGCGCGGTGTTCCAGAGCGCCGAGCCGATCCGCACCATCGAACTGCTGCGCGCCGGCCGCGAGCGCCAGGGCGAGCTGGCGCGGCGCACCTCGGGCGAGGCGACCGGCGTGCCGGCCACCATCGCCGCCGCGCTCGACGCCTGGCGCGCCGCGCTGGACCGCTTTGACGGCGAGGCCCTCACGCCGCAGCCGCGCGAGTTCCTGGCGCGGCTGAAGCACCTGCGCAACGAGGTCCGCGCCGCACGCAGCGCCATCGCCGCGGAACAGAACTGAGCCGGAGCGCGCCGATGGATGAACTTCTCACGCTGGCCGAGCCCGGCGACGGCATCGATCCCGCCGCCCTGGAGGATGCCTGCGACCGGCTGCGCGGGCTGGCCAACTCGCTGGACGCCGCCGCCCTCGCGCCCGGCCTGGCGCTCGCCGACCTGCAGGCCCTGGGCCGCAGCGCGACCGCCTTGCGCGATCAGGCGACCCGGCTGGTCGTCGCCCGGATCGACCTGCTGGCCGGCGAGGCGCGCATCACTGCCCGCCAGATCGAGGCCGCGGTGAAGGCCGCGGACGCGGAGATCCGCCGCGCTGCCGACATCCCCACCCGGCTGCGCCGGGCCGTGGCGCTGGTCGCGCTGCTGGCCGCCGTGGGCACCGGCAGCGGCAGTGCGATGCTGAAGGCGGCGGACGGCCTGCGGCGCGAACTCGGCTGAGGCGCCTCCCGCCCCCCGCAGGAGCGGGGCCCGCCGTAGTAGTCCCATTGACAGGCGCAGCGGCGGGCCGATCATCGGGCCACCCACTGGAGCGAACCATGGCCCGCCTGCTCCGCGCCTTCGTCTCGGCTGCCGTCCTGCTGTTGGTGTCGACGCTGTCGCCGGCCGAGGTGCAGCCGCGCTACCGGATCGTGATCATGCCCAAGCTCGTGGGCATCGCCTACTACGATGCCGTCAAGACCGGCATCGATGCGGCGGCGAAAGAGCTGCCCGACCTCGCCGTCACCTGGTCCGGGCCCACGCAGGACCAGGTCGAGAAGCAGATCGAGATGATCGAGCGCCTCATCCCGTCGCGGCCGGATCTCATCGCCGTGGCCGCCAACGATCCGGTCGCCATCGTGCCGGTGCTCATGAAGGCGCAGCGGGCCGGCATCCGGGTGATGAGCTGGGATGCCGACAGCCAGCAGCGCGAGTTCTTCGTCAACCTGGTGGACTTCGACGACTTCGGCCGCCAGCTCGTCGAGGCGATGCAGCGCGAGATCGGCAGCGCGGGCGACATCGCCATCGTCACCACCAGCTTCACGGCGCCGAACCAGACGAGCTGGGTCGCCGCCATGAAGCGGACGATCTATGCGCACCACCCGGGCCTGCGCATCGTCGACATCCGGCCGGCCGGCGAGAGCACCGAAGAGGCGTACCGGATCGCGCAGGACTGCCTGAAGTCGCTGCCGGGATTGAAGGGCATCGTCGCCCTCGGTGCGCCCAACTACCCCGGCGTCGTCCGCGCGGTGCGCGATGCCGGCCTGATCGGCAAGGTGGCGGTGGTGGGCAACTCGACGCCCAACCTCATGCGCGGCTACCTGAAGGACGGTTCGGTCAAGACCGTGCTGCTCTGGAATGCGCCGGACCACGGCTACCTGACCGTCCATGCCGCGCACCAGCTGCTCGTGGGCGGGATGAAGGCCGGGCAGCCGTTCCGGGCCGGCCGGCTGGGCGATGTCACGCCGCGCGCGGACGCGACCAACCTGCAGGTGACCCTGCCCGTGATGGTGTTCACCAAGGACAACGTGGACCAGTTCAGGTTCTGATCCGGCCCCTGCAGCAAGCGAGCGCCCGTGAAGATCTCGACCCGGCTCAGCCTGCTGGCGCTCGTCACCATCCTGGTGATGACGGGCGCGGTGCTCGGGGCGGCGGCGTATTTCCTGCGGGAGGACCTGCGGCAGTCGCACGCGCGCCTGATGCAGCTGGAGCTGAACGGCGCCACGCAGGCGATCCGCCAGCAGCTCAACCGGTCGGGCGTGGTCGCCGCGAGCCGCGAGGCGGCCGAGCAGCTGCAGCAGCTGCGCCGGAAGAACGGCTTCGCGTCGGCCACGCTGTTCGTCGTCGAGCGCAACGACAACCGGATCGGCTACCACCCCGCCCGCACGATGGGCCAGCGCGTGAGCCACGTCTTTGTCGAGGAGATGCTGCGGCGCAAGGCCGGCACGCTGGAGTACGTCTGGCAGGACGATCGCCGCATGGCGGTGTTCCATACCATCGAGCCGGTCGACTGGCTGCTGGGCGTGGCCGTCTCGCGCAGCGAGATCGATGAACCGCTGTTCGGCTTCGCATGGGCCATCGGCGGCATCACCTTCGCCGCCCTGTGCCTGAACGGCCTGGCCGTCAGCCTGTTCGGCCGCTGGCTGATGCGGCGCATCGGCGCGGCGCTGGCCTGCGTGAAGCGGATCGAGCAGGGCGACCTCTCGGCCCGCATCGGTGCGGGCGGGCCGGACGACGAGGTCGGCGCGTTGCAGCGCGGCATCGACGCCATGGGCGAGCGCATCGAGCAGCGCACCCGCGAGCAGCGCGAGGCCCAGGACGCGCTGCGGGCGAGCGAGGTGCGGCTGCGCCGGGTCGTCGAGTCCAGCATGATCGGCGTGTTCTTCTGGGATGTGTCCGGCGCGGTGGTGGAGGCCAACGATGCCTTCCTGGAGATCATCGGCTACACGCGCGACGACCTGCAGGCGGGCCGGGTGGACTGGGCGCGGCTCACGCCGGCGGAAGAAGCCGAGGCCGACCGGGCCGCGATCCGGCAGTTGCGGAGCACCGGCCGCTGCCAGGCCTATGAGAAGCACTACATCCGCAAGGACGGCAGCATGGTGCCGGTGCTGATCGGCGGTGCCCTGCTGAGCGATTCGACGGAGCAGGGCGTGGCCTTCATCGTCGACCTGAGCGAGCGCAAGCAGGCCGAGGCCGACCGGCGGGCGCGCCGCGACGCCGAGGCGGCGAGCACGGCCAAGAGCGAGTTCCTGGCCAACATGAGCCACGAGATCCGCACGCCGATGAACGCCATCCTCGGCATGTCGTACCTCGCGCTGCAGAGCGGCCTCAACCCGCAGCAGCAGAATTACATCCAGAAGGTGCATGCGTCGGCCGCTTCGCTGCTCGGCATCATCAACGACATCCTGGACTTCTCGAAGATCGAGGCGGGCAAGCTCGACATCGAGGCCATCCCGTTCGCCCTGGCCGACGTGATGGACAACCTCGGCAGCCTGGTCGGCCTGAAGGCCGAGGAGAAGGGCCTGGAGCTGCTCTTCGACGTGCCCGCGGACCTGCCCCCGGCCCTGGTCGGCGACCCGTCGCGGCTGGGCCAGGTGCTGCTCAACCTGGGCAACAACGCCGTCAAGTTCACCGAGCGCGGCGAGGTGCTGGTGTCGGTGGACGAGGTCGGGCGCGACGCGGCGTCGGTGAGCCTGCGCTTCGAGGTGCGCGACACCGGCATCGGGATGGGCGCGGAGCAGCAGCAGCGCCTGTTCCAGCCGTTCTCGCAGGCGGACGCCTCGACCAGCCGGCGCTACGGCGGTACCGGCCTGGGCCTGGCGATCAGCCGGCAGCTGGTGCGCCTGATGGGCGGCGAGCTGGCGGTCGAGAGCGCCGAGGGCCGCGGCAGCCGCTTCCACTTCTGCCTGCGCTTCGGCCGGCAGCCCGACGGCGTTGCGGCACCGCCCGTGCTGTTGCGCGAGGACGGGCTGCGGGGCGCGCGGGCGCTGATCGTGGACGACAACGACTGCGCCCGCGAGCTGCTGGCCGGCATGACGGGTGCGCTCGGGCTGCGGGTCGATGCCGCCCCGGACGGATTCGACGCGCTGCGCCGGGTGGCGCTGGCCGAGGCGCGCGACGAGCCCTACGACCTGCTGCTGCTCGACTGGAAGATGCCCGGGATGGATGGCGTGGCGTGTGCACGGGCCTTGGCCGAGCGCCCGCAGCCGCGCCATCCCACCCCGCCGGTGCTGATGCTGACGGCCTTCAGCCGGGCCGAGGTGCAGCAGCGGCTGGACGAGCAGCGGGTGGCGGTCGGCGCGCTGCTGATCAAGCCGGTCACGCCGTCGACGCTGTTCGAGGCCTGCGTGGCCGCGCTGGGCCTGGCCCCGCGGCCGTCGACGCGGGGTGCGCGGCGCGAGGAGTCGCAGCTCGCCCACCGGGCGCGGCTGAGCGGGGCCCGCATCCTGCTGGTCGAGGACAACGCCTTCAACCAGGAGCTGGCGGTCGACGTGCTGAGCCGCGCGGGCATCGAGGTGAGTGTCGCGGCGAACGGGCAGGAGGCGCTTGACATGCTGGGCCGCCGCGGCTTCGACGGGGTGCTGATGGACTGCCAGATGCCGGTGATGGACGGCTATGCGGCGACCCGGGCCCTGCGCGAACAGCCGCAATGGCGCGAGTTGCCGGTCATTGCGATGACGGCCAACGCGATGGTCGGCGACCGGGACAAGGCGCTGGCCGCCGGCATGAACGACCACATTGCCAAGCCGATCCAGGTGGACGAAGTGTTTGCGACGCTGGCGCGCTGGGTGCGGCCTGCGGGCTCGGCGGGCGCGGTGCCCGGCGGCCCGGGCGGCCTGGACGGGCTGCCCGGCATCGACAGCCGGGCCGGCGTGGCGGGCATGATGGGCGACACCGCGCTGTACCGCCGGCTGCTGCGCATGTTCCGCGACCGGGAGGCGGATTTCCTGCAGCGTTTCAAGGGGGCACGCACCGATGGCGATGCGGGTGCGGCGATGCGCATGGCGCACGACCTGAAGAGCGTGGCCGGCACGCTCGGCATGCAGCGGGTCCAGCAGGCGGCCCAGGCGCTGGAGAGCGCCTGCGTCGACGGTGCGGCCGATGCGGACATCGAGGCGCTGGCCCAGGTCGCGGCGCGCGAGCTCGAGCCGGTCATCGCCGCCCTGCAGCGCGACAGCCTCGAGGGCCGGATCGCGGCCTGAGGCCGCGCGCCGTTCACCAGTTGCCGTAGCGCGCAACGATCCCGCGCAGCAGCGCATCCCGTTCCGCGCCGAGGTGCGTGCCGCTCGCGTCGCCCGAGGCGTCCTTGCCGACGGCGGTGTGCACCACCACGAGCTTCAGGGCCGGGTCGACGAAGATCGCCTGGCCGTGGATGCCCTGCAGGGCGAACCGGCGGTGGGTGCCGGGGAGGATCCAGGTCTGGAAGCCGTAGCCGGCGTACGTGCTGCCGTGGTAATCCATGCGGCCGGGGCGGAAAGCCTCGGGCTGCCGCTCGGGATCGGTCATCTGCAGCAGGTGTTCGCGCGACAGCACCGTGCCGTGCGGGCCCTGGCCGTCGTTGGCCATCATCAGCCCGAGGCGCGCATAGTCGCGCAGCGTGGCATTGAAGCCGCCTTGCGCGAGCTCGACCCGGTCGACGGGGTTGAGCAGCCAGCTGGCCTGCGCCTCGGCGCCGATGGGTTTCCAGATCGTTTCGTCGACGTAGTCGCACAGCGTGCGGCCGGTCGCGCCGCGCACGACGAGGCCCAGCACCTCGGTCTGCGCGCCGGCGTAGTTGAAGCGCTGGCCCTCGGGGTCGGCGCGCTCGGTGACGCGGCGCGCCGCCTCGGCCACGCCGAGCCGGCGCGCGGTGTCGTTGAAGGCGCGGCGGTCGTCGTGGGCGGAGTAGTCCTCGACGTAGCGGGCGCCGGATGCCATGCGCAGCAGGTTCACGATCCGCGTGCGGCCGTACAGCGTGTCCTGGAGGGCGGGCACGTAGGCCTCGGCCGGGTCGTCGAGCGAGCGGATGCGACTGTCCTCGAGCGCCTTCATCACCGCCAGGGCGGTGATCGTCTTGGCCATGGAGTTGGACAGCAGGCGCATGTCGGCGGTGCGCTGGTAGTTGTAGCGCTCGGCGACGATCTCGCCGTCCTTCAGGACCAGCAGGCCGGTGACGCGCTGGCGCTGCATATAGTCGTCCAGCGTCAGCGCGCGGCCGTCGAAGCGGTAGCGGAACGCGGGCTCGCTGGCGGACTTCTTCAGCGGCAGGGGCTCGGCGGCCGGTGCCAGCGCGCAGGACGGGAGGAAGCTGTCCATCGCGCTGAACGAGCCGACGAGGTAGGGCTCCTGGTAGGCCTGGGCGAAGCTGCGGGCGGCCGGGTAGCCGGCGGACCGGCCCAGGGCTTCCTCGTCGGGGGCGGCCAGGGCGGCGCTCGCGGCGAGGGCGGCGAGGACCATGAAAGACGTGAAAGGCGGGACGCTCGTCATGGGGCGGGTTGACTTGGTTGACATAGTTGCTTTGGTTGACGCGCTGCCCTACAGTATCAGGCTCTCGACCGGAGCAGTTCCATGCGAGCCATCGACATCAAGCCGCGTTCTTCTCAAGCCGGTGCAGCGACCGCGGCCGTTGAAAGGTTCTGGGTGGTTGCCGGGCAGCTCGCCAGGGCGGCTGAAGTCGCAGCAGGCGTTCCACCCGCGGCCTTGGTGCAGGCGAGGCACCGGCTGCATGCGAACGCTGGCAACGCGAGTGACCTTGCGGCTGAACTTGCTGCGTTGGGCGAGAAGATTGAAGAGATCCGGGGCCGCCTGGCTGCGACTGACAAGACGCTGGTCTCCCGCGAAGAACGCGAGGGCGCAACGGCCGAGATGAAGCGGATGGTCCGGGACGAGGTCTTGGTGGCTCCCTCGGCATTCCTGGCGCGCCGCCAGGTGACCCGGCAGGCGCTGAGCAAGGCGCTCGGTTCGCACCGTATTTTCCAGGTCGAGGTCGAGGGGCAGCGATACATCCCCAGCTTCTTCCTGGATCCCCGGCTCGAGCGCCGGCAATTGGAAGAGGTATGCAAGGCGCTTGGCGAACTGCCCGGGATGAGCAAGCTCCAGTTCTTCACCACGAGGAAAGCGTCCCTGGCCGGCAAGACGCCCCTGGCCGCACTGGCCGACGGGCAGTACTCACAGGTCCGCGTCGCCGCACGGGGCTTCGCCGAACGCTAGGCCGCTTCATGCTCCCCGATCCACCTCGCGGGATGGCCAAACGCCCCCTGCGCACGGTTCAACTGCCGTCGTCGAGCCTCTTTCGCATATCAAGGCATTCGAGCGGCGAGCCGCATTTCGGGCGCAGTGCCTCCAACCGCTTCGACGATCCGAGGCGCGACCTGGCGAAGCGGTTCGGAACGTGCTACCTCGGGGAAAGTCTCGAGGTGGCCGTCGCGGAGACGATCCTCCACGATGAAATGCCGGTGGCCGGCCGGTTCGAACTTGCCGCGCCGTTGTCGTCTTCGACCGAGCGGCGCACAAGTTGGGAGTTGCTTCCTACAAGCCGCTGCCCCACGTGGATGGGGCGCTCGCCGCCATCATCGACCTCCGAATTCGCATCAAGTTCGCAGGTTGACAGCGCCCTTGCAACGCCATCGGCGTTTCATGCATCACTTTCACAGCCACCCGCAAGTCCTTGCTTTTACAACCATTTTCAATTCGCCGAATTTCACACTCTGCTCTAAGTTCTTGATTTCATTGATTTTTTCTTACACCTTCCATTGACCTTCCAGAATCCATCCGCTAGAGTGGTGGAAAGTGCACTTTGGTGGGTCGTGGTGGGAAAATCGGCGTGACGGAATTTGGCTTTCAGGGCAGCTCAGCGCTGACGCTGGACGGGAAGGGGCGGATCACCGTCCCGGCCCGGCAGCGCGACGTCCTGCTCGCGGATGCCGGGCCCCAGCTCACCCTGACCAAGCATCCGGCGGGCTGCCTGCTTGTCTTTCCGCGCCCCGTGTGGCTCGCCTTCCGCGAGCGCCTCGTGGCGCTGCCGATGTCGGCCGACGGCTGGAAGCGCATCTTTCTGGGCAGCGCCATGGACGTCGACATCGACGCCTCCTCGCGCGTGCTGATCTCCCCCGAGCTGCGCGCCGCCGCCCGCCTGACCAAGGACGCGCTGCTCATGGGCATGGGCAGCCGGCTGGAACTGTGGGATCCGCTGGTCTACGCTGAACACGAGGCCAAGGTCCTGCAATCCGAGATGCCGGATTCGCTCAAGGACTTCCAGGGCTGACGCCGTGAGCAGCAGTACCGAACACCTGTCGCACCAGACCGTGCTCCTCGACGAGGCGGTGGACTGGCTGGCCGCGCGCGTCGACGGCACCTACGTCGACGGCACCTTCGGCCGCGGCGGCCATTCGCGCCTGCTGCTGCGCCGCCTCGCCCCGCAGGGAAGGCTGGTGGCCATCGACCGCGACCCGGACGCCATCGCCGCAGCGAAATCGGGCGCAACGCGGGTCGATGACCCGCGTTTTTCCATCCACCATGCCGCCTTCGCCGGCATGGCCGGCGTGCTCGCCTCCCTCGGCATCGGGCAGGTCGACGGCATCCTGCTCGACCTGGGCGTCTCCTCGCCCCAGATCGACGACCCGCAACGTGGCTTCAGCTTCCGCTTCGACGGACCGCTGGACATGCGCATGGACACCACCCGGGGCGAAAGCGCCGCGGATTTTCTGGCCCGCGCCGACGAGCGCCACATCGCGGAGGTGATACGCAACTATGGGGAAGAACGGTTTGCTGTTTCGGTTGCAAAGGCGCTTGTTGCTCGGCGCGAGGGCGGGCATCCAGTTCGCACCACCGCAGAGCTTTCCCGCGTCGTGGCTGGTGCGGTCAAGACCCGCGAGCCGGGCCAGGATCCTGCAACGCGCACATTTCAAGCTCTTCGGATTCACGTCAACGCCGAGCTTGAGGAACTCGAACAGGCCCTGAGCGCGGCCCTCGGATTGCTGGCACCCGGCGCACGCCTGGTCGTGATCAGCTTCCACTCGCTCGAGGACCGCATCGTGAAGAACTTCATCGCCCGCGAAAGCAAGAGCGAGTTCGACCGCCGGGCGCCCTTCGCCCCCGAACGGCCGAGCCGCCTGCGCGCGCTCGCGCGCGTGAAGCCCTCCGACGCCGAGGTGCGTGCCAACCCGCGCTCGCGCTCGGCCATCATGCGCGTCGCCGAGCGCACGGAGGTGCCGGCATGACGCGCCTCAACGTCGTGCTGCTGCTCGCCTTGATCGCGAGCAGCATCTACCTCGTGCGCGTGTCCTACGACGCGCGCCGCCTCTTCGCCGAGGTCGACCGCGCCACCAGCGAGTCGCACCAGCTCGAGATCGAGCACGAGCGCCTGCTCGCCGACAAGCAGTCGCAGGCGACGCCGCTGCGCGTCGAGCGCGTCGCGCGCGACAAGCTCGCGATGCGCAATGCCACGCCCGCGGTCACGCAGTACGTCGGCTATGCCGCGGCCGCCTCGGCGCCTTCGGCGGGGGGCGCGAAATGAGCTGGAAGGACAAGCTCGCCGCCCTCGGCCGCGGCACGCCCGGCCCGGCGCGCGCCGGCGCCGTCAACGTGCGCAGCGTGATGTACTCGACCAGCCCGCTGCTGGCCTCGAAGACGCCGCCCTGGCGCTCCAAGTTCCTGGTCGGCCTGGTCGGCCTGGGCTTCTGCGTGCTCGTCGGCCGCGCCGTCTACGTGCAGATCGTCGGCAACGACTTCTTCCTCAAGCAGGGCGAGATCCGCTACGCGCGCACGCTCGACCTGTCGGCCAGCCGCGGTCGCATCATCGACCGCAACGGCATGATCCTCGCGTCCAGCGTCCCGGCGCCGTCCCTGTGGGTGATCCCGAAGGAATTCGAGGCCGACCGCAAGCAGCGCGCGCAGCTGGCGAAGCTGCTCGGCTACACCTCCGCGGAACTCGCTGACAAGCTCGACGACAGCCCGAATTTCGTCTGGCTGCGCCGCCAGGTCGACGAGCAGGTCGCCAAGGACGCGCTCGCGCTCGGCATCAAGGGCCTGTTCCAGGTGCGCGAGTTCAAGCGCAAGTACCCCGAGGGCGAGGCCGCCGCGCACGTGGTCGGCTTCACCAACGTGGAAGAGAACGGCCAGGAAGGCATCGAGCTCGCCTTTCAGAAGGAGCTGCAGGGCCGCAACGGCAGCCGCCGCGTGGTCAAGGACCGGCTCGGCCGCGTGGTCGAGGACATCGGCGAGAGCGTCGCGCCGGTGGACGGCCGCGACATCGAGCTGTCGATCGATTCCAAGGTCCAGTTCTACGCCTACCAGCGCATCCGCGACGCCGTCACCGAGCACAAGGCCAAGGCCGGCAGCGTGGTCGTGCTGGACGCGCAGACCGGCGAGGTGCTGGCGCTGTCCAACTTCCCGAGCTACACGCCGGGCGACCGCAAGAACCTCTCCGGCGCCCAGCTGCGCAACCGCGCGCTCACCGACACCTTCGAGCCCGGCTCGACGATGAAGCCCTTCATCGCCGCCTGGGCCCTGGAGACGGGCCGCGTCACGCCCGACACCGTCATCCAGACCTCGCCCGGCCGCATGAACTTCGCCGGCTCGGTGATCACCGACTCGCATGCGCACGGCGACCTCACCGTCTCGCAGGTGATCCAGAAGTCGAGCAACGTCGGCGCGGTGCGCATGGCGATGCAGTTCCAGCCGCGCGAGATGTGGGAGCTCTACTCCCAGGTCGGCTTCGGCCAGAAGCCGCAGATCGGCTTCCCCGGCGCGGTCACCGGCCGGCTGCGCCCGTACAAGTCCTGGCGTCCCATCGAGCAGGCGACGATGAGCTACGGCTACGGCCTGTCGGCCTCGCTGTTCCAGATCGCCCGCGCCTACACGGTCTTCGCGCACGACGGCGAGCTGATCCCGGTGACGCTGGTGAAGAACCGCCAGGTGGACAACCCGGCACCGGCGGGCATCCGCGTGATCTCGCCCAAGGTCGCGAAGCAGGTGCGCGAGATGATGCACCTGGTCACGCTGGAAGGCGGCACCGCGCCCAAGGCGCAGGTGCCGGGGTATTCGGTGGGCGGCAAGTCGGGCACCGCCTACAAGCAGGAAGGCAAGGGCTACGCGGAGAAGAAATACCGCTCCTGGTTCGTCGGCCTGGCGCCGATCAGCAAGCCGCGCATCATCGTCGCGGTGATGGTGGACGAGCCGAGCAACGGCAAGTACTTCGGGGGGGACGTCGCCGCGCCGGTGTTCAGCGAGGTGGTGCAGCAAACCCTGCGCTCGATGGGCGAACCGCCCGACATCGAGGTGCGGCCGCAGATCGTGACCCACGCGCTGCAGGCCGAGGAAGAGAGCTTCTGATGAGCGGCCAGCCCCAACTCACCCTCCACGCGAGCCCGGAAACGGCGCTCGCGTGGCTGCTTGCGCGCGGCGTGCGCGGCCTCGCCACCGACAGCCGGCGCGTGCGCCCGGGCGATGCCTTCATCGCCTGGCCGGGCTACGGCACCGATGCGCGCCGGTTCGTGCCCCAGGCATTGGCCGCCGGCGCCGCCGCCTGCCTGGTCGAGGCCGAGGGCGTCAGCGCCTTCGACCTGGACCCGCGCCAGGTCGCCGCGCTGCCCGACCTGAAGGCGGCCACCGGCGAGCTGGCGGCGCGCTTCTTCGGCGAGCCGAGCCGGCGCCTGCGCGTGGTCGCGAGCACCGGCACCAACGGCAAGACCTCGACCGCCTGGTGGACGGCGCAGGCCCTGAGCGGCCTCGGCCAGCGCTGCGGCGTGGTGGGCACGCTCGGCGTCGGCGAGCCCCCCTCGGCCGCGGTGCCGGGCGGCGAGGTGGTCGCCACCGGCCTCACCACGCCCGACCCGGTCACGCTGCAGGCCGCCTTCGCGCGCTTCCTGCAGCAGGGCCTGCGGGCCTGCGCGATCGAGGCCTCGTCGATCGGCGTGGTCGAGCAGCGCCTGGCCGGCACGCACGTCGAGGTCGCCCTCTTCACCAACTTCACGCGCGACCACCTGGACTACCACGGCACGATGGACGCCTACTGGGCCGCCAAGCGCGCGCTCTTCGCCTGGCCCGGGCTGCGCGCCGCGGTGCTGAACGTGGACGACGAGCAGGGGGCCTCGCTGGTCGGCGAACTCGCCGGCGGCGGGCTCGACCTGTGGACCTACAGCACCCGCGACGAGGCCCGCCTGTGCGCGCGCGACGTGCGCTATGTCGACGGCGGCCTCGCCTTCGCGCTGCACGAGGGCGACGAGGCGATCGAGGTGCGCAGCCGCCTGGTCGGCGACTACAACGTCTCCAACCTGCTGGCGGTCATCGGCGGCCTGCGCGCGCTGGGCGTGCCGCTGGCCGAGGCGGCGGCGCAGGTGCCGCAGCTCAGCGCCGTGCCGGGCCGCATGCAGCGCGTGCCGGCCGGGGCCGACCAGCCGGTGGCCGTGGTCGACTACGCCCACACGCCCGATGCGCTGGAGAAGGCGCTCTATGCGCTGCGGCCGGCGGCGCGCGAGCGCGGCGGCCGGCTGTGGTGCGTGTTCGGCTGCGGCGGCAACCGCGACGCGACCAAGCGCCCGCTGATGGGCGGCATCGCCGAGCGCCTGGCCGACCGCGTGGTCGTCACCAGCGACAACCCGCGCGACGAGGAGCCCGGCCACATCCTGCGCCAGATCGTCGAGGGCATGGCGCAGCCGCTGCGCGCCCAGGTCATCGAGGACCGCCGCCTCGCGATCGCCCACGCACTGCACCAGGCCGACCCGCGCGACGTGGTGCTGATCGCCGGCAAGGGCCATGAGGCCGAGCAGGAGATCGCCGGCGTCAAGCACCCCTTCTCCGACCTGCTCGAGGCGCAGGCGGTGCTGGGTGCGCCCGACGGAGGGACCGCCTCATGATGACCCTGGCCCAGGCCCATGCGCTGCTGCCCGGCTCGACCCTGGTGGGCGACGGCGGCGTGCGCCTCCTGCGCGTCCACTCGGACACCCGCACGCTCCAGCCCGGCGACCTGTTCGTCGCGCTGCGCGGCGAGCGCTTCGACGCCAACGACTTCCTGCCGCAGGCGAAGCAGGCCGGCGCGGCGGCGGCGCTGGCCGAGCGCGGACTCGACGCCGCCGGCCTGCCCGGCCTGCTGGTGCCGGACGCCAAGGCGGCGCTCGGCCAGCTGGCCGCCGCCTGGCGCGCCCGCTGCGCGCTGCCGCTGATCGCCGTCACGGGGAGCAACGGCAAGACCACGGTGACGCAGATGCTCGCCTCGGTGCTGCGCGCCTGGCTCGGCGAGGCCGCCTTCTCGACGCAGGGCAACTTCAACAACGACATCGGCGTGCCGCTGACGCTGCTGCGCCTGCGCCAGGACGAGCAATGCTGGCACCGCGCCGGCGTGGTCGAGCTGGGCATGAACCACCCGGGCGAGATCGCGAGCCTGGCCGCGATGACGGCGCCCACCGTCGCGCTGGTCAACAACGCGCAGCGCGAGCACCAGGAGTTCATGGCCACCGTCGAGGCGGTGGCGCGCGAGAACGGCAGCGTGATCGAGGCGCTGCCGCCCACCGGCGTCGCGGTGTTCCCGGCCGACGACGCCTATGCGCCGGTCTGGCATGCGCTTGCCGCGTCGCGCCCGATGCTGACCTTTGCGCTGCAGGGCGCGGCCGACGTCACGGCCGATGCCGAGTGGCTGGGCGACCACTGGTCGCTGATGCTGCACACGCCGGCCGGCTTCCAGGCCGCGGACCTGCGCATTGCCGGCCGGCACAACGTCAAGAACGCGCTCGCCGTCACCGCCTGCGCGCTCGCCGCCGGCTGCCCGCTGGAGGCGATTGCGCAGGGCCTGGCCGCGTTCGAGCCGGTGAAGGGCCGCTCGCAGGTCAAGTCCGCGCGGGTGCACGGCGAGCTCGTCACGCTGGTCGACGACACCTACAACGCGAACCCGGATTCGGCGCGCGCCGCGGTCGAGGTGCTGGCCGCGCTGCCCGGCCCGCGCTGGCTGCTGCTGGGCGACATGGGCGAGGTGGGCGACCAGGGGCCGGCCTTCCATGCCGAGGTCGGCGCGCATGCGCAGGCGCTCGGCATCGAGTCGCTGTGGACCGCCGGCACGCTGAGCCGGCATGCCGCCGACGCCTTCGCCGGCGCGCGCCACTTCGACGACGTGGCCGCGCTCATCGCCGCGCTGCCTTCCGCCCCGGCCTGCGCGGCCGTGCTGGTGAAGGGCTCGCGCTTCATGAAGATGGAACAGGTGGTGGCCGCGATGCAGCGCGCGGACGCCGATGTCCCTGTGGTTTCCAGAGGATCCGACGATGCTGCTTAGCCTGGCCCAGTGGCTGCAAGCCCTGTACCCCGACCAGCTCGGGTTCCTGCGCGTGTTCCAGTACCTCACGATGCGTGCGGTGCTGGCCGCGATGACCGCGCTGCTGATCGGCCTCGCCTTCGGGCCGATGGTCATCCGCCGCCTCACCGCGCTGAAGATCGGCCAGCCGATCCGCGAGTACGGCGTGCAGGCGCACCTGTCGAAGAGCGGCACGCCGACCATGGGCGGCGTGCTGATCCTGATCGGCATCGGCGTGTCGACGCTGCTGTGGTTCGACTGGAGCAACCGCTTCGTCTGGATCGTGATGCTGGTGACGCTCGGCTTCGGCGCGATCGGCTGGGTCGACGACTGGCGCAAGGTGGTGCACAAGAACCCCGAGGGCATGCGCTCGCGCGAGAAGTACTTCTGGCAGTCGCTGATCGGCCTGCTGGCGGCGCTCTACCTCGCCTTCAGCGTGTCGGAGACCTCCAACCTGCGGGTGCTGGAGCTGTTCCTGCGCTGGGTGCAGAGCGGCTTCTCGAACGACCTGCCGCCCAAGGCCGACCTGCTGGTGCCGTTCTTCAAGAGCATCAGCTACCCGCTGGGCGTGTTCGGCTTCATCATCCTGACCTACCTGGTGATCGTGGGCAGCAGCAACGCGGTGAACTTCACCGACGGGCTGGACGGCCTGGCCATCATGCCGGTGGTGATGGTGGGCTCGGCGCTGGGCGTGTTCGCCTACGTGACCGGCAGCTCGGTGTACTCGAAGTACCTGCTGTTCCCGTACATCCCCGGCTCGGGCGAGCTGCTGGTGTTCTGCTCGGCGATGGCCGGCGCGGGGCTCGCCTTCCTGTGGTTCAACACCCACCCGGCGCAGGTCTTCATGGGCGACGTGGGGGCGCTGTCGCTCGGCGGCGCGCTGGGCACGATTGCGGTCATCACGCGCCAGGAGATCGTGCTCGCCATCATGGGCGGCATCTTCGTCGCCGAGGCGCTGTCGGTGATGCTGCAGGTGGCCTGGTTCAAGTTCACCAAGGCGCGCTATGGCGAAGGGCGGCGCATCTTCAAGATGGCGCCGCTGCACCACCACTTCGAGAAGTCCGGCTGGAAGGAGACGCAGGTCGTCGTTCGCTTCTGGATCATCACCATGCTGTTGTGCCTCATCGGCTTGGCGAGCCTCAAGCTGCGATGAAGAACCTCCTCGGTCTCCAGGTCCTCGTGCTGGGCCTCGGCGAGTCCGGGCTCGCGATGGCGCGCTGGTGCGCGCGCCACGGCGCCCAGGTGCGCGTGTGGGATTCGCGCGAGCCGCCGCCGCATGCGGCCACGCTGGCCGAGACGGTGCCGTCCGCGACGCTGGTCACCGGGCCGCTCGGTGTCGAGCAGTTGCAGGGCGTGCAGCTGGTGCTGAAGAGCCCGGGCCTCGGGCCGCGCGATCCGCGCGTCGAGCCGCTGCTGGCCGCCGCGCGCCAGACCGGCGTGCTGGTGCAGGGGGAGCTCGACCTGTTCGCGCAGGCCCTGGCCCAGCTGAAGGCCGAGCGCGGCTATGCGCCGGGCGTGATCGCGATCACCGGCACCAACGGCAAGACCACGACCACCGCGATGGCCTCGCAGCTGATCGCCCGCACCGGCCGGCGCGTCGCCACCGCCGGCAACATCGGCCCGACAATGCTGGACACGCTGGCCGAGGCGCTCGACGCCGAGCCCGCCCCGCTGGTCGAGGCGCTGCCGGACGAGGCGGCCCTGGATGCGCCGGTCGACGAGACGGCCGGTGCCGCGGAGCCCGCGGCTGCCGCCCCGGTCGAGGACGCGGTGATCGAGGATGCCGTCGAGGCGATCTCCGAATCGCTGCCCGAGGCGCTGCCGATCGACGTCGTCGGGACCGCGGCCGCCGGCGCATCGACCGACGCGGTGGCGCGGGTCGAGCCCGACGGCGAGCCGGTCCCCGACGAGGTCGTCGAGGCCGCGGTCGAGGAGATCGGCGAGCTGCCGCCGGTCGAGGCCGACCTGCCGGCCGGCGGCGGGCCCCCGCCGCACCTGATCCCGCCGCCGCCCCCCGGCCCGGTGTTCGAGGCGCTGCCGGAGGGCTGGGGGCTGGAGCTGTCCAGCTTCCAGCTCGACGGCGTGCAGGGCTTCGAGCCGGGCGCGGCGACGGTGCTGAACGTGACCCAGGACCACCTGGACTGGCACGGCGACATGAAGGCCTATGCCGACGCGAAGGCACGCATCTTCGGCAAGAACGCCGTGATGGTGATCAACCGAGACGACCCGGCGGTCGAGGCCATGGTGCCGCCGCCCCTTCCCGGCAAGGGGCGCTTCGCCCGGCCCATCGAGCGCAGCGTCGTGCGCTTCGGCCTGGACGCCCCGCGGCGCCCCGGCGACTTCGGCCTCGTCCAGGACGGTGGCATGGCCTGGCTGGTGCGTGCGATGGAAGCCGACGAGACGATCAAGCCCAAGGGCCGCGGCAAGGCCGCCGTCGAGGAGGACGAGCTCATCATCCAGCGCCTGATGCCGGCCGATGCGCTGCGGGTTCGTGGGCGGCACAACGCCGCGAACGCGCTGGCGGCGCTGGCGCTCGCCACCGCGATCGGCTGCCCGCTCGCGCCGATGCTGCATGGCCTGCGCGAGTACGCCGGCGAGCCGCACCGCGTCGAGTTCGTCGCGATGGTGAACGGCGTCGAGGCCTACGACGACAGCAAGGGCACGAACGTCGGGGCGACCGTGGCCGCCATCGCCGGGCTGGGGGCCGACAAGGCGCCGTCGCAGCTGGTGCTGATCCTCGGCGGCGACGGCAAGGGCCAGGACTTCGGGCCGCTGCTCGCGCCGGTGCGCCAGTTCGTGCGCGCGGTCGCGACCATCGGCCGCGATGCCGAGGCCGTCGAGCAGGCGCTGCAGGGCGCCGGCATCGCCGTCGAGCGCCATGCGACGCTGCAGGAGGCCACGCGCTGGGCCTTCGCCCAGGCCCAGGCCGGCGACGCCGTGCTGCTGAGCCCGGCCTGCGCCAGCCTGGACATGTTCCGCAACTACGCCCACCGTGCGCAGGTCTTCTGCGACGAGGTGCGGGCGCTGGCGGCCGAGGGGGGCAACGAGGCATGAGCGCTTTCGCGGCCCGCTTCGGATTCGACGCCTGGAAGGAGCGCGTCCGCGCCCTGTTCAGGCGCGACCCGGCGGTGCCGATCCGCGACTGGACCGGCGCCTCGGCGAACCGGCCGGTGCAGCTGCAGGGCTTCGACCAGCCGCTGGTGTGGGTGGTGGTGGCGCTGCTCGCGCTCGGCATGGTGATGGTGTACTCCGCCTCGGTGGCGCTGCCCGACAACCCGAAGTTCACGCGCTATGCGCCGACGCACTTCCTGGTGCGCCACGTGTTCTCCATCGTCGTGGCCTTCTTCGCCGCGCTGGTGGTGGTGCAGCTGCCGGTGAGCCTGTGGGAGAAGTCGGCGCCGTGGCTGTTCGCGGCCTCGCTGCTGCTGCTGGTGCTGGTGCTGGTCCCGCACGTCGGCAAGGGCGTGAACGGGGCGCGGCGCTGGATCCCGCTGGGCCTCACCAATTTCCAGCCCTCCGAGCTCGCCAAGCTGTCGATCGCGCTCTATGCGGCCAACTACATGGTGCGCAAGATGGAGGTCAAGGAGAACTTCTTCCGCGCCGTGATGCCGATGGCGATCTCGGTCGCGGTGGTGGGGCTGCTGCTGCTGGCGGAGCCGGACATGGGCGCCTTCATGGTGATCGCGGCGATCGCGATGGGCATCCTGTTCCTGGGCGGCGTGAACGGCCGCATGTTCTTCCTGATCACCGCGGTGCTGGTCGGTGCCTTCGTGCTGATGATCACCTTCAGCGAATGGCGGCGCGAGCGCATCTTTGCCTACCTGAACCCCTGGGACGAGAAGTACACGCTGGGCAAGGCCTACCAGCTGTCGCACTCGCTGATCGCCTTCGGGCGCGGCGAGATCCTGGGCCAGGGCCTGGGCTCGAGCGTCGAGAAGCTGCACTACCTGCCGGAGGCGCACACCGACTTCCTGCTCGCGGTGATCGGCGAGGAACTGGGCTTCGTCGGCGTGGCCTGCGTGATCGCGGCCTTCTTCTGGCTGTCGCGCCGGGTGTTCCACATCGGCCGCCAGGCGGTCGCGCTCGACCGGGTGTTCGCCGGGCTGTTCGCCCAGGGCATCGGCATCTGGATGGGCGGCCAGGCCTTCATCAACATGGGCGTGAACCTGGGCGTGCTGCCGACCAAGGGCCTGACGCTGCCGCTGATGAGCTATGGCGGCTCGGCCATCCTGATGAACCTGGTCGCGCTCGCGATCGTGGTGCGCATCGACATCGAGAACCGGCAGATGATGCGGGGAGGGCGCGCATGAGCGGGCGTCATCTCGTCGTGATGGCCGCAGGAACGGGCGGCCACATCATTCCGGGGCTTGCCGTCGCCCGCGAGATGCAGGGCCGCGGCTGGTCGGTCAGCTGGCTCGGCACCACCCACGGCATGGAGAACAAGCTCGTCCCGCCGAGCGGCATCCCGCTCGACGCGATCGGCTTCAACGGCCTGCGCGGCAAGGGCCTGCTGCACACCCTGACCGGCGGCCTGCGCCTGCTGCTCGCGTTCTGGAACTGCCTGCGCATCCTGCGCCGCCGCCGGCCCACGGCCGTGCTGGGCATGGGCGGCTACGTCTGCTTCCCCGGCGGGCTGATGGCCTCGCTGCTGGGCAAGCCGCTGATGCTGGTGAACGCCGATGCCTCGCTGCTGATGAGCAACAAGAGCCTGATGCCGGTGGCCGACCGCATCGCCTTCGGCTTCGACGGCGAGGCGGCCCGGTCGACCAAGCTGGGCGTCGTCACCGGCAACCCGGTGCGTGCCGAGATCGAGGCGCTGCCCGAGCCGGCACAGCGCTTCGCCGGCCGCAGCGGGCCGCTGCGCGTGCTGGTGGTGGGCGGCAGCCTGGGCGCGAAGGTGCTGAACGAGACCCTGCCGCTCGCGCTCGCGCTGCTGCAGCCGCACGAGCGCCCGCAGGTCGCCCACCAGACCGGCGCGGCCCATGCCGCCTCGGTGCAGGCCGCCTACGACATGGCCGAGGTCGAGGCCGAGGTGCTGCCCTTCATCGAGGACATGGCGGCGCGCCTGGCGGACTGCGACCTGATCGTCTGCCGCGCCGGCGCGGTGACGGTGAGCGAGCTGTGCGCGGCCGGCGTGGCCGCGGTGCTGGTGCCGCTGATCGTCAGCACCACCAGCCACCAGCGCGAGAACGCGGCCTGGATGGCCGGCCACGGCGCCGCCATCCACCTGCCGCAGGACGACCTGACCGCGGGCCACCTGGCCGACCTGCTCAAGGGCCTGTCGCGCGACACCCTGTTGACCATGGCGACGAAGGCCCGTGCCCTCGCCAGGCCGCACGCCGCCGCGCGCGTGGCCACCGAACTCGAAAGGCTGGTGGCATGAAGCACGCCGTCAAGCACATCCATTTTGTTGGCGTTGGTGGGGCGGGCATGAGCGGCATCGCCGAGATCCTGCACAACCTCGGCTACACCGTCTCCGGCTCCGACCAGAGCGACAGCGCCACCGCGCAGCGCCTGGCCTCGCTCGGCATCCGCGTCTTCGTCGGCCACGACGCGGCGCACATCGCCGGGGCCGAGGCGGTCGTCACCTCCACCGCGGTGAAGGGCGACAACCCCGAGGTGATCGCCGCACGCAGCCGGCGCGTGCCGGTGGTGCCGCGCGCCGTGATGCTGGCCGAGCTGATGCGCCTCAAGCAGGGCATCGCGATCGCCGGCACCCACGGCAAGACCACCACCACCTCGCTCGTCACCAGCGTGCTGGCCGAGGCCGGCGTCGACCCGACCTTCGTGATCGGCGGCAAGCTGAACGCCGCCGGCGCCAACTCGCGCCTCGGCTCGGGCGACTACATCGTGGTCGAGGCCGACGAGTCGGACGCCTCCTTCCTGAACCTGCTGCCGGTGCTGTCGGTCGTCACCAACATCGACGCCGACCACATGGACACCTACGGGCACGACTTCGCGAAGCTGAAGGCGGCCTTCGTCGAGTTCCTGCACCGCATGCCCTTCTACGGCGCGGCCGTGCTGTGCGGCGACGACCCGGGCGTGCGCTCCATCATCCCGATGGTCTCGCGGCCGGTCGTCACCTACGGCCTGGGCCCGGACGTGCAGGTGCGCGCCGTCGACGTGCAGGCCCTGCCGGGGGGCCAGATGCGCTTCACCGTGCAGCGGCGCAACGGCGTCGTGCTGCCCGATCTCGCGATCACCCTCAACCTGCCGGGCGAGCACAACGTGCTGAACGCGCTCGCCGCGGTGGCGGTGGCGACCGAGCTGGAGCTGCCGGACGCGCCGCTGGTCAAGGCACTGGCGGAATTCCGCGGCGTCGGCCGGCGCTTCCAGCGCTACGGCGAGGTCGCGGTGCGCGCCGCCAACGGCGGCGGCCGCTTCACCCTGATCGACGACTACGGCCACCACCCGGTCGAGATGGCCGCGGTGATCGCCGCCGCGCGCGGCGCCTTCCCGGGCCGGCGCCTGGTGATCGCCTTCCAGCCGCACCGCTACACCCGGACCCGCGACTGCTTCGAGGATTTCGTCAAGGTGATGGGCAGTGCCGACGCGGTGCTGCTGGCCGAGGTCTACGCCGCCGGCGAGGCACCCATCGTCGCCGCCGACGGTCGCTCGCTGGCGCGCGCGCTGCGCGTGGCGGGCAAGGTCGACCCGGTGTTCGTCGACGAGATCGGGCAGATGCCCGAGACCATCGCCGGCCAGGCGCGCGACGGCGACGTCGTGATCGCCATGGGTGCCGGCTCCATCGGGGCCGTGCCGGCCCAAGTGCTTGAACTGATGAAGGAGGGCGCGTGATGTCCAGCCCCACCCGCAGGATCGATCCCGCCTCGCTCGGCAAGGTCGCCGTGCTGATGGGCGGCAGTTCCGCCGAGCGCGAGATCTCGCTGCTCTCCGGCGGCGGCGTGCTCGCCGCGCTGCAGTCGCAGGGCGTGGACGCCCACGCCTTCGACCCGGCGGAGCGCGAGCTCGCCGAGCTGAAGCAGCAGGGCTTCGCGCGCTGCTTCATCGCGCTGCACGGCCGCCACGGCGAGGACGGTACGGTGCAGGGCGCGCTCGAGCTGCTCGGCGTGCCCTACACCGGCTCTGGCGTGATGGCCTCGGCCATCGCGATGGACAAGGTGATGACCAAGCGCGTCTGGCTCGCCGACGGCCTGCCGACGCCGCGCTATGTGTGGCTCGCGCCCGACCGCCAGGACCGCGCCGGCCTGCAGGCGGTGCCCGACGAGCTGGGCCTGCCGCTGATCGTCAAGCCGCCGCGCGAGGGCTCGTCCATCGGCGTCAGCAAGGTGCAGGGCTACTCGGACATGGCCGACGCGGTCGCGCTGTCGGCGAAGTACGACCCCGACGTGCTGTGCGAGGAGTTCATCGACGGCGACGAGGTGACCTGCCCGGTGCTGGGCGAGGGGGCGCAGGCGCAGGCGCTGCCGGTGATCCGCATCGCCGCCCCCGAGGGTGCCTACGACTACCAGAACAAGTACTTCACCGACGTCGTGAAGTACCACGTGCCGAGCGGACTCGACGCCGCGCTCGAGGCGGAGATCCAGCGCATCGTCGTGCAGGCCTACCGCGCGCTCGGCTGCCGCGGCTGGGGCCGGGCCGACCTGATGATCCGCCGGCGCGACAACCGGCCTTTCCTGCTCGAGATGAACACCTCGCCGGGCATGACCTCGCACTCGCTGGTGCCGATGTCGGCCAAGGCCGCGGGCATCAGCTACGAGCAACTGTGCCTGCACATCGCCTCGCAGGCGGCGCTCGACACGCCGGCCGGGAAGGGCTGAACGGCAGATCCGCATGCGCACCGCCGCCGCACTCCAACGCACACCGGCCACCGAGCTGCCGGTGGACGTGCGCCTGCTCAACGCCAGCGCGAGCGTGCTGTTCGGCCTCGCGCTCGCGCTGTTCGCGGCGCTGCTGCTGCTGTGGCTGTCGCGCCAGCCGGTGTTCGCGATCCGCGCCATCCGCGTCGAGGGCGACCTGACGCGCAACAGCGTCTCCACCATCCGCGCCAACGCGCTGCCGCAGCTGGCGGGCAACTTCTTCACGCTCGACCTGGTGCGCGGGCAACGCGCCTTCGAGTCGGTGCCCTGGGTACGGCACGCGATCGTGCGGCGGGTCTGGCCGAACCGGCTCGCGGTGCAGCTGCAGGAGCACAAGGCGGCGGCGCTGTGGACGGTGGAGGACGGCAGCGACAAGCTGGTCAACACCGAGGGCGAGGTGTTCGAGGCCAACCTGGGCGACGTCGAGGACGACGGGCTGCCCACGCTGGCCGGGCCGGACGGCAGCTCGGGGCAGGTGCTGGCCATGTACCGCCGGCTGCTGCCGCTGTTCCGGCGCAGCGAGATGGAGATGGACGGCCTCACGCTGAGCGGGCGGGGCTCGTGGCGCGCCGAGTTCGACAGCGGCGCCGAGATCGAGCTCGGACGCGGCAGCGACGAGGAGCTGCAGGCGCGCGTGGAGCGCTTCCTGGGCACGCTGCCGCAGGTGATCGCGCGCTACCAGCGGCCGCTGGTCTATGCCGACCTGCGCCACAACGAAGGCTATGCGGTGCGGCTCAAGGGCATCACCACGACGCTGGAGGCCCCGGCCTCCGGCAGACGGAAATGAGAGGGTGACACGGAACATGGCCAAGGAATACAAGGACCTGGTGGTCGGCCTCGACATCGGCACCGCGAAGGTGATGGCGGTGGTGGCCGAGGTGCTGCCCGACGGCGAGCTGCGCGTGGCCGGGCTCGGCATCGCCTCGGCCCATGGCCTGAAGCGCGGCGTGGTCGTCAACATCGACGCGACGGTGCAGAGCATCCAGCAGGCGCTGAAGGAGGCCGAGATGATGGCCGACTGCAAGATCACGCGCGTCTACACCGGCATCACCGGAAGCCACATCCGCGGCCAGAACTCCACCGGCATGGTGATCGTGCGCGACAAGGAGGTGACACCGGTGGACGTGGCGCGCGTCGTCGAGACGGCGAAGGCGATCAACATCCCGAACGACCAGCGCCTGCTGCTGGTGGAGCCGCAGGAGTTCGTGATCGACGGCCACGAGGTGAAGGAGCCGATCGGCATGAGCGGCGGCCGGCTCGAGGTGAAGGTGCACATCGTGACCGGCGCGCAGAGCGCGGCCGAGAACATCGTCAAGTGCGTGCGCCGCTGCGGGCTCGAGGTGGACCAGCTGGTGCTGAACCCGAGCGCCTCCAGCCACGCGGTGCTGACCGAGGACGAGAAGGACCTGGGCGTGGCCCTGGTAGACATCGGCGCCGGCACCACCGACGTCGCGATCTTCACCGACGGGGCGATCCGGCACACCGCGGTGATCCCGATCGCCGGCGACCTGATCACGAGCGACATCGCGATGGCGCTGCGCACGCCGACCAAGGACGCGGAAGAGATCAAGGTCGAGTACGGCGTGGCCAAGCAGCTGCTGGCCGACCCGGGGGAAAACCTCGAGGTGCCGGGCCTGGGCGACCGGGCCCCGCGCATGCTGAGCCGCCAGGCGCTGGCGGGCGTGATCGAGCCGCGCGTGGAGGAGATCTTCTCGCTCGTGCACCAGGTGATCCGCGAGAGCGGCTACGAGGAGCTGCTGTCCAGCGGCATCGTGCTGACCGGCGGCGCGGCGGTGATGCCGGGCATGGTCGAGCTGGGCGAGGACATCTTCCTGAAGCCGGTGCGCAAGGGCGTTCCCACCTACCACGGCTCGCTGCACGACATGGTGGCGAGCCCGCGCTCGGCGACCGTGATGGGCCTGCTGGAAGAGGCCCGGCTCGGCCGGGCGCGCGGCATCAAGGCGGCGCAGCAGGCCGGTTCGGTGAAGACCTTGTTCGGACGCGCCAAGGACTGGTTCCTCGGCAATTTCTGACTTCCACGGAGAGGCGCATGACGACGACAAGAACACACGCATGCCTGGGTTGCCACCTCTGTGGAACCCGGGATCCCCCAGGGCGAACCCCACAACCAGACGGGGCCCACGAGGCCCGCATCGCGAAAACGGCAACTGCAACAAGGATTGGAGAAGACCATGGCCATTGAAATGATCGAAGAGTTCGACCTGGGCACGCAGATCAAGGTGATCGGCGTCGGCGGCGGCGGCGGCAACGCGGTCGATCACATGATCGCGCGCGGCGTGCAGGGCGTGGAGTTCGTCTGCGCCAACACCGATGCGCAGGCCCTGAACCGCTCGACCGCGCACCACCTCATCCAGCTCGGCACCACCGGGCTGGGCGCGGGCGCGAAGCCGGAGGCCGGCCGCGCCGCGGCGGAAGAGGCGGTGGACCGCATCCGCGAGGCCATCAAGGGCGCGAACATGCTGTTCATCACCGCCGGCATGGGCGGCGGCACCGGCACCGGCGCGGCGCCGGTGATCGCGCGCGTCGCCAAGGAGATGGGCGTGCTGACCGTGGGCGTGGTCACCAAGCCCTTCGACTTCGAGGGCAACCGCCGCATGAAGGCGGCCGACGCCGGCCTGGCCGAGCTGGAGGCGAATGTCGACTCGCTGATCGTGATCCTGAACGACAAGCTGCTCGACGTGCTGGGCGACGACGTGACGCAGGACGAGGCCTTCGCGCACGCCAACGACGTGCTGAAGAACGCGGTCGGCGGCATCAGCGACATCATCCACATCCCGGGCCTGGTGAACGTCGACTTCGAGGACGTGAAGACGGTGATGAGCGAGCCGGGCAAGGCGATGATGGGCACGGCCACGGCCAGCGGCCCGGACCGCGCCCACAAGGCGGCCGAGTCGGCGGTGGCCTGCCCGCTGCTGGAAGGCATCGACCTGTCGGGCGCGCGCGGCGTGCTGGTGCTGATCGCCGCGGGCAAGGGCAGCTTCAAGCTGAGCGAGAGCCGCAACGCGATGAACACCATCCGCCGCTATGCCGCGGACGATGCGCACGTGATCTACGGCACCGCCTACGACGAGAGCCTGGGCGACCAGCTGCGCGTCACGGTGATCGCCACCGGCCTGAGCCCGGCCAAGCGCGTGCAGGCGCCGATCAGCGTGGTCCACACGCAGGTCGCGCAGCGCACCGGCACCGACAACATCCCGGTGCTGACGCAGCCGGTGAGCACGCCGGGCGGCGCCTCGCACGACTACAGCAGCCTGAGCGTGCCCAGCGTCTGGCGCAACGGCCGCACGGCCGCGGCGAAGGTGGATGCGCTGGCGAGCAACGGCATGGACGAGATCGAGATCCCCGCATTCCTGCGCAAGCAGGCGGATTGAAACAGTCTGTGTAGGTTGGTACTTGCTATCGGGACGGTAGGGCGATTCAAGAGCGCTTGAATCGCCCGCCCTCTAGAATCGTCGGATGCTTGCACAACGAACCTTGAAGTCCTTGACGCGCGCCGTTGGCGTCGGCGTGCACGGCGGCCAGCGCGTCGAACTGACGCTGCGGCCGGCGGCGCCCGACACCGGCATCGTGTTCCGGCGCGTCGACCTGCCGACGCCGGTGGACATCCCGGTGGCGGTGCACTCGATCTCGGAGGCGCGGCTCGCGACCACGCTGTCGCTCAACGGCGACCCGGGCGCCCCCAAGGTCAACACCATCGAGCACCTGCTGTCGGCCTGTGCCGGGCTGGGCATCGACAACCTGCGGGTGGACATCACCGCGGAAGAGGTGCCGATCCTGGACGGCTCGGCAGCGTCCTTCGTGTTCCTGCTGCAGTCGGCCGGCATCGAGCTGCAGGGCGCGCCGAAGCGCTTCATGCGCATCCTGAAGCCGGTCGAGGTCCGCGAGGGCGAGGGCAGCAAGCTGAAGTGGGTGCGACTGGAGCCGTTCAACGGCTACAAGCTGACCTTCGAGATCGACTTCGACCACCCGGCGGTGAACCAGACCGGGCAGCGGGTGGTGTTCGACATGGGCTCCGGCCACTACAAGCGCGACATCGCGCGGGCCCGCACCTTCGGCTTCACGAAGGACGTGGAGATGATGCGATCGCGCGGACTGGGCCTGGGCGGCAGCATGGACAACGTGATCGTGGTCGACGACTACCGCGTGCTGAACAGCGACGGGCTGCGCTACGACGACGAGTTCGTGAAGCACAAGATCCTGGACGCCATCGGCGACATGCAGGTCGCCGGGCACCCGCTGATCGGCGCGTACACCGCCTTCAAGTCCGGCCACGCGCTGAACAACAAGTTGTTGCGCGCGGTGCTGGCCGATGCGTCAAGCTACGAGATCGTCACCTTCGAGGATGAGCGCGAGGCACCGGCCGGGTTGGCGGAACTGGCTCCGGCCTGGTGACGCCCCCCCAAGGACGCCTGTCGATTTCATGGTCATCTTCAGTTGGATCTGCCTGGGACTCACGGGCCTGATGCTTGCGGGCAGCGGCGTGGCCTGGGGCCTGTCGCTGGTGCTGGACGACTCGGCCTGGCAGAAGCTGGGCCTGAAGGTGTTCCGGCTCTCGATGGTGGTGCTGCTGTTCTACGTCAACGCGATGATCTACATGCACATCGTGCGCGTGTTCCGCGGCGAGCCGCCGGTGGTGGCGGTGGAGATTCCGACGCCGGATTGAGCGTCGTTCAGGTGGTGGCCAGGCGCAACGCGCGCCGCTTGTCGACCTGCGCCGACACCAGCACCACGCCGAGCCCGAGCAGTGCGACGCCGGCGCCGAGCCAGCAGAGGTCCTGCAGCGGGCGGCTGGCCGCGATGAGCAGACCGCCGAGCCAGGCGCCGCCGGCATTGCCGAGGTTGAAGGCGCCCTGGTTCAGGGTGGAGGCGAGGTTGGGCGCACCGGTGGCGGTGTCGATCACGCGCACCTGGGCGGCGGGGCCGACGGCGAAGGCGACGATGCCCCAGACGAAGAGGGTGACCATCGCGGGCAGCGCGGCGGAGACCGTCCACGCAAAGGCGAGCTGGACCACGGCGATGCAACCGAAGAGCAGGGCCAGCATGGGCATGAGCCGCCAGTCGGCGAGCCGCCCGCCGAGCAGCCCGCCCACCGTGATGCCGGCGCCGAAGAGCATCAGCGCCCCGCTGATCTGGTCCGGCGTGAAGCCGGTGACGTCGCGCAGCAGGTAGGCGATGTAGGTCATCACGCTGAACAGGCTGACCGAGGCGAGGGTGCTGATGAGCAGGGCGCACTGCACCTGGAAGCGGGCGATGGCGCGGAACTCGCGCAGGATGCTGCCCTGCTGGGCTGGCAGGGCCGAGGGCAGCCAGCGCCACAGCGCCGTGATGGCGAGCAGCCCGATGCCGGTGACGGCCCAGAAGGTGGAGCGCCAGCCGGCCGCGTGGCCGAGGGCGGTGCCGAGCGGCACGCCCAGGATGTTGGCCACGGTGAGGCCGGTGAAGACGAGCGACACCGCCTGGGCGCGCTTCTCGTGCGGGACCAGGCCGGCAGCCACCACCGCGCCGATGCCGAAGAACGCGGCATGGCAGAACGCGGTCACGACGCGCGCGACCATCAGGAACTCGTAGCTCGGCGCGATCGCGCACAGCGCATTGCCGAGGATGAACAGGCCCATCAGCGAGACCAGGGCGCGCTTGCGCGGCCACCTGGCGGTGAGGATGGCGAGGATGGGCGCGCCGACGGTCACGCCGAAGGCATAGCCCGAGACCAGCATGCCGGCCACCGGGGCACTCACGCCGAAGTCGCGTGCGACGTCCGGCAGCAGGCCCATGATGACGAATTCGGTGGTGCCGATGCCGAAGGCGGCGGCGGCGAGGGCGAGCAGGGGGAGGTTCACGGCGGAGGGCGAAGGCGGCAGGGGAGGTCCGAACTCTACGGGATAACCCGCGTCACGGTAGCCGTGCAGATTGCACGGCGGGGATGGGCGCGAGGAATTGCTGCACTGCGAGGGGTTACTGAGCGCGCGTCGACCGGCAGGACTGCTCTTCCGCCGGGGACGCCGTATCAGGGAGGGGATTCCCACGAAGGATTGCCCCATGAGCCAAGAGAGATTCGATGCATTGCTCGCGCGATGGGTGGAGGAGGTCGGGCGCGACACGGTGCCCTATCTGCAGCACGAAGGTCTGCTATCCGTTGCCGGGGCCGATACGTTGATCCGCTACCTGCCACAGCGACAGTGCCGCATTCTGGTGGACTTGGGGGCGATTCCGGGCCCCGCGGATGCGGACTGCTTGTGCCGCATGCTGGAAATGAACGTGACGCAGGATCCGGGTGGCTGGCCTGTGCTGGGCCTGCATCCTGGAAACGGCCATGTCGTAGCCATCCTGGACATTGCGCTGGAAGAGCTGGAAGAGCAAACGGACTTCCTGCGCAACCTGTCTCGCCGAGTGCCGGCCTGGCTTCGGGCATGGCAAGACCAAAGAGAGCGACCGCCACTGCTGCAGGAGGAACTGCTCCGTTCGGCGCAGGTCGGGGCGCCCGTCGGAGGAGTGCCGGCATGAAGCCGTCTTGCCGAGCCGGAGAACTCAGCAAGAGAGCAGGGCATCCTGTCACGGGCAGGCAAGGTGGCGCTGTCGGACCAGGCGACCCGGGGAGTGATCTGAAGACGGTGTCTGTCGGACCGACCTGGGATACGACGATCGCCACGCACATGGCTCGCCGAAGCCTTCCGATGGGTGTGCAAGGACACCCCGCGCCGCCGCCCTTCGACGCCGACGCCGTGAGGGATGTGCTGGAGAGCGAATATGGCCGTGACGTGCCCGACGGGGAAGTGGAGCAGCTGCGTTCGCAACTGGACGTCTTCGCGAATCTCCTCCAGAACTTCGAAGGGGCGGTGGCCGAGGCCGCTGTTAGATTGCAGGACAAGGGCCTGATCGAGGTCAGCCCGGAGGGAAAGGTCCAGCGTTGCAAGGGCGCGGATGGAAGCGTCAAGCTTGGCCCCCGCGATCACGATGCCAAGTGGTTCAAGAAGCGCAGTGTGCGGGTGGGCAAGGCGATCCGCTCTGCGCTCCCCATCAAGCCGAAGCATCATCTGCCAGCGGGAGGAACCGGCGAGGCATTCACAACCCGCAATCACTCGTCGAACTATGCCTTGATGGACTTGGCGGACACCTACAAGATCTTCACCTATGGGATCAACAGCGATTCCGCGGCACCTGGCGTGGGGGAGATTCCGAAACTGTTCACCCTGGGGTTCCACGCTGCCACGATCCACGGTGTGAAGAGTGCTCGGGAGGCGGCCATGGAGAGCGCCATGCTGGATGTCGTTACGGGATTCGACACCATCCGGGAGGTCCTCGAATGCCTGCGACGCGGCGAGCTGCCGCCATTCGCCAAGCTGGCGCGGTGGACCGTGTTCTGGCAAGCCGCCTTCACCTGGGATCGCACGGCATGCATCGCGGTGAAGGTGTTGGGAGAGCAGCAGACTGGCGAGGAAACGGGAGGGCCTTTTTCTTCCAGCTTGGCACTCAAAGCCGCACGGCGAAGCCTCGCCGAGTTGAGACAGACGCGCGTCGGCTGGATGCGGGATTGCCCGGGGGCACTTGCATCGGCTGCCTATGGCATCGCCAAGTGCCTCAGCTATGTCGCGCATTTGGATCATGCGAATTTCCTTGCTGTCGTGGGCATGATATTGGCCCCTTTCGACGTGGCCCAGGGCCTCCTGGAAAGGGTGGCGGCCGAGATGACAAGGGCTCTTGCCGAACATCGGATGGAGGTCACACAAAATGCGCTCGATCAGCTGCCGGAGGACGAGAACACTCCCCATCGCCGCGCGATCCTCGAGTCCCTCGTGGCCATGTTCAAAGGAGACGTCAAGACGGCGGGCGCAGAGAAGAAGTACGCTGGCGTGCGAGCCTTCGTCCTGGGCCCTACCCGGGCGGTGGCCGGGCTGTTGGCGATGCTTGGCACCGCAATGCCGTTTGTCGCGCCGGTGCTGTATCCCTCCGCGGTCGCCATCGCGGGGACGGGCCAAGTCATCTTCGACATCGCCCTGTGCGTGCGGCAATACAAGCGCTGGGCCAAAGCGCATGACCTGAAAGTGAGCGAGCGCGACTTTCGGCAATACCTGGCACAGCACGGCGGCGAGACGCTGGCTTCGCAATGGGATGCCTTGAAGGAGGCGCTTCAGAGCGACTTCACTGTCGAGCGGGAGGTTGGTGAATTCCGGAATGGGCAAGAGGGCTTCGGCCATGCGTACGACGCGGCGTACGCTCCTGGCGAGAACGGGGTGATGGCGGCGGACGCCATGGCCTGGGATATCGTCTTCGAGCTGTTGGATCAGGCCGAGGACCCGGCATTGGGGAGCGCAAAGCCGTATTTCCTGCAGTACCTGGGCGAACTGGTGTTCGATGGTCTCAGCCCGCTCGCTTTTCGAGAGGGGGCGCTCGAATTGCTGTACGCCGGTGATGCGCGCGGCGCGGTCGACATGGTGGCCAGCTGCATCAGAAGGCAGATCGAGGCCCCTGCGCCACGAGCTTCCGAAGTCATTGCGCCTTCCGTCTTCGCATCCGACTTCGAGTGCGCACAAGAGCGGGTCCGGAAACTGTTGACCAGCAGGGATCGCGATGAATCGATCGATCCTGACCCGAACATCCTGCTGGAGAAGGAGTTCTTTGCGGAACGCGAAGGCGGCAGGGCCTTCAATCCCAAGGACTTCGACGCCTCGATGGAGGCGTTGGGCAAGGTGTGGGACGAGAAGTACCAGCATGTCGAGAAAGCCGGCGTGTATGCGCACATGGTGGCGTTCCATCAATGGCGCAAGGAGAGGAGTCGGCCCGTCTCCAAGTTGGCGGTGCATCTGAAGCGGTGGGAGGCATGGGATATTCGCGGCTATGGGAACGGCCCAAATCGCGACCAGCTGTTGGAATTCCTGAAAACGGCCGCCGATGCGCCCGGGGCGACGTGGCAAGCGCAGGTCACGAATGCTGTCATCCAGTCGAGCAAGCCTCCCAGTGAGGTCTGCGCTTCGTTGTTGAAGGCGCTGGCTTGGATCGAAGGCGCGGACGCTCCGCCGTTTGTGGACCGATTCCGCACCGAGCTCCGTCAGATACTTGAACAGGTCGACGAGGGCGCGGCGAAGCGGTTGGATCTCACGACAAAGGCATTCGATGCGAACGGGTGGCTCGAGGTCTGGCAGCCGATGGCCACTGCACAGCCGTTGAATGCGCAGTCTCCGACGCTTCGAGGAAGGCGTCTCTTAATCCGCTTGCTGAAGAAATTGAAACGCGGGCAGGGTTCGCTGGGCGAGCGCCTGCCTGCCGCCTTGGCTCGGATGGAGAACGAGAGTGAGGGTAAGGAGAAAGGTTGGATGAAGCCGGTCATGATGGATGCGGTGGCGTCGATGCGGCAATCGCCCCAGGGGTTGTCCGGCTTCCAGCGAGAGTTTCTGGAGATGTTCGAGGCCGAACTGAAGGCCGTCAAATAGGCGGCTCACCCAGCAGCGCGACGGACCGCCCGACGCTTCTTTTGGTCGGCGGCCGGATATGCGGTCCAATGCGGCATGACTTCGTCTCACGACCCCGATGCCCGCCTCACCGCCCTCGAAATCAAGGCCAGCTTCACCGAAGACCTGCTCGACGAGCTGAACGCCCTGGTGGCCCGTCAGCAGCAGCAGATCGACCTGTTGGCGGCCCAGGTGCGGCAGCTGCGCGAGCAGCAGGGCCCGGCCGACGGCGCGACCTTCCGCAGCCTGCGCGACGAGCTGCCGCCGCACTACTGATGCGGCCGGGGTGACTCCCGGCCCACGCTTCACGCCCCGCGTGGGCTATGCTCCCCGGCACCATGCTGCCGATCCCTGCGCCGATCACCGCCACGCCGCTGCCCGAGACCACCGAGCGCGACCCCGAGGTCCTGCGCCGCGAGGTGCTGGCGGCCGACCGCCCCATGGTGCTGCGCGGCCTCGTCAGCGACTGGCCGGCGGTGCAGCGTGGCCGCGAGGCACCGCTCGCGATCGCCCGGTACCTCGCCGACCGCGACAACGGCAGCGAGGTCGATGCCGTGATGACGCCGCCGGACCAGCGTGGCCGCATCTTCTACAACGCCGACCTGAGCGGCTTCAACTTCATGCGCAACCGCCTGCCGCTCAGCCGCGTGCTGGAGCAGGTGCTGCGCTATGCCCATTTTCCGGACCCGCCCGCCGTGGCGGTGCAGAGCGCGCTCATTCCCGGCTGCCTGCCGGGCTTCACCGACGACAACCCGATGCCGCTGCTAGGCCCGGACATCGCGCCGCGCATCTGGCTCGGCAATGCCATCACCACGCCGGCGCATTTCGACGAATCGGACAACGTTGCCTGCGTGGTGGCCGGCCGGCGCCGCTTCACGCTGTTCCCGCCCGAGCAGGTCGGCAACCTCTACATCGGCCCGCTCGACCATGCACCCACGCCGACGCCGATCAGCCTGGTCGACTTCGGCGCCCCGGACTTCGAACGCTTCCCGCGGTTCCGCGACGCGATCGCCGCCGCGCAGGTGGCCGAGCTGGGTCCCGGCGACGCGATCTTCATCCCGGCCCTGTGGTGGCACCACGTGCAGTCGCTGGCGCCGTTCAATGTGCTCGTCAACTACTGGTGGCGCGGCGTTCTGCAGGCCGGTGCGCAGTCAGGCGCCGTGGCACCGTCGGTCGTCCATGCCCTGCTGCACGCCTTGATGAGCATCGGACCCCTGCCGCCGCACCAGCGCCGCGCCTGGGCCGCGCTGTTCCAGCACTATGTCGTCGACGCGGACGACCAGGCCGCGGCCCACATCCCGGTCGAGCGCCGAGGCGTGCTGGGCGAACTCACGCCGGCCGTGGCGGAGCGGCTGCGCGCCACGCTTCGCGACGCGCTGCGCTGACGCCCCTCAGTCGCTGCCCGACGACGGTTTCGCGGCCGCCTCGACCTTCTCGCCGCCCTTCTTCAGGGCGGCGCCGGTCTTCTCGACGCCCTTGCGCACGAACTCGCCGGTCTTCTCGGCGCCCTTCTGCACGGCGGCACCGGTGACCTCGGCCGCGTGCTTCACCGCCTTGCCGGTCTTGGTGGCGGCCGTCGATGCCGCGTGGCCGACGGCCGAGGCGGCGCGGTCGATCTTCGAGGGCTCCTGCGCCTGCGCGCTCACCGCGCAGGCGGCCAGCAGTGCGCCCAGCAGGGCCCGGGCGCTCATCCGATCACCTCGGGCCACTCGGTGTGGAACATCGTGCCCTCGGGCTTGTCGGTGCGCTCGTAGGTGTGCGCGCCGAAGAAGTCGCGCTGGGCCTGCAGCAGGTTGGCCGACAGGCGCTCGGCACGGTAGCTGTCGTAGTAGCCGAGCGAGGCGCTGAAGGCCGGCACCGGGATGCCGTGCGTCACCGCCAGCGCCACCGTCTCGCGCCAGTTCTGCTGGGTGCGGTTCAGCAGGTCCTTGAAGAACGGGTCCAGCATCAGGTTGGTCAGGCCCGGGTTGCCGCGGTAGGCCTCGGTGATGCGGTTGAGGAAGCGCGCGCGGATGATGCAGCCGCCGCGCCAGATCGCGGCGATGCGGCCGAGGTCCAGCCCCCAGCCCTTCTTCTCGCTCATCGTCTTCATCAGGTCCAGGCCCTGGGCGTAGCTGATGACCTTGGAGGCATACAGCGCGTCGTGCACCTTGGCGACCAGCTGCGCCTTCACCGGCGACAGGTCGGGCGAGGGGCCGCGCAGCACCCGGCTGGCCGCCACGCGCTGCTTCTTCTGCGACGACAGCACGCGCGCCTCGACCGCGGCGTTGATGGTGCTGATCACCACCGCGTTCTCGGCCGCGTTGAGCAGCGTCCACTGGCCGGTGCCCTTCTGGCCGGCCTTGTCGAGGATCAGCTCGACGATGGGTTGGCCGGTCTCCGGGTCCTTCTGCTCCAGCGCCTTGCCGGTGATCTGGATCAGGTAGCTCTGCAGCTCGCCCTCGTTCCATTGGTTGAAGATGGCAGCCATCTCGTCGGTGGTGAAGCCGGCGGCCTTGAACAGGCTGTAGGCCTCGCAGATGAGCTGCATGTCGCCATACTCGATCCCATTGTGGATCATCTTCACGTAGTGGCCTGCGCCGCCCGGGCCGATGTGGATGACGCAGGGCTCGCCGTCGACCTTGGCCGAGATGGCCTCGAAGATCGGCTGCATCACCTCCCAGGTGGAGGCCGGGCCGCCCGGCATGATGGACGGGCCTTTGCGCGCGCCTTCCTCGCCGCCCGAGACGCCGGCGCCGATGAAGCGCAGGCCCTTGCTGGTGAGGTAGGCGTCACGGCGCTCGGTGTCGGTGTAGAGGCTGTTGCCGCCGTCGATGACGATGTCGCCCGGCGACAGCAGCGGGATCAGCTGCTCGATCACCGCATCCACCGGGGCGCCGGCCTTGACCATGATCTGGATCTTGCGCGGCGTGGCCAGGCTCTGGACGAATTCTTCGAGGGTGTGGCTGCCGACCAGCTTCTTGCCCGGGTGGCGCGCGATGAACTCATCGGTGGTCGCCGTGGTGCGGTTGTAGACGCTGACCTGGAACCCGTGGCTCTCGACGTTGAGCACCAGGTTCTGGCCCATGACGGCCAGGCCGATCAATCCGAAGTCGCTTTTCATGGTGGGGGTGGCGGGGAAAACGTTTTGAATGCCGGGCATTTTGACGGCTTTCCGACACTTGTGCGCGGCGGGGCGGTGCGCTGCCCTGGCGGGGGCGGGGTTGCCCGGAGGAACTGCGGCGGGGCGGGGGCGACTCAGTGCCGGTCTTCACAGCCGAGGCAAGCCATGCAACCAGCAGCCGTGTGTCGGTGGAATCCATTCTGGCCGGGGGCGGGCCCGGCGCTTGGCGAGGGAGTGGGAATGGGGCGCTTGCGGTCCTCGCTGAAGCGAAGCCGTGAGGAGGCCTTCGCGTTCTTTCGGATCGCTGCGGGCGCCTACATGGCGACGACCGAGCGGGCCGTGAATGCACGCAAGGTGATTGCCGGGAACATCGCAGACCTGGTCGTCGCAGCCTGCGACGTGCTCGACCTGACCCTGGCCGAGACCGGAGCGCAGGCGCTGGAAAGGCTGGCAGGCCATCACGCCGACACGTCGGACAATCCGGCGCACGACTGGGCGGTAGCCTGCAGGGAACGCATCGGAGACTGCGAGAAATGGTGCAACGACCTGGATGCGGAGAACACCGAACTGGGAGAGGAGCTGGCACTCAGCGAACTGGCCCAGCTCAATTTCACCTTCGAAGTTTCCTTCCCACCCGGGTCGGGCGCGGGCTTGCAAGTCGTGCCGTGCGAAGGGTCTGTCTTCGACGCGCCTTTGCATGCCACGCCCTTCGCGCTTTATATGTTTTTCCGGACGAAGGGCGACATTCCGTGCGAAGGTCCGTACTTCATGGCGCTGGCCACTTTCTTCAAAGACAGCGGAGGGTTGCCGTGGTTGAACACCCGCGCTTGCGAAGACTTGACCAACGCCAGTCTCGACCTGGCGGACGAGCTTGCCGGAAGTTCTTCGGAGCTTTACGGCTCGCCGGGCTTCCGGGGTTGGCTGCTAGAACTGGTGTGCCATGATCCCACCGAGGCGACGCTCGTCGTGGTGCTGGAGCGCCTCAGCAAGCAGGGAGGTTCCCCACGCAAACGCACCCAGCTTGCCCAGGTCGTGCACGGTTGGTGCCTGGCCGCGGATCCTGCGGTCGCGCTCCGCCATGTCGTCGTGCTGATGGAGCACAGCCGGCTGAACCCGCAGGAGTGGGAATCTCTGGGGTTGCATCTGTGCAGAGGGGTTGCACTCAAATCCACCGGTCCAGGGAATCTCCACACCCTGCGCGTCCTCTTCGAGCTCGCTACGGAGTTGCGGAACAAATCCCGACCGGACATGCTGAGCCTGTTCAATGAACGCTTTCTCTGTCCCCATGGACGCGTTGCGACCCTTCTGCAGAAGTTCCCTGCTGTCCGCGACCTCGACGCCTTGACGGGGTTGGCGGACGAACTCGCTTCGATCCAGGATGGCGACCGTTGGACGGAGTGGGACCTGCTTCCGTCGCTCGTGGCAAAGGGCTTGCGCACGATGCTGCGCAACATGGCGCAGACGCGGCCGTTACTGCGGCCATGGGCCAGCTCGATCGCGGCCATGGCGAAGCTGCTTCCGCAAGAGCCCCGGCTGTGCTTGATGGTGCGTACCTTGCGTCGAACGTTCAGAGGAAACATGGCGTGGTGCCGAACGCTGATGCAGGCCTTTCTCCGCGCCGAGGCGGGCGTCGGGACGCCCCATGGCCGGCACTTTGCCGCGGCTGGCATGGCCTACCTGGCAAGAGCCGATACCTCGGCCGTCGATGTCTTGAAATTGGTGGGCCTGAAGCCCAACCGCGCAAGCGTGGCCCTCTGGATGGAGGGATGCCTGTTGGGGGCCATGTGGCGTGTTGAGTGTGGTGATCCCGATTCGATCGCCGGGGAGCTTCGCTGGCAGTTGAACCAGGCGGTCGCTCTTGTCGAGGAGACCGGCGTGCAAGCGACGGGTGGCATGGAACCGCTGCGGAAGTATCTTCAGTCTCTCCGAGCCACGCGGGCGCCCGAGGATCCGGTCCGGCGCATGCTCGATGCCGAGGGCGATGGCGGCTTGGCCGAGTCGACACGCCGGGCCCTGCTCGAGTGAGCCTGACCGCATTCAAGGCTTCGCCCACATCCTCTCGATCCACTCCGACCACACCTTCAACCGCGCCGGGTCGGCCCCCATCTGCGTCGCCTTCCACAACCCGTACTGCTCGACCTGCTCGGTGGTGGCGCGGTAGTTCACCTGGGTCATGAAGTAGCTCCCGTCGGCGGCCTGGCCGAGCGGGGTGCGCTTCGCGTCCAGGCAGTAGCGGAAACCAGCCCAGGGCTCGGGCTCGCCGAGCTGGGTGTCGTTCGGATCGCAGCGCCGCCACGCCGCGGCGTCGGTCTGCGCATACAGCAGGTTGAACTGGCGGATCGCGCCGTTCACCACCCGCGGGTACAGCCCCGGCGACAGCTCGTCGAGGAAGCGGTACCGGCTCTGCCCCTTGCCGTTGTTCGTCGCGGTGTCGATGAAGTTGGTCACCGCCAGGTGCTTGGCCACCTGGGCGCGCCCGTAGCGGCCGGCGTTGTTGATCAGGTTCGGCTGGTTCGGGTCGTACAGCGTGATGCCGTTGTTGACGTACTGCGCCGACTTGATGCGCGCCTGCAGCAGCCGCACGTAGTGCGTGTCGTTGGCCGCCTTCGCGGCCGGCGTCGCGGTGCCCACCTTCATGCCCAGGTAGTCGTCGAAGGCTGTCAGGTAGGGCCAGTCCATCGAGTAGTTGACCCAGCCGCTCTGCGCCCCCGGGTTCACCGTCATCTGCAGCTGGTACCACTGGTTGGTGCGGTAGTAGGAGCCGACGATGTTGCCCGCCTCCCAACCGTTGTACCACTCGCGCGTGACCTTGCCTGTGGCGTCGGTGTCCTGCTGGTAGATCATGTGCGGCGCCAGGAAGAACAGGCTCACGCTCAGGAAGGGCCAGCCGTGGGCCTCGCCGCGGCCCTTCCACGCGCCGGTCGCGGTGTCCTTGTCGCCGATGAACCAGGCCTGGTTGCCTTCCAGCCCGTAGACCTGTGCCATCTCCCATTGCTTCACCGCATTCCAGTGCAGCATGCTCGCCACCGAACGCTCGATGAAGGTGTTGGTCGTGAAAGCGGCCGGGTTGCCCGCCACCGTCGCCGGCGATGCGAGCTTCTGCAGGTTGGCCGCGCCCACCTGCGCGCCGAACTGGCCGTTCGCCGCGACGTGGTTGCCGCGCCCGCCGCCCAGGTAGTTGTAGCCCTCCCAACCGGCCTGGGTGAACATCGCCTGGACCTGCACCCGCTCATCGACCTTCAGGTGGCTCCAGTCGCCGTGCACGCCGTTCGGGTTTCGGTGCGCCGTGAGCCAGGCGAGCAGTGCCTTGTACTTGCCGTTCGGGTCCTTCCGGTTGTCGGCCGCGCTGAACCTGGCGCCCGCTTCGAACGAGCCTTCGGCCGTCGCCGGCCAGACGTCGTAGGGATGCGTCGTCGGCAGCCAGGCGTTCCAGTCGGGGAACTGCATCGGGATCGGCATCTCGCGCGTGTTCATCGTCGTGCCCGGGTCCATCACGCGGTCGACGTCGGCCTGCGACACCGACAGCGCCGCGTCCAGCGGCTTGCCGAACAGCGCCTTGGTGGCGTCGGCGGCGCTGTCCAGCACCGCCTCCAGGCCGGCACCCGCGGCCCACTGCGTCTCGCAGCCGACACGCGTGCAGTCCAGGCCCGGGCCGGGCTGGTAAGGCGGATTCCAAGGGCGGGCCTTGGGCGCGTGGGGGACGTCCTGCAGCGAGTACCGCAGGAAGGCGGCGATCTGCCGCCCCTGCGCCTCGCTCAGCCCGTGGTAGCGGCTGCGCTGCACGATCGCGTTGTTGGAGTAGTTGAAGTACTGCAGGTCGCGGCCGTCCGCCGCATGGCAGGACGAGCACGCCGCGCTCAGCGTGCGGCTGACGAGGGGCGACTTCTGGAGCGTGTCCCGCGCGTTCCACAGTGCCTTGCCTAGCTCGACGTCGTTGCTGTACGCCCTGCCGGCGTCCTTCTCGACCTTCGGGTCGATGCGCTGCACGGCGTTCAGCGCCAGGCTTGCGTTCGCGTCGTTGCGCAGCTGCAGCTCCAGCACGCGGAAGCCGTTGGTCTCGCCGTCCGTGCCGTTGAAGCGGAACTGGATGCGGTTGCCGCGCGGCCAGGCGACCAGGCGCGCGCGCGTGGCGGCATCCAGCGCCAGCGTGATGCGGGTGGTGTAGAAGCCGCCGTTGATGCCGCCGTGCACGCGCTCGTTGTCGGCCAGGGTCACGTTCTGGTCGGTGATGTCGATCCACGGCACCTGGGCCTCGTCCGCTGCCGCGGCGCCGCCCAGCACGCGCAGGCTGGCCTTGACCTTGGGTGGCGTGGCGGCCAGGGCCTCGTACTCCGGGGCACCGTAGAAGCCGCAGCGATGGCACAGCAGGTAAAGCCTGCTGGCGTCGCCGACCCGGCTGGCGTCGAGGTCGAGCCGCACCTCGGTGACGAGCGGGCTCTTCGGCGAGCCGGGGCCCAGCACCTCGATCGGCAGCGTGAGCCCCGAGGGGGAGGCGGGGGCCGGTGCGGGCGCAGGGGAGGGCGCCGGCGCGGGGGAGGGCGCGGGGGAGGGTGCGGGAGAGGGAACAGGCGCCGGCCCCGGCGCCCCGCTCACCGGCGGCGCTGCAGTGGCTTCGTCCTCGTGCCCGGCTCCGCAGCCGCCCAGCAGCAGCATCGACAGGAAGAGGCTGGAGACGGTTCCATTCCAAAGGCGGCGGTCGCGACGGGTCATCGTTTTTTTGGGCGGCTGTCATCGCGTCCGGCACTGGATGACGCCGCCCGGCCGACGCGTTGTGTCGGCCGCGTGCCGGGATGCGTCGATTCCTGTCGGTCTTCCTGTCGGACGCGGCGCGGATCGCCTGCAAGAGTACGGAATGCGGCGACCCATGCAGGTCCCGTGCCCCGCCAGCCTCACGCTTGCGAATGGATACGTTTCCACTCCGACGCCCACCGGGCGACGCAGTCCTGCAGCAGGCCGGGGATGTCTGCGCCCACGGCGTCCAGGCCGAGCCGCTGCGCCGCCTGGCGCAGGCTCGCCAGCACGCGCCCCGGCTCCGCCAGGTCCAGCGCCGCCGCGCCGTTCTGCTTCGACAGCTTCTCGCCGTTCTCGCCCAGTACCAGCGGCGTGTGCAGGTAGCGCGGCGTCGGCAGGCCGAGCAGGCGCTGCAGGTGGATCTGGCGCGGCGTGTTGTCGGCCAGGTCCTCGCCGCGCACGACGTCGGTGATGCCTTGCAGCGCATCGTCGACGACCACCGCCAGCTGGTAGGCCCAGAGCCCGTCGGCGCGGTGCAGCACGAAGTCGCCCACCGCCTGCGTCAGGTCCTGCCGCTGCGGGCCGAGGCGACGGTCTTCCCAGTCGATCACGAGGTCGGCCTCGTTCGCGTCGCAGCTGCGCACGCGCGTCGCGCGCGCCGGCTTGCCGTGCAGCCCGTGGCGGCAGGTGCCGGGGTAGACGAGCTCGCCGTGGCGCGGCTTGTCGCGGCCCCGGGCTTCGAGCGCCAGCGCAATGTCGCGCCGCGTGCAGCCGCACGGGTAGACCTGGCCGGCCGCAGCGAGCACGTCGAGCGCGGCCTGGTAATGCGCGCCGCGCTGCGACTGCCACGCCGGCGGCTCGTCCGGCACGAGTCCGCAGCGCGCCAGCTGGTCGAGGATCAGCGCATCGGCGCCCGGCACGCAGCGCGGCCTGTCCACGTCTTCGATGCGCACGAGCCAGGCGCCGCCGTGCGCCCGCGCGTCCAGCCAGCTCGCCAGTGCGGCCACCAGCGAACCGGCATGCAGCGGCCCGGTCGGCGACGGGGCGAAGCGGCCGCGGTACGCCGCCACTCAGGCGCCTCCGAGCGGCAACAGCCCGCTGTGCCTTTCGATCAGCGCGCTGCGCGTGGCCGGGCTCTCCAGCTGCGCCAGCCACCAGCGCAGCGCCAGCCCCAGCTGCGGCTTGCGCGACGGGCTGCCGGCTGGCACGCTGCGCCACGCGTAGCCCAGGCGGGCCACCTGGTTCGGCCGCTGCACCGGCTTGACGACCAGCCGCCCCGCCGCGATGTGCTCGCGCGCCAGCGGCTCGGGCACAAAGCCGCAGCCCAGGCAGCGCAGCTGGGCCTCGATCTTGTTCTGCATCGTCGCCACCGTCAGCACGTCCTGGCCGGGCAGCAGGTTGATGGTGATCGGCGCCATGCGCTGAGCCGAGTCGGCGACTGCGACCGCGCGGTGGTGGATGAGGTCGGCATCGCTCAGCACGCCGTCGAAGGCGGCGAGCGGATGGTGCGGTGCGACCGCGAACACGAAGGGCATGTGGCCCAGCGGCAGCATCTGGATGCCGGGCGGCATGCTGCGGTCCACGCCGACCCCGATGGCCAGGTCGGCGTGGCCGCTCACCAGCGCCTCCCAGGTGCCGGCCAGCACCTCGGTGCGCAGGCGCAGCCGCGTGCCGGGCCCGCCGCTCGCCGCGCCGGGGCTTTCCGGGCTGAGCGCATAGAAGGCCTCGCACAGCTCGAACAGGGTGGCGCGCGACATGATGCCGTCGACCGCGATCGTCAGCTGCGTCTCCCAGCCGGTGGCGACGCGCTTGACGCGGTTCGCCACCGCGTCCATCTCCTCCAGCAGCCGCCGGCCCTCATGCAGCAGCTCCTCGCCGGCGGCGGTGAGCCGGGCCTGGCGCGAGCGCCGGTCGAACAGCAGCACGTCGAGCGCGTCCTCCAGCTGGCGCACGTTGTAGGTCAGGGCCGAGGGCACCTTGCCCAGCTCGCGGGCGGCCGCGGCGAAGCTGCCGGTGCGGGCGATGACGTCCATCATCGCCAGCGCCTCGGGGGTCAGGACGTTGCGGGGGCTGGTGGTCATGCCTTCATCTTATTTGAATGAACGCTTCAACACGCGGCCGCTGACGGACGGAGGCAAGCGACCTACATTGACTGCAGACCCGAGACGACAACGAAAGGAATCCGAATGCTCACGCTGCGCAAATCGACTGAACGGGGCTATGCCGACCATGGCTGGCTCAAGTCCTTCCACAGCTTCTCCTTCGCCGACTACTACGACCCCAAGCACATGGGCTTCGGCAACCTGCGCGTGATCAACGAGGACCGCATCGCCCCGGGCACCGGCTTCGGCACGCACGGGCACCGCGACATGGAGATCGTGTCGTACGTGCTGTCGGGGGCGCTGGGCCACAAGGACAGCATCGGCAACGGCGCGCAGATCGTGCCGGGCGACGTGCAGCGCATGAGCGCGGGACGCGGCATCCAGCACAGCGAGTTCAACCACGCGCCGGCCGACACGACGCACTTCCTGCAGATCTGGATCGAGCCGAATGTCCGCGGCATCGAGCCGGGGTACGAGCAGAAGCATTTCGATGCGGCATCGAAGCGGGGCACACTGCGCCTGGTGGCGAGCCCGGACGGCCGCGAGGGCTCGGTGAAGCTGCATGCCAACGCGACGCTGTACGCCGGGCTGTTCGACGGCGGCGAGCGCGCCGAGCTGGCGCTGGCGCCGAACCGCAAGGCCTATGTTCACGTGGTGCGCGGCAGCGTCGAGGTGAACGGCCAGGCGGTGTCGGCGGGCGATGCGGCGATGCTGGATGGCGAGCCGGCCGTGCGCCTGGCGGGCGGCCGCGAGGCCGAGGTGCTGGTCTTCGACCTGCAATGACCATCGACGACGGAAAGCGAGGACGATCATGTTCGAGAGACTGCAAGACCCGCTGGCCCTGGCGGCACGCATCCTGCTGGCGCTGATGTTCGTGCTGGCCGGCTTCGGCAAGCTGACCGGCTTCGAGGGCACGGTGGGCTACATCGCGTCCAAGGGCCTGCCGCTGCCGCAGGTGGGCGCGGCGCTCGCGCTGGTGGTGGAACTGGTGGGCGGCGTGGCGCTGATCGTCGGCTGGCAGGCGCGCTGGGCGGCGGTCGCGCTGGCGGTGTTCACGCTCGCGGCGAGCCTCGTGTTCCACAACTTCTGGGCCGTGCCGGCGGACCAGGCGATGGTGCAGAACCTGATGTTCATGAAGAACATCGCGGTGATCGGCGGGCTGCTTGCGATCGCGGCGTTCGGTACCGGCGCCCTGAGCCTCGACGCGAAGCGGCGCTGAATTACAGTCCGAGGATGGACATCATCCTCAAGCTCATGGCCGTGTTGCCCTGGTCGGACTGGGCGGCGCTGGTGGCGTTCTTCGCGGGCTGGTCCGGCTACATCTGGTTCGCCCACCGGCGCGCGATGACGCAGCCGTCGATCCTCGCGTCCACCAACCGCGTGCGACGCGAATGGATGCTGCAGACCACCTACCGCGAGGTGCGTGTCGTCGACGGCGTGGTCATCCAGAACCTGTCGACCAGCCCCTCGTTCTTCGCCTCGACCACCATCCTGATCATCGGCGGCCTGCTCGCCGTGCTCGGCACCAATGAAAAGGCCACCGAGTTCGTGCGCGAACTGCCCTTCGCCGCACCCACGTCGGCCCTGGTCTTCGACCTGAAGGTGGTGCTGCTGCTCGGCATCTTCGTGTACGCCTTCTTCCGCTTCACTTGGTCGATGCGCCAGTACACCTTCGGCGCGCTGTTGATCGCCGCGGCCCCCGAGGCGACGCAGTTCCTGGAGCAGGGCGCCGACGGCGAGGCCCGGCGCCAGGCGTTCGCGAAGAAGGCCGGCGGCGTCGTCAGCATGGCGGCCGAGACCTTCAACGACGGGCTGCGCGCGTACTACCTGGCGTTCGCCGCGGTCGCGTGGTTCTTCTCGCCGCTGATCTTCGCGGTGGCGACGGCCGGGGTGCTGTACATCCTCTACCAGCGGGAATTCAGGTCGGACGTGCTGGCGGTGTTGAACACCTGACGTGAGCAAAGATGGCGTCGTAGTGCCCCGGGGGGCGCCAGATTAGCCAGACTTCGGGCCAGTCCGCTTTGCCGAAGATCTGTGGGCCCTGGGGTGTGATGACCCGAATGCGAAGCTTGAAAGTTTCGGAGGCTATCGCAGCAAAGAGGTCGCCGGTATTGTTGTTCCAGCTGCCGCAGTGGCGCAGTTGGTCAACAGCCATTGTTTGTTCTGGTGTCAGCTCTTGCGTTCGTGAGGATGCGCTGGGCAGGGCGACCAGGTAGGGCGTTTTGTCGAGCAGGGATTCCGTGCCTTCTGCGTCGCCCACGGCCTGATTCAGCTCCTTCAGATCTTGCTCCAGCTGATCGGCCATCGCATTGCGCAGCGCCTTCGGTGCCGTGTCCTCCCCTGTGACGCGTGCCAGCGACGGGCCGGCGACTCGCTCCAGCGCGTGGAAGAAACAATCGCCGTCGCCGGGCACGGGTTCGGTGATCCAGCAGACCTCACTTTCCGTGTGGAACGAGGCGAGCTGTTGCTGGCAGAGCGCGTCTTGTTCGTCATCGCTCAACCCGACCAGTCTGGCCACGCCCCCCGGTCCGAAGAGGTTGAACAGCATTTCTTCGCGCTCGGCCCGCTGGGTGAGGGCATCGACCGCGGCGTGTGCCGTCTCGCGCTGCGCAGTGACTGTGGTGCCGACTTCCTGCTGCGTCGAGTCGGGACGCTCCGGCCGGTTGAACTCCGTACTTCTCTTGCCCGCGACTGTACCCATCGCCATTCCTTTCACCGGCCACCCGGCGCGAGGGTAGGTGACGCGCCGCAGCGCCCGGTTCCGCTCCTGGCGATCCGGACGGGCACAAAATTCAACGCCCGCCGGCCGGCACCCGCGTCGACAGCGGCGGGCTGCGGTACTCGGGCCGCAGGTGGCATCCCACGCCGTAGCGGGCCTCATAGGTCGCGCACAGCTGCGCCACGTTCTCGGCCGTGGGCTTCTCCCCGCGCTCGATCCACTGCAGCAGCGCGCTCATCAGCGCCGGGTATTCCGGATCGCTCAGGTAGCTGTGATCCGACTCGTCGCTGAAGGTCTGCACCAGCCACTGCGACGCGCCGGCCGCCTCGACGATCTCGCGGTAGCTGCTCTCCAGTTCGACGAAGGCGGTCGGGTCGTGGATCGCATGCAGCGTCAGCACCGGCAGGCGCAGCCGGCCGCCCGGACGGCTGTCGGCGGCCAGCGCCGCGACCGCCTGCGGATCGGCGGCATAGCGCAGCACGCCGCGGTTCAGCGCCGCGTCGTCGGGCGAGCCGCGGTATTCGACCTTCTCGTTGCCGAAGGGGTTGCGGCTCCCCAACCGCTTCTGCGTCAGGTCCTGGAACAGCCAGGTCGCCCATTGCAGGTGCGCCAGCAGCGTGCGCTCCGGGATGCGCACCACCGACAGGATGGTCTTGAGCCGCGCCGCCTGTTCCGGCGTGCGCTGGGCCGCGGGCAGGCCGACGCCGGTGCAGTCCCTGACGCGCGCCGCCAGCTCCTGGCGCGTCATCGTCGAGCCCTCCGGCAGGCCCTGCCACAGCGGGTACGGCGGTTCGTCCGGGCGCGGATGGTTCTGGCACACGTACTGGTAGACCACCCGCAGGTCGAGCCGGAACTCGTAGGCGTTGCCGCCGCCGCCCAGCACGCCGCTCGTGAGCAGCACGCCGTCGTAGGGCGCCGCCGATCCCGGCACCGGGCCGTAGAGCTCGGCCGCCTTGGCCGCGACGCCGCCGCCGTAGCTCTGGCCATGCAGCACGGTGCGCTTCGGCGCGCCGAAGCGCTGCACGAAGAGCCGGCGCAGGCGCTCGGTGTCCTCGGCCGCCATCGTCACGCCGTAGCCGCCGCGCCGGTAGGTGGACCCGGCCCAGGCATACCCGGCCTTCACCATCACGGCCCAGCGCTTGAGGTCCTCCTCGCCGCGCGCCAGCGTCGGCGCGCCGAGCTCGGGCCCGCCGTGCGCGTGCATCACCAGCACCTGGTTCCACGAGGCCGGAATCGCGATCCAGTAGAACGCGCCTTCGTCGTCCTGGCCGGTGTAGCAGCGCGCATCGCGCGGCACCGGCTCGGGGCAGGCGGCCGCCTGCGGCCCGGCCGGCTTCGCCCAGGCCGCGAGCGAGGCCGTGGCCAGCAACAACAGGGCTGCGGCGCGCCGCAGCGCAGCTCGTGCAAGAGGTGTCCTCGATGCCTCGCGTGGACGGGCGATGCGGCGGCCTTGGGCCATCATGGGTCGTCTCCAATCGGTTGAGGCCCCGGGGGGCCCTGCGGGGTTCGCGGCGCGATGATGGTGTGCCGCCCGACCTGCGGTCAAATAAAATAAACCGCCACTCCCGATACGAAAAACATATGGAGATGAGACAGCTGCGCTACTTCGCCGCGGTGGCGGAGACGGGGCACATGACGCGTGCGGCCGAGACGCTGGGCATCCAGCAGCCGCCGCTGAGCCAGCAGATCCATGCGCTGGAGCGCGAGCTCGGCGTGCCCCTGTTCAGGCGCCATCCGCGCGGCATGGCGCTGACCGATGCCGGTCGCCAGTTCCAGGCCGAGGCGCTGCGCCTGCTGCAGGGCATGGAGGCCATGACGCAACGCATGGCGCGCATCGCCCAGGGGCAGGAAGGCACGTTCTCCGTGGGCTTCACCAGTTCGGCCGCGGCGCACCGCTTCATGCCCGAGGCGCTGCGTGCCTACCGGCGCGCGCACCCGCAGGTCGAGCTGCAGCTGCGCGAGGACAACGCCGCCGAGCTCACCGGGGCGCTCGCCGCCGGCCGGCTGCACTGTGCGCTGCTGCGCGTGCCGGTGGCGCGGCCCGAGGGGCTGCGCTTCGAGACGCTGCTGCGCGAGCCGGTGATGGCCGCCATCCCGAGCGACCACGCCTTTGCCGCGCCGGGCCGGCGCGCGCGGCCGTTGACGCTCGCGCAGCTGTGCACCGAGGGCCTGATCCTGGTGCGGCGCCCGGGCGCGCCGGGGCTGTATGCCGAGCTGCTGGCGCTGTGCCATGCGAAGGGCCTGCGACCGCGCATCGCCGCCGAAGTCGACCGCATGATGACCAACCTCAACCTCGTCGCCGCGGGGGCCGGCCTGTCGGTGGTGCCGGCATCGATGACCGGCGTGCATGCGCATGCGATCGTCTACCGGCCGCTCGCCGGCAGCGGGTCGCTCGATGCGCCGCTGACGCTGGTGTCGCGCGAGGGCGAGGACAACCCGGCGGCCCGGCAGTTCGCGGCGATGCTGCGCGGGATGGCGCAGTCATGACGAATGCCTGGCGGCGGCGGACGGTGTGCGCGGCGCTGGTGCTGCCGGCGGCGTGGTCCCCGTCGCGTGCCGCGTCGCCGGCGGCCTGGCCGGACCGGCCGCTGCACCTGGTCGTGGTCTACCCGCCCGGGGGCGTCAGCGATGCGATCGCCCGCGTGCTGGCCGAGCCGCTGGCCCAGGCGCTGGGCGTGCCGGTGGTGGTGGAAAACCGCGGCGGGGCCGGCGGCAGCCTGGGCCTGGAGCAGCTGTCGCGGGCGGCGCCCGATGGGCAGACGGTGGCCTTCGCCGCGGTGTCGCCGCTGACCCTGCTGCCGCTGCTCGGCGGCACGGCGCGCGATCTGCTGCCGCTGGTGATGCCGGTGGCGGCGGTGATGACGACGCCGGTGCTGGTCGTTGGCACGCCGGCCTTCGACGGCCACAGCTTCGCCGACCTGGTGGCGCAGGCGAAGGCGCATCCGGGGGCGGTGCGCTGGGCCACGTCGGGGGTGGCGACGAGCGGCCACAGGGTGCTGGTGCAGACCCGGCTTCAGGCCGGCGTCGACATCACGCACGTGCCCTACCAGGGCGGCGGGCCGCAGATCAACGATGCGCTGGGCGGTCAGTTCGAGGTGCTGTCGACGAACGTCGCGTCGGCGCAGCTGCAGCACATCGCGAGCGGGCGCCTCAAGGCGCTGGCGGTGGGCTCGCGGTCGCGGCTGGAGGGACTGCCGCAGGTGCCGACGCTGGCCGAGCTCGGCTATCCGCTGGCCAACATCGGCTCGCTGTTCGGCCTGTTCGCGCCGGCGGGGACGCCGGTGGCGCGGGTGGCGCGCTTGAATGCAGAGGTGAACCGGCTGCTGGCGCAGGGCGTGGTGGCGGCGCGGCTGCGCGAGTCGCACAACCTGCCGGGCAGCGGGTCGCCGCAGGCGTTCGCGCAGCAGATCGCGGCGGAACGCCAGCGCAACCAGGTGCTCGTCAAGCGCGCCGGCCGTCAATTCGAGTGATGCCGCGAATCTTGTAGCCCGGATGCAGCGCAGCGGAATCCGGGAGCGGCCGCCGAAAAGTGAACGACGATCCCCGGATTGGCATCCGGGCTACGCGAGCGCCGGCGGCACCGGCTCGCCCGTCACACGTCCCGCGCCAGCCGCAGGCCGCTGAACTGCCACTGCACCTCGGGCGGGAAGAAGTTGCGGTAGCTGGCCCGCACGTGCCCCGGCGGCGTCGCGCACGACCCGCCGCGCAGCACCATCTGCTGGCTCATGAACTTGCCGTTGTACTCGCCCACCGCCCCCGGCAGCGTCTTGAAGCCGGGGTAGGGCAGGTAGCTCGACTGCGTCCACTCCCACACGTCGCCGAACAGCTGCGCCGGGGCGTCCGTCGACGCCTCGGGGGCCGGCAGGGGATGGAAGGCCCCGCTGTCCGCGAAGTTGCCGCGAAGGGATCCGGCCGCTCCCGCGCGCCGCGCCGCGAACTCCCACTCCGCCTCGGTCGGCAGCCGTGCCCCGGCCCAGCGCGCATAGGCGTCGGCCTCGAAGTAGCTCAGGTGGCAGGCCGGCGTGTGCGGGTCGACCGCCATCTCGCCGTGCAGGGTGTGCGTGAACCAGCGCCCGCCGTCCTCCCGCCAGTACAGCGGGGCCGCGTGCCCGCCGTTGCGCACCCAGTCCCATCCCAGCGACAGCCACAGCTCCGGCCGCCGGTAGCCGCCGTCGTCGATGAAGGCCTGCCAGTCGCCGTGGCTCACCGGCCGCGAGGCGAGCTCGAACGGCGCGAGGAAGACGCGATGCTGCGGCGTCTCGTTGTCGAAGCAGAACGCGCCGTCGAGCGCCTCGTCGTGCCCCAGCCCCGCCAGGCCGCCCTCGTACCCGAACCAGCGCAGGGGCTGCGGCTGCACCGCGCTCATCGGCCAGCGCCTGCCATACCCCGGGTGCCCGGGGCTGAAGGACAGCGCGTGCTTGATGTCGGTCAGCAGCAGCTCCTGGTGCTGCTGCTCGTGGTTCAGCCCGAGCGTGACCAGGGCCGCCAGCTCGGGCTCGTCGCCGCGCCGCGCGATCAGCGCCGCCATGCGCGCATCCACGTCGGCGCGGAAGCGCAGCACCTCGGCCAGCGCCGGCCGCGTCACCAGCCCGCGCTTTGCCCGCGGGTACTGGTCGCCGATGCCGTTGTAGTAGCTGTTGTACAGCACGCGGAAGCGCGCGTCGTAGGGCCGGAAGTCGGGTTCGAAGCGCTCGAGCAGGAAGGTCTCGAAGAACCAGGTGACGTGGGCGAGGTGCCACTTGGTGGGGCTGGCATCGGGCATCGACTGCACCTGGCAGTCCTCCGGCGACAGTGGCGCCGCGAGCGCGACGCTGGCCTCCCGCACCTCGGCATACCGCCGGCCCAGCGGGCTGTCGGCGGGGATCTCGGAACGCGCGGCGCGCGGCTGGGCCCGTGACTGCATCGGTGTGTCTCCTGCATGGCGCCCTCGATCGCGCCGAAGCGCCCGACCTTACACCGATCTCGACGGCGACAGCGCCGCGTCCACGGATTCCCTTTCGTCGAACACGAAACAGCGGCCGTCGAAGTGCCGACCGCCGGCCTCCTCGAAGTACTTCAGGATGCCGCCTTCCAGCTGCAGCACGTGCTCGACGCCCGCCTCGGCCATGAAGAGGGCCGCCTTCTCGCAGCGGATGCCGCCGGTGCAATAGCTCACCACCGTCTTGCCGCGCAGCGCCGCAGCATGCGCCTGCACGGCCTGCGGGAACTCGGTGAACTTCGCGATGCGCCAGTCGATCGCATTGCGGAAGCGGCCATGGTCGACCTCGAAGGCGTTGCGCGTGTCCAGCATCACCACCTCGCGGCCGGCGTCGTCGCGCCCGGCATCGAGCCAGCGCGCGAGCGTCGTCGCGTCGACCGCCGGCGCACGCCCCGCCTGCGGCTGCAGTTGCGGATGGTCCATGCGGATGATCTCGCGCTTGACCTTCACCAGCAGCTTGCCGAAGGGCACGCGATCGGACCAGCTCTCCTTCGGCGCCAGCGCCGCGAAGCGCGCATCCCCTTGCAGCCATCCGACGAAGCTGCGCACCGCGTCCGCCGGCCCGGCGAGGAAGAGGTTGATGCCTTCCTCTGCCAGCAGCACCGTGCCCTTCAATCCGCGCTCGGCGGCTTGTAAGCGGATGCTCTCGCGCAGCGCCTGCGTGTCCGCGAGGGTCACGAACAGGTAGGCGGAGATGTTGAGGATCGGTTTCAGATTCGACGGCACCTGCGCATTTTAAGGACCGCCGCCTCCCTAAAATGCCGCGATGGCTTTCATCCACCTGCGCACCCACACCGAGTTCTCCGTCGTCGACGGCACCCTGCGGATCGACGACCTGGTGGACGCGGCGGCGCAGGACCGGCAGCCGGCCCTCGCGATCAGCGACCTCTCCAACCTGTTCGGTGCCGTCAAGTTCTACAGCGCGGCGCGCAAGAAGGGCGTCAAGCCGCTCATCGGCGTGGACATCTGGCTCGAGCCCGACGCCGCGGCCGGCGAGAAGAATCCGACCCGCCTGCTGCTGCTCGCGCAGAACCCGCTCGGCTACCACAACCTGTGCGAGCTGCTGTCGCGCGGCTGGATCCTGAACGCCCAGCGCGCGCAGGCCTGGCACAAGCTCGAGTGGCTGCAGGAGCTGAACGCCGGCCTGATCGCACTGTCGGGCGCCGACATGGGCGCCGTCGGGCAGGCCCTGCTGGCGCAGGACACGGCGCGCGCCGAGGCCGCCGCGCGCAAGCTGGCGGCGATCTTCGACAACCGCTTCTACATCGAGCTGCAGCGCGCCGGCCTGCCCACCCACGAGGCCCACGTGCGTGCCGCGGTGCCGCTGGCGGCGGCGCTGCGCCTGCCGGTGGTCGCGACCCACCCGGTGCAGTTCCAGACGCCGGAAGACTTCGAGGCGCACGAGGCCCGCACCTGCATCGCCGAGGGCGAGACGCTGACCAACCCGCGCCGCGTCAAGCGCTTCAGCCGCGAGCAGTACTTCAAGACGCAGGAACAGATGGAGGCGCTGTTCGCCGACCTCCCGAGCGCGCTCGCCAACAGCGTCGAGATCGCGAAGCGCTGCAGCCTGACGCTGGTGCTCGGCAAGCCCCAGCTGCCGGCCTTCCCGACGCCGGAGGTGAACGGCGAACGCATGGCGCCGGAAGACTACTTCCGCTACGCCTCGCACGAGGGCCTGAAGGAGCGCATGCTCCACCTCTACCCCGATCCGGCGCAGCGCGAGCGCGAGAACCCGCGCTACGTCGAGCGGCTCGACTTCGAGATCAACACGATCCTGAAGATGGGCTTCCCCGGCTACTTCCTGATCGTGGCCGACTTCATCATCTGGGCGAAGAACAACGGCTGCCCGGTCGGCCCGGGGCGGGGCTCGGGCGCCGGCTCGCTGGTGGCCTATGCGCTGAAGATCACCGACCTCGACCCGCTGCGCTACAACCTGCTGTTCGAGCGCTTCCTGAACCCGGAGCGGGTCTCGATGCCCGACTTCGACGTCGACTTCTGCCAGGGCAACCGCGATCGGGTGATCGACTACGTGAAGGACAAGTACGGCCGCGAGGCGGTGAGCCAGATCGCGACCTTCGGCACCATGGCCGCCAAGGCCGCGCTGCGCGACGTGGGCCGGGTGCTGGGCATGGGCTACGGCCACGTCGACGGCATCGCCAAGCTGGTGCCGGCGCCGCCCGGCAAGACGGTGACCCTCAAGCGCCCCGGCGACAAGCCCGACAGCGGCATCATCTACGCCCGCACCGAGGCGCCCGAGATCGAGGAGCGCGAGAAGAACGAGGAAGAGGTCGCCGAGCTGCTCGCGCTGGCCGAGCGCGTCGAGGGCATGGTGCGCAACATCGGCATGCACGCCGGCGGCGTGCTCATCGCGCCCGGCAAGATCACCGACTTCTGCCCGCTCTACATGCAGCCGGGCAGCAACAGCGCGGTGAGCCAGTTCGACAAGGACGACGTCGAGGCGATCGGCCTGGTGAAGTTCGACTTCCTCGGCCTCGCGACCCTGACCATCCTGGAGATGGCCAAGGACTTCATCGTCGCGCGCCATCCGTCGCAGAAGGACTTCGCGTTCGAGAAGATCCCGCTCAACGACAAGCCCGCCTACCAGCTGATGAGCGAGGGCAAGACCGTCGCCGTGTTCCAGCTGGAATCCACCGGCATGCAGCGCATGCTGAAGGACGCCAAGCCGAGCGTCTTCGAGGACATCATCGCGCTCGTGGCCCTGTACCGCCCGGGCCCGATGGACCTGATCCCGAGCTTCTGCGCGCGCAAGCACGGCAAGGAGCAGGTCGAGTACCCGCACCCGCTGATGAAGGAGGTGCTGGAGGAGACCTACGGCATCATGGTCTACCAGGAGCAGGTGATGCAGGTCGCCCAGCGCCTGGGCGGCTACTCGCTCGGCGGCGCCGACCTGCTGCGCCGCGCGATGGGCAAGAAGAAGCTCGAGGAGATGGTCAAGCACCGCGCGACCTTCGCCGAAGGGGCCGCGAAGAACGGCATCGACGAGCCGAAGGCGAACGAGATCTTCGACCTGATGGAGAAGTTCGCGGGCTACGGCTTCAACAAGTCGCACGCCGCCGCCTACGCGCTGCTCGCCTACCACACGGCCTGGCTGAAGGTGCACTACCTGGCCGAGTTCACCGCGGCCAACATGAGCGTCGCGCTGGACGACACCGACAAGCTCAAGATCTTCCACGACGACGCGGTGCAGCTGGGCATCAGCTTCGAGCCGCCCAACGTCAACACCGGCACCTACCGCTTCGAACCCGTGGCCGACAAGGTGGTGCGCTACGGCCTGGGCGCCATCAAGGGCACCGGGCAGAGCGCGATCGAGGCCATCGTGCAGGCGCGCAGCGAGGGCGGTCCCTTCAAGAGCCTGTTCGACTTCTGCGCCCGCGTCGACCGCTCGCGCATCAACAAGCGCACCGTCGAGGCGCTGATCAAGGCCGGCGCCTTCGACACCCTGCATCCCGAGCGCTCGCTGCTGGTCGCGAGCATCGCGCTCGCCTTCGACTACGCCGACACCCAGGCGGCGCATGCCGACCAGGGGGGGTTGTTCGACTTCGGGGATTCGCATGCGGCATCGACGCAGGAGCCTGCGCTGGTGCAGGTGCCGCCCTGGAGCATCAAGGAGCGGCTGGGCTTCGAGAAGATCGCGCTCGGCTTCTACCTGTCCGGCCACCTCTTCGACCAGAGCGGCGAGGAGGTGCGGCGCTTCGCCCGGCGCAAGATCGCCGACCTGATCGACAGTCGCGAGCCGCAGATGCTGGCCGGCATCGTCGGCGACCTGCGCGTCATCAACGGCATGCGCGGCCGGGTCGCGATCTTCAAGCTCGACGACAAGAGCGAGGCGATCGAGGCGGTCGTCAACGAGGACATCCTGAACGCCAACAAGGACTTGCTGAAGGACGACGAGCTCATCATCGTCTCGGGCAAGGTGCAGCCCGATCGCTTCTCCGGCGGCATGCGGCTCAACGTGCAGCAGGTCTGGGACCTGGCCACCGCGCGCTGCCGCTTCGGCAAGTACCTGCGCGTCGAGGTCAACGGCAGCGTGCCGCCGGTGGCCGAGGTGCTGCGTGACTTCCCGAGCCGCCAGGTGCAGACTGAACAGGGCACGACGACCCAGGGCCTGGGCGTGCGGCTGGTGGTGCGGCGCGACGCCGCCGTCGGCGAACTCGACCTCGGCGAAGACGGCCGCTTCTTCCCCAGCGATGCAGCGCTGTCGCGCTGGATAGCGAGCGCTCACGGCAAGGCCAGTGTCGTTTACGAGTAGTCACTTGTTGTTGCGCCGTATGTCGGCACCTCCGGCCGCGGCGGCGTTCTCACCGTGGCGCCACCGCGGCGCCTTTCGCAGGAGAAGTTCATGAAGCAAGCACTCGCCTTGATCGCGCTGGCTGTCGCCAGTGCCTCGTCTTTCGCCGGTCCGGATGTCGGCGTGTCGGTGAGCGTCAGCCAACCCGGGGTCTATGGGCGCATCGACATCGGCAATGCGCCGCCGCCGGTGGTCATCAACCCGCAGCCGGTGATCGTCGTGCCGCCGCCGCAGCAGACGGTGGTGGTCGAGCGCCGGCCGATCTACCTGCGCGTGCCGCCGGGGCACCAGAAGAACTGGAAGCGCTACTGCGGCAACTATGCCGCGTGTGGCCAGCCGGTGTACTTCGTGCGCGAGGACTGGTACCAGGAGCACTGGCGCCGCGAGCATGAGCACGACCGTGACGACGACCGGGGCCCTGGACACGGCCATGGCCATGGTCGCGGACACGACAAGCACGACAAGCACGACCGCTGAGCGCGGGGCGGCTTGTCTACACTGCAGGGCATGCCGTCCCCCTCGACCACGGGCCTGATCCTCACCGGCGGCGGGGCCCGCGCCGCCTACCAGGTCGGCGTCCTGAAGGCCCTGGCGCAGATCCGCCGCGAGATCGCCCCGGACGACCGCAGCAATCCCTTCCCGGTCATCACCGGCACCTCGGCCGGCGCCATCAACGCCGCCGCGCTGGCCAGCCACTGCGACGACTTCGATGCCGCGGTGGCCGCGCTCGCCTCGGTGTGGGAGAACTTCCGCGCCGAGCAGGTCTACCGCTCGGATTCCTTCGGCGTGATCCGCACCGGCGCGCGCTGGCTGACGATGATGTCGATCGGTTGGGTCATCGCCCGCTGGCGGCGCGCCCGGCCGCGCTCGCTGCTCGACAACTCGCCGCTGGACGCGCTGCTGCGCAGCATGGTGTCGGTGGGGCGGCTGCGCGAGCTGATGAACGCCGGCCACCTGCAGGCGCTCGCGGTGACGGCCTCGAGCTACAGCTCGGGCATCCATGTGACCTTCTACGACGCGGTGCAGGACTTCGTGCCGTGGACCCGCTCGCAGCGCGTGGCGGTGCGCGACGCGATCACCGTGCCGCACCTGCTGGCCTCGGCGGCGATTCCCTTCGTCTTTCCGGCGGTGCCGCTCGACTTCGACGGCCGGGTCGAGTACTTCGGCGACGGGTCGATGCGGCAGTCGGCGCCGATCTCGCCGGCGGTGCACCTGGGCGCGAGCCGCATCCTGGTGGTCGGCGCCGGCCGCATGCACGAGCCGCCGGGGCGGCGCGAGGTGCGCAGCGAATACCCGAACCTGGCGCAGATCGCCGGCCATGCGCTGTCGAACATCTTCCTGGACGCCTTGGCGGTGGACGTGGAGCGCCTGCAGCGCGTCAACAACACGCTGGCGCTGCTGCCGCCGGAGGCGCTGGCACGCACCAGCCTGCGGCCCATCGACGTGCTGGTGATCGCGCCCAGCGAGCGCCTGGACGACCTGGCGGCCCAGCACCTGTCGAGCCTGCCGGCGCCGGTGCGCGCGCTGCTGCGCGGCGTGGGCGTGTCGGGCCGGGGCGCCGACACGCGGGGCGCGGCGCTGGCGAGCTACCTGCTGTTCGAGGCGCCCTACACCCGCGAGCTGGTGGCCCTGGGAGTGGCGGACACCCTGAAGCGGCGCGCCGAGGTGGCCAGCTTCTTCGGCTGGGGCGCGCCGCGGGCCTGAGCGGCCCGGGGGGACTTCCGGCTGCCTCGGCTACTTCTTGGGCGCCGTCTTCGCATCCGCGGCCTTGTAGGCCGTGCCGTTGACCGTCAGGCCCGCCTCCGACAGCTTGGCGGCCTGGTGGTCCTTGACGCCCTTCACGCGACCCATCAGGTCGCTCCAGTCCTTGAACTCGCCCTTCTTGCGCTCGTTCATCATGCGCGTGGCCATCGCGGGGCCGATGCCCTTGATGGCCTCGAGCTCGGCCTGGCTGGCCTTGTTGACATCGACGCCGGCGGCGTAGGCGAGGGCGCTGAACAGCACGAGCAGCGTGGCAATGGCGGTCTTGATCATGGATGCCTCTCCTGGAAGGTGGACGGATTGCCGGTTGGCAACCCGCGCGCCTAACGAGGGCCCTCCGCGCCGCGTTGACGGCTCAAGACCGGTACAGATGTCCCTTCCTGCAGGGCCTCAGGGCGTCTTCGCCAGCCAATCCACGTAGCGTGTGACGCCCGTGGCAACGTCGGTGAATACATGGTCACAACCCGTCGCCCTGAGTCGCGATAGGTCTGCTTCGGTATGGCATTGGTACTTGCCCACCAGCGCCTGCGGAAACTCGATGTACTCGATGAGGCCCTTCGCCACCAGCTCGGCCAGCGGCAGCGCCGCCTCGCCTTTGAGCGCGCGCGACGCGTTGACGGTGGCCTCGGCCACGTCGTTGAACGGCTGCGCCCGCCCGGTGCCGAGGTTGAAGATGCCGCTCTGCCCGGGGTGGTGCAGGAACCAGAGGTTCACCGCTACCACGTCGTCGACGTGGATGAAGTCGCGGTTCTGCGCCCCCGGTGCGTAGCCGCCGTACTCGCCGAACAGCTTGACCTTGCCGGTCTCGCGGAACTGGTTGAAGTGGTGGAAGGCCACCGAGGCCATGCGCCCCTTGTGCTGCTCGCGCGGGCCGTAGACGTTGAAGTAGCGGAAACCCACCACCTGGCTGCGGTTGTGCGGCAGCATGCGCCGCACCACGTTGTCGAACAGCAGCTTCGAGTAGCCGTAGACGTTGAGCGGCTGCTCGAAGGGCGGCTCCTCGCGGAAGGTGTCGCTGCCGCCGTAGGTGGCCGCGGACGAGGCGTACAGCAGCCGCGTGCCCTGCGCCTGGCAGGCGTCCAGCAGCTCCTTCGAGCAGCGGTAGTTGGTGTCCATCATGAAGCGCCCGTTGTGCTCCATGGTGTCCGAGCACGCGCCCTGGTGCAGCACCGCGTCCACCTTGCCGAACTCGCGGTTCGCGAAGCGCGCGTAGAACTCGCTCTTGTCGAAGTAGTCGCTGAGCCTGGCGCCCAGCAGGTTGCGGTACTTGGGCCCGTCGGTCAGGTCGTCGACGGCGATCACGTCGTCGATGCCCTGGGCGTTCAAGCCGTGGACGATGTTGCTGCCGATCATGCCGGCGGCGCCGGTGACGACGACTCTCATGCGAACAACTCCTCGTAGCTGACGGTGGCCGTGCCGAACTTCCCCACCACGATGCCGCCGGCCCGGTTGGCGATGGGCATCGCCTCGCGCAGGTCCAACCCGCAGGCGAGCATCGCCGCCAGCGTCGCGATCACGGTATCGCCGGCCCCGGTGACGTCGAAGACCTCGCGCGCCTGGGCCGGCACGCGGAGGTGGCCTGCATGGCCCGCCGCGTCCGCGTCGAACAGCGACATGCCTTCCTCCGAGCGCGTCAGCAGCAGGGCTTCCAGGCGGTGCTCGCGGCGCAGCGCCTGGGCGCGTTCGTGCAGCTGGGCCTCGCTGCCCCAGGTGCCGATCACCTGCGCCAGCTCGGCGCGGTTGGGCGTGATGACGGTGGCCCCGGCATAGCGGCTGTAGTCGCTGCCCTTGGGGTCGACCAGCACCGGCTTGCCGGCGGCGCGGGCGAGCTCGATCATGCGCGGGATGTGGGTCAGCCCGCCCTTGCCGTAGTCGGAGAACAGCACCGCGTCGTGCGCCGCCAGTTCGCGCTCGTAGTCGCCCAGCATGCCGGCCAGCACCTCGTGGTCGGGCTGGTTCTCGAAGTCGACGCGGATCAGCTGCTGCGAGCGGCCGATCACGCGCAGCTTGACGATGGTGTAGAGCTGCGGGTCGCGGCCGAGCACGGTGGTCACGCCCTGCTGCTCCAGCAGCTGCTGCAGGCGCGCGGCCGGCTCGTCGTTGCCGACCACGGTCAGCAGCGTCGCCTGCGCGCCCAGCGTCTTGACGTTCAGCGCCACGTTGGCCGCGCCGCCGAGCCGCTCTTCCTCGCGGTTCACGCGCACCACCGGCACCGGCGCCTCGGGCGAGATGCGGTCGACGGCGCCGAACCAGTAGCGGTCGAGCATCGCGTCGCCGACGACCAGCACGCGGGCGCGGGCGAGGCGGTCGCGGGGGATCGGGGCGGTCATCAAAGGTCCTCCAGGCGTTGCGGCGGGTAGGTGTCCCAGCTCAGGCAGCCCGGGCATTGCCAGAAATAGTGCTGCGCCTCGAAGCCGCAGGCGGCGCAGCGGTAGCGCTGCAGCGGCTTCGCGGCGCGGTTGATGGCGTCGCGCAGGCCCTGGGTCTCGTCGGCGCTGAGCGCCTCGCCGGCCGTCAGCCGCAGCAGCTCCTGCGCCGCCGACAGCGTCGGCTGCTGCTGCAGGTGCCCGAGCAGGCGCTTGCGCTGCGCGTCGGCCGGCGGGTCGAGCAGCGTGATCGCCGCCAGCAGGTCCATGGTCGGGGCGCGGCGGTACAGCGCGCGCAGCCGCTCCAGCGACGAAGCCGCGTCGCCGGCCGAGAGCGCACTCGACGCATAGTCGCGCGCCACCAGGTTGAAGGCGAGCGGGTGCGTCGTCATCAGCTCGCCCCAGGCCTGCAGCACGCCGGCATGGTCGCCGCGCGCCAAGGCCCGCTGGCCGGCCAGCACCATCGGCCGCGCGGCCTGCGGCGCCGCGGCACGGGCGCGCCGCAGCGCGTCGTCGCCGTCGGCCGGCTGCTCGCGCGCGTCGGCCTCGATGGCCAGCTCGCACCAGTAGTGCGCGATGCGCGACGCGAACGAGCCGGTGCCGCTGCGCTCGAGCTTCTGCGCCACCTCCACCGCCGAGCGCCAGTTGCGCGAGCGCTCGTGCAGGGTCAGCAGGGCGAGCCGCGCCTCGGTGTCGAAGGCGGTGCCGTCGAGCGCCTGGTAGGCCTCTTCGGCGCGGTCGAACAGGCCGGCCTTCATGAAGTCCTGTGCCAGCGCGTGCTGGGCGCGCTCGCGGTCGGCGCGCGGCAGGTCGGCGCGGTTCAGCAGGTGCTGGTGCACCCGCACCGCGCGCTCGTACTCGCCGCGGCGGCGGAACAGGTTGCCGAGCGCGAAGTGCAGGTCGGAGGTGTCCGGGTCCTGCTGCACCGCCTCGATGAAGGCGTCGATGGCCTTGTCCTGCTGCTCGTTCAGCAGCAGGCTCAGGCCCTTGAAGTAGGCCTTGGGCGAATCGCGCTGCTCGCGCTTCCATTGGCGCAGGTCCAGGCGCGAGCCCAGCCAGCCGAGGGCGAAGGCGACCGGCAGGCCGAGCAGGAACCACTGGTAGTCAAAGTCCATCGCGCGGGGGGTGGGAGTCGGTACGGAGGGGCAAATCGGATGCCTCGGACGCCCGGGCGAGCGTGCTGTCGCCGGGGCCGGCGAGGTCGCCGCGGCGGCGCATGCGGCGCTGCGCCAGGCGGCGGTTGCGCCACCAGCTGGGCACCATCGCCAGCACGCCGAAGGCGCAGCCGAAGGCAAACGCGACCAGCACGACGAAGATCATCGGGGCACGCCATTCGTGGCCGAAGAACCAGCGCACGTCGGCCTCGTGCTGGTTGTTCAGCGCGAAGGCGAAGAGACAGAAGAAGAGGAAGGCCCGGAAGAGCCAGACGGCGATGCGCATATGGCCGACGATTCTAGGTCGGCCGGGCATGCCGCGCCGGGGTCAGGTGCCGGTCAACGGCGTGACGGGCGGGGTGATGAGCAGCGGCTGGTCGTCCTCGACGGGCACCTGCTCGTCCACGGCTTCGCGCAAGGCCTTGCCGGGCTTGAAATGCGGAACCAGCTTCTCGGGGATCACCACCTGCTCGCCGGAGCGGGGATTGCGCCCCACCCGCGGCGGGCGGCGATTGATCGAGAAGCTGCCGAACCCGCGGATCTCGATGCGATGCCCGCGCGCGAGCGCGTCGGACATCGCATCCAGGATGGTCTTGACGGCGAACTCGGTGTCGCGATGCGTCAGCTGGCTGAACTGCTCTGCCAGCCGGGTCACGAGATCGGATCGCGTCATGGGTCCTGTCGGTCCTTCGGGTTGCGGTCGGCGAACGCGGGCCGGTCAGCCGTTGTTCTGGTTGTCCAGCTTGGCGCGCAGCAGGGCGCCCAGGCTGGTCGTGCCGGCCGTCTCGCGCTCGTTGCTGGCCGACAGGCGCTGCATGGCTTCCTGCTGGTCGGCGTTGTCCTTCGCCTTGATCGACAACTGGATCGAACGCGTCTTGCGGTCGATGTTGATGATCAGGGCCGAGACTTCGTCGCCTTCCTTCAGCACGTTGCGCGCGTCTTCCACGCGGTCGCGGCTGATTTCCGAAGCACGCAGGTAGCCGGTCACGTCGTCGTTCAGCTGGATCTCGGCGCCGCGCGCGTCGACCGTCTTGACCTTGCCGTTGACGATCATGCCGCGGTCGTTCACCGAGGTGTAGCTGGTGAACGGATCCGAGTCGAGCTGCTTGATGCCCAGCGAGATGCGCTCGCGCTCGACATCGACCGCCAGCACGACGGCTTCGACTTCCTGGCCCTTCTTGTAGTTGCGGACCGCCGATTCGCCCGGCTCGTTCCACGACAGGTCGGACAGGTGCACCAGGCCGTCGATGCCGGCCGCCAGGCCCACGAACACGCCGAAGTCGGTGATCGACTTCACCGGGCCCTTGACCTTGTCGCCGCGCTGCACCGTGGTGGAGAACTCTTCCCACGGGTTGGCCTTGCACTGCTTCATGCCCAGGCTGATGCGGCGCTTGTCCTCGTCGATCTCGAGCACCATGACCTCGACCTCGTCGCCCAGCGAGACGATCTTGCTGGGGGCGACGTTCTTGTTGGTCCAGTCCATCTCGGAGACGTGCACCAGGCCTTCGATGCCCGGCTCGATCTCGACGAACGCGCCGTAGTCGGCGATGTTCGTGATCTTGCCGAAGAGGCGCGTGCCGTTCGGGTAGCGGCGCGACACGCCGTGCCACGGGTCGTCGCCCAGCTGCTTGATGCCCAGCGAGACGCGGTTCTTCTCGGCGTCGAACTTCAGGACCTTGGCCTGCAGTTCCTGGCCGACCTGGACCACTTCGCTCGGGTGACGGACACGGCGCCATGCCATGTCGGTGATGTGCAGCAGGCCGTCGATGCCGCCCAGGTCGACGAACGCACCGTATTCGGTGATGTTCTTGACCACGCCGTTGACGATGGCGCCTTCGGACAGGGTCTCGAGCAGCTTGGCGCGTTCTTCGCCCATCGAGGCCTCGACCACGGCGCGGCGCGACAACACGACGTTGTTGCGCTTGCGGTCGAGCTTGATGACCTTGAACTCCATGGTCTTGCCCTCGAACGGGCTCATGTCCTTGACCGGGCGCGTGTCGAGCAGCGAGCCGGGCAGGAAGGCGCGGATGCCGTTGACCAGCACGGTCAGGCCGCCCTTGACCTTGCCGTTCACGGTGCCGGTCACGAACTCGCCGGATTCGAGCGAGTTCTCGAGCGACAGCCACGAGGCCAGGCGCTTGGCCTTGTCGCGCGACAGGATGGTGTCGCCGTAGCCGTTCTCGATCGCGTCGATGGCCACCGACACGAAATCGCCGACCTGGACTTCGAGCTCGCCCTGGTCGTTCTTGAATTCTTCAATGGGCACGTAGGCTTCGGACTTGAGGCCTGCGTTCACCACCACGAAGTTGTAGTCGACACGCACCACTTCGGCGGTGATGACCTCGCCGCTGCGCATCTCCGAGCGCTTCAGCGATTCTTCGAACAGGGCGGCAAAGGATTCGCCGCCTTGGCTGGTGGCAGTTTGGGTTTGAGGCATGTGGATTTCCGGGTGCAACTTGCGTTGCGGTTAAGTTGAAGATCCGCCGCCCCGGCGCACCATGCAGTGCAGGAGGGAAGGCAGCGGGCCAGTCAGTGCAGTTGAGGCCGGCCGGGGCCGACTTCAACCGCAGGGGTCAGGCAAAGGTTCGGGATTCCGCCCACCACCCCAGCACCGCCTTGACGCAGTCGTCAATGCTGAGCGCCGAGTTGTCGAGCACCTTCGCCCCCTCGGCCGGCTTCAAAGGCGACACCGCCCGGTTCTGGTCCCGGGCGTCGCGCGCTTCGAGGTCGGCACGAAGATCGTCGATATTAGATGAAATTCCCTTAGAAATCAATTGCTTATGTCGCCGCTCGGCGCGCACGGCAGCGCTTGCGACGACAAAGACCTTGAGATCGGCCCCGGGGAAGATCACCGTGCCCATGTCGCGCCCGTCGGCGACCAGGCCGGGCAGCCGGCGGTGCGACAGCTGCAGCTGGTAGAGCGCCTCGCGCACCGCCGGCCAGGCCGACACCTTGGACGCCAGCGCGCCCACGTGCTCCTGGCGGAGGTCATCGCTCACATCGCGGCCGGACAAGTAGATCCGCTGCTCGCGGAATTCGAGCTGGAGCCCGGCGGCGACCCGTGCCAGGCCCTCGGCGTCGGTCTCGGGCACGCCGGCCTGCATCGCGGACAGGGCCGTCGCCCGGTACAGCGCCCCCGAATCCAGGAAGTGGTAGCCCAGCGCCTGGGCCACCGCGCTCGCGAGCGTGCCTTTGCCGGACGCCGTCGGGCCGTCGATGGTGATCACCGGCACGCCGGCCGGCCCCGGCTGGACGACGCCGAAAAGCGTCTCGAAGTAGTCCGGGAAGGTCTTGCCGACGCAGCGCGGGTCGAGGATGCGCACCGGGACGCCAGGGCCGGCCGATGCCGCCGCGAGCGGGTTGAAGGCGGCGAGCGAGAAGCACATCGCCACCCGGTGGTCGTCGTAGGTGTGGATGGCGGCGGCGCGCCAGGCCGCGGGCGGGCTCACCTCGATGAAGTCCGGCCCCTCGACGACGGTGGCGCCCAGCTTGCGCAGCTCGGTGGCCATCGCGACGATGCGGTCGGTCTCCTTGACGCGCCAGCTCGCGATGTTGGCGAGCCGGGTCGTGCCCTCGGCATAGAGCGCCATCACCGCCAGCGTCATCGCGGCGTCGGGGATGTGGTTGCAGTCCAGTGAAATCGCCTTCAGCGGCCAGGCGCCGCGACGCACCTCGAGCCAGCCGGGCCCACTGCGCACCTCGGCGCCCATGGCCCGGGCGGCGTCGATGAAGCGCAGGTCGCCCTGGATCGAGTCGTCGCCGACGCCCTCGATGCGCAGCGTCCGGCCGTCGGCCGCGGCGATGGCGCCGAGCGCCACGAAGTAGGACGCCGACGAGGCGTCGCCCTCGACGTGGATGCTGCCCGGCGAGCGGTAGGCGCTGCCCTGCGGGATCACGAAGCGCTGCCAGCCGTCGCGCTGCACCGCGATGCCGAAGCGCGCCAGCAGGTTGAGCGTGATGTCGACGTAGGGCTTGGAGATCAGCTCGCCCTCGACCTCGATCGTCACGGCGTGGTCGGCCGAGACCAGCGGCAGCGCGAGCAGCAGCGCGGTGAGGAACTGGCTCGACACGTCGCCGCGCACGCGGATCGGCATGCTGGTGGCGAGCGGCGCGGCCGCGCCTTCCAGGCGCAGCGGCGGGTAGCCTTCCTGGCCCAGGCAGGTGATGCGGCAGCCGAGCTGGCGCAGTGCGTCGACCAGGTCGCCGATCGGCCGCTCGTGCATGCGCGGCACGCCGCTCAGCTCGAAGCGGCCGTCCTGCGTGGCGGCCAGCACGGCCAGCGCCGCCGTCAGCGGGCGCATCGCGGTGCCGGCATTGCCGAGGAAGAGGCTGGCCGAGCGCGTCTGGAGCCCCCCGCCCAGGCCGGTGATGCGCCAGGCGCCGCCTTCGGCCTCGACGCCGCAGCCCAGCTCGCGCAGCGCGGCCAGCATCACCCGGGTGTCGTCCGAGTCGAGCAGGTCGTGCACGAGGGTCGTGCCGGCGCTCAGGCCGGCCAGCAGCAGCACCCGGTTGGAGATGCTCTTGGAGCCCGGCAGGCGCACCCGGCCGTCGGCCGTCGCGAGGGGAGGAAGGTCGAGGAAGGGTGTGGTGAACATTCAGCGCGACGACGAGCCCGGCTTGCCCGCCCCCATCTGCCAGCCCGAACGGGCCTCGGAGGCGTTGCGGATCAGGCCTTCCAGGGCCTCGGCGTTGCCGGTCTTGATGACGTGCTCCAGCGCGTCGAGGGTGTGCCGGAAGCGCAGCGACTGCTTCAGGATCTCCTCGCGGTTGGACATCAGGATGTCGCGCCAGACCTCGGGGTCGCTCGCGGCGATGCGCGTGAAGTCGCGGAAGCCCGGCCCCGCCAGCGACAGGAAATCCTTGCCCGCCGGCTGCTTGGCCACCGAGCTGAAGAAGGCGAAGGCCAGCATGTGCGGCAGGTGGCTGACCGCGGCGAAGGCGGCGTCGTGGTTCTCCGCCGACATGCGCAGCACCTGGGCGCCGATGGCCGACCAGACGTCGGTGGCCTTCTGCACCAGCTCGGGCGCGGTCTGCGGCAGCGGCGTGATGATGACCTGGCGGCCGGCGTAGAGCGAGGCGTCGGCGTGGGCGACCCCGGCCACTTCCTTGCCGGCGATGGGGTGCGCCGGCACGAAGGCGGTGGCGCGCTCCTTCAGCACGCGGCGCGCCGCGTCGACCACGTCGCGCTTGGTCGAGCCGACGTCCATGAAGAGCACGTTCGGCTCCACCAGGTGGCGGATCGCCTTGAAGGTGGCCTCGGTGGCCGACACCGGCACCGCCATCAGCACGATGTCGGAGCCCGAGACCGCCAGCAGCGCCGACTCGGCCGCCACGTCGATCACGCCCATCTTGCGGGCGCGCTCGGTGGTCGAGGGCGACTTGCTGTAGCCGACCACGCGCTTGACCAGCCCCGCCCGCTTGAGGGCGAGCGCGAACGAGCCGCCCATGAGGCCGACACCGATCACGCCGAGTTGGTTGAACATGGTCTGCAGATTAATGGACGTCGATGGGGTAGGTGCCGAGCACCTTGAAGAAGGCGCACACCTCGCGCAGCTCGCCCAGGGCGGCGGCGACGTGGGCCTCGTCGGGGTGTCCCTGCAGGTCGACGTAGAAGTAGTACTCCCACTGGCCGGACCGTGCGGGACGGGATTCGAAGCGCGTCATCGAGACGCCGTGGCGCTTCAGCGGCACCAGCATGTCGTGCACCGCGCCGGGCTTGTTAGGCACCGAGACGACCAGGCTGGTGCAGTCGTGGCCCGAGGCCTTGGGCTGCGGGTGCTGGTGCGGGTGGGCGAGCACGGCGAAGCGGGTGCGGTTGTGCGCGTCGTCCTGCATCGCCGGGGCGACGATGTGCAGGCCGAACTCGCTGGCGGCGCGCTCGCTGGCGATGGCGGCCAGGGTCGGGTCCTGCTGGGCCAGGCGGGCGCCCTCGGCGTTGCTCGCCACCGGGCGGCGCTCGGCGTGCGGCAGGTGGGTGCCGAGCCAGCCATGGCACTGCGCCAGCGCCTGCGGGTGGGCGCAGACGGCCTGGATGCCCTCGAGCGCGTTCTCGCGCCGCAGCAGGTTGTGGCGCACGAACAGGCTGGTCTCGCCGATGATGAACAGCGGCGTGGTCAGGAACAGGTCGAGCGAGCGCGTCACCACGCCTTCGCTGGAGTTTTCCACCGGCACCACGCCGAAGTCGGCCGAGCCGGCGCTGACGGCGTGGAACACCTCGTCGAAGCTGGCGCAGGGCACCTTGACGATGGACGAGCCGAAGAATCCCAGCACCGCGAGTTCGCTGAAGGTGCCGGCCGGGCCCAGGTAGGCGACGCGGCTGGGGGTCTCGAGCGCGCGGCAGGCGGACATGATCTCGCGCCAGATCGGGGCGACGCTGTCGTTCTGGAGCGGCCCGGGGTTGCCGCGCTTCAGGCCGTCGATGACCTGGGCCTCGCGCTCGGGGCGGAAGGCGACCGAGCCTTCCTTCTTCTTGAGTTCGCCCACCTTCAGCGCGTAGCCGGCGCGCTCGTTCAGCAGGCCCAGCAGCGCGCGGTCGACGCGGTCGATCTCGGTGCGGAGGGCGAGCAGTTCGGGATTGGGGGCGGGTGTCGGGTCAGCCATGGCGCGCTGCGAATTCTCGCATGTACGCCACCAGCGCCTGCACGCCGGCCAGCGGCATCGCGTTGTAGAGGCTCGCGCGCATCCCGCCCACGCTCTTGTGGCCCTTCAGCTGCAGCAGGCCGCGTTCCTTCGCGCCGGCCAGGAAGGCGTCGTTGTGCGACTCGTCGCGCAGGAAGAAGGGCACGTTCATGCGCGAGCGGCTGCCCGGCTCGACCCGCGACTCGTAGAAGGGGTTGCTGTCGAGGAAGTCGTAGAGCAGGGACGACTTGGCGATCGCCCGCTGCTCCATCGCCGCCACGCCCGCCAGCCCGCCCTCGGCCTGGCGCTTGAGCCACTGGAACACCAGCCCGGCGATGTAGATGCCGTAGGTGGGCGGGGTGTTGTACATGGAGCCGTTCTCGGCCACCGTCCTGTAGTCGAAGGCGCTCGGGCAGGTCGGCAGCGCGCGGCCCAGCAGGTCCTCGCGCACGAAGACCAGGGTCAGGCCGGCCGGGCCGATGTTCTTCTGCGCACCGGCATAGGCAAGGCCCACGCGCGACCAGTCGATGGGGCGCGACAGGATGTGCGACGAGCAGTCGATCACGAGCGGGGCCTTGGACCCGAGCGCGGCCAGGTCCGGCAGGGCCTGGAACTCGACGCCGTGGATGGTCTCGTTGCTGCAGACGTGCACGTAGGCGGCGTCCTCGCTCAGCGCCCAGCCGGCCGGGTCGGGCAGGCGGGTGTGCCGGTTGTCGGCGTTGCTGGCCGCGATGCGCGCGTCGGCATAGCGCTTCGCCTCGTGGTACGACTTGGTCGACCAGGCGCCGGAGATCACCACGTCGACCACGCCGCCGCGCGACAGGTTCAGCGGCACGATGGCGTTCTCGGCCAGGCCGCCGCCCTGCATGAACAGGATGCGGAAGTTCGCCGGCACCGCCAGCAGCTCGCGCAGGTCGGCCTCGGCCTGCTGCAGGATGCTGCCGAACTCGCGCCCGCGGTGGCTCATCTCCATCACGCTCATGCCCGAGCCGTGCCAGTCGAGCATCTCGGCGGCGGCCTGGGCCAGCACCTCCTCGGGCAGGACGGCGGGGCCGGCGGAGAAGTTGTAAGGGCGTTGCATCGGCGAGGCGGTCACTTGCCCGGCTTGGAGGCCGCGGCCTTCGGGGTGGCGGGGGCCGAGGCGGCGCCGGCCGGCGGCAGGATGCCCAGCGCCTTGGTGATGGCCTGGTTCAGGGCCTGCAGCTTCGGGTCGACGCCCGGGCCGGCGTCGGCGATCAGCGCCTGCACGAAGCGGTCGCTGATCTCCGGCATCGCCTGCTGGAACTTGCGGAAGGCGGGCAGCTCGAGCGTGCTCGCCACCTGGCGCAGCTCGTCCTCGGTGAAGCGCTCATTCAGCGTGGCGGTGAGCGTGGTCTGGCTCAGGGCCTGGGCGCGCGCCTTGACGAGCGGCACGGCCTCGTCGATGTACTTGCGCGTGGCGGCCTGCACCTGCTCCCAGGTTGCCTGGCGCTTGGCCTCGGGCACCTGGGCGGCGATGTACTGGCGCGCCGAGCCGGTGAGCTGCATCGCGGGGCGCTCGGCCACGTCGCGGGCGATGTTGTCGAGCGAGGCCTGCTGGGCCGTCAGCACGCGCTGGATCAGTGCCTTTTTAGCCGGGGTCAGCGGCGTGGCGGAGGCGGCCGCGGCGGGCGCCGAGGCGGCCCCCTGGGCGTGGGCGCCGGCCGCGGCGGCCAGCAGGGCGGTGGCGAACAGCCGGCGCATCATGCGGCGTCTCCTTCGGTGGGGGTCTCGCCGTCCGGCTCGGTGCCGTCGGCATTGGCGTCGTTCTCGACGATGCGCTGCAGGCCGCTCAGCTTCGAGCCGCTGTCCAGCGCGATGAGGGTCACGCCCTGGGTGGCTCGGCCCAGCTCGCGGATCTCGGCGACGCGGGTGCGCACCAGCACGCCCTTGTCGGTGATGAGCATGATCTCGTCGTCCGGGCGCACCAGCGTGGCGGCGACGATCTTGCCGTTGCGCTCGGTCTGCTGGATCGCGATCATGCCCTTGGTGCCGCGGCCGTGGCGGGTGTATTCGACGATGCTGGTGCGCTTGCCGTAGCCGTTCTCGCTGGCGGTCAGCACGCTCTGCGTCTCGTCCTCGGCGACCAGCATCGCGATCACGCTCTGGCCGTCGTCCAGCATCATGCCGCGCACGCCGCGGGCGCCGCGGCCCATGGCGCGCACGTCGTCCTCGTCGAAGCGCACGGCCTTGCCGCCGTCGCTGAACAGCATCACGTCGTGCTTGCCGTCGGTGAGCGCGGCGCCGATCAGGAAGTCGCCCTCGTCGAGGTCGACCGCGATGATGCCGGCCTTGCGCGGGTTGCTGAACTCGTCGAGCGCGGTCTTCTTGACCACGCCCTGGGCGGTCGCCATGAAGACGTAGTGGTCGGCCGGGAAGCTGCGGAAGCCGTTCGTCAGCGGCAGCACCACGTTGACCTTCTCGCCCTGCTGCAGCGGGAACATGTTGACGATGGGCTTGCCGCGCGAGTTGCGCGAGCCCTGCGGCACCTCCCAGACCTTGAGCCAGTAGACCCGGCCGCGGTTGGTGAAGCAGAGGATGTAGTCGTGCGTGTTGGCGATGAAGAGCTGGTCGATCCAGTCGTCTTCCTTGGTCTGCGTCGCCTGCTTGCCGCGGCCGCCGCGCTTCTGCGCGCGGTACTCGGACAGCGCCTGGCTCTTGATGTAGCCGGTGTGCGAGAGCGTCACCACCATGTCGGTGGGCGTGATCAGGTCCTCGGTGCCGAGGTCCTGCGCGTTGTGCTCGATCTGGCTGCGGCGGGCGCCGATCTTCGTCTGGCCGAACTCCAGCTTGATCGCGGTGAGCTCGTCCGAGATGATGGTCGTCACGCGCGCCGGCGTGGCGAGGATGTTCAGCAGGTCGGCGATCTGCGCCATCACGTCCTTGTACTCGCCGACGATCTTGTCCTGCTCCAGGCCGGTCAGGCGCTGCAGGCGCATCTGCAGGATCTCGCTCGCCTGGTCGTCCGAGAGGCGGTACAGGCCGTCGTCCTGCATGCCGTACTGGCGCGGCAGGCCCTCGGGGCGGTAGGCGTCGCGGCCGCCCGGGGTCTCGCCCTCGGCGCGCGAGAGCATCTCGCGCACGAGCGACGAATCCCAGGACTTGCTCATCAGCGCGGCCTTGGCCACCGGCGGGGTGGGCGAGGTCTTGATCGTCTCGATGAACTCGTCGATGTTGGCCAGCGCCACCGCCAGGCCTTCGAGCACGTGGCCGCGTTCGCGGGCCTTGCGCAGTTCGAAGATGGTGCGGCGGGTGACGACCTCGCGGCGGTGCTCGAGGAAGATCCCGACCAGGTCCTTCAGGTTGCAGAGCTTCGGCTGGCCGTCGATCAGGGCCACCATGTTGATGCCGAAGGTGTCCTGCAGCTGGGTCTGCTTGTAGAGGTTGTTCAGCACGACCTCGGGGACCTCGCCGCGCTTGAGCTCGATCACCACCCGCATGCCGGACTTGTCGGACTCGTCCTGGATGTGGCTGATGCCCTCGATCTTCTTCTCGTGAACCAGCTCGGCCATGCGCTCGAGCAGGCTCTTCTTGTTCACCTGGTAGGGGATCTCGTCGACGATGATCGACTGGCGCGCGCCCTTGTCGATGTCCTCGAAGTGGCACTTGGCGCGCATCACCACCTTGCCGCGGCCGGTGCGGTAGCCGTCGCGCACGCCGCTGGTGCCGTAGATGATGCCGGCGGTGGGGAAGTCCGGGGCGGGGATGATCTCGATCAGCTCGTCGATCGTCGCCTCGGGGTTCTTCAGCAGGTGCAGGCAGGCGTCGATCACCTCGTTGAGGTTGTGCGGCGGGATGTTGGTGGCCATGCCCACCGCGATGCCGCCCGAGCCGTTGACCAGCAGGTTGGGCAGCCGGGTCGGCAGGACCAGGGGCTCTTTCTCGGAGCCGTCGTAGTTGGGGCCGAAGTCGACGGTTTCCTTGTCGAGGTCGGCCAGCATCTCGTGGGCGATCTTGGCCAGGCGGATCTCGGTGTAGCGCATCGCCGCGGCGTTGTCGCCGTCGACCGAGCCGAAGTTGCCCTGGCCGTCCACCAGCATGTGGCGCATGGAGAAGTCCTGCGCCAGCCGCACGATGGTGTCGTAGACCGACTGGTCGCCGTGCGGGTGGTACTTGCCGATCACGTCGCCGACGATGCGGGCCGACTTCTTGTAGGGCCGGTTCCAGTCGTTGTTCAGCTCGTGCATCGCGAACAGGGCCCGGCGGTGCACCGGCTTGAGGCCGTCGCGGGCGTCGGGAAGGGCGCGCCCCACGATCACGCTCATCGCGTAGTCGAGGTAGGAGCGGCGCATTTCCTCTTCGAGGCTGATCGGCAGGGTTTCCTTGGCGAACTGGGTCATGCGAGGTCGTCGGCGGTGCCGGAGGAGACGGGCGCTGGCGGGCCCGTGAGCGCAATCGGCCATTCTAGTTCGCGCGTGATGTAGTGCTCACGCAACAGGTGTCGCGACTCCCGTAGGACGAAGCCGCGACCACGGGCCAAAATCCAGGGCGCTGAAGGCCCTATGGCACAATCAGTCGACGATGGTGAGCCTCGGAGCCGAGGGTTTCGCCAGTACCTTTCCGATTCCGGTTTGGACGTTTTGCAGACCAACTGCGACATTCCTCAAGAGGAGAATCATGAAGAAACTGAATAACGTGGCATCGCTCTTCGCAACGGCTGCACTCGCCGCTTCCGCGTCTGTTGCGTTTGCCCAGTCGAACGGGGCCGACCAGTGGGTCAACAGCACCGGCATCCCCTGGAAGAACGGCACGAACGAACTGTGCTGGCGCGATGCCAACTGGACGCCGGCGACGGCCAACCAGGCCTGCGACGGCGCCCTGAAGCCGGCCCCGGCTCCCGCCCCGGTCGCTCCGGCCCCGGCGCCGGCCCCGGCTCCCGCTCCGGTCGCGCCCCCGGCTGCGGCCCCGGCCCCGGTGGTCGTCCCGGCCGCTCCGGTCAGCGAGAAGGTCACCTTCGCCGCCGACGCCTTCTATGACTTCGGCAAGTCGACGCTGAAGCCGGAAGCCAAGTCCAAGCTGGACGACCTGGTCAGCAAGACCGCGGGCGTGAACCTCGAAGTCATCATCGCCGTCGGCCACACCGACTCGATCGGCGGCGACGCTGCCAACCAGAAGCTGTCGGTCGCTCGTGCCGAGTCGGTCAAGACCTACCTGGTGAGCAAGGGCATCGAGAAGAACCGCGTGTACACCGAAGGCAAGGGCAAGAAGCAGCCCGTCGCCGACAACAAGACCGCCGAAGGCCGCGCGAAGAACCGCCGCGTGGAAATCGAAGTCGTCGGTACCCGCAACAAGTGATGAGCGCGGGGGCAGCAATGCCCTCCTGTCTTGCCTTGGAAAACCCCGCCGCGGCGGGGTTTTTTGTTTTCTCGGCCCGGGTATCGGCGAGTTTCACCGCATGTCCGAATATGCTGGCCGGGTGATGCCAAACTGATGCTTCCATGACGAATGCCGATCCTCAAGAACTCGCGAAATTCAGCGACCTGGCCCACCGCTGGTGGGATCCGGAAAGCGAATTCCGCCCCCTGCACCAGATCAACCCGCTGCGCCTGGACTGGCTCGACGGGCTGGCGGGGTTGAAGGGCAAGCGGGTGCTGGACGTCGGTTGCGGCGGCGGCATCCTGGCCGATTCGATGGCGCGCAAGGGCGCCGACGTGCTGGGCATCGACCTCGCCGGCAAGGCGCTGAAGGTGGCGCAGCTGCACGCGATGGAGGCCGGCACGACCGGCGTCGAATACCGCGAGGTGGCGGCCGAGGCGCTGGCCGCCGAGGCGCCGGGGCAGTTCGACGTGGTGACCTGCATGGAGATGCTGGAGCACGTGCCCGATCCGGCGTCCATCGTGCAGGCGTGCACGACGCTCGCGAAGCCAGGGGGCTGGGTGTTCTTCTCGACCATCAACCGCAACCCGAAGGCCTTCCTGTTCGCGATCGTCGGAGCCGAGTACCTGCTGAAGCTGCTGCCGCAGGGCACGCACGAGTACGCGCGCTTCATCCGGCCGAGCGAGCTGGCGCAATGGGCGCGCACGGCGGGGCTGTCGCTCGAGTCGACGCGGGGCATGGAATACAACCCGCTGACGGGGCGCTACTGGCTGTCGGGCGACACCAGCGTGAACTACCTCTTCGCCTGCAGGAAACCGCTGTGAGCCTGCGCGTGAAGGCGGTGCTGTTCGACCTGGACGGCACCCTGGTGGACAGCGCGCCGGACCTGGCGGGCACGGGCAACGAGATGCGGGCGGCGCGCGGGCTGCCGGCGCTGCCCTTCGAGCAGTTCCGGCCCATGGTGGGCTCGGGGGCCCGGGGGATGATCGGCATCGCGCTGGGGGTGACGCCGGCGGAGGACGAGTTCCTCGAATTGCGCGACGAGTTCTTCGCCCGCTACGAGGCGCGCATGACGCAGCACACACGGCCCTTCGACGCGGTGCCGGCGCTGCTGGATGCGCTGGACGAGCGCGGGCTGCGCTGGGGCATCGTGACCAACAAATCGCAGCGCTTCACGAAGCCGCTGGTGAAGGCGCTGGGGCTGGACGCGCGGGCCGGGGCGGTGGTGAGCGGGGACACGACGCCGCACGCGAAGCCGCATCCGGCACCGCTGCTGGAGGCGGCGCGCCAGATGGGCGTGGCGGCGCAGGATTGCGTCTACGTGGGCGATGACCTGCGCGACGTGCAGGCCGGGCACGCGGCGGGGATGCGGACCGTGGCGGCGGCCTGGGGCTACCTGGGCGTGGGCGAGCCGGTGGAGGCGTGGGGGGCGATGCATGTGATTCATGCACCCGACCAGCTCTTGAAGCTGCTCGAGCTGGCCTAAAATGCTGGGTTCCTGGGGCCGACCTGGTTTCGACGCGGGTGCGGATTCGGGATAGTGCATGTCGAGCACCAGTTCGCTCGTGAAACCACTGGATCGCATTAACTGCGAACGACGAAAAGTTCCTGCAAGCGGCCTAACAGCTGCCTAAGGGCTACCCCCCGCCGCTTAATACCGGTGGGCTTCGCAACAGCACGTCCATGGGCTGGGCTTGAGGGGCAACCCGAGAGCTGCGAAGTCATTCACATGGAATCGCTCTGAGCCGGGTCACTCGGTTCAAGGGCTAAATCAAGTGACTCGAGGTGACGGCAGCGTGCTGCTGCGCGTCCGGCACCTTTAAAACCCAAACCAGACAGCTACACATGTAGATCTACCTGATGATGGCTTGCGGACGGGGGTTCGATTCCCCCCGGCTCCACCAGTACAGGGTCCACCGAGGACCGCGATGTTGCAAAAAGCCCTGGAGAAACAACGCTCCAGGGCTTTTTTGTTGTGCAGCGAAATGCAGTAACCACCGGGGGCTGCGCGCTGTCACTGCAGTAACTTCGCCAGTAACCGCAGGGTGCGTCCCCTGCCTCTTCTGGGTTACTGCGACGGGCTCAGCGCCGCGCCCAGCGCGTCATGTCGCGCTGCCGATGTCGCGGTCGGCCTCCGCGCCTTCGAGCATCAGCGTCGTTTCCTCGACGCACGCGAATCGGCCTTCCGCGTCGACCTTCGCGAAGAGGTACACCTCCTGGACGACGTGTGAACCGTCGTGCTTGCGGATGTGAACGCGGTGGCGGTCCGCATAGCGATCGCCGTCACGCAGTTCGTCCAGGATCTCGATCCGGGCCGCCGCCACGATCTCGCGCAGCTTGCGCGCATGCCGCACGAATGCATCGCGGTCGTACCACTGTCCGTTGACGCGTTGGCGATAGTCCGGGCTGAAATGGCGATCCAGGACGTCTTCCAGCGGAAGCTGCGTCTGGTTGAGCAATGCATCCAGCGCGGTGCGAATGGTGAGGGTGTTCATGTCGTTTCCTGTAGGCGATGTCGATGCGACAGGCGCACTCTAGGTCGCAGAGCGTGGCCGCAGTACGATAGAAAAGACATTCAATACCTCATTCGCGCCACCATGACGGCTCCGTTGATCCCGCCCGACACGGCTTCCTCGGCCGAGGGGCCGCCCGTGCTCGCCGTGACGGTGCGGGAAGGGACGGTCCGCGCGACCCGGCCCCACCGCCATGCGCGCGGCCAGTTGTTCGGAGCAACTCAGGGGCTGCTGTCGGTCGACGCCGGCCGCAGCCGCTGGGTCGTGCCGGCGACCCATGCGGTCTGGATCCCGCCCCACGTGCCGCATGGCCTGCGCTCGCACGGGCCGTTCTCGGGATGGAGCGTGTACGTCGCCGCCACCGCCTGCGCTGCGCTGCCCGGGGAGCCGGGCGTCGTGGCCGTGTCGGGTCTGCTGCGCGAAGCCGTGGCGCGCGCTGCGTCCTGGCCGGGCGGTGCACTCGATGCGGCCCAGGCGCGGCTGGCGGGCGTCATCCTCGACGAGATCGGCCGTGCGCCGCATGCCGCCTTGGGATTGCCCATGCCGTGCGAGGCGCGCCTGCTCCGCATTGCGCAGGCGCTGGCGGATCGGCCCGGTGACGACCGGCGTCTCGAGGAATGGGCAGATTGGGCGGGGATGGCGCCGCGCACGCTGAGTCGCCGCTTCGTGTCCGAGACAGGCTTCAGCTTCACCGAATGGCGCCAGCGCGTGCGCCTGCTGCGGGCGCTGGAACTGCTGGCGGCCGGCAGGCCGGTGTCGACGATTGCGCTGGACCTGGGCTACGACAACGTGAGCGCCTTCATTGCCTTGTTTCGCCGCGTGTTCGGCGTCACCCCTGGCCGCTACGAGACCTCCGTGGGCTGAGCACGAGCGCGACGCTTCCCCGGGGAAAACCTGAACCCCGGACGCGTGGCGCGCCCCGCCGCGCCCGGCTCCCCGAGGGCACGCCGACGCGAACCCAACGCGAATGGCGCCCACGCCGTCGCCGCCGTATGCTTCCGTCCAATGTGAATGTTTATTCACGTTTGTGCGGAACACCTTCAGGAGAAAAACCCATGCGCATCTTCGTTACCGGCTCGGCCGGCTGGATCGGCTCGGCCACCGTCCAAGAACTGCTCCAGTCCGGCCACGCGGTGGTCGGCCTGGTGCGGTCCGACGAGACCGCGGCCCGGCTCGCGGCGACAGGAGCCGAGGTCTTCCGCGGCGACCTCGACGACCCCGATGGGCTGCGCCGCGTCGCGGCCGGGGCCGACGGGGTCGTCCACCTCGCCAACAAGCACGACTGGGCCGATCCGAAGGGCAACGACCGCACCGAGCGGCTCGCCGTCCAGGCGATGCTCGACGGGTTGGCCGGCTCGAACAAGCCTTTCGTGATCGCCAACGGCCTGTCCGGCTTCCCCAAGGGCCGCCCGGTGCAGGAGACCGATGCCTCGCCCGCGGTCGGGCCCGACGCCGACCGCGGCGGCTCGGAGAACCTCGCGCTGGCGTCGGCCTCGCGGGGCATCCGGTCCATCGCGGTCCGCTTCGCGCCCAGCGTGCACGGCCGCAAGGACTGGGGCTTCGTGAACTGGCTGACCGCCGCGGCCCGCAAGCAGGGCGTGTCGGGCTACATCGGCGAGGGCAGCGCCCTGTGGTCGGCGGTCCACGTCACCGACGCGGCCCGGCTGATCCGGCTGGGACTGGAATCCGCCCCGGCCGGCACGCGCATGCACGCGGTGGCCGAGCAGGCCCTCTCGACGAAGTCCATCGCCGAGGCGATCGGCACGGTCCTTCGCCTGCCGGTGCGGTCCATCGATCCTACGCAGGCCGCCGCGCACTTCGGCGTCGTCGGCCACTTCTTCGGCCAGACCCTGACGGCCGAGAGCCGGCGCACGCGCGAGCTGCTGTCGTGGCAGCCCACCGGCCCCGGCCTCATCGAGGACATCCTCGCCGGCGCCTACACGGACTGACCGTGCTCGTCCGGCGCGCAGGGCCTACTTCCGCCACCACGGCTTGTCGTAGTTCACCTGCGACGGCGGAACGACCAGGGTCTGCGGCCGGACGAAGTACTCGTAGAAGCGCTTGCGGTCCTCCGCGTCGTAGATCTCGAACGCCCCGGCCTTCTCCTGCTCCTCCAGGAAGCGCCGCATCGCGCCCACCGGCTCCATCGGATTGGCCTGCTGGAAGATGACGTCGCCGCCGTAGCGCTGGTAGAGCGCCTTGCTCGTCTTCCACTGCAGCACCATGCCGCGCGGGATCTCGCGCAGCTGGGCCCTCGTCGCCGCATCCACGCCCTCCGGCGGCGGGGGCAGCTTCAGGGCCGATTCCAGTTCCGCCACCTCGGCGTCGGTCACCGTGAGGCGCTGCTGCTCGGCGAACTGCTTCATCAGCGGCCCGATGATCAGGCCGTCCAGGCTGCGCCCGCGCCCCGTCGTGTCCTCGCGGTAGATCGTGCGCCCCAGCACCTTGGCGACGGCCTGCCTGGCCCAGGTCAGCGCCGGCATGGGCGCCATGCCTGCCAGGGCGAGGGTGGAGAGAAGCTGTCGTCGGTGCATCGTGGGGTCCCCGGGGCGGTGAAGTTGGGCGCACTCTAGCGGCGACCCGCGGCGCGCTGTCCGGGCCCGTCGCGGGTGCCGTCCTTCGCGCCACAAGGGAGCGTCGGACGCCCCCGACCTCCCGGCTAGAATATGAGTGCAAGTCATTCGCATTTGCCTCTGTTTCCCCTGTGTTCCCCTTCTGGACGCCCATCCCATGCCCTTGCTCCGCCCGTTCCTGCTCGGCGTCGCCGCGCTCGCCCTGTCCGTGTCTGCGCACGCCGACGAGAACCTGTTCGGCTACGTGCGCGGCGCCGAGACCCTGCCCAAGGGATCGGCCGAGTTCTACCAGTGGGTCACGCAGCGTTCGAACAAGGGCGCGGGCAGCTACCGCGCGATCGACACCAAGTCGGAGATCGAGTACGGCGTCACCGACCGCTTCCAGGTCTCGGCGGAACTCAACGGACTGGGCATCGACACCTCGGGCCTGGTGATCAACGGCTACCTGCCGCGCGACGAGAAGTTCGGCCTGCGCCTGCAGGGCATCGAACTGGGCATCAAGTACAACTTCCTCAGCCCGGCGAAGGACGACTTCGGCCTGTCGATGACGAACAGCCTGGAGTACGGCTTCCTCGACGTGCACTCGGGCCAGAAGAAGCGCGAGATCGAGTTCGAGACCCAGCTGCAGGCGCAGAAGTACTTCATGGAAGGGCAGCTCGTCTGGGTCGGCAATGTCGGCCTGCGCGCCGCCTACGAGAAGCGCAAGGCGATCGCCAACCTGCCGGAGGACTACGACTGGCCGACCGATCCGGAGATGGAGATCAACTTCAAGTACGGCACCGGCCTGTCGTACCGCTTCGCGCCGGGCTGGTTCATCGGCGCCGAGGCGGTGCACGAGACCGAGTACGAGACCGAGGTGGGCCTGGAGCGCTGGTCGCTGTTCGCGGGTCCGTCGCTGCACTGGGCCGGCCAGCAATGGTGGGCCACGCTCACCGCCTTCAAGCAGGTGCGCGGCGGCGGCGAGCGCTACGACGGCCAGTCCGACGCCCGCCTGCACCTGATCGAGAAGACGAAGAACGAGGTCCGCGTCAAGGTGGGCTACAACTTCTGAGGGAAGGGCGGCATGAAGGCTCGTGACTGGTCGGTGTTCCTGCTGCCGGGCATGGCGCTGGTGTCGCCCGCGTTCGCGGTCGACTACCTGAGCGTCGCGCAGGCGCAGGTGCTGCTGTTCCCCGCGGCGAAGAGCTTCATCGAGCAGCCCTTGAAGTTCAACGACGAGCAGCGCGAGCGCATCAAGTCGGCCGCGGGTGTGCGCCAGCGCTGGGAGGAGCAGAAGGCCTGGCGCGCCGAGCGCGACGGCGTGCTGCAGGGCTGGATGCTGGTCGACGAGGTCATCGGCAAGCACGAGTTCATCACCTATGCCGCCGCGATCTCGCCGGACGGGCATGTGCTGGGCGTGGAGATCATGAGCTACCGCGAGACCCACGGTGGCCAGGTGCGCGAGGCGTCATGGCGGCGCACCCTGGTCGGCAAGACCCTGGCCGACCCCTTCAAGCTCGACGAGGACGTGCCCAACATCAGCGGCGCGACGCTGTCGTGCCGCAACGTGATGGACGGCGTGAAGCGGCTGCTGGCCATCCACAAGCTGTTCCTGGTCCCCCATGCCTGAAGTGCGTCGCATGCGCCCGGTCCTCGGCACCTATGTCGAGGTGGCGGCGCATGCGGACTCCCTGGCCGACGCGGAGTGCGGCCTGCGGCAGGCCTTCGAGGCGATCGACGAGGTACAGCAGCGCATGAGCTTCCACGCGCCGGCGAGCGACCTGACGCGCCTGAACGGCGCACCGGCGGGCACGGAGGTCGAGCTGCACCCGCTGACGCTGCGCGTGCTGCGCCTGGCGCGCGCGACGATGCGCGCGAGCGGCGGCGCCTTCGACTGCACCGTCGGCGGCCTGATGGTGTGCAACGGTGCGCTGCCCGACCATGGCGGGCCCGCGCCGCTGCCGCGCGGGACCGACCGGGACATCGTGGTCGGCCGCGGCCGGGCGCGGCTGCGGCGGCCGCTGCGGCTGACGCTCGACGGCATCGCCAAGGGCTTCGCGGTCGACCACGCGATCCGCCGCATGCAGGGCTGTGGCGTGGCCGGCGGCTGGGTCAATGCCGGCGGCGACCTGCGCGTGTTCGGCGACGCGGTGCTGCCGGTCCACCGACGCGAACTCGACGGCACGCTGCAGCCGCTGGGCACCCTGCGCAACGCGGCCGTCGCCAGCACGCGCGTCGGCCCACCGGGGAGGGAGGATCCGTCCTTCGCCGCCCGCATCGTGGCGCCGCCGTCGGGGCGGGCCGAGGTCGGCGTGTGGACGGTGCTGGCGCGCACGGCCTGGCGCGCCGATGCCCTCGCCAAGGTGGCCGCCACCGCGCCCGCACCGGAACGCCGCGAACGGGTGCAGCGGCTCGGCGGCTGCCTGCTCGAGCCGGAGGCGGCTGCATGAAGGGCTATCCGCGCTGGTTCCTGCCGGCCCTCATCGGGGCGATGCTCCTGATGCTGGTCAGCGGTGCCCTGCTGGCACCGACCACCCTGGTCCTGCGCGCGGAGCTGGCGCTGCCGTGGCGCCTCGCGGCCGGCGCGCGCGTCGGCTGGGCCGCCGCGCATGCGGCAGGCGGCTTTGCCCTGCTGATGCTGATGGGCGCCTTGTGGAGCATCCACATGCGCTCGGGCTGGCGCCGGCGCCGGCAGCGCGCCAGCGGGCTCATGCTCGGCGTGTTGCTGCTCGCGCTGGCGGCCAGCGCGGTGGTCGTCTACTACGCCGGCGACGAGGAGCTCGGCGCCGCGGCGGCCTTCCTGCACCTGGGCCTCGGTGCCCTGCTGGTGCTGCCCTTCGGCTGGCACTGGCTGCGCGGTCGTCGCCGCTGAACCGCGGCGAGGCTGGGCAGCCCGTCAACCCGGACGCGCCAGCCTGGCTCGCCGCGCAAGCTCCTTGTCGCTTGGCTCGGCCTGTTCGAACGACCCGACCGAGACCTCGCCGGCCGGCACGTAGGTGCTCATCACGACGCCGCTGGTCGATGTCCGGGTGCTGGCGAGGCGCAGCCGGCCCGGCCGTGCGCCGGCCTCGAACAAGCGCTTGCCATGCCCGAGCACGACCGGGAAGGTCCACACGTTGTATTCGTCGACCAGCGATGCGGCCCGCAGCGCTTGCAGCAGGTCGCCGCTGCCGATGACCTGCAGGTCCGGGCCCGGCTCGGCCTTGAGCGACGCGACGGCCGCCGCCGCGTCGCCCTGCAGCAGCGTCGAGTTGTTCCAGGCCAGCGGCGTGCGCAGCGTGCGTGAGGCCACGTGCTTGCGGGTCGCGTTGAAGATCTTCGCGACCGGATGGTCGGCCGCCTGGTACGGCCAGTACGCCTCGAAGATCTCGTACGTCTTGCGGCCGAGCAGGAGCTCGCGCCCCGCGGCGTCGAAGCCGCTCGCGGACATGTCCATGCTGTCGTCGGCGTGGGGGAACATCCAGCCGCCGAACGTGAATCCGCCGCTGGGGTCTTCCTCGGGCCCGCCCGGGGCCTGAAGGATGCCGTCGAGCGAGACGAAGGTGGATGCGATGAGCTTTCTCATGGAGGGTCTCCTGGGTGATCGGGTGGGCATGACGATGGCCGCCATGCCTGCACGACGCGTGGCGGCGGCCGATCTCGACATGCGCCCGCCGCGGCATCATCGCGGCGTGGCCGCGGGCGCGCCGAACCACCTGTGCATGGCCTCCCGGACTTCGCCGGGGTCGGGCGCCCGGTCGCAGGCCCAGGCGACGAAACCATCCGGCCGGACCAGCAAGGCGGCCAGGCCGAGCGTGTCCTCCACGCGGCCGGCGACGTACCCGATGCGATCCCGCCATGGGGCCAGGGTGTGCCGCAGCGGCTGCGCGGCATCGAGGTCGACCAGCAGGCCCGTGCCGCCGGCGAGCCGGGATGCAAGCCGGGTGCCGTCGTCGAAGGCCAGGTCCGGCGCGCTGCGGCCGGCCAGCGGATGGGCGCCGCCGAGGTCGTAGCGCAACGACATGCCCCACAGCTGTTCCGCGAAATAGGTGGCCCCCTGCACGGTGCCGGCCAGGTCGCGCACGATGCCTTCGAGGGCCCGGCCCTGCGGCCCCGGCTTCATGATCGCGACCTGCGCCCGCGTCCAGTCCAGCAGCCACCCGCCCACGGGGCGGCGCTCGGCCTCGTAGGTGTCGAGCAGCCCGGCCGGCGCGCTGCGGCGCACCGTGGCGGCGAGCTTCCAGCCGAGGTTCATCGCGTCGCCGAGGCCCGCGTTCAGGCCCTGGCCGCCGAGCGCCGAATGGATGTGCGCGGCGTCCCCCGCGAGCAGCACGCGGCCGCGGCGGTAGGTGGTCGCGAGCCGCGCCCGGTCGGTGAAGCTGGTGGCGAGGTGCACGGCCGACAGTGTCACCTGCGTCCCCGACACGCGGCGAAGCACCGATTGCAGGTGCTCGCGCGTGATCGCCTCGGTGCGGTCGAAGGCGCCCCCATCGAAATCGGCGATGGCGATCTGGCCGGGCTGGTTCATGTAGAAGCCCGTGGGCGTCGCGTGGCGACCCGGCTTCAGCGTCTCGGGGTCGGCGATGTCCACCACGGCCGAGTACGCGGTGAACTCCGGCTCGGTGCCGGGGAAGTCGAAGCCGGCCAGCTTGCGTACCGTGCTGCGGCCGCCGTCGCAGCCGGCCAGCCAGCGGGCGCGGAACGCGGCCTCGCCCGCATGGACGGTGACCTCGTTGCCATGGTCCTCGAGGCCGGTGACCCCGCGCCCGCGCCGGATCTCGACGCCCAGCGACAGCGCGCGTGCCGCGAGCACGGACTCCACCGAGGCCATGTCGGCCGCGAAGTTGTCGGAGGCCGGGTTGGCGAGCTGGTACCGCCACGCCGTCCGGTCGATTCGGGCGGCGTCGATGGCTATGCCCGCGAAATGGCCGGCCTGGGCCTTCCTCGGCGTGCCGGATGCCGTCTTGCGGAGCTCGCTCAGGAGGCCGCGGCGATAGAGCGCCTCGCCGGTGGCGATGGAAATGCCACGCAGGCCGAGCGGGGCGTGCTTCAGCGGGGTCTCGGGGTCGTCGGCGCGCTCGAGCACCAGCACGTCGAGCCGGGCGAGCGCGAGCTCGCAGGCGAGGAAGAGGCCGACCGGGCCGGCGCCCGCGATGATGACGTCGCGCAGGCGGCGCGTGGAAAGGGAAGTCATGGAAGCTTCGATCCAACAGAGGCAACCGCTCCGTGCCGCGCGGAGAGGTCACGCGCAGCGGATCGGAACGACTTGCCGGGAGAGGGTGCGCGCGGGCCTGAACCGGGGTGTCGGTTCAGTGGAGCCGCGCGAGGCGGGGCGAATGAAGAGGAATTCGCAGGCTTATAGGCCGCACCGTGGGGTGGGATGCGCCGGGGAACGCCCCGGCGCTGGAAGCGTGATCATACCTGGGGCGATGTGTCAGGCGACGCTGTCTGGCAGGTGGATGACGCCCTCGGCGAACAGCACCGCGCTGCCGGCGATGCCGACCCGCTCGCCCAGGTCCTCGCAGAGGAGGTCGCCGCCGCGCTGCGAGAGCTGCCGTGCGTGCAGGCGGGTCTTGCCGAGGCGACGGGCCCAGTAAGGCACCAGCGTGCAGTGGGCCGAGCCGGTGACCGCATCCTCCTTCAGCGAATCGGTCGGGAAGAAGGCGCGCGACACGAAGTCGTGCTGCCGGCCCGGCGCCGAGACGATCACGCCGAGGCTCGGCAGGCGGGCCAGCACGTCGAAGTCGGGCTTGCAGCGCAGCACGTCGTCTTCCGACTCGACGATGGCCAGGCAGTCGCGCGCCATCAGGACCTCGGTGGGTTGCAGCCCGAGCCCCTGCGCCAGCAGACCCGGGACCTCGGTGGGCGTGCCCGGGCGCGAGGGGAGATCCATCCGGTAGAGGTCGCCATCGCGGCGGACGGTCAACACGCCGCTGCGGGTGGAAAAGGCCACCGTGTCGAGCGACGGCCGCACGAAGCGCATCACGACGAAGGCGGAGGCCAGCGTGGCGTGCCCGCACAGGTCGATCTCGAAGGTGGGGGTGAACCACCGCAGCTCGTGGCGCCCCGGCGCCTCCACGACGAAGGCCGTCTCGGATTGGTTGTTCTCGGCCGCGATGGCGGCCAGCGTGGCATCGGGCAACCAGTGGTCGAGCAGGCAGACGGCGGCGGGATTGCCTTCGAAGGGCCGGGAGGCAAAGGCGTCGACGATGTATTGGTTGAACTGCATGGGAGGCCGGCGAAGAAGGGCGCGACGAGTATAGGAGTCGCGTCCGCTGCACCCAGGGCGCGGTCCCGGGGGTGTCCTCCTAGGGTCTGATCGGATGGCCCCGCGGATCTCGCGTGCCAAACTGCCCGCCCGCCGTTCGCGATCATCGATCCGCTGTCCATGTCCCGCCTCCTCGCCGGGTGGCTCGCCACCGTGCGCAACTGCCCTCCGCAACTGGCGATCTGCGCGGGCCTGCTGCTGATCGTCGTCGGGTTCGGCCTGGCGCCGCATGCCTGGCGCTTCGTGGACGCCCCGCCGGGGTTGTCCGCGGCAGCGGCGCTGGTGGCCTACATCGGCCGGCAGCGGGTGGCCGATGCCGTCGTGCTGGCCCTGCCGCCGCTCGCGGGCCCCTGGGTCGATGCCGAGGTCGGCTCGCATGCCTTGCTGGTGGCCTGCCTGGCGGTGTACCTGCTCACGCTGCGGCCGCGTTTCGCGGCCATGGCCGGGAGCGCCGCCGCGGCGCTGCTGCTGGCCGGCATCCGCCTCAAGCAGCAATTCGCCGGCACGCCGCTGACCTGGCAGGACGTGCGATTCTTCTTCCGGCAGTTCGCCGACAACGTCGGCGTGCTGGCGACCCAGCCCACGCTGGTGGGGTACGCGGTGGCGGCGCTGGGCCTGGCGGTCCTCGGCTGCGTCATCGCCTGGCGGTGGAACCCGCCGAGCCGTCGCGTGGGCTGGCCCGCCCCGGTCACGGCCGCGGCGCTGGCCGCCATCCTCGTCGCGCACAGCGGAGGCCTCTTCGCGAAGGAGGTGTCGCGGCTGAGCGCCTCGGGCGCCTGGTTCGTCGGAGAGGGCCTGCTGGAGCGGCCGGCGCTGGCCTTCTTCGCAACGGCGCGCCTGGAGCCCCGGTGGGGCGTGCAGGCCGCGGACACCACGGCCTTCGGCCAGGACAGCCGGAAGCTGGTCTCCACGGGGCGCCAGGCCCCGCCGGCCGACATCGTCGTCTTCCTGCAGGAGAGCCAGTTCAATCCCGCCGCCCTGGACGGCTGCCCGGCGTCGCTGTGTGGCCTGGAGGACACCGGGGCGGGCTACCGCAGGATGGCCCACGGGCCGTTGCAGGTGCCGGTCTTCGGCGGGGGCACCTGGCTGTCGGAATTCGCGTTCCACACCGGTGTCCCGCACGACACGTTCGGACCGGCCGGCGAGTTCGCGCCGTTCAGCGTGTCGCCCCATGTCCAGCGCTCGTTCGTGCGGTCGCTGAAGGCGGCAGGCTATCGGACCGTGGCGCTGTACCCGACGCGCGGCGGCATGATGAATGGCCGGCTCGCGTATGCCGGCTACGGCTTCGACGAGTTCCTCGACGCGTCGCAGCTCGGCCTGCCCGAGGCCTGGGGCACCCCGGATGCGCTGGTGCACGAAGCCGCCCGGCGCGTGCTGGCGAGCGAGCGACAGCGCGACCAGCCGGTCTTCCTGTTCGCGCTCACGATCTTCAACCATGCAGAGCATGGCGTGGAGATGGAGCGGGTGCCGGCCCGGTTGCGGGCCGAGGTGTCGGCGGCCTTCGCGTCGGCCGACGAGGCGCGCAGCGTGGCCGACTACCTGTGGCGCAGCCGCGAGTTCGAGCGCGAGATGAGGCTCACGCGCGAGGCCGTGCTCGGCACGCCGCGGCCGGCGGTGCTGGCCTGGTTCGGCGACCACCAGCCGCCGTTCGCGAACGCGGTGAGCCTGAGGGCGCGCATGCGGTCGCTGCCGACGCCGTCGGGCTCGGTGCCCGCCCGGTACCAGACCTGGTACGAGGTGTCGAGCAACCGCCCCGCTCCGGTGGCGGCCGAGGCACCGCAGGCGCTGGACCTCGTCTTCCTGCCCGGCCTGCTGGCGCAGGCCGCGGGTGCATCGGTCGACGACTGGCTGGCCGCCAACATCGCCGCGCGGACGCGGTGCGCCGGGTTGTTGGCGGCATGTCGCGAGGCAGGGGTGCGGGAGGCATACCTCTCGTACCTGTGGGGCGATCTCGAGGCGTTCGGGTCGCGCCGCTGAGCCGCGGCGTCAGCGCGCGCTGCCGTCGGGCCCGTACTTGACCAGCATGAGGTCGTCGGCACCGGCATTCGGCCGGCCGTCGAGGCTGCCGCCCGTGGTGCCTGCGATGAAGACGTTGCCGTCGGCATCGAAGGCCAGGCCGTACGCCTGGTCCACGGCGGCGCTGCCGAACTGACGCGACCACAGCTTCGTGCCGGCGCTGTCGTACTTCACGACGAAGCCGTCGTAGTTGCCGGCCGAGGCGAGGCCGTCGAGGCCGCCCAGGGTGTAGCCGGTGATCGCGACGTTGCCCGACACATCGGTGGCGACGCCGAAGGCATGGTCGGCGGCCGGGGAGCCGACCTGGCGTGCCCACAGGAGGCTGCCGTCGCTGCTGTCGAACTTCATCAGCAGCGCATCCAGGTCGCCGGCATTGGTGCCGCCCAGGGTGCCGTCGGTGCGGCCGGCCAGGTAGAGGTGGCCCCCTGCATCGATCGCGAGGGCGCTGCCGAAGTCGCTGCTGGCCTCGGCGATCTGGCGCACCCATTGCGTGGCACCGGCGCTGTCGAGCTTGATGAGCACGACGTCGGGGCCGGTGGTCGCGCTGCCGCCGGTGGCGAGGTCGCCGCCGGTGTAGCCGCCCAGGTAGACGTTGCCCGCGGCGTCCGTGACGACACCGCCGGCCACGTCGGCCGACGTGGTGCCGAGCTGGCGGCCCCAGAGCAGCGTGCCGGCGCTGTCGTACTTGGCGACCATGATGTCGGGACCGCGGATGCCGCCGCCGAACAGGGCACCCAGCGTGTAGCCGGTGGCGATCACGTTGCCGGCCGGGTCCACCGCCAGTGCGCGCACCAGGTCGGGCTGGGACGAATGCAGTTGGCGCGTCCACAGCCGGGTGCCGGCGCCGTCGAACTTGGCAATGAAGCCGTCGGTGGCGTTGTTGCCGGCGTTGGCGTCCAGGTCGCCATCGGTGCCGCCACCGACGAACACGTTGCCGGCCGCGTCGATGGCGAGCGCATAGGCGCTGTCGGACGCCGGGGTGCCGAATTGCCGGCTCCACTGCTTCACGCCGAACCGGTCGAACTTGACGAGCAGCACGTCGAAGGATCCGGCCGAGGCCTGGCCGTCGACGGAGCCCTCCGTCGCTCCGGCGACGTAGATGTTGCCGAGGGCGTCGATCGCCACGGCCTGCCCTGCGTCGATGCGGTCGGTGCCGAGCTGCTGCGTCCACGCGGCGGTCTTGAACTGCCAGTTCATCGGCGCCCCGAGCGCATTGCCGGCGAGGTCGGTGACGGAGGTCCGCACGGTGCCGGTGAGGGTGGCGGCGGTGGGCAGTGCCGTCGCCGGGACGAAGCTCAGCGCGTTGCCGCTGCAGGTGGTGAGCCCCGGGATCACGGTGGCGCCGTCGGAGACCGTCAACGAGTCGGCGACGAGGCTGCTGCACTTGACCGGCTCGCTGAACACCACGTCGACCGGACCGGCGCCGTTGCCCGCGCTGGATGCGGCCGGGCTCACGGAGCTGATGGTCGGTGCCAGGGTATCGGGTGGCGCGGCGGGACTGCCGCCGTCACCGCCGCCTCCGCAGGCGGCCAGCAGGCCGAGCGCGGCGAGCAGCACGGAGGAGGTCGCGCGAAACGAGATGGGTGTCATTCGATGTCCGGATGGGTGCTGTACCGCGCAGCTTCGCGGCCGCGCCGCCGTTCGCCGGCGCGCCCTCGGCCGAGGGCGGCGGCTCGGTGCGTCAGCTCAGGACGCCGCCGGCGTCGAGGTCGGCGTCACGGCCTTGGGCGGCTGGGTGCCGTCCGACTTCCTGCGCTTGCGGCCGCTCGCCGTCTTGCGGACTTGCTTGGCAGAAATGGTTCTCTTGCCGACGCGCTTCTTCTTTGCCAGTGCCATGTCGATCCTTTGGAGTAAAGGTGTCGAGGATACCGCGTGTTCGTGCGGCTCCACGAAGCGACGCCTTCCCCAGGTACCGGATTCCGCGCCCTCCCGATGCGAGAACCTGTACCTCGCGTGACATCCTCATGACCGCCTGTGTGGCAGGGACACTGCACGCCGTCGCAGCCCCACCCACCCACAAGATCCCATGAAGCTCTACCTCCTGTACCGCGCCACCTTCGCGGCCGCCTCGCCGGTCCTCCTGGTGGCCTTCCTCTCCATGTTCCTCCTGTCCGCCTGCGGCGGCGGCGGCAGCAGCTCGTCGTCGACGCCCGACACCTCGAAGCCGAGCCTGGCCCTGAGCCTGGCCGAGGACAAGGCGAAGAACGACGTGGTGATCACCGCCGACGTCACCGACAACGTGGGCGTCACGCAGGTCGACTACGAGGTCGACGGCGGGCGGATCAAGGGCACGCGAACGGACTCGTCGATGCCGAGCCGGTACGAGATCCGCATCCCGGTGGCCCAGTTCGGGCTCGGCAACCACAGCGTCACGGCCACCGCCAGCGATGCCGCCCGGAACACCTCGGACGCGGACACCCGGGTCATCCAGGTCGGCACGCCGCCCATCAAGCTGATCCTCACCAGCGCCAAGGACCCCGCTCCCATCACCTTCACGATCGACATCGTGGGCGACCCGGGCATCTACACCGTCAACCTCTTCATGGACGGCCAGTTCCTCGGCGGCAGCGTGAGCAGCACCCAGCACTTCACGCACACGCCGAAGAACCTCGCGGCCGGCAAACACCAGTTCGGCGTCAACATCTCCGACGCCGAGAACAACACGATGACGGAGTACGTCGACTTCGAGATCTGAGCCTGTTCAGCGCGCGGACACCTGCGCGCCGAGTTTCGCCAGGGCCGCCGCCACGCCCTGCCCGTACGCCGGGTCGGCCTTGCTGCAGTTGTCGACGTGCCGCTGCTTGATGAAGTCCGGCGCATCGCCCATCGCGCGGGCGGTGTTGTCGAACAGCGTCTGCTGCTGTGCCGGCGTCATCAGCTGGAACAGGCGCCGCGGCTGGTCGAAGTAGTCGGCGTCGTCCTCGCGGAAGTTCCAGAAATCGGCGTCGCCCGAGAGCTTCAGCGGCGGCTCGCGGTGGTCCGGCTGCTGCTGCCATTGCGAGAAGCTGTTCGGCTCGTAGTGCAGCTGGCTGCCGTAGTTGCCGTCCACCCGCATCGCGCCGTCGCGGTGGTTGCTGTGCACCGGGCAGCGCGCCGCGTTCACCGGGATCTGGTGGTGGTTCACCCCCAGGCGGTAGCGCTGCGCGTCGCTGTACGCGAACAGCCGCGCCTGCAGCATCTTGTCCGGCGACACGCTGATCCCCGGCACCAGGTTGTTCGGCGCGAAGGCCGACTGCTCCACCTCGGCGAAGAAGTTCTGCGGGTTGCGGTTCAGCTCGACCACGCCCACCTCGATCAGCGGGTAGTCCTTCTTCAGCCACACCTTGGTCAGGTCGAACGGGTTCTGCCCGTGCGTCGCCGCATCGGCCTCGGGCATGACCTGGATGTACATCGTCCAGCGCGGGTGGTCGCCGCGCTCGATCGCGTCGTACAGGTCGCGCTGGTGGCTCTCGCGGTCGCGCCCGATCAGTTCCTGCGCCTCGGCGTCGCTCAGGTTCTTGATGCCCTGCTGCGTCTTGAAGTGGAACTTCACCCAGAAGCGCTCGCCCGCGTCGTTCCAGAAGCTGTAAGTGTGCGAGCCGAAGCCGTCCATGTGCCGGTAGGTCGCCGGGATGCCGCGCTCGCTCATCACGATGGTCACCTGGTGCAGCGCCTCGGGCAGCAGCGTCCAGAAATCCCAGTTGTGGCTCGCGCTGCGCAGGTTGGTGCGCGGGTCGCGCTTCACCGCCTTGTTCAGGTCCGGGAACTTGCGGGGATCGCGCACGAAGAACACCGGCGTGTTGTTGCCCACCAGGTCCCAGTTGCCTTCCTCGGTGTAGAACTTCAGCGCGAAGCCGCGGATGTCGCGCTCGGCATCGGCCGCGCCCCGCTCGCCGGCCACCGTCGTGAAGCGCGCGAACATCTCCGTCTTCTTGCCCACCTCGGAGAAGATCTTCGCCCGCGTGTACCGGCTGATGTCCTGCGTCACCGTGAACGTGCCATACGCGCCCGAGCCCTTGGCGTGCATGCGCCGCTCCGGGATGACCTCGCGGTTCAGGTTCGCCAGCTTCTCGATCAGCCACACGTCCTGCATCAGCAGCGGGCCGCGCGGGCCGGCGCTCAGGCTGTTCTGGTTGTCGACCACCGGCGCCCCGAAGGCGGTGGTGAGGTGCGTGACCGGGCACTTGGCGGATTGGTCGTTCATCTTGTGTTCCAGGGGGTGAGTTCGTCGAGGCCTCCAATTTATGGAAGGCCGCCACGACGGTCTAATTGATTGCCCAAATGCCGGCGATTGGCACCGCCGGCTAACATCGCCCGATGAGCATCGTCCTCGAGTACACGGTCGGGGCCGCCGAGCGGCGCGCCCTCTTCGGCGCCCTCAACCCGGCCTCGTTCCGCCAGTACCGCGGCGTGCGCATCGGCGAGGCCGCGGTGTCGCTGATCGCCGTGGCCTTCGGCCTTTACGCCGCCCAGCAGGCGAGGCTGCTCGCCGTCGGGGCCCTCATCGGCTGCATCGGGCTCTACCACGTCGTGCAACTGCTGCTGACCCGCCGCCAGTTCGACGCGATCGCCACCGCCTCGGCCGTCGCGGGCGAAGACCGCCATGTCCGCCTGACCATCGACGAGACCGGCCTGCGCGAGCTCTGCGAAGGCATCGAGTCGTTCGCGCCGTGGAGCGCCGTGCGCTCGTTCACCGATGTCGGCGAGACGCTCGTCCTCAAGCTCGCAGGCGGCCTCTGGGCCCTGGTCCCGCACGCCGCCTTCGAGGGGCGCGACGATCTTCCGCTCCCCGCCTTCCACGACCTCCTCGCCCGCAAGGCCATCCCCGGCCGCAGTGCTTCCTTGTAGTACAGTTCTCGAATGAGAATTGATCGCATTTGATGGCATGGCGCCGGGTCCGGTGGTCTCGCGCATCGCGGCCAGCGTCCTGGGCGGCTGGGCCTTCGTCTGGGGCTGCGTGACGCTGGGCATCGCGCTGCTGCTGCGCGCCGGCCTGACGTATGCGGATGCGCGCACGCTGACCTACCTGCTCGCCTTCCTGGTCTACCTCGCCGCCTTCTGCTGGGCCTTCGCGGCGCGCAGCGCCTGGCGCGTGTGGGGCGTGCTGCTCGGCGGCGGCGCCGCGATGACGGCGCTGGCCGCATGGCTCGTGCGCGCGGCACCTTAGGAGTCCCTCGTGTTCGCCACCTTCCGACTCTCGATGGCCTGGCTGCACACCTGGTTCGGCCTGGTGCTGGGCTACCTGCTGATGGTGATCTTCTTCTTCGGCTCGCTGTCGGTGTTCGACCGCGAGATCGACCGCTGGGCGATCCCGCAGACGCGCTTCGCGCCGCAGCCCATGCCCTCGTTCGACACCCTGCTCGCGCCGATCTTCGCGCGCATGGTGCCCGAGGCCCACGAGCTCGAGGAGGCGCGCGCCCGCGTCGGCGGCCCGCTGCCGGCCGAGCTGCCGCCGCTGAACTGGGGCGCGTACACCACGCACCGCGACCCGGTGCTCGCGATGTACGCCGAGTACGCGGTGACGAACAACCCGACCGACCCGGACGACCATGTGCACGGCCACATCACGATCGACCCGCGCACCGGCCAGGTCCTGCCCGATGACCAGCTCAAGATCGGCAGCGACTTCTTCTACCCGCTGCACTACAGCCTGCACCTCGGATGGAAGGACCTCGGCTACTGGGTCGTCGGCTTCGCGGCGCTGGTGATGCTCGCGGCGCTGGTCTCGGGCGTGGTGATCCACCGCCGCCTGTTCCGCGAGTTCTTCACCTTCCGGCCGCGCAAGCACCTGCAGCGCAGCACGCTGGACCTGCACAACCTGACCGGCGTGGTCGCGCTGCCCTTCCACTTCTTCTTCGCGCTGACCGGGCTCACGGTGTTCGCGAGCATCTACCTGCCGGTCTCCGAGACGATGCTCAAGCCGCAGGCCCAGGCCGCCGCGATGGCCGAGGCCCAGGGCATGGGGCTCGACTTCAAGCCCTCGGGCGTGAAGGCGCCGCTCGCCTCGGTGGATGCGATGGTGCGCGAGGCCAAGCGCCGCTGGGCCGCGCGCGGCATGCCGGGCGAGGTCGGCTACCTCTACGTCAACCACGTCGGCGACCGCAACAGCTACGTCACCCTCTACCGCGCCGGCAGCGACCGCGTGACGCTCGTCGGCCAGCCCATCCACTTCGACGGCCCGAGCGGCCGCGTCGTGCACGAGGCGCCGCCGCCCAGCCTGATCGCGAGCGTCAACGACTTCCTCACCGGCCTGCACCTGCAGCATTTCGAGCACTGGCTGCTGCGCTGGTTCTACGTGCTGGGCGGGCTGACCGGCTGTGCCTGCATCGCCACCGGCTTCATCTTCTTCGTCGAGAAGCGCAAGCGCCAGCATGCCCGGGCGGGGAGCCTCGGAGCGCGCTGGGCGGACGCGATGGCCGTCACCGCGGTCACCGGCATGCTGCTCGCGACCTTGTCGATGCTGGTGGCCAACCGCCTGCTGCCCGCCGACCTGGCGCAGCGTGCCGACTGGGAGAAGGGCGTGTTCTGGGGCGCCTGGCTGCTCGCCTGGGGCCATGCGGTGGCCCGCAGCGGGCCGGTGCGGCAGGCGCGCCTGTCGCCGGCCTGGCGCGAGCAGTGCTGGGCTGCCGCGGGGTTCGCGCTGGGCGCGGTCGGGCTGAACTGGGCCACCACCGGCGACCACCTGCTGAAGACGCTGGGGGCGCGCTACTGGCCGGTCGCGGGGATGGACCTGGTGCTGCTCGTCGTGGCGGGGCTGGCCGCAACCGCGGCGCTGACGCTGCGACGGCGCGAGCGGGCCGCGCAGCCGCAGGCCGCGCCGGTCCTGCCCGCGGAGGCGGCCCATGGCTGAGGCCGCGCTGCTCGCGCTTGCGTGGGGTCTCAGCGCCTGCGGCCTGGCCTGGCTCGCGCTCGCGATGGAGTCGCACTGGCAGCAAGTGCGGGCCGTGGACACCGCACCGTCGCCGCGCACCGTGCGCCTGCTGCGCGGCCTCGGCGCGGCCGCCCTCGTCGCCTCGCTGCTTGCCTGCCTGCAGGCCGACCACGCCACGATGGCGGTGCTCGTCTGGGTGATGTCGATCAGCGGCGGCGCGCTGCTTGTCGCCTTCGCGCTGGCCTGGCGGCCGCGCAGCCTCGCCTGGCTGGCCGGGCCTCTCAGTTGAGAGTTATTCGCATCTATACTGCCGGCCATTCCGCCCATCGCTGACCGCGATGGCATGCACCTGCCAGCCTTCCTGCCAGCCCGTGCGTCGCGCGTTCCCGCGCCTTCCACGAGCCCTGGCCCATGAAGTCCCTGTCCCGCCGTGCGCTGCGCCCGGCCTCTTTCGTCCTGCTGCCCCTGGCCGCCTGCTGCGGCAGCGTGGCCGCCCAGCTTGCGCCGCCCGAGGCAGCGGCCAGTGCCCCGGCCGCTGAAGTCACGCTGCCTTCGATCCGCGTCAAGGCGGCCGCCGACACCGAGCGCGCCACCGGTCCGGTCGACGGCTACCGGGCTCGCCGCAGCAGCACGGCGACGCGGACCGACACGCCGCTGAACGAGTTGCCGCAGTCGATCTCGGTCGTCACCGCCGACCAGATCCGCGACCAGGGCGCGAAGACGATGCAGGAGGTGCTGCGCTACAGCGCCGGCGTGCGCTCCGACATGTACGGCCTGGACAACCGCGGCGACTGGTTCACGCTGCGCGGCGGCAGTGAGGGCTCGACCCTGCTCGACGGCCTGCGCCTGCCGCTCACCGGCTGGTACGGCGTGGTGCGCAACGAGCCCCATGCCTTCGAGCGCGTCGAGGTGCTGCGCGGCCCGGCTTCGGTGATGGCCGGCCAGAACGGCCCCGGCGGTGTCGTCAACCTGGTCTCCAAGCGCCCGCAGGCCGAGGCGATGCGCGAGGTGCAGCTGCAGCTCGGCAACGAGCGCCACCGGCAGGCCGCCCTCGACCTCACCGGCCCGCTCGCCGAGGACGGTTCGCTGCTCTACCGCCTGGTCGCCTTGCACAAGGACAGCGGCACCCAGGTGCAGCATGCCGACGAGCGCCGCAGCTACGTCGCGCCCTCGCTGACCTGGAAGCCGCGCCACGGCACCACGCTGACGGTCTACGCCGAGTACCAGAAGGATTTCTCCGGCAACGTCAACGGCTTCTTCCCGATCGTCGGCACGCTGCGGCCCGGCCCGAACGGCACGATCCCGGTCGAAACCTTCATCGGCGAGCCGGCCTGGGACCGCTACGGCGGCGAACGCCGGCGCGTGGGCTACGAGTTCGAGCAGCGGCTCGACGATCGCTGGACGCTGCGCCACCACCTGCGCCACGACCGCGTCGACGGTGGCCAGCGCTCGATGTACGCCGCCTGGTACGACGGCTTCCGCAATGCCGACGGCACGGCCAACGAGAACGGCCGCTACCTGAACCGCCAGTACTACTTCACCGACGACAGCGGCCGCATCACCAACGCCGACCTGTTGCTCGAAGGCAAGCTCGTGCTGGGCGGCCTGCAGCACACGCTGCTCGCCGGCGTGGACTTCATGCGCAGCCGCAACGGCCAGCGCAGCTCCGACGATGCGCCGGCGACGCCGCTGGACGTCTACGACCCGGTCTACGGCAGCTTCCCCGAGCCCGACTTCCACGGCCGGCCGACCAACTTCACCGAGACCCGGGTGCGCAACCTGGGCGTGCTGGTGCAGGACCAGGTCCGACTCGACGAGCACTGGATCGTCGTTGCCGGCCTGCGCCACGACAGCGCGCGCACGAGTGCCAACGGCTGGTCGAGCAGCGGTGCCGACACCGGCACGCCCGAGCGCCGCGACAGCGCGAACAGCCAGAACCTCGGCGTGGTCTACCGCGCCGGCGCCTGGTCGCCCTACCTGGGCTACTCCGAGTCCTTTGAACCGGTGTCCGGCACCGATTTCTTCGGCGGCGGCTTCAAGCCCAAGCGCGGCAAGCAGTTCGAGGCCGGGGTGAAGTGGTCGGCCGCCGAGCAGGGCGTCACGGCCTCGGCCGCGGCCTACCGGCTGAAGGAGACCGACCGCCTGACCACCGACCCGGACCCGGCGCACACCGGCTACTCGGTGCAGCGCGGCGAGGTCACGGTGGACGGCGTCGAGCTGGACCTGAACGCGGCCCTGCGCGCCTGGGACCTGATCGCGAGCTACACCCGCATGAAGGCGCGGCAGACCGAGGCAAGCGGCAGCGACGCCGTGAACTACCTCGGCAAGCAGTTGAGCGGCATCCCGAAGGACATGGCCTCGGCCTGGGCGGTCTTCAAGTTCGGCTCGCTCGGCCTGCCCGCGCTGCGGGGCCTGCGCGCCGGGGCCGGCGTGCGCTACGTCGGCAGCACCTCGGACGGCGCGGACAAGACGGACACGCCTTCGTACACGCTGGTCGACCTGATGCTGTCGCACGATGCCGGCCCCTGGCGCGTGGCGCTGAACGTCAGCAACGCGACCGACAAGACCTACATCGCGACCTGCCTGGAGCGCGGCGACTGCTGGTACGGCAGCCGACGCAAGGCGGTTGCGACGGTCGCCTACCGCTGGTAGCCCGGATGACAATCCGGGGATCGTCGGTCACTGCGGCGGCTGCTCCCGGATTCCGCTGCGCTGCATCCGGGCTACAGACGACAGGCCCGGGGTGCCGGGATGGCGGTTCAAACGGCAGTGGCGAGCGCCACGGCGTCCGCGCCGGCCGGGATGCGCATCGGGGCTGATGCGTCCGTCGCCGCGCGCCACACCGCCTGCGCCACGTCCTGGGCATGCGTGACCGGCGTCGTCGTGTCCCGCACGCCCGCGTAGACGCGCTGCAGCATCGCCTCGTAGGCCGGCGGCACCTGGCCCTGCATGCGCGGGCGGGCGTTCTCGCCGAAGCGCGTTTCCGGCGAACGCCCCGGCAGCACCAGCCGCGCGCGCACGCCCAGCGGCTCCAGCTCCAGCGCCAGCGACTCGGTGAACGCATTCACCGCCGCCTTGCTCGCCGTGTACACCGACAGCAGCGGCAGCGGCTTCAGGGTCACCGACGAGGTGACGTTCACGACCACGCCCGCGCCGCGCGCCCGGAACTGCGGTAGCACCGCCTGGGTCAGCGCGATCGTGCCCAGCGTGTTGGTCTCGAAGACCTCGCGCGCCGCGTCCATCGTGACGGCCTCCAGCGGGGTCAGCACCCCGATGCCGGCGTTGTTGACCAGCACGTCGACCGGGCCGGCCTCGGCCACCGCTTGCCGGATGCCCTGCGCATCGGTGACGTCGAGCGCGATCACGCGCAGCCGCGGCGAGGGCGGAAAGAGGTCGTCGCGCGGCGTGCGCATGGTCGCGACGACGTTCCACTCGCGCTCGAGGAAGAGGCGCGCGATCTCGAGGCCGAAACCGGACGAGCAGCCGGTGATGAGGACGGTGTTCATGTGGGATTCCATGGGAAGGTTGCGATGACGGCACGATAGGCCGCACCGGTCGGACTGACTACAATGCGGAGTCCAAGATTCATTCGCAGGAGTCCGGCCATGGTGGACCCCCTCGCCGAGGTCGTCACGCTGCTCCAGCCGGGCGCGCCGTTTTCCAAGGTGGTCAGCGGCGCCGGTCGCTGGAGCGTGCGCCGCACCGAATACGGCCAGCCCTTCTACTGCGTGATCCTCGAAGGCCGCAGCCGCCTCGCGGTCGACGGCCATGAGCCCCTCGAACTGCAGGCCGGCGATTTCGTGCTGGTCCCGTCCGCGCCGGGCTTCACGATGTCGGGTGTGGGCCCGGGCGCGGCGCCGCGCGCGCCCGACGACCCGCCGCCGGTCTGCCGGCTGCAGGGCGAGATCCGCCACGGTCGCCAGAGCGGCCTGCCCGACGTGCGCCTGCTGGTCGGCCATTGCGTGTTCGGCTCGCCCGACGCGGCCCTGCTGGTCTCGCTGCTGCCGCAGCGGGTGCATGTGCGCGGCGAAGCGCGCCTCACCACGCTCGTGAAGCTCGTCGTCGACGAATCGCGCGCGCTGCGGCCGGCGCGCGAGGTGGTGCTCGCGCGCCTGATGGAGGTGCTGCTGATCGAGGCCCTGAGGTCGACGGCCGGCACCGAGGCCTCGCCCGGCCTGGCGCGCGGGCTGGCCGACACGCGCCTCGCGGCGGCGATCCGCGCCCTGCACGAGAACCCGACCCGCGCCTGGACAGTGGTCGAACTCGCGAAGGAGGCGGCGCTCTCGCGCTCGGCCTTCTTCGATCGCTTCAGCCGCGCCGTCGGCGTTGCCCCGATGGAATACCTGCTCGCCTGGCGCATGGCCCTGGCAAAGGACCTGCTGCGGCGGCGCGAGGGCGGCGTAGCCGAGGTCGCCGAGCGCGTCGGCTACGGCTCGGCCAGCGCGTTCAGCGTGGCCTTCACGCGGCATGTGGGCGTGTCGCCGGCGCGCTATGCGCGCGCGCCGTTGGCGCCCCAAGACGGCTAGGCGGATGCGTCTCGAAGTGCGACCAGTTGCTCGGCCAACGCTGCCACGACGGCGCGGTCGTCGAACAGCGCCTTCCGCGCCGATGCAATGCGCCGCCGGACGCTGTCGCGCAAGCTGCGGTCGCTGCAGAGCTGCTCGACCAGCGATACGAAGCGCTCGTCGGTGTCGGCCACCCACTCGCCCAGGCCGGCCTGGCGGAGGATCGCACTGGCGAAGCGGCCACGCATGAACTCACCTTCCCAGGCGACGATGGGCGTGCCACGCTCGACCGCCTGCATCGTGGTGTTGAAGCCGGAGAAGCCCACGCTGTCGAGGTAGACGGCGGCGCGGTCGAGCAGACCGAAGAAGCGCGGCTGGCTCTGCCAAGGGATGAATCGGACGGATGCGTCGAACGGCAGCCCTGCGGCCTCGAAGGACTTGCGCAGTCGCACTTCGAACAACTCGGCGAGTCGCTCCGGCTGCGCCTTGAAGAACACAAGCTTGGCGGACGGGCAGCGCCGCGCAATCTCGACCAGCAGCCGGTCGTCCCGAGGCGCGTACTTGAACGGCGTACCGGCGCACACGATCAGGGTGTCGTCGGGGCTGATGCGCCAGGCGGCGAGATCGGGGGTGCTCGCCTGGACACCGTAGGGGCGGTAGCAGCATCCCAGCCGCGGCAACGCAATCAGCTTTTCCGTGTAGTGCTCCTGGGCGCCGTCGGGCTCGAAGGCTTCGGCGCTGAGGTAGGCATCGATCGTCGGCAGGCCGCTGGTGAGCGGATGGCCCCAGCTGGCGCCCTGAGCCGGCGCCAGCCGCAGGCTCGCCAGCCGCGTGGTCGTCGAGTCCATGCCGATCTCGGGGTACAGGAGGACGTCGCAGCGCGCGTCGGAGATCGCCTTGGCCCAGACGGGCCAGTCACCCAGCCCCTCGACCATGCGCGCGACCCGACGCTTCGCCCACTCGGTTTCGGCGTCGCGTCCGCCGCCGGTGTGGAAGACGTGCAATTCGAACTTGGACGGATCGAGGTGTTCGATCCAGCCGCGAATGATCGCATTCCAGACGGAATGGGTGTGCACGTGGGAGGACACGATGCCGACGCGGCACTTCGCGCTCCCCGCACCGGCCGGCTTCGGCACGCCGACCTTGCGCGCCCAGGCGGACATGAGCGAGGTGCAGAGACCCCCGTATTCCGCGAGCGTGAGCCGGTGGTTGCGCGGGATGTAGGCGAGGTAGAACGGTTGTTGGGCGCCCACGGCGCGTTGGCCTTCCGCGTCGGCATGGCTTCGGAACCAGGCCTTGAGCTTCGTGAGTTCGCGCCGGAAATTCTCCACGGCGGCATCCTGCTCCGCCGTCGACTGCGCGACGGCAGGCAACTGGGCCATCGCGGCCCCCCATCGTGCTGCGACGAGTCCCGGCTCGATCCGTACCGCCGCCTGGTACGCCTTGTCGGCCTGGAATGAGAGCCCGAGGGCCATCGATGCGTTGCCGAGCCAGTAGTGCGCATTGGCATCCTTCGGATGTGCGGCCGTGTAGGAGCGAAGCAGTTCGGCAGCTTCCTGCCAACGGCGTTGGTCGGCACAGACCAGGCCCAGGGTGTAGCTGGCAGAGAGCAAGCCGGGCTCCACCTGCAGCGCGGCCGTGAGCAGTCGCCGTGCCTCGTCCAGTTGGCCGCGCTGATGCATCACGCCCCCCAGTTGCTGGAGCGCGTCGGCGTGGTCGGGCGCCGTGGCAATCGCTCGCCTGTAGTGCTGGACGGCTTCGTCGACCCGGCCTCGCGAGCGCAAAATGTTGGCGAGTTGGACATTCGCATCCGGATGCGCGGGTTCGAGTTCCAGCGCTGTCGCCAGGTGACCGAGCGCCTCGTCTTCGCGCCGTCCCGCCCCTGCCAGCGAGGCGAGCTCCACCCACGGATCGGCGCTGGCGGGATGCGCGGCGGCAGCGCGCTTGAAGGTCACGACCGCATCGGCGCGCCGGCCGGTCGCGGCCTGGGCACGGCCGCGCGCGAGTTGCAGGCCCAAGTGATCCGGTGCGGAGGCCAGCGCGGCGTCGAGGCGCCGCAGCGCTTCGAGGGCATGGCCGCGATCGATCGCGACCAACGCCAGCACCCACTGGGCCTCAAGATCGCCGGGTGCCGCCTCGAGCACGGCACGAGCCGCCTTCTCGGCATCGGCCGGGCGCTGCCGAAGGTAGAGGGCGCGTGGCCCAACGGGCTCCGGCGCAGGGGGCGTCGGATCTCCGCCGCCGGGCTCCGGGACGGCCGCCGATGGCGACGCTACCGTCTGCGACGATGCAGGCGAGATCCTGCTCTTCAGCCAGCGCAGCATCGCGCTCACGTTCCCGGCAGGGAGGACAGGGCGACGAGCCGCACGACGTCGCGAGAGAACTGCTGCCGAAATGCTTCGGGATACCCCTCCTCCTCCAGCAAGGCCATGAGTCGGGTGCCGAGGCGTGCTTTTTGATAGACGTTCAATCGATTCGACCCTGCGAAGCTGCGAGCCTGGCGGTCCAGGAAGGCCTTGAACTGCTCGCGCTGCTTGACGGCGGATCGTGCCTCGCTGTCGAGGCTGGCCGGCGGCTGCAGTCGCTTCAGTTCGCGGAGAACCTGGCCCGCGAAGGCGTCACCCTGGGTGGTATCGAAGAAGTTCTTGAACATGCGCTTAGAGTTTCGTTGCGTCCGCCGGCTCTGCTCGGGGGCGCCGGCGATATTAGGGCATTCCATCCTCGCCACCAGGCCGTTGCCGCACCCATCCCATCGACGCCGCCAGGTTGACGCGCCAGCGCAGGCTCATCGTGGCGATGCCCGCCAGGTGGGCGAACACCGCGACCATCAGCGCATCGGCGAGCCAGGCATGCACCGTGTGCACCCGCTCATCGCCCCAGAACGCATCGAGCCGGCTCATCCAGCCGCTCAGGCCGAGCGCCAGCACCAGCGTCCACAGCAGCCAGATCATCCACACGCCCAGCGGGTTGTGGCCGGCGGTGCGCGGCGCGCCGGCGCGCAGGTAGGCCAGGGTGCGGGCGGGCGAGGGGCGCAGCGCCGCGAGGCCGCTCGGGCCACCGCGATGCAGCGCCGCCCACAGCAGGCGCGCCAGCACGACCCCCATGGCGACATAGCCCGCGCGGCGGTGCCACAGGTCGCCGTCGTCGCGCACCAGGTTCAGCAGCACCAGCGCCGCGAGCGCCGCATGCAGGAGGCGCACTGCGGCATCCCAGGCCGGCACGCGGCCGCCCGTGGCCATCGTCCGCCTACTTCTCGACCTCGGACTTCACCGGCTCCAGGGTCTTGGCGTCGAAGTAGATCTCGACCTTCTTGCCGTCCTTGTTCTTGCCGTAGATCTCGTAGCAGTTGCCGTCGACCTTGAACTTCCTGATCGTGTAGCCCTGCGATTCGATCCTGGCCTTGGCATCGGCCTCCTTCATCCACTCGGCTTTCGGGTAGGCCTTGCAGTCGGCCTTGGCCCAGGCCGCCACCGGGCCCGCCAGCGCGGCCCCGGCGAGGGCCGCAACGAACAGCTGCTTCATCGGAATCCTCCTTGGGCGTCGAACGTGCGGCGCAGTCTACTGCGACCGGCGTCCGGCCCCGGTCGGGATCACCCCGCTTCGCGCGCCAGCCAGGCGGCCGCCGATTCGGGCGTCAGGCGGAAGCCGGCCTCGACGCGGCGGCGGGCGCATTCGCGGCCGTCGGCATCGCGCCCGACCAGCGTCGCATAGGGCTCGTCCTCGTCCGGCACGATGTCGAGCGTGACGACGAAGCTGCCGGCCTCGGTGACGACGGACACCCGCTTGTGCAGCCGCGCCTGCAGCTGCTGCTCGTGGCGCCGCCGCACCTCGTGCGCGGCCTTGACCAGGGTGTGGAAAGCCGGCGCGTCCAGCGGCTTCGGGTTCTTCTTGTCGCGGCCCATGGTCCAGGGGCCGACCAGCGCGGGCTCGGATTCGCCGCGCAGCGTCATCGCCACCGCCCAGCCGTCGTCGTCCTCGTTCTTGATGACCTGGGCGATCCAGGTCTCGTCTTCCCAGCGGCGGTCTTCCTGGATCAGTTCGAGCGTGTCGTCGAGGACGTCGGTGTCGGTCATGGCAAGCGTTGCAAGAGCTGTGATGGATGCGATGCTACTGGATATGCATACAGTTGTCATGCCGGGAACGTGCCTTGCCCGTCGGGGGGAACCGACGATGAAGGAGAAGCCCATGAGCAACGCCCTGTTTGCCTTCGACGATCCCGCGGACGGCCAGCGCGCCGCCGACCGCCTGCGCGCCGCCTTGCCGGCCGTCGAACTGCACACCCGCGGGGACGGCCCGCACCATGCGATCGCCGCCGAGGCCGACGAGCTCGCCACCGGTGGCTTCCTCACCAACCTGCTGGACCTCTTCCAGGGCGTGTTCGAGTGGGGGGCCTCGCCGCACGACGCGAGCAGCTTCGCCGAGGTGGTGCGCCGCGGCGGCGCGGTGCTGAGCGTGGTCGCCGAGACCGATGCCCAGTGCGACCGCGCCGACGAGGTCGCCGCCGAGGAAGGCTGCCGCCTGCGCACCGGCTGGGGCGATGCTCCTCAGGCTGGGGAGGCCGCCGTGAGCAGCCAGGACCGGAACGCCTCCCAGGCCGGCGTGGCGGGGCGCGACTTCAAGCGCGTGAGCCAGTAGCGGCCGAGCGACACGCCGAGCGCGAAGGGCTGCACCAGGCGCTCGGTGCGCAGTTCCTCGCCGAACATCGCCGGCGGCAGCAGGGCGACGCCCGCCCCCTGCACCGCCGCCGCGGCCATCGTGATCGAGGAGTCGAACACCGGCCCGTGCAGCAGCGGCGTCGCGAGGCCCGCGGCGCCGCACCAGCGGCTCCATTCGTCGGCGCGGTACGAGCGCAGCAGCGTCTCGCCGGCCAGGTCCGCCGGCGTGCGCAGGCGCTGCGCGATGGCAGGCGTGCACACCGGCGCCAGCGGCGCTTCCATCAGCGGCTCGGCATCGGTGCCGTGCCAGGCACCGTCGCCGAAGCGGATCGCGCCGTCCAGCCCCTCGGCCGCGAGGTCGACGCGGTTGTTGTTCGTCAGCAGCCGCAGGTCGACGAAGGGATGGTCGCGCCGGAACGCCGGCAGCCGCGGCAGCAGCCAGCCGACCGCGAAGGTGCCGACGGCGGCGATCGTCAGCACCTCGCGCGGCTGCCCGTCCGCGAACTGCGCCAGCACCGCCTGCATGCGCCCGAAGCTGTCGCTCAGCAGCGGCAACAGCGCCGCGCCTTCGTCGGTGAGCGCCAGGCCGCGCGGCAGGCGACGGAACAAGGGGCGCGCGAGCCGCTCTTCCAGGTTCTTCACCTGGGCGCTGACGGCGTTCTGCGTCACGCACAACTCCAGCGCGGCGCGCGTGAAGCTGAGGTGGCGCGCCGCGGCCTCGAAGGCGCGCAAGGCGTTGAGGGGCAATTGCATGCCCCAGTTTATCTGGGGTCTCGCCCCCGAAATGACGGTTTGAGCCGGGCCCCGGCGATGGCTATCGTGCGCGCTCTCCACCACTGAAAGAGGACATCCGATGGACCGCAGGGATTTCGGCCTGGCGCTCGCGCTGGGGCTGGGCACGACACAGAAAAGCTGGGGGCGTGGCGAGGCCGACCCCTGGGAGGCGATCGAGGCGCGCGTCGGCGGCCGGCTCGGCGTCGCCCTGCTCGACACCGCCGACGGCCGCCTGCAGGGCCATCGCCTGGACGAGCGTTTCCCGATGTGCAGCACCTTCAAGTGGCTGGCCGCGTCGGCGGTGCTGCAACGCGTGGATGCCGGCGAGGAGCGCCTGGACCGCCGCATCGTCTATGGGCGCGAGGTGCTGCTCCCCCACTCGCCGGTGAGCGAGAAGCACGTCGGCGGCGACGGGCTGAGCGTGGGCGAGCTGTGCGAGGCGGCGGTCACCGTCAGCGACAACGCCGCCGCCAACCTGCTGCTGGACAGCTTCGGCGGCCCGGCCGGCGTGACGCGCCACGCGCGTGCGCTGGGCGACACCGTGACGCGCCTGGACCGCACCGAGCCGGCCCTGAACGAGGGCACGCCCGGCGACCCGCGCGACACCACCACGCCGCGCGCGATGGCGCAGGCGTTGCGCAGCGCGGCGCTGGGCACGCGGCTGTCGCCGGCGAGCCGCGCCCAGCTGCTGCGCTGGATGGAGGCGGCGAGCACCGGCTTCGACCGGCTGCGCGCCGGCTTCCCGAAGGACTGGCGCGTCGCCGACAAGACCGGCACTGGCGAGCGCGGCACCAGCAACCATGTCGCGCTGGCGTGGCCGCCGGGGCGCGCGCCGCTGGTCGTCGCGGCCTACCTGACCGGCTCCGGCGCGTCGGGCAGGCAGCGCAATGCCGCGCTGGCCGAGGTGGGCCGTGCGGTGGCCGCAGGGGGGGCCGCGGGGATGGCCGGGCCCGCCGCCGCCGCGGCAAGCAGTGCGTCGATGCCCTCCGGCGCGACCGGCCGACTGTACAGGTAGCCCTGCGCGAAGTCGCAGCCCTGGGCCGCCAGGAAATCGCGCTGGGCCGCGGTCTCGATGCCCTCGGCCACGACCGCGAGCGACAGGCTGTGCGCCATCGAGATGATGGCGGTCGCGATGGCCGCGTCGTCGGCGCTGTCCGGCAGGTCCTTGACGAAGCTGCGATCGATCTTGAGCTTGCCGATGGGCAGGCGCTTCAGGTAGGCGAGCGAGGACAGGCCGGTGCCGAAATCGTCCACCGCTACCTGGATGCCGAGCGCGCGGATCGCCTCCAACTGGGCGATGTTGCTCGCCAGGTCCTCCACCATCGAGTGCTCGGTGAGCTCGATCTGCAGCGCCTGCGGGTCCGCACCCGAGGCCTGCAGCGCCGCCTCGACCTGGGCGCGCAGCCCGCGCCGGATCTGCAGCGCCGAGACGTTGACCGCGACGTGCAGCCGGTGGCCGGCGTCGTGCCAGGCCTTGAGCTGGCGGCAGGCCTCGTGCAGCACCCACTGGCCCAGGTCGACGATGGCGCCGCTCGCCTCGGCGATGGGGATGAACTCCACCGGCGACACCGCGCCGAGCTGCGGGTGCTCCCAGCGCAGCAGCGCCTCCACCCCCCGCATCCCGCCCGCCTGCAGGTCGTGGATCGGCTGGTACAGCAGGCGCAGCTGGCCGCGCGCGGCGGCCTCGCGCAGCCCGGACTCGATGCGCGTGCGGCGCGTCGCATCCTCGTGCATGCCGGGCTGGAACAGCGCGAAGGTGTTCTTGCCCAGGCGCTTGGCCTCGTACATCGCGGTGTCGGCAGCCATCACCAGCCCGGCCGCATCGGCCGCGTCGCGCGGGTAGTGCGCGATGCCGGCGCTGCCGCGCATGCGCAGCTGCTGGCCGGCCACCGCCAACGGCTCGTCGAAGGCCTGCATGGCCAGCCGCGCCAGCGCCTGCAGCTGGCGCGGGTCGTCGACGCGCGGCACCAGGATCACGAACTCGTCGCCGCCGAAGCGGAAGGCCACGTCGGTCGGCCGCATGAAGCGCGTCAGGCGCAGCGCCAGCGCGCGCAGCAACTCGTCGCCGGCGCCGTGGCCCCAGGTGTCGTTGACGACCTTGAAGTCGTCCAGGTCCAGCAGCAGCAGGGCAAAGCCGTCGCTCGATCGGCCGACGGTGGCGATCAGGCGCTGGATCTGCTCGTTCGCCGCATGGCGGTTCGGCAGGCCGGTCACCGGGTCGTAGTAGGCCAGTTCGTCGAGGCGTCTCTCGGTGCGGTCGATCTGGCGCCGGATGCCGATCGCGAGCGCGAAGGCGAGGGCGAAGGCCACCACGCTCACCAGCAGCGTGAGCGCGACGAAGGCGCCGACGCGCTCGTACAGCGGACGCAGGCTGGCCGTGAGCTGCAGGTGCCCGACCACGCGCTCGCCTTCGCGCACCGGCACGCGCACGTGCAGCTGGTTGCCGGCGTAGCGGTGGCCGTCCGACGCGAGCATCGACGGCGGGTCGGCGCGCTGCGTGCGCAGGCCGGGCTCGGTGTAGCTGGCGGTCGTGCGGCCCTGCAGGTCGCGCAGGTCGGCGCGCGCGATCGCGGCCGAGGCCTGCAGGCCGGCCAGCGTCTGCGCCGCGGCCGCGCGGTCGCCGAAGATCAGCGCGGCCGAGCTGTTGTCGGCGACGATGCGCGCCTGGGCGGTCAGGTCCTCGAGCAGCGCGCTGCGCAGCGAGAAGAACACGTAGGCGTCGAAGCCCAGCCCCGACACGAACAGTGCCGCGCTCACGCTCAGCGCGACGGCGCGCATCAGCCGGCGCCCGAGCTGCGGCCCGGTGGGCACGCGGAACGGGTCGCTGCGGCGTTCCGGCAGCATCTTCATTCGGTCACCGTGCGGGCGAGGCGCAGCAGCTTGGCGCTCAGCTGCAGGCGGGCCCGGCGGGCCGCCGGCAGGTTGACGTCGAACACCAGCCGGTTGCCGGCGCGGTGCAGCACGATGGCGGCCGTGCCGGACGCGGGCGCATCGCCGTCGGCCAGCAGCAGCGTGCCGGCGGCCGGGCGCACCGCGCGCGAGGCCGGGGCGTCGTCCAGCACCACCGCATGGCAGCCGGTGGTGGCGCCGCTGTCGGGCAGGTCGCGCACGTCCAGGTGCTGGCTGCGCACCGGGCGGCCTTCCAGCGCCTTCAGCGCCGGCTGCATCGCATGGGTGCGCGCGACGCAGACGGCGAGCGAGGGCGCCTGCGGCGGCAGGGCCTCGGGCGGCCATTCGACGAACAGCAGCAGGTTGAACACGATCGCCGCCTTCAGCTCCTGCTCCTCGACCGCGCCGGTCCCGGCCTGCGCGAAGGCGCCAGCGAGCAGCAGCGCGCCGCCGAGCAGGCCCAGGCGCCAGGCGCGGCCGCGCGTCGCGAGGAAGGGGGGTACTGCCGCGCGCATGGGGCTAGAAGCTCCACTCCGCGCCGACGAACAGGCTGCGGCCGTCCTGCGGGGCGACCGGCTGCAGGACCGAGTCGCCGCCCGGGTCGTCGGGGCGGCGGTCCAGCAGGTCGCGCACGCTCGCCGAGAAGCGGCCGTGCCCGTCGCCGAAGCCGCTCGAGAACGTGAGCTGCGTCGTGCCGTAGCCGGGCACCGCGCCGCGCCGGGCCACGAGCAGGGCCTGCAGGCCGGCGGTCCAGCCGCCGGCCACCGGCGCAATCAACATCAGCTTGCCCATGTGGCGCGGGTTGCGCGAGCCGAGGTCCAGGCCCGACATGTCCTTCACCTGCTCCAGGCTGTAGTTGGCGCGCAGGTGCACGCCGCCGGCGGCGGCCTGTTCCAGCTCGACCTCGAGCCCGCGGGCCCGCAGCGCGCCGGCGTTGTCGTAGACCAGCTGGTGGTCGGCCGGGTCGACCGCCTGCACCAGCAGCCGGTCGGCGCGCGTCTCGTGCAGCGCGACGGTCCAGCGCGTCGCCGCCGACGGGCGGTACTCGAGCACCGCCTCGCTGCCGCGCACCGATTCGTTCTGCAGCCGGTCGTTGCCCTTGTAGCCGACCGTGCCGGCGATCGCGTAGTGCGACTCGTAGGCATTCGGTGCGCGGAAGGCGCGGCCGTGGATCAGCTTGAGCACCAGCGTCTCGTCCGGGCGCGCGACCAGCGCGAGGCGCGGGCTCCACTGCGACGAGCGGGTGTCGCCGCGCAGGCGGTCGTAGCGCAGGCCGGTGGTCAGCGTCACGGCGGGCGCGAGGCTCCACTGGTCCTCGGCGAAGACCGACTCGCGCATGCTGCGCCGGCGGTCGTCGAGGTAGGGTTCCGACGCCGGGTCGACGTCGAGGTTGGACTGGTCGCGCCGCGGCGAGACCTGCAGGTCGGCGCCGAGGGCAAGCACATGGCCGGCGATGCGGGTGCCGACCCAGTTCGTCTCCAGCCCCCACCAGCGCGACTCGGCGCGGTCCTGGTTCAGCGTGACGGGCGGGTAGTCGACGACGAAGTCGCCGCGGAAGCGGTACTCGCCGGCATAGGCGCGCAGCTTCAGCGCATCGCCGTCGGCCAGCCGGTGCGCGAGCGTGAGGTCGGCCAGCGCGTAGGTGTCCCGGTAGGCGTTGCCCGGGTCGCCGAACACCGTGCCGGCGGTGGCCGACAGGCCCTTGACGCGGTCGGACCAGCGCAGGCTGCCGCTCAGCTCGCCCTGCTCGACCTTCAGCTCCAGGCGCTCGCCGCGCTCGTGGTCGGTGCGGTGGCTGGTGAGCCGGCTGCCGTCGCCGTCCGGGGCCGGATAGCGCGCATCGGTGCCGTTGCTGCGCCGGCTGCTGGCCGACAGCAGGATCGCGCCGTCATGGCCGAGCCGGTGCCGGCCGGTGAGGCGCAGGCCGCGTTCGGCGCCGCTGCCGCCCGCGGCCTCGAGTTCGCCGTCCGGGCCGCTGCCCGCGCGGCGCGTGACGATGTTCACGACGCCGAACAGCGCGTTGGCGCCATGCACCGCCGAACCCTGCCCGGGGATGAACTCGACGCGCTCGACCAGGGCCAGGTCGAGCGGCAGGCCGCTGTCCAGCACGGCCTGGTCGAACACCGTGTCGTTGACGCGGTTGCCGTCGATGAGCAGCAGGATGCGGGTGTTGTAGTCGCCTGCCGGCGCGAAGCCGCGCACGCCGATGTAGGCGTAGGTGCGGTCCGACGAGACCAGCACCCCGCGCACCGACTGCAGCACCTCGGCCAGGGTGCGCCAGCCCATGGCGCGGATCTCGTCGGCGGAGATGACGGTCGCGGACGAGGCGGACTGGCTGACGCGCAGCGGCCGCTTGGAGGCGGCGGAGACCTCCAGGTCGAGCAGCTGGTCGAGCGGGATCGAGGCGAGGTCGGGCGCGGCGCCGGCGCTGCAGGCACCGGCCAGCAGCACCAGGCCGACGAGGCGGCGCGGGGAGGGAAGGCGTGTCACGGGGCGTCGGATGGGCAAAGGGCGCCGCCCGCGGTCGCGGACGGCGCCCTTCCATATCGGCGCCCGGCCCCGGCGCTTGAGTCCGGCCGGGGGAGGGGTGTCCTTGCGGCTTACCAGCCGACGGTGACGATCATGCCGCGCGGTGTCGGATGCTCGAGCAGGGTGCTCTTGCTGCGCACGTCGTCGTAGCAGAAGCCGTAGGCCAGGCCGTCGATGCTGTGGTCGTGCCAGAACTTCGCGTAGTAGTTGGCCGGGCCGGTGGGGTAGTAGGCGGCCGAGTTGCTCCACTGCGACGGGTCGACGCTGATCAGCAGGTGGCGGTTGAAGGCGGCGGTGATCTGCGCCTGGATGACCTTCTCCTCGGCATTGCCGGTGGCCAGGCGGCCCGAGCCTTCCAGCACTTCCTGGGTGTTGGGCTTGCCGCGGATGTAGAGGTTCTGCGGCCCGCCGTCCTTGGAGAACACGAAGTCGCTGCCGATCACGCGGCCGCGGAAGGTGCCGGCCTCGGCGGTGAAGACGAGGTCGGTGCCGGCGTAGCGGCTCCACACCTGGTCGATGTACGGCTGCATGTAGTTGCCCTGCGCGCGGCCGGCGCCGAAGTTGCCCTTGGCCGGGGCGACGATGCGGTACGGGCGCTGCACCAGGCTGCGGAACTCGGCCTGCGGCAGGGCTTCGAAGTCGGCGAAGATCTGGGCGCGCGAGACGTTCTCGCCCAGCGTGCGGTCGTAGCCGTCCTTGCCGATCAGGCGCGTGCGCAGCGGGAAGCCGAACTGGTCGACGCGGGTGGTGTTGCCGTGGTAGCCGCCGTTGTCGACGGTGAACTCGATCCACTCGAAGTTGACGTCCTGGTTCGGGTCGGTCGGGTTGTTCATGTCCGGACCGGCGAAGCCCAGGCGGCCGTCCGCGGCCTGGTTGATCTTGATGTACATCGGCGAGCCGACGCTGATGAACATGCGGCCGGAGTCGATCTTCGGGATCGAGACCCAGCTGGCCTCGCTCAGGCGGTAGAAGTAGTTCGCGTAGGTCTGGCCGTTCTTCGCGAGGCGGTTGGCGGCGTTGTTGTCGCCGACCGCGGCGGGCACCAGGCGGCCGCTGCTGTCGACGTGGGCGAGGGCCTTGGTGGCCGGGTCGTAGCCGATGATCGACCAGTAGACCTGGCTGTCGGGCCAGGCGCCGTTGGTGCCGTTGGCGAGCTTGATGGTCATCACGCCGTTGCCCACCGGCAGGTCGACGTTGCCGCCGCCGCCCTGGCGCACGCGGAACGAGGACAGGATGTCGTTGAAGTTGACGTTGACCAGGTTGGGCGTGTCGCCGCTGAGCGAGAGGGTGCGGCCGCCGAAGTTGATGTCGTCGTAGAGGTCGACGGTGTAGCCGGCCTTGACCTTCACCGAGGAGGCGCGGTCGTTCCAGGTGCCGCCGATCCACGCGCTGTCGGCGTCGGCGCAGAACGAGGCGCCCTGGTAGTCGACGTGCTCGTAGAAGCAGACGTTGCCGCTCGCGGCCGGCGGCGGGGGCGTGGTGCCGCCGCCCACGGTGGCGGTGTAGCGCGGCGAGTCATAGGCCGGCGCGCCGTTGTTGTAGGTGAAGAAGTAGCCGAGGGTGTTGCCGGAGGCGACGCCGGTGACGACCTGCTCGTAGCGGGCGGCGCCGCTGTTGTAGCCCATGCGCAGGTTCTGCTGCGCGCCGCCGTTGACCTGGTAGTGGACATCGACCCAGGTGGTCGCGACGCTGGACTTGAACCAGATCGTCGCCGTGCTGCCGGACGAGGTGACGCCCTGCGTGAAATCGGCTGCGGCGGCCGGCGCCGCCCAGACCGCCAGCAGCGCGAACGCGGCCAGCAGCCATCCCCAGGTACTTCTTCTGATTCCCGCCATGATGTGTCCCTCGTTGGTCTGGTGCGCCCGACCGGGCCGCACGCTGAGGGGCGATTCTCGAATTGCCGCCCCGGCGCGGCGCACAGGGCTTGCAACCAAATGCGAGGGCGCTCAGAAAGCGCTTTCACGATGGCGGGGCCGCCCGGGCGTGGCCTGGTTCACAGGTATTCAGGTGGTCCTGTCCGTTGCGGTTGGGGAGGCCGGGCGACGAACCTTTTGTTGCAACTGGCGCGGGCCACCGTGAGCCGCCGGCGACTGCGGCGAGAATGCGCTCCGTTGCCAGCGTCCCAGGAGCCCGAATGACCGCCCCCGCTTCCACCCCTGTCGTCCTCGTTGCCGGTGGCACCGGCGCCCTTGGCGGTGCCGTGGCCCAGGCTTTTGTCGATGCCGGCGCGACGGTGATCGTCACCTATCGCCAGCGGCGCGGCTTCGACGAGCTGCAGAAGCAGCTGACCCCCGGGCCAGGCAGCCTGCTGGGCGTCGAGCTCGACGCCACCGACGAGGCGGCCGTGCGCGCCTGCGTGGCGACGCTGCTGACGCAGCACGGACGCCTCGACGCGATGGTCAATGCGATCGGCGGCTGGGCCGGCGGCATGCCGCTGTGGCAGCAGGAGGCGGGCGCCTTCGACCAGATGATCGACATGAACCTGCGGGCCACCCATGCGCTGCTGCGGGCCGTGGTGCCGGCGATGCAGGCGCGCGGCGCCGGCTCGCTGGTGAACGTGGCCGCGATGGCCGGCATCGCGCCGTCCTCCGGCTCGGCGATGTACGCGGCCTCGAAGGCGGCCGTGCTCGCGCTGATGGCCGCCCTGGCCGAGGAGCTCAAGGGCAGCGGCGTGCGCGCCAACTCCGTGCTGCCCGGCACCATCGACACGCCCGCCAACCGGCGTGCCATGCCCGACGCCGACTTCGGCGCCTGGACGGCGCCGGCCGACATCGCCCGCGTCATCGTCTACCTGTGCAGCGACGCGGCGCGCGCCGTGCACGGCGCGGCCATTCCGGTGCGCGGCGCGGCCTGACTGCTCAGCCCCGTTGGCGCCTGATCCAGGCGTCGAACTTGTGCAGCAGCTGGGTGCAGAACTCGCGCGACTTCTCGTCCGCGATCGTGCCGTCCGGCCCGAGCAGCTTGGCGACGTTGCCGATGTAGGCCTCGGGCTGCTGCAGCACCGGCATGTCGAGGAAGACCAGGCACTGGCGCAGGTGGTGGTTGCTGCCGAAGCCGCCGAGCGCCCCCGGCGAGCAGCTGACCACCGCCGCCGGCTTGCCCGACCACACGCTCTTGCCGTAAGGCCGCGAGCCGACATCGATCGCGTTCTTCAGCGCGCCCGGGATCGAGCGGTTGTATTCCGGCGTCGCGAACAGCACCGCGTCGGCCCGCGCCACGCGCTCGCGGAACGCCTTCCACGGCGCCGGCGGGTTCGCCTCGTCGTCCTCGTTGTAGAGCGGCAGCTCGCCGATGCCGAGGATCTCGATCTTCAGCGCCGGCGGGGCGATGGGTGCGAACGCCTTCACCAGGGCCCGCGTGTGCGACGCGCGCCGCAGGCTGCCGACGAGGGCGACGACGTCCAGGGAAGAGGGGCTGCTCATGCGCATGTCTCCTGGGTGCAGTGGACTGCGCAGCCTACGACAAGCGACCGGCTGGCGCCGCGACGTGGGGATTCAAGAGGCGCGATTGTTCTTGATTTGGCAATGATCAATTCCCAAAAGGGCGCTCGATGGATTCAGGGTTAACCACTAGAGTTCACTCCATCGCAACGACACACCCCAAGGAACCCGCCATGAACAGCAAGCTTCTCGTCGCCGCCTCCCTCGCCCTTGCCGCCCTCCACGGTGCTGCCTCGGCCGAAACCAGTTCCTATGCCGAAAGAATGCGCCTGATCGGCCGCACCCCGATGGCGAACGAAGTGGCGCCCGCCCAGTTCGTCGACAGCAACAGCGGCCAGCTGCTGAGCGCCGCCGAGCAGCGCGAGCAGCACGCCGCCCGCATGAGCCTGATCGGTCGCACGCCTGCCTTCGGCGAAACCGGCGCTGCCGCCGTGGTGCCGACGGTCAGCGTCGCCGCCAGCGCACAGCAGCAGTTCGAGCAGCGCATGAAGCTGATCGGCCGCACGGTGCAGTATGGCGAAGTGGCCGGCGATGCCGGCAACCAGCTGAGCGCCCAGCGCGGTGGTTCGCGCACCGCGCGTTGAGCCCCTGGCGTGCAACCTGACACGCTTGCGCGGGTCAGGTTGCAAGATGGCCGGTCGATATGGACTTCAGCACGCGGACGGCGGCTTCCAGCCGCGACGTGCGGGAGGTCGCGACCATGTCTTTCCTCGGCAACTTCACGATCGGCAAGCGGCTTGGCGCCGGCTTCCTGATCACGATCGCAGTCGCTGTTGCGATGGCCCTGTCGGCCCGCCAGCGAATGGCCACCACCAGCGAACAGGTCGGCGAGCTGACCAGCGGGGAGATCGCCAAGGTGGTGCAGCTCTCGCGCATGAAGGACAACCAGAACGTCGTCGCGCGCGGCGTGCGCAACCTGGTGCTGCTCTCGGACGAGGCCGGCATGCAGGCCGAGAAGAAGCGCATCGACGAGATGCGCGCGAAGAACGCAGAGATCATCGCCGGGCTCGAGGCCACGATGCGCAGCCCGGCGGCACGCGAGCTGCTGCAGGCGGTGTCCCGCACGCTGCCGCCGTACGAGAAGGCCTTGGACAAGGCGATTGCGCTCGGCCTGGCCAACGACGACGCGACGGCGACGACGGTGCTGCTGTCCGAGGTGCGCCCGGTGCAGAACGCCTATTTCAAGGCGGTCGACGCGCTGGTCGAGATGCAGCAGCAGGAAATGCGGCAGGTCGCCGGCGACATCCAGGCCGGCGCCCGCGCCGACAGCCTGGTCATGCTGGCGCTGGCCGCCCTGGCGGCCGTGTTCGGCGCGCTGATCGCCTGGGCGGTCACGCGATCCATCGTGCGGCCGCTGAAGCAGGCGGCGGCGGTGGCGGACCGGGTGAGTGCCGGCGACCTGAGCGAGGCCGTCGTCGCGGACGCGAGGGACGAGACCGGCCACCTGCTGCGCGCCCTGCAGCGCATGCGCGACAGCCTGGTGCAGATCGTCGGCAGCGTGCGCGGCAACGCCGAGAGCGTCGCGACGGCCAGCTCGCAGATCGCCCAGGGCAACCTGGACCTGAGCCAGCGCACCGAGGAGCAGGCCAGCGCGCTGCAGCAGACCGCGGCGACGATGGAGGAGCTGAGCGCCACGGTGCGCCACAACGCCGACAATGCGCGCCAGGCCAGCCAGCTGGCGCAGGGGGCGGCGCATGCCGCCACCGACGGCGGCGCGGTGGTCGGCCGCGTCGTGGACACCATGCGCGGCATCCACGGATCCTCGCGCCGCATCGCCGACATCGTCGGCGTGATCGACGGCATCGCCTTCCAGACCAACATCCTCGCGTTGAACGCGGCCGTCGAGGCGGCGCGCGCCGGCGAGCAGGGCCGCGGTTTCGCGGTGGTGGCCAGCGAGGTGCGCATGCTGGCGCAGCGCAGCGCGACGGCGGCGCGCGAGATCAAGGTGCTGATCGGCGACAGCGTGCAGCAGGTCGAGCAGGGGTCGGCGCTGGCCGACCAGGCCGGCCAGTCGATGCAGGAGATCGTCGCGGCGATCCGGCGCGTCAGCGACATCGTCGGCGAGATCAGCGCGGCGGCGGTGGAGCAGAGCTCGGGCGTGTCGCAGGTCGGCGATGCGGTGTCGCAGATGGACCAGACGACGCAGCAGAATGCCGCCCTCGTCGAGCAGGGCGCGGCCGCGGCGCAGAGCCTGCGCCAGCAGGCGCGGATGCTGGTCGAGGCGGTCGCGGTGTTCCGCCTCGGGGCGGCCTCGCAACCGGCCTAGGGCCGAGCGCCGGGCCGTCCAAGCCCGCGCAGGCGGGCTTGGAGCCGCGGCCCATGTTCCCCGCGGGCGAGGGGCCGTCATACCCGCACCGTCACGGCGCCCACCACGCTGGTCGCCGTGTCGACCTGCCAGAGCCGGCCTTCTCGGTCGAACAGCAGGCAGGCGCCGGCCATCAGCCGGGCCGCCACGCCGCTGTCGGCGGGCCATGCCGGCGCGGTGCCGTGCAACCGGCCGTGGGTGAGCGACAGCACGTGCCAGTGCACCCCATCGCCGTCCCGGATCGGCACCACGCACAGGTCCTCGCCCGTGCGGGCCGGCCCGGCCAGGGCTGCCGTGGACGACAGGTCCTGCACCACCGGCACCTCGGTGACCCGCCCCAGCAGATTGAGCCCGAGCGCCGGCGCCCGGCCCGACTCGTTGCGCAGCCACACCTCGATCGCCCCGCCCTTGGCGTAGGGCAGCAGCTGCGAGCCTTCGACGCCGCGATCCGCCAACGACTCGCCCCGCGCCAGCAGCCGGCGCTGCGGCAGCTGGTAGCGCCACAGCTGCAGGTGCCCCCGCTCGTCCACCAGCACCGCCTGCTCCGCCGAGCCCGACACCGCCAGCACGCGCACCTCGCCCGGCAGGTCGTCCACCTGCCACAGCACCTCGTGCAGCGAGCGCTGCGTGTCCAGCACGCACAGCCGGCGGCCGATGCCGACCGTCCAGGCGATGCCATCGAAGGTGTCGGTGAACGCGGTGAGGGCGGCCAGCCCCAGGTCGGTGGCCTGGCGCGACACCAGGTCCAGGCGACTCACGCGCCACAGCCGGTCGCGCGGTGCGAGGCCGAGCGCGACCCGGCGGTTGTGCGAGATCACCAGCCGTTCCGCCGGCACCGCGAAGCGCGACACGATGCGCCCGTGGACGTCGACGATCGCCGCCCCCGCCTCGCCCAGCGCGACCAGGCTGCGCCCGTCGTTCAGCGCCACCGCGTCCAGCAGCGGCAGGCCGCCGCCCTCGGGCAGCCGGCCCGGCGGCGAGGGCAGGTGGCCGTGCGGCGCCAGCGGCTGGCGCGGCACCACCGGCAGCGGGGTCGGCGGCAGGTCCGCGTCCAGCCACCGGTCCTGGCCGCGCTGCACCAGGCGCGCCAGCTCGGCCTGCGGCAGCCGGCCGCGCCCGGCGCCGTGGTCGGCGATCACGCCGCGCACCACCAGGCGCATGAGGCGCTGTGCGGTCGCGTCCTGCTGCTTCAGGGCGAGCAGGGCCTCGGCGAAGGCCGCGCGCTCGGCATGCTGTCGCGGGTCGCGCGCCAGGGCCTCGAAGCGGTCGGCGCAGTCGGCCAGCGTGTCGGGCAACAGCAGCGCGCGCTGCACCAGCGCACGCGCGCCCAGCGTGCCCCCTTCGGCCTCGGCCTTCAACAGCCAGTCGACGGCGAGGGCGCGTCGGGCCGCCACCGGCCACAGCGCGTCGACCGCGGCGAGCCAGTCGCCCTGCAGCGCCAGGCTCTGCGCCCACTCCTCGCGCAGCCGCGCGGCGGCGTCGGGCCAGCGCTTTTCGAGCTGCAGCACCGCGTCGCGGAAGGCGTTGTCGCGCCGCGCCACCGCGACCGCGCGGCGCCAGTCGCCGGCGAGGGCCTGGAGGCGCACGATCACGGCGGGCGGCTGGTCCCAGGCCAGCGCGAGTTCGGCGGCCTGGGCGAAGCGTTCCTTCTTCTCCAGGTAGTCCAGCGCCTCCTGGCGCGCCTGCAGCAGCTCGGCCAGCACGAACACCGCCTCGTCGATGCGGCCGGCGCGGTCGAGCTGCTCGAAGGTCCGGCGGTAGAGCGAGCGCAGATGCTCCTCGAACGCGTCGCCGAAGGAGATGCTGGTCGACGCCCCGCGCTGCGTGCCCAGCGACAGGTCCTTGCGCGCGCCCGGCGTGCCGAAGGCCTGGCCGAGCGAGCCGTCGCCGCCGAGCGGGATCGCATGGCGCAGCGCCTCGTCGAGCCGGCCCGACTCGAACATCTCCAGCATGCGGCGCATGTAGGCGGCCTGGCGACGGCCGATCAGCGCCGACAGGCGCGAGGTGAGCGCCAGCCGGGCCAGCCAGTGGCGCCAGGCCTGCGGGACGATGCGGTCCCGCGCGCGCGGCGGCAGCGGCGGGCTGGGAGGCGCGGGCGCCGCGCCGCCGTGCCCGGCGCCTGTCCCGGTTCCCTGCCCGAGGCCCGCCGCGCCGAAGCGGCCCACCTGGCGCACCAGCCAGGCCGTCAGCGCGATGATCGGCAGGACGAGCCAACCCAGGTCGTTGCCGCTCGCCGCACCCAGCGCCACCGCCGCGAGCCACAGCAGCGCGGCCAGCATCGCCCACTTGCGGACGAAGTGCGCGGCCGGACCGGGCGGGCGGGACGGCCGGGGCGCCGGGCCGCCCTCCGTGGCGCGGCGCGACAGTTCGCGCAGGAAGTCCCGCTGCGCCTCGCTGGCCGGCGGCACGCGGCCATCCAGCACCTCGCGCAAGGCCCGTGCCTCGGCGGGCGCGAGGACCGCCGGCGCGGGCAGGGCGATCCGGCAGTCGTGCACCTCGTGCAGGGCCAGCCCGTCGACCTGCAGCCACTCGGACGGATCGAGCGGCTGGCCGTCGGCGAGCTGCAGGGCCTGCACCCGGCCGCCCTGGACCAGCCACACGTCGGCGGGCGGCAGGGCCGCCGCTTCCGCCGCGCTCAGCGGGGCCGAGCACAGTCCGCGGCCCTGGCGGCGCAGGGCCCAGCCGCCGAGCGACTCGCAGTCCTGCTCGCGCGGGGCGGCGCAGAGCAGCAGGTCGCCGCCGGGATAGCGCCGCGCGGAAGCGCCGACGTGCCACAGCGCCAGCAGGCGCCGCGCACGCTCGGCCTCGCCGTGCGCCTCCGCGGCGAACCACACCGCCGCCACCGGCTGGCGGCCCTGCAGCAGCGGCTGGTGGACGGCCGCGGCGGTTGGCATCGGCGCGTCAGTCGTCGGCATCATCGTCCGGGGTGTCGGGGTCGGGAGGGGCCGGTTCGGCGGCATGCGCGATCAGGCGCACGCCTTGGTCCGCCGACGAGAAGACATGCAGCATCCGCGCCTGCGTGAGGACGGCCACGAGGCCGCTGCTCGGGCACACGCTGGCGCGGGCGACCGGTGTGGGGAGTTCGTGACTGTCGCCGGCACCGCCGCGCCGGATCCAGCTCAGCTGGCGCCGGTTCGCGGACAGGACGACCAGCATCGGCTCCGGCGGCGTCGTGCCGTGCACCAGGCCGAGCGCCTGCGCGCCGGGCGGCAAGGTGACGGCCCAGGGGTTGCCTTCGCTCACCACCGGCTGCATCGGCAAGGGGTGCACGAACCAGCGCTCGGGCTCGCCGCGCCCGGACCGGCGGAGTGCGCAGGCGCCGGCCTGGCGGTCCCACAGGCCGCCGCCGGCCAGCAGGACCTGCGTCGTGCCCTCGCTCCCCGGCAGCGGGACGATCTTGCTGCTGCGGCCGTTCTTGCCGGCCAGGCGCAGCGACACCCGGTCGTTCTCGCGGTAGGCGAACACGACGTGCTCGGCGTGGCCCCCGTGCGCCATCGCGAGCACCTCGGCGTTGAGCAGCATCGGGCCGCGCGGCTCGGTGGGCTTGTCCGTCGACACCCAGTAGACGAGCCGCTTCGCCGCATCGAGCACGTACACGCGGGTGTCCGCCCCGTGGCGGCGCCACACGCACGGCAGCCACGCAGCGCGCGCCGGCGGGGCGCCGAAGTCCTTGGGCGCGGGGCGCCGGGTGCGGCCCAGCCCGGGCATCTGCCAGAACTGCAGCCGGTCGCCGTCGCCGAGCAGCATGCCGAGCGACTTGCCGAAGAAGCCGCCGGCCAGCACGCTCCCGTTCTGCGGCCCCCAGCGCTGGCGTTTCGGGCGCTGCTTGCGCGGCGCGCCCCGGCCCCCCGGGGGGACCGGGAAGACCAGCGCCTCGTGCTCGCCGAGCAGCGGCACCGCGACGTGCTGGCCGGACGGCGCGATGAGCGGCGCGAACTTCAGCGACAGCCGCCCGTGGTACGCGGCATTCAGCGTCGGCGCCGCGCGCGGCAGCTCGCCGAACTCGCCCTTCAGCAGGCGTGCGGCGGGGTGGGGCGGCGGCAGCGGCAGGCGCAGCGTGCGGACGGGGCCGGCCGTGCCGGTGTGCCGCCAGGTCACCTCCAGCGTGTCCTCGTCGAGGGCGGGGCGCAGGCCGACCGCGCAGCCGGTCACGCCGGTCGGGTGCGACAGCGCCAGCGCCTCGCTGCCGACGACCCAGCAGGGGCCCAGGTCGTCCGCGTGTTCGGCGAGCCAGGCCGACCAGCGGGCGCGGTGCTCGGGCGTCGCGCTGTCGAAGCTGCGTGCCGCGAGCAGGCGGCGCAGGTCGTCCGGCGTGTCGGCGCCATGCCAGGTGCCCGGCGCCTGCAGCACGCCCCAGCGCAGGGTGCCGCCGTTCTCGTGCGCGCGCCGGGCGAGCAGGATCCAGAGCGCGAGCTGGGCCAGGCGCGGCGCACCCAGCTGCCACGGCCCGGCATCGAAGAGCGCGACGGTCAGGCGCTGGGCCTGGTGCGCGCGCGGGCGCGGCGAGAGGAACAGGTGCTCGCCGGCGGCGGCGCGGCGCAGGAACTCGTCGGGCAGTTCGCCGGCGAGCAGCCACTCGCTGCCGAGCAGGCGCTCGTAGGGACCGCGGCGGCGCAGGTCGTCGATGCCGTCGGGCTCGGGCGTGCCGCCCTGGCGCCGGCCGTGCAGGGGGCCGAGCAGGGGCTGCAGGCGGCGCAGCAGGTCGCCGAGCGGCTCGGCGAGTGCCGGAGTGAACCAGCCCAGCCAGGTGGCCCAGGGCTGCAGCGGCGCCGGCAATGCCACGTTGCTCACGAGAGCTGCTCCTGGGGCGCCCAGTGGGCGGCGATGCATGCGAGCAGCGCGGGCGTCAGGGGCAACAGGCGGTCGAGAGGCAGCAAGGCCGCCGGCTCGCGCCACAGCAACAGCGGCTGGCGCGGGTGGCGCCGCCGCAGGGCCTGGGCCAGCAGGTCATGCGGCACGTCGGGCTGCCACAGCGTGGGCAGCCACAGCCCGGGCGCATCGGCGCTGGGCGCGGCATAGCGTCCGCCCTCGACCCACGGCAGCGACTCGGACGGACCGGTGGCGAGCAGCACGTCGCCGCTCGCGCAGGCCTGCAGGGGGCCCTGCCGCGCCTCGTCGAGCGCCGCGAGCCGCGCGTGCAGGCGCCGTGCCGCCTCGCCCCAGGCGACGACGGCGCGCGGCGCGGCGGGCTCGTCGCAGGGCTGCCAACGCCAGGCGATGGACGGAGGCAGGCTCACGCGGCAGCCGGCAGCGCGGCGAGTTGTCGGCGCCACGGCGCCAGTTCGGCGGGCAGGGCCTCGGCGTCGAAGTTGGCGTCGATCTCGCGCAGCAGGGCCTCGGCGGCCGCAGGGCGGCCGGCGTCGTCGCGCGCCAGGCAGGCCTGGGCGGTCTCGATCAGGCGCGCGAGGCGCGACAGCGGCTGCTGCGCCGCCTGTTCGACGGCGCTCGCCAGGTGCGGGTGGGTGGCCTGGGCGAACAGCTCGCGCAGCGTCTCGCGCGCGCCGTGCTGCGCCTCGCGCGTGGGCAGCACGTAGAGCAGCGGCCACAGGTCGGCCGGCGTGGCCTGGCTGCGGCCGGCCAGCACGGCCGCCGCGGCGATCAGGCGCTGGGCACGCACGATGCGCCGGTCGCTGAGCTGGATGCCGGCCTGGCGCAGCTGGCGGATCGCGTTGGCGAGCGCCGGCCGCGCACTGTCCAGCTGCACCTGCGGCAAGGCGCGGCACAGCAGGTCGAGGTGGGCCATGGCCGAGGGCGCGGCCGCGCCGGCCGGCGCGCTGTCGGCGTTCCAGCCGGCGGCGAGCATGGCCTCGAGCTGGTGGTCGGGCACCGGGTCGATGAAGGCGTGCAGCAGGAAGCGGTCGCCGAAGGCGGCCAGCGCCTCGTCCTCGGGCAGGGCATTGGCGGCGCCGACGCACACCCGCAGCGGGCAGTCGATCTGCGTGTGGCCGCGGCGGAAGCGGCGTTCGTTGAGCACGCCGAGCAGGGTGTTGAGGATGGCGGTGGAACCGAGGAAGACCTCGTCGAGGAAGGCGACCTCGGCCTCGGGCAGCATGCCGCTGACGTCGGTCTCGACGGTGCCGTCGCGCAGCTTCTTCAGGTCGACCGCGCCGAAGAGTTCGGACGGCTCGGTGAAGCGGCCGAGCAGGTATTCGAAGTAGCGGCCGCCCAGGGCCTGGGCGACGCGGCGCACGACTGCGCTCTTGCCGGTGCCGGGCGGGCCGATGACGAGCAGGTGTTCCTGCGCGACCGCGCCGAGCACGATCAGCTCGGCCAGCTGCTCGCGCCCGATCAGGCCGGCGGTGGCGTGGCGGATGGCGTGGCGGACGTGGAGGGCGGCGTCATGCAGGGACAGGGTCATGGTGCGGACTGTGGCGGACCGTGCGCCTCGGCGCACAAGAGCGCCAGTCTGCCAGAGCCCTCGTGTCGATTCCTTCACGGCCGCTCGGGGGGCGGACCGTGTCGTTCAAGGGCGAAAAACCGCGGTTCGGCCGGCCGGGCCTGCAGCCCACCGGGGTCGCTGCACCGTTCTCGTCCGCCCCGGGTCACCATACCTCCCCCGTGCTGAGCCAGCACTTCAAGGAGGACACCATGACAAGGACACCCGGATTCAGGGCCGCGCTGTGCGGCCTGGCGGCAGCGTGCCTGACGCTCGCGGCATGCGGCGGATCGTCCACCGACGAGGCGGCCGACGCCGACGGCCGTGCCCGGCCGCAGTCCGTGCAGGCCGGCCCGTCGGTCTACTTCGACCGCAGCTTCGTCATCACCGACCGGCAGGTGCTCGATGCGATCGCGCTCGACTTCAAGGTCGGCGCGCTGCTGTACGCCGTCAACCGCTACCTGAACAAGCTGGCGCCGGACCATGGCAAGGACCAGCACGAGGCGAGGTTCTTCGCGCTGGCGCCCTTCAAGGGGGCCGGCCGGGACACGGATGCGCACAACGCGCTCAGCCCGAACGATCCCGACCAGGCCAAGGTGGGCACGGTGCCGGTCATCTACAACACCTTCCGCAACGTCATCATGGCGGACGGCGCCTTCGAGCCGGACCTCGGTGTCGAGCCCTTCCGCCTGATCGCCGTGGTCAACCGCCTGGACCTGGCCGGCGACTTCGACATGCGCGGCGGCGGCATCCTGGGCGGGGCCGAGCGCCGGTGGTTCGGCGAGGCGCGGCTCATCTTCTCGGTGGACCGCACGCTCGCCGACGGCACGCCGATGCCGATGACGGTCTCGGCCGAGTACCGGCTGCCGGCGCTGAAGAAGAACGCGAACGGCGCGATCGTCCTCGACAACGACTTCGTGTTCGCGAACGGCCCGGTCGACGAGGCCGACTGGCGCCAGCGCCGCCAGCTGTGGGGCCAGGTCTGGCAGGAGCTGTCGACCTATGCGCTGAATTCGCCGGAGTACCTGGCGAGGCTGCGCACCCTCCTCAGCTGGACCGCCTATGGCGTGCGCTTCGACCGTGCGCAGATCGCGGCCAGCACCAACGCCTCGCACAACCTGGCCTTCCGCACCGGCGAGAAGGTGCGCGTCGGGTCGGGCGCGGGCGGGGACCAGCAGGGCGCAGTGACGAAGGAATTCGAGTACCGCGAGTTCTACCTGAACGACAACTGGATGCTCACCACGCGCAAGCTCCGCCGCGAACCCTTCGACTGCGCGGCGAAGTCGACGACGCTCGCGAACCGTATCGCAGCCGACTGGTGGAGCAGCACGAACTCGATGTCCTGGCGCTACATCCTGGGCGACCGCAACCTGGACGAGGTGGAGCTCGCCGACCTGAAGGCCACCTGCGGCCGGCTGCCCTACGGCCAGGTGGACGACAACGGCGACACCCAGCTGCGCGCCAAGTTCGCGCGGTTCACGGCGGCGAGCGTGTGGCGGACGAAGGCCTCGGTGGGCGAGCCGCAGACCCACAGCTTCGCGCTGGGCAGCTGCTCGGGCTGCCATGGGGGCGAGACGGGCACCAAGGGCTTCCACATCGCCCCGCCGCCGGCCGGCCAGCCGGCGGTGCTGTCGGCCTTCCTGTCGCCGCAGCAGCAGCCGACGAGCGCCGCACCGCGCGGCACGGCGTACAGCTCGGACGAACCGGGCCGGCGCATGACGCTGGTGGCGCGCTTCGCGGACGGCGACACGAACACGGCGGACGACCCGCTGCTGTTCGACATCGGCTGCAGGAACGTCGACGTGGCGTGCCGGCCGCAGCCCTGAGGCCCTGCGGATCCGCGCCAAGCAAAAAGGGCAGCCCTTGCGGACTGCCCTTCTGCTCTGTCTGGTGCCGGTGAAGAGAGTCGAACTCCCGACCTTCGCATTACGAATGCGCTGCTCTACCAACTGAGCTACACCGGCGTGAAGCCATCGATTATAGCGCGGCTTCGCGGTGATATGCCGTCACCCGCTCAACTTCGTTCTTCGACCCCAGGATCACGCTGACGCGCTCGTGCAGCGCGCCGGGCTGCAGGTCGAGGATGCGCTGCTTCGCGTTCGTCGCCGCGCCGCCCGCCTGCTCGACGATGAAGGCCATCGGGTTCGCCTCGTACATCAGGCGCAGCTTGCCCGCCTTGTGCGGCTCGCGCCGGTCCCAGGGATACATGAACACGCCGCCGCGCGTCAGGATGCGGTGCACGTCGGCCACCATGCTGGCGATCCAGCGCATGTTGAAGTCCTTGCCGCGCGGCCCGGTCTGGCCGGCCAGGCACTCTTCCACGTAGCGCTGCATCGGCGGCGCCCAGTGCCGCATGTTGCTCATGTTGATCGCGAATTCCTTCGTGTCCTCCGGGATCTTCGCGCCGTCCTGGGTCAGCAGCCACGCGCCTTCCTCGCGGTCGAGCGTGAAGATCGCGACGCCGTCGCCCACCGTCAGCACCAGCATGGTCTGCGGTCCGTACACGCAGTAGCCCGCCGCCGCCTGCTGCGAGCCCGGCTGCAGGAAGTCGGCCTCGCTCACGCCTTCCTGGCTGCCCGGCTTCTTCAGCACCGAAAAGATGGTGCCGATGCTGACGTTGACGTCGATGTTGCTGGAGCCGTCCAGCGGGTCGAACAGCAGCATGTACTCGCCCTGCGGGAAGCGGTTGGGCACCACGTAGATGCCCTCCATCTCCTCGCTGGCCATCGCCGCCAGGTGGCCGCCCCACTCGTTGGCCTCGATCAGCACCTCGTTGGCGATGATGTCCAGCTTCTTCTGCATCTCGCCCTGGACGTTCTCGGTCTCGGCGCTGCCCAGCACCCCGCCCAGCGCACCCTTGTTGACGCTGATGCTGATGCGCTTGCAGGCCCGCGCCACCACCTCGATCAGCAGCCGCAGCTGCGCCGGGATGTGGCCGTGCTGGCGCTGCTGCTCGACCAGGTACTGCGTGAGGCTGACGCGCTTGCCCGCGTTGCGCGCCGTCATGCCGCGGCCTCCCCGGACTGCAGCGCCCGGCCGACGATCTCGCGCACGTCGTTCGACAGGTCCGGCTTGGCCGCCACCCGCTTCAGCGCCTCGCAGGCCGCCGTGCGGTAGGGCTCGGCCAGGCAGGCCCAGCGGTCCATCACGCGCGCGATGCGGGCCGCGAGCTGCGGGTTCAGGCTGTCCAGCTCGATCATGCGGTCGGCCCAGAAGACATAGCCGGCCGCGTCCGCGCGGTGGAAGGCGGCCGGGTTCAGCATGCACAGGCTGGTGATGAGGCTGCGCGCCCGGTTCGGGTTCTTGAGCGAGAAGTCCGGGTGCTTCAGCAGCTGGCGGGCGCGCGCGAAGACGCGGCCGTCCTGCTCCGGCGCGCCGGCCTGCAGCGCGAACCACTTGTCGATCACCAGCGGCTCGCCCTTGAAGAGCTCGTGGAAGCGCTGCAGCGCCGGCTCGGCCAGCTCGGCATGCGCATGCACCAGCGCCGTCAGCGCGCCCAGGCGGTCGGTCATGTTGCCGGCGTCCTTGAAGCGCTGGTAGGCGCGGCCCGGCCACACCGCGTCGCCGCGGCGCGTCGAATCCAGGCACAGCATCGCGAGCGCCAGGTTGGCCAGCGCCCGCTTGCCCGCCGACACCGGGTCGGGCGAGTAGCCGCCGCGCACCTGGTTCTGCTCGAAGGCCCACTGCCAGTCGTCGCGCAGCGCCTCGGCGAGCTGGCGCTTCATGCCCTCGCGCGCCGCGTGGATGCGCTGCGGGTCGACGATGCTCAACTGCTCGGCGACATAGGTCTCGCTCGGCAGCGTCAGGGCCAGTTCCTTGAAGGCGGCATCCAGCTCGGGATGGCGCAGCAGCGCGCGCATCGCCTCGATGAAGGCGGCGTCGAGCGGCTGCGGCGTGTCGCTCGCGACGGCCGCGAGCAGGCGGTTCAGCGCCAGGCGCTGGCCGGCCTCCCAGCGGTTGAACGGGTCGCTGTCGTGCGCCAGCAGCACCAGCAGGTCCTCGTCCGACAGGTGGTCGGCCAGGATCACCGGGGCCGAGAAGCCGCGCAGCAGCGACGGCACCGGCTCGACGTCGACGTTGACGAAGGTGAAGAAGCTCTTCGACTCGTGCAGCACCAGCACGCGCTCGCTCGTGCCGGCCGCCGGCTCGTCCTCGAGCTGCAGCGGCAGGGCCCGGCCGTCGCGGCCGATCAGGCCCATCGCGACCGGGATCACGTACGACTCCTTGTTCACCTGCCCCGGCGAGGGCGGGCAGCTCTGCTCGATGCCCAGCGTGTAGGTGCGGGTGGGGGCGTCGTAGCGGCCGCGCGCGCTGACGCGCGGCGTGCCGGCCTGGCTGTACCAGCGCTTGAACTGCGGCAGCCGCTTTGCGAGCTCGCTGTCCGGGTTGGCGTCGGCGATGGCCTGGGCGAAGTCGTCGCAGGTCACGGCCTGGCCGTCGTGGCGCTCGAAGTACAGCGTGATGCCGCGCGCGAAGCCCTCGCGGCCCACCAGCGTCTGCATCATGCGCACCACCTCCGAGCCCTTCTCGTAGATGGTGGCGGTGTAGAAGTTGTTGATCTCGACGTAGCTGTCCGGCCGCACCGGGTGGGCCATCGCGCCCGCATCCTCGGGGAACTGCATCTGGCGCAGCTGGCGCACGTCCTCGATGCGCTTGACGGCGCGCGCCGTCGGGCTGCCCGCCATGTCCATGCTGAATTCCTGGTCGCGGAAGACCGTCAGGCCCTCCTTCAGGCTCAGCTGGAACCAGTCGCGGCAGGTGATGCGGTTGCCGGTCCAGTTGTGGAAGTACTCGTGCCCGACCACGCTCTCGATGCCGGCGTAGTCCACGTCGGTCGCGGTGGCCGGGTTGGCCAGCACGAACTTCGTGTTGAAGATGTTGAGGCCCTTGTTCTCCATCGCGCCCATGTTGAAGTCGCCGACGGCGACGATCATGAAGCGCTCCAGGTCGAGCGGCAGCTTGAAGCGGGCCTCGTCCCAGACCACGCTCGCGATCAGCGAGTTCATCGCATGCTCGGTCTTCTCCAGGTCGCCGCGGCGCACGTACACCTGCAGCAGGTGGTCCTTGCCGGAGCGGGTGCGAATGTGCTGCTCGCGCGCCACCAGGTCGGCCGCGACGAGCGCGAACAGGTAGCTCGGCTTCGGGAACGGGTCGTGCCACTTGGCGAAGTGCCGGCCGTTGTCCAGGTCGCCCTGCTCGACCAGGTTGCCGTTCGACAGCAGCACCGGGTAGGCCTTCTTGCTGGCCTTCAGCGTCACGGTGTAGACCGCCATCACGTCCGGGCGGTCCAGGAAGTAGGCGATGCGGCGGAAGCCCTCGGCCTCGCACTGCGTGAAGAAGCCGCCGCCCGAGGTGTACAGCCCCGAGAGCTGGGTGTTCTTCTCGGGCGCGCAGGTGTTGCGGATCTCCAGCGTGAAGAGGCCCTCCGGCACGTCCGACAGGCTGTCGATCACCAGCATGCCGTCCTCGTGGCGGAACGACACCGACTCGCCGTTCACCAGCACGCGCGTGAGCGTCAGGTCCTCGCCGTGCAGGCGCAGCGGCTGCGGCGGCAGCCGCGTGTTGCGCTCCATCTGCATGCGGTTGATGACCAGCGTCTTCGCCGGGTCCAGGTCGAACGTCAGGTCGACGCTGCGGATCCAGAAGGCGGGGGCGGTGTAGTCCTCGCGGCGGATCAGCGGGGCAGTGCCTTCACGCATCATGGTGTTCTTCTTTCGTCAGGGATGATGGGGGAGAGACAGCTCGATGTCGCGCAGGTCGGGGACGACCGCGACGACGTTGTCGAACTCGGCGAAAGCGGACGCCGCCATGGTGGTGGTCAAGGCCACCGCCTTCATGCCGGCCCGGCGCGCGGCCTCGACGCCGAGCGGCGCATCCTCGAACACCAGGCATTCGCCCGGCGCCGCGCCCAGGCGCCGCGCGGCCTCGAGGAAGATGTCCGGGTGCGGCTTGCCGCGCAGGCCGTCGGCCGGGCTGACGGTGGTCTGCACCTTGTCGCCGATGCCGAAGCGCTGGTAGGCGAGCGCGATGTTCGGCGGCGTCGAGGCGGTGCACACGGCGAGCTTCAGGCCCAGGCCGGCGGCCCGGTCCAGCAGTTCCAGCGTGCCGGCGATCAGCGCCAGCCGGGTCGACGCGATGTCGCGGTACAGCGCTTCCTTCTCGTCGGCGGCCGCGACGTGTGCCGCGGGCGTCTGCCCGGGCAGCAGGTCGGCCAGGATCTCGGCGTTGGTGCGGCCCGCGGTCTCGACGAAGAAGCGCTCCGGGTCGATGGTCAGCGCACGCCGGCGGTGCCACTCGACCCAGGCGTCGTGGTGGTGCGGCATGCTGTCGATCAGCGTGCCGTCCAGGTCGAACAGCAGGGCGCGCAGCCGGCTCATCACAGGCCCTGCTTCAGGCTGGCCGTGATGAACGGGTCGAGGTCGCCGTCCAGCACCTTCTGGGTGTTGGAGATCTCGACGTTGGTGCGCAGGTCCTTGATGCGGCTCTGGTCCAGCACGTAGCTGCGGATCTGGTGGCCCCAGCCCACGTCGGTCTTGCTGTCCTCCAGCTTCTGCTGCTCTTCCATGCGCTTGCGCATCTCGAAGTCGTACAGCCGCGAGCGCAGGCGCTTCCACGCCACGTCCCGGTTGCTGTGCTGGCTGCGCCCGTCCTGGCACTGCACCACGATGCCGGTCGGGATGTGCGTGAGGCGCACCGCCGAGTCCGTCTTGTTGATGTGCTGGCCGCCGGCGCCGCTCGCGCGGAAGGTGTCGGTGCGCACGTCGGACGGGTTGATCTCGATCTCGATCGTGTCGTCGACCTCGGGGTACACGAAGACGCTCGCGAAGCTGGTGTGGCGCCCGCCCGCGGAGTCGAACGGGCTCTTGCGCACCAGGCGGTGCACGCCGGTCTCGGTGCGCAGCAGGCCGAAGGCGTAGTCGCCCTCGATCTTGATCGTCGCGCTCTTGATGCCGGCGATGTCGCCCTCGGACTCGTCCTCCAGCGTCGCCTTGAAGCCCTTGCGCTCGGCGTACTTCAGGTACTGGCGCAGCAGCATCGAGGCCCAGTCGCAGGCCTCGGTGCCGCCGGCGCCGGCCTGGATGTCGAGGAAGCAGTTGCTCGGGTCGGCCGGCTTGTTGAACATGCGGCGGAACTCGAGGCCCTCGACGATCTCCGCCAGCTTCGCGGCGTCGGCCTCGATGGCCTGCAGGCCGGCGACGTCGCCCTCGGCCTTGGCCATCTCGTACAGCTCGGTGTTGTCGGCGAGGTTGCCGGTCAGGTGGTCGATGGTCTGGACGACCTCTTCCAGCGTGCGCTTCTCGCGCCCCAGCTCCTGCGCGCGCTTCGGCTCGTCCCAGACCTTGGGGTTCTCGAGCGCGGCGTTGACCTCGTTCAGTCGCAGCGATTTGCGATCGTAGTCAAAGATACCCCCGGAGGCCGACCGTGCGCTCGGTCAGGTCGGCCAGGGTGTTGCCGATGGCATTGATGTGTTCGACGTCCATGGTGCAGTCCTGTAGTTTTGCGTGAATCGCGGGATTTTCGCATGGTGGACGCGTTCCGGCCGGGTTCAGCCGGGATGCCCGCCCAGGAAGCGGGCCAGGTGCGCCGCCAGCGCCTCCGGCTGGTCGTGGTGCAGCATGTGGCCGGCCGGCGCGAGCACCTGGCGCTCGACCCGAGGCACCTGGGCCAGGCGGGCCTCGAAGTCGCTGCGCGGGTAGCGGTCGCCCCACCACTTCGCGACGTCGGTGCGGTCGCCCTCGAGCCACAGCAGCGGGGCTTCGATGCGCCGCCAGCAGGCGAGGACCTCGTCCTTGCGGTACAGCACCGGGTTGGCGCGCTTGTGCGCCGGGTCGCCGAGGATGTGCCAGCGGCCGTCGGCGCTGGCCCGCGCCCATTCGCCGGCCAGCCAGGCGGCGCGGTCGGCGCGCAGCAGCGGGTTGGTCGCGCGCAGCCGCGCGGCGACCGCCTCGCGGCTGTCGTAGTCGCGCAGCGCCATCGGCTGCTTCAGCTCGTCGAGCCACTGGCGGTAGCGCGTCGGCGCCTGGTCGGCGCGGGTCTCCGGCAGGCCGAAGCCTTCGAGGTTGACGAGCCGGCGCACCCGTTCCGGCCGCACGCCGGCATAGACCATCGCCACGTTGCCGCCCATGCTGTGGCCCAGCAGGTCGACCGGGGCGTGGTCGGACAGCATGTCGAGCAGGGCGTCGAGGTCGCCCAGGTAGTCGGGGAACCAGTAGGCGTCCGACCCGCCGGGGTCGCTGCGGCCGAAGCCGCGCCAGTCGGGTGCGACCACGTGGCGGGCCTCGCCTTCGATCTCGGCCAGTGCATCGACCGCGAACTGGAACGAGGCGCCGACGTCCATCCAGCCGTGCAGCATCACCAGGCTCGGCCGCGCCGGATCGGGCGTTCCCCATTCGTGCAGGTGGACCTGCAGGCCGCGCAGTCGGACATGGCGGCTGCGGCTGGCGCGGCGGGGCGAGTAGGGCGGGTCCTGCGGGTTCATGGGGACGATCTTAGAGGGCGTTGGAGGGCGGAGGAGGACGCGGCCTTCAGGACGCTTCAGGCCCGCTTCAGGACGCCGGCCCCGGCGGGCGCGACCATGCGCCCATGCAGTCCCGCCCGAACACGCCCTTCAACACCCTGCACGTCCGCATCGCCGGGGCCGTCCTCGCGATGGCCGCGCTGTTCGCGGGTTTCCACGCCCTCGCGCGGCCGGCGCCACTCGTGATTTCCTGCGCACTTCCGACCTCCGCCGGGCCGGGGCGCGGCATGGAGCCCCCGGAGTCGGGCCCGTCACGCCCTATGCTTCCGGACGAGGGGCTGTCCACCGTGAAGGAAAAACTGGACTGACCCCGTGCTGTTCCACAGCCATGAGGGATTGCTGATGCCAGGGGAGGCCGGTGCGTTGCCGAAGCGGGCGATGCGGGGGCTGCACGTGGGCGTCACGGGGCACCGCTTGAACCGGATCTCGCAGCACCAGTTGAACCAGATCACGCCGCAGGTCGCACCCCTGCTGGAGCGGCTCGCGCGCGCCTCGCGCTGCATCGAGCCGGTGCTGCTGTCCAACCTGGCCGAGGGCAGCGACCGCCACTTCGCCGAACTCGGCCTGCAGCTGGGCTACACGCTGCATGCGGTGCTGCCGCGCGCCCGGGCCGGCTATGCAGGCGAGTTCGCCGATCCGGGATCGCGGCGCCAGTTCCATGCGCTGCTGGCGCAGGCGGCGCGCATCACCGAGCTGGACGGCCACGCCGGCCTGGCCGGCCGCGACTACCTGCGCGCCGGCCACGCCCTGCTGGACCACGCCCACCTGTTGCTCGCCCTGTGGGACGGCGAGCCCTCGCGCGGCACCGGCGGCACCGCCGACGTGGTCGACGAGGCCTGCCGTCGCCGCATCCCGGTGATCCACCTGTCGCCGCATGCGCGGCGGCGTCCGCGATTGCTGCTGCCGCGGCCGGTCGGCCCGCTGCCCGGGCGCAGCGAGCGGCGCGGGCTGGACACGCTGATCTCGCTGCTCGCGCGGCGGGCGGGTTGCCCGGGGGGCGGGCGGTGAGCGCCTCGGAGGCGGGTCCGCCGCGCCCGGCGCCCCCGGTGCCTCGGTACTGGGCCTTCCTCAGCTACAGCCACCACGACCGCGCGGTGGCGCGCCGCCTGCAGCGCCAGCTGGAGACCTACCGGCTGCCGCGTCGGCTGGTCGGGCGCGAGACGCCGCTCGGGCCGGTGCCGGCGCGGCTGTCGCCGCTGTTCCGCGACCGCGACGAGCTGAACGCCGGGGCCGACCTGAAGGCGAGCGTGCAGGAGGCGCTGGCCGCGAGCCGCTGGCTCGTCGTCGTCTGCACGCCCGATGCGGCGCGCTCGCCGTGGGTCAACCGCGAGATCGTCGAGTTCAAGCGCCTGCATGGCGAAGGCCGGGTGCTGGCGCTGATTGCCGCCGGCGAGCCCTTCGCCAGCCAGACGCCGGGGCGCGAGGCGAGCGAGTGCTTCCCGCCGGCGCTGCGCTTTGCGCTGACACCGGACGGCCGCGCCGAGGGCGAGCCGCTGGAGCCGATCGCCGCCGACATGCGCGCCGAGGGCGACGGGCCGCGGCGCGCGGTGCTGAAGCTGCTGGCCGGCATGGTGGGCGTCGGTTTCGACGACCTGGTGCAGCGCGACACCCAGCGGCGGCTGCGCTGGCTGGCCGGCATCGCCGGGGCGTCGACGGCCGGAGTCGTGGTGTTCGCGGCGCTCGCGGTGCTGGCGGTGCAGGCGCGCAACGAGGCCCAGCACCAGCGCGCGCAGGCCGAAGGGCTGATCGAATTCATGCTCGGCGACCTGCGCCGGAAGCTGGAGCCGGTGGGACGGCTGGAGGTGCTGGACTCGGTGGGCGAGAAGGCGCTGGCCTACTATGCGTCCCAGCAGTCGCAGCGCCTGGACGCGACGGCGCTCGGCCACCGCTCGCGTGCGATGCACCTGATCGGCGAGATCCGCGACCTGCGCGGCAACCCGGCGCAGGCCCAGGCCGCGTTCGAGCAGGCGGCCGCCACGACGGCCCGGCTGCTGGAGCGCTCGCCGCAGGACGGCCAGCGCATCTTCGACCACTCGCAGAGCGTCTACTGGGTCGGCTATGCGGCGTGGAAGCGCGCCGATGCGGCCACGGCCAGCGCGCAGTTCAACGAGTACCTGGCCTTGAGCCGCCGCCTGGTGCAGCTAGATCCGAAGAACCTGGACTGGCGCGCCGAGGTGGCCTTCGCCCACGGCAACGTCGGCATGGTGCAGCTGGCCACCGGGCAGGCGGGCGAGGCGCTGCGCTCGCTGCAGAACTCGGGTGCCTTGCTGGCCGAGCTGGCGGTGTCGCGGCCGGAGCTGTCGATGGAACTGGCGCACAGCCACGGCTGGCAGGCCGATGCCTACGAGCTGCTCGGCGACTACCCGGCGGCGCTGGCCGAGCAGCGGCGCAAGATGGAGATCTTCCGGTCGGTGCCCGAGTCGGCGAAGAACCGCGCCGCCCAGCGCGGCATCCTGAGCGCCTGGAATGCGATCAGCCAGTACGAGCTTGCGATGGGGCAGTTGCCGCAGGCCCTGGCGAGCGTGCGTGCCGGGCTGGAGATCGCCGAGCGCCTGGTGAAGGACGACCCGGACAACCTGTTCTGGCGCGGCGACGCCTGCTTCAGCCGCATCCGGCTGGCCGAGATCGAGCTGGCGCAGGGGGAGCGCGAGCGTGCGGCCGCCGACCTCGGGCAGGTCGGCGCCTGTGTCGACGAACTCCAGGCCGCCGGCTCGCTGGGCATGCGCTACGCGATCCGGTTGACGGGGCGGCGACTCTCCCTGGCCGCGGCCCTGTCGACCGAGGGCCGGTCGGCCGAGCTGCAGCGCAGCCTGCGCCAGTTCCTGGACCTCCATGCGCCGCAGCTGGTGCCGAACACGCCGGACCGGGCGAAGCTGGCGGTGGAGCTGTCGAACGCCGCGCTCAGCCTGGCCGGGTTGCAGCGCGGGCACGACGACATCGGGGCGCGCCGCAACTGGGAGTTCGTGGTGTCCGAACTCGGGCCCTACGCCGACATGCGCGACGGCGCCATCCTCACCCCGCTGGCGCGGGCTCGCCTGCAGCTGGGCGACGTGGCGGCGGCGCAGGCGCTGGCCGAGCGCGTCGGCAGCACCTCGTACCGGCATCCGGCCTACGCCGAACTGCTGAACCAGCTGAAAGCCGCGCGGGGCGGCACCAGCAAGAACCCTCCCAACAACCCTGGAGCCAAAACATGAGCAATACCAACCCCACCACGGTGGTGAACGTGTTCGCGTGCAAGAGCAATCCGACGGACCTGAACGAGCCGCACGTGGCGGCCGTCGCCCCGGAGGCGCTCGACATGACCCACTTCCAAGGCGCGCAGGTGATCACCTGGCAGCTCAAGACCGAGGGCTATGTCTTCGCGAGCCCCCCGATCAAGTTCCACGACTGCGCGGGCAACGTCTTCAGCTCGCCCCTGGTGTCGCCCGACCAACGCACGGTGTCGGTGCTGAGCCAGAACAACGACGGGCTGGCCTACAGCTACCGGGTGTTCGTGCAAGAGGTGGCGACGGGCCGCATCAGCAGCGTCGACCCCCTGGTCCAGAACGAAGGCAAGTGATCGCGCCTTCGTGCGCCTCCCCCCAAAGAATTCATCCAACCCCAAGAGCATTACCATGAGCAATTCCATCACCTACCCCCTGGTCAAGGTCGCCGCCTTCACGCGGCCCGGTGTCGAGGGCCACGAGACGCGGGTGTCCCCCGAGCTGCTCGACATGACCAACTACCCGGTCGGCGACCAGGTGATCACCTGGCGGCTCGACACCGTGGGCTACATCTTCCCGCCGGTCGGCGCGATCGTCTTCGACCCGGCGGCCGAGTCCAGCTTCGGGCCGGTGATGGTGTCCCCCGACGGGCGCACGGCCTGGGTGCTGAACCAGAACGAGGACGGGCTGGCGTATCCCTACACGATCAAGACGCAGAGCCTGCAGACCGGTCTGTTTTCTACCGTCGATCCGCTGGTGCAGAACGAAGGGAAGTGATCGGGCGGAAAGGACGGGCCGATGTGTCGCAAATGAATTACATTCGGCGACATGAAGTCCTCCACCATTCCCGCCGTCCGCGTTGAACCCGAACTGCGCGCTCAACTCGAGCGCGTGCTCAAGGAGGGCGAGAGCCTTTCGCAGTTCGTCGAGGCGTCGGTGCGCGACGGCGTGCAGCGGAGGGTGGACCAGGCTCAGTTCATTGCACGCGGGCTGGCATCCCTCGAGGCGGCGAAGCGCGACGGTCATTTCGTCACCGCCGACGAGGTCGTGCGCGGCCTGGAGGCCCGGTTGGCCGCGGCACGCGCTCGCCGCAAACGATGAGTTTCAAGGTTCTGCTGACGCGGGAGGCGCAGCAAGACATCGATCGCCTCCATGACTTCGTGATCGAGCGCGAACTGGAGCGCGACGATGGCGACCTGGAGTTGGCCGGGGAAGCCATTGCCGCCATCGCCGCCGGATTGAAGGCGCTGGAGCGGTTCCCGTTCACCTGTCGCAAGGCGGCCTTGAGTCCGTTCCTGCGCGAGATGGTGATCGCCTGTGGGCACACCGGCTACGTGGCCTTGTTCGAGATCGTCGACGAGGCCACGGTCGTGGTGGCGGCCGTGCGCCACCAGCGAGAGGACGATTACCGCGCGTAGCCCGAGTCCCGTAGCCCGGATGCAGCGCAGCGTAATCCGGGAGCGGCCGTCGAAGTGAACGACGCTCCCCGGATGGGCATCCGGGTTACGAAAACGCCTTGACGATGTCGTCGTCGGCGAGACGCGCGTCCACCTGTTCCACGGACCTCAGCGCCAGCTGCACCTGCTGCCGCGCCTGCGCGCGCGGTCCGGTGCGCGGCTCGCCGCGACCGGCATAGGCCGCGTCCGACCACGCCGCCAGCCGCGCCGCGAGCTCCGGCCTTCCGCTGCGCACCGCCAGCCAGGCCAGCGTGTCGACCGCCTGCCACAAGAGGCCGCCGTCGCACGCCAGCTGCGCCGCCTCGGGCGCGAGCGCGGCGGCCTCGTCCACCGAGCCGCGCGCGAGCAGCGCATGGATCAGGTTCAGCAGCGCGCCGCACAGCGTGGCCGGCGCACGGTGACCGCGCAGGCTGCGCACCAGGTCGTGCCCCTGGCGCACCGCCTCGTCGACCTCGCCCATCGCGAGCGCCAGGTCGGCCAGGTGCGCGCGCGCCCGCAACGCGCCGCGTTCGTCGCCCGCCGCGCTGCGCAGCGCCAGCTCGGCCTCGCGGGCCGTGCGGCTCTCGGCGAGACGGCCCTCGGCCCGCGCCACGTCGGCGCGGGCGCGCTGGCCCCAGGCGCGCTCGCGCGCCGGCCAGTCGGGCCGCTCCAGCGCCAGCGCCTCGTCCAGCGCGGCGCGTGCCGCCGGATGCGGCGACGACCACAGGCCGGCCAGCCCGGTGAGCTGCGCGTACAGCCCGTGCCCGTCGCCGAGCGCCCGGTACAAGGCCTGCGCATGCTCCGCGGCCGCGCGTGACCGCGCCGGCGAGGCCTCCGCCCAGACCCACTGCGCGGCCCGCCACCAGGCCGCCGCGAGCGGCTTGGGAACGTTGTCATCGAGCAGCGGCTCGCTCAGCTCATGCCAGCGGCGCGCCTCCGCATGCAGCGACAGGTGGTGCCACAGCGGCGCCGCCGAGCCGACCAGCGCGACCAGCGTCTGCGGGTCGTGCGCCTGCGCCCACGCGAGCGCGGCGCGCAGGTTGTCGAGCTCGGGCTCGTAGCGACCGAGCCAGGGGGCGTCGGCGAGGTGCAGCCAGTCGGCCTGCGCGTCCTCGAAGAAGCGGCGCACCGCGGCGGCGTGGCGGGCCCGCAGGCCATCCGCCCGCGGATCGTCCGCCAGCTGCCCCAGGGCATACGCCCGCGCGCTCTCGCTCAACGCATAGCGCGGCGGATCGCCCGCCCCGACCTGCACCAGGGAATGGTCCGCCAGCAAGGCCAGCGCATCGATCAGGGCCCACTCGTCCAACCCGTCCGTGCCGGCCAGCACCGCGCCCGCGAGCCCGAGGCCGAAGCCTCCGGCGAACACGCCCAGCGACACGAACAAGGTGCGCTCGGCCGGCTGCAGCAGGGCGAGGCTCCAGTCCAGCGCGGCCTGCAGCGTCTGCTGGCGCGTCGGCGCACCGCGCAGCGTGTTCGCGAGCAGCCGGAAGCGGTCGTCCAGCCGCGCCGCGACGCCTGCGACGCCGAGCAGCGGCACCCGGGCGGCCGCCAGCTCGAGCGCCAGCGGCATGCCGTCCAGGCGGCGGCAGATGTCGGCGACCGCCGGCAGGTTCGCCTCGGTCAGCGCGAAGCGCCGGTCCGCCGCCTGGGCGCGCTCGCAGAACAACGCGATCGCGCCGTGCGCGCGGGCTTCGTCCACCGGCGTGCCGGCAGGCGGCACGGCCAGCGCCTCCAGCCGCAGCACCCGCTCCCCGGCGAGGTGCAACGGGACCTGGCTGGTGACCAGCAGGCGCAGGCCCGGCGCGCCGTGCTGCAGCGCCTGGACCAGCGGCGCGAGCCCGTCCACCAGGTGCTCGGCGTTGTCCAGCACCAGCAGGCCCTGCAGGCCCTTCATCGCGGCGACCAGCCCGCTCGACGGATCGCCGCCGGCGGCCGGCTGCAGCGACCAGGCCTGGGCGATCGCCCCGGCGGCCAGGCCGGCGTCGGTCAGGGCGGCGAGCTCGACCCAGGCCGCGCCGTCCGGGCCGGTGTCGCGGCGCGAGTGGGCGGCGGCGCGGGCGAGGGTGGTCTTGCCCATGCCGCCCGGGCCCACCAGCGTCACCAGGGCGTGGGTGTCGAGCAGCGCCAGCAGGGCGGCCAGTTCGCGCTCGCGGCCGAGCAGCGAGACGGGCGCGGGAGGCACCGCGTCGCGGGGCGGTGCGGCCGGGCGGGCCCCCGCCGCCGGGGCGTCCGGCACCAGCGTGAACCGGTAGCCGCGCCCCGGCACCGTCGTGATGGCGTTCGGGCCGAGCAGCTTGCGCAGCGACGACACGTGCACCTGCAGGTTGTTCTCCTCGACCACGAGGCCGGGCCAGACCAGGTCGAGCAGCTCGTTCTTCGACACCAGCCGGTCGCTGCGCTCGACCAGCACCTGCAGCAGGTCGAACGCGCGAGCGCCGAGCAGCGCGGGGCGGCCGTCGACCAGCAGCTGGCGGGTCGCCGGGTGCAGCTCGACGCGTCCGAAACGATAGTGATCAGGCAAGAAAGCGGTCCTCCCAGGCGGGGAATTTACGCGATGCACGTGACTTTCAGGACGCTTCAGGGCGGCTTCAGGCGTTTGAAGGACGGCGGCGGACGGCGGGCCGACACTGGATCCAGCTCAGGGGAGAACCAACGCCGTGGACATCACCGCCCAGTTGCCGCTCGCCATCCTGGTGGCCGTGCTGGCCTATGGGGCGGCCTGCCTGTGGCTCGCGCACCGCGTCACGCGGGCGCAGACGAAGCCGCCGACGCGCGGCGAGGCGGCGCGCGACGCCGTCGGCTTCCTGGCCCGCGATGGACGGGCCCGCGTCCTGGGCCGGTACCTGCCGGCCGCGGGCGGCCAGGCCGCGGTGGTGCTGGTCAACCGGCATGCGCCGCGCCGCGGCGGCGAGCTCGCGCCGCCGGTGCGCGAGCTGGCGCAGGGGCTGCACGCCAAGGGCCTGTCGGTGCTCGTGGTCGACCTGCGCGGCGAGGGCGGCAGCAGCGCCCACCGCGGCAGCTTCGGCCGCGCCGAGCGCCACGACGTGCTGGGCGCGGTCGACTACCTGCTGGACCGCGGCTACCGGCCGGGGCACATCGGCGTGTACGGCTCGGGCGTGGGCGCGAACGCGGTGCTGGGCGCCGCGGCCGACGAGCCCGGCATCGGCGCCGTGCTCGCCGACGGCGCCGGCCTCACGCTGCCTCGCCTGCTCCGGCACCGCTGGCGCAGGCTGCCGCTGCTGGCCGCGCTGCTCTCGCCCGGGGTGTGCGGGGCGGCCTGGCTGCTCGGCGCCTCGCTGCTCGACGAGGAGCGCCTGCAGGACCGCCTGGCCGCACTGCAGGGCCGGCCGCTGCTGATGGTGCATGGCCGTGCCGACCGGCGCGTGCCGGCCGAGGCGGCGCATGCGCTGGCGCTGTCGGCCTTCGCCCAGTGGTGGCTGGTCGACAACCGCCTGCCCGGCACCGGCCGCGAGGCCTGGGCGCCGTATGCGGCGCGCGTCGCCGGCTTCTTCTGCCAGCACCTGCTGCGCCCGCGCACGGTCTGCGTGATCTGGCCGCAGGCGCCGCGCACGGCGCCGGCGCCGGCCTGGGAGCGGCTCGCGGCTTGACCGGCCCGGGCGCGGGCTGGCCCGGCCCTGACACAATGCCGCCATGTCCCAGATTGCTCCTGCCCCCGAGGGCGCGCCCGTCGCCCCTGCCTTCACCCTGCGCGCCGCCGAGCTGCGCGACGTCGTCCCCATCGTCGGCCTGATCCGCGAGCTGGCCGAGTTCGAGAAGCTGACCCACCTGCTGCAGGTCACGCCCGAGAAGCTCCGGCCGCACCTGTTCGGCGAGAAGGCGGTGGCCGAGGCGCTGGTGGCCGAGGCCGAGGGCGAGGTGATCGCCTTCGCGCTCTTCTTCACCAACTTCTCCACCTTCCTGGCCCAGCCCGGGCTGTACCTCGAGGACCTGTACGTGCAGCCGGCGCGGCGCGGCCAGGGCGTCGGCGAGGCCCTGCTGGCGCGGCTGGGACGGATCGCGGTGGAGCGCAACTACGGCCGCTTCGAATGGAGCGTGCTCGACTGGAACGAGAACGCGATCCGCTTCTACGAACGCATGGGCGCGACGGTGCTGCCCGAGTGGCGCATCTGCCGCGTCACGGGCGACGCCCTGCAGCGCTTTGCAGGTTGACCCGGATGCCGGCGCCCTGAGCGCTGCGTAAGCTGGAGGGATGCCTGCCATCGCCCAGCCCGCCACGGATCCGTACGCCGTCCTCCATGCTTCGTTCCGCTGGCAGGTGCCCGCGGATTTCAACCTCGCCGAGGCTTGCTGCGCCCGGTGGGCGCGCGACACGCCGGATGCGGTCGCGATCCGCCACGAGCAGGAGGACGGCACGCAGCGCAGCGTCCGCTACGGCGAACTCCAGGCGATGGCGCGACGCCTGGCGGCGGCCCTGCGCGGCCTGGGCGTGCAGCGCGGCGACCGGGTCGCGATCGTGATGGCGCAGCGCGTCGAGACCGCGGTCGCGCACATCGCGCTGCACCAGCTGGGCGCGATCGCGATGCCGCTGTCGGTGCTGTTCGGCCCGGAAGCCCTCGCGTTCCGGCTGCAGGACAGCGAGGCGGGCGTGGCGATCGGCGACGAGGCATCGATGGCCGCCCTGCGCGCGGTGCGCGGCGACTGCCCCGCCCTGCGCCGGCTCGTGGCGGTGGGTGCGGCGGCGGGGCAGGGCGACGTCGACTGGGACGCGCTGCTGCGCCGGGACGACGCGGGCTTCGTGCCGGTCGCGACGCAGGCCGGCGACCCGGCGATCCTGATCTACACCAGCGGCACGACGGGCGCGCCGAAGGGGGCGCTGCTGCCGCAGCGCGCGCTGATCGGCAACCTGAGCGGCTTCGTCGCGAGCCAGAACTGGTTTCCGCGCCCCGGCGACGTGTTCTGGAGCCCGGCCGACTGGGCCTGGACCGGCGGCCTGATGGACGCGCTGCTGCCGACGCTGTACTTCGGCCGCGAGATCGTCGCGTACCAGGGCCGCTTCGGGCCGGAGAAGGCCTTCGACCTGATGGCGCGCCACGGCGTGACCAACACCTTCCTGTTCCCGACCGCGCTGAAGGCCATGATGAAGGCGGTGCCGGCGCCGCGCGAGCGCTACGCGCTGAAGCTGCGCGCGGTGATGAGCGCGGGCGAGGCGGTCGGCGACGCGGTGTTCGCCTGGTGCCGCGAGCAGCTGGGCCTGACCGTCAACGAGATGTTCGGCCAGACCGAGATCAACTACGTGGTGGGCAACTGCTCCGAGTGGCAGGACGCCGCCGGCCGCCTGCGGCCCGGCTGGCCGGCGCGCCCGGGCAGCATGGGGCGGCCCTACCCGGGGCACCGCGTGGCGGTGCTGGACGACGAGGGCCGCGAGTGCCCGCGCGGCACGCCGGGCGACGTGGCGGTGCACCGGCGCGACGTGCACGGCGCGCCGGACCCGGTGTTCTTCCTCGGCTACTGGCGCAACGAGGCGGCGACGCGCGCCAAGTTCAGCGGCGACCCGGACGACAGCTGGTGCCGCACCGGCGACACCGCGGTGATGGACGAGGAAGGGTACCTCTGGTACCAGGGTCGCAGCGACGACGTGTTCAAGGCCGCGGGCTACCGCATCGGCCCGGGCGAGATCGAGAACTGCCTGGTCAAGCACCCGGCGGTGGCGAACGCGGCGGTGGTGCCGAAGCCGGACCGCGAGCGCGGCGCCGTGGTCAAGGCCTATGTCGTGCTGGCGCCGGGGGCGGTGGGCGACGCCGCGCTGGTCGAGGCGCTGCAGGCGCACGTGAAGGGCCGCCTCGCGCCCTACGAGTACCCGAAGGAGATCGAGTTCATCGATGCCTTGCCGATGACGACGACCGGGAAGGTGCAGCGGCGCGTGCTGCGGCTGCGCGAGGAGGAGCGGGCGCGCGCCCTAAACTCGCCGGCATGAACGACTCCGCGACCCGCTGACCATGGCGCGCAAGGACCACGCGTCGGAGACCCCGGCCACCCAGCTGCTGCGCCGCCATGGCATCGCCTTCACCGAGCACCTCTACGACTACGTCGAGCACGGCGGCACCACCGAGTCGGCGCGCCAGCTCGGCGTCGACGAGCACCAGGTCGTCAAGACCCTGGTGATGGAGGACGAGAAGGCGGCGCCGCTGATCGTGCTGATGCACGGCGACCGCCAGGTCAGCACCAAGAACCTGGCCCGCCAGATCGGCGCCAAGAAGGTCTCGCCCTGCAAGCCCGAGGTCGCGCAGCGCCACAGCGGCTTCCTCGTCGGCGGCACCTCGCCCTTCGGCACCCGCAAGGCGATGCCGGTCTACGTGGAGTCGACCATCCTCGCGCTGCCCGGCATCTACATCAACGGCGGCCGGCGCGGCTACCTGGTGGGCATCGCGCCTTCCGTGCTCGCCGCCTTGCTCGACGCCCGGCCCGTGCAGTGCGCGGGTGCAGAATAGGCGCCCCGCTTCCCGGAACGCTGCATGCAGACCCTCTACACCCTCGCCGCCGTGCTCGCGGCCTACCTGGTCGGATCGCTGTCCTTCGCCGTGATCGTCAGCCGCGCGATGGGCCTCAGCGACCCGCGCAGCTACGGCTCCGGCAACCCCGGCGCCACCAACGTGCTTCGCTCGGGCAACAAGACCGCCGCCATCCTCACCCTGCTGCTCGACGCCCTGAAGGGCTACGTGCCGGTGCTGCTGGTCGTGCTGTTCGGCGCCCGCGCCGGCTTCGGCGAAGGCACGGTCGCCCTGGTCGGCCTGGCCGCCTTCGTCGGCCACCTGTGGCCGGTGTTCTTCCGCTTCCAGGGCGGCAAGGGCGTGGCCACCGCCGCCGGCGTGCTGCTCGCCTTCAACCCCTGGCTCGGCGCCGCCACGCTGCTGACCTGGGTCATCATCGCCGCCTTCTTCCGCTATTCGTCGCTGGCCGCGCTGGTGGCGGCGGTGTTCGCGCCGGTCTACCAGCTGCTGATCTGGGACGGCGGCCCGCTCGCCGGCGCCATCGTCGCCATGAGCCTGCTGCTCGTCTGGCGCCACATGCCCAACATCCAGAAGCTCATCGCCGGCACCGAGAGCAAGCTCGGCAGCAAGAAGGCCGCCCCGGCGCCGGCCCACCCGACCAAGCACCCCAAGCACCCCCACCACGGAGCCAAGTCATGAGCCACGCCGTGCGGCGTTTCCATGTCGAGGACCGCTATTCCGACATGGCGATCCACAACCACACCGTCTACCTCGCCGGCCAGGTGCCCGAGGACACGAGCCAGGACATCCGCGGCCAGACCCGCCAGGTGCTGGCCCTGGTCGATCGCCTGCTCGGCGAGGCCCACACCGACAACGCCCACATCCTGATGGCCCAGATCTTCCTCGCCGACATGGCCGACTTCGACGGCATGAACGAGGTCTGGGACGACTGGGTCGCTCCGGGCGACGCCCCGCCGCGCGCCACCGTCCAGGCGAAGCTCGCCAACCCCGCCTACCGCATCGAGATCGTCGTCACCGCGGCCCTGAAGGTCTGAAATACCCCTGCCGACGTCGATGAGGCTTGTGGATGCGAACAGTTCGCATTTACACTGGCCCCATGCACACCCCCTCCCAGCCCCTCGCCGCCGGCGGCCTGCCCGTGGCATCCGCCCGACTGAACGGTGCCCCGCGCACCGGGATGCCGGTTCGTCAACTGACCAGCGCCGAAGTGCTGGATGGCGAGAAGGAAGTCATCATCAAGCACGGCGAGTCCGAATACCGGCTGCGCCTGACCTCGCTCAACAAGCTCATCCTGACCAAGTGAGCCGAACCGGGCGTGGCGGAAGTCGCGCCGCCGGATCGAAGCGGCTCAAGTCGTCCCGGTCCCCGCCGATAGCCTCCTGATCCTCAGGAGACAACATGAAATTCGTCAACCGGATGAAAATCGGTACGCGGTTGGGGGTGGGGTTCGGCTTCGTGATCCTGCTGCTGGTGCTGATCACCGGCGTCGCCGTGTCGCGCATCCGCGCCATCAATGCGAGCACCGCCGAGATCGTCAGCGACGGCTACGGCCAGATCGCGCTTGCCAACGAGATCGACCGCGCCGTCAACAAGCAGGCCAACCACCTGCGCAGCGCCGTGCTGGCGGTCGGCGACGACGCCGAGGTCAAGGCCTACATCGCGAAGGTCAGCGAGGCGACGCGCGAGATCGGCAAGATCCGCGAAAAGCTCGCCACCACCGGCAGCACGCCCAAGGGCGACGAACTGCTCAAGGCCCTGCAGGAAAGCGGCGATGCCTACGTCAAGAAGCGCCAGAAGGTGGTCACGCTGCTGCAGGCCAACCTGCCGGACGCGGCGCGCAGCTTCCTGCTGAAGGAGGTCAAGCCCCTGCAGGACGCCTACCTGGCGGCCTCGCTCGACCTGGTGCGCTACCAGGAGGCGCAGATGCAGGCCGCGGCCGCCCAGGCCGAGGCCGCCGGCCGCACCGCCAGCATCGTGACGGTGGTGCTTGCCGGCGTGGCCGGCCTCTGCGGGATCGTCATCAGCCTCGTCATCAGCCGCTCGATCACCGGCGCGCTGCGGCGCGCGGTGCAGGTGGCCGAGACCGTGGCGGCCGGCGACCTGACCTCGCGCATCGAGGTCCGCAGCGGCGACGAGACCGGCCAGCTGCTGGGCGCGCTGCAGGCCATGAACGACAGCCTGGTGCGCGTGGTCGGCACGGTGCGGGCCGGCTCCGACAGCATCGCCACCGGCTCCAGCCAGATCGCCGGCGGCAACGCCGACCTGTCGCAGCGCACCGAGGAGCAGGCGTCCAACCTGCAGCGCACGGCCGCATCGATGGAGCAGATCACCGCCACCGTGCGGGCGAACGCCGACACCGCGCGCCAGGCCACCCAGCTCGCCACCTCGGCCAGCCAGGTGGCGGTGCAGGGCGGCGAGGTGGTCGGCCGCGTCGTGACGACGATGGACGAGATCAGCGCCAGCTCGCGCAAGATCAGCGACATCATCGGCGTGATCGACGGCATCGCCTTCCAGACCAACATCCTGGCGCTGAACGCGGCCGTGGAAGCGGCACGGGCGGGCGAGCAGGGCCGCGGCTTCGCGGTGGTGGCGAGCGAGGTGCGCAGCCTGGCGCAGCGCAGCGCCCAGGCGGCCAGGGAGATCAAGGCGCTGATCGGCGCCAGCGTCGAGAAGGTCGCCGCCGGCGCCCAGCTGGTGGGCGATGCCGGCTCGACCATGAAGGACGTGGTCGCCCAGGTGAAGCAGGTGGCGGTGCTGATCGGCGAGATCAGCAATGCGACCGGCGAGCAGACGGCCGGCATCGGGCAGGTCAGCGAGGCGGTGACGCAGATCGAGCAGGTGACGCAGCAGAACGCGGCGCTGGTCGAGCAGTCGGCCGCCGCGGCGGACAGCCTGCAGCAGCAGGCGGCGCGGCTCGTGGACGCGGTGCGCCTGTTCAAGCTCAGCGGCGACGAGCAGCAGCTCGCGCCGGCCTGAACCCCGCGGTCGTCAGGCGACGGCGAGCCCCAGCAGCGCGGGGTCGCCCCGCCCCAGCCGCCCCAGCACCGGCTCCTCGCCGGTCAGGTCGACCACCGTCGTCGGCTCGCGCGGGCAGGCCCCCGCATCGACGACCGCCTGCACGCGCCCCTGGAAGCGCTCGCGGATCTCGTCCGGGTCGTTCAGGGGCTCGCTCTCCCCGGGCGGGATCAGCGTCGTCGACAGCAGCGGCTCCCCGAACAGCTCCAGCAGCTCCTGCAGCATCCGGTGGTCCGGCACGCGCAGCCCGATGGTGCGCCGCGACGGGTGCGAGACGCGCCTCGGCACTTCCTTGGTCGCCTCGAGGATGAAGGTGAAGGGCCCCGGCGTCGCGTGCTTCATGAGCCGGTACTGCCGGTTGTCGACGCGTGCGTAGCTGGACAGCTCCGACAGGTCGCGGCAGAGCAGGGTCAGGTGGTGCTTGTCGTCGACGCCGCGGATGCGGCGCAGGTTCTCGGCCGCCGCCTTGTCGTCCAGGTGGCACACCAGGGCATAGCTCGAATCGGTGGGCACCGCCGCGATCCCGCCCGCGTGCAGGATCTGGGCCGCCTGCTTCAGCAGGCGCTGCTGCGGGTTGTCGGGATGGACCTCGATGTAGTGGGGCATGGGGCGCGATCCTAATCGGCGATCGTGTCCGCCGCCACTGTGGATGTCGCCGGGTGGGCCGCGGTCTGCCGCATGTTGAGCCAGGCGCTCGCCGCGCCGCAGGCCGCGATCACCGCCATGCCGACCCAGGCCCAGCCGTCCGGCACGTAGCGGAAGACGACCCAGCTCGCCGCCGCCGCGGCGCCGATCTGCAGGTAGATGAAGGGCATCAGCGTCGCGGTGGGCGCCAGGCCCAGGGCGAGGATCAGGAACAGGTGGCCGACCGTGCCCAGCGTGCCGATCACCGCCATCAGCGCCAGGTGCTGCGGCGCCGCGGCGCGCAGGGCGCCTGCCACGTCGATCGGGCTGGCGAGCAGCAGCGGCGTCAGCACCAGCGTGCCGGTGAGGCCGGTGTAGAAGTGGGTGGTGTAGGGACTCTCCAGCGCCGAGAGCTTGCTCGTCAGGACCTGGAAGCTGGCATAGGTCAGCGCGCCGGCGAGCGGGAACAGCACCGCCCAGCCGAACAGCCCGCTGCCGGGACGGATCACGACCAGCGCCCCGGCGAAGGCGGCGCACACCAGCGCCCAGCGCAGCCGGGACACGCGCTCGTGCAGGACCCAGGCGGCGAGCAGCGTCACCACCACCGGCGTCAGCATGTTGATCGCGGTGAACTCGGCCACCGGCATGTGCTGCACGCCGAAGAAGCTGAGCGCGCTGGTGGCGAGCAGCAGGGCGCCGCGGGCGAGCTGGAAGCGCGGATGGCCGCTGCGGAAGCCGGCGGTCTTCGAGCGCGACAGCCACACGCCCATCGACACGGCCTGGCAGGCATAGCGCGCCCAGAGGATCAGCAGCACCGGCAGGAAGGCGCCCAGGTACTTGATCAGGGTGTCCATGGTCGCGAAGCACAGCGCCGCCAGAGCGATCAGCGCGATGCCCCGGGCGGGGCGGCGGCGTGTCACGAGGGGAACTGGACCCGTTCGGCGAGCGCTTCCCAGACCGGCGCCAGCTGGCCCGGCAGCGGCGGCAGGGTGCCGAGGTCGACGTGGCTTTCGTCGGGACTGTGGAAGTCGGAGCCGCGCGAGGCGAGCAGGTCGAATTCCTGCGCCATGTCGGCGTACTTCAGGAAGTCGGCCGCGGTGTGGCTGCCGGTGATCACCTCGACGCCGCGCCCGCCATGGGCCTTGAACTCGGTGAAGAGCGCGTACTCCTCGTTGGCGGTGAACTTGTAGCGGCCGGGGTGGGCGATCACCGCAATGCCCTGGGCCTCGCGGATCCAGCGGATGGCGTCGCCCAGCTTCGCCCAGCGGTGCGGCACGTAGCCCGGCTTGCCCTCGACCAGGAAGCGGCGGAAGACCTCATGCGTGTCCTGGCAGACGCCGCCCTCGACGAGGAAGCGCGCGAAGTGGGTGCGCGAGATCAGCTCCGGGTTGCCGACGTACTTCAGCGCACCGTCGTAGGCACCGCGGATGCCGGCCTTGGCGAGCCCGTCCGACATCTCGCGGGCCCGCTGCTCGCGCCCGCCGCGGGTGGCGGCCAGGCCGGCGGCCAGCGCGGCGTCGGCGGCGTCGAAGCCGAGGCCGACGATGTGCACGGTGGTGCCGGCGAAGGTGACCGAGATCTCGGTGCCGGTGAGGTAGGGCAGGCCGAGGGCCAGGGCGGCGTCGCGGGCGCGCTGCTGGCCGCCGATCTCGTCGTGGTCGGTGAGGGCCCACAGCTCGACCCCGTTGGCCTTGGCGCGGGCAGCCAGTTCCTCGGGTTGCAGCGTGCCGTCCGACACCGCGGAGTGGCAGTGAAGGTCAGCGTTGGTCCAGACAGCAGGCAGGCTCACGGGGCCGATTGTAAGGAGTCGGCTCCTTCGACCCCGTCGCAGGGGTTACGCCTCACGGCAGGACGCGCAGGATCCGCCCCGGGCTGTTGTCGGTCAGCAGGTAGAGCAGGCCGTCCGGCCCCTGCACCACGTCGCGGATGCGCTCGTGCAGGTCGGCCAGCAGGCGCTCCTCCTTCACGACCCGGTGGCCCTCGAGCTGCAGCCGCACCAGCCGCTGCCCCGCCAGCGCCCCGACGAACAGGCTGCCCTTCCATCCCGGGTAGCGGTCGCTGGTCAGGAAGGCCATGCCGCTCGGTGCGATCGACGGCACCCAGTAGGTCAGCGGCTGCGACATGCCGGCCTTCGCCTTGCCCTCGCCGATCGCGGCGCAGCTGGCGTACTCGCAGCCGTAGGTGATCACCGGCCAGCCGTGGTTGACGCCGGCCTCGTCCAGGTTGAGCTCGTCACCGCCCTGCGGGCCGTGCTCGTGGGTCCAGAGCGCCCCGGTCGCGGGATGCAGCGCCGCCCCCTGCATGTTGCGGTGGCCGTAGCTCCAGATCTCGGGCTTCGCGCCGGCCCGGCCGACGAAGGGGTTGTCCGCCGGCACGCGGCCGTCGGCCTCGATGCGCACCACCTTGCCCAGGTGGTTGGACAGGTCCTGCGCATCGTCGCGCCGGCTGTAGCGGTCGCCCAGGGTCACGAACAGCCGGCCGTCACGGCCGAACACCAGCCGCGAGCCGAAGTGCGCCGTGCTGCGCACCTTCGGCTGCTGGCGGAAGATCACCGCCACGTCCACCAGCCGGTTGCCCTGCAGCCGCCCGCGCGCGACCGCGGTGCCGTTCTTGTCCGCGTCCTCGCCGCTGCCGGCCTCGGCGTAGCTCCAGTAGACGTAGGCGTTGGCGGCGAACTGCGGGTCGACCGCCACGCCCAGCAGCCCGCCCTGGCCGCGCGCATCGACCGCCGGCAGCCCGGCCAGCGCTTCGCCGGCCTGGCCGTCGGCCGAGACCACGCGCAGGCGCCCCGGGCGCTCGCTGACGAGCATGCGGCCGTCGGGCAGGAAGGCGAGGCCCCAGGGGTTCTGCAGGCCGCGTGTCACCGTCACCGTGTCCAGCGCCTGGGCCGACAGGGAGATGAACGCCAGCACCGCCGCCCACAGGATTTTCATGCCGCGCCCTCCACCACCATCTGCACCCGCTGCTGCCCGTTCCAGGCGTCGACGCGCAGCTGGTAGGCCAGCTGCACCCGTGCCGCGACCGGCTCGGTGTGGCCGAACCAGATCGCGTCGCGCACCGCCCCGGCATGCTTCACCGTGAGCTTCAGGTGCTTCTCGCCCACCAGGCGCTGCGACACCACCTCGACCTCGTCGCAGAACAGCGGCGGCTCGAAGGACTGGCCCCACACCTGCGCGTCCAGCGACAGCACGGTCTCGGCGTTGAAGTACTGCGCCGGCAGCGGCCCGTCGGTGAGCAGGGTGCGCGACAGCGTCGCCGCGTCCAGCCACTCGCCGGCCACCTGCTGCAGCGCCGCCTCGAAGGTCTCGAAGTCTTCCTCGGCCAGCGTGCAGCCCGCCGCCATCGCGTGGCCGCCGAAGCGCCGGAGCACGCCCGGGTGGCGCTTGCTCACCAGGTCCAGCGCATCGCGCAGGTGGAAGCCCGGGATGGACCGCCCCGAGCCCTTCAGCAACCCGTCCTGCCCGAGCGCGAAGACGAAGGTCGGCCGGTGCAGCCGGTCCTTCAGCCGGCCGGCGACGATGCCGACCACGCCCTCGTGGAACTCGGGGTCGTAGATCGCGAGGGCCGGCGGCGCGTCGCCCTCGGGCATCAGCGACTCCAGCATCGCCTCGGCCTGCTCGCGCATGCCGGCCTCGACCTCGCGGCGCTCGCGGTTGATGCCGTCCAGCGCCTGCGCCAGTTCGGCCGCGCGCGCGGGGTCGTCGGTGAGCAGGCATTCGATGCCCAGGGTCATGTCCGACAGCCGCCCGGCCGCGTTGATGCGCGGGCCGAGCGCGAAGCCGAAGTCGAAGCCGCTTGCCCGCGAGGCGTCCCGCCCGGCGGCACTGAACAGCGCCGCCACGCCCGGCTGCATGCGCCCGGCGCGGATGCGGCGCAGCCCCTGCGCCACGAGGCGGCGGTTGTTGGCGTCGAGCTTCACCACGTCGGCCACCGTGCCCAGCGCCACCAGGTCGAGCAGGCTGTCCAGGCGCGGCTGGGCCTCGGCCGGGAAGGCGCCGCGCGCGCGCAGTTCGCTGCGCAGCGCGAGCAGGACGTAGAACATCACGCCGACACCCGCCAGGTTCTTGCTCGGGAAGCCGCAGTCGGGCTGGTTCGGGTTGACGATCACGCTCGCGTCCGGCAGCACGACCCGGCCGTCCTCCTTGGCCGGCAGGTGGTGGTCGGTGACGAGCACGTCGAGCCCCAGCGCCCGCGCATGGGCGACGCCGGCCAGGCTCGCGATGCCGTTGTCCACCGTCAGCAGCAGGTCGGGCCGCGCCCCGGGCGACTGCGCGAGCGCCAGGTCGACGATGGTCGGCGTGAGCCCGTAGCCGTGCAGCGCGCGGTCGGGCACCACATGGCACAGCGTGCCCGGCGCCGCGCCCAGCAGCTTCAGGCCGCGCAGCGCGACGGCACAGGCCGTGGCACCGTCGCAGTCGTAGTCGGCGACGACGCAGATCCGCCGGCGCGCCGCCAGCGCGTCGGCCAGCAGCACCGCCGCGGCCTCGGCGCCGCGCAGCTCGGCGGGCGGGATCAGGCGCGCGAGGCCGTCGTCCAGCTCGTCGCGGGTGCGCACGCCGCGCGCCGCGAACAGGCGCGCGAGCAGCGGGTGCACCCCGGCCTCCTCGAGCGCCCAGACGCTGCGGGGCGGCGCGTCGCGACGGGCGATCCGCAGGCCGGCGGCCATCACAGCGCCTCCAGCACGGCCGCCGGCGCCGGCCCGCCGAAGCGCCGCGCCAGCCGGCCGAGCCAGCCCTGCGCCCGGGCCTCGAAGCGCTGGGCGAAGCGTTCGCCGCAGAGGGTCAGCGCGACGGCCTCGCCCGCGTCGTGGCGCTCGAGCAGCTCGCGCAGCGGCCCCGCATCCAGCGCGCGCCAGGCCTCGGCCCAGTCGCCCCAGTTCTCGTTCAGCAGCGGGTTGCGCAGCCGCGCGTCGACGACCAGCGCCGGCGTCGGGCGCGCCGGCTGCAGGCGGCCGCAGCCGCTGAGCCAGAAGGAGTTGATCGGCAGCGCGCCGACCTCGGCGCGGTGGTCGTTCTCGGGCTGCCGGTACAGCAGCATCTGCACCTCGTTCTGCAGCCGGCGGATCTGGCGCGCCTGCGGGTGCTCGCCCATCCACAGGTCGAGGTTGCGGCCGATCACGCGGTCGAGCGAGGCGGTCGGCAGCCCGGCGAGCGAGTCGTGCGCCGCGTACCAGCGGGTCGGCCCGCCCCACGCCAGCTGCCAGCCCTCGCCGTCGAACAGCGGGCGCACGGCCTCGAACAGGGCCTGCGACTCGATGGCCTTCAGGTACAGGCCATCCGGGTGGCCGACGCTCACGTGCTCGGCACCGACGTGCCAGTGCACCGGCGTCAGCAGGCCCCAGGCGGCGTCGCCGACCGCCACGCCGTCGGCGACGGCGGCGCGCGCGGCCCAGGGCAGGCAGCCGTCGGGCGCCTGCCAGCCCAGGGCCTGGGCCTCGGCCAGCTCGGCGGGGGTGCTGAGGGTGTATTCGTCGCTGCCGAGGCGTTCGGCCGGGGCCATGCGCGCCAGCAGGCGCTGCAGGTGGGGCAGGGCCAGGCCGCGCAGGGCCGGCAGGCCGGCTTCGGAGAGCGTGCCGGCGCAGGGGATCAACAGGTGCATATCGGGACATTATCGGGTGCCCGCCGGATTCCGCCTGGGCGTCACCTGGGCGTCATCCCCCTGCCACCGGGGCGTCATGGCGGGGCCCGACACTGGGTGTCCATGCAACGAGACGCCTTTCTTCGCGCGTGGGGCGGTTCGCCGGACGAGCCGGCGGCCGACGACGAGGCCCCGTCGCCGCACCGGCGCCGCTACCGTAGCGTCTGGATCTCCGACCTGCACCTGGGCACGCCCGGCTGCCGGGCGGATGCGCTGCTCGATTTCCTGAAGCACGTCGAGAGCGAGCACCTCTTCCTGGTCGGCGACATCGTCGACGGCTGGCAGCTGCGCCGCAGCTGGTACTGGCCGCAGGCCCACAACGACGTGGTGCAGAAGCTGCTGCGCAAGGCGCGCAAGGGCACGCGGGTGGTCTTCATCCCGGGCAACCACGACGAGTTCGCGCGCCGCTACCTCGGCCACGAGTTCGGCGGCATCGAGGTGGCCGAGGACTGGGTGCACGAGACTGCCGACGGCCGGCGCCTGTGGATCCTGCACGGCGACCTGTTCGACGGCGTGATCCAGTGCGCCAAGTGGCTGGCCCACCTGGGCGACACGCTGTACGAGTTCACCTTGAAGCTGAACCGCCACCTGAACTCGCTGCGCGCGCGCCTCGGACTGCCTTACTGGAGCCTGTCGAAGTACCTGAAGCTCAAGGTCAAGCGCGCCGTCAGCTTCATCGGCGACTTCGAGGAGGCGGTGGCCCGCGAGGCCCGCCGCCGCGGCGTGCACGGCGTGGTCTGCGGCCACATCCACCACGCCGAGCTGCGCGACATCGACGGCATCACCTACGCCAACGACGGCGACTGGGTCGAGAGCCTGACGGCCCTGGTGGAGCACGCCGACGGCCGCCTCGAGATCGTCGACTGGGCTGCCCAGCTGCGCGATCGCACTCCCCTCGCCACCACCCCCGAACCGCTGCCCGCATGAAGATCCTGCTCGTCACCGACGCCTGGAAGCCGCAGGTCAACGGCGTCGTCACCACGCTGGTCGAGCTGCAGCAGGGGCTCGCCGCGCTCGGGCACGAGGTCGAGCTGGTCGAGCCCTCGGGCTTCCGCCGCTTCGCCTGCCCGGGCTACCGCGAGATCGAGCTCGCCTGGCGGCCGGGCCGCGAGGTGGCGCGCCGCATCGACGCCGCCCGCCCCGACGCGATCCACATCGCCACCGAAGGCCCGCTCGGCGGCGCCGCGCGCGCCCACTGCCTGCGCCGCGGCCTGGCCTTCACGACCGCCTTCCACACCCGCTTCCCCGAGATCCTGGCGCGCGCCCTGCACCTGCCGGAGCGCTGGGGCTATGCCTGGTTCCGCCGCTTCCATGCGCCGTCGAGCGGCATCCTGGTGCCGACCGCCGGCATGCACGCGATCCTGGAGGGCTACGGCTTCAAGCCGCTGCGCCGCTGGTCGCACGGCGTCGACCTGGGCCTGTTCGAGCCGGTGCCTGGCGCCGACCTCGGGCTGTCGCGGCCGGTGTTCCTGCATGTCGGACGGCTGAGCTACGAGAAGAACCTGGAGGCCTTCCTCGACCTCGACCTGCCGGGCAGCAAGGTCGTCTACGGCGTCGGGCCGCTGCAGGAGCGGCTGCAGCGCGAGTACCCGCAAGTGCATTGGCGCGGCGTCGTGCCGCGCAGCGAACTGGCGCGCATCTACAGCGCCGCCGACGTCTTCGTCTTCCCCGGCCGCGCCGAGACCTTCGGCCTGGTGATGCTGGAGGCGCTGGCCTGCGGCACGCCGGTGGCGGCCTACCCGGTGGCCGGTCCGCTGGACGTGGTGGCGCCGAAGCACGACGGACGCGATGGCGGCGTGTTGGACGACGATCTGCGCCGCGCGGCGCTGCAGGCGCTGGAGATCCCGCGCGATCGCGCCCGCGAGCGGGCCCTGCAGTTCGGCTGGGAGCCGGTTTGCCGCGAGTTCCTGGGCCACCTCGTGCCGGCCCATCCGACGTCTGACATCGGTGTCACGAAACCGTCTCAAAACCTTCATAAACTCGTCGGATGACCCCGACGACCGCCTCGCCGCCGGCCTCGCCGATGCCGGCCCTGCTGAACCGCGAGCGCGCCATCCTCGAGTTCAACCGCCGCGTGCTGGCCCAGGCACGGCGCGAGGACGTGCCGCTGCTGGAGCGGCTGCGCTACATCTGCATCGTCTCGTCCAACATGGACGAGTTCTTCGAGGTGCGCTTCGCCGACTACATCGAGGCGGTGCGCCAGCCGGGGGCCGGCGTCTCGCCGCGCGACCTGGCGGCGGTGGCGGCCGAGGCGCACCTGCTGATCGACGACCAGTACCGGTGCTTCAACGACGAGGTGATGCCGGCGCTCAAGCAGCAGGGCATCCAGATCCTCAACCACAACGACCGCGACGAGGCGCAGCGGCGCTGGGTCGACAACTTCTTCCAGCGCCAGGTGCGGCCGCTGCTCGTGCCGGTGGGGCTGGACCCATCGCACCCGTTCCCGCAGGTCGCGAACAAGTCGCTCAACTTCATCGTGCGGCTGGGCGGCAAGGATGCCTTCGGGCGCGAGAACAGCATTGCCATCGTCAAGGTGCCGCGCGTGCTGCCGCGCGTGATGCGGCTGCCCGACGAGATCGCCGGCACCGGCCAGGCCTTCGTGCTGCTGACGAGCGTGATCCGGGCCCACCTGGCCGAGCTGTTCCCGGGGCGCGAGGTCGAGGCCTTCTCGCAGTTCCGCCTGACGCGCGACTCCGACCTGGCGGTCGACGAGGAAGACGTCGCGAACCTGCGCCAGGCGCTGCGCAGCGGGCTCACGACGCGGCACTTCGGCCAGGCGGTGCGGCTGGAGGTGGTCAACACCTGCCCGCCGGAGCTGTCGGAATTCCTGCTGCTGCAGTTCGCGCTGCCGCAGGCGGCGCTCTACCACGTCAACGGGCCGGTCAACCTGGTGCGGCTGAACGCGCTGATCGACGGGGCCGATGCGCCGGCGCTGCGCTTTCCCCAGCACGAGGCGCCGTGGCCGGCGGGCCTGCGGCGCGACGAGTCCATCTTCGAGCGCCTGCGCCGGGGCGGCGACGTGCTGATGCACCATCCCTTCGAGTCCTTCGAGCCGGTGGTGCAGTTCCTGCGCGAGGCGGTGGAGGACCCGGACGTGCTGGCGATCAAGCAGACGATCTACCGCACCGGCAGCGAATCACCGCTGATGGACCTGCTGATCGACGCGGCGCGGCGCGGCAAGGAAGTGATGGCGGTGGTGGAGCTGAAGGCGCGCTTCGACGAGGAGGCCAACATCAACTGGGCCGAGCGGCTGGAGGCGGTCGGCGCGCAGGTGGTGTACGGCATCGTCGGGCTCAAGACGCATGCCAAGCTGCTGCTGGTGACACGGCGCGAAGAGGGCCGGCTGCGCCGCTACGGCCACCTGTCCACCGGCAACTACAACCCGAAGACAGCGCGCCTCTACACCGACGTGGGCTGCCTGACCGCCGACGGCGAGACGACGGCCGACATCGACGCGGTGTTCCAGCAGCTCGCGAGCCTGGGCAAGATGCGCCCGCTGCGCCAGCTGCTGCAGGCGCCGTTCACGCTGCACCGCCAGATGCTGCAGCACATCCAGCAGGTGGCCGAGGCGGCGCGCCAGGGGCGGCCGGCGCGCATCGTCGTGAAGATCAACGCGCTGACCGACGTGCCGCTGATGGAGGCGCTGGTGGCGGCCGGCCAGGCCGGGGCCGACATCGACCTGGTCGTGCGCGGTGCCTGCATGCTGCCGCCGGGCCTGCCGGGCGTGACCGAGCGGATCCGCGTGCGCTCGGTGGTGGGCCGGCTGCTGGAGCATTCCCGGGTGGCGTACTTCCGCTGGGGCCCGGGCGAGGCCGACGAGGCGCTGTTCCTGTCGAGCGCCGACTGGATGGCGCGCAACATGTTCCGCCGCATCGAGGTTGCCTGGCCGGTGCGCGATGCGGCCCTGCGCCAGCGCGTGATCGACGAATGCCTGGTGCCCTACCTGCACGACGCGAGCGACGCCTGGCGCCTGAACGCCGACGGCAGCTACGAGCGCGTCGGCACCGACGGACCGAGCGCCCAGCGGGCCCTGCTGGCGCTCAAGCAACCGGGAGCGTCGTGATGGACCTGATCCTGTGGCGGCATGCCGAGGCGCACGTGATCCGCGAAGGGCAGGACGACCTGGAGCGGGCCCTGACCGCGAAGGGCGAACGCCAGGCGCAGCGCATGGCGGAATGGTTGAACCACCGGCTGGCGCATTCGACGCGCATCCTGGTGAGCCCGGCGCTGCGCACCCAGCAAACGGCGAAGGCGCTGGACCGGACCTTCAAGACGGTGGCGGCGATCGCGCCCGAGGCCACGCCCGAGGCGGTGCTGAAGGCGGCGCGCTGGGGCGAGGCGAGCGAGCCGGTGCTGGTCGTCGGTCACCAACCGACGCTGGGCCAGGTGGCGGCATTGCTGCTGGGCGGCGTGGCCCAGGCCTGGGCGGTCAAGAAGGGCGCGGTCTGGTGGCTGCGCCAGCGCGAGCGCGAGACCGGGCTCGAGGTGGTGCTGCAGGCGGTGCAGGGGCCGGACTGCCTGTAGCGGGTCCGCCAGGACGCCAGGACCTCAGCCGGAGGGCAGGCTGGCGAGGAGCAGCCCGTCCAGCGCCCCGGAGATCGGAAGGGATTCCTCGCCCAGGACGGCCGCCTGGCGCTGCTGGGCCGGCGTAGTCAAGGTCGAGGGAGCCAGGCCGCCTTGGGACAGGGTGTGCGTGCCGCAGGTGGCGCGAGCCTGCGGGCCAGCGCCTTCCGCGGCAAAGCCGGCGGAGCCGGCCCGGAAGGGAGTGATGTGCATGGTCTGCTCCTTCGTGAGGTGCTGACGCCTCAGGCCATCGACAGCCGGTCGTCCATGTCGATGACCACGGGGTTGTCGACGTCGGGACCGGCGGCTGCCATGTCGGCGAGCCGGGCCAGTTGATCGAGGAACTGCTCCACCCAGTCCGCGAAGCGCACCTCGTCGAGCAGCGCAACCGGGGCCCCCGCCATCACCAGCAGGGCGCCGGTGGCCGCATGCCAGCGCAGCGCGGACGAGAAGCCTTCGGAGTCCATGCGCTCCTCGCTGGACTCCCAGCGCTCGGGGTCGCCGTCGGGCGGACCGAAGGGCAGGTGGCCGGCCTCGGCGAACAGGTGGATGCGCCCCATCACCGGTTCATGCAGCAGGCTGACCACGAAGCGTTCGTCCACCACCAGCTGGACGTGCCCTTCGGCATCGCACTCGAAGCGGCTGCCGCCCAGGCGGCGAGAGAGTCCGTCCATCAGTACTTGCAAGGGGGCGGTCATGCTGAAACGGGCGCGATAGGCATTGGGCACTGAGTGAGCCGGCACCCGAAGAGGTTCCCTTGCCGTTGCGGCACTTCGCATGGGTACAGATGTACCTGTTCGGCCCGCCAGTTGGCAGTTGTTGACCTTTGAGCCGGTGCTGCCGTGAGGCAATCGCATACAGGCAGTGACACGCCGCGTCGATAGCCCTTGTGTGCGGTGACATGTCGCTGCACTTCGCTCACCGTTGACGAGGTTCTTGATGATGATTGGCTTGGACAGACGAACATCGCTTGCTGCGGCCCTCGCCCTGGCCGCGGCCGGGGCGGCCTGGGGCCAGGGGACGGAGCCGATCCGCCCCATCCCGCTGGACCTGCGGCTGGACGCGCGCAAGGTCGCGCTCGGCGAGCGGTTGTTCAACGACAAGCGGCTGTCGGGCGACAACAGCATCGCCTGCGCGAGCTGCCACGGGCTGGACCGCGGCGGCGCCGACGGGCGCATCAGCGCGCTCGGCATCGGCGGCGCGGTGGGGCCGATCAACACGCCGACGGTGCTCAACAGCGGCTTCAACTTCCGCCAGTTCTGGGACGGCCGGGCCGCTTCGCTGGAGGAGCAGGCGGCCGGGCCGGTGCACAACCCCAAGGAGATGGGCAGCAACTGGGCGCAGGTGCTCGGCAAGCTGTCGCAGGACAAGGCCCTGGTGGCGGCCTTCGACGCGTCGTACCGGGACGGCCTGCAGGCCCGCAACATCCAGGACGCGATCGCCGTCTTCGAGCGCTCGCTCAGCACGCCCAACTCGCGCTTCGACAAGTACCTGCGCGGCGACAAGGGCGCGCTGACGGCGGACGAGGCGCACGGCTACCAGCTGTTCAAGAACTACGGCTGCGTGGCGTGCCACCAGGGCGTGAACATCGGCGGCAACATGTACCAGGTGTTCGGCGTGATGGGCAACTACTTCGCCGGCCGCCCGCTGACCGAGGCCGACCTCGGACGCTTCAACGTCACCCACGACCCGGCCGACCGCCATCTCTTCAAGGTGCCGAGCCTGCGCAACGTGGCGCTCACGGCACCTTACTTCCACGACGGCTCGGCGCACACGCTGGCCGAGGCGGTGGACACCATGTTCCGCGTGCAGCTCGGGCGCCCCGCACCGCCGCAGGACAAGGAGAGCATCGTCAAGTTCCTCCGGACGCTGACCGGCGAGCTGCGCGGGCGCCCGCTCGAGCCGCGCACCGCCCCCCAGCCCTGAACCGCGCGAGAACCCGACATGACCATGAACAGGAAACGCTGGTCCAACCTCGCGCTGGCGGCCGTGCTGGTCGCCCTGCTGGGCCTGCTGATCAACCGCACCTCCGACTTCGACCATGCCGAGTACGGCGAGATCGCCGCGCTGCTGCGCCAGCTCAAGCAGATCGACGCCGAGTGGAACGTCGACGTGCTGCGCGCCAAGACCGGGCTGAGCGCGAGCTACGACGCGGTTGCGAGCCCGCTGCCGACGATCGAGGCGCTGGAGGGCCTGCTGCGCAGCAAGACCGACAGCTTCTGGCGCACGCATGACGACAGCCGCCGGCGCATCCAGCCGCTGCTCGACAACTGCAAGGCGCTGATGGACCGCAAGATCGCGCTCGTCGACCGCTTCAAGTCGCAGCATTCCATCCTGCGCAACTCCACCCGCTACCTGCCGCTGGCCGCCCACGAGGTGCTGCAGGAGGTTGGCAGCGACCGCGCGGCCACCGAGGCGGTCGAGCGCGTGCTGGTGAACGTGCTGATCTACGTCAACACGCCGGACGCGGTGTCGGTGGCGGTGGTGGACGAGGAGGTGGCCCGGCTGCGCGAGGCGGCGCAGGGGCTGCCCGGCCCGGCCGCCGAGCGGGCGACGGGTTTCGCCGCCCATGCCGCCACGGTGCTGCGGGAGGAGCAGCTGGGCGCGAAGCTGCTGTCCGAGATCTCCGGCCTCGCGACCGGCGCGGCGCTGGACGAGCTGGCCGACATGAATGCGCTGGAGCACGAGAAGCTGCTGGCCGGCCAGCAGAGCTGGCGCTGGCTGCTGGTCGGCTACTCGGTGCTGTTGCTGCTGGTGCTGGCCTGGGCGGGCTGGCGCCTGTTCGCGAGCTACCGGCTGCTGAACCAGGTCAACCAGGCGCTGAACCGCAGCCACGAGGAGCTGCGCGAGTCGCAGGTGCACCTGGTGCAGTCCGAGAAGATGTCGGCGCTGGGCCAGATGGTGGCGGGCATCGCGCACGAGATCAACACGCCGCTCGCCTACGTCAAGGGCACCTTCGAGGTGATGCGCGAGCAGCTCGCGCCGGTCAGCGCGCTCGCCGGCCACGGCCTGCGCTTCACGCAGATGCTGCACCTGCCCTCGGCGCTGCGCGACAAGGTGGCGCTGCAAGCCGCGGCGCGCCAGTTCGACGAGGCCACGCGCGAGGTCGCCGGCAGCCGCGTGATGGAGGAGATGGGCCAGCTGCTGGCCGACGGCATCCACGGCATCGAGCAGATCTCCGAGATCGTCACCAACCTGAAGAACTTCAGCCGCCTGGACCGCGCCAAGGTCAGCGAGTTCGCCGTCGACGAGGGCCTGGAGAGCACGCTGCTGCTGGCGCGCAACCTGCTGAAGAACGCGGTGCAGATCGAGCGCCATTTCGCGCCCGGGCTGCCGCGCATCCACTGCTCGCCCTCGCAGATCAACCAGGTCTTCCTCAACATCATCACGAATGCGGTGCACGCCATGCCCGAGGGGCGCGAGCAGCCGGGCGTCATCACGCTGCGCACCCTGCCGGAGGGCGAGGACATGGTGCGCGTGGAGATCCAGGACAACGGCACGGGCATCGCGCCGCAGGTGCTGCCGAAGATCTTCGACCCGTTCTACACCACCAAGCCGATCGGCAAGGGCACCGGCATGGGCCTGTCGATCTCCTTCAAGATCGTCCAGGAGCACGGCGGGCGGATCCTGGTGGACACCGAGCCCGGCGTGGGCACGGTGTTCTCCATCCTGCTGCCGGTGCGGCCGCCCCATCTCGACAACCCCTCGCCCCGGAGCACCCCGTGAACGCGCAACGCAAAGCCCGCATCCTGTTCGTCGACGACGAGGAACGCATCGTCAACCTGCTGCGCGTGATGTTCCGCAGCCAGTACGAGGTGCTGACGGCGCAGGACGGCGCGTCGGCGCTGGCAATCCTGCGGCGCGAGCGCGTCGACGTCATCGTGAGCGACCAGCGCATGCCCGGCATGCTGGGGGTGGAGCTGCTGGCGCAGGCGTGCACCATCGCGCCCCACACGGTGCGGCTGCTGCTGACCGGGTACGCCGACCGCGAGGCGATCGTCGGCTCGGTGAACGAGGGGCAGATCTTCCGCTTCATCACCAAGCCCTGGGACCACGAGGCGATCCGTGCCACGCTGGCCGAGGCGGTCGAGGTGGCGCTGGTGCAGACGGTGCCGGCGTCGGTCGCGGCGCCCCCGGGCTCGGTGGCCCAGGTGGCGGCGCCGCAGCGGCCGGGCGTGCTGGTGCTCGACGACGACGAGGGCGACGTGGCCGCCATCCGCGCCGCGCTGGGGGACGAGCACCCGCTGGTGCACGCGCCGAGCGTCAGCAGCGCGCTGCAGGCGCTGGCCCGCCAGGACATCGGCGTGATGGTGTGCGAGTCGCAGGTGGGCGGCACCGAGACCGGGGCGGTGCTGCATGCGCTGAAGAAGCATTTCCCGGCCTTGATGACGGTGATGCTGACGCGGCACACCGACGCCGACGAGGTCGGGCGACTGATCAATCACGCCCGCATCTACCGCTTCGCGAGCAAGCCGATCCGCCCGGCGGTTCTGCAGCTCGCGGTGGCGGCGGCGATGAAGGAGCACCGGCGCTGCATGGCCGACGGGCGGCAGATGGCGTTGCAGCGCCCGGTGCCGGCGGCCGAGCCGGACGCGCCGGCCGTGCGCGGGCTGCTGCAGGGGCTGCGGGCGATGGCGGCACGCCTGCGCTTCTTCAATCCCTGAGCCGGGCTGCGGGCCGGGGCGCCCTGCGCGCCTTTGGTGTGCGTTTGGCGTGTGTTTGGAATGCGAGGCCGGTGCCGATACCATCGCGTCCACCATGGACGACGACACGCTCCCCGACTGGCTGAAGCACCTCCACACCCTGGCCGACCGGCCGCCCGCGGCCCTGCGCGAGCGACTGTGGCTGGCGGCCGGCGATGCCGTGGTCGGCTCGATCGAGCCGCTGCTCGCCCGCCACCTGGCCGAGGCCGACCTGCCGATCCGGGAACGGGCCGGCGGCTGGCAGGTCGAGGGCCCGGCCGATGCGGCGCTGGCGGTGATCGCGCGCTGGTTGCACGAGCGCGGCCTGAGCGGCGCCTGGCGCGACGAGCTGGTGGCGGTGACCAACGAGCATGGCGAGCGCCAGGCGCTGGTCGAGCGGGCCGCGGTGCGGCCGCTGGGCATCACCACGGTGGCGGTGCACCTGGTGGGCCACACCGGCGACGGCCGGGTCTGGGTGCAGCAGCGGGCCTTCGACAAGGCGACCGACCCGGGGCAGTGGGACACGCTGGCAGGCGGGCTGGTGGCGGCGGGCGAGACGCTCGCGGCGGCGCTGCACCGCGAGACCTGGGAGGAAGCCGGGCTGGAACTGGCGACGCTGCGCCAGGTGCGCCCGCTCGGCCGCCAGTGGGTGCGGCGGCCGATCGACGAGCTGGGCTACATGGTCGAGCAGCTCGAGATGTACGAGGCCGAGCTGCTGCCGGACCTGGAGCCGAACAACCAGGACGGCGAGGTGGCGGGCTTCGACTGCGTGCCGGTGGCGCAGCTCGTCGAGAGCCTGAAGGCGGGGGTGTTCACGCTCGAGGCGGCGCTGGTGCACGCGCATTGGCTGCGCAGGCACGGCCACCTCTGAGCCGGCGCCTCCACCCGGATTGCGCTTCGCTCCATCCGGGCTACAAGCGATTCGTAGCCCGGATGCCAATCCGGGTCTCGTCGTTCATCCCTGGTCGTCCGGCGAAAGCGCCGCCAGCTGCGAGTGCCGGATCCGCGTCTGCGACAGCGCCCCCGCCGATTCGAGGATCGGGTACGCGATCGAGCAGATGTGCGAGTTGATGCGCTTCAGGTCGCTGATCAGGTCGATGTGAAGCGAGCTGGTCTCGATGCTCTGGGCCGTGTTCTCCTGCAGCCGCGCGATGTGGCTGGCCGCGTACTCGTGCTCCAGGTCGCGGAAGCGCGCCTTCTCCTCCAGCAGCCGCTTGGCGTCGCGCACGTGGCCGTCCAGGAACACGCTCATGCCCAGCCGCAGGTTGGCCATCAGCCGCTCGTGCAGGTGCACGATCTCGGCCATGCCGGCATCCGAGAAGCTGCGGTTCTTGCGCACCTTCTTGTCCTCGATGTCCTGCAGCACGCGCTCGATGATGTCGCCGATCTGCTCCATGTTGATCGTGAACGAGACGATGTCGGTCCAGCGCCGGCTCTCGCGCTCGGACAGCGCGGCCCGCGAGATCTGCGTCAGGTAGAACTTGATCGCCGAGTAAAGCTCGTCGACCACGTCGTCCATCTTGCGCAGCTGCTCGGCCAGCGCCAGGTCGTTGTAGCGCAGCACCGGCAGGATGCCACGCAGCATCGTCTCGACCACGTCGGCCTGGTGCAGGGCTTCGCGCGCTGCGCAGCCGATGGCCACCGACGGGGAACTCAGGGCCAGCGGGTCGAGGTGGCGCGGGCGGTCGGTGCCCGAGGCGCGCGGCTGCGGCAGCCAGCGGTCCAGTGCCCGGCCGGCGAGCGGCGTCACGGCGATGAACAGCAGCGCGCGCAGCAGGTTGAAGGCGAGGTGGAACACGACCACCTGCTGCAGCACCGTGGGCACGTACTCCTGCAGCTGGATGTGGGCCTGCGGCAGCAGCGGCGCCACCAGCGCGCAGCCGATCGCCTTGAAGACGAAGTTGCCGAGCGGCATGCGCCGCGCCTGCACCGAGCCGCGCGCCGTCGCCAGCAGCGGCAGCGCGCCGGTGCCGAGGTTGGCGCCCAGCACCAGGCCGAGCGCCACCGGCGTCGGCAGCAGGCCGGCGCTGGCGAGCATCGCCACCAGCAGCACGGTGGCCAGGCTCGAGTAGGAGATCACCGCCAGCACGGCGCCGATGGTGATCTCGAGCATCACGTCGTTGGGCAGGCCGACCAGCATCGCGCGCACCGCCGGCGAGCGCGTCAGCGGCTCGGTGGCGGCCACGATGAGCTGCAGCGCGAGCGTCACCAGCCCGAGCCCGATGACGACGCGCCCGATGCGGCCGAGGCTGCGGTCCTCCTGGGACAGGAACATCACCACGCCGCTGAAGATCAGCAGCGGCGAGACCCATGACAGGTCGAAGGACAGCAGCACCGACATCAGGGCCGTGCCGACGTCGGCCCCGAGCATCACGGCCAGCGCGGCGCCGGTGTCCATCAGGCCCTTTCCGACGAAGGAGGTGACGATCAGGCTGGTGGCGGTGCTGGACTGCACCAGCGCCGTCACGCCGACGCCGGCGAGCAGCGCCATCAGCCGGTTGCGCACGCTGCGCGCGATGACGTGGCGCAGGTTCTCGCCGAAGACGCGCAGCATCCCGGTGCGGACGATGTGGGTGCCCCACACCAGCAGGGCGATTGCGGCGAGCAGGTTCAACAGATGCTGCATGGGATGCGGTTGTAACCCAAAACTTTGCGATCATGGCGCCTCGACTCCGGGGGGCACCGATGCGGCAGCGGATGGGGCGGTGGGCGATGTGGGCGCTGGGGTGGGGCGCGTGGGGGCTCGCGGGGCTCGTGGGCGTGGCGGCCTGTGCCGGCCCGGCGACGGCTGCGGCGCTGCGGGTGGCGAGCGGCTTCGACCCGCAGACGATGGACCCGCATGCGCTGGCCTTGCTGTACCACACGCGGGTCGTGACCCAGGTCTACGAGCCGCTGGTGTCGCGCGACGAGCAGTTCCGCCTCGAGCCCGCGCTGGCGCTGTCGTGGCAGGCGCTGGACGAGAAGACCTGGCGCTTCCGGCTGCGTCCCGGCGTCCTGTTCCACGACGGCACGGCGATGACCGCCGACGATGTCGTGTTCTCCATCGACCGGGCGCGCCAGCCGCCGTCGCAGCGCGCCTTCCAGCTCGGCGGCATCGCCGAGGTGCGGCGCGTCGACGCCCTGACCGTCGACTTCCTGCTGGCCACGCCCGACAGCGTGCTGCCCGAGAAGTTCCAGTTCGTCGGCATCATGAGCCGCGCCTGGGCGCAGAAGCACGGCGTCGAGCGGGCGCAGGACTTCAACGGCAAGCAGGAGACCTGGGCGGTGCGCAACGCCAACGGCACCGGGCCGTTCCGGCTCGAACGCTACGAGCCGGACGTGCGCGTGCTGTTGAAGGCGCATGCGGCCTGGTGGGGACGCGGCGACCGGCGCAACGGCAACCTCGACGAGGTGACCTTCCTGCCGATCCGCCAGGACGCGACGCGGCTCGCGGCCCTGAGCTCGGGCGAGGTCGACCTGGTGCTGGACCCGCCCTACCAGGACGTGGCGCGCCTGAAGGCCGACCCGGCGGTGTCGGTGCTGCAGATGGCCGACCTGGGCCAGCAGTACCTGGCCTTCGACCAGGCGCGCGACCAGTTGCTCGACTCGGACGTGAAGGGCCGCAACCCGTTCAAGGACCGGCGCGTGCGCCAGGCGGTCTACCAGGCGATCAACATCGACCTCGTCATCGGCAAGGTGCTGCGCGGGCAGGCGACGCCGACCGGCGCCTTCCTGTCGCCGCTGGTCGAGGGCTCGCTCGCCGAGCTGGACCGGCGCCTGCCCTACGACCCGGCGGCGGCCAGGCGGCTGCTGGCCGAGGCCGGCTACCCGAACGGCTTCGGCGTGACGCTGGACTGCGTGAACATCGCCTGGCGCGAGAACGTCTGCCAGGCGGTGACGGCGATGCTGGCGCAGGTGGGCATCCGCACCACGCTGCGCTCGTCGCCGACGAACCAGTTCTTCCCCAAGCTGAGCCAGGGCACCGGCAGCTTCGTCGAGTTCGGCTGGACGCCCACGACCGATGCGTGGGCGACGCTGAACGGCGTGTTCCGGACCTTCGGCAAGGGCGGGGCGGGCACCTTCAACGTCGGGCGCTACAGCAACCCGGCGCTGGACACGCTGATCGACGGCATCCGCGTCGAGCCCGACCCGACGCGGCGGCGCGCGATGGTGGGCGTGGCGCTGCGCCTGATCGGCGAGGACCTGCCCTACGTGCCGCTGTACCGGCGCACGCTGAGCTGGGCGATGGCGAAGAAGGTGCGGGCCGTGCAGTGGCCGAACGATGTGATGGAACTGCGCTGGGTGAGGAATTGACGTGGCGGAACGGCACGGGGTGAGGCGCTGACATGACGGACCGGGTGGATGCCGCGGTGGTCGGCGCGGGCGTGGTGGGCCTCGCGGTGGCGCGGGCGCTCGCGATGCGCGGGCTGGAGACGGTGGTGCTGGAGAGCGAGGGCGCAATCGGCACCGGCGTCAGCTCGCGCAGCAGCGAGGTCATCCATGCCGGACTGTACTATCCCACCGGGTCGCTGAAGGCGCGGCTGTGCGTGGCAGGGCGGCAGCGGTTGTATGGCTTCTGCGAATCGCATGGCGTTGGGTACCGGCGCTGCGGCAAGCTCGTGGTGGCCACGGACGAGGGGCAGCGCGGCGAGCTGATGGCCCTGAAGGCGAAGGCCGCGGCGAATGGCGTCGACGACCTGGTGTGGCTGGAGGCGGCGCAGGCGCGCGCGATGGAACCGGCCCTGGCCTGCGCGGCGGCGCTGTGGTCGCCGTCCAGTGGGCTGGTCGACAGCCACGGGCTGATGCTGGCGCTGCAGGGCGAGCTCGAGGCGCACGGGGGCGCGGTGGCGCTGCGCTCGCCGGTGCTGGCCATCGACACGCGGCCCGACGGCCATGTCCTGCAAGTGGGCGGCGCCCAACCCAGCGAACTCGTGGCAGGCATCGTCGTCAATGCGGCCGGCTTGTGGGCGCCGGCCCTGGCCCGGGCCACGCGGGGGCTGCCGGCGGCGTCGCAGCCGCGGGCGCACTTCTGCAAGGGCCACTATTTCTCGCTCGCCGGGAGGGCGCCGTTCTCGCGCCTCATCTACCCGCTGCCGCAGCGCGCGGGGCTGGGCGTGCACCTGACGCTGGACCTGGGCGGGCAGGCGCGCTTCGGGCCGGATGTGGAATGGCTGCCGGACGACACGCAGGCGCCGATTGACTACCGGGTCGACCCTGCCCGTGCCGAGGCGTTCTACGCGGAGGTGCGGCGTTATTGGCCCGGCCTGCAGGACGGGGCGCTGCAGCCGGCGTACAGCGGCGTGCGCCCCAAGGCGTCGGGGCCGCAGGAGCCCGCGGCGGACTTCATCGTCGACGGGCCCGCGCAGCATGGCATCGGCGGGCTGGTGAACCTGTTCGGGATCGAGTCGCCGGGGCTGACGGCGTCTCTGGCGCTGGCGGAGACCGTGCTGGATCGTGCTACCCGCGTTTGACTGGCTCGTGAACTTTTACGCCTCGGGGGTGACTCAGCGGGCTTCGTTGCAACCCGTCCTAGGAGTTTTCATGTATCCCGTTTCTCGCGTCCGTTCGTTTCATGGTGTGCCAGCAGCCCTGAGTCAATCGCAAGCCAGTGGAAGAGGCGTGTTCTACAAGCTGTCTGTCAATTTGAAAAACTTGGCAACTGCTCTCGAACCTGGGCCGGCGTACGACGCCGTGATGTACTTGAGCAACGCGATGGAAACGGGCGATGCAAGGGATGTGTTCTCCGCGGTGTCTCACTTCCTGAGTGAGGACTGCGACGTGCCGGCAGCCCAGAAGTTGCAGCTGATGACATGGAGAGATCTAAAGGACCGCACGTGTCTGGACCTTCTTGCACAGTTCATGGGCGAGGCCGACATGAATGGTCTCTACCGCGCCATGCTCTCAGTTGTTTCTGAGGCTGAGAGACAACGGGCGGTGCAGTAACGGACGTCGGGACTACGGGGCGCGCCAGGCCCCGTCGACCAGCACCTCGTGCGGCCGGAAGTCGGCCTTGTAGGACATCTTGTCGCTCTCGGCGATCCAGTAGCCGAGGTACACGTGGCGCAGCTTCAGCAGCCGCGTCTGCTCGATCTGCCACATCACGTTGTAGATGCCGTAGCTGGTGCGTGCCTCGGGCTCGTAGAAGGTGTACACCGCCGACAGCCCGTCGTTCAGGATGTCGAGGATGGACACCATCTTCAGCGCCCCCAGCGTCGGGCTGCCTTCGGGCACCGGCTCGCGGAACTCCACCAGGCGCGAGTTGACGCGGCTCTGCAGCAGGAACTGCGTGTACTGGTCGATGCTGTCGTTGTCCATGCCGCCGCCGCTGTGGCGGCCGGCCTGGTAGCGCAGGTAGAGCTGGTAGTGCTCGGGCACGAAGCACAGCCGCAGCACGCGCGCCTGCAGGTGCTGGTGCGCCTTCCAGGCGCGGCGCTGGCTGCGCGTGGGCTGGAAGCCGGCCACCGGCACGCGCAGCGGCACGCAGGCGCGGCAGCCGTCGCAGAAGGGCCGGTAGGTGAACATGCCGCTGCGCCGGAAGCCGTTGGCCACCAGTCCCGAGTAGGCGTCGGCGTGGATCAGGTGGCTGGGCGTCGCCACCTGCGAGCGCGCCATCCGCCCGCCCAGGTAGCTGCACGGGTAGGGCGCGGTCGCATAGAACTGCAGTGAGGCGAGCGGAAGCTCTTTCGGATGGGTCACGGACCGGTTTCCTGCACCGGGGCGCCCGGGTCGAGCAGCGCCCACATCGCTGGATCATAGGACCAATCGCGGATCGGGTCTTCCCTGGTTCTTGGGGTCAGGGCGGCCTCGAACTCGGCCCGGGGGATCTCGCGCGCGCCCAGCGACGCCAGGTGGCGCGTGCGCTGCTGGCAGTCGATCAGCGTGATGCCCCGGGCGCGGCAGAAGGCGACGAGCCCCGAGACCGCGATCTTCGACGCATCCGTGCGGTGCGAGAACATCGACTCGCCGAAGAACATGCGCCCCAGGCACACGCCGTACAGGCCGCCGACGAGCTGGCCGTCGACCCAGGTCTCGAAGCTGTGCACCGCGCCCAGCGCATGCCAGCGGCAATAGGCCTCCACCATCTCGGGCAGGATCCAGGTGCCGTCCTGGCCCTCGCGCGGCGTGCCGGCGCAGTGGCGGATGACGGTGCGGAAATCGCTGTCGATGCGCAGCGCGCAGGCCGGATCGCGGGCGAAGCGGCGCAGCGTCTGGCGCAGCGAGCGGGCGAGCTTGAACTCGGCCACCGGCAGCACCATGCGCGGGTCGGGCGACCACCAGAGCACCGGCTGGCCCTCGCTGTACCAGGGGAAGACGCCCTTGCCGTAGGCCTCGGCCAGGCGCGTGGGCGTCAGCTCGCCGCCCGCCGCCAGCAGGCCGGGCGCGTCGGAGCCGGGCGGCAGCGCGAGCCGCGTGTCGGGCAGCGGCGTGCTCGCGTCGCGCAGCCAGGGGATCACTCCGCCGCCGTCGCTTCGGGCAGGCCGGCGACGGCCGGCTTCTTCTGCGTCACGCCGACGCCGTGGCGCACCGCGATGATCTCGGCGAGGATGGACACCGCGATCTCGGCCGGCGCGTTGCCACCCAGGTTCAGGCCGATCGGGCCGTGCAGGCGGGCGATCTCGGCCGGCGAGAGGTCGAACAGCGCGAGCCGCTCGCGCCGCTTCGCGGTGTTGCTGCGCGAGCCCAGCGCGCCGACATAGAAGGCCGGCGACTTGAGCGCCTCCAGCAGCACCATGTCGTCGAGCTTGGGGTCGTGGGTCAGCGCGACGACGGCGCTGTGCGGGTCGAGCTGCAGCTCGAGCACCAGGTCGTCGGGCATGGCCCGGCTGAAGCGGGTGCCGGGGACGTCCCAGCTGAGGTGGTACTCGTCGCGCGGGTCGCAGCAGATGACCTCGAAGTCGAGCATCAGCGCCATCTGCGCGACCGCGCGCGAGAGCTGCCCGGCACCAACGATCAGCAGCCGCCAGCGCGGGCCGTAGAGCGCGCGCAGCGTGTTGCCGTCGAACCGGAAAGCCTCGCCGCGGCTCGCCGCCTCGATCGTCACGCGGCCGCTGCCGAGGTCGAGGCGCCGCGCCACCAGCTCGTGGCGCTGGGTGCGGGCGAGCACCTCGTCGATCCAGGCGGTGTCGTGCAGCGGCTCCTGCACCAGGCGCAGGTTGCCGCCGCAGGGCAGGCCGAAGCGGGCCGCTTCTTCCTTGCTGACGCCGTAGGCGATGAGCGAGGGCTGGTGCACGCGCTCGCCGGTGCGCACGCGCTCGATCAGGTCGTCCTCGACGCAGCCGCCGGAGACCGAGCCGACGACCAGCCCGTCGCCGCGCATCGCGAGCAGGGCGCCGGGCGGGCGGGGCGCGGAGCCCCAGGTCTCGAGCACGGTGACCAGCCACACCGGGTGGCCGTCGGCGCGCCATTGGCGGGCCTGGGAGAGGACTTGGAGGTCGAGGCTGTCCATGGGGGATGGCGGGAGGAAGCGGTGCGGGATCGTAGCGCGGCCGGGCGGACCGCGCCGGCCGTGGGCCTAACGGCTGCGCCGATACGCCTCCGTCGCCTCCCCGTCCATCGTGTACCCCGAGGTCCCGACCGCCGTGTCGCTGAACGCGGTGTGCAGCGTGCCGCTGACCCACAGGGCGTCCATCGTGCGCACCCCGGCCAGCGGCTTGGCGAGCTTGACGTGGATGGTCTGGTTGGCCGGCGGCGGCGGCACGTGGATGCAGGCGCCGAAGTAGGGCACGAGCAGGAACTCGCGCAGCTGGTCGCTCTCGCCTTCCAGCGGCACGACGAAGCCGGCGATGCGCACCCGCTGCCGGTCCATCGCGGCATTCGTCGGCGCGTTGTTCCAGGCGCGCTTCAGCCGGTCGAGCGCGGCCTGGGCGCGCGGGTCGCCGTCGCCGAACATGCGAAAGCTCAGGCTCTGCACGTCCTTCATCGGGTCCCAGTCCTTGGGCGCCAGGTCTTCCCAGGTGACGAGCCGCACCTGCGCGGCGGCGGCAGCACTCGCCGCGCGCGCCGCGGCCGGGGGCGCGAGCTTGTCGCCGATGCGGTAGTCGGCAGTGTCGGTCTTCGCCGACGCGTCGACGGCGGGGCCGTCCGCCGCGTCGCTGCAGGCGGTGGCCAGCGACAGCAGGGCCGCCAGCGTCCAGAAGCGGAGGGGGAGGTGGGTCATGGCAGGATCCTCACAGTCTCGGGGTCAATCCATCGGCGAGCGACAGCCGGCAGGCGCGCCAGGCGGGCAGGGCACCGGCCAGCAGGCCCGCCGCGAGCAACGCGCCGATCAGGCGCCCTTCGCCCGCGCCGGAGATCCACGCAGACGGCGCACTCCCCAGCTGCGCCTGCAACCACGGGCCGGCCACGACCGCCCCCGCGGCGAGCAGCAGCAGGCCGAGCGAGATCCCCGCGAGCGTCGCGACGCTGCTCTCCAGCACCAGCAGTGCCGCGATGTGGCGCGGCCCGGCGCCCACCGAGCGCAGGATCGCCAGCTCGCGGCGCCGCTCGTTCAGGCTGGCCAGCACCACCGCCACCAGGCCGGCCAGGCCGACGGCCGCCACGAGCGCCGACACCGCCAGCAGCGTGCGCTCGACCACCCCCACCACCTGCCACAGCTGGTCCAGTGCGACGCCGGGCAGCACGGCCAGCAGCGGCTCGCCCGCCGCCTCGTTGACGTCGCGCTGCACGCGGAACACCGCACCGCGGCTCTTCAGCCCCACCAGGGCCGCGGTCACCGTCTTCGGCTGCAGGTCGAACTTGCGCACCAGGTCGGGCGCGATCGCGAGCCCGGGAATGGGGGCGCCGCCCTGCCAGTCGAGGTGGATCGCCTCGATGGCCTGCAGGCTGACGTGCACCGTGCGGTCCACCGGCGTGCCGGTGGGCGCGAGGATGCCGACGACCGTGAAGGGCTTGTCGGCATGCTCGGCCAGGCCCTCGCCGCCGCTGCCGTGGCTGAGCACGATGCGCTGGCCGAGGCCGTAGTGCAGCGTGCGCGCGACCTCGGCGCCGATCGTCGCCTCGAACACGCCGTCGACCGTGCCGCCGAAGGCCCGCCCCTCGGCGAGCGCGAGCGCCTGGTGCCGGCCGTAGCGGAAGTGCTCGAAGTAGCTCCCGTCGGTGCCCAGCACCGCGAAGCCGCGGTGCGAGTCGCCGAGCGACAGCGGGATGGTCCAGGCGACGGCCGGGTTCGCGCGCAGCGCCTCCACGCTCGACCAGCGGATGTTGTTCGTCGCCTCGCCGAGGCGGAACACCGCGTACAGCATCAGCTGGACCGGGCTGGTGCGCGCGCCCACCACCAGGTCGGTGCCCGAGACCGATTGCGCAAAGGCCTCGCGCGCCGCGAGCCGGCAGCGCTCGACGCCGAGCAGCATCGCCACCGACAGCGCGATGGCCGCCACCGTCAGGCCGAGCGTTGCGCGTCGGTTCCAGGCGCTCGCGAGCGCCAGTCGCAGCAGCGGGGTCATTGGAGGACCTCCGCCAGGGCCGCCGCCCGGTTCAGCGACGCCAGCGCGATCTCGCGCGTGAAGCGGCCGGCGAGCCGCCGGTCGTGGCTGACGAAGACCAGCGTCGCCTGCACCGCCGCGCATTCGCGCTGCAGCAGCTCGAGGAAGCGGGCCTGCGTGGGGGCGTCGAGGGCCGAGGTGGGCTCGTCGGCGATCACGAGGGGCGGGCGGCCGATCAGCGCGCGCGCCGCCGCGACGCGCTGCTGCTGGCCCACCGAGAGCTGCGTCGCCGGCCGGTGCAGCAGGGCGCGCGGCAGGTCCAGCGCCTCGAGCAGGCGGCGGGCCTCGTCGTGCAGGTCGCCGTCGGACGAGGCCAGCGCGCGCGCCGTGCGCTGCGCCGAGAAGCGGCAGGGCAGCAGCACGTTGTCCAGCACGTCGAGGTAGGGCACCAGGTTGAACTGCTGGAACACGAAGCCGACATGGTCGACGCGGAAGCGGTCGCGCTGCGCCCCCGACAGGGCGGACAGCGCCTGGCCGAGCGCCAGCACCTCGCCGCCGCTCGGCCGCAGCACGCCGCCGAGCAGACCCAGCAGGGTGCTCTTGCCACTGCCGCTCGGTCCGTGCAGGAAGACCTGCTCGCCGGCCTCCACCCGCATCGCCTCGATGTCCAGGCAGGGCGCGAGCGCGGGACCCCAGCGGAACACGAGCCGGCGCACGTCCAGCACCGGGCCGCTCACCACCTCACGCTCCGTTGGCCGGGGACGAGCTCGACGGCGCGCTGGCCGCCGGGCGCGGCGACCTGCACCTTGAGCCGGCGCAGGCCGGGGAAGTGGGTCATCAGGTTCACGTCCACGCGGTCCAGCGCCTGCGGTGCATCGCAGTGCCAGTGGAAGTCGGCGTCCAGGTCGGCATGGCCGTCGCCCTCCGCCGCCGCTGCCGCCGCGCCGGGCTCGCCGAGCAGGGCCGGCGGCAGCGCGGCGGACGCGAGCGTCACGCCGGCGAGGCGGCAGCGGGCCGCGGGCGACGGCGTGAAGGGCAACGCCGCATCGCGCAGGGTGCGTGCCATGTGGCGCACCGCGGCGCGTTGCAGCTCGGTGCGCGGGGCGTGCTCGAAGCCGAGCAGGTTGTCGAGGGGGGATTCGAGGCTGATGTCGAGCTGCGCGCCGTCGACGGCGATGCGCAGTTCGGCGACGCCGTGCACGTGGGCACCGGGTTCATGCGCCGGTGCGAGGGCGGGCAGGGTCAGGCAGGCGAGTGCGGCCAGCGCGGCGCGGCGCGTGCCGGAAGAAAGGGCGTTCATGGCAATGCATCCAGGGGCCTGCGGCCAAGGGCCACGCAGGCGAGCGGCCGTCAGGCCGCGACAGGGTCAGGCGGGAGCAGCGTCAGGCGCGCGGCGGGGCGCGGCTGAGGTAGGCCGTCTGCAGTCGGGGCGCGTGCCCGGCCACCGCGGGTGCGGCGGCGAGTTCGAAGCGGGCCGGCGTTGCGGGCGCCGGCATGGCCTGCGGCGCGGGCGTGTGGTCGAGCTGCGCGAAGGCGAGGCACTGCACGCACAGCGCGTCGTGGTCGGCGGCCGCGGGGCCCTCGGCGACCGGCCCCGCGGTCTGCGCGGACGCCGGGCCCAGCGCATGCCCGAGCACGTGCAGCAGCGCCTGCTGCTGGGTGACCACCAGCAGCAGCGCGAGCAAGACATGCCGGACCAGGCGGCGCAGGAGCATGGGTGCGAGTATGGCCCGGGAACGGATGTCAGACCATGTCAGTCGGTGTTGTCGACCCCGGCCAGGACCTGCGCCGTGCTGCGCACCCGCGCGAGGCGCGGCATGACGTACTGCATCGAGGCCCGGTGCGGCTCGGCCAGCGGTGCGCTGCAGGCGTCCTCGACGACCACCAGCTCGTAGCCCCGCTCCCAGGCGGCGCGTGCCGTGCCCTCGACGCCGATGTGGGTGACGATACCGCCCAGCACCAGCTGCCGCACGCCGCGGCGGCGCAACTGCAGATCGAGCTCGGTGCCGTGGAAGGCATTCCACTGGCGCTTGACGATCTGCAGGTCCTGCGGCGCGGAGGGCAGCCCGGCCGGGTCGTCCCACCAGTCGGCCGGCAGGCCGCCCGGCGGCAGCGGCGCGGCCTGGTCGGTGCGCTGCGCCAGCAGGTCGGGGTGGCCGGCGTGCCAGCCGACCTTGACGCGCACCACCAGTGACCCCCGGTCCCGGAAGTGGCGCACCAGCGCAGCGGCGTTGGCCAGCACCTGCGCCGCATCGTGCGGCGCGCGGCCGAAGCCGGTGATGCCCTGCTGCAGGTCGATCAGCACCAGCGCGGCGTGGGTGGGGTCAGGCGATAGCATGGCGGTTCCTTGGCGTGATGTGGAGATTTGTGAGGATGTCCTCGCAAAACAATTTTATGAGGAAGTCCTCGCAAAAGTCCAGTGCGGCCGGATCGGTGCCCGGCGAGGCGCCCCCCGCGCGTGCGCGCCGCCAGCGCGGGCATGCGCGTGTGGAGGTGCTGCTGGGGGCGGCCGCCGAGGTGTTTGCCGAGAAGGGCTATGACGCCGCGACCATGACGGCGATCGCCGAGCGGGCGGCGTCGTCGATCGGATCGCTCTACCAGTTCTTCCCGACCAAGCAGGGCGTGGCGCAGGCCCTCATCACGCAGCAGGCGCAGGCCTTGCGCGAGCGGCTCGACGTGCTGGCGCAGGCGAGCCCGGGCTGGACGCTGGCCGAGCTGGCGCATCGGCTGGCCCCGGCGCTGATCGAGTTCCGCGCGGCGCACCCGTCGTTCGCGCGCCTGGTCGACACGCCGGGGGCGCCGCCGGAGCTGGTGGAGGCGGTGCGGCTGCAGGTGCGGTCGCAGGTGCAGGAGGTGCTCGCGCCGCATGCGGGCGGGCTCGGCAAGGCGCGGCTCGGCGCCGTCGCGGTGGCGGTGCAGCAGCTGATGAAGTCGGCGGTCGCGGTCAACACCGAGGGCGGCCCGGGCGTGCGGGCCGCCCTGGCCGAGCTGAAGGAGATGTTGCGCGTCTACCTCGAAAACGTCCTGTCGAAGTGACGGACGATCCCCGGATGGGCATCCGGGCTACGACGCGAGGTCCAGCCACAGGTCCACCTTCGGCGCGCTCGGGTCGCGCGGCTTGAGGCGCCGGTTGTAGCGCCCCTTGAAGCTCGGGCCCGGCTGGTTGAAGCGTTCCAGCTCGCCCAGCACGGCCTCGGCCGGTGCGACCTCCGGGGCGGCCGGCTTGACGGCCTTGGCGTCGAACAGCTCACGCGGCAGGAACAGGGAATCGCTCATGGGGACCTCGCACGGCGGATGAATCGCAGGAAGCGACGAATGTCGCACCCCCGTGTTTCAAGGGCACCTTCCTCCGTGTTTCATATGTTGCGCGCCGCGCGGCTTCCAGGCATAAGGGAACCATCGCGTAACCGCCAGCAGATCATCGCCACGCCCGCAGCGGTCGGAGGCGCGGGTCAGGGAGACAGCGTGGGGAACCGCAACGACGCCGCATCCGACGACGAGGGGCCGGCTTTCCTGCTCCACCAACAGGCCAGCCGGGCGCAGCGGCGCAGGGCCTTCGCGGTCCTCGCCCTCTCGGGCCTGGTCTTCGTCGCCCTCGTCCCGTTCGCGAGCGTCAAGCTGGCCCCCTTCCCGGGCTTCATCGCGATCTACGAGACCGCGGTCCTCGTCAACGACCTGATCACCGCGGTGCTGCTGTTCGGCCAGTACCGCGTGTCGCGCGCCCGGCCGCTCGCCGTGCTGGCGAGCGGCTACCTCTTCACCGCGTTGATGGTGCTGGGCCATGCGCTCAGCTTCCCCGGCCTGTTCACGCCCACCGGCCTGCTCGGTGCGGGCATGCACAGCACGGCCTGGTTCTACACCTTCTGGCACCTGGGCTTCCCCTTGTTCGTGCTGGCCTATGCCTGGCGCCGCGCCGCGCCCGCCGAGACGCCCGCGTCGACCCCGCTGTCGGTCGCGGTCCCGCTCGGCACCGTCGCGCTGGCGCTCGGCCTGGCGGCCCTGGCCACCTCCGGCGAATCCTGGCTGCCGGCGGTCATGCAGGGCTCGCAGTCGACGCCGCTGCTGCGCGGCCTGATCGGCGGCATCTGCCTCGTCACGCTCGTGCCGCTCGGGCTCATCGCGTGGCAGCGCCGCCGCACCGTGCTCGACCTGTGGCTGATGGTCGCGCTGTGCGCCTGGATGTGCGAGATCCTGCTGTCGGCGGTGCTCAATGCCGGGCGCTACGACCTGGGCTTCTACGCCGGCCGCCTGTACGGGCTGCTGACCTGCAGCGTGGTGCTCTACGAGCTGCTGCTGGAGAACGGCGTTCTCTACGCGCGGCTCGCCCATTCGCACGCGGGCGAGCGCCGGCGCAGCCACGAGCTGCTCGAGGCGCGCGACCGCGCCCAGGCCGCCGACGCGGCCAAGAGCCTGTTCCTTGCGAGCATGAGCCACGAGATCCGCACGCCGATGAACGGCATCATCGGCCTCACCCAGCTCGTGCTCGAGAGCCGGCTCGACCCGCAGCAGCGCGACCACCTCGACAAGGTGCAGACCTCGTCGCGTGCGCTGCTTGCGCTGCTCAACGACATCCTCGACTACTCCAAGGTCGAGGCCGGCCGCATCGTGCTCGAGTCGGAAGAGTTCAGCCCCGAGGACACGATCGAGAACGTCGGCAACCTGTTCGCCGTCCGGATCGAGGAGGTCGGGCTGGAGCTGGTGTTCCGCATCGACGAGGCGATCCCGCGCCGCCTGCTCGGCGATTCGCTGCGCCTGACGCAGGTGCTGAACAACCTGGTCGGCAACGCCATCAAGTTCACGCCGCGGGGCGAGATCGTCGTCAGCGCCGAGCTCGCGTCGCGCGACGAGACCTCGGTCGAGCTGCAGTTCTCGGTGCGCGACACCGGCATCGGCATGACGCCCGAGCAGGCCGGGCGCCTGTTCCAGGTCTTCGGCCAGGCGGACGCGACGATCGCGCGGCGCTACGGCGGCACCGGCCTGGGCCTGGCGATCTGCAAGCGCCTGGTCGAGCTGATGGGCGGCGCGATCGAGGTGCGCAGCACGCCGGGCGAGGGCAGCGTGTTCAGCTTCAACGCCCGCTTCGGCCTCGCGAGCCAGGCGGTCGAGCCGGCCGACCTGCACCGCATCCGCGGCATGCGCACGCTGGTACTCGACAACCAGCCGACGGTGCGCGTCGTGCTGCAGCAGATGCTGCAGAGCTGGCGCTTCCAGGTCGGCACTTCGTCCTTCGCCAGCGAGGCGCTGCACAAGCTGCGCCGCGCCGACGCGCAGGCGCCCTACGAGCTGCTGCTGCTGGACTGGCGCTCGGCCGACATCGACTTCGTGAACGAGGCGCGGCGCATCACGACCGAGCTTGGCGCGCCCGGCCTGGCGGTGGTGGCGATGGCGACGCCGCACACGCTCGATCGCGTCGGCGAGGCCCTGCGCGATGTGCCCGCGACGGGCGTGCTGAGCAAGCCGGTGACGCCGTCGCGCCTCTTCGACACGGTGCTGCGCCTGCAGCGCGGCGAGCAGGCGCCCGCCAAGCCGGTGGTGACGCGCAGCGCCGGCCATGCCGAGCAGCTCAAGCCGCTGCGTGGCGCGCGCGTGCTGCTGGCCGAGGACAACATCGTCAACCAGCAGGTGGCGCTCGCCTTCCTGGCGCTCGGCGAGCTGCAGGTGACGCTCGCGAACAACGGCCTGGAGGCAGTGGAATGGGTGCGCAAGGCGCCCTTCGACCTCGTGCTGATGGACATGCAGATGCCCGAGATGGACGGCCTGCAGGCGACGCGGGCCATCCGCCAGCTGCCCTACGGCAGGACGCTGCCCGTGGTCGCGATGACGGCCGGCGCGATGGACGAGGACCGCCAGGCCTGCTTCGCCGCGGGCATGAATGCGCATGTCAGCAAGCCGATCGATCCGAAGGAACTGATCCAGGCGCTGCTGGCCTGGATCCCGCCGGCGGGCGAGCGTACGACGGCTTGACGTCGCGAGCCCTGGCTGGCGCTTCGCTGTTTGTGTAACACCATCCTGCTTACCCAAGCTGCCCGATACGCATGAACTCCATGCGGCCAGCCTGGACCCAGTGCCTCACCGCACGTCAGTACTCTGGGCAGAAGAAGACGATGGGGCTGCCGCTGGAGCGGTCCCAGGCAGCTGCAGCAACCAACTCGTAGCGGCCCTCGATGACATAGCCTTCGGTGCCGTTTTCCAAGCGCATATGAGCAGCCGGGTAGGACTTCAAGTCATCGCAGCTCAGCACTGTGGCGCGCTCGCCCGCGTGCATCCTTGCGATCGGGGTGGGCCCTCGGGCGGGGTAGCCATCCACATCAACATCACCCGTCGCCACCAGCACGAACCGGTGCCCTGCAAGGCCCGCAATGACCGCAGCCACCACTGCCAAGGACAACACGACTCCAAGCAGCAGCTTCATCAGAAGCCCCATCTTGTCAGGTGGTGTGTTGATCTAGTCATGCGGTGCCCGATTCGCCAGTTCGACCAGATCCTTGATGAACAGAGGGTCGAGGGACTGAGCGCCGCGAACACCAGCACCTCCTAAAATGCGGCGGAAGAAGCTCGTCGGTGATGCGCCAGCTTCAGGGCCAAAGTAGCGCGCATTGGCGAATGATTCCATGTCCACCGCAAATCTCTTGGCAAACGCATCCAACAGTTCCGCACCGTCATCGCCGTCAACCCCCAGATCCAGATTGATTCTGGTCTCAAGCGTCATGGTGGTCGACACCGGCAATCTCAGATGCTCCCTGAGCCAGCTCACTACGTCTTGAGCGACATTACTTTGGTGCGCACTTGTCATCTTCGCATTTGACCTTGCATTGGTACACCTGGTACCCATCAATCGTAAGCAATACCCAGCCAACACCCGGAATCCATCGTCCGACAAGCCGAGCCGCAGAAGCTGTCCGGGCTGCTGGGTTGACCCACGTCGGAGCCCACAGGCGTACAGGCAGGCGAGTATTGCCGAGAGCCTTGGTTGCTCCTTGCGAGATTATCGAAGTGGCTGGCGACGACCCAGGAGTTGTAAAGCGCTTCTCCACCAGCGGTAGTCCGCCTGCAACGATTCCAGCACCCGCTGCGGTTTCGAGCCCAAGATACTCTTCAAAGCACTTGCAAAGACAGTCATCCTCCTTGCAGCGTTCAGGTGCTTTCATCCACATCTGAGCAGCGCCACCGTTGGCCAAACCTTCGGAGTCAAAGCCCGTGATTGGGTTGCCATCTACATATGCATAGGTGTTGATGCCCGCTCCGAGTCCAATGGGATCGCTTTGGGAGTACCTGCCGATGGCGCCGTCGTAGTTTCGGAAGTAGTTGTAGAACAGCCCCGACTCCAGATCAGCATACTCTCCGGGGAAGCGCAGGTTCTGGGTGAAGGGACCGAGGTCGTCGGGGTCAATCTCCGGAGCTCTTGTCCCGAAAGGCTCTGCCAGCCAACGCCAGCGCTTATGCCCCTGCATGTCCATCACGAGGCGGGGCGTGTCGAGGTGATCGGTGTGGATGTAGAACACCTGCGGTGTGCCGGTCGCGTTTGCGGGATCCGGCAGGAACATCGCGACGGGCGTGTCGCCCAGCCACAGGTATTCGCGCATCGCCTGCCCGCTCTGGTTGTATTCACCCAGCAGGTGCCCATCCAGGTCGTACACGAAGATGATGGTGCTGGTGGCTCCCGCGCTCGTCACCTTGCGGATGCGCCGCTTGTTCGCGTCGTAGCTGTAGGTGCCGGTGACGCCTGCCCTCGTGATGCTCGCCAGTGAGCCGCTCAGGCCGTAGGTCGCGGTGTAGTTCGGGCTGTCGGTCGTCGTGTTTCCCGCGTTGTCATAGCCGAAGCTTCTTGCCGGGTTGGTGATGCTCGCGAGCCGGTTGCTCGTCGCCTCCGTCGTGTAGACGCTCGGGCTGCCGTTGAGCGTCACGCCGGTGCGGTTCCCGTTGGCGT